>Ga0272449_1000027_pt1 | contig 227566 bp, 222 predicted proteins | sample YNPCB0241_FD_198679 | JGI IMG/M metagenome (GOLD analysis project Ga0272449, IMG submission 198679) | Hot spring sediment microbial communities from Yellowstone National Park, WY, United States - YNP-CB-024-1 | ecosystem: Environmental > Aquatic > Thermal springs > Hot (42-90C) > Sediment... | reverse complement strand
TTATTCCTGCTTCTGCAACTGCTTCAATTACTCCATAAGCCCAGTGTCTTGGGTCAGTATCTTTAAATGTTGGAGTTATTGGATATTTTGGTTTTAGTTTAAGTAGATTAAAGAATATTGCTGCTGCCTCTGCTCTTGTTATTTTTCTATTAGGACCAAATGTTCCATCTGGATAACCTATAACTAATTTCTCAAGGAAACTAACAACTATATGTCCATAACCCCAGAATGTGGGTTTAACATCTGGGAATGGTATTTCATTTGTATCTTTTCCATATTCAAGCCACTTAAGACCAAGTGCTCTTGCAACTGATGATGCAACTTCTGCTCTTGTTATGTTATTTTCTGGTTTAAATGTTCCATCTGGATAACCTGAGAAGAAATTGTGGTGATAGACTTGAATGCAATTTATTTTTGTTTTTACTTCTGACTCTTCATATCCATCCCAGTTTTGAGCAATTATTGATGCTCTATTAACTATATAATCATTACAGTTTCCTGTAACCTTTACCTTAATCCAGAGGGTTACTTCTTCTCCACCTTTAATCTCTTCGAATAACCATGATACAACTCTTTGATATTGATTGTATTCATAACCTTCTGATGCATCTATAAATTCTGTATTGGGTGGAATTGAATCTGCAATTCTAACATTCTTTGCATCTACACCTTCGTTCTTAAATGTAATGGTGTATGTAAGTATATCTCCCCAGTAAATATCGGATAATCCTTCTTTAACTATAGAAAGATTGGGTGTTTTAGGTTCCTCTGGCGGTGGAGGTGGTGGAGGAGGCGGAGGTGGAGGAGGCGGTGGTGGAGGTGGAGGAGGAGGCGGCGGTGGAGGTGGTGGAGGAGGTGGAGGTGGAGGTGGAGGTGGAGGTGGAGGTGGAGGTGGTGGAGGAGGCGGCGGTGGAGGTGGAGGTACTTCATAGTTACCAAAGTTAATATTAGTTACATTTGAGTTAGTTATTGTAACTGTATGGTAGTTAGGAGAGGTTGGATATGTTTGATTCCATCCAGTTTGATTCACTTCATAAACATAGTATGTTCCTGGAAGAAGACCTGTGAAGCAGTATGAACCATCATCTCCTGTAGTTGTAGATGCTATAGGATCTCCAGTTGTTGAAGTTTTAAGTTGAATTGTCCAACCAGATAGACCTAGTTCACCGCTATCCCATACTCCATTATTATTTAGGTCACTCCATTTATATCCACAGATTGAGTAGGTTATCTGATAGTTACCAAAGTTAATATTAGTTACATTTGAGTTAGTTATTGTAACTGTATGGTAGTTAGGAGAGGTTGGATATGTTTGATTCCATCCAGTTTGATTCACTTCATAAACATAGTATGTTCCTGGAAGAAGACCTGTGAAGCAGTATGAACCATCATCTCCTGTAGTTGTAGATGCTATAGGATCTCCAGTTGTTGAAGTTTTAAGTTGAATTGTCCAACCAGATAGACCTAGTTCACCGCTATCCCATACTCCATTATTATTTAGGTCACTCCATTTATATCCACAGATTGAGTAGAGTTGACCGACATAAAAAGTTGCATCTGCCTTCTCATCATCATTAATATCTAATGTTTTATCTATTTGAATATTACCAATATGTGCTATTGCAAGATTTGTATAATAACCAATATCTGAAGGAACTGTTACTTGAAACTCTAAAACCTTATCAGAATTTGCTGGAACAAGAAAATTGGAAGAATTACCCCATGTTAATACATTTCCATTAATTGAGGGATCTGGTATTGAAGAACCATCATATTTAGATGAATTAGAAACATAAGAAACTGTACCAGGTGATGTTGGTAAATAATCAATAATTTCGTCAACAAGTAGATCATAATTTGTTGTATTGTGCAAGGTCAAATAAAAAGTTACAGTTCCACCATTGCTTAAATAAACTGGATCAACAGATTTAGTTAGAGTTAAGAAATTTTCTGGTGGTTGAATAGGGTTTATAGTTCCATATTGTCCTGTATGTTTTATTTGAGTACCACTTGCAATAAATGATGTAGGCAAAAAATTTAATTGAATATTAAAAGTCCCTTTTACAACAAAATAAAAAACAGCTGTATATGTTCTATTATTATTATTGGGGAATTCATGATACAAATCATCTATTAGAGTAGTTCCATCTGAAAAAGTAATTTCACTATGATATAATTCAAAAACATCTGCTCTCCAAGTAGTATATCCATCAGGTGATGTAGAAAAAATATGAGGAACATTAGGATTTCCAATAATTCCTGTTTGACCAGTTACTGTGATTGTCATAATTGAGCCAATATAAGGTGGATTAGCCATAGCAACAATCGTATTGACTTGATTTGCTACAGCAGCAATAGTTTCTTGAACAGCATCACCATATGTACCAGAAGTTACAAATGAAAATGATTGTGATCCTAATAAAGTACCTCCTGCGCCTGGTTTTCCATTATATACATATATACATAAATTGTATGACTTTGAGTTGTAGTTGTAGGTCCTGTTGCTTGGAGATAAAAGAAGGCTGTTTTAGTTTCACCAATAGAAAGAGGTCCTAAATTTTGGGTATCTGTTTCATTGGGTGCTAAAGATATAACTCCTCCTGTGAAATTACCTATTTGTACCCATAAATCTGTAATGTTAGTGTCCGTTGTAATTTGGTATGAAACATAAGCGCATTTAATTTGTGGAGTAACTCCAGAGTCAATGTAAAAAACATTTCCATCATGTGAAGTTCTTGTAATTGTAACTGCAGCATTGGCTACTTTTAACTTTTTTAAACCCAATAAACCAAAATTGAAGATAAGTGATGAGATAATAATTAGAATTAAAAGAATAGTAAACCTATTTTTTATTTTCATTCATTCCTCCATTAAATTATTTTAGGAGACTGGGTTTGCCATTGGCTCCGTCCTGTTCAAAGGCAACCATGTTATAAACAGGATTTCATAGCCTTCCCCTTTATATATATATTATATTAGATAAATTTTTGTTTATTGTCAAGTAAAATAATTTTTTGATAATTGATAAAAAACTAAAATATAAATTAGTTTAAAAAATTGATTATTAAAATATTTTTAATAATTTTTTGTAAATTTCAAATTTTGTTAAATATTTAACCCCTTTATGTATAAAAATAAAAAATATTATTTTATATGAATAAAAATTTATTAATTTCAAGTAATCTTTTATATGACATTTGATTTATCAAAATTAATATAAATTTAAAATTTTATATAGATTTAATTTATTTTGATATAGGAAGAAGTTCATCAAGTTTTTTTAAGCATTTGCTGCAAACATTGAGTTTAACTAATTTTCCATTTACAACTCTTTTAATTTTATGTAAATTTGGTCTCCAAATTCTTCTTGTTTTTCTATTTGAGTGAGAAACATTGTTTCCACTCATTGGTCCTTTACCACAAATATCACACCTTCTTGCCATATCTATCTCCTCCTTAATATATAATTCATAGATTTTTATTATACTACAAATTTCTAATTTATCAAAAATTTATATTTTATTTTCAAAAAATCTTTTTGATAGATATAAAACATAAGGAAAAAATATAGGTATTGTGTAATGAGTCGATGGAATCCAAATTAATTTTGGTTTACCTAATCTTTCCCATAATTCATAAACTGCTCTTTTGGTTATTACAAAATCAAAAAGTCCATTTATAAAAAGAACATACCTAGGATTATTAAAAGATGAGTAAGTTAATGGGTCAACAAGATACCATAATTTATAAGTTTCAATTATTTCACCTCTATTTTTCACCATATCAACATAATTAATAAAATTTTTTAACTCTTTTTTATAACTTTCAAAACTTAATCCCTGTTTTTTATAATAAATTCTTGAAGACAATCCATAAATACCTTCCCATGTTAATCTTAAAATATTTCCTGCCCCCATCAATGAAACTCCTTTAATTATTCTATTATCAACTCCCATCAAAATATTCAATAAAATTGCACCAAGAGAAAGTCCAATTCCATATATTTCTTTTTCATCTTCATTATCTTTTAAAAATTGTATAAAATGTCTTAAATCAACAATACTTTGCCTCATTGCAAAAAAATATTCATTATCATTATTACTTAAAAATAATTCTCCAGATCTTGTTCCCTTTGGTGCTCTTTCTCTATGAAAAGGTAAAGTTATATAAGAAACTTTATAACCTAATCTAGTAAAATAAAAAACACACGAATATTCAAAAGCAGGATATTGTTCATGAACAGGATGAATTGCTAAAATATTTTTTCCATTAAATCTATTTTTTGGATAAAATATATATCCATAAACATAATTATTTTCCTCATATTTAGATTCAATGGAAGATCTAAATTTAATTTTTTTAAAATTAAAACCCCTAATCTTATCTTCTTTAGTTATTAAATCTTCAAAACTGTTATCATATTCAAAAATTCTTTTTATATCAATATTATTCATTCCAATGTTAAATTCTATCACTTTATTTTTGTTAATAGAAGATTTAGTACATCAAAGAATTGAAGATAATTTAATTAAAATTGGAACATGATCTGATGGTTTTTCAATTTCTCTAAAATTTTTTAAAATAAAAACATCTTCTAATTTATCAATCAGTGGATCAGTTATAAAAATATAATCAAGTCGCATCCCCTTATTTTTCTTGTACGAATCCCATCTATAATCCCACCAGGAAAATTCTTTTTTATCAGGATATTTTAATCTGAAAGAATCATAGAAACCCCAAGAAATTAAATCTTTCAATTTATCTCTCTCTTCTTTTAAAAAACCAACTTCACCCTCAAGTTCAATTGGATCATAAACATCTTTTTCATCAAGAGCAACATTAAAATCACCACATAGGAAAATATTTTCATTCTTTTTATAGAATCTATTAAAATATCTTTTCAATCTATCAAAAAATTTTAATTTATAAAAATATCTTTCAGAATTTTTAACTCCTCCTAAAGGAACATAGACACTTATGAAATAATAATCATTTATTTTTATTGCTATTAATCTTCTTTCAGTATCTTCTTCTCCATCAAGAAAACCAATTCTTTCGAATTTGGGTTGAATTTTTGATATTATTGCAACACCATTTTTACCACCTTCTCCTGAAAAGGAGGAAAATAAGCCTTCTCTTTCAAAAATTTCTTTTGGGAAATTCTCATCATTAACTTTTGTTTCTTGAAGACAAATAACATCAATATCAAATTCTTTTATTAGATATAAAAGCGGCTCAATTCTCAATTTTATAGAATTAATGTTCCATGTTGCTACTTTCATTTAACAACTCCAGGATCAAAAACTTCTATATATTCAATTTTATCTTTATATTTTTTTAAAAGATATGGAAGTCCTTTTTCCTTTCTTAAATTACATAAAATTTTCTTCATTGTTTTTTTAAAAATTATTGGGTGTCCTTTCTTATTTTCATATAAAGGTATAAATATCTCTTTTTTACTTTTTTTAACTCTTTCAATTATTAAATCAACTGTCTCTTTTTTTATATTTGATAATGTTGAAAATTGTAAAATAATATAATCGATATTTTCACTTAATACTTTTAAACCAATTTTTATTGTTGTGTATAAAACATCATTTGGATTTGGATTTAATACTACCTTTCCATTTATAATATTTAAATTTTCTAAAATCCAATTTTTATTATCATCTTTTCCAACAACAAATATATATTCATAAATTTCTTTTTGATTATAAATTTTTATAATGTTTAAAATTCCCTCTTTGTTAAATTTTTTTGCTGCTAAAACAATTATAGAGAATTTTGGATAATCAAATTTCAATTTATATGAATAAAATAATTTATCATTTTTATAAATGGAATCATCTTTTAGATAAAAATTTTCTAAAAGAAGTTTAATCTTCTTCAATCTTGAGAAACTCTTTTAAAAACTCTTTATCTTTTAGTAATCTTACTGTTTCAATTAAACTTTCATAGAAATCTACATTCAATAAAACACCAGATGGTTTACCCTTTTTAATAATCAAATATGATTTACCTTTTTCAACATCTTCAAGAATCTCAAGTAGTTTTTCTTTTAAATTTGTTGCTAAAATAACATCAAGCATTTTAAACTTTAAACTTTACATTGACCTCCTTTACATCCCATCTATATTTCAATTTTTCAATAATCTCCTCTTTTATTGAATTTGCAAATTGATTCATCTCATCAATGTTCAGTTCGATGTTCACTATACCATCTTTAATTTCTATACTTTTAACTACTTGGGAACCAATAATCTCTTTTCCAGTGTTTGGATCAATTACATGTCTTAATCTTTTTCTGATTAAATTTTCATCTGTTGGTATCTTTTCTTTTTGAATTCCCATCTTTTCTTCATAATTTATGATTGCTGCTTGAAGAGCATCAACAGCGAGAACAGAACAATGAATTTTTACTGGAGGTAAACCTCCAAGTTCATCAACGACCTCTTTCCATGTTATCTTTTTTGCCTCTTCAAGTGTTTTTCCTTTAACCATTTCTGTAACAATTGATGCTGTTGCAATATTTGATGCACATCCAAATGATTTAAATTTTATATCAACTATTCTATTTGTCTCTTTATCTACTTTTATGTACACAGAGACCATATCACCACAAGCAGGGCTTCCCTCTGTAGCAAAACCATCTGGATTTTCTATCTCTCCAACATTTTTCGGATTTAAAAAAAGTTCAATAACTTTTTTTGAATATGGTAATGACATATTATAAATTCTCCCTTTTTAAAGGACTTAAATTTCTTAAAAATTTAATTGTCTCTTTTAAAGCATCAACAGTATAATCAATTTCATCCTTTGTTGTATATTTTGAAAGTGAAAATCTAATTGAACCATGTGCATCCTCATGAGTTAAACCCATTGCAAGAAGAACATGACTTGCCTCCAAAGATTTGCTAAAACATGCTGATCCAGTTATTAATGAAATACCTAACATATCCATCCTTAAAACAATTGATTCTCCCTCAACAAAATAGAATGTTATATTTAATATACCTGGATGAGATTTTTCAATTGGTGTATTTATTCTTATATCACTAATTTCATTTTTAATTCTATCTAAAAGATACAATCTCAACTCATTTATTTTTTTGTTTTCATCTTTATTAAAAATCTCAATTGCCTTTCCAAGTCCAACAATTTGAGGAACATTTTCTGTTCCAGGTCTTATATTGAATTCATTGTATCCACCATTCATTATTGGTTCAATTTTTTCTAAATCTCTAACATAAATTGCACCAACTCCTTTTGGACCATGAAATTTGTGAGCAGTTATTGTTAAAAAATCAATATTCGATTTTTCAACATCAATATCAAAGTATGGAAAACCAAGACAACTATCAACATGAAAAAGAACATTTTTCTCTTTTGCTATTTTTCCTATTTCATCAATGTTTTGAATAACACCTGTTTCCTGATTAACATCTTGAATTGAAATTAAAATTGTTTCTTTTCTAATTAATTTATTTAACTCTTCAATTTCAACAAAACCATTTTTATCAACTGGAACATAGGATATTTGAAATCCATCTTTTTCAAGTCTTTTTATGACATTTAAAACTGAAAGATGTTCAATAGGTGTAGTAATTATATGATTTCCTTTATCTTTTAACTTTTTTGCAACTCCTTTAATTATTATATTATTTCCTTCAGTTCCACCTGATGTAAAAATAATCTCTCCTTCTTTCTTTTTAATTTTTTTTGAAATAATCTCTCTTACTTTTTCAACTGCTTCTTTTGCAATTAATCCTTCTCTATGACTAAAAATAGATGATGGTACTCCATAATTTATAGAATAATATTCATTAATTGCTTTAATCACTTCATCATCAACTCTTGTGGTTGTAGCATTATCAAGATAAATTCTTTTCATAAATATTAAATTCCTAAATTTTTTCTCGCTTCTTCACTTATTCTTTCAGGAGTCCATGGAGGATCAAAAGTTAACTCAACTTTAACATTTTTTACATTTTCAATTTTTTTAAGTTCCTCTTCAACCTTATTAACTAGATAGTTACCAATTGGACATCCAGCAAAAGTAAGTGTCATTAATATATAAATATCGTTATTTTCTGATATATCCAATTTATATATAAGTCCTAAATCCCAGATATTTATTGGAATTTCAGGATCATAAATTGACTTCAATATCTCAATAACCTTTTCTTTCTCAATCATATTATTCCTCCTTTTTTAAAAAATTTAAAATTGCATTTTTAAATGCTTCAATTGCAAACACTCCACAATTCAAAATATCTTCTGGTAAATCACCAAAATTTTCTTTTAAAAAATTTAAATCAATATTTAAAGATGAATTTAAATCTTTTCCTTTAAATTTTTCAGAAATCAAACTAGCACTGCTTATTGCGGATGGACATCCAAGAATTTTATACTTTATATCTTCAATTTTTCCATTTATAATTTTTAAATGAAAAACAATTTTTCCTCCACTCTTTTCATCTTCAAAAATTCCTATTGAATCTGGATTCTCAATTTCTCCTACATTTCTTGGATTTAAAAAGTGGTCTATAAAATTATCTCCAAAAATATTCACAAAAATCTCCTATTTTGGCGCAAATTCTCTCAACCTCTTTACACCTTCATAAAATACTTCATTAAAATATTCAATTTCTTTTTGGTAATTAAATTTTCCTAAAGACATTCTTATTGTATTGTAAGCAAGATCATCTGGCAAACCAATTGCTTTTAATACATGAGATGGCTCTTTCTCTTTCGCACTACACGCTGCACCAGCAGATACAATTATTCCATTTAAAGCAAGATATGTTAGAAGAGATTCTGCTTTAACTTTTTCAATTGTTATACTCAAATTGTTAGGCAATCTTTTTTCAGGGTGACCATTTATATAAACTCCATCTATCTCTTTAACTCTTTCTTCAATCATTTTTCTTAAATATAAAACATTTTTCCTTTCTTCCTCCATCTCTTTTAAAGCAATATTGACAGCCTCACCCATTCCAATTATTGAGGGAGAATTATGAGTTCCTGATCTTAATCCTTTTTCCTGATGCCCTCCATCTATGAATGGCTCAATTTGAACTCCATCTCTAATATAAAGCGCACCAACACCTTTTGGACCATAAAATTTATGAGCAGAAATTGATAGTAAATCTATATTCATTTTTTGAACATCTATATCAATATGACAAGCTGTTTGAACAGCATCTGTATGAAATAATATTCCGTTTTCTTTACATATTTTTCCAATCTCCTCAATAGGTTCAATTGTTCCAATTTCATTATTTGCATGCATAACTGAAACAAGAAGGGTTTTTTTTGATATTAATTTTCTAAGGTCATCAGGATCAACTATACCATATTTATCAACAGGTAAAAACTTTATATCAAAGCCCCACTTTTTAACTGTTTTGAGAGTTCCAATTATAGCCATATGTTCTATTGGTGTTGAAATAATTTCTCCTTTATTTTTCCAATTTTTTAAACAAATTCCTTTTATTGCCCAGTTATCTGATTCAGTACCTCCAGATGTAAAATATATTTCCGAACTTTTACAATTTATTAGTTTTGCTATATATTCTCTTGATTTTTCCATTTCATCCTCAACATTTTTTGCAAGAGGAGAGTAATTCGAGGTCATAGGATTTTCATATAGTTCTGAAAAATATTTACTCATTTTAAATAAAACTCTTCCATCTGTTTTAGTTGTTGCTGCATTATTTAAATAAACATACATAATTCAATAAATCTCCTTTTTGAAAAAATTTATCAATTAAATTATATCATATTATGGATAAATTTTTTCAAGTAATCTTGGAAGAGGGATTGTCTCTCTTACATGATGAATTCCACAAATCCATGCAAGTGTTCTCTCAATTCCAAGTCCAAAACCTGAATGAGGAAATGTTCCATATTTCCTTAACTCTAAATACCAATCATATGATTCAGTTGGTATATTTAACTCTTTCATTCTATTCAAAAGTTTTTCATAACTATCTTCTCTTTGACCACCACCAACAATCTCTCCATAACCTTCTGGTGCAAGCAAATCAACAGAGAGAGAAAGTTCAGAATTTTCAGGATCTTCCTTCATATAAAATGCTTTACACTTTTTTGGATATTTATAAACCATAACAGGTTTTTCAAACTCCTCTGATATTGCAGTCTCTTCATCTCCTCCAAAATCTTCACCCCATGGAATTTCTTTATTTTTTCTTTTTAAAATTTCTAATGCCTCTGTATAAGTTATTTTTGGAAATGGAGGTTTCACTTTTTCAAGTTTAGTTGTATCTCTTTCAAGAATTTTCAATTCTTCCTTTTTTTTATCTAAAACTCTTTGAACTATGTATGAAACAAAATCTTCAATTAATTTCATATTTCCTTCTAAATCTAAAAAAGCAACTTCAGGTTCAACCATCCAAAATTCCATAAGATGTCTCCTTGTTTTTGATTTTTCTGCTCTGAAGGTTGGACCAAAACAGTAAACTTTTCCAAATGCTGCTGCGCCTATTTCGTTGTATAATTGTCCACTTTGAGATAGATATGCTTTCTCTCCAAAATAATCAATATCAAAAAGTGTTGTTGTTCCTTCGCATGCAGATGGTGTTAATATTGGGGAATCAAATAAAATAAATTTTCTCTCATAAAAAAAATCTCTTATACTTTTAACAAGTTCATTTCTTATCCTTTGAATTGCCCACTGCTTTCTTGAACGGAGCCATAAATGTCTATTTTGCATTAAAAATTCTATTCCATGTTCTTTAGGTCCAATTGGATAATCTTCAGTTATTTGAATTACTTCAATATCTTTTGTTAAAATCTCATATCCTCCAATAGCCCTTCTCTCTTCTCTTACTTTTCCTCTCAATATTAATGAAGATTCAATAGTTAACTTTTTTGCTTTTTCAAAAATATCTTCACCAACATCTCCAAGAGAAACTATGCATTGAGCAAAACCAGTTCCATCTCTTAAAATTAAAAAAATGATTTTTCCAGAAAATCTTGAATTATAAAGCCATCCTCTAATTTCAACATCTTCACCTACGTGATCTTTTAAATCTTCAATATATACCCAATTCATATCTCCTCCAAAAAATCAAAAATTATTTTTGCTACATCTCCCTTTGATAATAGAGGAAAGTTATAAATTAATGGATCATTCTTTTTAATTATGGAAATTTTATTAGTTTCGACCTCAAAACCACTTTCTTCTGAAACTGTGTTAATAATAAGCATATCTAAATTTTTTTCAATTAATTTTTTCATGGCATTTTCAAACACATTTTGAGTTTCAAGAGCAAAACCGACTAATTTTTGGTTCTTTTTTCTTTTGCCCATCTCTTTCAAAATATCAATTGTTGGTTCAAGTTTTAATTCATAAGAAAAGTCCTCTTTTTTAATTTTTTCATCAAATCTCTCTATTGGTTTAAAATCACAAACAGCAGATGACATTATAAGATAGTTTGCATCATCAAAATATTTAGATACTTCATTGTACATCTCCTCTGCACTATCAACTCTTATAAAATTCAAATTTGGTGGAGGATTTAAATTTGTTGGACCTGAAATTAAAATTGTTTCTCCTCCTCTCAGTACACTTTCAGTTGCAAGTTCAAAACCCATCTTTCCGCTTGATGGATTTGAAATGAATCTAACTTTATCAATAAACTCTCTTGTTGGCCCTGCTGTTATTACTATTTTTTTATTTTCAAAACTCTTTTTATAAAGTATATATATTATTTCAAATAAAATTCTTTCGATTTCAGGTAGTCTTCCTTTTCCAATATCTCCTCCTGCAAGTTCTCCTGTTTCTGGTTCTAAAATGAAATAACCCCTCTCTTTTAAAATTGAGAGATTTTTTTGTGTAATTTTACTCTCATACATATTTGTATGCATTGATGGAACAATAAGAATTTTTGTATTTGAAGATAAGGGAAAGAGGGTTATCAAATTATCAGAGATTCCATAAGTTATTTTTGCAATAGTATTTGCAGTTGCTGGAACAATTACATATAAATCAGGCCAATTTGCTAGTGATGTGTGTATTATTTTTCCTTTATCTATTGTTTCAAATTGGTCAATGAAAACATCATTTTTTGTTAAAATTTTTAAAGTATAAGGGGTGATAAAATGTGTTGCAGATTCAGATAATATAACTTTTACTTCACAATTTAATTTAATTAACTCTCTAACAAGATTTGGTATCTTATATGCTGCAACTCCACCTGTTATTCCAATTAAAATCTTTTTTTTATTTAACAACCTCAACTCTTTCTTCCTCTATATCTTTTGCAGCTAATTCAATAAATGAAACAGGAGATTTTTGAGGAGAAGGATAGAGGGAAAAAAGTTCTTTTGCTCTTTTTATAACCCCAATTGTTAATATGTATTTATTCCCTTTTGTTTTACGAATTGCTCTATCAAAATTAATTGCCATATCTTATCCTCCTTTCTTTTTCTATTATATCTAAAATCTCATTAACTGCTCTATCGATTGAATCATTTATAACTACATAATCATAATTTTTACTCTCTTCAAGTTCCTCAATTGCAAAATTCAATCTTTTTTCAATCTCTTCTTTACTTTCCCCTCTTTTTCTTTCCAAAATTCTTCTTTTTAACTCTTCAAAATTTGGAGGTGCTATAAAGACAAAAATTGTATCTTTTTTATCAAAAATCTCTCTTATCTTTCTTGCCCCCTGAATTTCAATTTCAAGAATTACATCTTTTCCTTTTTTTAAATTTTCAATTACAAAATCTTTACTGGTTCCATAAAAAAAGTTATAAACTTTAGCCCATTCAATAAAAAACCCTTTTTCAATTAATTTTTCAAACTCCTCTTTATCAATAAAAAAATAATCTTTTCCATCAATCTCTCCTTTTCTTTTTGGTCGAGTTGTATAAGATACAGAATATACAAGATTTTTATTTTTATTCAAAATCTCTTTTATTATGGTTCCTTTTCCTGAACCAGATGGTCCAGATATAACAATTAACATATTAAAATTATATCACCTTATTTAATTTTTTCTTTTAAAATCTCTAATGCTTTTGTAATTTGTGAATCAAAAAATGGGTCTTTTTTGTTTTCAACATACTCAACATATATATCTGGTTCAATTCCTTTTCCATTCAATGAATATAAATTTGGAGTTAGATATCTTTCTGTTGTCAATTCAAGCCCATATCCACCTCTAAGATTGTAGATTGTTTGAATTAATCCTTTACCATAGGTCTTATTTCCAATTAATGTTCCGACTTTTCTATCTTTTATTGCTCCTGCTAAAATTTCGCTTGCAGATGCACTGTTTTCATTAATTAAAACAACAAGAGGTTTGTTTAATCCAGGACCTTTTATTGTAAACTCTTTCCTCTCTCCCTTTTTTTCTGTATAAAAGAGAGTTCCTTCTGGCAAAAAGTAGTTTGCGACTCTTTCAAGAGAAGATAAAAGACCTCCTGGATTATCTCTTAAATCCAAAATAACTCCTTTTACATCATTCAAATCATTAAAAGCATCTTTTATCTCTTTTGGGGTACTATCTGTGAATGTGTAAATTTTTATATAACCAATATTATCATTTAAAATTTTATAACTAACAGTTTCTGCAATAATTTTTCTTCTTTGAATTCTAAATGATAGAATTTCTCCGTCTTTCTCAACCTTAATATTGACATAAGTTCCCTCTTTTCCTCTTACCATATTTGCAACTTCATCAAGAGACAAACCTTCTGTACTTACTCCATCAACTTCAACTATATATGAACCAACTGGAAGTCCAACCTCATAAGCACCTGAATTTTTAAAAACTTGAAGAATCTTCACCTTATTATCTCTAATTCCAATTAAAACACCAATTCCAACATATTCTCCTTGAATATCCTCTTTAAATTTCGAATACTCTTCTGGTGTAAAGAAATTTGAATATTGATCATTAAGCGATGAGACAAGCCCTTTACATAAATCTATTTCATTTTTTTCATCAACATAATTTCTAATGATATAATCACTAACCTCGGTCAAAAGTTGATATTTATTTGAATTTAATGGAATGCCTCTTTTACCGTAAATCAAAAAAGAAAGGGAAAAACCAAAAATAAAGGATAAAACAATTAAAATTAAAAAAATAGGATAAAATTTTCTCATAAATCACCTCTTTTTATGGTAACCATTTTTCAGGGTCAACTGGTTTTCCATCTATCCTTATTTCAAAGTGAAGATGAGGACCAGTCGACAACCCTGTGTTATCAACATATCCTATAATATCACCCTGTTTAATATATTGATTTAACTCAACTATAAAATATTGCATATGTGCATAAACTGTTGTTATATTACCACCATGTCTTAAAAATACGACAATTCCATAGGAGCCAAGCCATCCAGCATAGATAACTATACCATCTGCTACTGCTTTTATTGGAGTTCCAGTTGGTGCATCAATATCTGTACCTGAATGAAAAAGCCATTGCTGATAAATTGGATGTATTCTCATTCCAAATTTAGAAACAATTGGTCCTTTTACTGGCCATATAATATTTCCTACTTCAGGTAATTTTTTTGCAAGTTCTGCCCTTCTAATAATTTCTTGAATTTTTTCTTCTTGTTCATCAATTTTCTTTTTATATATCTCAATCTCTTTTTTATACTCACTCTCTTTTGTTAATAGATTTTTTAAGAGTTCTTCTCTTTTTTTCTCTTCTTGAATTAAAGATGATTTTAAAGATTCATTTTCTTTAAGAAGAATCTCAAGATTTTTCTTCTCTTTTTCAAGATTCTCTTTTTCAATTAATAGTGCTTTTTCTTTTTCTTTTAATTCATCTAAAGATTCTTTATTTGATCTTAAAAGAATATTTAAAAAATTGATTCTTGAAAATAATTCTCCAATTGTTTTTGATGAAAAATAGATATCTAAAGGTAGTTCATTTTTTATTTTATAAATTAAAAATAGTTTATCTCCAATTAAATTTTTGTCTTTTTCAATTTCAATTTGAGTCAATGTGATATTGTTTTCAATTATTTCAATTTGATTTTTCTTATCACTTATCTTTTTCTCTGTATCTGCAATTTTTAAACTTATATCCTTTATTTTTGATTCTATATAATCAATTTCTCCAAGAATTGTATTTTTATATGAAATAGTTTCATTTAACTTTTTCTCAAAAGTTTGAAGTGTTGATTTTAAATTATTCAAAATTTTCTTCTCTTTTTCCAAATCATCATCTGCTTTTAAAAATTGAGGATTAGAGAAAAGAATTAATAAAATTATCAAAAGAATCAATTTTTTCATGGATATAACTCCTTAAGATACCTCTTGATAACAATGTAAGAGACAATTATTGAAATTATTATACTCATAATATTTAAGAAAATGTAAGGTTTAAATCCATATCTATCAACAAAACTCTTTATTTCAAAAAAAGGAAGAATTATATTTAAAAGTTTATTCATCTCAACATAAGATTTATTGAGTAAAATTGATGAAATAATACTTCCTAATATACTTAGAATAATCCCTTCATAGTAAAAAGGTCTTTTGATGTAAGATGGTTGGGTGCCAATCAATTTCATAATTTCAATATCATCTTTTCTTGAATAGAGAGACAAAGATATTGTTGATGATAAAAAGAAAATAAAAATTCCAACAAAAATTGCAAAAACAATTATACTTAAAAATGAAAAAGTTCTTATTGAAAATAAAATTTTATCAACTAAATCTTTTGAATAAAAAAAGTCTTGAACTTCTTGATATTTTGAAATTGCATCTATAACACTTTTGACTGAATAAATTGAATCTGGTTTAACAAAAAAAGTTGGAGGAAGTGGATTTTTATCAAGGTCCTTTAAAATATTTTCATATTCAGGATATTCTTTTATTAAATTTTCAAGTGCCTCATTTGGAGAAATATATCTTACATTTTCAACACCTTTAATCAATTTTATCTCTTTTTCAATCTCTTCTATTCTATCTTCAGTTATATCCCTCTTAAGATAAAATGAAATTTCAATTTTACTTTCAACCCCTTTTTTAACTTCATTTGTATAATCAAGGAAGAAAAAAATCATCCCAATTGAATAAAGAGAAACAATAATGGCAACAAAATAGACAAATGTCAAAAATGGAACTCTCTTTATATTTATAAGAGCTTCTTTTATTTCCCTAAGAAATATGAGGATACTTTTCATAGACCTTCTTTCCGTCTCTTAAATAAATAACTCTTTTGCTATATCTTTTGATAATCTCTTCATTATGTGTTGACATAATAACAGTAGTTCCTCTTTTGTTTATCTCAATGAAAAGATCTACAATTGCAAAAGATGTTTTCCAATCAAGATTTCCAGTTGGCTCATCAGCAATTAAAATGTCTGGCTCATTTATAATAGCCCTTGCAATTGCAACTCTCTGCTTTTCTCCACCAGATAGAGTTTGTGGAAATCTTCCTCTTTTATCTAATAAATTAACATCTTTTAAAATTTCGAAAACCCTCTTTTTTATAAAACTACCTGGTAATCCAAGAATTTCAAGGGGAAAAGAAACATTCTCATAAACTGTCTTTTTTATAAAAAGTTTATAATCTTGAAAAACTACTCCAATCTTTCTTCTCAATTCATAAACATTTTTATAATTTTTAAGAGATTCATTTTTAAAAAATATCTCCCCCCTTGTTGGCTCTATCTCTTTTCTTATCAATTTTAAAAGAGTTGTTTTACCTGCGCCTGTAGGTCCAACAATAAATACAAATTCACCTTTTTCTATTTCAAAACTTATATTTGAAAGAGCCTCTTTATCTCCATAATATTTATAGACACCAACAAATTTTAGCATTTAACCACACATGTCTGTGCAAAATGTATTTGCTGCTATTGCTCCATCACTGCATGCTGTAATGATCTGCCTAAAAGATTTCCTTCTTACATCTCCTGCAGCATATACAAATTTTACATTTGTTCTCATTTCTTCATCTGTTATAATAAATCCATTCTCATCGATATCCAATTTTCCTTTAAAAATTTCGCTGTTTGGATTTAATCCCACATATATAAAAACTCCTTGAACATTTAATTCAAACTCCTCATTTTTTTCTTTATCGAAAACAATTACCTTTTGAACTCTTTTGTCTCCTTTTATCTCTTTTATTTCAGAATTCAAAACCAATTTTATTTTCTCATTCTCTAATACTTTATCTTGAAGATATTTTGCTGCACGAAATTTGTCTCTTCTGTGAATTAAATATAAATTGTTTACAAATTTAGCAAGATAGAGAGATTCAGTTAAAGCAGAATCACCACCTCCAACAACAACTACATCTTTTCCTCTATAAAAATAAGCATCACAAACAGCACAATATGAAACTCCTCTTCCAGTAAACTCTTTTTCTCCAGGAACATTTAATTTCTTTGGATTTGCCCCAGTTGAAATGATTACTCCTATTGATTCATAAAAAGAGTTATATGTTTTAACAATTTTTTTATTTTCTTTGAATTCAATATCTATAACTTCATCATTTATGATTTCTATTCCGAATCTAATTGCTTGTTCACTCATTTTTGTTGATAGTTCAACACCAGAAATTCCATCTGGAAATCCAGGATAATTTTCAATTAAATCAGTCAATGGAACCTGTCCTCCAACCCCCATCTTTTCAATTAAAAGAGTTGATAATCCAAATCTTTTTGCATAAATTGATGCTGTTAATCCTGCTGGTCCACCACCAATTATAATAAGATCAAACATATTTTTATTCCTCTAACAAAACTTTAATTCCAGGCAAAATTTTTCCTTCAAGAAACTCTAATAATGCTCCTCCCCCAGTTGAAACATGTGTCATTTTATCACGAAGATTGAATTTATTTAATGCAGAAATTGTATCTCCTCCACCAACAACCTTTATTCCATCAACCTCACCTATGGCTTTAGCAATCTCTTTTGTGCCTTTAGAATAGATTTCCATTTCATAAACACCAAGTGGTCCACTCCAAAAAATTGTTTTAGCATTTTTAATCTCTTCTTTGAAAATTTCAATGGTTTTTGGTCCAATGTCAACACCATACCAATCATAAGGAATCTTCTCAACTGGAACAATCTCATGATCTTTTCCTTCTTTCAACTCTTCTGTTACATGAACATCAACAGGAAGAAGCAATTTAACATTTTTGTTTTTAGCAATATCTATGATCTCTTTTGCTACACTTTCCATATCTCTTTCATAAATCGAACATCCAATGTTATAACCTTCTGCTTTTAAAAATGTAAATGCAGAACCGCCTCCAATTAAAATTGCATCAACTTTGTTAACAAGGTTTTTTAAAACTCCTATTTTATCTGAAATTTTTGCTCCGCCTATGATAATAATATATGGTCTTTCAGGATTTTCTATCAATTTTGATAGAATGTTTACCTCTTTCTCCATTAAAAATCCTGCATAAGATGGTAAAATACTAGGCAAAAGAAAAACAGATGTATTTTCTCTATGAGATACTGCAAAAGCATCACTAACATAAATATCACCAAATTCGCTTAAATATTCTGCAAAGGATTCATCGTTTTTCTCTTCACCTGGATAGAATCTTAAATTTTCAAACATCAAAACTTCACCATCTTTAATTGAAGAGACAATATTTTTAGCATTTTCACTATAAATATCATCTACAAGTTTAACATCTTCATTTAAAAGTTCACTTAATCTATCTCTAACTGGTTTTAAAGAAAACTCTAACCTTCTTTCTCCTTTTGGTCTGCCAAGATGAGTTAAAATAACTATTTTTGCGCCATTTTCTTTCATATATCTAATTGTTGGAAGTGTCTCTTTTATTCTTGTGTCATCTCTTACTTTTAAATCTTCAGTTAATGGAATATTATAATCAACTCTGTAAAGAACTCTTTTGCCTTTTAAATCAACATTTTTAAGAGTTCTCAATCTCATCTATACCCCCTTATCAAAAATATATTTTGTTAAATCAGCAACTCTAACAGCATATCCCCATTCATTATCATACCAAGAAAATACCTTTACAAAATTTCCATCAATAACCTCTGTTAAAGATGCATCTACTATTCCTGAATATTCAGTTCCTTTAAAATCTGATGAAACAACTGGATCTTCTGTATATCCTAAAATTCCAAAAAGATAAGTTTCAGATGCCTCTTTCAAAACATTATTTACTTCTTCTTTTGTTGTCTCCTTTTTAACTAAACATGTAAAATCGGTTATCGAAACTGTTGGTGTTGGAACTCTCAAAGCAATTCCATTCAACTTTCCTTTCAATTCAGGAATAACAACTCCAACAGCAACTGCTGCACCTGTTGTTGTTGGTATTATATTTGTTGCAGCACTTCTTGCTCTTCTCGGATCCTTTTTATGAGGTGCATCTAAAAGCATCTGGTCATTTGTATATGAATGAACTGTTGTCATTAATCCTTTTTCAATAACAAAGTTTTTATGTAAAATCTTCACAACTGGTGCAAGAGAGTTTGTTGTGCAAGAAGCATTTGAAATTATATTGTGTTTTTTTGGATCATACATCTCCTCATTAACACCTAAAACAATAGTTATATCTTCATTTTTTGCTGGTGCTGTTATTATTACCTTTTTTGCACCAGCATTAAGATGTAATTTTGCTTTATCTCCATCAGTAAAAGCCCCACTTGATTCAATAACTATATCAATATTTAAATCTTTCCATGGTAAATTCTCTATATTTTTCTCTTTAAAAAATAAAATATCTTTTCCATCAACTATCAACTTATTTTCCCTCAATTCAAAACTCTTTTGATAAACACCGTAATTTGAATCATATTTAAGAAGATAAGAAAGCATCTCAATATCAAATAGGTCATTTACAGCAACTACTTCAATGCCTTCATATTTTTTCTTGAGTGCTTTAAAAACTTGCCTTCCAATCCTTCCAAATCCATTAATCGCTACTCTCATTCAATCCTCCTTCCTTTTTATTAAATATACCAAATTAATTCCAATTTTTAAAATCATTTCTTCACTCTCTTATTTTTAGGTGGAATTCCAATCTCCTCTCTATATTTTGCAACAGTTCTCCTTTTTATATAAACACCTTTCTTTTCTAAAATTTTAGAAATCTCTAAATCAGATAAAGGCTTTTCTTTATTCTCATTTTCAATCAATTCTTTTATCATCATTTTAATTTTTGTTCCAAAAACTCCTTTCTTCAACTTTTCTTTTCCAAGAAAAAACTTTAATGGAAATATACCTTTTGGTGTTTCAATATATTTTTCATTCAAAATTCTCGATAGAGTTGAAATTGATAAATTTAATTCATTTGAAATATCCTTTAAAGTTAATGTTTCAAGATAACCACTATTTAAAAAGAAATTTTTCTGTTTATTTATCAAATAGTTTGCAACTTTTAAAATTTTCTCTTCCCTTTCAGATAATAGAAAAATTAAATCCTTCGCGTCTTTGACTCTATTTTTAAAATAATCTCTCTCCTCTTTTGATAATTCAAAAATTCTTGATTTTATGTCATTATATAAATCTTCATTGAATTTAATTTTTGGAATAATATTACTGTTATAAATTACCTTTAAAGTATCGCCTTCCTTCTCAAGATAGAGTTCAGGTGCTATATACAATATCAAACTTCTTTCAAAAATTTTTGTTGGATATATATAGACTTTATTTAATTTGTTAAAATATTTTTCCTCAACTTTTTTACCTAATAGGTAATCTTCAACAATTTTCTTCCACTCATTCAATTCATCTTTTTTAATTAAGTTGTTTCTTATTAATTGAATTAGAATGCTCTCTTTTTCATCATATGATAAAACTCCAGGAGGATGTAATTCATCTTTTAAAAGTAATATAATTTTTTCAATTATCTCTTTTTTTACTTTTAAATCTTTCTCAATATCATCTAATTTTAATTTTAAAAAACCATTTTCATCTATATTTCCAATTAAATATCTCGCTATTTCTTCTTCCTCATCATTTAAATCGAATAAAATTAGTTGATCCTCAAGATAATTTTTAAATGTTTTCTCCTCATTTAGATAATTTTCCAAATATATACTTTTATCTCCATCTTCACCATCATCTAAACTTAAATCTTCAGGTAATTCATCGAGATCATAATTTTCTATTTCAAGAAAAGGATTTTCTTCATACTTATTAATAAGAAGTTCTCTCAATTCAATTGCAGGATAGTGTAAAATTGTCATGAGTTGAATTAAATTTTGTTTTAAATATTGATTTTGAAATAAATTTGATGTTTGCCTCAATTCATTTCTACTCTTCATTCTTTAACCTCTCTGCTATTTTTATTATTCTCCTTATTCTATGATTTACGCATGATTTTGTTAAATTATATTTTTCTGCAAGTTCATTCAAACTTAAGTGAGGATTTTTTAATCTTGCTTCTGCTATCATTTTTAAAGGTTGAGTAAGTTTTTTAAAATATCCTTTCTCTTTTAAATAAATTATAGCATCTCTTGTCTTAACATATGCATCAATAGTCTTTTTTAAATTCTTAATTTCAAAATTTAAACTCTTATTTATCTCGTTTCTCATATCTTTTATCAACGTATTTTCAAAAATAGAGAAAAATGAAGATGAAGCACCTATATATAACAAAAATTCTTTTATATCATTTTTATTCTGCAAATATAAAATTTTATAATTTTTTCTATCCCTTTCTTTAAAATTAAAGTGGTTAACTTTAGCGATTTCATAAAATTCATAATATGAAGATTCTTTGTTGAATCTTATCTCAAGATAGTAACCTTTCTTCGGATCTCTTATTGCTCCAGAACCTAAAAATACACCTCTTAAAAAACTCTTGATCGAATTATCACTTTTTGGTTTAAAATGCACTTTTAAATCGCTATCATCAACAATTCCCCATCTAATTAAATCATTTAAATTTACTTCATATTGAACTTCAACAAACCTTTTTCCCTTTGAATTAAAAAATCTAATCTCTTTTTTTCCTAAAAATATTTTGTTTGAATTTAAAACAACCCTCCTTGATAGTTCAATTGAAGATAAAATAAAAACAATATTTGTTTTATCTTTTTTGAAATTTATATTTCCACATGAAATCAAAAATCCTTGAATTTCTGATACTATTTCATCATAATTTTCAATTTTATATTTCATTAAATCTCTTTTGACAATATTTGTATAAAAATCTAAACTCTCCATCTCAATATTTCTTTTAATGTCTTATATATCTTTTTTGAATTGTGTCTCAAATATCCTCCTTCAACAGTAATAAAATCATCTTTAATTATTTTTAAATTCAATTTTTTCAACCTATCTTCATCAACATGAACTGGAAATGAACCATATTGACCATATTTATTTAGATAATATTCACTAATAGATCCATTGTTAACGATTATGTAATCGAAAATTTTTTCTTTTGTATATTCATAAATTTTTTCGACATGCATAGATGCTGTAAAATTATCTGTCTCACCTCTTTCTGTCATCAAATTTAAAATATAAATCTTTTTTGCCTTTGATTTTTTTATCGCTTCAACAATGTGAGAAAATAGAAGAGGTGGAATAATTGATGTAAATAAACTTCCAGGACCAATAACTATTAAATCCGCCTTTTCAATTTCATCTATCGCTTCATAAGTTGGTTTTGCATAAAAAGGTTCAAATGAAATACTTTTTATTTTACCATTCTTTTTTCTTATATTTGTCTCTCCTAAAATTATATCTCCATCTTCAAATATCGCTTTTAATGTTAGTATACTTTCTGAAACAGGAATTACTTTTCCATATAAATTTAGTGCTTCCTCAAGTTTTTTAATTCCATAAAGCAGACTATCTTTTAACTTTATTGAACCTGCGATTAATAAATTACCAATCGAATGTCCTTGAAGGGTATCACCTTCTTTAAATCTATATTGAAAAAGATCTTTTAAAAACTCTTCACTTTCTGAAAGAGAAATAATGCAGTTTCTTATATCTCCTGGTGGAGGAATTCCTAACTCCTCTCTTAATTTACCAGAACTTCCACCATCATCTGTAACTGTCACAACTGCTATTGGATAGAATGGATACTCTTTCAATCCTCTCAATATAGTTGACATTCCAGTTCCACCACCAATTGTAACAACCTTTTTCAATCTTTTCTTAAATCTATATTTATGAACAATATTAACAACTTCATTTCTCTTCTCTTTAAGCAATGCTGTGAAAAGAGAATTCAATAATCTTTGAAAACCAAAAACAATTAAAAATATACCAACAAAGAAGTAAAGTAGTGCAATGAATTTTACAAGCCAATTTGGAAAAGTGAAATTTCCTTTCATAAAAACTATTATGAAATCTATTATCAATCTTTTTATTGCGCCAAGAGTTGTAAAATCAATGATGACCATTAATCCTAAGGCAAGAAGAATAAGACCAAGGATCATTAAAAGGATCCACCTTTTAACATTCATCCCAGGATAAAACCATTTTATAAAACTTCTTAATTTTTCCTTCATTCTCTTCTAATATCTCTATGAAAAATTGTACATTTAAAACCTTGAAGTTCCAAAATTTTTTTTACTTCTTCTCCTATCACAACAGATCTATGTTTTCCTCCAGTACAACCAAAAGAAATTATTAGAGAAGTTTTTCCCTCTTTTATATATTGAGGAATTAAAAATAGTATTAAATCCTTGAATCTTGAGATGAACCCCTTAGTTGTCTCATGTGATAATACAAAATTTTTTACCTCTTCATCAAGACCTGTTGTATTTCTCAATTTATCGAGATAAAATGGGTTAGGTAAAAATCTTACATCAAAAATTAAATCTGAATCAATTGGGATTCCATATTTATATCCAAAGGTTATTATTGTTATAGATAAAATTTTCTCTTTTTCCTCCTTTAAAATATCAATAAGTTTATTTTTGAGTTCTGAAAGAGATAAATCTGTTGTATCAATTATAACATCACTTAAAGTTTTAATTAAACTCATCTTCTCTTTTTCAATTTTTATTGATGAAACAAGTCCTTCCTCTGAATATAAAGGATGTTTTCTTCTTGTTTCTTTATATCTTTTTAAAAGAGTATTCAAATCTGCATCAAGAAAAATTATATATGGATATATACCATCTTTTTTCAAATTTTCTAATATAGATGGAAAATCTCTCTCAAAATCTCTCTCTCTTATATCTAAAGTTATTGAAACTTTTTTAATTTGTGAAATCCCCTTTTTGAAAATTTCAATAAACTTCTCCATTAAATTTAATGGAAGGTTGTCTATACAAAAATATCCAATATCTTCCAAAAATTCAGATGCTTTGGTTTTACCTGCTCCAGATATTCCAGTAATTATTACAAAATCTTTATTCTTTATCATTAATTAAATTTTAACATTATTTAACATTAAAAAATTATATTATAATATTATAGATTACTTTGAGAGGTGAAAAGATGAGAAAAAAATTATTTTTGATTTTTCTTTTGTTGACATTAACATCAACAATCTTTATTTCATGTACAAGTAGCAAAACACCAGAAGGGACACTTGTTAGATATTTTAAGTTAATAATGAGAGAAAATTATGAAGAAGCATACAAACTTCTCTCTGGTGATATGTTAAAAGAAAAAGGTTCTCTTGAAGATTTTAAAAACTCATTTGAATTGATGAAAAAAAATAACAGAAAAATTACAAGAGTTAGAATTGAGGATGTTGTTTTATCAACAGATAAAAAGAGAGCAAGAGTTCATTTTGTTTTAACTATAAATGAAAGTGGAAAAGATGTTGAATATAGAGGTGCATATATTTTAATTCTATATGATGATGGTTGGAAAATCGAGGGTTCAATCTTTTAATTAAAATGAGAAGTGTAATAATAAAAGTGAAAAGTAAAAAAGGTTATTGCGCAGCAAATTTAAATGTAAATGATAAATGGATTATAAAAAATGATATACATGTTCCTGAAAAAATTTGTATGCATGCATTTTATGTTCTATATCCTTGGATTCAAGTTTTAAGAATGGATGGAAACATTCCATGGGCAGTTGAAAATGAAATTGAAGTACCATGTATTGATTGTGATAATATGGTTATTTTTTCGATTAAAGGAGTTGAAAATGAAGAGTGATTTGGAAATAAATAGAGAATGTAAACCAAAAAAGATTGAGGAAATCGCTGAAGGCATAGATTTAAATGAGAAAGATTTGATAAAATATGGTGATTATATTGCAAAGATAAAATTAGATGTTTTAGAAAAAATTCAAAATAAAAAAAATGGAAAATATATTTTAATAACAGGAATAAATCCAACTCCTCTTGGAGAGGGAAAAACAACTACAACAATAGGTCTTGGACAAGCATTTAAAAAAATTGGAAAAATAGGGATTATTTCAATAAGACAACCATCATTAGGTCCGGTTTTTGGAATAAAAGGTGGGGCACATGGTGGTGGATATTCTCAAATCTATCCAATGGTTGAGTTTAATTTACATTTTACTGGTGATAATTATGCAGTTTATACAGCACATAATTTACTTGTCTCTTTTCTTTACAACTCAATCTATCACAAAAATCCATTAAATATAGATTTAAATACAATAAATATAAAAAGGGTTATTGATATCTCTGATAGAAGTTTAAGAAAAATCATAGGTGGAATAAATGAAGGATATGTTTTACATGAAAGTGGCTTTGAAATTACATCAGCATCTGAAATTATGGCAATTCTCGCTTTATCAAAAAGTTTAAAAGATTTAAGAGAGAGATTGGGAAGAATAATTGTTGGATTTACATATGATAAAAAACCAGTAACAAGTGAAGATTTAAAAGTAGCAGGAAGTTTAGCACTTTTAACAAAAGATGCATTGATGCCAAATTTAATACAAACATTAGAGAACTCTCCTGCATTAGTCCATACTGGACCTTTTGGAAACATAGCACATGGAAACTCATCTGTTATCTCTGACTTAATTGGAATAAAACTCTCTGATTTTTTGATAACAGAAGCAGGTTTTGGTAGCGACCTTGGAGCAGAAAAATTCTTCAATATTAAATGCAGAGCATCACAATTAAAACCAGATCTTGCAGTAATTGTTGTGAGTTTAAGAGCAATAAAAATGCATGGATCAAATGTAAAAGTTTCTCCAGGAAAACCTCTTCCAAAAGAGATAAAAGAAAAAAATGTTGATGCATTGATTAAAGGTTCAGAAAATTTGATAAAACATATTGAAAACATAAAATTGCATGGAATAAAGGCAATTGTTAATTTAAACTATTTCGAAAATGATGATTTAGAAGAGATAGAAATTTTAAAGAAAATTTCTTTAGAAAATCAAGCAGATGATTTCGTTGTTTCGCAGGTTTTTACAAAAGGTGGAGAAGGAGGAGTAGAACTTGTAAAATCTATAATAAATCTAACTGAAAAGAGTGAATCAAATTTTAAATTTTTATACGATTTAAATTTAAAAATAGATGATAAAATAAAAATAATTGCAACAAAAATTTATGGAGCAAAAGATATATCACTTTCTCAAGAGGCAAAGAAAAAGATAGAACTTTATGAAAATCTTGGATTTTCTAATTTACCAATTTGTATGGCAAAAACTCACCTTTCTCTCTCTTCAGATCCAAATTTAAAAGGACGACCAAAAGATTTCATAATTCCTATTGTTGATTTAAAAGTTTCAAATGGTGCTGGTTTTATTGTTGCTTATACACAAGAGATAAGCACAATGCCATCTCTACCATCAGATCCAATTGGAAAATATATTGATATTGATGAGTTAGGAAATGCAATAGGATTAAAATAGATGGGTGAGATTATTCAAATAAATGAATTAAAGAAAAAAATTGAGAGAGAAATTGAAGAAAAAATTAGAAAAATTGATATTAAAAACTATTCAATATCTTTTCTAATTTTTTCACAAAGAATTGATGCTTTAATTTTCCTTAAGGAATTAAATGAACTTTTTGAAAAATTTTCAATTAAATTTGAGAATTTTAATTTTTTTGATGCAAAAGAGGAAGAGATAATCAAAGAGATAGATAAAATGAATAGAGATAGATTTATTAAAGGAATATTACCAATTAGACCATTAAATGAAAATTTAGATGAGGTTAAAATTTTCTCATCTCTTGATCCAGAAAAAGATATCGATTGTCTATCATACTCAAATCTTGGTAAACTTTTTTCATTCAAACCAAGTTTTGTTCCATCGGTAGTTCTTGCATCATTTGAGATATTAAAAGATTTTGTGATAAAAAAATTTAATAAAATTGATTATCTTATTGGAAAAATTGCAATAATTGTTGGAAGAAGCATTAATGTTGGAAGGCCTATTTATATATATTCATTGATGAATGATCTTGTACCAATAAATCTTCATTCAAAAGTAAAAAATTTAAAAGATTTTACAATTCTTGGAGATATAATTTTCTCTTGTGCTGGTAAAAAGGATTTAATAACTGGAGATATGATTAAAGAAAATTCAATTTTAATTGATATTGGGATAAATAAAAGTGAAGATGGAAAAATTGTTGGAGATATAAATTTAGAATCAACAATTGATAAATGTCTTGGAATAACTCCTGTTCCAAAAGGTGTGTCAGAAATAACTAATCTTTTTTTAATAAAAAACTTTTTAAAAACTTTTGAATCTAATTAAATTTAATAACATTAACTTTTTTACAATATTTTTCAATTGGACACTTTGAACAACTTGGCTTTATTGGTTTACATATAGTCTTTCCAAATAGAACAAGATAATCATTCAATTCAATCCAATATTTTTTTGGTATTATTTTTCTCAACTCAATTTCAGTTTCTTCAGGTTTTTTAGTTTTTACAAGCCCCAATCTATTTGATATTCTATGAACATGTGTATCAACTGCAATTCCATATTTTTTAAATGCTTTTGTTATTACAATATTTGCTGTTTTTCTTCCAACACCTGGTAGTTTAATTAACTTATCTAAATTATCTGGAATCTCTCCATTAAATTCATTTATTAAAATTTTTGCTAATTCTTTTAATCTTTTTGCTTTAACTTTATAAAAACCAGAAGGATATAAAACTTTTTCTAAATCATCTAATGGAATATTCAATAAATCATTAGCATTTTTCACAATCTTAAATAGATTTTTTGTAACATATTCAGTTGTTTCATCTTTTGTTCTTTGAGATATGATACAACCGACCAAAACATAAAAAGGATTTGATTCAATTGAAATCCTATCCATTAAAGTTTTACTATTTGAATTATAAAATTCTCTTAAAGCCTCTACTATTTTTTCTATACTCACTCTCTCTTATATGGTTTTAAAAGAGAGGATGGAGCAAGTGCATTTCTTGCAACAAGAACTAAAACTATTATTGTTAGAACATATGGCATCATAAGAAAGAATTGATACGGAATGTCAAATCCAATTGCTTGTAATCTTAATTGAAGAGCATCAATTCCACCAAAAAGAAAGGCACCAAGCAAAACTCTTTTTGGATCCCAATTTGCAAAGATTGTCAATGCTATTGAAACCCAACCTCTTCCACCAACAATTCCATATAGAAACATGTTAAAGTATGCCAAAGTGAAAAATGAACCTGATAGCCCCATTAGTGCTCCACCAATAATTAAAGCAATATATCTTGTTCTGTAAACATTTATTCCAAGAGCATCTGCTGCTTCAGGATTCTCTCCAACTGCTCTTAAAGAGAGACCAAAATTTGTTTTGTAAAGTATAAATGAAAATATTGGAATTAAAATTAATGCAATATATGTCAGAATATATTGATCAAACAAAACTGGTCCTAATATTGGAATTTTTGAAAGATATGGTATTGTTAAGGTTTTAAATGTTTCCACTGTTGGTGGAACAATTGGTGTTCCGATTGTTTGTCTATACACAAAAAGCGCTAAACCTGAAGCAAATAGTGTTATTCCAAGTCCACTAACATGCTGAGAAACTCCAAGAGAAACTGCAAAAAAAGCCATAAGAATTCCAAAAAGAGCACCAACAATAACAGCAGATATAACACCAAGCCATAAATCTCCTGTAAAATATGTTGTTAAAAAGGCAACAAGGGATGAGAAAAGCATGATCCCTTCTATTCCAAGATTCAATACACCACTCCTCTCGCAAATAACTTCACCTAAAGTTGCAAGAATTAGTGGTGTTGCCATTCTAACTGTTGCAGAAAGAAGTCCAATTAAAAATCCAATTGTTAAAATATCTTTCATTCTACCCTCCTTATTTCATATTCATAAAAAATTAACATTGCTAAAAGAACAAGAAGAGTTATTCCTTGAATAACATCAGCAATAAAAGAAGTTACTCCTGTTGCTCTACTCATATAATGTGCACCAGTAATTATTATTGCAAAGAAAAATGCAGATAATAAAACACCAAATGGATTTAAATTTCCAAGCATAGCAACAACAATTCCTGTATAACCATAACCAGGTGAAATGTTTTCAGTTAGACGAAAATGTACTCCAGCAACCTCTCCAACTCCAGCAAGACCAGCAATTCCACCACTTATTATTGATGCTAAAAGAAGAGTTTTTTTTACATCAATCCCTAAAAAATTGCTTGCTTTTGGATTTGCACCTGTTGCTCTTAAACTAAATCCAAGTTTTGTATATTTTATAATTATGTAAACTGCAATAACTGCTAAAATTGAAATAATTAGACCAAGATGAACTCTTGTTCTTGCAAAAAGTCTTGGAAATTCTGCATTTGGAGATATCATAGCTGATTGAGGCCACATTGTTATGGGATCTCTCCATGGACCTTCAAGAATTGCTGTTACAATATAAATCATTATGTAATTCAATAAAAGAGTTGTTACAACATCATCAACTTTAAGATATGCTTTTAAAAAGCCTGGTAATAGAGCCCAAAGACCACCAGCAATAAATCCTCCAATTAATAGAAAAATTATATAAATTGGTTTTGGTAAATTTAAATTGCTGATTCCAATATATGTAGCAGCAAGTGCACCTGAATAAAATTGACCTTCCGCACCAATGTTCCAAAATTTTCCAGTAAAAGCAAAACTTACAGCAATACCAGTTAAGATTAATGGTGTTGCTTTAACTAGTGTCTCCATAAATCCCAGTCTTGTTCCTAAAGCACCGTAGAAGATACTATAAATTGAAGTAATTGGATTTTTTCCTGCAATTAAAATAATAATTGAAGAAAAGATAAAAGAGATTCCAACTGCAATAAATGGTAAAAGAATTCTAAATGTTGGAGAAACCTTTTCTCTTTTTACCAATCTATATTTAGGAAACTGCATGTAACTCCTCCTTTCTTGTACCTGTCATCATTAAACCAATCTCTTCTTTTGTTAACTCACCTCTCATAACCTCTCCCATTATCTCTCCATTGTAAATAATTAAAATTCTATCAGATAAATTCAAAATTTCATCTAAATCTTCAGAAATTAATAAAACTCCTCCACCATTTTGTCTGATCTCAATTAATTTTTTATGGATGAACTCTGTTGCACCAACATCAAGACCCCTTGTTGGTTGAGATGCTAAAACAAATTTAGGATTCATTGTTAAAATTCTTGCAAGAATACATTTTTGAAGATTTCCACCTGAAAGTTTTTTTGTTGTTATCAATTGATTTGGTGTCTTAATGTCAAAAGTTTTTATTAAATTATCACAATATGAATAGATTTCTTTATAATTTAAAAACGCTCCTTTTGATAGAGGATTTTTATCAAAATATTCAATTATTAAATTTTCAAAAACTGGTAAATCAAGTACGAGACCCGTTTCCATTCTATCTTCTGGTATTCTACCAATTCCCTTATTTATTCGCTCTTTAGGTGATAAATATGTTATATCATATCCCCTATATATAATTTTTCCTTTTATTGGAAATCTTATACCACTAATCACCTCTTCGAGTTCTCTTTGACCATTTCCTGAAACTCCAGCAAGACCTACAATTTCTCCACTTTTAACATCAAAACTCACATCTTTTAAAGCTACATGCCCTCTATCACTTAAGGCGGATAAATTTTCTAATTTTAATATCACTTCCTCTTTTTTTGTTGGAGAAAGTTCAAAAATATCAAAAATCTCTTTTCCAACCATTAATGATGCAAGTTCTCTCTTATTTGTCTTTTTTGGCTCTCTCTCACCCATTAACTTTCCATTTCTTAAAATAACAATTCTATCACTTATCTCTAAAACTTCATCGAGTTTATGAGAGATGAAAATTATCGTTTTTCCCTCTTTTTTCAAAATTTTTAATGTTTTAAAAAGTTCTCTTACCTCTTGTGGAGTCAAAACAGCAGTCGGTTCATCAAGAATCAAAATATCTATATTTCTAAACAAAACTTTTAATATTTCAGCTTTCTGTTTCTCTCCGACTGATAATTCACTTATTTTTGCATCTGGATCAACGTATAACTCATAATTTTTCATTAAATTTAAGACTCTTTCTTTTGCTTTTTTTAAATCAAGTTTAAATTTTTTAGATTCAAAACCAAGAATTATATTTTCAGTTACAGTGAATGGATTTACCAATGTAAAGTGTTGATGAACCATTCCTATACCAAAATTTATAGCATCTTTAGGAGAGTTTATTTCAACTTTTTTTCCTTTAATATAAATCTCTCCAGAATCTTTTCTATACAATCCATACAAAATTTTCATTAAAGTTGTTTTTCCTGCACCATTTTCTCCTAAAAGTGAAACTATCTCACCCCTCTTTGCATAAAAATCAATTCCATCATTTGCTACAACTCCTGGAAATTTCTTTTTAATGTTTTTCATTAAAACAATCTCTTCCATATTAATCACCTAAACTTATGAAATATTAAAAAAAATGGGGGCAATATGCCCCCATTTGTTGATGATTAACTAACTATTAATCTGATTTTGGAGTTCCTTCATTTACATCAACTCTGAAAACACCTGTGAGTATTTCATTCTTTTTCTTCTCGACTAGGTCTTTAATCTCTTGAGGAAGTTTATTTTCCCAATTGTGATATGGAGCGAGTTTTGCTCCACCCTTTGCCATCATTGAGAAATCTTTCAAATCAATTGCTTCAAATGCTCCTTTTTTAACTTGTTCAACAACATATTCAACTGTTGGATACATATCCCAGACAGGTCCAGTTATTACTAAGTCAGGAGCAAGTTCCCATTGATCTAATAAACTTCCAAAACATGGAATGTTTCTTTCTTTACAAGCATCTATAACTCCATATCTTTCAGCATACATAATATCAGCACCTGCTTCAATTTGAGCAATTGCTGCCTCTTTTGCTTTTGGAGGATCAAACCAACTTCCAATAAATGTTACCTTGACCTTTACCTTTGGATTGACCTCTTTCGCTCCTTGTATAAATGCATTAACAATTCTATTTACTTCTGGAACTGGATATCCACCAACAACTCCTATTATGTTTGTTTTAGTTAATTTTCCAGCAATTAAACCACAAAGATATGCTGGTTCATGTATCCAGTTATCAAAAACAGCAAAATTTGGATTCATTGGACCACCGCCAGATCCAAAAGCAAATGCAATGTTTGGAAAATCTTTAGCAACTCTTCTTGCAGGCTCTTCGTTTCCAAATGCATCACCCATTATGATATCTGGTCCTTTTGATGCATATTCTCTTAAAACTCTCTCAAAATCAGTGTAACCAACACTCTCAACCCATTCATATTCAATACCAAGAGTATTTTTTGCTTTTAATAACGCCTGATGAATAACATTTGGCCATGGCTCTTCAAGGGGGGTAGCATAGATTCCAACAACTTTAATTTTTTTCTCTTCTGCTGGCTTTTCTTCTTTTTTAGCACATGCTGAGAATGTGAGTAAAAGAATTAAAAATACTACCCCAAAAATAATTAATTTTTTACTCATAAACACCTCCTATTGAATTAGTATGATTTTACAAAAACAATTTAACAAATAAATTAAAACTTGTCAATATATTGACAAAAAAATAATTTTTATTAAAATAAAAAAAATTTAAGGAGGTCCCTATGTTTAAAAAAATCTTATCAATTTTTATTATTATTTTTTTAGTAACACTATCAATTTCATTGGCATCTTGTAAAAAGGAAGAAGAGAAACCTGCTGGACCAAAAAGGGTATTTATTGGTATAGCAACAGGTGGAACTGGTGGAACATATTTTCCAGTTGGTGGTGCAATTGCATCAATTATTTCAAATTTTGCTGATTATGAAACTCCGGAAGGTAAAGTTGATATTGTTGCAACAGCACAAACTTCAGGTGCATCTGTTGCGAATGTTAATATGGTAACAAACAAGGAAATAGAGACAGGATTTGCTCAAAATAATGTTGTTTATTGGGCATATACTGGAACAGAGGCATTTAAAGATAAAACTCCAATGAAGAATTTAAGAGTAATTATGTCTTTATATCCTGAAACAATCCAAATTGTCGCTTTGAGAAAATCTGGTATCAAAACTGTGTTTGATTTAAAAGGAAAAAAAGTTGCTGTTGGAGATAAGGGAAGTGGAACAGAAATTGATGCGAGAACAATTTTAAGTCTCCATGGAATAACATATGATGATATTGAAGAGCAATATATGTCATTTGCAGAAGCAGCAGATGCTCTTAAAGATGAGAGAATTGATGCTTTATTCACAACAGCAGGAATTCCAACTTCAAGTATTGTTGAATTATCAACAACAAAAGAGATAACACTTGTTGAAATTACACCAGAAAAAATTCAGGAACTTGTTCAAAAAGTTCCTTATTATTCTCAATTTACAATTCCTAAAGAAACATATAAAGGAATGGATAAAGATGTAGCAACTGTGACATGTCTTGCTCAATGGGTATGTGATGAGTCACTTGATGCAGATGTTGTTTACCATATTGTTAAAGCAGTTTTTGAACATAAAGCAGATCTTGAAAAAGTTCATGCAAAAGGTAAAGATATAACTCCTGAAAACGCAGTTAAAGGTGTTGCAATTCCATTCCATCCAGGAGCAGAAAAATACTTCAAAGAGTTGGGTTTGATAAAGTAAGATTTTAAAAAGGAGGGTGAATATTCATCCTCCTTTAAATTATGTTTAAGAAATTTAAGTTTTTATCAATTTTAATTTTTATCCTTATTTTAATTTTCATATTCAATTTTTTTGACAAAAGTTACGATCTTTTATTTATAGAAAAAGAAAGTAATAAAATTTTAATGAATTTTAAATTAAAAGAGGGTGAGATTTTCCAAATTAAATTTAACCATTCTGTCGCATTAACCGATGTAACAGAGTGGTATAGAGTTGAATCTGGAAAAATAGTTCTTTTTGAAACAGATTTTTATGACCAATGTGCTGGTCTTCCAACTGAACCATATGGAGAAGAAAAGTTAATTCTTGATGGAAAAATTTTCAAATTAATAAATTTGAAAAGAGAATTCAGTGAAATTGTTTATGGAATTAATCATCAAGGTAATTATAGATTGTTAATAAAAAATAGAGAAATTAATTTATCTCAGAAATTTGGTGACAAGATCCTCATTATAAAAATTGGGAGGTTTTAATGGCAAAGGAGGAGACAGAGATAAAAGATAGTGGAGTTGAAGAAATTTTAGAGAAATATGAAGTTAGTGCAAAAAGAAGAAAGTTAAAAGGATTTGAAAAATATTTGATTAAAATAGTAGCAATTCTATTCTCTGTTTTTCAGTTTTATACAATGGGTTTTAAAATGTTACCTCCTCAAATTCAAAGACCTATTCATGTTGGATTTGCATTTCTTTTAATCTATCTTCTCGTTCCATCCAATAAGAAAGAAAAAAGAGATAAAATTCCTTTTTACGATTATATAATTGCAATTTTAATAATTTTTATTTTTCTTTATCCAATAATTTTTTATCAACAATTAATTGGAAGAGCAGGATCACCAACCAATTTAGATTTTATTGTTGGTTTACTTGCTGTTATTTTGATATTAGAAGGAACGAGAAGAATTGCAGGAATCCCTTTACCTTTAATTTCTTCAATATTCATTCTATATGCTCTTTTTGGTAAATATATTCCAGGTCTATTTGCCCATAGAGGTTATTCAATTATAAGAGTGGTTGACCATCTTTTCTTCACTCTTGATGGAATCTTTGGAATTCCAATTTCTGTTTCAACTAAATTTGTATATGCATTTATACTTTTTGGTGCTTTAGCAGAAAGAACTGGACTTGGAGAATTATTCATAGATATTGCAAGGGCATTAACAGGAAGAGCAATAGGTGGCCCAGCAAAAGTTGCTATTGTTTCAAGCGGTTTACTTGGCACTATGAGTGGAAGTTCTGTTGCAAATGTTGTAACAACAGGTTCTTTTACAATTCCATTAATGAAAAAAACTGGATATAAACCACATTTTGCAGGTGCAGTTGAGGCAACAGCATCAACAGGTGGACAATTAATGCCACCAGTTATGGGTGCTGCAGCATTTATAATGGCTGAATTTATTGGAGTTCCATATTTGAGAATAATTCTTGCAGCAATAATGTCATCACTTCTATATTATTCTGGTGCATTCTTTGCAGTTCATTATGAAGCAAAGAGATTGGGGTTGAGAGGTTTAAAAAAGGAGGAGATACCTGATGTTCTATATCTATTAAAAATTAAAGGATATCTTCTTATACCAATTTTTGTATTGATTTTTAGATTGATTGCTGGATACACAGTTATTGACGCGGCATTTACAACTTTAATTTCAACAATACTTGTTAGTTTTCTTGGTGACCTTGCAAAAAAATTAACTGAAAATTTTGATGAGAAAATTAAAAATTTATTTCTTTACATTTCAACTTATTTACCAATAATATTATTTTTGATTTTGATATTTTATCCAACTTTTAAAATCTCTGCAATTTTATCTTTTATTTTTACAATAATATTATCTCTAATTCTTGGAACAATTTTTTATATCATAAAATCCAAAAAAGGTTTTTATGAAGATTTTAAAGATTCATTTATCAAATCTTATCATGTTATAAAAGATACTATATATTTAACTTTGGATGGATTTGAGAATGGTGCAATAACTTCATTACCAGTTGTAGCAGCATGTGCAACAGCAGGTTATATTGCTGGAATGTCAACATTAACAGGTCTTGCTCTAAAATTTGCTAATGCTGTTGTATCAATGGCAAAATCTGGAACAGAATTTTATAATAAAACAATTGGTTCTATATTTCCATTTTTAAAATTAAACAATGCTATGCTCTTCACATTGATGTTTACAATGATTGCATCTCTAATTTTAGGCATGGGAATACCAACAACTGGTACATACATTTTAATGGCAATAATAACAGCACCTGCTCTTTCTCCTTTTTTAACTCAATATTCACAATCAATTTCAATGTTAATAGCACACATGTTTGTATTTTATTATGGTATTCTTGCTGATATAACTCCACCTGTTGCACTTGCTGCATATGCAGGTGCTGGAATTGCAGGTTCAGATCCATTTAAAACAGGATATACAGCAGTTAAATTATCACTTGCTGGATATTTAATTCCATTTATTTTTGCATTCAATCCAATTCTTCTTGGTGTAAATTTCACAATTTTAAATGGAATTTTATCTTTTATAACAGCATTCATTGGAATCATATTCCTTGCTGGTTCATCAATCGGTTATCTATCAACAAATTTAAATTTCATTGAAAGAATTTTCTTTTTTATTTCAGCAACCCTTTTAATTACACCGGGTTTGAAAACAGATTTGATAGGAATAGGGATTGGTGGTCTTTTTTATTTAATTCAATATTTTAGATATAAAAAACAAAAGGAGGAAATTGATGTATAAATTTATATCTTATGGTTTGGGAACTATTGGTCTTGAAATTTTAAAAAATCTTCTAAATAAGAAAAATTTTCAAATTGTTGGTGCAGTTGATATTAAAGATGAATATATTAATAAAGATATAGGAGATTTAATTGGGCAGAATAAACTAAATATATTTGTTAAGAGAAATATAGATGATTTTCAAAAACCAGATATTGTGGTACATTCAACAGGTTCCAAAATTTCTGATACGTTTGAACAATTCAAAGAACTTTTAACCAAAGGATATAATGTTATATCAACATGTGAGGAGCTTTTTTATCCATACTATTTTCATAAAAGAGAAGCAGAAGAGTTGGATAAAATTGCAAAAGAAAATAGAGTTAGGATTCTTGGAACAGGAATCAATCCAGGATTTATTCTTGACACTATGGTTATTTTTTCAACAACTTTATTAATGAATTTTGAAAAGATTATTGCAGAAAGAGTTCTTGATGCTAGTAAAAGAAGAAAGCAACTTCAAATAAAAATTGGCTCTGGTTTAACTGTTGAAGAATTCAATAGGTTAAAAAATGAAAATAAAATTGGACATGTTGGCCTTCTTGAATCGCTTTTTTATATTTTTGATTCATTGAATTTAGAAATAGAGGAGTTTAAAGAGGAGTTGAATCCATTAATTGCTGAAGAGGATATAAAAACAGATCATATTTTTGTGAAAAAAGGTTCTGTTAGAGGACAATTTCAAAGAGTTGTTGGTATATCAAAAGATAAAAAAATAGTTGAATTGAAATTGATAATGGCTCTAAATGAGAAAGAGAGTTTTGATAGAATAAAAATATTTGGAAAACCCAAAATAGAGTTGGAGATTAAAAATGGAATTCCTGGTGATATTGGAACTGCTTCTGTAGTTGCAAACTACATTCCAATTCTTCTTAAATCAGAACCAGGACTCCATACAACAAAAGATTTATATTTACCACATTTTTTTGATTAAAATCCCTGAATTAACTCATTTAACTCTTTAACTAAATTTTTAAACTCCAACCTTATTAATCCAAGTTTTGCATCATTATTCAATATACCAATAACAGCCATTCCTTGGGATAGATTGTTGATTACAATGTAACCATTTTTTCCTTTTGCCAAAATTTCTTCAAATTCACCCTTATTAAAATCTTCAATTGCTCTTTCACCCAACATGATAAGTGAAGCAGAAAGTGCTGCCAACCTTTCCTCTTCATCAGATGATAATGTTGAAGAGATTGGTAAACCATCTTTACTCACAACAATTATAGATTCAACTGTTTTGTCTTTTTCTTTTAAATTCATCAATTTTTCTTTAATTAAATTGACATCTTGAATCATTATACCCTCCTAAAAGTTTTATTTATTTTATCAAATTAAAGATATTTTTTAAATTCCTCTCTCAACTCTTTATATAAAGGAAATCTCTCACATAGATTTTTAACCTCTTTTTTAACATTATTTAGTACTTCTTCATCGTTTGGATTTTTTAAAACTTTTGCAATAATTTTACCAACAATTTCCATCTCCTCTTCTCCCATTCCTCTTGTTGTTAATGCAGGAGTTCCAAGTCTAATTCCACTCGCAATAAATGGTTTCTCAGGATCAAACGGAATTGTATTTTTATTAACAGTTATATTTACACTTCCTAAAATTCTTTCAGCATCTTTACCAGTTATTTTGAATGGTCTTAAATCAACAAGCATGAGATGTGTATCTGTTCCATCAGATACAAGTCTTGCACCTTCATTTTTTAATGTTTCTGCAAGTTTTTTTGCATTTTTAACTATTCTCTCTTGATAATTTTTAAAATCTTCACTCATCGCTTCTTTAAAGCAAACTGCCTTTGCTGCAATAACATGCATTAATGGACCACCTTGAATTCCTGGGAAAACATTTTTATCTAAATCTTTTTTATAAATCTCTTTTGTTAAAATGAATGCACCTCTTGGACCTCTCAATGTTTTATGTGTTGTTGATGTTACAAAATCCGCATATTCAACTGGAGATGGATGCAAACCAGTTGCAACAAGACCAGCAATATGTGCAATATCTGCCATAAGATAAGCATTGACCTCATTTGCTATTTCTCTAAATTTTTGGAAATCAATTCTTCTTGGATAAGCAGAATATCCTGTAACAATCAATTTTGGTCTCTCTTTCAAAGCAAGTTCTCTAACCATATCGAAATCAATTGTCTCATCATCTTTTTTAACTCCATAATAAATAACTTTATAATATCTTCCAGAGAACGATACAGGACTTCCATGTGAAAGGTGCCCACCATGAGAAAGTTCCATTGAAAGGATAGTATCTCCTGGATTTAAAACTGTAAAATAGACAGCCATATTTGCCTGTGTTCCAGAATGGGGTTGAACATTGGCATGTTCAGCATTGAATAGAGTTTTTGCTCTACTTATTGCCAATTCTTCAGCAATATCTACAAATTCACATCCTCCATAATATCTTTTTCCTGGATAACCTTCAGCATATTTGTTTGTTAAAGGAGATCCAAGAGCAGATAAAACTGCATAACTAACAAAATTTTCTGAAGCGATCAATTCAAGGTTGTTATGTTCTCTTTCTATCTCTCTGTAAATTGCATCAAAAATTTCTGGGTCAATTCTTTTCAAAAATTCAATCATCATTTCCTCCTTCAACTTTTATTCTTTATAATTTTACAACATAAATGCTAAAATTAAATAGATGAGAAGAAGATTGATAGACTTGATAAGTGATATAAATTATCCATTTACATCTGCAATAATAAACAATAGAAGAGTTGGATTTTTAGATGAGGTTGAGGAAAATTCAACATTTAAATTGATTGATATCTCTGATATGGAGGGAATGAGAACATATGCGAGAACATTAACTTTTCTTGTCTCATATCTTTTTTACTATCTTTATGGATATAAAATTCAAATAAAATATTCATATGGAGATGGAATATATGGAGAAGTAATTGAAAATAAAAATGTGAAAGAAATTATTCCAAAAATAAAGAATGAATTAATGAAATTAATAGAGAGTGATATATTTTTAAAAAAATATGATTTAAGAAAAGAAGATGCTATAAAACTACTCTCAAATTCAAAAGGAAATTTTGAACCAAAACTTTTCAAATATCTTTCAAAAGATATTTTAACAATATACTCAATTAATGATTACTACACATACTTTTTAGGTCCACTTCTTCCAAGAACTGGAATGCTTAAGGTTTTTGATATAAAACCATATAGAAATGGTTTTATTTTGCTTTTACCTGATAAAAAAGAGAAATTTAGAGTTGGTGGAATAGATAGTAGAGAGAAGTTATTTAATACATTTGAAGAGTCACAAACATGGATAAATACTTTGGGAATTAAGTTTGTTGGAGATTTAAATGAAAAGATAGTTAAAAATGAGATTCTTGATTTGATTTTGATTCAAGAGGTTCTTCATGAAAAGAAGATAAAAGAAATTGGAGATTTAATTTCTGAAAGAAAAAGTAAACTTATTTTAATTGCTGGACCAACATCATCTGGAAAGACAACATTCACAAAAAAACTCTCAATCTATCTTAGAGTAATTGGATTTAGACCTATAATTATTTCTACTGATGACTATTTCCTTGATAGAGAGAAAACTCCATTGAATGAATGTGGAGAACCAGATTATGAAACAATTGAAGCGATCGATTATAAATATCTTCAAAAAAATATAAAAGAACTCTTTACTGGTAAAAAAATACAATCTCCAAAATTCAACTTGCAATAGGAAAAAGAGTTAAAGGATATGATTTAGAGCCATCTGAAAATATGGTTATTTTAATTGAAGGTTTACATTCTTTGAACCCAATATTAACAGAGGAGATTGATGAAAATATAAAATTTAAAATTTATATAAGTGCTTTAACTCAAATAAATTTTGATAATTTAAACAGAATTCCAACAAGAGATTTAAGATTGATAAGAAGAATTGTAAGGGATGCTGTTTTTAGAAAAATTTCTCCAAAGGAGACTATTAAACAGTGGAAAAATGTGATTGAGGGTGAAGAGAAATATATTTTTCCTTTTCAAGAGAGTGTTGATATTATGTTTAATTCTTCTTTGTTTTATGAACTACCAATTTTAAAATATTATTGTGAAAAGCATCTAATGAGTATTGATGAAATTGATGATGAATATGTAAAGGCAAATATTTTATTGAATTTTTTATCACATTTTGTTCCTTTAACTCCAAATGATGTTCCTAAAACCTCTATTTTAAGGGAGTTCATTGGAGAGGGTTCATTTAAATATTAATTAGATAACTCTCTCTTTCTTAATAACTTTTTAAAATAACTTTTTGCAAATCTGTGTGCTTCATCTCTTATTCTTTGAAAGATATGCAAAACTTCACTATTTTTTGGAAGAACAATTTCATTGTCATAATCTTCATAATAAAGAATCTCATTTTCTTTCGCAATCGAAATAAATTTATATGGTAGGTTTAAATCTCTTTTAACCTTTAAGGCAACATTCAACTGCCCCTTTCCTCCATCAACTAGAATCAAATCTGGCTCCCAATTAAATTTTGAATCTTTAAGATGAGAAAATCTTCTTAAAAAAACCTCTTTAAGCATACTATAATCATCAGGTCCTTTTGTATATTTTATTTTAAATTTTCTATACAGAGATTTTTCAGGAATTCCATTGTGAAAAACAACAAGTGAACCAACAGCATAATCTCCCATTATATTTGAAATATCATAGCCCTCAATATATTCAGGAATTTTTTTCAGATTCAACAACTCTTTTATTTTTAAAAGAACCTTCTCATTTTGAGGATACAAAACCTTTTTGATATGCTCAATAGCATTCTCTTTTGCAAGTTCAATAACCTTTTTTTCAAATTCACTTTTTGGTAATCTTATTTTTATATCTTTATTAAATTTCTCTTTTAGAAATTTATTTATCTCATCTTTTTTTGAAAGATTGTAATTTGATATTATTAAATCTGGAATTTCAACTTTTTTTGAATAATAAAGAGAGACAAATGTTGAGATTATCTCTTTAGGATCACTATCTCCAATTAATTCATATGGTTTTTCAAAAACAAGTCTTCCATTTCTTATTTCAAGATACTCAATTAAAACCTTATCACTTTCTTTTAAAAGATAGATTGTATCAAAAGTTATATCATCATTTGTTAAAACTCTTTGAGAATAGAAAACCCTATCAATAGATTTAATAGCATCTCTTAAAACTGCTGCTTTTTCAAATTCAAGTTTCTTAACCTTTTCATTCATATCATTTATTAAAGATTCCTTTAACTTTTTGTAATCACTTTTAATAAACAAGATAAAATCTTTTACAAGTTTCAAATAATCCTCTTTTGAAACATTTCCAATACATGGAGCACTACACTCTCCAAGATCGTAATAAATGCATTTCTTTTTGGGTAGTTTTTTTGTGCATCTTCTTAATTTGAAAATTCTTCTTCCAAGAGAGACAACTCTTCTTAAAGATTTAACATCAACATATGGACCAAAATATAAAGCATTATCATTTTTTAACCCCCTTTTTATCTCTATATAAGGAAATTCATCCATAACAATTTTTAAATATGGATAAGATTTATCATCTTTTAATCTTATGTTATATTTTGGTTTATGTTTCTTTATTAAATTGTATTCAAGAAGAAGTGCTTCAGAGGGAGAAGATGTTATTATATAATCAAAACTTTTAATTGATTCTCTTAATAATTTATCTTTTGGAAATATAGCATTTTTAATATCAAGATAACTTCTCAATCTATCTTTCAAAGAAGTTGCTTTTCCAACATAAATAACTTCGTTTTTATCATTGTAAAAAATATAAACTCCTGAACTTTCAGGAACATCTTTAATACCATCTGGCCATTTCATATTCTCAATATTCATTGTATTATAAAATAGATGAAAAGAGTAATATATATTGGTGGTCCAACTGGAGTTGGTAAAAGTGAAGTTGGAGTTCTTGTTGCAAAAAAATTGAATGGTGAAATCATCTCATGCGATGCATTTCAAGTATATATATTTATGAACATTGGAACAAACAAAATTGAAAAAGATGAAATGGATGGAGTTGAACACCATCTAATAGATATTGTTTATCCAAATGAGGAATTTTCAAGTGGATTGTATCAAGAGATTGCTTTGAAAAAGATAGATGAGATAATTTCAAAAGGAAAAATGCCTGTAATAGTTGGAGGAACAGGTCTATATTTAAGAACTCTTCTATATTTCGAACCACCAAAAAAGGATGAAAATGTAAGAAATCTCCTTTTAGAAAGAGTTGAAAATGAAGGAGTTCAAAATCTTTATAATGAGTTGAAAATTATTGATCCAAATTATGCAGAGAAAATAAGTCCAAATGATAAAAAAAGAATAATTAGAGCACTTGAAGTTTATTATATCTATAAAAAGCCTTTCTCTTCTTTCCAAAAAATAAAAGAAAGATTTGATGCATTAAAGTTTGCATTGATTATGGACAGAAAAAAGTTATATGAGAAAATTGAAAAAAGAGTTGATAAAATGTTTAAAAAAGGTTTTGTAAATGAAGTTGAATATATCTATAAAAATTTTGGATTCTCAAAAACATCAATAAAAGCAATTGGATATGAAGAGGTTTTAAGATATTTAAAAAATGAGATTACAATTGATGATTGTAAAAGAGAGATAATTAAAAAAACAAAAGATTATGCAAGAAGGCAGATTATCTGGTTGAGAAAGGAAAAGGATATTATATTTATTGATGTAAACAATAAAAGCAAAGAGGAAATTCAAGATGAGATCTTAAGATTAGTGAGGGAAAAGTGGAGAATTTAATTAATGAGGTTGAAGAAGAGATAAAAGAAAAAAACAAAGAATATGAAAAGATAAAAGAGAAAAATTTTAAAAAAGTTATTGAAGCATTCAGAGATTTAAAAGTAAGAGAGAGCGATTTTTATGATTCAACTGGATATGGATTGGGAGATTTAGGAAGAGATAAATTGGAAGAACTATTTTCAAAAATTTTTGATGCAGAGGATTCTCTTGTAAGATCTCAAATAACTTCTGGAACACATGCTATCGCAATTGTTTTATTTTCTCTTTTAAAACCAAATGATGAATTGATATCAATAACAGGTGAACCATATGATACAATACAAAGAATAATTGGAATAAAAAAATCTCCATTATCATTAAGAGATATCAATGTTAATTATAAAGAGATTGATTTAATAAATAAAGAATATGATTTGAAAAAATATATATCAAAGAATACTAAAATTGTATTCATTCAGAAATCGATGGGTTATTCAGGAAATAGAAGAACATTAACAAATATGGAGATAAAGGAATTAATTGGAAAAATAAGAGAAATAAAACAAGATTTAATTATATTTGTTGATAATTGTTATGGAGAATTTGTTGAGGAGGTTGAACCTACATCTGTTGGTGCAGATATAATTGCTGGTTCAATGACAAAAAATCCTGGTGGTGGTCTCTCTCTTACTGGTGGTTATATATGTGGAAAAAGAAAATTAATTGAAAAGTGCTCATCGCTTTTAATTTCACCTGGAATTGGAAAATCCCAAGGAGCGCAGATAGGATTTAAAAGAAATGCTTTTATGGGTTTATTTTTTGCTCCTCACATTGTTTGTGAAACTTTAAAAGGAATAACTTTTGCATCAAATCTTCTCTCTAAATTAAATTTTGAAGTTTTTCCAAAATGGAATGAAAAAAGAGGTGATATTATTCTTGGAATTAAATTTAAAGATAAAGATAAATTAATTAAATTTGCACAACTTGTTCAAAAATTTTCTCCTATTGATTCAGATGTTAAATTGGAACCAATGAAAGAAGAATTTTTTAATTATGAAGTTATAATGGCAGCAGGAACTTTCACACAAGGAGCTTCAATAGAATTTTCATTTGATGCTCCAATAAAAGAACCATATATTGGGTATTTACAAGGTGGTCTTTTTTATGAACAAATAAAATATAGTATAATTAAAATAGTAGAAAATTTATAAGGAAATTGTAATGCTGAATTTGCTTATAAGTTTAGTTTGTTTTTTATTATTTTTAATTTTTTACATAACTATTAAAAATAATTTTTACAATAAATTTTTATTTTATGAAACAAGAATAAAAGATTTAAATGATATATCACAAATATTCATAAAAGAGGAGAATTTTGATAATCTTTTAATTAAAATATCAAATTTCATTTATAAAATTTTAGGTTTCAAAAATGTGTTCATCTATTTTCTTGATGAATATAGCAATGAACTTATTTTAAAAGGCACTTTTAATTCAAGAGCATATGAAATTGGATATAAAAAATTAAAACTTGGTGAAGGAATTCTATCAATTCCTTTTAAAACAGGTGAAATGGTATATGTTGATGATGTTTCAAAAGAGAAAAATTATATAAAAGTTTTTGAAAATATAAAATCTGAATTTGTTTATCCAATTAAAATAAAAGGTGAAGTGAAAGGTGTTATTGGAGTTGAGAGTGAAAGAAGTTTAAACAAAGCAGAAATAGAATTACTAATCACAATCGGAAATATGTTGAATATGTCAATAAATAGATTTATTTCTATTGAGGAAATGAAAAATAAATTAAAAACTATTGAAACAATAAATCAAATTTCAACTTTTCTTTTATCATCATTAAATACAAGAGATGTACTTAATAAAATTGTTGATATATTGGTTAAAAATTTTGGATATGAAAAAGTTGGAATTGCTCTTAAAGTTGATAATAAATTGAAAGAGTTTATAAATTATGGTTATCATATTAAAAATTTTGAAATCGATATAGATTCACCAAAAGGTATCATAACAAAAGCATTTAGAGAAAAAAGAACAATTGTTGCTAATGATGTATCAAAAGAACTAGATTACATTGAGGATAAAGATTCAAAATCAGAACTTGCAGTTCCAATTTTTTATGAAAACAATCCAATAGGAGTAATAAATATTGAATCTACAAAATTGAATAGATTTGGTGAAGATGATGTTCTTTTAATTGAAATTCTCTCAAATACAATTGGTGTTGCAATCATGAATTCAAAACTTTATGAAGATACCAAAAAATTGAGTTTAATTGATGAATTAACAGGACTTGGAAACTTTAGGTATTTAAAAGAGATTGTGGATAAAGAAGTTGATAGAGCAAAAAGATACAATCTTTTTTTATCTGTCATATTTTTTGATTTAGATAATTTTAAAAGAATAAATGATACAAAAGGTCATCAAACTGGAAGTTTGATTCTTGTAGAAGTTGCAAGAGTTATTCAGAAAGTAATTAGAAAATCTGATTATGCATTTAGATATGGAGGGGATGAATTTGTAATAATTTTGCCTTTAACTGATAAAGAAGGAGCGAAAAATTTCGCAGACAGGATAAGAGAGGAGATAAATAAAATTGAAGTTGAAGGTGTAAAGATAACTGCAAGCATTGGAGTTTCAACATATCCTGATGATGCAACAAGTTGGTATGAACTACTTGAAAAGGCGGATAAATATGCATATCTTTCAAAATCTTATGGAGGAGATAAAATCTATTATTGATTGAGATAATTTAAAACTTCATTAAAAGATTTTTCGCAAAACTCTTCTATCTCTCTTTTTATCTTCTCTGCTTCACTTTTAATTTTTTGAATAAATTCAATATCTTTTATCGATTTTAAATTAATTAAAACATTTAAATAAGATGAAATAGCGCCACTTTTTAATGACAAAATAGCAACTCCCACATCTGATATTGCATTTTTATTTCCATCTTTTAAAAGTATCTCTATATATGGAATTAATTTTTTTGAAAGTTTCAATGCTTTAAATGGAATTTCTGTTGCATTTTTTAATACCTCTTCAATTTTCTCTCTTCTAAACTTTTTCTCCTCTTCACTATTCTTTGGGAGTTTATAAACATCCATCACTTTATTGAAAACATCTTCATCCTCAATTGAAAGATTGAAAAATTCATCCCTTAATATCTTTACTTCATCGCTATAATTTTCAATACCTTTCGATAGAGAAAAAACCATTGAAATCAAACTTGCTGAAATTGAAAGAATTAAATCTCCAGCACTTCCTCCTCCTGGAGAAGGCTTTGAAGAAGAAAGATCTTCAAGAAACTCCAAAATTTTTCTATCTCTCATAAATCCTCCTTTTTAAAGATTTATCTTATTTAATTATATGATAAAATGTTTTTAGATTATTTTTAGGAGGTGTATTATGCCTGGACCAATCATTGATCATGAGAAGTGCAATGGAGATGAAGAGTGCTATAATGTTTGTCCTGCTGATCCAAATGTATTTGAAATTAGAGGAGAAGGTGAAAATAAGAAATCTTATGTAGTCCATCCTGAAGCATGTATTGAATGTGGACTTTGTGTTGATGCTTGTCCAACAGGTGCAATTACATTGGAATAATGGTATTATATTTTGAGGGGAGATATCCCCTCGATTATGGATGGGTGGCCGAGTGGTTGAAGGCACCGCACTTGAAATGCGGTAGGTGGGTAATCCCTGCCTCGCGGGTTCGAATCCCGCCCCATCCGCCAAATTTTTTATATGCCTGCAAATCTTCCACCACAATTTTATGAATTAGAAAGAGAGTATAGAGAAAAGAAAACAATTCAAGAGAAAATTGAAGTTCTAAAGAAAATGTATGCAATAATGCCAAAACATAAGGGAACAGATAAATTGCAGGCTGAGATTAAAGCTAAAATTTCCAAATTAAAAGAAGAGTTAGAATATCAAAAGAAAAATAAGGGTAAAAGAAGTTCTTTTTATATTGAAAAAGAAGGAGCAGGTCAAGTAACATTGGTTGGACCACCAAACACAGGTAAATCATCTTTATTTTTCCTTTTATCATCTGTTCCATCAGAAATTGCTGACTATCCATTTACAACAAAGACGCCTGTTGTTGGAATGGTTTTATTTGAAGATATTAAAATTCAATTTATTGACCTTCCTCCAATTGATGAAGATAGTGATTACACAATATTTGATATAATTAGAAACTCAGATTTGATTATGATAGTCTTGTCTTTTGATCTCTCTTTACAAGAGGAGTTCAACAAATTGATTAAAATTCTTGAAGATAAGGGAATAAATCTTCTTGGTGAGGGAACAAGTGAAGATTATCTCTTCGGTCCATTGAATAAAAGAGGATTGATTTATATAAACAAAAGCGATTTGTTAAATGAGAGTGAAATTCAGGAAATTTTAAATAACTTTAAAACAAATCTACCAATTTTTTTTGGATCAACAGAATTTGGTTTTGATATAAATAATTTAACAAAAAAAATTTTTGATGGTTTAAATATAATTAGAGTTTATACAAAAGAACCTGGAAAACCTCCTGATATGCATGATCCATTGATTTTAAAAAAAGGAGCAACTGTTTTTGATGCAGCATATAAACTTCACAAAGAGATTGCTAAAAATTTAAAATATGCGAGATTGTGGGGTTCAAGTAGATTTGAAGGTCAAAGAGTAAATAGAGATTATATTTTACAGGATAAAGATATTGTTGAGTTTCATACAAAGTGAAAAAAATTAAAATATTAATTTTTTTAATTTTATTAATTTCTCTTTTCTTTTTTTTATTACAAGTTAACATCTTAAACTTCATAAGAATATACTATATTCAATTAATTTCAATTTTTATTCTTTATCTTTTTTTAAACCTCTTTTTGAAAAAAGGAAGATATTTTTCACTAATTTTCTTTTTTCTTCTTTCTCTTTTTTACTTTTTTATCTATCCAAACTATATTGAGAAAAAAATTAGTTTTTCAGAAACATTTAATGAAGAAAGTAATTTTAGTGATATAAACCTAAACTTTGAGATTGGAAGTGGTAAATTTTTAATTGATGGAGATAAAATTGATTATGATTATATTTTCGATTATTCATCATATAAAAAGATTTTTAAATTTAAAAGGAAAAATAAAAATCAATTTAACTACTATTTTTTTGAAAATCCAACAATTAAAAAAGAAATTTTTGATAAAAGTGAATTCAATTTAATTTTCAATCAGGAAAAGATATTGAGTTTGAATATAAAGGGTGAATCTCTATTTTTAGATATGAAATTGGATAATAAAACAAAAAATTTAATTGTTAATTTGAATTTAAAGCCATCTTTTATAAAAATTGGATTACCTAAAAATTCATACATTGAAATTAAATTTTTGACAAAAAATTCATTTTTTAATGTCGAAGATTTGGGATTTAAAAAGAAAAATGGTTTTGAATATTATTATGATAATGGAGAAAATAAAGTATATATTGAAATAGAAACATTCACATCTTATATAAATTTCTATTTTTTAGATTATAATAATTAATATTTCTAATTTAGGAGGAGATTTATGTTCAATGTCATTTTAACTGGTATTACCTCTCTATTAACAGATATAAGCACTGAAATGTTTTATCCTTTGATCTCTCTTTACATAGTTGCTCTTGGTGGAGGACCACAAACTGTTGGAATTATTGAGGGGATTGCAGAAAGTTTAGCGAGTTTACTTAAAGTGTTTTCTGGAAACATATCAGATATTATTAGAAGGAGAAAACCAATCGCTATTTTAGGATACTCATTTTCAACAATTGGGAAATTTTTTATGTATTTTACTTCATCATGGCTCGGTGTTTTTTGGGGAAGAGTTGTTGATAGAATAGGAAAAGGAATTAGAACAGCACCAAGAGACGCTTTAATTGCAGAATCTGTAAAAGAGAATAGAGGAAGAGCATTTGGAATACATAGAGCAATGGATACATTAGGTGCTTTTTTAGGAGTTTTAATTTCAATTTTATTAATTAAAAGATTTGAATTTTATAAATTTGAAAATGGAGTTTATGAATTAAAAAATTATATTCCAATATTTAAATATATAATTTTAATCAGTTTAATACCCGGAATTCTTGGTGTTTTAGTTATTTTTTTTACAAAAGATACAATGGGTGGAACTTTAGGGAAAAAATTGATTTTTAACTTTAAAGTTATTCCAAAGAAATTAAAAGGTTTTCTATTGATAACTCTAATTTTTACATTTGGAAACTCATCAAACCAATTTCTTCTTTTAAAGGCAAAAACTCTTGGTTTTTCAATCATCTCAATATTAACTCTATATCTTGTTTATAATTTGACATACGCTTTATTTTCGTATCCACTTGGGAGATTGTCTGACAAAATAGGTAGGAAATGGATAATTGTTTTCGGATATTTAATTTATGGATTGGTTTACATTTTTTATGCATTTGTTAAAAATATATATTTAATTTTTGCTCTATTTGCAATTTATGGACTCTATATGGCTTTTACAGAGGGAATTGAAAAAGCATTAGTTTCAGACATCTCTCCTGATGAGTATAAAGGAAGTTTAATTGGACTTCATGCAACTTTAGTTGGAATAGGGCTCTTCCTAGCATCATTAATTGGAGGTGTTTTATGGCAATATGTATCTCCAGAGGCAACATTCATTTTTGGTGGATTGATGGGATTAATTGCTTCATTAGGAATGTTAATTGTTTTATAATTAAAGCATGAAAAAAATAAAATATTTAAAATGTATTTTATGTGGAAGTGAATATGAAGAGGATGATGTTCTTTACACATGTCCAAAATGTGGTTATGATGGAATTCTTTTTGTTGAACTAAATTATGAAAATTTGAATTTTAAAAAAGAGAGTTTAATTAATAGACCCCAAAATATTTTAAGATATCATGAACTTTTACCAATAAAAGATGTTGATAACTCTCCAATTTTAAATGTTGGAATGACTCCTCTTTATAAATCTAATAGATTGAATGAATTTCTTGAAATTCCAAATTTATATATAAAGGATGATGGAAGAAATCCAACTGCATCTTTTAAAGATAGAGCATCATTCGTTGTTGTTAAAAAGGCTATGGAACTAGGCTTTGATTCAATTACAACAGCATCAACTGGAAATGCTGCATCTTCTCTTGCTGGAATAACAGCATCTGTTGGAATTAAATCATATATTTTTGTCCCAGATAAAGCACCAAGAGCAAAAATTGCACAACTTCTTGCATTTGGAGCAAAAGTATTTGCAGTTAAAGGAAGTTATGATGATGCATTTGATTTATGTATAAAGGCAAGTAATGAATTTGGATGGTACAATAGAAATACAGCATTCAATCCATATACAATTGAAGGAAAAAAGAGTGTATCATATGAAATTTGGGAACAGATGAATTTTAATGTTCCTGATAAAGTTTTTGTTTCAGTTGGTGATGGTGTTATTTATAGTGGAGTGTATAAAGGATTTTATGATTTATATTCATTAAGGTTGATTGATAAAATTCCACAAGTAATAGGAGTACAAGCAGAAGGTTCTTCTCCAATTGTAAAAGCATTTGAAGATGGAAAAGAGAGAGTTGAACCAATTGATAATCCAAAAACAATTGCTGATTCAATCTGTGTAGGTTATCCAAGAAATGGGAACATGGCTTTAAAATTAGCAAGAAAATATAATGGAAAATTTATAAAAGTGAAAGATGAGGAGATTTTAAATGCAATTCCAACTCTTGGAAAATTGAGTGGAGTTTTTGGAGAACCTGCAGGTGTTACGCCTCTTGCTGGTCTAATCAAAATGAAAAATGAAATTAATCCAAATGAAAAAGTTGTAGTAATAATATCTGGAAATGGTTTGAAAGATATTGAATCTGCAATAAAAAGCACAGGTGAACCATATTATGTAAATTTAGATTTAAATGAAATAAAGAAATATATATAATAAAATAAAATCTATCTTAAGGAGGTCTATCATGAACGAATCATTTTGGGAGAAAGTAAAAAAGGGATTAAAGATTAGTGCTGAAAAGACAAAAGAGTTTGCTGAAATAGCTAATTTAAAAGGGGCAATTTTGATTTTAGAGAATAAAAAGGGTGGCAAGTTAAAAGAACTTGGAACAAAAGTTTATGATCTTTATAAACAGGGAAAAAGTAGGGATGAGATATTTGATTCAATTCAGAAACTATTTGATGAGATAAAAAAGATTGAAGAAGAGATAAAAGAAAAAGAAAGCGAGATTGAAAAAATTAAAAAAGAGAAAGGGGTAAAAGAGGAGGAGGTTAAACAAATTGAGGAGGAGGTGAAAAAAGAGGTAAAAGAGGAAGAGAGTGGAACATGATAATTGAAATAGTAAAAAATTTCGTTGAACTTTGCAAAATACCTTCTCCTTCTGGAAAAGAAAATAAACTTAGAGATAAGATTCTTGAAATTTATGGAGATTTAGGTGAATGGAAGATAGATGAAGTTGGAAACATGTATTTGAAAGTTGGAAAAGGAGAGAAATCTCTTCTATTAAATGCTCACATTGACACTGTTCCTGTTGATCAAGATGAAATTAATGTTGTTGTTGAAGATGAAATAATAAAAAGTGATGGAAAAACAATTTTAGGTGCAGATGATAAATCTGGAGTTATTGCAATTCTTGAGGGAGTTAAAAGAAAAAAGAATTCATTAAAAGGAGTTGTTGATATTGTTTTGACTGTTGAAGAGGAGACAGGTCTTAAAGGTGCTAAAAATATAAATTTATCTTTTATTGATGCAAAAGAGGGTTTTGTTTTTGATTTACATAATCCACCTGGTGAAATTGTTAATGAATCACCATATCATAACACATTTAAATTTTTCATACATGGGAAAGCATCTCATGCTGGTGCAGAACCTGAAAAAGGAGTAAATGCAATTCTTTTGGCATCAAGAGCGATAAGTAAAATAAAAATTGGAAAAATTGATGAGGAAACAACATCAAACATAGGAATAATTAAAGGAGGGAATGCAACAAATGTTGTTCCTGATTTTGTTGAAGTTCATGGAGAAGCAAGAAGTAGAGATGAAAATAAACTTTTAAATTTAACAGATGAGATAATAAATATATTCATTGAAGAGGTTGAAAAAGGTGATGGAAAAATAGATTACTATCTTAATAGAGAATATAATGGATACAAAATAAAAGAGGATGATAATTTAATTTTATTTATAAAGAAAGTTTTTGAATCACTAAATATAAAACCATTTATAAGGCCAACCATGGGCGGTTCTGATTCAAACATATTTCATGAGAAAGGAATAAAAACATTGGTTCTCTCATGTGGAATGATGAATGTTCACACAAAAGAGGAGTATATAAAAATTGAAGATCTTGAAAAAACAGTTGATGTTGTAGAAAAAATATTGGATCTATATTTTGATTGATAATGGAAAAAAAGTTAGATGAAGTAGTTAAATTTGATGGAAAAATAATAAAGGTTATTGAGAGAAAGGTTCTTGTAAATGAAGAAAAAGAATCTTTTAGAGAGATCGTTTTTCATCCAGGAGCAGTTGGAATTATTCCAATTACAAAAGATAAAAAAATTGTTCTAGTAAAACAATATAGATCTCCATTTGAGAAAATTTTGCTTGAAATTCCAGCAGGAAAATTAAAAAAGGAAGAGGAGCCACTCTCATGTGCAAAAAGAGAACTACTTGAAGAAACAGGTTATACAGGAGAATTCATAGAAATTGGCTCTTTTGCATCTTCTCCTGGCTTCACAAATGAGATAATTCATATTTTTTTATGTAAAGATGCATATTTTGTCTCATCACAATATATGCATGAGGGTGAGATTGAGAAGGTGGTTTTATTGAGTTTAAATGAAGCAGATTACCTTCTTAAAAGAGGTGAGATTGAAGATCTAAAAACCGCTTTTTCTATTTCCTATGTAAATGAGAACTATAGATCTATTTGAAACATTCCTCTCTTACCTTGAATTTGAGAAGGAGTTTTCAAAAAATACAATTGAATCTTATAAAAATGATTTAGAAGATTTTAAAGAGTATTTAAAAATAATAAATAAAAAACCTGAAGATATTGATAAAAAAGATGCATTTGACTATTTAATATACCTATCAAGAAAAAAATTGAAACCGTCTTCATTAAGAAGAAAGATATCCTCAATAAGATCATTTTATAGATTTTTAATAAGAGAGGAGTTAATCGACAGAGACCCAACTAACGATTTGACATTTCCAAAAAATGAGAAAAAGTTACCTCAAATTTTAACTGTTGAAGAGATTGAAAAGTTGATTAATGTAATTCCAAAAAATAGTTTAAAAGGAAAGAGAGATAAGGCGATTATTGAACTTTTATATAGTTCTGGTTTAAGAGTATCTGAAATAATAAATTTAAAAATAAAAGACCTTGATTTCAACAACAACTATTTAAAATGTTTTGGAAAGGGAAGCAAGGAAAGAATAGTTCCTTTTGGTGAACTTGCAAAAAATTACATTTTTGATTATTTTAATGAGAGAGAAAAAAATAATATAAAAAGTGAATATCTTTTTACAACCAAAAAAGGGGAGAAACTTTTAAGGCAGGAAATAAACAATTTTTTAAGAGTTTATTCAAAAAGGGCAAAATTAAAGAAAAAAGTTCACCCTCATATGTTAAGACACTCTTTTGCAACACATCTTCTTGAGAGAGGTGCTGATTTAAGAAGTGTTCAAGAACTTTTAGGACATGTTGATATATCAACAACTCAAATTTATACACATTTAACAAAAGAGTATTTAAAAGAAATTTATTTAAATACACACCCATTATGGAGGAAAAATGATAAAGAGAGTAATAGTAATAATTCTTGATGGTGTTGGAATTGGTGGTTCTAAAGATGCGAAAAATTATGGAGATGAAAATGCAAATACACTCTTAAATGTAATTGAAAGAACAGGGATCAAACTTCCAAATTTAACAAATTTTGGTTTGTTGAATCTTCTTTACAAAATGAATTTAGAAACATCAACAAGTTATGGAATCTTAGAAGAGGAGTCACCTGGAAAAGATACAACAACAGGTCATTGGGAACTTATGGGATGTAAACTTAATAAACCTTTTCCATTATATCCAAATGGATTCCCAGATGAAATAATAAAAGAGTTTGAAAAGAGAATAGGAAAAAAAGTTTTATGGAATAAACCAGCATCTGGAACAGAGATAATAAATAGATTGGGAGAGGAGCATATGAAAACAGGTTACCCAATTGTTTACACTTCAGGTGATTCTGTTTTTCAAATAGCAGCACATGTTGATATTATTCCACTTGAAAAACTTTATGAAATGTGTGAGATTGCAAGAGAGTTGTTAAAAGGAGAGCATGCAGTAGCAAGAGTAATTGCAAGACCTTTTGCAGGAGAGGTTGGAAGATTTTATAGAACTCCAGATAGAAAAGATTATTCACTTGAACCTCCAAAAGATACTCTTTTAGATTTAATGATTAAAAATGGTTATAAAACATTGGGAATCGGCAAAGTATATGATATTTTTGCAAAAAGGGGTTTTACAAAAAATGTTCACATTGAAAACAACACCGAAAATATGGCTGTTTTACTCAAATCAACAATTGAAGAAAAAGATTTTTCTTTGATTTTTACAAATCTTGTTGATTTTGATATGAACTATGGACATAGAAGGGATGTATGGGGTTTTGCAAATGCTCTTCTTGAGTTTGACGGTTTTCTTGGAAACTATTTAAGATGGTTGAATGATGATGATATCTTAATTATAACTGCAGACCATGGAAACGATCCAACATATATGAAACATACAGACCATACAAGAGAAAATGTTCCAGTTTACTTTTTTGGAAAGAATATTAAAAAGAATAATTTCATTGGAGTTAAAAAGTTTTCTGATCTTGGTGCAACAATTGGAGAAATTTTTAATATAAAAACCCATGATGGTAAATCATTTCTTAAAAATATATTAATATGATATAATAAAAAATGCGGGGGCGAAAGGAGCTCGACATGGAATGGAGGTTTAAACCGGCAGGTGAGTTTGAGAGGTCTCTAAAACTCTTAAAAAGTTTAAAATGCCAACACAAATTATGCTTTTGCAGTAGCGTAAGGTCTACTGCCAGTTTGGGAGATTTTGTCTCCTTGGTCTCTCAAACTGTGGCGTAAAGGAGACTCGCCTTTATCCTCATCCTCAGGGATAAGGGCTAAAAAGAATGAGGATACGCTCTATCCTTTTGTGCCTGTTCAAAAGGATGGAGAAGAGAAAGAAAAAACAGGCTAAACCTGTAGAAGGTTTAAACTGAGATTCCATGGACGCGGGTTCAATTCCCGCCGCCTCCACCAAAATTTAATGGAGAGTAAAAATTTAAATGAGTTCATAAAATATCTTGAGATAACATCATTTTTTCATGACATTGGTAAAATTTCATCACATTTTTTACTATCAAAAGATAGAGATTTAAACATAAAAGATAATCATGCAATTTTGATTCTCGAAGAGAAACTCCCTCATAATCTTGAGAAATTTTTAAAAACTCCTTTAAACAAGATTTTCTTAGATTTTGAAGGTTTAGAAGATGGAATATCACCAATAAATTTTATTTGTGCACATCATGGTTGTGAAAGATGTAAATTTTCAAATGGATGTAGTAAATTTGAAAACAATTTTTATATTAAACTTCTTCAAATTTCAGATAGAATGGATTCATCAAATCCACCAAATAGTGGAAAACAGCCATTCTATTCTGTTTACATATCTGATTTTTTCTTGAATGTTAAAAAAATAAATTTTTATGAAATAGATTTTTTAAGAAAAAAATATTTAACATTTTTAGATTTATTTATTTTAAATTTAGATAGAGAAAAAATTTTCAAAATTTCAAAACATTTCATGGAGAAAGCACTTTCAGAAACAAGAAAAGGTGCAAATGATATAACTCTATATACACATTCAAAAGCGATTTCATCTATTTTCAAAACAATTCTATTTGACTATTTCTATTTTGGAATTGAAGTTCCAAAATCAATTTTTGATGTTGAAACAAAATTTTTAAAAACAAAAAGGGGTTATAAAAAATTGATTGAGGAAATTTTATCATTTGGAAATCTTATCTTTAAATTTGAAAATTATGAATATTTTATAGTTGGAAAGGGGGTTGATAAACTTTTTTTAAAGATGAATGGAATTGAAGGAGAATTAGTAAATAGTATAAAAATTGAGAAGAGTAAAAAAAGATATTTTTATCCTATTGATCCTGAAAAACTTCTTGAAACTATATTTGTAAAGATTCCTCAAGATTTAGATTTAAAATTTGAAGACCTTTTATCTGGAGCAAAAGAGATAATTAATTATGGTAGATCATACAATTTAAATGAAATAAAAAATAAAATAAAGGGTGTTAAAAAACATATAAGAAATTTAATTAAAGGTGGAAAATTGAAAGAGTCTGAAAAGAAGAAAAAAGAACTTAAAAAACTTCTTTCAAAAATGAACTATCTTTTAAAATTTAAAAATTTAGATTACAATCTCACAAGCATAGAAAAATTTTTGATGAAAACTTTAGCACCAATAAGACCTCCATCAATCTCCAAATTTTCAATGTATATTTTAGATTTGATGAGAAACAAAAAATTGAATATAAATGAACTCGCTTTTGAAGTTTTTCTTAAAAAGCCACTCACAATTTCAAGAATAATTCAATACAATCTGGATTTAAAAAAATATAAAGATATAAATGAAATTCCAAAGTTTAATGGAAAGGTTAAATACTCAAATAAAAATTTAAAAGAGAGATATTATGAAATTAAAAAAATTGAGATTAAAAATGATATAGCGATTGTAAAATTGAGTAATAAAAAGGAATTAAAAATCCCAATAACTACCAATGGAAAAGAGATTGATAAATTAAATCTTTATTTTATTGGAAAGGTTGAAAGAGAAGGAGAACTTATATTTCCTTTAGGAAAAGGAAAAAGTTTAATTCATATAACTGAACTTAAAGAGAAAGATAGAATCAAATTGATTCTTTAAACTACTCTCTACTATATGGTTTTCCAATTGATTGTGGAAATTCTATCTGTTTTTTGAATATCATCATTACTATCAAAACTGAAATGAATGGAAGCATTAAAAAGAATTGATAAGGTATTCTTTGAGAAATTACCTGTAATCTAAATGCTATAACTTCAATTGCAGCAAAAAGGAATCCACCCAATATTGCTCTTTGTGGTCTCCAACTTGCAAAAATAGCAATACCAACAGCCATAAATCCTCTACCTGCAGAAATATCTGGAGTGTATGTTCCAGTTATAACAATAGGAAGATATGCACCTGAGATACCAATCAATATTGATCCAATAATTGTTGAAATTATTCTTCTTCTTGTAACATTAACACCAACAACATCTGCTGCCTTTGGATTTTCTCCAATTGCTCTTGTTTCAAGACCAACTTTAGTTTTATAATAAAACCACCATGAAAATAGAATAACAATATAGAGAAAATAGACAACAATATCTTGATTTAAAAATGCTGAAACAATTGGAATTTTACTAAAAAATTGAATGTTAACTCCTGGAGTTGTTGGTGCTCTTGGTGCAGTTAATCTAACTCCAATTATTAATTTGTAAAAAAGATCAGATAACCCTGTACCAAGAATTACAAGAGATATTCCTAAAACAAATTGGTTAACTTTAAATTTTTCATGAATTGTTGAAAGAATGAGACCAAAAATTCCACCCAATATTGCACCAACAATGAATCCTAAAACTGCATTTTGAGAGAGATAACTTATTATGAATCCTAAAGAGGCAGATGCAAGCATAATTCCTTCACCAGCAACATTAAATATTCCTGCTCTTCCTGCAATAACAATTCCTAAACTTGTTAATGTGTAAACAACAGCATAAGTTATTGTTTGAGTTATAAATGAGTTAATATATGAAAGCATCATTTCCTCCTTTCAAATGCCTCTCTAAAAACAACTACAAAAAGTACAATAAGTGATTGAGCAACAAAAACCATTTCAACTGGAATTTGCATTGTTCTTTGAAGAGCATCTGCTCCAACTAAAAGAACAGACATCAAAAATGCTGCGATAGGAACTCCAATTGGATTTCCTGAAACAATCAAACTTGTTAAAATTCCGAAAATTCCATATTGTGCACCACTTGTTTGTGCAAAACCCTCGATCAGTTTTTTATGAATATTTATAACTTCAAGTGTTCCTCCAAGACCAGCGAGTGAACCAGCAATAAAAAAAGTTATTAAAATTGTTTTATGAAAATTTATTCCAAAAGTTTGTGCTGCATCCAAATTGTAACCAATCGCTTTTATCTCATAACCTAATCGTGTTTTTAAAATTAAAATATAGACAAAAATTATCGCTAAAATTGCAAAAATTATTGAATATGGAATTCCATTGAAAAATCCTAAAGTTCCAGTTTTTGGCAAAGGAAGAGTTATTGGATGTCCTTCATAAGGATCTCTATAAAATGGATTTGTTGCAATGAAGTTTAAAAATTGCATTGCAACAAAATTCAACATTATTGTAGAAATAATTGGGTTTATATCAAATTTTGCTGTTAGATATCCTGCAATTAGAGCAAAAAAGCCTCCTGCTAGAATTCCTGTGATTATAAGTAGTGGTATCATAATAAAAGAGGGAAGCGATACTCCAAAATTTGATAAAGTTAAACCAACTAAACACGCAACTGTTCCTCCAAAAAGCATTTGACCAAATGCACCAATGTTGAAAAATTTAATCATAAATGGAATTGTGAATGCATAAGATGTAAAAATTAGAGGAATAGTTTTTTTGATTGTTTCTTGAAACCCAAACCATGATCTGAATGATGTTGTAAGAAGTGTTCTTAAAACTCTTGTAACATTATATCTAAATAGAAATGCAATGATTGAAATAACAACAAATGCAAGAAAAATTGAGATAATATAAATTAAAAATGTTTTCAAAAACTTTTTTCTATCTTTCATTTTTATCCTCCAATCATTAGAAGACCCATCTTGAATTTATCAAATTTTTCCCTCTCAAATATTCCTTTGATTTCTCCTTTATGCAAAACAACTATTCTATCGCAAAGAATCAAAAGTTCATCAAGATCCTCTCCTATCCATAAAACTCCGCTTCCTGAATCTCTTGTTTCGACGAGTTTTCTGAAGATAAACTCAACAGTTGAAAAATCAAGACCAGATGTTGGGTTGTGAGTTAAGAGAACTTTAATTGGATTCACAAATGCTCTACCTATAATAACCTTCTGAATGTTTCCACCAGATAATCTTCTAATAGCAAGTTCTTCACTTGGAGTATAAACATTGAATTTATTAATTACATCTCTTGAAACTTTTCTAACTTCATCCCATTTAATGAAATTTAAATTTCCTAAAAATCTCTTTTCATGATGATGTCCTAACAAAATATTTTCATAAATTGGTGCTTCAGGTAAAATTCCCTCTTTAATTCTATCTTCAGGTGTGTAAAAAAGTCCTCTTGAAAAAACCTCAATTGTTGATAAATTTTTTATTGATTCACCATCTAAAATTATATCTCCATGTTTAATCAATTTTGGATTAACTATAACTTGAGCAAGTTCCTTTTCTCCATTTCCTGAAACAGATGCAACTCCTAAAATTTCTCCTTTATACAATTCAAATGAGATATCTTTTAGTCCAATTGATTTTTCAGTTTGTTCAACATAAACATTTTTTAAAACTAAAACTGGCTTTTCACTTTTCTTTTGTGGAGTAAGTTCAACTTTTGGTAAAGCACTTTCAGTAACTTTAAGATCCTTCTCTTGGAACATCAATTTAACAATAGATTCTATTTTCATCTCATCTTTATTTAAAGTGCCTTGAACTTTTCCTTTTCTTAAAACAGTTACTCTATCACAGGCAAGAATAACCTCTCTCATTTTATGAGTTATAAATATAACTGTTACTCCTTTTTCAACAAGTGTCTTTAAAGTTTTTAAAAGTTGTTGGAATTCACTCTCAACTAATGATGTTGTTGGCTCATCCAAAATCAAAAGTTTAGCACCTCTAAATAGTGCTCTAACGATTTCAATCTTCTGTTTTATTCCTGCTGATAAATCTTTAACCTTTATGTCAAGTGGAAATTCAAATCCAAGTTCTTTTGAAATTGATAAAATTTTCTCTTTTTCCTTTTCATAATTTATTTTATACTTATCATACTCTGTTCCTAATATAATGTTTTCAATACCAGTGAATTGTGGAACAAGAGTTGAAACTTGATGAACCATTCCAATCCCTAACTTTATTGAATCAAATGGTGAACTTATCTTTACTTTTTTTCCTTCAATATAAATATCTCCTTGATCTGGTGTGTAAAGACCATATAATATGTTCATTAATGTTGATTTACCAGCACCATTTTCACCTAAAAGACCATGAATTTCTCCTTTATAAACAGAGAAATCAACATTATCAAGAGCAACAACCTCACCAAAAACTTTTCTTATATTTTTTAATTCAACAATATTCTCTCTCATATAATTAAAAAAGGGGAGGAGTTTTTCCTCCCCTGATAAAAATATCAAATTATGGGTTTATCGCATCAAGTTTTTCAATAACTTGAATTTTTCCAGAAGCAACATCATCTGCAATCTGTTTAACTTTTGTATTAATCTCATCAGTAACATTTTTAATTGGAAATTGTGTATATCTTGCTTTACCTTCACCATATTCAAGCATCAAAAATCCACCTTTTTCACCTTTTAAAACTCTTCCAACAACCTCTCTTAAAGGAACTCTAAAATCAAATAAGTCTGCTGTTAAATAATTTTGAGGTGCCTGTGATGCTTTATCTGTATATTTAACTGTAATGTAAACTGGTCTTTTTGCTTCAGCAAGTGCATTATAAATTCCATAGTTTCCTAAATTAACAGAACTTAAAATTACATCCACTCCACTATTTATTAAACTCTCTGCTGCTTGTCTTGCTTTAAGAGGATCGTTGAAATCACCAGCATAAACATATAATAAGGTTGCATTTGAGCCAAGATCTTTAATTGCTTGTTTAACCGCATTTATCTCCCCATATGTGAAAGGCATTTCAAGACCACCAATATATCCAATTTTTCCAGTTTGTGTTTTAAGTGCTGCAAGTGCACCTAAAACATAAAAACCTGTATGGAAATTTCTATGGAAATACCACACATTTGGTTTCTTATCTTTAGGCTCTGTATCAACCTCAACAATGAATGTTACATTCTGATTTTCATCTGCAAGTTTCAATGCAGCACTGTTAAATTGACCACCATGCACCCAAATGATGTTAAAACCATCTGCAATATACTCTTTCATAACTCTTTCAACATCTGGAACAGCAACTTTTTCAGAATATGCAATTTCAATATCATACTCTTTTCCAATCTCCTGAGTTGCAATGTAACCTAAAGTATTGTAATCAGCATCCTGAATTGAACCAGGCATAACAGTTGCAAGTTTAAAAACTGGTTTCTGTTCTTCTGTTTTTTTACATGAAGTTAGTGGAACTAAAAACAAAACTGCAATTAATAGAAAAATTAAAAAACTGAATCTTCTCATAAAACTACCTCCTTTTTATAAATCATATTTTCATTATATCATTTGATATTGACAAAATTTTTTATTTATATAAAATTTATATTAACCTGTTTCCTTTGGAGGTGAAAAGGTTGGTAAAGATAAAGTTGAGAAGAATGGGCAAAAAGAAAGAGCCATACTACAGGCTAATTGTAATTGACTCAAGAAAACAGCCCAAAAGTTCTTATATAGAAAGTTTGGGCAGTTATAATCCACGCTCCGAAGGGAATGAATTAAATGTTGACCTGGAGCGATTGGAGTATTGGTTGAGCAGAGGTGCTCAACCTACAGAATCAGTTAAAAACCTAATTAAAAAGTTGAAGGAGGTTAAACAATGAAGGATTTGCTTGAAGAGATTGTAAAAGCATTGGTTGATCATCCAGAGGATGTAAAGGTACAGGCAGTAGAGGGCGAACAAGCTGTTGTTTACGAAGTAAAAGTTAGCGCAGAGGATATTGGAAAAGTTATTGGGAAACAGGGAAGAACAGCAAATGCATTAAGAACATTAGTAAGAGCAGCTGCCAGTAAATCAGGTAAGAATGCTATGGTGAACATTCTCTCTTAATTAAGAGAGATATTCTAATTCTAATCCCCGGAGATTTCTCTCCGGGGTTTACTTTCAAAATTAACAAAACTAATTAAAACGGAGGTTCGATATGGCAAATGCAACAAATGCATCAAATCTTTTAGAGAAACTTGTAAAAGTAATTGTTGATTATCCTGAAAAAGTTCAAGTTAAAAAAATTGAAGGATCTTCAACTGTTATTTATGAGGTAAAGGTTGGACAAGAGGATATTGGAAAAGTTATTGGGAAACAGGGTAAAACTGCAGAAGCATTAAGAACCATTGTTCAAGCAATTTCTAGAAAATCTGGAAAGAGTACAATAGTCTCAATTCTTTCTTAGGTTAAAAGGTTAATAAAGTGTTAATTAAAAGACAAGTTTTGGTTAAATCCTTTATTACAGAGGATTTAAAAAAAGATTTAATTGAAAGATTTAACAAATTAATTGAATTATCTGAAAAAAGAATTTCAGAAATCGTCTCCGAAGAGAAAAAACTTTTACTCACTGCACCAACTCTTGAACCTCAATATCTTCAAGCAGTAAAAAACAAAATGAAAGAGCAGAGAGAAGAGGAAGAAAGAATAAAAGAGAATTTGATAAAAGAGAGAGACAACATAAAATTACTTAAAGATGGAGATCTTTATTTTCATGGTGCTGTTGAGGGATATGTTGATGTTAAAGAAGGAGATGATTTCTGGAAGAAACTCCAAGAAGCAGAAATAATTTTAAAGGATGGGAAGGTCTTAGAAATAAAGAATGAGTAAATTTATAACTGTTGGGGAGATTGTTTCTTTATGGGGGGTCTCCCCTTCTTTTGTTATAAAAAAAGATACAAACAACATAGAAAGATTTAAAAATATCAAAAAAATTCTGATTCAAAAAGAGGACGAAGAGCCTGAAGAAATAGAAGTTTTAGAAACAATTGATTATGAAGATAGAGTAATTGTTAAATTAAAAGAGAGTCCAAAAGAAGATTTAAAAAATTATATAGGTAGATATGTCGTCATAAAAGAAGAGGAATTGAAAAAATTAAAAGAAAATGAATTTTATATTTATGAGTTGATGAATCTTGAAGTTTATGATAAAAATGGAAAATATGTTGGAAAGGTTGTTAGTTTCATATCAAATCCGAATGCAAATGATGTTTTAGTCATAAAAAATTACGAGGAGATATTGATTCCTTTTTTAAAAATTTTCATTGAAAAGGTTGATATAGAGAAAAAGATTATAAATTTAAACAAAACAATTGATGAAATTTAATGGAATTCAATATAATCACAATTTTTCCACAAATTTTTGAGTGCTATTTTAATTTAAGTTTACCGAAAAAGGCAAAAAAAAAGGGGATAATAAAAATAAATTTAATTAATCCAAGAGATTTTTCAACTGATAAACATAAAAAGGTCGATGATTACACATATGGTGGTGGACCTGGAATGGTTTTAATGTTTGAACCATTAAAGAAAAGCATTAATAAAGCAAAAGAATATTCCCCTCAAACTCATGTTATTCTTCTTTCTCCATCAGGAATAAAACTCAATCAAGTTTTAGCAAGAGAGTTAACCAAATATGAATCATTAACTCTTTTATGTGGACATTATGAGGGTGTTGACGAGAGAGTAAAAAACTTTGTTGATGAAGAGATATCTGTTGGAGATTTCATAACATCAGGAGGAGAAATTCCAGCATTAATAATAATTGATACGGTTTTAAGATTGATTCCATCTTTTTTAAAAAAAGAAGAGGCAAAGTTTAGTGAAAGTTTTGAAAAAGGAGTTCTTGAATATCCTCAATATACAAGACCAAGAGAGTCTTTTAATTTAAAAGTTCCAGAAGTTCTTTTATCAGGAAATCATAAGGAAATTGAAAAATTTAGAAAAAAAGAGTCACTCAAAAGAACTTTGATTTTAAGACCAGACCTTCTTTTACAAAAAAAGTTGAGTGATGAGGAAAAAATTTTTTTAAAAGAAATTTTTGACGAAATTTTAGATTTTTTTAGTAAAATAAATAAAGAATGAACAATATCTATGTTGCTATAATCCATTATCCAGTTTATGATATAAATAGAAAAATCATTGTCTCTTCAATTGTGCCTTATGATATTGTTGACATGAGTAGAGCATGTAGGACCTTTGGAGTGAAAAAATTTTTCATTGTTCATCCATTCAAAGCACAAAGAGAAACAGTCAAAAGAATTATTAATTTTTGGACAAAAGAGAAGGGAAGTTTTTACAATGAAGATAGAAAAGAGGCGCTTAAACTTGTTGAAATCAAAAGAAGTTTGAATGATGTTTTAAAAAAAATTGAAAAAGTTGAAAATAAAAAGCCAAAAATTATTTTAACAAGTGCTAAAAAATATGATGGTGCAATTGATTATAAAACAATAAAAGAGATAATTAATGAAAATCCAACACTTATTGTCTTTGGAACTGGTTGGGGAATTGTTGTTAACAAAATAAAATATGATTATATTTTAGAACCAATTTATGGATTCCCAGAAGGAAATGATTATAACCATCTAACAGTTAGATCTGCCTGCTCAATTATCCTTGACAGAATTACTCGACAATATTAAATATATAAAATATTTAAATTGTTGAAAATTAAGAAAATTAAAATAAAACATCAAAAAAGGTTTCTATTTTTTTCTTAAAACATAGATGAAGATAGGAGCACCAATTAGAGAGGTTAAAATTCCAATTGGAATTTCAGATGGAGTTAATGTTCTTGAAATGTTATCAATTAAGAGAAGATATAAAGAGCCAAATAGAAGTGTGAATGGAAAAAGTTTTCTAAAATCTGGTCCAACAATGAATCTTCCAATATGAGGAACAGCAAGACCAACCCATCCAATTATTCCAGAAATTGAAACTGATGTTGCAACAAGAATTGTTGTTAAAGAGATTATTAAACCTTTAAGCAATTTTGGATTTTCACCAAGAGAAATTGCCTCTTCATCTCCCAATGAAATTATGTTTAGTTTCCATCTTAAAAAATAGAGAAAAATTATTGAGATTATAAAAATTGGTAATGTTATTATGAGTTCATTTTTTGATACTGAATTGAATGAGCCCATAAGCCAAAAAACGATTGTTGGAAGTTTTTGAAATGGATCAGCATAATATTTCAACAAAGATAAGAAAGATTGAAAAATATTACCAACAATAAATCCTGATAATACGAGATTTATGTTAGAACTGCTTTTTAAACTTCCACTTATAAAATATGTTAAAACTACAGATAATATTCCAAATAAAAAGGATAAAATTTCAACATAAAAAAAGTTTTTTCCAATTAAAATACCAATAGCAGCACCAAAACCTGCTCCTCCAGATATTCCAAGAATGAATGGAGAGACAAGAGGGTTATTGAAAATTCCTTGAAGAGAAAGGCCACTAATTGAAAGAGAGGTTCCAACAAGCATAGAAATTAAAATTCTTGGAAGCCTTATATCAAAAACAACAACTTTGATTTTTGGGTCTAATGAGTAATCTTTTTTTGTTATAAAAGATAGAAAAAGTTTTAAAATGTCTAAAATTTTTATGTTATATCTTCCAATTGAGATTGAGAGGATAAAAATTAGAAAATTTAAAATTATTAAAATTGTTATCAAAAGATTAAAGTTTAATTTAGAAACTTTCTTTTGGTATGATATATTTTCTTCCATTAAAATCTATTAAATCAACATCGATTGAATAAACAATTTTGATATTCTCTCTGTTTACAACATATTCTGGTTTTCCAAAAGATACAATTTTTCTTTTACTTATCAAAAGAATTCTATCTGAAAAATTTATCGCCTCATTTGGATCATGCATTGTCATTATTATTGTTAATTTTCTTTTCCTATTTAAATCTTTAATCTTTTCTAAAACAAAAAATCTATTTTTATAATCAAGAAAAGCAGTTGGTTCATCAAGAAGAATTATATCTGTATCTTGTGCAATTGCTCTTGCAATCAAAACAAGGCGTAGTTCACCACCACTCAAATTTGTATAAGGTCTATTTTTTAACTCATAAATTCCAAGGTCAATTAGAGATTTTTCAACAATTTTTTTATCTTCATCTTTTGGAGTTGAATAATTATCAATATATGGATTCCTTCCCATCAAAACAAAATCAAAAACAGTGTATGGAAAAGATGGTTTATGTATTTGTGGGACAGATGATATCTCTTTACTCAGCTCTTTAAATGAGTAATCATTTAAATCTTTTCCTGAAATTATAACATTTCCATTTTTTGGTAAAAGAATTTTCTGCAAAATTTTAAGTAATGTTGTTTTACCCGAACCATTTGGTCCTAAAATTGTTAAAATTTCACCCTCTTCTATTTCAAAAGAGAAATCTTTGAAAATTTCAGAATCATAATATCCAAAATTTAAATTATTAATAACGATCTTTTTCATTTTAATCCTTCAAAATCTCATCAATCTCTTCATTCTTAATATTATAATCAAAAATTGTTTTATAAAATTCTTTTATCTCATTTCTAATATTCAATTTTAAAATATCACCATTTATCTTTTCAGAGAGCCAAACAATTCCTAAAATCGATTCAATAGAGGGAAGATCATAGGAAAGAATAAAACTTGGAAAAGTAAAAACCTTTTTCTCTTTTATCGCTTTTATCTCTTGAAGTTCTTTTTGTTTTAAAAGTTCATCTTTTGTTCCAATAAAGTATGTTGGAAGAAATATGAATTCTGGATTATATTTTAATAGATCTTCAAGTGAAATTTCTATTTTTCCTCCTTTTATAATTTTTGTTACACTTTCTCCTCCTGCAATATCTACTATATATGTTTGATAAAATTCGCTTCCAAAAGATTTTAATATTGTTTCTCCTGCAACATAAACTTTTTTCTTTTCATATCCCTTTATTTTATTTTCTATATATCTTTTTCTATTTTCATAATAATTTTTTATTTTTTGAGATTCATCTTTCTTATCTAAAGCATCTCCAAGAATTTCAATTGATTTCAACAAATCATTTGGATTTTCATGGTTTAAAAGAACAACTGGAAGATTTAACTCATCCAACTTTTTAATGTTCGTATAGTGAGGAGTTATTATTATATCTGGTTTTAGTGATAAAATTGTCTCAGGATTGTAATCTTTAAAACTTCCTACTTCAGGTAGTTTATCATAATCATTGAAAATTTTTTTAATGTTTTGAAGATTTATGACTTTTTCACCAGTGACTCTTCCAACCAACTTATCCTGCTCTTTGAGAGAAAAAATTATCACTGTTGACATTGGATAAAGTGAGACAATTCTATAAATTTTCTTTGGAATTACAACTTTTCTTCCAATTGAATCAACTATCTCTTTTGTGTCTCTATCAATTTTTATTGTTATTGATTTATCATTTGAATTGTAAAATATCTCACCTTGAAGATTTTCAATTATGAATCTCAATGGAATATATGTTCTTGAATATAATATGAATGGCTTTATATTTTCATCATTATCAATCTTTTTAATTTTTCCATTTACAAATGCACTATTTTTATCAATTGTTAAAACAATTAAGTTATTTTTAAATTTTATTTCAATCTCCTTTGTTTTTGGTTTCCATAAAACCTCTCCGCCAATACTCTCAACAATTGACCTTAATGGAACGAATGTTCTCCCCCACTTAACAACTGGTTTAACATTTTTATTTGAATCAAAATAAAGTTTATATCCATTTATATAAAAATATTCATCTCCTAATTTAAAATTTATTTCTGCAGGAAATCTATAATTTTCAGATTTCGTGAATTTAAATGGAGTTAATTGAAATAAAAAAAGAAAGAGTAAAATAGTTAAAATCAGTTTTTTCATAAATCCCTCCTCTTGATTGTTATAAAATCAATGTAATCTTTGAAATTCTTTAAATTTCCTCCTTGAGATATTATTTTAAAAACTTTCTCCTCATCTTTGACTGAAATTCCACCAACCATATCAACTCCATAATCAAATAAAATAGGAGACAAAGGAGTTGATGGGCCAAAAACTATTGTGTATTTTCCTTTTGAGAGTTCAAGAATTCTTTTTATTGATTTATTTGCAAATGTTGAGCCAGTTATTGCAACAATATCTCCTTTTGGAATTAAATACTCTTGAAAAGTATCAAGATAATCTTCTTCTCTTGGTTTTCTTTCAATACATATCAACTCTTTTGCAACTCCTTCAAGTTTTTTTATATCTTCAAAATGTCCAATGAAAACAATTCTCTTGTCCTTCCCTTTTTCCATTAAATATTCAAAAACATTTATACTTTCAAAATTTTTAGGAATATTTATTAATGAGTTTAAAGTTGCAAGACCAATTCCAATTTTCAATGTGTCAAAAGTTCTTAGATAATTTAAAAGGTGGATTGATTTTTTTCCTTTAAAATATCCTGCATCTTCAATTCCAGTCATATATTTGTTGTTATCAAAAGTTATTGATAATCCAAGATTTTTTGTTTTTGTGGCAATCCATCTTATTCCAACAACAAGGTCAATAACCTCTTCTTCAAAATCACTTTTCACACTTTCAATCAAATCTTCGTAAATATCCATTTTTTTATCTCCTCAACAATCTCATCTTCAACTTTTTCTTTATTTGAAACTTTATATATCTTCCCCATTGATGAAATTTCATTTAAAAATTCATTTTTTTTCTCTTTTATCACACAAATAACATTTTTATCGCTATTCAAAACCTCTTTAACTTTATTTTTAAATTTAATTGAGACTTCTTCCATGAAACCGAGTTCATCCATAACAATAAGTTCACAATTTTTTAATGCATTATCAAGTGCTCTAACCCCTAAATCATCAAAGGAATCTTTAAAAATTATTAGATTTCCATCAGAATTATAAATTGCGCAAATTTCTTCTTCATTAGTTAAAATATCTTTTATTTTGAATCCCACTCTTAACCCATTTTGATAAAAAGGAAAGGTTAAAAAACCACCATATTTTAAATTCAATATATTTAGAATTGAATTCAAGACATAACTTTTACCTGATTTTATCTCTCCTTCAATAAAAATATTTCTCTTCATAGCAAAAATCTTACCATAATTATGTACATAATTTTGCCAATTTGTCAAGAGGCTGAAGATTTTAAATTGATAAGTTTGAATTAAATAAATATATGCAAAGTAATTAATTTTTTGTGATTTAAAATTTTTTTAAATTTTAAAAAAATTTGATAAATTCTCTTTTTAGAAACTCTAGATCTTTTTAACAGATGTTCTTCGTTGTCGTTTATTTTATAAAATTTTTTTAATCAAATTATTATTTTACTCTTCGAGGGTTATGGTTACTTTTTTGGTTGATGCCTCCCAGTCAACTTTTGCTCCAAAAATTTCAGCAATGAATCTTATTGGAACAAATGTTCTTCCTTTTGTTATCTCTGCTTCTGCATCAAGAATTATCTTTTTATCATCAATAAGTGCCTCTTTTTTGCCTATAAATAAAGTGATTTTTTTGTTTTTATAATAAATGTAAACCTCCTCAACCTTTCCAACTTTTGGTGAATAGTCAACAGTTGCTCCAAGTCCTTCAGATATGAATCTCAATGGAACCATTGTCCTTCCAGGTGGCTTTATGTAAGGTTCTGAATCAAGAATGTAAAGTTTTTCATTTATATATGCTTCTGTTTTTCCAATGAATAGTTCTATGACTGTTTTCTTGATTTTTTTGATAACATCAACTTTTACTTTTATCTCTTTTTCAACTTGATTTAAGATAATTTTTATTTTTCCTTCGTTTATCCCGCTCTTTAAATTAGTTGTATCTATGTTAACAGTTATATAACCTGCATTTCCTTCAAATGATTTTGGTTCAACAGACATCCAATTGTTCAAAGATGATATTGATAAAGATAGTGTTCCTCTTCCTGAATTCCAGAATGAATATGTTAAACTGCTTTTCTCTCCTTCAAGAAGTGAACCAAAATCAAAAATCTCTTTTTCAAGAGAAATTTCTGGAGGTTGCTCTTCCTCTATCATATTGAAATTATGTTCAAGTATTGTTGGTCTATCGTTGATAACAGAATTCCAAAGTTCATATTCTGTAACTATTAATGGCTTTTCTTTTGAATCTTTCATGTATATTCTTAAAATCTCCTCACCATTTGGTACTATGAAAATATAAAAAGGTTCTCCACTTTTTGCCTCTCTCTCATAAGAGTAATTTACTCTTCCATCAAATGATAAAACTTCAACAACAAGAATCCCATTTTCAATTTTATTTCCATCTTTATCAAAAAGATATGGTAATATGTTTGCTTGAGGAATTAATGGTTGATTTGGTCTCTCTTCTATTTTGATTCTTGTTTCATTATTCCAATCTTCATCATACCACCAATATTTATGTTCACATCTAAATGTCACTCCAATTTTTTCATTAGAATCTCTTATGCCATTAAAGTTTTTATCCTGGAAAAATCCATGATCAATAAAAATTTTATCTATTTTATCTCTTGTTGAAGAATCAGTAAATTTTTCTCTTAGTGCTTCATACAACTCTTTTATATTTTTTATAGATTTATATTTTATTAAACAGAAAAGGTCTTGCCATTTTGGAAAATAAAATCCATCATCATCTTTACCATGAATTACGACATCGTTTTTTATCTCATCATACCAACTTCCGCTATCAAGAAGATCTTGAACTAAACTCGCAACTGCAAACTCCTCTTTTGATCCAAAAACAATTACTGGAAAAGTATTACCACCTTCTTTATAAACAAGTCTTCCACTTTCACAAATTACCTCGCTTTTATTTAAATTTTTAAAACTTCCTGTATCATCAAAATATCCATAATTTGCAGTATCAGATTTAAATTTTTCATTTTCGAGATCAGAATTGCTATTTCCCCATTTATAAGTTCCATTTTTTAGTGATGATAAATCTGAACAGCATGTCCCTTGTAATTTTAACAATCTTAAAATCAACATTGATGTCGCTTCTGCAAGACCTTCAGCAAAAGAATCGCCAGTTGTATCATTCATAATTCCCTCATGATTTTTTCTTCTGCCAGTTAAAGTATCTTTATAAGTTGTATCTCCAACAAGAGAGTTATGAAGAAAATGTCCAAACTCATGCCATTCTCTATTCATAGGCCTATCAAATGATGTTGAATTGCTATCACCTCTTTCAATATTAATTTTCTTTTCTGTATATCTATAAAAAGTTCCATTTTCATTACTATATGTACAAACATTAATTGGAAGCATTGTCTTATCAATCATATCTTTTCCATCACATTTTTCATTTCTAAACATACTGAATGCTTCATCCATATGACAGAAGATTTGTGCAACATCTTTAGGATCATATGTAAAATCTTCTGGATATATGATGTCACTATCTTTTCCAATTACAATCTCACGACTATTAAAAATTTTTGGACATGGTTTATCATCATTTTTTATATTTACTTTTAAAAAGAAGATATTTTTACAATCACTATAAGTTAATTTAAATTCTTTTGTTTCAAAGAGAACATAAATTTTATAATCATGTTTACAATCATTATCATAAAAAAGAAATCTAAATTCACCTTTTTCATTTGTATAGGTTTCAAGATAATATTTTTTGTTTGGTAAACCTTTATTAAAAGATTCATGAACAGAATATTTTGGTTGTTGAGATTTTATTACATCTCTAAAATCTCCTTCATGTGATTTAAATATATCATCACCTTTACATTTTGGTTCATAGTTTAAAAAAAGAAGAACTTTTGCTCCTTTTAAAACACACTCTTTATTATCAAGATTTATAAATTTCACAACTCCTTTTATTTCTCTTGGATTTGGACATAAAGTTACTTTAAATTCTTTTTCAATTTCTTTTAGACACGGTGGAGATGGAGAAATTGTAAATTTTAAATTATATGTAAAATATGCACTCATTTTTCTTGGATTTTCTTTGATCTCAACAGTTATTGTAAACTCTTTTTCCTCATTTTGGTTTAAAGTTAATGATGAAGGTTCTATTTTTGTTTCAACTTTTATATCATCAGGTTTATTTTCCCATTCCAATTTAATACTACTTGAAACTTTTATATTAACTTTTCCACTATTTTTAACCTTTACCTTTACACTTTTCACATTTTCTTTTATAGAAAGTTCTCCTCCATACAAAATTTCAGGACATGAAGGACAAAATGCTATATTTTCAGGGTCAGATATGAAAACCCCACATTCAGGTTTAATTATCTCAATTGGATAAATTGTTTCTCCATCATAATATCCTGTTAAATTTATATAATCACCAATTTTATATCTTCCAATATCCTCATCCCTTAATCTAACTCTATATCTTTTGTTATCCTCTGCCAAAATCCTCATGGACTTCTCTTTTTCATTTAAATCTTCAACTACTCCTGAAATTGTAATTTTTGGTGAAGAGTTAACAATTATTCTTATGCTCTGACTTGCAGATGAGCCAAAATATGTAACAAATTTTGTATTGAAGTTTATCTCAATTATCTCTTTATCTGAAATAAAATTTTCTGTTTTAATTTTTATTGGAAACATTGTATATTCATTTGGCATTAAAGAGAGAGTTTTTTTAAAAATTGCACCAACTAATTTTCCCTCAGAATATTCCTTTGTTGAGAAAATAGTTATTAAATTTTCACACAAACCATTTTTTACAGAAAAATAGAAAGTTTTTTCACTGAAAGGCAAAATTGTTATGTTAATCTCTTTTGGAGTTACAGAAAATTCAGGAAGTAAAACCTTTAATTTTATTGTTAAAATTTTTTCTGATGGAGGAACTGGAGGACTTGGTGGAGTTACAATCCATTCAAACCTTGCCTTTATATAACCCAAATAATCACCTGGTATTAAATCTTTTGAAGATACAATTGCATCAATTGTTATGCTCTGATTTGGGGGAACAAGATATGGTCCAGGATTTTTAATTATAATCCAAGATGTCTCAGTTGAAAAGTAAACATTTGCACTTAAATTTTGTGATAAATTTGTTGCAGTAACTTTTACTGTTATTTCTTTATCAGGACATAAAGTTATCTCTAATTGATCGCCGTTTTCAATTTTAGAATCAATTTTAGTATTAGATGCAAGTATAATATTCATTGAGTAAATTATTAGAATTATTAAAATTAAGTAAAATATTAATTTTTTCATTCCCTCACCTCCAAGGGGATGAAATTTAAATTAAAATATAATAAAATTTAATTTATGAATTGTTATTTACATTTTAATTATATATAAATTTTTAAAAAATTGGAGGATTTATGAAAAAGAAAATTTTTAGTTCAATTTTAATTTTTATCTTGGTTTTTTCAACTTCAATTTTGAATGTTTATGGATGGTCAAGTCATGGAAAAATGACCTATTATGTCACTTATGACATTGATTGGCTAAACAAATTTGACAATATCACAATCACTGAATACACTTATGGAGATATTGATAAAGAGCCATATAATAAAGAATTTAAAATCGAGTATAAAGAAGGGTATATTGGTGAAAAAACATCTGCAATTGAAATATTGTCAATATATGCAGATGAACCAGATTGGGGTATGGATCAAAATTTAAAATTATCTCCTTTTCAAAAACTTACAGGCGGCTCATCAGGATGGAGACATCAATATTTTATAACTCTTTTTGGTCTTATTAGACTTGGAGATGGACCAAAAAGAGCACAATATTTTTACAATTTGGCACTTAAAGCATTTGATAGAGAAGATTATTATTGGGGATTTAGATTTTTTGCTCGTGCTCTTCATCACGCAGAAGATCTTACACAACCAATGCACTCAATGCCTCTTCCTTATTCTGTTATTTTAAAAAATATTTTTGATATAAATGGTTTAATTAAAATTGGTGAAAATCACCACTATGCATTTGAAGATTATCAAGAGGTTCAAATTGATGTAAAAAGGGGGGATTATCTTGAAGTTTTAAGTACAGATGAGACATTTGATGTTAGATCAATTTTTAGATTAGCAGTTTTAAATGCATTTAGAGCAAGAAAGGATAGTGGAAAAATATTTAGAATTCAGGAAAAATTTTATGGAAAAGAGATTAATAGCAAGGAGGGTTTTTCAATAAATAAAGATGATTATAGAGAGTTAAAAGATAATGAATATCAAGATGAGTATGATGAGATAATAAAGAAACATTTGAAATATTTTGCAATGACAGTTAACACTGCATTGAAACTTTTATATAATGATTTAATGAAAATGGGTCTTATTAAATAACTTTACATTGATTTTAATTTAATCTATAATTTTATTTGCGGAGAGATGGCCGAGTGGCTGAAGGCACCTGCCTGCTAAGCAGGTGACGGGGTGAAAACCCCGTTCGCGGGTTCGAATCCCGCTCTCTCCGCCATAATTTTTAAGCGCCCATAGCTCAACTGGATAGAGCGGCGGACTACGGATCCGCAGGTTGTGGGTTCAACTCCCGCTGGGCGCGCCATTTGAATGAATTTATATTTAAAGGCGAGAGTTTTTAAAAAAGGTGAAAAACATCTAAAGAATGAATATGAAATATTTTTCAAGTAAAAATAAAAGAACAAATAAAAAAGTTGACTTTGATTTAATCTATCAAAAACCTCTTTTTAAAGAAGAGATGTATTAAAAAGGTGAAAATTTTAAAAAATGAATAACAACTTTATTTATGTAAAAGGAGCGAGAGTTCACAACCTGAAAAACATAGATGTAAAAATTCCAAGAAATAAACTTGTTGTTATAACTGGATTATCTGGTTCAGGAAAATCTTCACTCGCTTTTGACACAATTTATGCTGAAGGACAAAGAAGATATGTTGAATCTCTTTCTTCATATGCAAGACAATTTCTTGAACTTATGGATAAACCAGATGTTGATTTCATAGAAGGTCTCTCTCCAGCAATTGCAATAGATCAGAAGGCAACAACTCACAATCCAAGATCAACAGTTGGAACAATGACAGAAATTTATGATTACTTAAGACTCCTTTTTGCAAGAATTGGAATTCCACACTGTCCAATATGTGGAAGAGAGATAAAAAAACAGACACCACAGGAGATTGTTGACCAGATTCTTCAACTTCCTGAAAATAGCAAAATAGTTATTTTATCTCCAATTGTTATTGGAAGAAAGGGTGAGTATAAAAATTTATTTGAAAAATTGAGAAGAGAAGGATTTGTTAGAGTTAGAGTTGATAAGATAAATTACACTCTTGAAGAAGAGATAAATCTTGATAAGAATAAAAAGCATGACATTGAAATTGTAATTGATAGATTGATTATAAAAGATGATATAAAAAATAGATTGACAGATTCTGTTGAGTTATCTTTAAAATATAGTGAAGGGCTTGTTAATGTTTTGAATGTCGATAAAAATGAGGAGATAATTTTTTCATCAAGATTTGCATGTCCTGTTTGTGGTATCTCTTTACCTGAAATTGAACCTCGTCTTTTTTCATTCAATTCTCCATTTGGAGCATGTGAAGAGTGTCAAGGACTTGGATTTAAAATGAAAGTCGATCCTGATTTAATAATTCCAAATAAAAATTTGTCGATAAGAGAAGGTGCAATAAAAGTTGCTGGATTTAAAAGTGAAGATGGATATATAATTAGCATTCTTGATGATCTTTTATCAAATTTTGGATATGATGTTGATACAAAAATAAAAGATTTGGATGAAGAAGTTCTTGATATTCTTTTTTATGGAACATCAAGTAAATATTGGTTTTCAAAAAGAAGGGGTTCACATAGATATATCTATTGGGAAGGGCTCGTACCAATAATTGAGAGAAGATATAAAGAGACAGAATCAGATGAGATGAAAGAATATTATGAGAAATTCATGAGATTTTTAACATGTCCTGTTTGCAATGGTAAAAGATTAAAAAAAGAAGCGCTCGCTGTTACTATATCTGATAAAAATATTTCAGATGTGACAGAGATGAACATTGAGGAGTGTTTAAATTTTTTTGAAAATCTAAATCTAACAGAAACACAAAAGGTCATTGCAAAACAGATTTTAAAAGAGATCAAGGCTAGATTGAAATTTCTTGTTGATGTTGGTTTATCATATCTAACTTTAAATAGAGAATCAAGAACACTTTCCGGTGGAGAAGCACAGAGAATTAGACTTGCAACACAAATCGGTTCTGGCCTCACAGGAGTTTTGTATGTTCTTGATGAACCAACGATTGGTCTCCACCATAGAGATACAAAGAGATTACTTGATTCATTGAAAAGATTGAGAAATCTTGGAAACACCCTTATTGTTGTTGAACATGATGAAACTGTTATAAAAGAGTCAGATTGGATTATTGATATGGGTCCTGGTGCTGGAGAAAATGGTGGAGAAATTGTTTTTGAAGGAAAATATGATGAAATTTTAAATAGTGAATCTTCATTGACAGGAAAATATCTTTCAGGAAAATTGAAAATTGAAATTCCAAATAAAAGAAGAAAGGGAAATGGAAAATATTTTGAGATAATTGGAGCAAAAGAGCACAATTTAAAAAATATAAATGTTAAAATTCCATTAAACACATTAACATGCATAACAGGAGTATCTGGTTCTGGAAAATCAACTTTAATTTATGACATAATTTACAAAGGATTAATGGAAATTTTTTACAATTCAAACGAGAAGCCAGGTAGTTTTCAGGAGTTTAGAGGAATTGAAAATATAGATAGAGTTGTTCTTGTTGATCAATCTCCAATTGGAAGAACACCAAGGTCAAATCCTGCAACATACACAAATGTTTTTACTCCAATAAGAGAACTTTTCTCAAAAACAAAAGAAGCAAAAGAGAGAGGATATACACCAGGAAGATTTTCATTTAATGTTAGAGGTGGAAGGTGTGAAGCGTGTGAAGGTGCGGGAATTAAAAAAATTGAGATGCAATTCCTTCCAGATGTTTATGTAACATGTGAGGTTTGTCAGGGAAAGAGATATAATAGGGAGACACTTGAAATTGAGTGGAAAGGAAAAAATATTTCAGATGTTTTGAATATGACAGTTGATGAGGCGTTTGAATTTTTTGAGAACATAGAACCAATAAAAAGAAAATTGAAACTATTGAAAGATGTTGGATTGGGATATATTAAACTTGGTCAACCTGCACCAACCTTGTCTGGTGGTGAAGCACAGAGAGTTAAACTTGCTTATGAACTTTCAAAAAGTTTTAAAGGCCATACACTCTACCTTCTTGATGAACCAACAACAGGACTACATTTTGATGATGTTAAAAAACTTTTAAATGTTTTAAATAGATTGGTTGAAAAGGGAAATACTGTTGTTGTTATAGAGCACCATCCAGATGTAATAAAAAATGCAGATTACATAATTGATTTGGGTCCTGAAGGAGGAGAAGGTGGTGGATATGTAGTTGCAGAAGGAACCCCAGAACAGATTGCAAAAAATAAAAACTCCTATACTGGTGATTTATTGAAAATAATTTTAAATAAAGAAGCATCTTAAAATTTTATTCAAATCCCAATAATAATTCTCTTTATAAAAATATTTAGGGGCTATCTAATTATAAAACTTTGATAGCCCCCTTTAGTTTAATTTTTATTTCAAATAAAAAAAGAATAAAGAAGTAGGAGATTTCTTTCTCTGTTCAGGAGTTAGAATTTTTAAATATTCATAATAAAGATTTTTTCTTAAACTCAAAATTCCACTCTCAAGTGTTAAATATTCATCAATTGTTTTAGAAAGGTTTTCATTATCATAACTATCTTTATTTAAAATCTCTCTCTGTTTTGAATTGTTATCTTTAATTTTTTCAAGATACTCTTTCTTTTTCTCTCTCTCATCTTTTAAAAGTTCATTGAGTTTTAAAATTTGTTCATCTGTTAAATCCAACTTTTTAATCAAAAATCTCAACTCAATTTTATGCAAAAATTCAAATTTTCTTTTATATTCATTTTTAATCATCTCTTTTAAAATCTCTTTCTGTTCGTCATTTAGATTTAATCTCCTGCCAATTCTAATCAAATTTCTGACTCTTTCATCTGATTTCTCCATAAATTCGCTTATTTTCTCATTTTTGAAAATAAAAGGTTTTGTTTTTAAGAAAAATGTAAATGTTGGGAAAATTTTTCTCTGTTCATTGTTAAGAACATCAACTATCTTTAAATATGCATCTTTTTTCAAATATAAAAGATCAACGATATTTTTAATCTGAGATTCAACAATTAAATTCAAACCATTAACATCTAAAACTTCTTTAGAAATTATTTCTTTCTCCTTTTCGTTATTCTTTTTAATCTCATCTAAAACTTTTTCACTTTTATTCTTTAACTCTTTCAAAATTTCATCAATCTTAGTTTTTTGTTCATCTGTTAAATTTAATTTTCTTAAATAAAAGAATGGCCCATCCTTAAATGAACTCTTAATAAAATTACCCGCATAAACACCACCAACTGTAATTAACCCAATTAAACTTATTAATAACAAAACTATCAAAACTTTTTTCATCTCCCTTCACCTCCATATCAATATACAAATTTTCCCGCTTCCTTGTTACAAATAATCAAAAATTTGACTTATCACTAATTACTTTACATCCTTATTAATTGATAATATAATTTGCTAAATTTGGATAAGATGATAATAAAAATTTAACAAATCTTCTTGAATAAATAAGAAAACAAAATTTTGAAAATTGATTTTCTCTAAAATTTTTTGATATAAAATAATTTAAAAAGGTATCTAAATCAAGAATATTGTATATTCATAAAAACAATGAAGAGTAAAACTTAGACTGTAAATAAAATATTTTATTGTTTTACAAAGATAACAATAAAAGCAATTTGTTTTTTTTTGAATTGCATGTTAGAATTGAAATAGTTGAAATTTATAGTTGATAAGGTTTCTTATGTAATAATTTGTTTAGGTAATATAAAAGAATGTGTTATAATTTATTCATAAAATAATGAAAGAATTTTATTCATTCAAAAAAAAGAAGAGAGAAGAAATTATTGAAAAGATAAAAAAACACTTCTTAAAGATAAAAATGTTATTTTTGCATATATTTTTGGCTCTTTTTTGGATAGTGCTTCTTTTAGAGATATTGATGTTGGTATTTATTTAAAAAATATAAGTTCTGATAATATTTTAAATTATGAATCGAATTTATCTAAAAATATTGCTAAAGTTTGTAAAATTTCATTTGATTTGATTGATGTTAAAGTTCTTAATTTTGCTCCAAATTCATTTTTAAATAGCGTTTTCAAATTTGGAAAACTTTTATTTTCAAAAGATAGAGAACTAACCTCAAATTTAATTGAAAAAACATCTTTAGAAGCAATTATAAATGAATCAATTTCATATCAATCTTTGAGGGAATTAATACACTAATGAATATAGATATTGAAAAAATTAAACAGAGATTTTCTGAAATTAATGAAGCAATGAATGAAATTAAAAAACTTGTTTCTATATCACCTGATGAATTTTGGAAAGATAAAAGAAATATTGCAGCATTAAAATATTATTTAATTTTAATGATAGAAGCTGTTGGAAGTGTTTGTACACATATTCTGGCAAAAAAATTTAATAGGGCTGTCTCAACATTAAGCGAATGCTTTGAATTTATGGAAAAAGAAGGAATTTTAAATAAAAATTTAACTGAGAGACTAAAAAATATTTCTAAATTTAGAAATAAACTTATTCATAGATATTGGGAAATAGAAGATGAACTTATTTTAAAAACTTATTTTAAAATATGCAAAAGAAGATATAAATGATTTTTTTGATTTTATGAAAGAGATTGAAAAATATATTACAAAAGAAGAATAAAAGAAGAATAAAAACTTTTATGATTAATTTAATTATAAAATGAATTTTTAGTTGAGATTGAATAAACTCAACTTTTAGAGTAAGAATTTAGAATTAAATTTTATTATTGGAAATTTTTACAATAAGTTAGAAATAATACTTAAAAGAGTTTATTTAAATTTTAATTAAACATTAAAAATTTGTCTTGAAGATTTTAATATGGTGCCGGAGGTGGGAATCGAACCCACACGGACTATTCGTCCGAGGGATTTTAAGTCCCTTGCGTCTGCCTGTTCCGCCACTCCGGCACTGGAGGCGGCAGCCGGATTTGAACCGGCGAATAACGGTTTTGCAGACCGTCGCCTTACCACTTGGCTATGCCGCCTTGCCCTATGTTAATTTATATCAAAAAAAATTTATATTTCAAGTAAATTGAGTATTTAAAATGAAAATATCTTTATAATTTAATTAAATAGTTATTCAAGTTAAAATATGAAATTGATTATTATAAAACAAAAAATTATTTAGAGCAAAATAATTTGAAGTTTTTATGAATTTAATTAAATATGATAAAGAATTAATTAAAAACACTCTTTTGAATAATATTTTATCAATTAATTTAAATACATACTACTATATTTTTTAAAACTTAACTAAATAATTAAATTTAAATTTCAATTTTTTTAAGGATATTTTTAATTTCAACTAAAAAATGGATTAAATGAAATTTTGTTGTAAAATAGTTAATATGGATTACTATTTTGTTGATTCACATATTCATCTTGATATGAAGATTTATGATAAAGATAGAGAAATTGTTATTGAGAATTCAATTAAATCAAATGTTAAATATTTTCTTAATGTTGGATATGATTATGAATCTTCATTAAATTCAGATAAACTTTCAAAAAATTATAATTTTGTTTTCGCATCTATTGGTTTTCATCCTCATGATGCAAAAGATTTTAAGGATACATTTTTAATTGAATTTGAAAAGTTGATTAAAAATAATAAAAAAATTTTGGCAATTGGTGAAATCGGTCTTGATTATTATAGGAATTTATCTCCAAAAGATATTCAAATTGAAGTTTTTAAAAAACAGATTGAATTCGCTATTGATATGAATTTACCGATAATAATTCATGAAAGAGATTCTTTTTGGGATACAATTGATATATTAAAAAAATATAAAAGCAAAATAAAAGGGGTTTTTCACTGCTTCGGTGGTGATTATTCAAAATTAAGAGAGGTTTTAAATTTAGGATTTTACATTGGTTTGGGAGGAACGATAACATATCCAAAAAATGAGACTTTAAGAGAGACAATAAAAAGAGCACCATTAAATAGAATTTTGCTTGAAACAGATGCACCATATCTTCCTCCACAAAATTATAGAGGAAATAGGAATGAACCTAAATTTTTAATAATAGTTGCCGAATATTTGGCAAAATTATTGAATATTTCCATAGAGAAATTATCAGAAACATCAAACAAAAACTTTTCGGAATTATTTAATTTTAAAATTTAATAACAATAATTTTTTATTGCCAAAAATCTTGACAAAAATTCAATATGTTTTATTTTAATATTTATAATTCTATTTTTGGAGGTAGTTATGATTAAAAGATTTTTAATTTTATCAATTATTTTTATCTTTGTTTTAACTTTCTTTGGATGTCGTACAACATCACAAACAACATTATCTGGATTGGTCAAAGATGAAAATGGTTCACCTCTTTCAAATGTTTCGGTAACTCTTGATTCTCTTTCAACGACAACAGATAACTCTGGAAGATTTGAGTTTAGAAATTTAGAAGAGAGAAGTTATTCATTAAGAGCAACTCTTGATGGATATTATCCTTTAGAGCAAAATGTGAATGTTAGAAGAGGTTCAAACTCTGTTAATCTCACTATGAGAATGACAACTTTGACAAGAGCAAGAAATAGAGGATATCTCTTAGTTGGTTCAGATGTTACATATCCTCCATTTGAATATATGGAGAATGGAAAACCAGTTGGTTTTGATGTTGATTTAATAAATTTAATTGCTGTTGAAATGGGTCTAAATGGAGCACAAATAATTGATACAGCATGGGATGGAATTTTTGCAGCACTCAAAGCAGAAAAGTTTGATTTAATAATATCATCTGTAACAATACTTGATGAAAGAAAAAAAGAGATGCTTTTCTCAGACCCATATTATGATTCAGGTCTGATAATTGCTGTTAGAAAAGATGAGACAAGGATAAATAGTGAAAATGATTTGGTTGGAAAAATTGTTGGAGTTCAATTAAACACTACAGGTGATTTTGCTGCACAAAAAATTCAAGGAATTAAAGAGATCAAAAGATATGAGGATATACAACAAGCATTTCAGGATCTTGAAATTGGAAGAATTGATGCAATCATAAATGATTTTCCAGTTAATGCATGGTTCGCAAAAGAAAGAAATGTTAAACTTGTTGGAAAACTTTTAACAGAGGAACAACTTGGAATATGTGCAAGATTAGATGATGTAGATTTAATTCAGGAGATAAATAGGGCTTTGAGAAATATAAAAGAGAGTGGAAAATATAATGAGTTATTTGTAAGATGGTTCGGATATCTACCTCCAAAGAGATAGGTATTAAAAATGAGAGGACTTGATTTTAGATTATCACTTCTTTATGAGACGATTCCAATTCTTATAAATGGAGCAAGGTATACACTTTTATTTTCAGTAATATCAATTTTTTTTGGAATACTAATTGGTCTTGGTGCCTCCTTACTTAAAATTTCAAAAAATCCAATTTTAAAAGCAGTTGGGAGTACCTATATTGAGGTTATAAGAGGTACTCCCCTCCTCCTCCATATAATGGTTGCATATTATGGTCTTGCAGCATTCAACATAAAACTTGATTATTTTACAGCAGGAGTTCTTGCTCTTTCAATTAACTCTGGAGCATATTGTGGAGAGATCTTCAGAGCAGGAATTGAATCAATTGAAAAGGGTCAGATGGAAGCAGCAAGATCTGTCGGAATGACTTATGGTCAAGCAATGAGATTTGTGATTCTTCCTCAAGCATTTAAAAGAGTTATTCCTCCTTTAACAAATGAGTTTGTTGCTATGCTCAAGGACTCATCTCTTTTATCAATAATTGCTGTTCCTGAACTTTTAAGGAATGCAAGACAACTTATGGGGACTAAAGCTAATGTTTGGACTCCACTTTTAGGAGCAGGATTAATTTATCTTGTTTTAACACTTCCCTTAACAAGAATTGCATACATTTTAGAAAGAAGAATGGCAAGAGGTGGAATATAAAGATATATATTTTAAAAATCATTATTAAATAAAAAAGTTAAAAGAATGGCTATTCTAAGAAAGGAGGATTTTGGAGGTGAATTTTAATAACAATACAATTTTAAGTATTAGAAATTTAAACAAACATTTTGGAAAGTTATATGTCTTAAAAAATATAAATCTTGATTTACATAAACAGGAGGTTCTTGTTATAATAGGTCCATCAGGTGCTGGAAAATCAACATTGATTAGATGCATAAATAGGTTGGAAGAGCCTACTTCTGGTGATATGTATTTTAATGGAGAAAAGATTGATAAAAATACAGATTACAACAAATTGAGAGAGAAAATTGGAATGGTTTTTCAAAGATTCAATCTATTCAACCATTTAACTGCTCTTGAAAACATAACTCTTCCACTTAAGGTTGTAAAGAAAAAAAGTGACGAAGAAGCGAAAAAAATTGCTTATGAGTATCTTGAAAAAGTTGGATTGAAAGATAGGGCAAACCACTATCCAATTGAACTTTCAGGCGGTGAACAACAGAGAGTTGCAATTGCAAGAGCACTGTCTCTTCAACCAGATATAATTCTTTTTGATGAACCAACATCTGCAATTGATGTTGAATTGATTAAAGATGTTCTTGATGTTATGAAGGCACTAGCAAGAGATGGAATGACAATGATTGTTGTTTCACATGAAATGGGATTTGCAAAAGAGGTAGGAGATAGAATAATTTTCATGGATAAAGGAGAAATTGTTGAAGAGGGAGAGCCAGAGGAGTTTTTTAAAAATCCCAAAACAGATAGAGCAAAACAATTTCTATCAAGAATAATTAACATATAAAAAATCAAAAAAATCATAGTATAATTAAATCTGATTTCTTTTTTAAAGGAGATAGAATATGTATCCAATTTTTATTAGAATTGGTGATTTTGCTATAAGATGGTATGGAGTGATGATTGCTCTTGCAGTTATAATTGGAATTATCTATGCACATAAAGAGTTCAAAAAGTTGGGTATAAGTGATGATATTTTTTATGATTATGTTATCTGGTTAATTATTTTTGGAGTTATTGGAGCAAGAATCTTTTTTATTCTTTTCAACACTCCTTTATACTATCTTACTCACCCCTTAAGAATTCTTTATCTTTGGGAGGGCGGATTATCATATTTGGGAATAGTTGTTTTTGGTTACATATTTTCATATTACTATTGGAAGAGAAAAGGTTTTAACTTTCATAAAGTTACAGATATTGCAGCAGTTCCTCTCTCACTTGGGTGGGGTATAGGAAGAATTGGTTGTACTCTAAATGGTTGCTGTTATGGAAAGCCAACTGGTCTTCCATTTCCATTTTCAATTACTTTTACAAATCCAGAATCTTTTGCTCCAATTGGTGTTGCAAGATATCCAACACAACCACTTCTCTCAATTTTAGGATTCATAACATTTTTTGTCCTTTTAAAATATAAAAATAGAGCAAAAGTTGATGGTGCAGTTTTTTCTCTTTTCCTTGTTTTATATGGAGTATCAACATTTTTTGTTGAATTTTTAAGAGGAGACCACATACCGATTTTTGGTTTAACACCATCTCAATGGGGAGTCTTTCCAATAATTATATTTGCTTATCTATTCTATAAATCTTCTCCCAGCCTAAAGCATGAAATAGAAAAACTTGAAGATTACTCTTCTTCAGAAAATCAAAATGAGAATAAATTTGATTAACTGAGTTATAGAAACAGACAAAAGATGAGCCACTTCCAGTCATAATGACATTTGATGAAAAATTCTTCATTAAAAATTCTTTTATATTTTTTAGTTCAGGTTTTACTTTAAAAGCATAATCTTCTAAATCGTTCTTAAGATAATGAATAAAATCTAAATTAGCAAGAATTCTATCAACTACCTTATCTGTATAAATTTCTTTTTTATCAATTTTATCAATTGCACTATAAACATCTTTAGTTGAAATTTTTATCTTTGGATAGACAACTGAAAAGAAAAGTTCATAATCTTTTGCATAAATTGGAAAGACTTTTTCACCCCTTCCCTCAATTAAAAGAAGTTTCTCATCCCTTAAAAAAAGATTCACATCAGAACCCAACTCTTTTCCAATAAGAAAAAGTTCATCTTCACTCAAAGGATAGTTAAAAATTTTATTTAAGACAAGGATTGTTTTTGCTGCATCTGAACTTCCACCACCAAGACCACTTCCAACTGGAATACCTTTTTTTATTTTTATTGTTATGTTATCTTTTAAATTTGTTTTTTCAAAAAAAATTTTTTTTGCTTTTTCAACAATATCATTTTCAATTTCGAAATTTTCATAGATAACCCTATCTTCACCAAATTCAAAATAGATTTCATCAAAAATTGGAATTTTTAAAACCAAACTTTTTATATAATGAAAGCCGTCTGAAAGTTTTTCTATTACATCAAGAGTTAAATTTATTTTCGCTTCTGCAAAAATTTTCATAAAGTTCTATGAATTCACTAACTTTTAAATTTTCTGGTCTTAAACTCAAATCTATTTTATTTGATTTTTGAACCAAATATAAAATTGTCTTTTTTAATTTTTTTCTTCTTTTTGAAAATATCTCTTTTAAAAATTTCTCATAAGATTCAAATTTTTCTTCCCAAGGTCTTATTCTTTTGACATAGATAAAAATTGAATCAACATCAGGTCTTGGGTAAAAATTATTTTTACTGAAAACCTTTAATGTTTTAAACTCAAAGAAAGTCTGTAAAAAAATTGATATTGCTCCATAATTTTTTGAATTTTCCTTTGAAACTATTCTCTCTCCCAACTCTTTCTGTATCATAAAATATCCATCAATCATACTATTTATCTTTGAACATTTTTTTAATATTTCAGTTGAAGTTGAATAGGGAAGGTTTGAAAAAAATCTAAATTTTTCTGGAAATTCCTCTTCTTTTAAAAAATCCATAAATTTAACTTCTATATTTTTATAAAAAATAAAATTTTCTTTTATTAAATCTTTTAACCTCTCATCAATTTCATATGTTATTACTTTATAAACTCTCTTTGCTAATTCTTTCGTTACATCGCCAGTTCCAGTTCCAACTTCTAAAACAATATCGTCTTCTGAAAAGTCTGTTAAATTTATTAAATCATCTCTGTTACCTATAAAGAAATTTTGACCTAAACTTTTTTTGAATCTGAACTTTTTTAAAAACTCTTTTTTATTCAAATTTTAAACTCTTCAGATATATCACCGATTATTGGTATCTTCCAATATTTTCCTAAAAGTGCCTCAATGAAAGCGTAAAGAGCAATTAAAAATAAAATAACCCCAACTATATATTTAAATATCCATCCAATTAAAGGAATCTTACTTAAAACCCAATTCGCAACTTCAAAAATAAAAAGAACAAAACCCTGTTTTGCATGTGAATGAACAAATGAATCATCTTTCACAAGAACAAGTGGAATTATAAAGAGAAAAGGAATATAACTTATTGCAGATATTATTCTCTTTTCATCCTCTCTATCTATTTTTATTTCCATTTCTCCTCCTCCTTTTATTCTTATTCTCTTTTAACTTTTTAATCTCTTTCTCAAGTTCATCTATCTTTCTTAAAAGATAATCATTTTTCTCTTCAAGAGTTGTATCAAGATATAAATCTGGCATAATTGGTAAATTAATATCTATATCATCATCATAATCTCCAATATTGTCATATGGAATTGTGTTTATATCTTGAATTATCTGAATCATTCTTCTCTCTTTTATCTCATTTTCATCTTCGATCTCTTTATTTATTTTATTCAAAAGAACAACAGGAACAAAAATCATAATCTTTCCATCTTCTGTTTTTCCAATTGTTCCATATCTCTCTTTAAAAGAAAATATAAATGATGGTGAAACCATATATAGATCGTTATCTTCACTTATGAAAACAACTGATGCTTTCATTGGCTTTTTCTTTTTCAATTCATCAAATTTCTTTATAAAATCTTTAACATAATCTGATTCAACAATTATACATTTGTCTCCAAAATGGTATGAATTGAAAAATTTGAAATGTTTACTCATTCCTTTGATTATTGAATTTGTTTTTAAAAGAATAAAAAATGAATTTGTAAAAACATAATAGGAATTCTTATCAATCTTAATTATCTTCTCAACCTCATCTGAAAAGGTTTCTTTAAATGTTTTTTTAATTAAAAGTTTTACATCCTCTTTTATCATAAATTATATTTTACCACAATTAAAATGAAATAGTGTATTTTGTTTTTGGGAGTATTCCATAAGGGTCAAGAACAGGTTTTTTTATCTCAATTAAAATATCATATGGAAGATTTGAGTGATTTGTTCCTATAACAATCAAATCAAATTTTTTCAATTTTGTCTTATTTATTTTTTCGCTCTTTAATACTTTATCATTTATTTTTATCTCATCAATGAATGGATCAAAATATGATATATCAATTTTTTTATTCAAAAGAATTTCAATGAATTTTAAAACTTGTGAATTTCTTAAATCGTTTACATCTTTTTTATATGTTACTCCTAAAACAAAAACTCTTTTCTTTAAAAACTTTTTTACTCTCTCATACCAGAAATAGGGCATACTTTTGTTTATTAGATTTGAATATTCAATTGATGAGAATCTAAAACCTAAACTTTTTCCTCTTTGAACCAAAAACATTGGAACTGTCGGAATACAATCACCACCAACTCCCCAATTTGGATAAAATGGTGTAAAACCATATGGTTTTGTTTTTGCTCCCTCAATGACCTCAAAAACATCAACTCCATCTTTTGATGTTAGTTTTGCAAATTCATTTATAAAAGAAATATTTATGAATCTAAAACTATTTTCTAAGAGTTTAATATATTCAGCAACTTTTGTTGAAGAAACAGGAAAAATTCTTGAGAATATTTGTGAATAGAAAAATGTTCCCAATGAGAGAGATTCTTCATCAATTCCACTTATTATTTTTGGAATCTCTTCAACAGGATGTCCACTTCCAGGGTTTATTCTTTCTGGTGAAAAACACAAGAAAAAACTTTTTTCGCTTTTCTTCAATTTTGGATAGATAATCTCTTCTGTTGCTCCAGGTGGAAGAGTGCTTTCAAAAATTATTAAGTTTCCATCATCTAAATTTTTTCTTATATCTCTTATTGCCTTATAAACATATTTCAATTCAACTTCTTCATTCTCATTTAATGGAGTTGGAACAGCAACAATGTAGATATCACAATCTTTTATGTCAATATTTCTATTTGTCGGAAAAAAATCTTTATATAAATAATTTTTTATATCTTCATTCTTTACATCAACAATATAAGATTCTCCTTTTTTCAATTTATTTATCTTTTCAAGAGATATATCATACCCAATAACTTTATATCCTTTACTTAAAATTGCTTTTACGATTGTTAAACCAACATAACCTAATCCAAGAACACAAACTTTTACCTCTTTATTCTTTATCTTATCTTTTAATTTTGAAAAATTCACTTCCATATTTTGCTTTTCCATCCAACTCCTCTTCAATTGCAATCAATCTATTATATTTTGCAACTCTCTCACCTCTTGCAGGTGCTCCACTTTTAATTTGATAACTTCTTGTTGCAACTGCAAAATCAGAGATGAATGTATCAACTGTCTCTCCTGATCTATGAGAAATCATATAACTATATCCATACTTTTTTGCAATATTTATTACTTCAATCGTTTCTGTCAATGTTCCAATTTGATTTAATTTAATTAAAATTGAATTTGCAATCTCATTCTCAATCCCAAAAAGAAACTTCTCTTTGTTTGTGACAAAAATATCATCTCCAACTATTTGAATTCTATTTTTAACCTCTTTTGTGAAAATTTTCCATGAAGAGTAATCTTCCTCATCAAATGGGTCTTCAATTGAAATTATTGGATATTTTTCAATTAGTTTGAGATAGTATTCAATTAAATCTGAACCATCAATTAATTTCCCTTCAAAATAATATTTTCCATCTTTAAAGAAACTTGATGCTGCACAATCCAATGCAAGAAAAATCTCTTCACCTATTCTATATTTTGCTTCTTCTATAGCTTTTAAAATCAGTTTTATCGCTTCCTCATTGTTCTTTAAATTTGGTGAAAACCCTCCTTCATCTCCAACTCCACTGCTTAAACCCTCTTTTTTCAAAACCTCTTTCAATTTAGTGTAAATCTCAGAGCCAGCCCTTATTGCATCTTTGAAATTTTTAAATCCAAGTGGAACAATTAAAAACTCCTGAATATCAAGATTATTTTCTGCATGTTTTCCACCATTAATTATGTTTAAAAATGGAACTGGTAGAGTATCTGCAAATAGACCCCCAATGTATCTATACAGTGGGATTCCAAGAAAAGACGATGCTGCTCTTGCAACTGCGAGAGATACTCCGAGAATTGCATTTGCTCCAATTTTTTCTTTGTTTTTTGTTCCATCAAGAGATATCATTCTCTTGTCAATATCTTCCTGGTCCAAAACATCCATTCCCAAAATTTCTGGTGCAATCAAAAGTTCTATGTTTCTTATAGCATTTTGAACTCCTTTTCCAAAAAACCTCTCATCTTCATCTCTCAACTCAACTGCTTCAAATTTTCCTTTAGATGCACCTGAAGGAACCTGTGCAAATCCCTTATATCCTGAAATTGTTGTTACCTCAACTTCAAGAGTTGGATTTCCTCTTGAATCAAGGATCTCCCTCCCTTTAACTTCAATTATCTCTTCCATATTTTAACCTCCTTTATTTTATGATTCTGATGCAAAAATTGCTGCTCCTATTGCGCCAATTATTTGAGGATTTTCAGGAATATTTATCTTTAATTTTAATAGATCTTCAAGGGCGTTTACAACACCAGAATTTTTTGCAACTCCTCCTGTCATTGTTATCTCCTCTTCATAATTCACTCTCTTTAAAAGAGTTACTGCTCTTCTTGCAACAGAATAGTTTAATCCCTTAACAATATCTTCTTTACTGACTCCCTCATGAATTAAAGATATGATTTCAGATTCGGCAAAAACTGTACATATACTTGTAATTTCAATTAAATTTTTTGATTTCTCATGAAGGTTTCCAAAATCTTTCAACTCAATTTGAAGAGCATGAGACATTACTTCAAGAAATCTTCCTGTTCCAGCAGCACACTTATCATTCATAACAAAATCAACAACATTTCCATTGTTTGCAAGTTTTATCGCCTTACTATCCTGGCCTCCTATATCAATAATTGTTTTTGTCTTTGGAAATAAAAATTTTGCTCCTTTTGCATGACAAGAGATTTCAGTTTTTGTTAAATCTGTAAAATCAACACTAACCCTTCCATAACCTGTTGCAAGAATTCTTTTAATATCAATTTTATTTAAATTCTCCTCATTTAAAATCTCTTCAATTAAATTCAATGCAGTTTTATTTCCATTTGGACCAGTTGGAGATATTTTGAAATTTTTAATTTTATAATCTCCATTTAAACTCAAAAGAACAACTTTTGTTGCAACAGAACCAATATCAACTCCAATATAATAACTCATTTAAGCACCTCCAAAAATCCTTCGACTCTTGTTTTTATTTGCTCTTTTGGAAAGTTTGCCTCATCAACAAGATCTCCATCAATTATCATAGTTGGAATTCCCTCATTTAATAATTTCTTTCTTAAAAGATATGAACTTCCAGCCCCTTGCCTACATCCCCACTGATTGAAAATCACAACTCCATCAATTTTATAATCATAAACTATTTTCATTGCTGTTTTATATCTTTCATCTAAATTTGAAAATATTTTATAATTTATCAATTTCTTTGCAATTGATTTAAATGGTTCATGAAGATCTATCTCATCCCAATAAACATTACTTGTTTCTTCAAAAACAATGTAGGCTCCTTTTGAATTCAAAAAATCAAAAAGGTCAACTTTAAAATAAGGTCCAAGATGCATCCAATATAGCCTATTTTTAACTCTTATCTCATATCCTTCATCATATAAAGTTTTAAGTTTATCTCTTAAAAATTTAAAAAAGTCCCTCCCATAGATTGAACCGAATGATGAGAATATCATTCCAAGGTAACCTAAAAATTTTCTTCCATCAATTAAAACTCTCTTTTTTCTAATCTCATTTATCTCAATCAAATAACTTCTTGCCTCATTTGAAAGTTTAATAGACTCCTCTAAATTCTTCATTGGATTCTTAACTTTTAACTCTTTTGAAAGCATAATAAAAGTATCATAAAGTTTTTTTGAAAGATATTCTATGCTTTGAGTTGAATTATCCTCTGGAATATCAATAACAATATACTCACCCCCAAACAACTTTGAGATTGTGTAAAAAGAGTGAACTGCTGAATGGCATGGTTTATCAGTTGTAACAATATAATCTGGAATTGGTAGAAACCCCATTTTTATCAAGCCAATTAAACTTCTATGAACACTGCAACTATCTTTTGAATAAACTATCTCATCGCTCTCAAAAAGTGCAGCATTGCTAATACTAAAATTTGCACTAACAGCAGATGCAACTTCTGGGAGAATTGGAAATGTGTTTAATGCAAAAAATGGTTCTGTTGGAGTAAAAACATTTGTCATAATAACCTTACTTTTTTTTGAAAAATTTCTTTTCAGTAAATCCAAAGAGAATTTAATTGATACTTTACCAATCTCATCTGGTTTCAAAATTTGTACTAAAACTCCATAAATCAATGGATAGATATATTTTCTTTTTAAAATTGATTTAAAAAAGTTTGGTGAAATTTTAGAAATCTCAAAATTCATCTTAACATCTCCATAAATGCTTCAATTCTTGTTCTGATTTGACCTTTTATATTTAAAGAGTAATCATCATCAATTATTAAAAGAGGAATGTCGTTTTCTTTTAGTTTCTCCTTTATTAATGGGATGAAGAAAATAAGAGGGTCACAATATTTCAAATTATAAATAATAACTCCTTTTAAATTGTATTCTTTAAATCTTTTGATTAAATTATTCATCTTATTCTCAATCTCCCTCCTTCTCACACATCCCTCTCTTTGAAGATAATATTTTGAAAGTGAGTAAATTGGGTCTTTTTCATCATACTCAACTAAAGAGAGATTTTTTTCACCAAAGCATGAATCATCATAAAAAATCTCATATCCAAGTGACTCAACATATTCGACAAAATCCAATGGAAAAATTGTTGAAAAAAGATAAAAACCTCCTTTTTTATTTATATCCTCTTTTTTTTCAAAATCTACCTCAAGATTCAAAAAATCTTTAATGTCCATCGTTTGAAATAGAAGATTTAAATAGTGTTTTGTTAAACCACTATATCGATCTTTACTTTTATTTATTAAATTTAAAAGTTTTCTTCTTCCATCATTGAAAAGTTTTATTGAATTTATCAATTTATCATTATCTATTTTTTGAGATAGATATATAAAAAGATTTTCAAACTCTCTTTTTAAAAAATTTATATCAACCTCTTTCTCATTGAAAGGAATTTTTATATAAAAACCCTTATTAATTAAATTCATCTCTTTATAGATCTCATATATTCTTCTTGATGAGTCGCAGCCATCTGTAAAAATTATGTTTTTCTCTCTAAACTCATTTTTAATAAAAAATTCAATTGTGCTTTTTAAATAAGGACAGATATATTTTGGAACAACCTCATCAGAGTGAACAAATTGAGTTGAATTTGTTATCAATCTTACAGGAATAAAATTTGAAGCATGAATTATCTCAATTGGAACATATGAACAAAAATAGAAAACGCTATTTTTATTATTAACATTCAAATAAAAATTTTTTTCATAAAAATCCTTTAACTCATCTAAACTTTTTATATTCATAATAAATATTATAACTTAAAATTTATGATATATTTAAAAAAGATATTTAAATTAAACATAGGAGGAGAGATGAAAGGAGTTTTTGTTTTAAGACCATCAATGTCAAAAAGATTAATTGCAAAAGGTGTCAAGGAACTTTTAAATTCAATGGATGTTTTAAAAAAGGGTATTGTTTTCATATCTCTTGGCACAACAAATGGTTATATTGTTGAAGAGTTGTTGGGAAAAAATTTTGAAAAAGAAAGATATATGGCTGGATACATTGGAGATTTGAGACTCAATGTTTTGGATAAAGAGAAAAGGTTAAATCCTGTAATTTTGATTGATGGAAAAATAACAGATGAAAATCCAGATGAAGTTGTAAAAAGAATGGGAAAAAACGATGTTTTTATAAAAGGGGGAAACGCAATTGACAACAATGGAAACATTGGTGTAATTGTTGCTGATAAAAGTGGAGGGACTGTTGGAAGATACATAGGAACAATTATCTCAAGAGGAGTAAAGTGGATTTCACCAATAAGCATTGGAAAACTTATTCCAGATGTTGTTGAAGCATCATATTTTGCAAAAATTGAAGAGTTTGATTTAAGCATGGGGCTTCCAATCTCAATATTTCCAGTTGTAAATATTATGCCATTTACAGAACTTGAAGCATTCGATATCCTTTTTGATTTAAATGCTATTTTGCTTGCAAAAGGTGGCATTTGGGAAGATGAAGGTTCTATTGTCATAGGTGTGGAAGGAGAAGATGAAAATATAAAGAAAGCTCATGAATTTATTGAAAGCATAAAAAACGAAAACCTTCCAAAACTACTTATTTAAATTTAAGAAATTTTATCGAAACATAATTTTATTGATTATTTGAAAACTCATATTTGAGATTTTTAAAAATTCTTTACTAAATTTCATATTTTAAAAATTTTTTTAATAAATTTCTTTCAAAATTCGCATTTAAAATTTTTCATCATGGAACTTATTAAATTTTTAATTTAAACTAACTCAAAATAAATTTTTATTTCTTTTGATTATTTATTTTTTATATTTATTCAAACTCAATTTTATAATTTTAAATTCAAACATTAAGTTTCAACTTAAGAAAATTGATTATTATATAAATAATTCAAAACCCAATATTGATAATTTTGTTCTTAATTTTAAATCTTTTTAATTCTTTTATTTTGGATATATAATTGTTATTGTTTTATCCCCTCCATCCCATTGGACATCACAACCAAGATTTTCTGCTACAAAACGCACTGGAAGCATAGTTCTACCTTGAATGATCATTGGAACAACCTTTGGATTGTTTGGGTCAATTTGTTTATCTATTCCATTTACAATTGCAATATTCTTTCCAATCCATAGTTCAATTAAAATTTCTTTAAAAGAGATTGTAACTTTCTTTTCAACTTGATTCCAGTATAATTCAGCACCAAGTGGTTCTAAAATCCACCTAATTGGCAAATATGTTCTTCCTTCAAATATCTGTGGAGGAACATCAATTGTTTGAGGATTATCATTTACATACATAGTTTTGTTTCCTATTTGGAGTTTCAAAATTTTTCTTTTTATATATTTTATTCTATAAATAAACTCTTTTTGATTATCAAGTTTATCAGATAGAATAAATTTTAACTCATTTTCACCCTCTTTTAAAAGGACATATGTTTCAAAATTTCCATTTTTATCAAGAGAAAGTTCAATATTATTTAAAATTCCATTTTTAACACCGATCCCTTCGTCTATTATCTTTCCCGAAATTCTTAAATTCTCATCAAAGGTTGTTGTTGGTAAATTTATTATTAATTTTGGAGGTGTTTTATCAAGATAGATAGTTAATGTTAATGATGATTTGTTTCCCTTATTATCTTCTGCGACAATTAAAAATTCATTTTTTCCTTCAACTAAAGTGTAATTCTCACTAAATGTCGAACAACCACACTGATTTATTTTAACTCCATTGACAAGAAGATTTTTTAATCCGCTCATATTATCCCTAACACCAATCAAAAGATAGAGGTTTTCATCTTTTGTATAGTAATTATTTTGATTTGGTTCAATAATTCTCAATTCTGGTGGTTTATCATCAACAATTGTTATTTTAACAATATTTGATGGTTCAGAATAAACTCCATCTTTATCAACAGATTTAACCATATAATAATATGTCTTATCAAGTAAAATAGAATAATCAAGAAAATATAGTTGATCTTTGTTATAAGTTCTTCCTATTGATAAAAGATTTTTATCACTATCTCCTCTGTAAACTTCAAAATATTGAATTGTTACATCATTTTTTTCCAATTCCCATGTTAATCTGACTTTATAATCTTCTTGAGATGCTTTCAAATTTACAGGTTTTTGAGGTAAATTTTTAGAAAATGTTATATCCAACATAAAAAGAAAAATTAAAATCAATAATATAATTGTTAATTTTTTAATCATTCAAATCCTCCTTTTTAAATCTATTTAATATAAAATCTTTGATTTTATCTCTAACCTCTCTAAATTTAATCAATTTCTCATCATCTGTTCCTTCAAAAGACGATGGATCCTCAAAACTTTGATGGATATACTCTTTTGCACCTGGAAAGAATGGGCAATTCTCTTTTGCACTATCGCAAACTGTAACAACATAATCAAATATTTCTCCTTTAAACTCAAAAACACTTTTTGATTTATGATTTGAAATATCAATTCCAATCTCCTTCAAAACCTTAATTGCAAATGGATTAACAAAAGTTGGTTTTGTTCCAGCACTATATGCTGAATAGTAATTGCCTAAAAAATGGTTCATTATACCTTCAGCCATTTGAGATCTTGCAGAGTTATGTGTACAGATAAATAAAACTTTCTTTTTCATTAGTCCTCCAACTATTTTAAAAGGTGTTCAATTAAAATTTTAATTCCAATAAAAATTAAAATCAATCCACCAAAAATTTCAGCACCTTTTTTAAAAATTTTTCCAAGACATCTTCCAGAAAAAACCGAGATTAATGTTAAAATGAATGTTGTTATTCCAATTAAAATTAATGGAAAAAGAATTTTAATCTTAAGAAGAGATAAAGAGATACCAACAGCAAATGCATCTATACTTGTTGCAAAAGATAGCAAAAGTAGGGTTTTGAATTCTTCTGGATTTATTTTTTTCTCCTCTTCAATTTTAAAACTTTCATAAATCATCTTTAAACCAATTAAAAATAATATTAAAAAAGAGACCCAATGGTCATATTGACTGATAAAATTTAAAAGTTTTAGTCCTAAAAAATACCCTAAAATCACCATTCCAAATTGAAAAAATCCAAATGAAAATGAAATTTTTAAAGGAAAAACAATCTCTGATTTTCTTTTAATAACACCACAGGAGATACCAACAGCAAAAGCATCCATTGAGAGTGCAACTCCGATTAAAAAAATTGATAAAATATTTAAACTATCTTTATCTAAATTAAACACCTTTTATCCTCTCTTTAATAATCACTTTAATATTATATAATTTTTAATGAGAGTTTGCTAATGAAAAAATTGATTTTTGTTTTTTTGTTAATTTTAATAGCAATTGAGTTTATAAATATAAAAAATATAAATTGTTATGATGACAAAAAAATTTCATTCTCATTTAAAAAGGGTGATTTAATAAAAACCATAGATATTGGAAAAGGCAAATTTGAAAATTTCTCATTTAATTTGATTAAAAAAGATGAAAATTTTGAGTTGAGAGTAAAAGGAAAAGGAGATTTAGAATTTAATATAATTTTTAATGGATTTAAAAAAATTTTCCCTTTTGATGACTCACAATTTTTATCTCCATTATATGTTTTTGAAAAAGAAAATCAAATTTTTATGTTTTCAATTGACTACTCTGATTTACACTATTTTAAATTTTTGGAAAAAGAGAACACTATAAATTATAATCTTTATTTGAAAGGGAAAGAAAATTTAAAATTTAGAATTGATCAAATTAAATCTCTTTCAGAAGCCTTTATTAGATATTATGAAATTTATAAAATAAGAGAGAGGAAAGTAGATCAAGGTGGATTGATTATTCCAAATATTTCTCTTACAACGATTATTAATTCAATTGGAATTGGAAATATTAATATAAAGTATAGAATCGTTGACCCTAAAGAACTTTATGCTCCAGAAAGGATTATGGAGGGAACAAAATATAAAATGAAAAATTTTGTTATTTTTGACCCAATCAAAATTAGTTTTGAAAATTTAAAAGATAAAGATTTTGTAAAAAATCTATATTTTGATGAAAATATTTTGAATAAGCAAATTGGCATAGAAATTTTAACTTCATCAATCAAAGATAAAGATGGAAATTTAATTTCTATAGTTAAAAAAAGTGAAACAACATATAAAATTGAACAAGGAGAAAAGGTTCCAGATTATAAAGAAAACTCTTTTGATAAAATAATTTTTTTGAATCCAGATCCAAACCACCTTAAAAATAAAGGATTAAATCCTTTTGATAACTTTTATTCAAGATATATATATCCTTTAAATATTGCAATAACAAAAATGAATAGGGAACTTGAAATTAAAGGAGAGAATGAGGCGAAATATGTAGGTCTTGCAATTGACTTTTCAAATATAGGGGATTTCATGAATTTTGATAAAAAAAATTTCACTAAAAATCCTATCTCCTTTATTGATGGAAAAGTTTCACAATCATATATCTCAAATTGTTTGGAACTTTTAAAATATCTTAACAATAAAACTTTAATTTTATCTATAAATCCAAACCATTTTCAACTTTTGATGAATTCAGATTTAATATATAAAGAAATTGAAAATATTGATTATATTGAAAATTTACCAATTGAGAGAGTTCTTGTTCCAAATAGACCTATTTTTTTCTCATTCCGATTGAAAGATAGTGAAATAAACGAAGATAATTTAAATAAAATTTTTAATTTTTCTCTTCTTTATGGAATATATCCAACATTTTGGAAATCAAAGGATGAGCCATTTTCAATATGGGATAATCCAAAAAAATTAAAACTACTTTTAAATTATAAAAATTATTATGAAATTATAAGCGAAATTGAAAATGAACCATTTAAGGGTAGTTTTTCTGCAAAAATTGAAAATGGTGAAATATATCAATTTGGAGAATATCCAAATATTTATTTTACATTTTCTGGATATGGAAAAATTTATATTGACAAATCTATTTTAAAAGAAAATGATTTTATTATATTAGATCCAATAGAAAATGAAGAAATAAACTATAAAGAGGATGAAAATGAAATTATTATTGACTCTTTTGGTCTATCTGTTATAAACATTAAATCAAAAAAAGGTAAAGATTTAGACAATAAAGTGAGTTTAATTCTATCAAATTTTGAAAATAAAAATAAAAGCATTTTATTTTTAATTTTTCCTATTTTATTTTTATTTATAAATTTAATTTTAAGGAAAACTCGACTCTTATTTAAAAAAAGTTATACATTTTTATTAATAATTCTTTTTATAACTCACTTATCTTTAAATCACTTCTTTAATATTTCATCTCCATATCTTCTATTTTTATCAATAGGTCTATATTTTCTTTTTACATCACTTTATTCATTATCAACAAAAAGGCTTTTTCTTTTGAATATCTCTTTAATTTTCTTTATAACATCAATTGTTTTTTATTTAATAAATGGAAACCAAATTTTATCATCTCCTCCTTACTATCTTTTCTATAACACATATTTCATCTCATTAATTCTTTCAATTTTAATTTTTATCTTTTACCACTTTAATTGGAAAAGATTTTATGATTTTATGATTTTTTTAATTCTAATAATTTTGATGTTTTTAACAAATATTTTAAGTAATCCATTTTATTCACCACCAATTGAATTTACATTTTTAATTTCCCTTCTCTCTTTAACATTCATAATATTTCTATTGACAAAGAATTTTAAAAAAATATTTTTGATGTTAGTTTTAATCTTTTTAAATTTAATATATATTTTTATTGATAAAATTTTTTACTACCTTTTATCAAAAAAAATATTTATCTCAATAGATTTTGTTCCAAATCTAATTTTTTTATTTTTATTAACTACTCTCTTAATATATTTTTATAGAAGGGATTTTATAACAAAACCAAAATTTATCTTCACCTCTCTAATTTTATTTTTAATATTTATATCACTCTATCTAAATAGAACTCTTATCATAACTCCAAATATTTTTAACATTATAGCAAGCATTATTAAATTGATTTTTTATATAATTTTAATTATCTATCTAATATTTTTTGTTGAATCGTCTTTAATTAAAAAGGAGGAGTGATGGCTAAATTATTGATAGATGGAAATAGTTTAACAATTGAAGATATTGTTTCTGTTTCAAGATTTAGAAAAGGTGTTGAACTATCTCCTAATGTAATAGATAAAATTGATGAGGCAAGACATTTTGTTGAGAGAATATCAAAAAAGGATGAAGCAATATATGGAATAAATACTGGATTAGGAAAATTATGCAATGTAAAGATTAGCAAAGAAAACTTGTTGAAACTTCAGGAAAATATTGTTCACTCTCACAATATAAATATAAAACCCTTTTCATCTAAAGAGATTGTGAGAGGAACAATGTTAATCAGAGCAAACTCACTCGCAAAAGGTTATTCTGGTATAAGAAGAGAGATAATTGAGAGATTGATACTATTTTTAAATGAAGATGTTATACCTTATGTTCCTCAAAAAGGCTCTCTTGGTGCATCTGGTGACTTAATTCCTCTTGCTTCAATCGCATCATTTTTAATGGGTGAGGGAAAAGGAGTTTATAAAGGAAAGGAGTATAAAGCAGAAGATATACACAAAAAATTGAATATAGTTCCTTTTGTTTTTCTTGAAAAAGAGGCACTTTCACTTATAAATGGAACCTCATATTCTCTATCAATTGCATCAATTTCAACATTTGATTCAAAGCAGATTTTGAAAAATGCAATAATTTCATCTGCATTAACCATGGAGGTGCTTTATGCATCAACATCACCATTCAATCCTTTGATCCATAAAGCAAAACCACAAACAAGTCAAGGAGTTATAGCATATGCAATAAATCTTTTATTAGATGGAAGTTCTTTTGTAAATTCATTGAAAGATAAAGTTCAAGATTCATATGTTATAAGATGTATTCCTCAAATTTATGGCTCTATTTACAACACAATCAAATTTATAGAAAAAAATTTAACAATAGAAATAAATTCAGCATCAGACAATCCCCTTGTGTTTCCTGATGATAATTTAATTTTATCAGGTGGAAACTTTCATGGCTCTTTCATTTCAACAAATTGTGATTTTCTCTCAATTGAGTTAACAATTTTGAGTAACAACATTGAGAGAAGAATAAATAGATTGATGAATCCAAATCTTTCATATGGACTTCCACCATTTTTAATTGAAAATAGTGGATTAAATTCAGGATTAATGCTTTTACAATATTTAGCATCCTCTCTTGTTAGTGAAAATAGAATTTTATCTTATCCAGCATCTGTAACATCATCTCCTGTTTCAAACGATCAAGAAGACGATGTAAGCATGTCAAGTAATGCAGCAAGAAAATTAAGACAAATAGTTGACAATTTATTTACAATAGTTTCACTTGAATTGATATGTTCCTTACAAGCACTATCATTCAGAAGTGGAAAGCTTGGAAGAGGAACAAATGCAGCATATAAATTTTTAAGAGATATATACCAACCAATATCAAAAGATGAAAATTTAACAAATTCAATTGAAAAGATAAAAGAGGTTGTTTTTGATGGAAGTTTAATTAAAGAGGTGGAGAAAGAAGTTGGAGAACTATTCTAAATGGATTGGAATTGATGAATCTGGAAAAGGAGATTTTTTTGGAAATCTTGTTGTATCTGGAGTCATATTTGATGAATCAAAAAAAGAACTTTTCAAAGATCTAAATATAAGGGATTCTAAAAAAATATCAGATTTAAGAATAAAACATCTATCATCAATAATCAAAAAGAATCTTAAATATGAGACTCTTTCAATATCACCAAAAAGATTCAATGAGATTTATAAAATTTTTAAAAATATAAATATGCTTCTTGCATGGGCATATAGCAAGGTGATACTAAATTTAATTGATAAAGAAGATGTTAAATTGATAATTGTTGATAAATTCACAACAAAAAATTACATTGATCTATATTTAAAAGAGAAATCAAATCTTTTCGAAAAAATTGAGTTGATTCATGGAGAAAGAGATATTGCTGTTGCTTCTGCATCAATTATTGCAAGAGATTCTTTTTTAAAATCAATAGAGAAGTTGAAGGAAAAATGGAATTTTGATTTTCCAAAAGGGGCAAATGAGATAACAGTTGAAAAAGGTGTCGAGTTTGTAAAAAAATATGGATTACCATCTCTTCATGAAGTTGCAAAAATAAATTTTAGAAATTATAAAAAAATTTTAGAAAAAATAAGTCAAAAAGAGATATTTGAAGATGGAGAATTTTATGTTTGATAAAAATGAGTTTGTTGATATACTGAAAATTTTATATCAAAAAAATTTAATTGGAGGTTATGGAGGAAATGTATCTATAAGAGAAAATGATAAAATTTTAATAACACCATCACAAGTAAATAAAGGTCTTTTAAAAATAGAAGATCTTGTAATTGTTGATATTAATGGAGTTATAATTGATGGGAAAAGAAAGCCAAGTTCAGAAATTTTAATGCATCTTGAGATATATAAAAATAGAGATGATGTTAAAGCGATAATTCATTCACATCCACCATATTCTGTTGCAATATGCATCTCTGAGACAGATTTTTTAAATGGAATTTTACCAGAAACAACAATATATCTTGGAAGGATAGGTTTTGTCAAATATATAAAACCTGGAACAATCGAACTCGCAAAATCTGTAAGTGAGAGTTTGAGAGAAGGAGATGCGACCTTTATGGAAAATCATGGAGTGGTTGTTGTTGGAAAAAATATTGTTGATGCTTTAAGCAAAATTGAAATATTAGAGGAGATATCAAAATCTTTTATATATTCAAAAATTCTTGGAAAGATAAAAAAATTACCAGATGAAGATATAAAATATTTTTTAGAGTTGTATAAATCTTTAAGAAAAAGTTCTATTTAGATTCTTCCCACAAAGAATCGAGTTCATTTATCTTCAATTTTTTTAAATCAATTTTTCTTTTCTCAGCAATTTTTTCCATCTTCTCAAATCTATTTTTAAATTTATCAAAACTCTTTTTGAGTGTCTCAACTATATCAAGATTCAAAAATCTTGAAATGTTTAAAACTGTTATCAAAATATCTCCAAATTCCTCTTCAATTTTATTTTTATCTTCTATTTTAAGAGCATCTCTTAGCTCTTTTATCTCCTCTTCAAGTTTATCAACTACTCCATAAACAGAATCCCAATCAAAACCATACTCTTTTTTTAAATAGTTTTGATATTCAATTATTTTATTTATAATTTTTCTCTCTTTTTCCATTCTTCCCACCTATCTTCAACATCTTTTGAACTATTTATAACTTCATCTTTAAAGACATGAGGATGTCTATTTACAAGTTTTTTTATTACTCTTTTTAAAACATCATTAATTGAAAACTCTTCTCTCTCCTCTCCTATTACTATTTGGAACATTAACTCAAGCATAACATCTCCAATTTCTTCTATAGTGTTTTGAATGTCATTATTTAAAATCGCCTCTTTAAGTTCTTCAATTTCACTATCAAGATATTTTAATAGTGACTCCTTTGTCTGTTTCTTATCCCATGGACACTCTTTTCTCAATGTTTTAACTGTCTCATAGAAAATTTTAAAATTCTCCTCGTCCTCTTCTTTTAAAATATGAGGAATAATTTCACTTATCTCATAAATAAAGCTCTCTTGCTTTAAACTCTCAATTCCAAAATTTCTCTTTTTTTTCAAAAGTTCAACGCTTTCTTTTATCGATAATCCTTTTGATAAAAAATAGATTACAATAAAAATTCCAGTTCTTCCTATTCCAGCATCACAATGAATTAGAGTTGGTGTTTCCCATCTCTCCATCAATCTTATCCAAAAAATAAATTTTTTAACTTGCTCAATTGATGGTACATCAAAATCTTTTATTGGAAGATGAAGATATCTAAATTTATACTTTTCAATTAAATTTTTTGGGATTTCTCTTTCAGATAAAGTTAAAATTGATTTTATCTTATTTTCTCTCAAAAATCTCAACTTGTTTTCATTATCTGGATATTCAGAGGCAGCAAGAAACCCCTCAACTACCCATGAAAAGTTGTTAAATGGATTCAGCATAAGATAATTATATCATTTATCTTCATGTTATAATATTTTAGGTATGTTTTTAGAAGGAGGATATAATGTTTGAGATAACACACAAACAAGAACTTTGTCCCACAATTTATTTAATGAAAGTTAAAGCACCACTTGTTGCAAAAACAGCAAAACCAGGACAATTTTTTATATTAAGGGTTTATGAAAAGGGAGAGAGGATTCCACTTACAATTGCAGATTATGAAAAAGATGAAATAACCATGGTTTTTCAAACTGTTGGATTGACAACATATCTTTTATCTTATAAAGAAGTTGGAGATAAGATTTATGATATAGTTGGTCCTCTAGGAACTCCATCTGAAATTAAAAAGTATGAAGATGGTACTGTTGTTTTAATTGGTGGAGGAGTTGGAATTGCACCAGTTTATCCAATAATTAAAGGTTTTAAAGAGAAAGGAAATAGAGTTATCTCAATTCTTGGTGCAAGAAGCAAAAATCTTCTATTTTGGGAAGAAAAATTTAGAGAAATTTCAGATGAAGTTTTAATAACAACAGATGATGGAAGTTATGGAAAGAAAGGCTTTGTAACAGATGCATTGAAAGATTTAATTGATAGAGGAGAAAGAATTTCTCAAGTCACTGCAATTGGTCCTCCAATAATGATGATGAATGTTTGTAAATTAACAAAACCTTACAACATAAAAACAATTGTTAGTTTAAACTCAATAATGGTTGATGGAACAGGAATGTGTGGAGTTTGTAGAGTTGAAGTTGGAAACGAGACAAAATTGACTTGTCAAGATGGTCCTGAGTTTGATGGACATCTTGTAAATTTTGAACTTTTAATTGAAAGATTAAAAATGTATAGAAATGAGGAACAACTTGCGATGAAATATCTTAATGAAAAAAGGAGGCTTATATATGGCAATAAATCCTAAAAAAACTCCAATGAAAGAGCAAGATCCAAGAGAGAGAATAAAAAATTTTGATGAAGTCCCATATGGATATACAGATGAAGAGGCAATTTTAGAGGCAGAGAGGTGTCTTCAATGTAAAATACCAAAATGTATTGAAGGATGTCCTGTAAATGTTGATATACCAGGCTTCATCAAAGCAATAAGAGAAAGAGATTTTGATAGAGCAATTAAAATAATGAAAAATACAAATTCTCTTCCAGCAATAACTGGAAGAGTTTGTCCACAAGAGACGCAGTGTGAAGAGAAGTGCGTTCTTGGAAAAAAATATGAACCTGTTGCAATTGGAAGATTGGAGAGATTCATTGCTGATTGGGATGCAAAAAGAGGAATGGTTATTCCAGATATAAATGATAAATATGATATTAAAGTTGCTGTTGTTGGTGCAGGTCCAGCAGGATTAACATGTGCAGCAGATTTAGCAAAATTTGGTTATGATGTAACAATTTTTGAATCTCTACATCTACCAGGAGGTGTTTTAATTTATGGAATTCCTGAATTCAGACTTCCAAAATCGATTGTTCAGAGAGAGGTAGATTATGTTAAAAAACTTGGAGTAAAAATTTATACAAATGTTGTAGTTGGTAGAACTTTTACATTGAAAGATCTTTTCAATGAGGGATATAAAGCGATATTTTTAGGAACAGGAGCAGGTGCTCCTCAATTTATGAATATACCTGGTGAAAACTTACTTGGAATTTTATCTGCAAATGAATATTTAACAAGAATAAATTTAATGAAAGCATATAAATTTCCAGAATATGACACTCCAATTAAAAAAGGTGGGGTTGTTGCAGTTATTGGAGCAGGTAATGTTGCAATGGATGCAGCAAGAAGCGCATTGAGATTAGGAGCAGATAGAGTAATTGTTGTTTACAGAAGAACTGAACAAGAGATGCCAGCAAGAATTGAAGAGTATCATCATGCAATTGAAGAGGGCGTTGAATTTTTATGGCTTACATGCCCAACAAGATACTTTGGAGATGAAAATGGATGGGTAAAAGAGATGGAAGTTATAAAGAATGAACTTGGAGAACCAGATGAATCTGGAAGAAGAAGACCTGTCCCTATAAAAGGAAGTGAGTATAGAATTAAAGTTGATAGTGTTATTGTTGCTATTGGAACTGTACCAAATCCTCTCGTTGCAAGAACAAACGGACTTAAAACTGGAAGACATGGAATTGTTCTTGCAGATGAGTTTGGAAGAACATCTCTTGAAGGAGTTTGGGCAGGAGGTGATATTGTTACTGGAGCTGCAACTGTTATTCTCGCAATGGGAGCAGGTAAAAAAGCGGCATTTGATATTGATAGATATTTAAAGGAGAAGTATATTAATAAAAAAGAGGTTGCCTGGGCATCAATTTAAATAGGAGGAATTTTTTGGATAATATTAAAGAGGCATTTTTATATGAAAAATTAGAAAAAAATAGAGTTAGATGTAATCTCTGTTTTAGAAGATGCCTTATCAAAGAGAATGAGTATGGATTTTGTGGAGTAAGAAAAAATATTGATGGCAAATTATATACAACAATATATGGAGTTATCTCATCAATTGCTCTTGATCCAATTGAAAAAAAACCACTCTTTCACTTTTATCCAGGTTCAAAAACCCTCTCTCTTGGAACATGGGGTTGCAATTTAAGGTGTGGCCATTGCCAAAATTGGGAGATATCTTATGAAAAATATAATGAAAAACTTCTATCATTCAGCAAATTGTTGACTCCAGAAAATTTAGTTGATATTGCAAAATCTTACAATTCAAAAGGAATATCTTTCACCTATAATGAACCAACAATCTGGTTTGAATATACACTCGATGTTTTCAAACTCGCAAAAGAGAATTCATTATACACTGTTTATGTTACAAATGGAACAATAACATCTGAGGGTTTAAACATAATTTCACCATATCTTGATGCATTTAGAGTTGATATAAAAGCATTTTATGATTCGAGTTTTAAAAAGATAACAGATGTCAAAGGAGTTAATTTCATTTTGGAAAGAGCAGTTGAAGCAAAAAAACTTGGAATGCATGTTGAAGTCGTAACAAATGTTATTCCAACAGTTAACGATTCAATTAAGGAGATGGAGGAACTTGCAATTTGGATCAAAGAAAATCTTGGTCCAAAAACTCCATGGCACATTACAAGATTTTATCCCTATCAATCATTCTCTCATCTCATGCCAACTCCAATAAAAACTCTTGAAATGATAAAAGATGTTGGAGATAGGGTTGGATTAAATTTTGTTTACATTGGAAATGTTTATGGACACCCATTTGAAAATACATTTTGTCCAAATTGCAAAAGCATAGTTATAAAAAGAGGCGGTTTTGATATATTAGAATACAATGTAATTAATGGGAGATGTAAATTTTGTGGCTTCGATTTAAATATAAAAGAGTAATTTTTATAATTCTCCTAATCCTTGTTTTTTCAACCTCTATTTCTTGTAATAAAAATCTATATATATCAAAAGGTTTGTATATGGGCACTTTTTTGATTGTTAACATAGATTCAAATCATAAAAATGTTATTAGCAAAATAAATGAGAGAGTTTTGGAGATTGAAAATAAATTTTCAAGATTTAAAGAGGATTCATTAACATCAAAAATAAATAATAATAAAAATAGATGGATTGAGGTTGATGATGAGTTTATTTATATTCTTGAAAAATCCATTTATCTTAATAAAATTTCAAATAATGCATTCAATCCAATTTTAGGAGATATTATAAATGAATGGGGATTTTATGATGGAAATCATAAAGTTGTTGATGAACATACTCTTAAAGAGAAATTGAAAGATGCAATTATAGAAAATATTTTAATTGATAAAGAGAGAAAGATGGTAAAAATTTTGGGTGGATCTCTTGATTTTGGAGGAATTGTAAAAGGTTACGCACTTGATGAAATTAAAAAAATTTTAGAAGATAATAGTGTTGAAGAGGCAATAATTAATCTTGGAGGAAACATTTTTGTTCTGGGAAATAAAATATTTAAAATTGGAGTAAAAAATCCAAGAGGAGATGGGATTATTTATACTTTTGAAGTTCAAAGTGGTTCTTTTGTTGCAACATCTGGTGATTATGAAAATTTTTTTATTTATGATGGAAAAAGATACCACCACATAATTGACCCAAAAAATGGAAAACCATCTCAAAGTGGATTAATTGAAGTAAGCGTTGTTTCAAGAAGTGGTATTATAGGTGATGGTCTATCAACAACAATTTTTGTTCTTGGAAAAGAAAAGGGGAAAAAATTTATTGATGAATATTTTAATGATATAAAAGTTCTTTTTGTTGATGAGAATTTGAATTATGAAATTTATCCATGAAAAGAGTTGATAAAATCATTTTATGTTCATTAATTCCATTGTTAATTTTTTCAATTTTTTACATAGTAACAGAAATGAAAAATAAAAATTTAGTTATTATTGATATAAGTGGTGAGAAAGAATACAATATCTATCAAAAAAATTTAATTCATTGTCAAGGAAAATTAGGAAAAGTTTTGGTTGAAATAGACAATGGAAGGGCAAGGATTATTGAATCAAATTGTAAAGATAAATTGTGCATTAAAAAGGGTTGGATTTCAAATGTTGGCGAATATTCAATATGTCTTCCAAATGAAGTTTTTGTTATTATTATAGGTAAGGGTAATTTAGATGGAGTTTCAGAGTAGAATAAGAAATTTGATAATTGTTTCACTTTTTTTAGCAGGAGGAATTGCCTTAAATTTAATTGAGCCACCAATTTTATTTTTCATTGCACCAGGAATTAAAATTGGTATAGCGAATATTGCAACTCTAATAACCCTTTTTTATTTCGGTCCAACATATTCACTTGTTGTTGGAATATTGAGACCAATAATTGTATCTCTTATAAAAGGTAATTTTTTAACACTTGAATTCATTCTCTCTTTTTCTGGCTCTTTTCTTGCTACTATTTTTATGATTTTTTTTAAAAAAATTTTCAAAGATAAAATTTCAATTATAGGAGTTAGCATGATTGGTGGAATAATGCATAACATTGGACAATTCATAATGGTTTTATATATATCAAAAATAGAGTATCTTTTTTATTATCTTCCAATCTTAATTGTTTTTGGAGGAATTTCAGGATTCACGATAGGTTATGTATCAAAATTTTTATTGAAAAGATTGAAAGAGTATGAGGATGAGAAAAAGAGAACTCCCTTTTAAAATATATCTTGTTTCAAACTCAAAAAGAAGATATGAAATATTAAGAAAATTTTTTTATGTTGAAAAAATAAAACCAAACGCAGAAGAGATAGAGGATGGTGATTTCATAAAAATTGTGATTGAAAATTCAAAAAATAAAGTTTTGTCTGTTGAAAAAAGTTATAATGGAGTTTTGGTATCAGGAGATACAGTAGTTGTTTTAAATAGTAAAATTTATGGAAAACCAAAAAATCAATCTGATGCTTTTTCAATGCTTCAAGATTTATCTAACAAATGGCATTTGGTTTGTTCTGGTTTCTATTTAAAAATAGGAAAAATAAATGGATTTGGTTATGATATTGCAAAAGTAAAATTTAAAGATTTAAAAAAGAATGAAATAGAAAATTATGTCAAGACTCTTGAACCAATGGATAAGGCAGGTGGATATGCAATTCAAGGATTGGGAAGCTATCTAATAGAAAAATTTGAAGGATGTTATTATACAATTGTTGGATTTCCTGTGGTAAAATTTATAGAGAAATTAAAGGAGGTAATTTTTGAGAATTCCTAAAAACGCGATATATTTTAAGGGAACAAAAGATGGGATAATTGCATACATAGATCTTTCTTACTCTTTCAATACAATTTTAAAAGCACTCGAAAAGAAGATTTCTGAAAGAGAAGATTTTTTTAGAGGTGGCTCAATTAAATTTTTCCCTGTTACAGGGACATTTTCAGAGAAAGAGATTAATGAAATAAAAGATCTTATGGAAAACAAATTTGATATTGATTGTGAATTTGTTGAAAGAGAGGTTGTACAGGAGAAGTCAATTGAAAAAGATAAAAAGTTTATTTTAAAAGATTTTCTAATTATGAAAAGAATTTTAAGGTCCGGACAGAAATTGAATTATAGTGGAAATATAATTTTAATTGGAGATGTTAATGAAGATGCTGAAATTGTAGCAGGAGGGAGTTTATTTGTTTTTGGTTCATTAAGGGGTAGTGTCATTGTTGGAAGAGATACAGGAGAAGATGCAATTGTTGTAGCAACAAATTTAAGACCAAAGAGATTACAAATTGGAGATTTTGTTCTTGAAGAGGATATTTCAAAAAGAAGAAAAGAAGTTGCATCAATTGCAATGGTTGAGAATGGAAAAATAGTAATATATCCATATAAAAATCTTTTTAGATGATTATGAAAAATATATTAATAATCATTATTTTAACATCCATTTTATTCTCATCATGTATATCAAATAAAGGAACTATAACCGTTGACTCATATCCAAGTCAAGCAGAGGTATATATAAATGGTGAACATATTGGAACAACCCCTCTATCAAAAAGTTTAAAAATTGGAAAATACATTGTTGAAGTCAAAAAAGAAGGGTACAAAGTTTATTCAAAGGAGATAGAGATAAAAATTGGAAAAGAAACTATTGTTATTGCAAATCTCGAAAGAATGGTTGGAGGATTATCAATTAAAACAGAACCAGATGGAGCAAATGTTTACATAGATGGAAAAAATTATGGCACAACCCCAATAGAAATTTATGATATTGAAATTGGGAAGCATGAAGTTTTAATAACAAAAGAGGGATATAAAAGTTTAATAAAAGAGGTCGAGATAAAAGATGAAGTCATTGAAATCTCTGAAGTTCTTGTTAAAGGGGTTAGTAAAGCATATATAAATTCAAATCCAAAAGGAGCAACTGTTTTAATAGATGGAAAAGAAGTTGGAAAAACACCTCTTGAAATAAAAGAGATATCTTTGGGAAGACATTTTGTTACATTAAAAGCACTTGGTTATGAAGAGATGACAAAAACAATTGATGTAAAAGAGGATGTTAACACTTTCACCTTTAACTTAATCCAACTAAATCATGCTTTAATTGTTGAAAGCGAACCACAAGGTGCAACTGTTTACCTTGATGATGTTATAAAAGGCATAACTCCTCTTGAAATTAAAAACTTAACTCCATTAAAGAAATATAGATTAAGAATTGAACTTTCAGGATATCTTCCATATCTTTCTGAAATAACTATGCCAAAAGATGGTTCTCTATTTTTACCAAAAATTAAGTTGATGAAGATTAGCGGATGATTTTAATAGAAAAAGAGATAGTTAGCCCATTTAAAACAAATTGCTATTTTGTTTATAAAGATAATATAGGGGTAATAATTGATCCTGGTGGTGATTGTCACAAAATAAAAAGAAAAATGGAAGAGTTAAAGAATGTTAATTTCAAATATGTTTTAAATACTCATGGACATGAAGACCATACATTTTGTGACTATTTTTTAAAAGAAGAATATAATATGAAAATTTTTATTCATGAAAATGATGCATTTTTTATTTCAAACAATGCATATAACAAAAAATATTTACCCCATTTTAAAGATGTTGAGATAGATAAATTTTTAAAAGATAAAGATGAGATTGATTTAGATGTTTTTAAAATAAAAGTTTTTCATACCGAAGGACATACTCCAGGAAGTTCAATGTTTATTATTGAAGATAAAATTTTTTCTGGGGACACAATTTTCAAAGGAGCAATTGGAAGAACAGATTTTGAATATAGCAGCAATATTAAAATGAAAAATTCAATAATAAAAATTTTAAACAATCTTGATTACTCATTTGAGATATATCCTGGTCATGGCTCAAAAACTAAATTAATTGATGAGATTGAAAATTTAAATTATTTTCTTGAAATTTTATAATATAATTTTTATATGATATATCTTGACATTACTCTTAGAATTTTAATCTCAATCGTTTTAGGAGCATTAATTGGCTTTGAAAGAGAAAGAAGAAATAGACCTGCTGGTCTAAGAACTCACATTCTTGTTTCTCTTGGTTCATGTTTGTTTACGATCTCATCAATTGAATTTTCTAAAATCTATGGTGGAGTTGATCCTTCTCGTGTTGCTGCAAATATTGTTACTGGAATAGGATTTTTAGGTGCAGGGACGATTATGAAAGAAGGGTTAACAATTAAAGGTTTAACAACTGCAGCAACGATATGGCTCTCTTCTGCAATTGGTCTTTCTTGTGGATTGGGTTCTTATTTTTCAGCAATTCTCGTATCAATTCTTGCATTTTTTATATTAATATTTGTTAGATCGTTTGAATTAGAAAAATTTGGAATATTAAAAGGAAATTTAAAAATTTTCAATGTAAAGGTTACAGATAGACCTGGACAACTTGGAAAAATTGGAACAATTTTTGGAAAATATGGAATTCACATTAGAAATGTAAAATTTGAGAGAGAAGAAAATTTTTTAAATATTGAATTTGTATTAAATGTCCCAGAGAATATAGAGATAAAAGATGTATGTAATGAATTATCTAAAGAAGATTTTGTAATTGAAGTATCAACTGAATGAGAAGGGGATACGCAGATCTACCACTTCATGGTGGTAAAGCACCAAAGTGGCTTTTCGATAGAATGGTTAGACTTTCAAGAGAAATATCTCTATCAATTATATATCTTTTTGGAAGGGAGGAGTTTTTAAATAGAATTTCAGATCCATTTTGGTTTCAAGCATTTGGATGTGTTCTTGGATTCGATTGGCACTCATCTGGTATCACAACAACCGTTACTGGAGCACTTAAAGAGGGGTTAAAATTTGAAGAGAAAAATATAGGAATATTTTTTGCTGGAGGTAAAGGTAAAAGAGGAGTTAACACTCCAAATAATATTAATAATTGGGTTGAAAAAGGAATTATTGATGAGAAAGAAGGAGAGAAATTAAAAAAATTTTCAAGACTTTCTGCAAAAGTTGATTCAGTTGGTCTTCAAGATAACTTTTCAATTTATCATCACTTCTTTATCTACTCAAAAGATGGAGATTGGGCAGTTATTGAACAGGGAATGAATGAAAAAGAGAAAGTTGCAAGAAGATATCACTGGTATTCAAAAGATTTAAATAGTTTCGTATCTGACCCACATAAAGGAATTGCATCTCAAATAAAGGTTAAACCAATAAATTTTGTTGATTCAAAAATTGAAAAAACAAGAAAAGATATTGTTACAATTTCAAATGAGATAAAAATTGAGGAAGCAATAAGAATTTTGGATAATAGAAAATTAAAAATGGGTTTTCACCATCCAGTTTTCAATGAAGATTACGACTATAAAAGACTTATTAATTTAATGAGTAAAATTAAAGATTATAAACCGAAAAAATTTGAGGAATTAATTCTTGTTGAAGGTCTTGGAGAAAAATCATTAAGAGCTCTTGCTCTTATTTCTCACCTTATTTTTGGTTCAGAACTCTCATTTAAAGATCCAGTAACATTCTCTTTTGCGCATGGAGGAAAAGATGGACATCCATATCCAGTTGATAGAAAAATATACGATACATCAATTGAATTTTTAAAATCAGCAGTTGAAAAAGCAAAACTCAATGACTTTGAAAAATTAAAAATATTAAGTAAATTATCTAAATTATAAAATTAATTTTTAATAGAGAATAAATTTTTATTTATGTTAACTAATATATTAAAAAAATTTCATTTTTCTTATAAAATTTGCAAAAGATGTTTTTTTAAATTAACTATCTTTTTATTTTTAAGGGCTGAGAACTCTCAGCCCTTTTCTTTTTAATCAAGATTTTTAAGATTAAATGTACTATTCACTAAAAGGGTAATCACTAAATTTCACCCAAACTGTAACAGAATTCCAAATTATATCACCCTCTCTTTTCTCTTTATAAACTGGATCATCTTCGGGTTGCCATTCTATTGTGCAATATGATTTACAGATTTCACCCTTTAGCTTATAATCACCTGGATTAGATGGATCTTCTGGTATATTTGACAATATAATTTTTAAAGGTGGTGGCGGTGTTTTATAATTTCCATATTGCGGTCTTATTGCTGTAACTGAAACAAATTTTTTATTTTCTCTTAATTCACCACTAATATGTCTACCTAATTTATCATCATAAAAAAAATTTATATTCACCTGCGATTGTTAACCATTTTAATTCTTCATAATTTTTGATTGTAAAAGTATAATCAAAAGGACCATCACATACTTTTGAATAAACTCCACATGCATAAACTTTAAAATTAACACCTATTTCTATATATTTCCAATTTTTTAGGTTCTAGGAAAATTGCTTCTTTACTCATATATTCATATTTATCTCCATTATAAACAACAATTCTTCCTTCTTTTATACCATTAGGAACTATGACTTAAATTAGACTATCTGACCATTCCAAAATTTTAGCATCTATACCATCAATTGTAACTCTGCTTTTAGGTGATAATTTCTTTCCAAATGCATATCCTTTAATTGTAATAGTATCTCCAGCCTTTCCAGTATTTGGTTCTACTGAAACAACCTTTGGAATGAGAGAAAGATTCACATCAATATAAAATTTATCTTTTACAATATCTCCTTCACAAAGTTCTACAAAAATCGTTGTTTTTTGTTTTCCTTGTGCATCTCCATATACTACATTTCTTACATCTTCTAATGGAATATCAATTTCATAAGTGCTTCTTGCTTCTGAATTATAGGATGTCCTTTTAACAAAAATATTTTTTTCATTGTAAAAGACTTTATTTGTAACATCTGCATTAATCTGAGTTTTTACAGTTAAGTTTTTATCTTCAAAACTTGCATTCCATATTGGCAATTTCATTTTTAAACCAATCGTTTCTGAAGGAATAACATCAACAGATTCATCCTTATTCACCCACCTATAGCCAAAAGAGATAGAAGGTTTTAGCCTTAATGTAGCAATTGGAACTTTTTGTCTATCTTTATCAGTAATTTTTGGATTGATGTTATAAAATAGAATTTCACCATATGGATTTCCCCCACTTTCATCTCCTCCTGCACATTCAATTGTTTGCAAAGTTTTAGATGTTGTTAGTGCTTCAGGAACCCACATTATTTGGTTTGCTCTGGTAAAAGACATCCTATCTTTTAACCAATTTTCTGATTTAATTGTATACATTGTTCCATTAGTTTCATTTGGAGGATTTATATTTTGTGGATCATGGATTATTAATTCTCTACCATAATTTCTAAAACCAATTATCAATACAACATGCCCAAAATATTTAAATAATATTGGGTGTCTTCCTGCTTCAATCTGTCTAAGAATTTCCCATTGAATATGCTGGAAAGAAGTAAAACCTCTCCAAATAACATTTTTTCCATTAGTATGTAGATGAATATAAGATGGTAAAAGTTCTGTAAAATTGAGTAACCCAACTCCGTAATCATTGTCATCTACTTTCATATAACTTAAAATACTACCGAATGGCTCTCCAGCTTGAGGTCCACTATAACCCCTAATAAGCATTATTGTGCTTGTTGTCCAGCATCCATTTCCAATCTGTCCATAATATGGCATTTGTATCAAGAACTCTTCATTTTGAGGAAGATATGGGTGGGTTACTTCAAAGAGGATTTTAAATCTCTCAATTATGCCTTGAGTTTTTTTAGGAGATGTAAATGATAAGAGGCTGCTTCCACAATCTGAATAAGATGTTGAGTATATAGTTGGCAATGAATTAGGATTTAGTTTGACAGATACAATTCCTGTTGAACTTTCATAATTGCTTGAGACATTAAAAACATTATCATTTTGAGGATTATATCCAAAAACAGAAATTTCATCATTTGAAAGATCTTTTTCTACAGTAAAATTAAGGGTTATTTCTCCTTTTAAATTTTGTAGACCTTTAATTTCAAATCCTTTGCTGTCTGTGCCTAAAGTTGAAGGGTTAGTTATAGAAGATAAAGATATCTTTGTATTTTCATTGAATGAGTTTGGAGGAATTGAAAGTTTTGTTCCATCGGATAGATTAATTTCACCACCAGATGGACCAATGATTTTTTCATCTTGTGCAACTATTTTATCTGTTTCTTGAGGAACAGTTTTAATGTATGTTATAGTTATTGTTTTTTTATTTCCATCCCAATCAACAGTGCAACCAAATTCTTCAGTTACAAATCTTAGAGGAAGCATTGTTCTTCCATTTATTATCTGTGGAGGAACATCAAGTTCTTTATTCTCTACATTCACTTTTGAAATATTTTTATCAATCCATAATTCTATTTGAGTATTTTTTAAGTTTATTGTTACTTTTCTCTCATTTCCATCCCATTCTATAGTTCCACCTAACTCTTCTATTATTGCTCTTATTGGTACTAAAGTTCTTCCTTTAACTATAACTGGTACTGTTCCTCTTCCTGGATCTATCTCTTTTTTGATTCCATTTACTATCATATATGGGTTGTTTATTTGAAGGATGATTGTTATTTTGTCTGATGTTGTTGTTGGTGAAGGTGGGGTTGGAGGTGATGGTGGAGAAGGTGGAGTTGGTGGAGATGGTGGTGTTGGGGGATTGGGTGGAGAAAGTGGATTTGGTGGTGTATCTGAAAAATCATTTAATGCAAAATTATATATTCTTAATTCGTCATAAGTTCCAATAAGAGAGTGAGGTCCATATGGCCAATAATTACTAAAAGGAACATGACCTATAAAGAAAAGTTCTGAGTTGTTTATTGGAGTGTTATAATCTGCAGTTGATTTAAGAGAACCATCAATATAAATTTTTAATTTTCCCTCTTTTTTACTCCACACAAATGCAAAATCGTAAAATCTATCACTTGATAAAATAAAGTCGTTATTGGTTTTGTAAAATGCATAAGACCAACATATTCCATTGTATGTTCCAAAGCCTACAGAAATATTTTTGTTGTTCTTATCACCTGAAAAGTTTATAGTTGCAGCAAATGAACCTTTAAATGCAGAAAGATAGCCAGGTTAATCGAACATCAAACCAGAATAAGGAGGTTTATAAGAACCTAAATCTTTCCATTCAGGTTGTCTTGTATTATAAAAATCATATAAGTTTGGATCTGGTTTGTAATAAACTCTTAGAGTTCCTTCATCTGGATTAAAATATTTATTACTATAACATATATAACTTGAGAGAGAATCAAGATGAACACCTTTTCCAATTTTTCCTTGAACAAATGTTATACCTTTAGTAGAATTTATTGTCTCTTTATAGAATGGACTTGTAAGAGTTTTATCAGTATTAACATTATCTTCAAAACTATCAATAAATATAAGATCAGGTGTTGATTTAGATACTTTTCCAATTGATATGGGTAATTGAGTTATAAGAAGGAAGAGAAGTAATAATAAAATTGTGATTTTAATTTTAGTAATTTGTTTTAACATAAAAGACCTCCAGAATAATTTAATATTTAGATGAAGTAATTAAAATGATTGGTATAAATTAAAAATAATTTATACAGTCAATTTAATTATTTTGATTAAATTATAAATAAAGGCGGTGATTTTGTCAAGAGAGGGGGTTAAAAAAATAAAAATATTTTAAAAAAGTTTTAAATTTAAAATTTTGGGTTAAATTGGAGAAATAAAATTACATAAGGTAAATTATCACCTTAAAATAAAAATATTTCAATAAGAAATTAATTTATTAAATTAAATCATAATCTTACTAATCATTTATTTTGTTTGAAATTTTTAATAAGAGAAATTTGGGAATCAAGTTTAAAAATTCTTTAGTTTTTTTTATCATAAAGTTTTATATATTTTTTAATAATTGAATCTGGAAAATGTTTATTCTTTTAGATAAAAAAATTAAATCTCCTTAAAATTTAACTTTTTGTTTTTCAAGTGAGACTAAAATATATTCAACTATGTAACCAGATATAATTGCAAACAATAAAATTAATAAATTATAAAAAATTACAAATTTTAAACCTAAAAGGACAACTGCAAAAGGTATCCATGGAACCTTTATAGCCCAGGCAGTGATTGATGTAACAATAACATTTATTTTTGCACCTTTATTTATCATCTCTTTGAAAAATGGAAAAAATACATATGCTGGCCCAACCATTAGAGAACCAAATATTGCTCCTATTAAAACTCCTTTAAATCCACTTTTTTTTCCAATAAATTTTTTAATAGTTTCTTTTGAGACAACTTCTGATATAAAACCAGTTAATAATGCAACAGCAATTATTACAAGTATTAAGTTTTTAAAATTTTCAATAGCCTGTTTAATGCCAAAATAAGCCTTATTAGGATTAAAAATTATTAAAATTATTGCTATTAAAGAAATTATAATTTCTAAAGCATATTCTTTTAATATAGATTTTATAATATTTTCTTTTTTCATATTAATACCTCCATAATTAAAGACATAATAATTATTCCAATTGCTGTTAAAATATTTCTTACCAACATGAATTTTTTACCTAAATCTTTATATTCTAATGGCATTGAAATAAATCCGATCATAACCCATGAAAGTAGAAATGCAGAGACAAGTGAAACTGTTGCACCATTATCAAATAGATATTTTGCTATAGGATAACCTGATGCAGCAGGACCCATCATTATAGAACCAACAAATTCACCAGCAATAATACCTATAAATCCTTTAAAATTTAATAGAAATTTCCCAACTGCCTCTTTTGATAAGAAATTTTGAAGTAAACCAATAATTAAAAATATTGCAAAAAGTCTTATTGAATTTTGAATTAAAATTTTCAAACTTTTTTTGACACCTTTTTGGAATTTCTTATAATCTTTTTTCGTTAATAAGAATAAATATAAAATTACTACGAATGCTAATAAAATTAAACCAGTAATTAAATTCTGCATAAACACCTCCATTTTTAGTTAAAATGTGAATATATTTCCAGCATAACAATTTAAAACTTCGCCTTTAAATTTATCTTTAAAGATTCTTATTGCTTTATCACCGGTGCAATGGCATGGAATAATTCTTTCTATTTGAACTTCATTAAAGAAATCAACTATTTTTTCTATTTTTTTTAAAGATGAGTTATAAAGATGGAATCCTCCAAGAAGAACTTTAATTTTTTTATTAAAATTATCCAAAACCCCTTTTACAATATTCGCTATACCTCTATGCGCACATCCAGTTATTAAAATCAATCCATCTTCATCATCAATAACCAAATTTAACTCTTCTTCAAAATAGTCCCTTCTTTTTCCATTATTATCAATCAATTGAAATTCTTTATCTGGCTCTTCAAAGTCATTCATAAGTGGTGCTGGTCCATATGTATAAATTGAATCAAATATTTTATATTTAATATCTTCAATAAATATAAAATTGAAAATCTCTTTTAACTTTTCCCATTCAATTCCTATGAATTTATCTGAACGAAATTTTTTTGTAAATATCTCTTTTCTTAAATAAACATTATATTTATCTTCTTTCTTTAGAAGGGATCTTAAACCTCCTGAATGGTCATAATGTCCATGACTAATTACAATATCTTTAATATCTTTAGGATTTATATTTAAAAGTTCTATATTTTTTATAAATATATCACTATTTCCTATATCAAAAAGGAGATAATAAACTCCTTTCTCAATCAAAGCAGAAAATCCATGCTCTTTTAAGAAAGGAGGTTTTGATTCATCATTATTAAGAATTACAATCTTATTCATAATTATTAATCTAATAAATCTTCAACATTTGTTAATTTTACATTTAGATATAAATCAATTGCCTCCTCTGGATTTATTGTATCTGTTACATAAACCTCTTTACCTGCGTTCTTTAAATCCTCATACAATCTTCTCCCCATTCCATGTGAAATAACAATTTGAACATCTTCTAGTGCCTCAATTATTCCTGCATGTGAACTATAATTATGTGAACCGCTTTCATGTATCCCTCTTCCATGTCCTGTTATTGTATTTAGAATATAATCCTTTTTTAAAATCTTGTTGTCTTGAATCTCAAAAATTAAAAAACCTCTTGTTCTCCCAAAATGGGAAGAAATTAATTTTCCATCATCTGATGGCATTAAAATCTTCATAAACTACCTCCTTAAAAAACTTTTTGTTTTTAAAAATTTTAAAATATTTAAAATTATGATAAGTACTGGTAATTCTATGCTTGGACCAATAACAACTGTTAATGGAATTAGAGGATTTGTAAATGCAGTAACTGCAATTGCTAATGATGCTTCAGAATTTCTTGCAGTTGTAGTAAAAACAAGTAGAGCATATTCAGAATACTTAAGATTAAATAAATATGCAACAAAAGTTGTAAAAATAAAAATAGAAATAAAAAAAACTAAACCAGGAAATATCATTTTAATAACAATGGTTGGATTTTCAAACAAAATTTTTCCTTGAGAGGAAAACATAGAAATTATTACAATCATTAAAATTATTGTCTTAAAATATGATATTTTATATCTACTTGAAAAATCTTCGACTTTTTGTTTATTTTTAATCAAAATAAATCTTATAAATCTTGAGAGTAAAAATGGTAAAAGTAAATATATAATGACACTGTATAGAATAGAATATATATTTAAATTTACCAATTTATGAGCAAGAATTAACATATATAAAGGCATAAGAGCAATTTGTAAAAATATGTTCCATGTGAGAAGTGTTATGCCCAATGCAACATCTCCATCAGCGAGTTCAGTAAAAATTAAATACCAACCAATACAAGGTGTAATGAGATACAAAATTAATCCAACCCAAATATCTGGTGAATTTCTTAAAAATAGAAAACCCAAAAACCAAGCAAAAAAGGGTGTAAATAAAAAATTAATTAAAATAGCGATTATTGTTGGTTTCCAATTTTTAAAAGCATTTAATATCCCTTTAATGTCAATTCCTAACATAATGAAGAATATTACCAAAAATACCCCAATTGATACAAATGAAATTAAATTATTTGCTAAACTAGGCAAGAATTTTGCAATGAGTAGACCAATTATTATTGAGGTCAATAAAAAAAGTGGTTGAAATTTATCCAAAATTCCTAAATCTTTTTTTGTTATAAATTTTTCCATAATTAATTCACCTCTCTAAAAATTTCAGGTGGGAGAAAACTCCCACCTGATTTTCTACTTTAACTCCTCTAACCTCTTGTTAATCTCTTCTAATTCTTCTTCAAGATCCTTTTTTAAATCTTCTAAATATTCTCTCTCTTCCTCTTTGCTCATTTTATACCACCATGGTCCGATCCTTCCTCCAAAACCAGCATGAAATCCCCAAGGACCAAAATATGGTCCATAGAAAAAACAGTGTCTTCTACGCCACCATCTCATGTGTTATACCTCCTTTTCTTTTGAAAAATTAATAAATTTATTTAAAAATTCGATGTTTTTTTCAATTTCTTTTATCAACTCTTTTCTAAGTTTTTCACCCTCTTCTGTTAATTTATAAACTCTTCTTGCTGGACCTTCTTCATTCATTTCCCACCTTGAAGTAATTAAACCTTCCATCTCAAGCATCCTTAAAATTTTATACCCTCTTCCCATCTGTGAAGGTCCTTTACATTTCATGAAATTTGGAAAAATTTCTTCAAGTTTATTCATTATTTCATATCCATGTAGTTCTTCTTTTCCAAGAAGTATTAAAATCCATGCTTTCAACCAAAATCCTGGCGCAAATCCTCTTCTCATAAAAGATCTATCTTTCATGCTAATCTCCATATATATAATTTTTTCATATATATTATAAAATAATTATTAATTTTGTCAAGAGGTATGAATAAAATATTATATAGTCTTAATCATTTTGTAAAAAGAGAAAATCTTTCTATCAATTTTCAGTAAAATTTCCTCTTCTTTTTTAAATCCAAAATTTTCATAAACTTTTATTGCATTTAAATTTTTCTTTTCAACCTTAAGAAATATTTTTTTAATTTTCTATTTTTTGCTAAATCTTCTATAAAATTAAGAAGTTTTGTACCTAAACCAATACCTCTATATTCTGGATATATAGCAATGTTACTTATATAATATTCTTCTTTATCTATTTTTCCTAAGACATTGAAAGATTTTAATAAATTTGGGAAAATTTTTAAAAAAATTTAAATTCATAATTTTAATGAGAAGATAACCTGTATTTAAATCAATTTTACTTTTCTCATCGTATGAATATGATAGAACCATTCCAGATATTTTTTCATCTAATAATATAAAATATGTAAATTCATGACTAAACTGATTTCTCTTTTCTATAAATAACTTTTTTAAAATCTCTTTAACATCTTTTCCAAAAATTGAAAAAAACAAATCTTTACCTGTATAAAGAATCAAATTAACAAAATCATCCTTAAAATTTTTTCACCTTTCAAAATTTTTATTTTTTCCATCAAATTAATTATAAATGATATAATAATAATTGGGTGTGCTAGGCGGGGAGATAGCGGTGCCCTGTAACCCACAACCCGCTTAGTGGGGCTGAATTCCTTCTGAAGGTATGTTCTTTTTCAGAAGGTTTATAACCAGAAAAGATGAAGGAAGGAAGTGAGGAAATCTTGAAGTCACAAAATCCGCCAGGTCCGGAAGGAAGCAACGGTAAGTGATTTTCAGGATGTTCCCTCATAAATCTTTCTGGATTTTCTGGTTATGAAAGACCTGAGGAAGGGCATATCGTAGGAAGGTGCACACCCAATTTTTTATGTATAAATTATTGTAATTTTTTTCAAATTGCTATCCCATTTTACCTCAGCACCAAAACTTTCAGCAATAAATCTAATTGGTACAAATGTTCTTCCATCTTTAATTAATGGTGGAACATCTAAAATAACTTTATTCTCATTAACATAAGATATTTTATTGTTAATTTGAAGAATGATTTTTATATTTTTTGAATTTAGATATATTCTCACACTCTTCGTCGATGAATCCCATTGAACATCTGCACCAAATGCTTCTGCAATAAATCTAATTGGAACTAAAGTTCTCCCATCTTTAATAAATGGTGGAGCATCAATTTCTTTTTGAATTCCATTTATTGTTGCTACTTTCTTTCCAACAAAAAGTTCAATTGTTATTTTTCCAGCCTCTTTTGAAAAAAAGACCTTTCTTGTGATAACTTTTGAATTCCCTGCATCATCCTGTGCTTTAATTGTTATTAAATTTTCTCCTAATTTTAAATTCACAATTTTTGCAAAGTATCCACTACTTGAAACAAGAACATCCTCTTCGTTAATAGTGACTTTTGCATTTTGATTTGTCTTTCCTTTCACAAGAATTGTATCTTTATCTGTAATTAAATTATCTTTTAAATCAACTGTTAAAATTAATGCATCCTCTACAACCTTTTTTGTTGTATCATATTCCATATAATAATTTGGATCATCATCGTTTGGATAGTAATCAAATTCATTATCATCTAACCAAGAACCAACACCAATCCAATAATTAAATTTCATTGGAGATCCAATTAATTTCAATGGAAGTTTAACTTCAATAACATTTGAATTATTTTCTGCCTTAAATTCACTTAAATCTTCATATTCATACCAACCATCTTCTTCCCAGATCCATAATTGACAGAATATTCCGTCTTCCTTTCTTAAAGTTCCAATGTGAATTAAGAAATCTTCACCCATACCATCTGGTGATTGTTTACCTGTTAGTGAATTTTGATCTGAATCTATATTTATTTGAACAAAAAATTTCTCATTTTCAATATTTTTCCATCCTCTATATGTTTCAACTTTAAAGTAAACATTTTCATTATCATGCATCATATAAGTTGCCTTAAGATCATAAATATATCCTTCATCTTTGTCTTCAAATTGTTTTATCCAACCTCTCTTTCCAACTAAAATATATGTTAAGAAATAGTTTTCACTTGGAGCACTATCAACAATAGAGAATTTTGAAACATCATCAATTGAACCAACCCAATAATTTATTTGAGATGGAGAACCAATTTTTGAAATAGGAATTGTGACTATAACAAAATTTGTGTTTTGTTTAAAAACAAAATTTTTATTCTCCTCAAAAAATTCCCATTTTGAATTCATCCACTTTGAGATAAATGAAGTTAACTTCCCTTGATAACTACCGACAAAAATAGAGTAATCTTCTCCATTTCCACCATATGGATATTTTGGAACTCCTGTTTCAGAATTGTTGTCGCTATCAATTCTAATTATAAATCCAATATTGTTTATATTTGAAATATTATTATATGTCTCTATTTTAAATGAAATATTTTTTCCATCAAATGATATATATATTTTTGAAAGATCTATTGTTTTAAGTGTTGCTCTTGGAGATATATATTGTAATACAAAATCTCCTTCCTGGATTTTTTCAGTTTTGAACTCAAATGTAAAATCGTTTATCAAACTATTTCCATTGGTATCAGTTATATTTTTGCTGACAAAAACAGTATAAATTGAATTATCTTCAAGAAGAGCATCAGAAATGAATTTTAAAATATAGTTTTTATTGTCATAAACTATTTTTCCAGAGACAAATCTTGAGCCTTTTTTAACATAAAAGTTATTTGATGTTAATGTTGATTCTATGAGATTGTTTGAAAACTTAATCCAAATCTCACTATTTACAGGAACAATTTGATTTGGCTTTGGATAGTAATCTACAATTTCAAGTTTTTGTGGTTTACTCGTCAAGTCAAAATATGCATAATAGTTTGGATCATCATCATTTGGATAATAATCAAACTCATTATTTTTTACATCTTTAATTCCAACCCAAAATCCAAAATTGTTCTTTATAAAAAATTTTTTAGATATTTTCACTCTCGCTTCATTTGAATTTTTTTGTATATATGACTCAACATCTTCAATCTTTGACCATTCTTTATTTGTTTTATCATACCTATTTATATCTGAATAGAATTTATTGTTATAAGTACCAAGCCAAATTAAATAATCTTCACCATTTCCATTATCTTCTTTTGGTTTTCCAGTTAAAGGGTTATCATCAACTTCAAGATAGATTAAAATTCTAAAATCTGTTTCAGGATTTCCCCAATTTCTATATGAATTCACTTTGAAAATCAAATGATCTTTTTCATTTAAAATTGAAACACTTTTCAAATCAATTTTATAACCTTCATCTTTATCAAATAAAACATTTACAAAATCTTGAGTTAAACTTATTGTTTTGAAAGAAAATCTATAATCCTCTAAAAGATTGTTTCCATTAACATCCTTTATATCCTTTTTAACAGTAACAGTATATAGAGTCCCATTTTTAAGTTTATTTAATGGTTTAAAAACAATTGAAAATTCATTATCATTGTAGGAGAGTTCACCTTGTATTAAATTTGTTCCTTCTTGAACTATGAAATTTTTAGAATTTACACTCTTTTTATCAATATTTTTATCAAATTTAACAATTATATTTGTGTTAATTGGAACATTCTCTTGATTATTCATTGGATCAGTATTTATTATTTTAGGATTTCTTGATGTATCTATAAATGATTTTATTGATAGAATTGGTTCACCATATAAATTGAAACAATATATATTATGGGCGATTGTTTCTAATATATCGCTATCACTTGAAAATGTTTGATAATACCATGAATATGCTTTATTTAATGCATCTCCCAAAAAATCTCCACTTGAAAGGTAGTTCAAGGTCATTGCTGATAAAGAATACATAGAAGGATTATCCTCAATTTTTTCATAAGTTAAATTTGGAAAATACCATGATGACCTTGTATTTCCTAAAATCGCAACTCCACTACCTAAAGTAATTATATTTCCTCCAAGATTTTCTTTTTCGGGATAGAGATTTAAACAAGATGAAGAGATATAAATTGAAGGGTATTTGGAATCAAATTTTGAAACAATTTCGTTATCAATAAAATCATCCCATTTTATTTCATCTGATGTTGGATAACCATTATAATCATAATCAACAGCCCAAATTTTTCTTGCTGTGCTATCCCAATTTCCATGTCCTTGCCATAATATTACTCCTGGTTTAAATTCATTAGCATATTTTATAAAATTTGTTGAATTGATCTGTGCATCTGTATATTGTTTGACAGAAGTTTGGACAATTCCTTGTAATTCATTCAGATGTTTTGCAATGAAACCTCTATTTTTTAAAAAATTGTTGTAAATAAGTAAATTTATATAACCTCCATCTCCATCAACTTTCCATTTATTATTTTCATTTTTAAAATGCCAAAAGGCTCCTAAAAAAAGAATTTTCTTTTTATTCTCTTCATAACTTTTATCCATGTAAATTCTTGTTTTTAATAGAACTATTTTTATTCTTAACTCATCATCAAAAGGAATCCTTCCAACAGAAATTTCTGGAAAGAAGTCAACATTATCTTTTCCAATTTCACCATAAAGACCATCTTTATTTGAATCAAAATCACTTGTTAAATCTGCGTAGTAATAATCTGATGGAATAAATTTTGTCTCATAATCTTCATCTTCCTCACCTGCATATAAAATTTTCATAGGAATTGTTTCTGGAGAACCAACTAAAAGTAGATATTTAAATCCATAATTTTTATACTCATTTTTTATATAATCTCTTAATTTTTCAGGAGTTATTCTACCATTTGAAATTGATGTCAATTTAACAACTTTAACCTTCAAACCTTTTGTTTCAAGATATGTTTTGTGTACATTTAAAAGTTTAAAAGCATCATCAACTGTAATAATAAGATAGTCATAATTTTCATTTTTAATATAATTTTTATAATATGAATAAAATGAATGATTGTTAACAAAATTTAAATCATTAACCTCATATATCTTTTCATCTGATTTTTCATAAGTTAAATAGATATTTAATTTAAAACTTTCTACATATGTTAACTCTCCTTTTTCATATAAAAATGGATGTAATGAAAAAGTTAAAAATCTAACCCCCTTTTTATTGTTTTCAGATAAAAATGAAATAGGCTCATCTATTTTAAAATCTTCATTTTCTATAGTTTTATTTTTATTAGAAAATATCAAAAATGGCAAATCTCCATCTTTCAATTTAAATTTGCCATCTAATTTTTGAAGTTTTAAATCATAAATTTTGAAAGTTAAAAATCTTGAATTCGGCGGAATTAAAACATTTACATTCTTTTTTGGAAGACCTCTATCATAAATCGTCTCCTGATTTGTAAAACCACTAACTTCAATTTCAACATATCCATTTTGATCAATTGATATTTTATACTCTGGATTTTTAATAAACAACTCAATCTCATTTTCATATCCAAAAATCTTAACTGGAATTATTAATAATATAAAAATTATCATTAAAATTTTTTTCATAAATAACCTCCGAGAAAAAATATTAATAATAATTATACTAAATCTCAATAACTCTAAAAAAGTTTTTCATATCTTTAATTGGATCTTCAACATCTAAAATTACAATTTCGCTTGGTGTGAATTTTATTCTATTTGGAAAAATTTTTTCAAGAGTTTTAATTTTAATGGAATCAATAGGAGTTTTTATAGATGGTTTAATGAAAATCTCATTTTCAAAATTCGTTATCTTTTTGATTTTAAATTTCTTCATTAAAATATTTAACTTTGATGTCTCAATCAAATTTTTTATACTTTCATTTATCCTTCCAAATCTATCTTCCAACTCTTCCCTTAAATTTTCTATCTCATCAAAGCTCTCGGCTTCAAAGAATTTTTTATAATAATACAATCTCGTTGATTCATTCTCTATATAAGAAATTGGGATTGTGTTATCAATATTGATTTCAATTTCAGGATAAATTTTTGGTTCATAATCTTTTCCCTTTAGTTTTGCTATTTCCTCTTTCACGAGTTCAAAATAGAGATCGAATCCAAGAGCATTTATATGACCAGATTGCTCTTTACCAAGTAAATTTCCAGCACCTCTAATTTCAAGATCCTTTAGAGCGACCTGAAATCCAGCACCTAAAAAAGAAAAACTTTCAAGTACTTTTAATCTCTTTTTGCCTAATTCAGTTATCTTTTTTGGATCATAAAATAGATATGCATATGCTTTTTTATCCCTTCTTCCAACTCTTCCTCTAAGTTGATAGAGTTGAGATAAACCAAAATTTTGTGAATCAACTACAATAATTGTGTTTACATTCTCATTGTCTAAACCAGCTTCTATTATTGTTGTTGAAAGGAGTAAATCATATTCTCTATTTATGAATTTAATCATTCCATCCTCAATCTCTTTTGAATCTGCTCTTCCATGTAAAACCAAAATTCTTATATTTGGAATTAATAATTGTAAGAAATTTTTTTCATTCTCTATCGTATAAATTTTGTTGTGAACATAGTAAACCTGTCCTCCTCTCTCTAATTCTTTTTCTATCGCTCTTTTTATTTCATAAGTTTCAAAAGGAAGAACTTTTGTCTCAACAGGATATCTTCCAATTGGTGGAGTTCTTATTATAGATATATCTTTTATGCCAGAAAGTGCCATCTCAAGTGTTCTTGGAATTGGAGTTGCTGTAAGATAAATAGCATCAATATCTTCTTTTAATTTTTTAATTTTTTCTTTCTGTTCAACCCCAAAAAGATGTTCCTCATCTATTATTAACAATCCAAGATCAAAAAATTTAACATCTTCTGAAAGTGCTCTATGTGTTCCAATAAGAAAATCAATTTTTCCAGATTCCAAATCTTTCAAAATTTCTCTCTCCTCTTTTTCACTCAACAATCTTGATAACATTTCAATTCTAATTGGAAAACCCTTAAATCTCTCTTTGATTACTCTTAAATGTTGCATAGCAAGAATTGTTGTTGGGGTCAATAATAGAACTTGTTTTCCATTCAATATAACTCTCAAAGCACCTCTTAAGGCAACTTCTGTTTTACCAAAACCTGTATCACCACAAATCAATCTTTCAGTTATCTTTTCACTTGATAAATCATCTAAAAGTTCTTTTACTGCTCTCTCTTGATCAGGAGTTAAATCATATTCAAATGAGTTTGCAAATTCCTCTTCAATTTCTTTAAATTCTTTAAATGGTACTTTTTTTATCAATTCTCTCTTTGCATAAAGATATAAAAGTTCTTTTGCAAATTTTTGAATATCTTCTCTTGCTTTCTCTTTTGATCTGTTCCATTCATTTCCACCTAGTCTTGAAAGAGAAATATTTTCGGCATCACCAATATATTTTTTGATTCTCTCAATCTTTTCTATTGGAACATATAATTTTTCATTTTTGTCATATTCAATTAAAATATAATCTTTTAAGATTCCATCTCTTTCTAAAGTTTTAATTCCTTCATATCTTCCAATTCCAAAATCTACATGTACAACTATATCTCCTTTATTCAACTCTTTTACAGATTCAATCTCTTCAATTTGTGAAAAAGATATTCTTCTTGAGGGAAATGTTGGTTTTCTCTTTTTACCAACAACTGCAATTTTTTTATTTAAACTAATAAAATTTTCTTTAATTAACCCTTCTATTTTGTCTTCAATTTCATCATCGAAACCAATATAATAAACTTTAAAACCATTTTTTTCTAAATCTTTTTTTAATTCAACTGTTTTATTTAAGTTATAAAAAGATGAAATTGATGAGAAATCAAAATTAAATTCAAAAGATTTTTCATCGCTCATTTTTATATAATTTTTTATACTCAACTCTTTTTTGTAGGAAATAAATTTGTAATTTTCTTTTAAATATTCAAGAAGTTCTTCTCCTTCAATATAATTTCTCAATTTTATCTCATCTAAAAATTTAATTGATTTTTGTGAATATATATCAAATTCTCTAATATCTTCTATTCTATCTCCATCAAATATAATTCTTATTGGATATTCACTATAAAATGGGTAAAAGTCAATTATTCCTCCTCTAACTGAAAATTCCCCATAATTTTGAACATAATTAACTCTATTATATTGTTTTGAAAAATCATTTATAAATTTATTGAAAGGATAAATTTCACCTTTTTTTATAATTTCGAGATCTCTCTCAAAGATTATTTTCTTTTTAAGTGTCTCTTCTGTTAAAAAAAGAATGCATTTTTCTTTTTTATCTATTAACTTAATTGAATTTATAAAATTTCTTAAACTCAAATCATCTTTTTCAATTGGTTCTTTTATAAATATCTCCTGTTTCTCGTCATCAAAAACAAGTGTCTCTTCATAAATTTGATATAATTCATCTTCATCATCAAAAATAAATGAGATCTTTTTATAAAAATTGTTTTTTAAATATAAAAGAAAAAAAGGAATAACTCCTCTTGTTATTCCACCAACGCTGTTTTTCTCATTCTTATAATCTGAAAAGAGGAGATTAATAAATTCCTTTTTTGTTAGATTTTGATATAGCTTTTTCTTCTCCATAAAATATGAAAGTTTTTATAATCTCCTCCCCAAGATTAAATGCATTTTTTAATTTTTTTCTTTCAACTAAACTTATTGGACTTAAAACATAATTTATCGGATCAATTTCAGGTGGAGGTCTTCCAATTCCAAATCTTAATCTATAAAATTCATTTGTTTTTAAATTTTCAACAATTGATTTAACTCCTTTATGTCCTCCATCTCCTCTATCAAATATAAAATGGACTCCACCAATTGGTAAATCCATATCATCATGTATAACAACAAATTTTTTTAAATCAATCTTTAAATTTGAAACAATATCTAAAACAGATATACCTGAAAGATTCATATATGTTATAGGTTTAACAAGTAAAATATCCTCATTTTTATCTTCAAAATAGATTTTACCCTCGCCTATCTCAGCCTTCCATTTTAACTTATCAATTTGAATTTTCCAATTTTTTGAAAGATAATTTAAAAAATCAAAACCAATATTATGTCTTGTTCCAATAAATTCAAATTCAGGATTTCCAAGTCCTACAATAACATACACAATCTATTTCTTTTTAGGCTCTTCTTTTTCAACTTCTTGTTTTGGTTTCTCTTCAACTTTTGTTTCAACTACTTCCTCTTCAGATTTTGCAACTTCAACTTCTTCCTCAACTGTTGTAACAGAAACAACTGTTTCAAATGGTTCATGTAAAATCTTTACATTTGGAGGTATCTTTAAATCTTCAATATGAATTGAATCTCCTATCTCCAAATCACCTATATCAACCTCAATAAAAGATGGAAGATCAAGGGGTTTTGCCTCAACTTCAATCTCATGAAGTGCTCTATATAAAACACCACCTTCTTTTACTCCTTTTGGTTCACCAATAAAGTGGATTGGAACTTTTGCAACAATTTCTTTTTCCAATGAAACTGAGTGAAAATCTACATGAATAATTTCATCAGTAACAGGATGATATTGTTCCTCTCTTATCAATGTCACTAACTTATTTTTATCTCCTTCAACCTCAATCTCAACAAGAAAATCCTCTTCCCTTTTTAATCTCAGGAGTTTTATTAAGTCACTTTTTTTAACTGAAATTTTTAAATTCTCTTTCAATCCCTCTCCATATATTATTCCAGGTACAAGATTTTTTTCTCTTAATTCTTTTAATTCACTTTTTCTTTCTGTATTCCTTTTATATACAGTTAAATTAACCTTTTTCATAAATTACCTCCAAAATTAAAGTTTCAACTTATATAAGTTTATAAATTTTTTTGAATTTGTCAAAGGTTATCTCTCAAAAAATGGTTCATTTAAATTTGCAGAGTTTGAATATCCTCTTGATTCCCAATATCCTCTAAAATATTCATCATCAGATAGTTCAATTTTTTGAAGCCACTTTATCCATTTATAACCCCATTTATTTTCTCCAATTAAAACAAATGGAAATCCATTCTCTTTTGGAATTTTAATTCCATTCATATTATAAGCAATTAAAATTTCGTTATTTAATACAAAATCCTTTTCAAGAGAAGTTTTATACCCATCAACACCAGTAAAAATTAAAATTTTATAATCTAATGATACTTGTGAATCTTTTAGAACATCCAATAGTTTAACTCCCTCATATAAAACTTTTGTATCCCATCCTTCAACACAAAACAGAGTTATTATTCTCTTTTGAGATTCAAATTTATTTAAAATCTCATCATATTCATACTCTTTTTTTAAAACTCCATTCTCATAAATCTCTAACCTGTAATTTTCAATGTTTACATCTTGTGGACCTTTAATTGAATTTTCTCTAAATTCACTTAAACTAGATAGTTTAACTCCATTAAACTCTTTTAATTCTTTTTCCATCTTTACCTCCTCTCTTAATTTTATACAATTTTGAAACTTTTTTTGATATTATGGGTTTATATATTTAGAAAGGAGGAATTTATGAGTAAATTTACATTAAGAAAGATTTATTTATATCTTTTTTCACTTGTTGGTCTAACATTGATAATTATAGGTGCGGTTGGCATTATTAATTTGGGATTACAGTTAACATTTTTTAGAGAGGCACTTGAGTTTAGATATGGAGCATATCAACCACCCTATCCATATTTTCTTGAAGGAGTTAATTTAAAAGAAGTTACAGAAAAAATTGAGTTGACAGAGGAGCAAAAAAAGGCATTGTTAAATTGGCAAAATGAATTTGAAAATTATAAAACAAAAGCAAAATCTCTTGGGTATATGCCTTATGTTTATGACTCATTTACTAGAAATTTAGCAATGTTAATTGTTGGAATACCAGTTTATTTATATCATTGGAGTTTGATTAAAAAAGAGCACAATAAAGAAGAATTGAGTTAGATTTTTCTATCAAGAATTAAAAGTGTCTCAATATGAGAGGTTCTTGGAAAATAGTTATAACCTTTAAAAAAAACTATATTATATTTTTCTTGAAGATGAATCAAATCTCTTATCTGGGTCATTGGATTACATGAAAGATAAATTATTCTTTTAACCTCTTTTTTTAAAATCTCTTCTATTACATCTTTATGGAGACCCTCCCTAGGAGGGTCTAAAATTATTATTGAATTTTTATCAATCAAAGAAATTGACTTTTCTGCTCTACTTTCAATAATTCTAAAATTTCTAATTCCATTCATCTCAAGATTCATTCTATTTAAAGTTATATTTTCTCTCTCACTCTCAATGAAGTTTATATTTTTCAAATCTAGACTAATTCCAATTGTTCCAACTCCACTATAAATATCAAATACAGAATCATTCGAATCAACAAAATTTTTCATATCTAATAAAGTTCTCTCAAACATATCTACATTTATTTGGAAAAAAGAGTTTATTGAAAAATAAAAATTTTTATCCAAAATTCTCTCTTTTATAAAATTTTTTCCTGATTCAAAAATTTTTTCTGTGGGAACTGAGGCAGGAGATAGTGGATTTGAAAAATAAATTGAGAAACCTGAAAGTTCTTTAATTTCTAATTTTTTATTCAATTTATTCTCTTTTTCTTTTATAAATAAAGAAGAGATAACTTCTCCATCTCTATTTGCCCTTAATATCAAACTTTTCAAAATTTTCGCATCAATATAACTCTCTTTTAAATAATTTAAAATTTTTCTAGCAACTATGTTAATTGATTCAAAACCAAGAATACAACTATTTATCTTTATTTTTCTCTTATGTGTTCCTCTTTTAAAAAATGCAAACTCAACTTCATTATCTAAAAAACTAAATTCTAACTTATTCCTATAATTAAAATATTTTTTATTATCATCAATTTCAAAATTTTTTATATTTATTTTATTTTCATTAAATATATTAAAAATTAATCTTTTTTTGAAATTAATCTCTTCTTCCTCTTTAAGAATTTGCCATGGAGAACATGAAATGAAGTGATCCTCTCTCTCTTTAATTCTTAAAGGAGAGTTTTCTATTATCTCTAAAATTTCACCTAAATAATAATTTTTCTTTTTACCAAATATTCTTACTTTTACGACTTCTTGAGGAAGAGCACCATATATCAAAATTTTTTTATCATCAAATAAACCAAATGTTCCTCCGTTGAAATCGAAATCTTCAAGTTTTAAAACAATCTCTTTCATCAAAAATTATCTGAAGATAAAATACCAAGCCTTATTTCTGTTGATTTTAAAATTAATTCTAAAAGAGTTTTATAATCAATATTTTGAATTCTTGCAATATCAGCAAGAAAACCATCATAGTGCCAACCTGGATTGGGATTAACTTCAAGAAGTTTTGGTTTTCCTTCTGAATTCAATCTGAAATCAAATCTTGCATAATCTCTTGTATCCAATCTTTCAAAAAGTCTCAAACTCCAATCAATTATGTCTCTTTCGATTTCTTCAGATACAGATGCTTTAATGAATTTTACATTTCCATAAGGAGAATTTGGAAGCCATTTTGCTTCATATCCGCAAATCTTTGGTAAATCTTCAGGAACAGAAGAGTAATCAAGTTCAGCAATTGGTAAAAGTTTAAATGGATATTTTGGTGGATTTCCTATAATTCCTAAACTCAACTCTTTACCAGTTAAAAACTCTTCAATTAGAATTGGTTTTTCATATCCAAAAAGATCTCTTAAATCTCTAATGACTTTTATTAAACTGTCATAATCAAAACAGACATTTTTATGTGTAATTCCAAAACTTGAATCTCCAAAATTTGGTTTTACAATTACAGGAAAATTAATAGGAATTTCATAAACATTTTCACCAGGATTAATTAAAAATGCATCAGGAACAGAAATTCCCATCTCTCTTGCAACGCCTCTAACAAGAGATTTATCATAACAATGTCCAAGAGATTGAGGGGTTGCACCAGTATACGGTATGTTTAACATATCTAAAATTGCTGGAATATGTAACTCTTTTGTTGGATCATTATAAAATCCTTCATCACATAAATTCAATACATAATCAATTTTCCCCTTTAGGTTTATAAGTTCTTCAATTAATCTATCATGATTGTTTAAATAGAAAAATTTATATCCTTTAATCATATTTAGTGATTCTCTTAACTTATCAACTGCTCTTAAATCATCTTCATCAAAAATGTGATTTGGTTTCAAAGGATCACTTTTAGTTGGATCACCTAAAATTACAGCAACTTTTCTTAAAATCTTTTTTACTTTTATCTCTTCTTTAACTTCTTTTTCTGCAGTACCAATAAATGCTATATGTTTTTCTCCGATCTGGAAATTTGCTATTGGAAATTTTATATCTAATGAATGTTCATAATATTCTAATTTAGAAAATTTTGCATTTTTCAAAAGGTTTAAAATCTCCTCTTTTCTATATAATCTTAATGAAAAGAAACTATCTTTTATTACACCCTTTTCAATGTGACTCAATATCTCTCTTATGATTAAACTATCTTCATTTAAGGATAATCTATTTTCTCTTAAAACATAGTGATTTTTATCGAGCCATTGCCAATAGAATGGAATAATATTAATTTTTTCATATTCACTATCAATTATATCTATTAAAATTTTTCCATTTTTCTTTAAAACTCTATTGATTTCCTTTAAAACATTTAGAGCATCAAGGGGTGTCTCGAAAAAACCAAAAACATTTCCAATTAGTAAAACAATATCAAAACTATTTGATGGATAAAAAAGTTTTCTAGGAGTTCCTTCTCTGAATTTTACATTTAGATTTTCTTTTTTTGCTTTGTTTTTGGCTTTTTGAATCAATGTGCTTGATCTATCCAAACCTTCAACATTTATAAAACCTCTTCTTGCTAACTCAAGCGAATATTCACCATGACTTGAAACAAGATCAAGAATTCTATCTTCCTTTTTAGGTTGTAATTTTTCTAATATATAGTCAATCTCTTTTTTAATTAAATCTTTTATCTCCTTCTCTTCAATGTCACTGCTTAAAAGAAATGGAGATGTTTTAACTTTACTTGTATGGCTTTTAATATATTCATCTAAAATTTCAATTTTTCCAAAAACCTCTTTCTTTGGCATCTTTCCATTCTGCTTACTTCGTGGTTTATCTTTTTCATTCATATCTATAATATCCTCCAAAATAAATACAATCTATGATATCTTATAAAATTTTACAATTTTGTCAAGATTTTATCTCCTTTTCAATTTTTAAAAACTCTTTTAAAAAAATTAAATTTAAAATTAAAAGGATTATGAAACCAGGGATTCCGGTTATTCCTCTTGTTAAATCTGTCCCTCCTTTTAAAAAAATTATATGAAGACCACCAATTGAATTTAAAACTCCATGAAAAATTGATGCATTTATTACTGATTTTGATTTAAATGTTATATAAATCATAATTGGAGTTATAAGAATTGAAAAAATTATCATCATAAAAATTCCTAAATATGTATGCTCAGGATAATTCAAGCCCATTAAAATTAAAGGTAAATGCCATATTCCCCAAACTAAACCTATAAATAAAGATGATTTAAAAAATCCGATATGAATTAAATTGTTAACCAAATATCCTCTCCATCCAACTTCTTCTCCAAGAGCAACAAAGGCGTTTATTGTTGAACCAACTATTATAACCTGAATAACAAGAATCAAAATGTAATATGGTTTCAGATATGTTGAATTTAAAGAGATATCTTTAAAGATTAAACTTAAAAAATTTGATAAAAATGTCAAAATAATTGGAATAAAAATTGAAAATAAAATATATTTATCAAATTTTAAATATAAACCAAGACCCTTTAAAGTCCCTTTAAAAATGTACTTTTCAACTATTACAACAGTGAAAAATGGAATATACATATAAACAATTGAGAATGTTGTAAAAAATGTTTGGGAGAAAGCAATATAGTTTTTTAAAAAGTATATTAAAAATCCAAGAATATAACTTATCAATAAAACGAGAATAATAAAAGTTTTCGACTTTCTTATCTCTTCTATCATTCTATAACTCCATATATTTCTTCAAAAAATTCTTTTTGTAAAATCATTTTTTCATTTGTAAATTTTACTTTATAAGTAAAAACTATATATTTGTTCTCTATATTTGCCATATCAAATTTTTTTGAACCTTCAATATATTTACTAATTGTATCCTCAAATAAATCAACACTCTGCAAAAAAAATTTCTTCATCAAATGCCTTTCTTATTTATCAATAAAATCTTTTGAATATTTTTCGTAAATTTCTCTCATTTTTTTCAATCTCTAGATTCTCATTCATTCGATCAAAATACTCTCCTACTTTACTTATATCAATTTTTGTTCCACAAGATATTATAAACTCACTCACCAAAATTTACCTTTTCTCTTTTAAAATTTTTTAAAAAATCTTTTTCGAATTCTTTTCTAAATTCATAATATTTTTGTTTTTTTATAGAATTTCTCAAATTTTCCATAAAATTATACATAAATCTTAAATTGTGAATTGTTGCAAGACGAGGGGCGAGAATCTCTTTTGCTTTAAAAAGATGATGTATATAACCTCTACTAAAATTTTTACATGTATAACAATCACAATCCTCTTCAATTGGTTTATCATCAAATTTATATTCACTTTTCGTTATCCTCAATTTTCCATATTTTGTTAAAAGTGTTCTATTTCTGGCAATCCTTGTTGGATAAACACAATCAAACATATCAACTCCTACCTCAACAGCATCCATAATACTTATTGGATCTCCTAGACCCATAAAATATCTTGGTTTATTTTCAGGCATATTTTTCACAAAATTTTGAAGAAGTTCTTTTGTCTTTTCCCAGGGTTCACCAATTGAAAGTCCTCCAATTCCATAACCAGGAAAATCCTCTTTTTCCAATTCTTCAAGAGCTTTAAATCTTAAATCTAAATTTAAACCACCTTGAATAACAGCAAAAAGGTATCCCTTACCATCCTCTTTGACTCTTTTTCCTCTCTTTGCCCAATCTATGCTTAAAAAAGTGAATTTTCTAAGTTCATCTTCACTTATTCCATATGGAGGACAAACATCAAGAGTCATCATTATATCTACATTTAATGTCTCTTGAAATTTAACTGTAAATTCAGGTGAAAAAAAGTGAATTGAACCATCAATGAATGATTTAAAAACAACACCATCATTTCTAATCTCTCTTATGTCTGAAAGCGAGAGAACTTGAAAACCTCCAGAATCAGAAAGAAGAAGACCTTTCCAATTCATAAATTTTTTAACTCCTTCAAATTTCTTTATAACATCTTCTCCTGGTTGTAAATAGAGGTGGTATGAATTAACAAGAATCAATCTATAACCCAAATCCCATACATCATGAGATGATAAAGTTTTTACAGTTGCTTGAGTTCCTACTGGCATAAATATTGGAGTCTCAACTTCAATATCACCAATTTTTAATTTTGAAATTCTAATATTGTCAAGTTTATTTATGACCTCAAAAACCATTTTAAGTTTTCGTTTCTATCTCCTCTTCAAGTATCAACTCATCTGTTTCATCATCATATGTAAACAACTCGGCGTATCTTCCCCAATCAATTAAAATATCCATCTGTTTTTCTGCTTCACTTCTTGTCATCCTTCTCTCAAGAATATCAAGAAAGAAATCTTCAGAAATTCTTTTGTTTGTTTTTGATTTTAAAACTCTAACAATTTGTTTTATCATAAAAACATTTTCAAGAACTTTTTCTCTAAAAATTTCCTTTTTCTTTAAGAGATCTGCTTCAACAAATTTTTCTCCATCCTCTGTTAATTCAATATCTCCCTGCTTATATCTTGTAAATCCTAAAAGTTCTGATGCTTCAACAATTGGTAGCAAGTCTTCTAAATCCATATATAACTCTCTTCCAACTTTAAACAAATCTGTTCTTCCACCAAGATCTGAAATTAATTCAACAAAGCCTGTTATCGCTCCAACTCTTGCATAAGGTATCATAAGAATATCTTTTGAAACTCTCATAATCTCTCTTTCTTTTTCAATTTCACCACCAGTTAATGTTGTATAAATTCTATCTACTAAAGATAGAAATTTTTGTGAATTCTTATCTCTCCAGTGAGGAATTTTAATTTCGATATCTTCAATAATTCTACCTGGATCCTTGCTTATTATTAAAACTCTATCAGACATGTATACTGCCTCTTCAATGCTATGTGTTATAAGTATGATTGCCTTTGTTGGTATTTTATTTTCAATCCATAGTTCAAGAAGGTCATTTCTTAAGTTTTCAGCAGTTAAAACATCTAATGAGGAAAATGGTTCATCCATTAAAAGAATATCTGGTTCCACAACAAGTGCTCTTGCAAAACCAACTCTCTGTTTCATTCCACCTGATAACTCTTTTGGATATGCTTTCTCAAATCCATCAAGACCAACAATATCTATTGCTTTAAGTGCCTTTTCTCTTTTCTCTTTTGAATCCATATCTTTATTTATTAATCCCAAAAGAACATTCTCTTCAACTGTCAACCATGGAAATAGAGCAAAATTTTGAAAGACGATCGAAACTCCAGGATTTACATCAGTAATAACCTTATTTCTATACAAAACAACTCCTTCATCTGGTTTAATAAGACCTGCAATGATTCTTAAAAGAGTTGATTTACCAGAACCAGATGGCCCAAGAATTGATATTATCTCTCCCTCTTTAACATTAAAATTGATATCTTTTAAAACAAAAATCTCTTTTTTCTGCGGGAATGTAAATTTTTTACTTATATTTCTAACTTCGAGTAAATACATAGTTTCACTCCAAATGATACTTCTCTTCTGAGAGATTATACATTCTTCTCCAGAAGAGTCTATTAAATAATACAACAATTATTGCCATAAATAAAGTACTTGCTGTAAGAAGAGGAATATCACCCTTTTCTGTCGCACTACTAATCAAAGAACCAAGTCCTGTTATTTGATGAATCTTTCCTCCAAAATTTACATATTCAGATACTATACTTGAGTTCCATGCGCCACCCCATGCTGTTATACCACCTGTTATTAAAGATGGAAAAATTGTTGGAATAACAACAATAGTCCACCAATTCTTTCCTTTCAATTTAAAAACTTTACTTAATTCAATAAAATCTTTTGGAATTTGCTTTGCTCCTCCAATAACATTAAAAAGTAGATACCATTGAGTGCCAAGAGCCATAAGAATTATTGAACTTATTTGAAGACCTCCTTTTAGATTCAAAAAGAAAAGTAATATTACAGGAAATAGAGCAGTTGCAGGAATTGATGCGAGAATTTGTGCAATTGGTTGAGCATATTTTGAAATCTTTGGATTAATTCCAACCTTAACACCAACAGGAATTGTCCAAAGATAACCAATCAAAACAGCCAATATAACTCTAATAAGCGTAAATCCTCCTCCTTTAAAAATTAAAATCCAATCTCTCCAAGTAACAGAAATTATTGTTTTTATTAATCCCTCAACACCTCTCAATATGAAAAGAAAAACAAAACCAAAAACTACATAAGATAAAATTTTTTTTATAATTTCAATTGTAAAATTCTCTTCTCTTTCAATTTTTTTTGAAAATAGTTTTGATATGAATTTATTAATTGGTGAAACCATGTTTAATGAAATGAAATTTAAAATCTGTGATCTTTGATACCATTCCAAAATAATTGATGATGGCTCTTCTTCTCCTTTCTCTTCCATTTTAAATTTTGTTGACCAAGCAATAAGTGGTCTCCATATAAATTGATCTATTAAAACAATTATTATAATTAATGTTGCTAATCCAACTAAAATCATTTTTATATCACCCATCTCAGATGCTTTCGCAAGAAATGAACCCAAACCCAATAAAGTATATTGCTGATTTAAAATTGAAAAGTTTTCACAAGCCATAAGGAAAAACCATCCACCTGCAACTGACATCATACTATTCCAAATTAATCCTATTGCAGCATGAGGCAAATCTAATTTTGTAAATCTTTCCCAAAAGTTTAAATTATTAATTTTTGCAACATCATCAAATTCTCTTGGCTCTGTTTTCAAAGAGTTATAAAAACTAAAAACAAGATTCCAAACCTGTCCTGTGAATATTAAAACAATTGAAGCAAGTTCTAAACCAATAATTGAGCCTTTAAATATAGATACAAAAAAGTAAAATACAGGTGGTAAAAAAGATAAAACTGGGATGGATTGTAATACATCAAGAATTGGAATTAAAAAAACCTCTAATGTTTTATTTTTATATGCAAGATAACCATATGAAAGAGCGAATATAAAAGATAGAATAAAAGCAATAAAAACTCTAAGAATTGAATATAAAGAATAAAGAGGAAGATATCTTAATGAGAGAATAATTCCTCTTCTTTCAATTAATTCTTTTGGATAGTTTCTTGATCCAACAAATACAAAATAGAAAATTGCAAAAATTAATCCTAAAGCAATAATATCTATTGGATTAAAATATTTTCTGTTCACTTTTCTATATTACACCAAAATATGCATTCTTGTAAATATTTAATATGTCATTAAAAGTTAAAGTTCTTGGACAAATTCTTTTCAATCTTTCATTTTTGAATACTTCATCTGCAAAAATTTCTAAATCACTTTCTTTAACTCCTAAATCTTTAAGATTTTTTGGAATTTCAAGAATTCTATAGAAATCAATTAAAATCTCAATAAATTTTTCAGCATCAAAATAGTCATTTCCAATTCCAAAACCTAAAATTTTTGTTATTTTTGCCATCTTTTCATATTGAGATGGTAGTTCGAATTTGAAAACATATGGCATCAAAAGAGCATTTACAAATCCATGAGGAAATCCATATTTAATTGTTAGTGGATAACCCATTCCATGTACAATACCAGTTCCACTCATTGAAATTTGAACTCCAGCAATGCATGAAGCGAAATGCATCATCTCTCTTGCTTCATAATCTCCTTTCTTTGCAAAACTTCTTGGTAAATATTTATAGATTATTTTAACTGCTTCATATCCAAAAATATCTGAAATTGGTGACGCGCCAAGAGAAAATAAACCTTCTAAGGCATGAGATAGTGCATCTATTCCTGTATCTCTAACAAGATTTGGAGTCATAGATAAAGTAAGTTCTGGGTCTAAAATTGCATAATCTGGAGTTATAAAATTAGATACAATTGCAAGTTTTTTTTCATTGTATGTTATTATTGAATATTTTGTTACCTCTGAACCTGTTCCTGAGGTTGTTGGAATTGCAATAAATGAAGGGATCTTTCTATCAACAACTTTTTCTCCTAAAAGAAACGGTCTTACCTCCTTATAAATTGCATAAACTCCAATACCTTTTGCTGCATCAATACTACTTCCGCCTCCTATTGCAATAATTGAATTACATCCATTTTCAAGAAAAACTCTTCCACCTTCTTCAACTATCTCAAGAGTTGGATTTGGTTCAATTTTATCAAATAGAACAAAATTGACCCCAATATCTTTAAGGTAATCTATCAATTTTGAAAGCGCACCACTCTCTTTTGTTGATTTTTTTCCAGTAACAATAAGAGTTATTTTTCCAATGTGGTTAATTAATTCAATAACTTTTGATAAAGTTCCTTTTCCAAAAATAATGTTTCCTTGAAGCGTAATATTGAATTCCATATCAACCTCCAAAAAAAATTCCATTTTATAGTATAATTAAAAAAGTTTAAATTAACAAGGAGGAATTAAGATGAATCCACTTGAAGCAAGAATAAATAAATTTCTTGAGAGATTAAATGATGCAAAAAATAGAAATTTATATTTTTATCAAGCACCTATTGAAAAAATTTATGATGCTCATGTTGTTATAAATGGGAAAGATTATATAATGTTTGGATCATACTCATATTTAGGTCTTATTAATCATCCAAAGATAAATGAAGCAGCAAAAAAAGCAATAGATGAGTTTAGCACAGGTACGCATGGCGTTAGGCTTCTTGCAGGTACAACAATTCTTCATGATCAACTTGAAGAGAGAATTGCAAGGTTTAAAGGAAGAGAGTCAAGTGCTGTTTTTAGTAGTGGTTATGTTACAAACTTAACAACAATATCAACATTATTAACAAAAGATGATTATGTTTTTTGTGATAAATATGACCATGCAAGTATAGTTGATGGTGCTATTCAATCAAGAGCAAATTTTATTAGATTTGACCATAATGATGTTGAACATCTTGAAGAGTTGATAAAAGAGGTACCTGATGATAGAGTAAAATTAATTGTTGTTGATGGGGTTTATTCAATGGATGGGGATATTGCTCCTCTTCCAGAACTGATAGAGATAAAGAAAAAATATAATGCGATTTTAATGGTAGATGAAGCACACTCTTTAGGAGTTCTTGGTGAAAATGGAAAAGGAATAGAAGAATATTTTGGAATACATGGAGAGGTTGATATTGATATGGGGACTTTATCAAAAACTATTCCATCTGTTGGTGGCTATATAGCAGGAGATAAAAAATTGATCGATTTTATAAAACATAATTCAAGAGCATATATATTTTCTGCAGCATTACCTCCTGCACAAACAATGGCAGCAATGGTCTCATTCGATGTTATAGAAGAAGAAAAATGGAGAATTAAAAAATTATGGGAAAATATAAATCACTATACAAGTGAACTTAAAAAAATGGGATTTAATACAATGAATACTCAATCAGCAGTTGTGCCGATTTTGTTAAAGGATGATGAACTTGCTTTAAAATTAACAAGAATTTTATGGGATGAAGGAATTTTAATATTTCCAATTTTAACACCAGCAATTCCACCTGGCACTGCAAGACTTCGTTCATGCATAATGGCGTCTCACTCATCTGAAGATATAGATAAAGCATTAAAAGCACTATATAAGGGTGGTAAACAACTAAATATAATTTAATCTGTTTTAAACTATTTCATTGTATTTCAAATATTAAATCGATATAGTTTTCCATATTTAAAATTTTTTTATCTTGACAAAAGTTTATTATATGCTAATATGTGCATATTGGAATATATAAAAGGAGGCTTTTCAATGGTTGAAATTACTGAAAAGGCGATTGATGAATTTAAGAAGATTTTAATTGAAGAAGGAAAAAATGATCTTAATATAAGATTTTTTTATTCAGGATCCTCATGTTGTGGCTCCTCTATCAAAATAATATTTGTTAATAGAGGTGAAGAAAGTGATATAGAAATTGAAAAAAATGGTCTTAAAATCTTTTTTGAGCCTGAAGTATATGAAGATTTACAGAATGCAATAATTGATTATAACGATGGTTTTACTATTTATATAAATGACAATAAAAAATAATGAGTAATTATTATAAGATTTTTAAAATTTTATCAGAAGAAAAAAGATTAAAACTATTGACACTTCTTTTAAAATTAAAAGGTGATTACTATGTTTGTGAAATTGCTGATGCATTAGAAGAATCTCATTATAATATTTCAAAATATTTAAATGAATTAAAAAATGTTGACTTAGTTAAAGAAAAAAGAGTTGGAAGAGGAGTTCTATACTCTGTGAATGAGAATTTAGATGACTTTATTATAAAAATTTATGATGCACTTTTATCCATACCTGAAAACTATTTGAAAGAAAATATAAATTTATTGAAAATAAGATTGTCATTGAGAGAAAACAATAAATGTGTGATCGGAGTGAATAATCCAAAATGGAAAGAAATTGTATCAAAAATTAAAAGCGATGAGAGAGAAAGACTAAAAACTAAAGGAGGTTAATCATGTCAGAGAGATGGTATCCAGTAATTGATTATGAAAAATGTATCTCATGTTTTTCATGTGTTGAATTTTGTCCTCATGATGTTTATGAAGTTATTAACGAAAGAGTGGAAGTTGTTAGACCTGAAAATTGTGTAGATTTTTGTAAAGGGTGTTTAAAAGGAGCTTGCTCAACAGGAGCGATAAGTTTTGTAGGTGATAAAGTAAAAATATCAACAGATGGAGGTGAAAAAGCATGAAAGGTCTATTACTTTGTGTTTGTCAAGGAACATGTCCATCTTTTCAAAATATGAATATTTTTGAAATATTAAACACATTGAGAAGAGAAGGATTAGTAGATTTTGTAGCAATTCATCCACAACTTTGTGCAGATGATGGAGATAATTTTCTTTCAACTCTTTTATCAGCAAATGGTAAAATTGATAAACTTTATGTTGCTGGTTGTGATCCAAAAATGCAGATAAAAATGTTTAGAGATGCTTTTGAAAAAGCAGGTTTTGAAAAAACAAAACATTATGGAATTGATATTAGGAATATGAAAACAGAAGAGGCAATAGAAGTTTTAAAGAAATTTATTAAAGAAAATTCTTAAAAATTATAAATTAAATTAGAAAATTTAATAAATTTAATGCCTCTCTCTTCTCCAATAGGAGAATTTATAATAATTGATTTTTTATCTCTATTGAATTTTTCTAAAACTCCTAAGTAGAGAAGAAATCTTTCTTTATCAAGAAGACCAACAATTGAATTATGAATTGGCTCTCTTCTTTCAATATTAAATCCCAAAATATTGTGTTCTTTAAAAAATATTTCAACTTTTTTACTATTTTTAAAATATTCTGAAAATCTTCTATTTCTATATTCAATTCTTTCTAATCTTGTCCTCTCTTTAACACTCTCTGAAATTTCTAATCTAAAAATCTCTTTTCCATCAAATAAAAATGGTTTAATTAAATTTTCTCTTTCTTTCTCTTTTTGAAAAACAACAATGAAATCTGGATTCAAGGCTTCAATTTTGTTATGTTTTAAAACTTCAGCAATAGTACCATCCACAAGTCCAGTAGTATCAATCAAAATATAATCAGGTTTCTCTAACTCAATTGCATCAAGAAGTTTTCTTGCACCTATTATTATTTGAAGTAAATTCCCTTTTGGAGAAACAGCACCAATAAAATACATTTTATTGGGTTTTATTTCATTTAAACTATTAATTAAATTTTCAACATATCCATAACCAATAGTTCCTGGAGGACCGATATTAGATTGACCAATATCAAGATCCAGTACACAAACTTTTTTGTTTAAAGAGACCAAAGAATTTGCAAGATAAAGAATAAAAGTTGATTTTCCTGAATCAGATCCACCTACAACAATAAGTTTTTTTCCCTTAAAATAAAATTTTTCTTTTACCTCTTCCCATTCATGAGGAATAACTATTTTACTTATCATTTAATTTTAAAAACTCTCAAAAGGTTTCAATATAACACATTTTGAGTTTGTTTCAATTTCAATCCTTTTTTTAAAAACATTTGGATCCTGTCTTATTTCAGGAAATGTATCAAAATGCATTGGTATAACATATTCGCTTTTTATAAATTTTGTTGCCATAATTGCATCATCAATATCCATCGTATAGTTTCCACCAATAGGAACAAGTAGAATATCTATTTTTTCTAACTCACCAAAATTTTTGAATTCATAAGAGAGTCCAGTATCTCCCATATGATAGATTGTTCTATCTCTCATTTTGAAAATGTATCCACATGGATTTCCTAAATATATAATATTTTCATTATCAAAATATGAAGAAGAGTGTATTGCATGAACCATTTTTGCTTTTCCGAATGGAAAAATTGAATAACCACCAAAATTAATTGGTATTAAATCATTTTCATTAATACCCTTTTTATTTAAAAATAGTATTAATTCATATGAACCAACAATTTTTGGTTTAAATTTTTCATATAGTTTAAATGTTTCTCCAATATGATCTCCATGTCCATGAGTTATAAATATGTGTGTTATTTTTAATTTATCTAAGAAATCTGAGGCATCTTCTAAATTTAAAAATGGATCAATTAATATTTCTCCCTCTTCCCATTTTATTGAAAAACATGAATGCCCAAAATATGTCAAAATATTTATCATTTTCACCTCCTCTAATTCAATCAATCCTCCTTATAAATTTACCAAAACCTTTGTCAACAAGAAATCCTTTGTGTTCATCATATACCAATTCTCCTCTAATTATTGTTTTAACAACTTTACCATATATTTTCACTCCTTCAAATGGAGTATATTTGCCCTTTGAATAAAAAGATTCACCTTTTATATCCCAAACTCTATTTTTATCAATGAAAATTAAATCAGCATCACTTCCAATATCAATTTTTCCTTTTTTTGGATATAGTTTGAAAAATTTTGATGGATTTTCAGAAATTACTTCAACAAATCTATTTATTGAAATTCTTCCTTTCATAACCCCCTCAGAAAATAAGAGAGGAAAAATTGTATCAATACCAGATATTCCAGCAGCAACTTCAAAAATATTTTCTTTGTTTTTTTCTTTCTCCCAATCCCCTGCAAAATGATCTGAACAAACTCCATCAATAAATCCTTCTTTTAAAAATTTCCACATAAGTTCTCTATTTTCAAAACATCTAACAGGAGGAGATGTTTTAACCAATTTTGGATTTTTAATTAAATCATCATAGGTCAAAAGAAGATGATGAGGTGTTGTTTCACATCTTATCTTTAAACCCTCTTCTTTTCTCTCTTTAACAATTTTAACACCTTCACTTGTAGATATATGAGTTACATTAAATCTCAAATTTGTATCTTTAATTAATCTTGAAGAAACCAAAATTGAAATCACCTCTGCAAGATATGGTCTTGCAAGAATCCACTTTTCTCCTTCACTTAAATTCTCTTCTTTTTGAGCAATCTCCATATAGTGATTAATTATTGAATAATCTTCAGCATGAATGGTGATTAGAATATCATCTTTTTTAAAATATTTAAAAAGTTCAAGCATCTCTCCATAACTTAAATTTTCAAAATATGGCGCAGATGAAAAGGAGTAAATTTTAAATCCTACAACTCCTTCAGAATATAGTTCTTCTATATCTTTAAATTTTTTATCTCTAACCATGTCTCCAGTTATTCCACCATAAAGAGCATAATCGCAATAGGATTTGTTTTTGATCTCATTTAGTTTAAAATAAAGAGATTCTCTATTTTTAACTTGAGGTATTGATGTACATGGCATATCGATAACTGTTGTTATTCCTGAAGAAACTGCTGCTTTGCTTCCTGTTTCAAAATCTTCTCTATATGTAAAACCAGGATCGCAAAAATGAACATGAGTATCAATCCCACCTGGTAATATTAATAATCCTGTTGCATCAATTATCTCTTTTCCTACACTTTCAAATTTTCCTATTCCAACAATTTTCTCTTTATCAATCAAAATATCGTAATTTTCAATTTTACCATTATAATAAACCATTCCACCGATTATTAATTTCATATCACTCTCCAGTTTCAAATAAAGATATTATTTTAAAATTATCAGTATCAACTAATCCAAGATCTGTAATCTTTAAATGTGGTATTACAGGAAGCGCCATAAATGATAAAGTCATAAATGGATCATCTAAATTACAACCAAGTTTTTTTGAAAAATATAATAGTTTTTGATATTCTTCATCAACTTCTTTAGCACTTCTATCGCTCATCAATCCACCAAATGGAAGGGGAAGAATTGATAAAACTCTTCCATTTTTTGCTATTGAAATTCCTCCTCCATAGGATTCAAGTATTGAAATAGCGAGTAAAATATCTTTATCATTTGTTCCAACTGCAATTATATTATGATGATCATGAGCAATTGTTGAAGCAATTGCTCCATCCTTTAATCTGAATCCCTTTATAAATCCTACTCCAACATTTCCTGTTGCTTTATGTCTCTCAACTACAACAATTTTTAATATATCCCTTGAAATATCAGAAACAACAAAGCCATTTTCAACTTTAGGTTTATAAAAAAATCTCTCTGTTATAAGAGAATTTTGATTAACTCCGATAACATTTATTTTTTCACCAATTGCTTTAACTTTTATCTTCTCATAAGTTAAAGTTTTTATATTAACTGTATTTTTAACAGCACCTTCAGATTTTGGTCTATCATATGAAAACATAGGATTTCCATCTTTTGAAACAAGATTTCCTCTATAAAAAACTAGTTTTGGTTCAAAATTTATTAGATCTTCTAAAACAACAATATTTGCATAATAATTTGGTGCAATTGCACCAATCTTATTTAATTTAAAATATGTCGCTGGATTTAAGGTTGCGAGTCTTATAGCCAAACATGGATCAAGGCCTTTTTTAACCAATTTTTTCAAAATTTCATTCATATGTCCTACTTTAATTAAATCTCCTGGATGTCTATCATCTGTACATAAAAGTATTCTTGGATATGTGTTGTAATCAATGAGAGGAAATAGAGAATCAAGATCCTTTGCAACACTTCCTTCTCTAATCATTATCCACATCCCTTTTTTTAATTTTTCCCTTGCCTCTGATAAGTTTGTGCATTCATGATCAGATTGAATCCCTGCTGAAATATATCCATTAAGATTGTTTCCTAAAAGAAATGGAGAGTGTCCATCAATTATTCTATCTTTAAAATATTCAACTTTTTTTAGAACATCTGCATCTAAATTTAACAAACCTGGATAGTTCATCATTTCACCTAAACCTAAAACTTTTGGATTAGACAAAAATGGATAAAGATGTTCAATGTTAAGTTTTGCTCCAGAGTTTTCAAATGGAGATGATGGAACACAAGATGGAAGCATAAAATATATATCTATGGGTAAATTTTCTGAAGCAGATAACATATATTTTAATCCTCTTATACCTGCAACATTAGCAATTTCATGTGGATCTGCAACTACACCTAAGGTTCCTTTTGGAACAACTGCCTTTGCAAATTCTTGAGGAGTTAGAGATGTGCTTTCAATATGGATATGACTATCAAAAAAACCATATGAAACATAATAACCATTAATGTTATAAATCTCTCTTGCTTTTGAATATTTTCCAATCCCAACAATTTCACCTTTATAAATTACAATATCACCTTCATCAATTGAATTATCAAATGTATTTATAATCTTCCCTCCCTTTAAAATTATGTCTCCTTCTCTCTCATCTTTAGCAACCTCAATTTTCTCTTTAATTCCCATGTTTAACTCCAATAAAATAAAAGGCTCCTTCAAAGGAGCCTTTTATTTCTGATATTCATCTTTAAGAGAGATATAAGAGTTCGCATTTTCTCTAATTTTTTTAATCTCTTCTTGGGTTAAATTTCTCACCACTTTTCCCGGAACTCCTATAACAAGAGAGTTATCTTCAATTATTTTTCCTTCAGTTATAACTGCTCCTGCTCCAACAATACAATTTTTTCCTATTTTTGCACCATTTAAAATAATTGCACCCATTCCAACTAGTGTATTATCTCCAATTTCACAACCATGTATTATTGAATTGTGACCAATTGTTACATTGTTTCCTATTTTTGTTGGAAATCCAACTTCAGAATGTATAACACTATTATCCTGTATATTTGTATTATCTCCAATTTCAATTGGGGCAACATCTCCTCTAATAACTGCACCAAACCATACACCAACATTATTTCCTATTTTAACATTTCCGATTATTGTAGCAGTCTCACTAATCCAAGAATTTTTTCCTATAAAAGGTTTAAAATCTTTAAAATCTCTTATCAATGTTCCACCTCAAAATAAAGTTTTTTTAATTGATTATATCAGATTACATAAATTATAAAAATTGAAAAAATTACCCAGATTAAAATTGTTAAAAAAAGTGGAAAATCTTCTAATACAAGTTTTGTTGGTTCACCTTCTTTTTTTTCATATATTAAATAAAGATATCTTAAAATTCCATAAAGAACAATTGGAATTGTATAGATGAAACCATTTCCAAATTTATTAATTGTTTCATCTGAAACTGAATATAATGAGTATGAAATTATTGTTGATGTTGCTAAAATTAAAATTATCTTATCAAGTATATTGATTGAATAACTTGATAAGACTTCCCTATGCTTATGTGCATTATCTCCAAGCAAAATCATTTCAAATCTTCTTTTTGCAAAACCTAAAAATAGAGATAGAAAAAGTGTACATAAAATCAACCAATTTGAAACAGAAATTAATGCAACAACAGATCCTGAAAAAACTCTTAAAATAAAATTAATTGCAATTATAAAAACATCAATAATTAAAATTTTCTTTATTATTAAAGAGTAGAAAAAATTGAGAAAAATGTAAAAAATAAAAATTAATGAGAGTTTATATGTTAATAAAAACGAAAAAAATAATGGAACAGTTAAAAAAATAATAGATAAAATCAGTGCAAAATTTTTATTAACTCTTCCGCTTGGAATAGGTCTATTTCTTTTAATTGGATGTTCAAGGTCATTTTCAAGATCAAAAATGTCATTTAAAATATATAGACCACTTGAAATGATCGATAATAATAAAAAAGTTATTAAGGTCTTCAAAAAAAGTGGAAAATTTAAAAGATTTTGAGAAAAGATAAGTGGTGCGAAAACAAAAAAATTTTTTATCCAATGTTTTATTCTAATAAGTGAAAAAATATCTCTCATATAAATTTAAATTCTTTCACTCTCTCTGTCCTAACAAAAAAAGATGAGGGTCTTGTGGGATAAATTATTCCAAAAGGTCCATAAATGTTAGTTGGATTATATTCAACATCAACAATTCTAATATCTTTTACATCAGTATCCACAGTAAAATATTTTTGAACTATTTTTCCAAGAGGTGGACCTAAAATTTGTCCCAATAAGATTGCTAAAATAAGAAGAAATAAATTTAATGATGAAGAAAGTATAATTAAAATTATAAAAATTATAATTGTTAAAAATGATGCAACTCCAATACTAGTACCACACCTATCATGGATAGCATAATCTTCTTCTCCATTTAATAATTTCTCTCTTCCTATTTCACTTGCTTCAAAAACAATGTGAGGATCAATTGGACCGAAAACATAAAAACCATTTTCTCTTGCATATCCAGAAAGAACTCCTTTTCTTCCAATTTCTTTTTCAATTACATTTATTGTTGCATGTTCTAAAGCATGATTTTTTCTTAAATTTTTATTTGTCGCAATTTCAATAATCTGTAATGGAACAGTTAGAATGTTTAATAAACCATAAATCAAATAACCAAGAGGCAATAAAAAAATTAGAAATAAAAATGGAAAAAGGAAGATTAAAAATAAAAGAAAAAATATCATATAATTTTCAATTTCTCTTCAATCAAATCTCTCAAGGTTGGTTTTCCAATTTCTTGAAGTTCATAAATTACTCTAACACTATCCTTGTTCATTTTAATAACTCTTGATAGATTTATTGGAGTTGCGACAACAACTAAATCTGCTGGTATTAAATTAATAACTTCTTCTAACTCTTTGAGTTGCTCTTCTCCGTATCCGAGTGCAGGAAGAATGTTTGTGATTTGTGGATATTTTGAAAATGCTTCTTTAATAGAACCTTTTATATATGGTCTTGGGTCAACAATCTCTTTTGCTCCAAATTTTTTTGCTGCAATAAATCCGGCACCATATGACATATTTCCATGTGTCAATGTTGGTCCATCTTCAACAACAATTACTCTTTTTCCCATAATCTTCTCATAGTTTTCAACAAAAATTGGGGATGCTGCTTCAACGACTTTTGCATTTGGATTTAACTCATAAACTCTATTTCTTAGAATTTGAACATTATCAAATGGTGATGTATCAACTTTATTTATTACAATAACATCTGCTGAAAGAAAATTGACCTCGCCTGGATGATATGATATCTCATGACCCAATCTTAAAGGATCAGCAACAACAATTTTTAAATCTGATTTATAGAAAGGAAAATCATTATTCCCACCATCCCAAATTATTATATCTGCCTCTTCTTCTGCCCTTCTTAAAATTGCCTCATAATCAACTCCTGCATAAACAACAACTCCCCTTGTTATATGTGGTTCATATTCTTCTCTCTCTTCAATTGTGCAATTCTCTCTATCTAGATCTTCAAGAGTTTCAAATCTTTGAACCTTTTGTCTCTCAAGATCTCCATAAGGCATTGGATGTCTTATAACAACTGGTTTTAGACCCATCTCTTTTAATATTGATACAACCCTTCTTGTTGTTTGACTCTTACCACTACCAGTCCTTACTGCACAAATTGAAAAAACTGGTTTTTTACTAACAATTTGAGTATCTTTTGGACCTAAAAGAAGAAAATTTGCTCCATTTGCAAGTACTATCGATGCTCTGTGCATAACATATTCATGTGATACATCAGAATATGAAAAAACAACATAATCAACATTATATTTTTTTATTAATTCAGGAAGTTCTTCTTCTGGATAAATTGGAATACCATTTGGATATAATTTTCCAGCAAGAGATGAAGGATATTTTCTATTTTCAATGTTTGGTATTTGAGTTGCTGTAAATGCAACTACTTCATATTCTTCATTATCTCTAAAAAATGTATTGAAATTATGAAAATCTCTCCCTGCTGCACCCATAATGATAACTCTTTTCCTCATCAACACCTCCTACATTAACCATGACACTATTCTATATGGTATCTTAAATATTAAATTTTTTCAACTTTTCGAAAAAATTATTGTTCTTTTTTAAATCTAAGTTCCTTCATTTGATACATTTTATGATCTGCTAAACTTAAAAGTTTATCAAGATCAGTTGCATCGTCAGGATAAGTTGCTATTCCATAACTAAAACCAATTGGAATTTGCTCTGGATAAAAATTTTCAAGAGTAAAAAGATTATATAATCTATTTATAATTTCTTCGCTCTTCTTTTTATCTACATCATGAAAGATCATACAAAATTCATCTCCACCATATCTTGCAACAATATCGCTTTTTCTTAAATTATTTTGAAACCATAAAGCAATCTTTTTTAATATCTCATCTCCTGTTTTATGTCCTAATATATCATCAATCAATTTAAAATTATCAAGGTCTAGAAAAACAATTGAAAATTTTCTTTTTTCATTTATTAACTTTTCTACATATTCCATTAAATATTTTCTATTATATATTTCCGTTAAAGGATCCCTATATGAACTTTCAAGAAGTTTTTCTTTTTCCTTTTTTAACTCTTTTTCTCTTTTTGAAATCTCCTCAATCATTTTTTTAAAAGTTTTTGCTAAATTGCCAATTTCATCTTTTCTTTCAAAATTTATTTTAATTTCATATTTTCCATCTGCTACCTTTTTTGCAAGATTTTCAAATCTTATTAGAGGCTTTAATATATTGTAAATAATCAATAAATTTATTAAAAATGCTGAAACAAATGTTAATATTGTTGCAATTAAAATTCCATTATAGATTGATTTTATAATTTTATTGGGGATATCATCAAATTTATGTATATGAAATTCAGCAATTTTTTCTCCTTTATCATTTAAAATAGGAAAAAAGGTACAGATATAACTATCAATATATTGATATGGCCTTTTTTCTTCATGAAGTTCAAATCTTTTAATATTTGGATTTGTTGTTATAACATAATTTTCTGTTATCAATTGAAAATCCATATCAAGAAAATTTTTATATTCATTTAAGACTTTTTCATTTATTAAATAACCAAAAGTTAAATATGCATTGTAGAATTTTTTTCCTTCATTATCAAAAACACCACTTGTTGAAAATAGAATTAACCCTCTATTTGATACATAAAAACCACTTTTTTCTTTTTCATCTTTTAAAATGAAATAGTTATAATCTAAACTATCTACAAAAGAATTAACAATAACTTCACCATTATTTTTCACAAGAAGAACAAGGTCAAAATCAAAATGTAGTTTGACCCAAGGATAAAGATTTTCTTTTATCCAATCACTATCCTTTTTAATAACAGCCATCTCACCAAGTTCTTCCCAATTAGCATAATCTTTAAGAATTATCGTCAACTTATTTTTTTCAACTTCTAAAAGAGAATGGAAATTTTCTTTATAAAGTTTTGCTCTAATCTCAATATTATTATTTAGGTTTTCTCTTGCTGTAAAATATATAAAAGTTATTACCCCAAGAATTGTTACTAAAATTATTATTGATGAAAAAATTAAAAGTTTATTCTTTATTGTCATTTTTAATCTTAACTAAATTTTATCAAATTATTATAAATTTTTAAAATCATTATAAATTTTTGTTTTTTTTATAAATTCATAAGAAACCTTAAAAATTATTAAAAGAGGAACTGTAAAGAAAAGAGAGAAAGGACCAAAAAGAGATATAAGTAAAATCATTGTTGCGAAAATTGCAATTGGTGAAATTTTTACAATTTTTTTAGACCAAAATAGTGGATATACAAAATTTGCTGTTATCTGCTGTTGGGCTATATAAAAAATTGCAAAAAAAAGCGCTGTTTTTGGAGAAACAGCAAAAGATATAACAAAACCTACAACAAAGGTGAAAATTGGACCTATATAATAAATAACTTCAGCAACTCCTGCAATGAAACCAAGAGTTCCAGCATATGGGATTTTTATAATGTATGCAAATAGTGCAAGACTTCCTCCAACCAAGAAACTCATAAATGCTTGTCCAAAAATGTATCTTTTGAGATAAAAATTTAACTCATCAAAAAAATTTATTACCTTATCTCTATATTTTGATGGAATTTCATTTTTTATTCCATTAATAACTCTTTCTCTTTCAAAAATAAAGAATATTGAAATTAAAAATGCAAATGCTACATTAACAAAAACCCTGAATATTGATTGTAAAAAGGTGAAAAATCTCTGTATTACATTAATTAAAATATTCGATAGGTTATCTCTAAATGAGTTAAAAAGAGCATCAAAATCTATGTTCAAAAATTTCAAATCTTCAACAATTAATTTTAAACTTTCAATTTGTTCGTAGATAAAATCAATAAAATATTTTGATATATTTTCAAAGTTTTTTAAAATTTTGGAAACCTCATTTATAACAGGAGGAATTATTACAAAAAGAATCAAAATTATTATTGCTAAAACGATTAAAATTGATAAAACTTTTGAAACAATAAGGTTAATTTTTTTAGAGTTCAAAAATGTTGTTATTATTGAGAAGAGGTATGAAAAAATTATTATAAGGAGTATAAGTAAAAAATTTGTTCTTAATCTATATAGAAAATATAAAAATAGAATAAAAAAAGTAATAACAAAAAGTATAATTAAAACTTTTCTAACTAAATTTTTATCTTCAATCAACTCTCTTTTTCTTCTTCCTCTTCCTCAATTTGAAGAAGTTTTCCTCCAAAAATCTCTTTCCCTTTTTCTACTATCTCTTTTCCTTTTTCATAAATAATTTTTCTTGTTTCAGAACCTTTCTCAGGTGCAAACAAAATTCCCAAAATCGCTCCTACAACCATGCCCAATAGGAATCCACCAAAAAAATTATCTTTTCTTTCACTCATTTTTAACCTCCTTTTTTTCTCAAAGATTTAATTAATTCTATTCCTCTTTTTATACCATAAAAAAGAGAAATGTATCTTCCTATTTTACTAATATTACCAGAAGATGATAAAAGAAGGAATGGAGAAATTGTTGAGATTAAATTTGTTATGTTTTTAATTGTTTTAGTAGTATTCTCAATGTTTTTTAAACTTTTATTTAAAGAAGGTCTTATCTCTTTTATCAAATTTTTAATCTCATCAGTTAAACTTGAAATTTTGTTTGATAAATCTCTTAAAAAAATTGCAAGGAAGATGAATATTAGAAGAATTAAAATTGAATTAACTATTGTTAAAGTTAAAACAACATAAATTAGCCCATTCATTTGAACAACTCACTTATAGAAGAATGTGTTTGAATTCTTTTAATTGCCTCACCAATAAGTGGAGCAACAGATATAACTTTAAGTTTCTCATATTTTTCATGATTCTTTATCCTTAATGTATCAGTTACTATTATCTCTTCTAAAGGGGATTCATTTAATTTATCAAGTGAGTGGTTACAGAATATTCCATGAGTTGCTGCAGCATAAACTTTTTTAGCGCCTTTTTCAAGAAGTATTTTTGTTGCAGTTATCAATGTGCCTCCAGTATAAATTCCGTCATCAATGATTATTGCAATTTTATCTTTTACATCTCCAACAAGATCCATTCTGGCAACTTCATCTGGTTTTTCTCTTCTTTTTGCAAAAATAACGATTGGTGCATGAAGACGAGAAGCAAGTTGGTTTGCTCTTGTAACACCCCCAACATCTGGTGAAACAACTACAATATTCTCTAAATTTTTATTTTTAAAATATTCAGCAAAAATTGGAATTGCAGATAGATTGTCTGATGGTATATCAAAAAATCCCTGAATCTGCCCTGCATGTAAATCAATAGCAACAAATCTTGTGGCACCTGATGCAACAATTAAATTTGCCATAAGTTTCGCACTAATTGGTTCTCTTCCTCTTGTTTTTCTATCTTGTCTTCCATAGCCATAATAAGGAGTTATTGCACAAATACTTTCACAAGATGCTCTTTTTAAAGCATCAAGAATTATAAAAAGTTCAAGATAGTTTTCTGCTGGTGGAGGAGTTGATTGAATAACATAAACATTTTTTCCTCTAACATTTTCATTAATTATTACTTTAATTTCTCCATCCTCAAACCTTCCAACTTCAATATCACCAAGAGGAACATCTAAATATTCACAAACTTTTTTTGCAAGATCAATGTTCGCATTTCCAGAAAAAATTTTAAATTCACTGTCCATTTTTAATCTCCTCAATTTTTACTATTTACTCTCATCTCTCTTAAGATAGTTTTCTTTATTTACCTGCCTTGCTCTTCCAAATGCAAGCGTGTTTGGCGGTACATCTTCAGTTATCACTGAACCTGCAGCAATATAACTACCTTTCATAATAAAAAGTCCTCCCTCCTTCGCTACCAATATTGAATCAGAACCAACAAATACATCATCCTCAATAATTGTTGGATGTTTTTTCTTTCCATCATAATTACATGTTATAGTTCCTGCTCCAATGTTTACATTCTTTCCAATTAAAGCATCTCCAATATAAGCAAGATGAGGAACAGCACTATTTTCTCCAATTGTTGATTTTTTAATTTCAACAAAAGTTTTTGCTTTTGAACCACTCTTCAAAATTGTTCCATCTCTTATGCTTGCAAAAGGACCAATATTAACATTATCTTCAACAATGATAGGATTATCAATTGCAGAAATTTTAACAAAAGGACCTATTTTACAATTCTTTCCAAAACTGACCTCTCCCTCAATATAAACTCCAGGATAAAATTCAGTATCTTTTTCTGCTGATACAAATGGAGAAATGTATGTTGAATTTGGATCAAAAATTGTAACCCCGTTATCCATCAACTCATCAATTTTTCTAATGTTCATTATTTTAAAAACATTAGTCAGATCTCTTCTTGTATTTATTCCAACCACCTCTTCAAAATCAACAAAATCTGATTCTATTTTTCCATCATCTAGGTTAATAAATTTAATTATATCTGTTAAATAATACTCTTTCTGTGCATTTTTATTATCTATTTTGGGTAGATATTTTTTTAACGCCTTCCCATTAAAAATATATATACTTGTATTTATCTCTTTAATTGATTTTTCTTCTTCTTTTAAATCTCTATCCTCTTTTATTTCAAAAATCTTTCCATCTTTTCTGATTATCCTTCCATAAGGGGATGGATTTTCTAAGATCGAGGTTAACAAAAGAACATCTGGTTTTATTTTTTCAAATTTATCAAACATCTTTATTATTGTTTCTTTTTTTATTAAAGGAGTATCTCCAGGAAGTATTAAAACTTCATCATCATCTTCAATTTCTGGTAAAGAACATTTAACAGCATCACCAGTGCCAAGAGGAACTTTTTGAATTATGAAATTTATCTCATCATCTTTTAACTCATTTTTAAAAAGTTCAATTTTATCACTAATAACAACATAAATTTTATCTAAATTAGAATCTTTAAGAGTTTTTATTATATAAAAAAGAATTGGATATCCAAAAATTTTATGTAATACCTTTGGAGTTTCAGATTTCATTCTTTTACCAACTCCAGCAGCGAGAATTATTCCCTTTCTCATCACTTCTTTATTTTACTAAATATTCAATCATATTTAAAGTTTTATAATTTTATAATAATTTAGAAGAAAGAAGATTTAAAGGCTCAACTTTCTCCTTTATTCCATTTTTATCAATTTTTTCAATCAATATTGGAATCTCCTCTCCCTTTCCAAATAATTTTATTAATATTTTAAAAACATCAACTGTTTTAACTCCACCTTCAGGTGGAAAGACCCCTTTTTCCTTAATTAATCCCTCTGCCATCAAATATGTTCCTATTGCTGCTGGAATTCCAGTTCCTTCTCCCATTCCTTTTCCTTTTGAAAACATTGAAAAATCATATTCAATTTTTCTCCATCTTTTGATCCTACAACCTTTATTTTAAGACATCCTACTGGCTCTTTTGGTCCATACTTCTCAAGTAATTCTTTTCTTTTATGAAGTATATAATTTACAGAAAAATCAAGAGGAGAAATTTTTTGTCCCATAAAATCTATTGGTTCTTCTTCAACCATACCTGTTTTAACAACATTTTTAATTAGTTCTGCATATTGAGGAGGAAGAACAAGTCCAAGATTTGTAACTCTTTTAACATTTTTAATATATTTTGGTAGAGTTATCGTTTCAGGATGTGGATATGCATAAACTAAATACTTTCCAATTCCACAAAAATCAACCTCTTCTTCTAAAAATTTTCCACTCTCATCAAAAAGTCTTACATTTTTAAATTCACCATTAATAAAAACAGGTATATCAATTAACATTGAATGAATTCTATGTTTAACAACCGCTGGTCCCTCATGAAACTCTCCACCATGCGCATGATAAATATCAATTGATTCAATTTGATCAAACAGAAATTCTTCAGCAAATTTGACAAGTATATTTGCAAAACCTGGTGAACTTCCCATTCCAATAAGACATGATAAACTTTTATTTTTAGCAATTTCATTTAATTTCAAATTTTCTATTGTTGCATCAAGATCATCGCAAACATCTACATAATTTTTGTTTAACTCAATTGCTTCTTTTAAAATTTTTGGACCATATCTGTAATATGGTCCAACTGTATTTAAAACTATATCACTATCTTTAATTGCATTTCTTATTGAATTACTATTCTCTGCATCAAATTCTAAAAATTTTAATATATTAGTATAACCCTCAAAAGTTTTTTCAAATAAATTTCTTTCTTTATCAGCAACTGTAATTTCATAATTACCAAAAGAGATTAGTGTTTTTGTTGCAACTCTACCTACCGCACCACAACCACCCAAAACAACAATTTTTTTCATTTTCACCTCCAAAATTTACCTATAATTTTAAATTTCTCTTAACTTGTTAAAGTGGAAAAACAATTATGCCTTTATAATCATCAATATTAGATCTATCTATATCAACTTCAAGTGAATCTAATTTATGAAAATCTTTTTTATTTTTTAAAAATTCATCAACTGTTGATATTGGAAAGTCAAGTTTTCCTGTCTTATAGTGCATTGGAATTATAACTTTTGGATTTAAAATTTTTATTAACTCATCTGCTTTTTTACTATCTATTGTAAAATATCCTCCAACTGGAATTAATAAAATATCAACATTTTTAAATTCATCTAAATCTTTTTCTTCTGGAACATGACCTAAATCACCTAAATGTAAAATTTTTAATCCCTCTCCTTCAATTAAAAATATTGCATTTTTACCTCTTCTTTTCCCTTTTTCTTCATCATGGAAAAAAGATTTAGATTTAAATTTCACTCCATCAATTACTTCATCAGTTGGATCTTTTAAAACCTCTTTTTTAACTTTTACCCTATCAACTGCACTATGATCAAAATGGTCATGACTAATTGTAACAATATCAACCTCTTCCCCTTGAGGAAAATTATAAGGTATAGATTTGTCAAATGGATCTGTCATTACTTTCAAACCACCTATTTCAATTAAGAAACATGCATGACCTATAAATTTTATTTTCATCTTCTCACCTCCAATTTTATTATAAAAAACTTAATATCTTAAAGTTGGATCAATTGCATCTCTTAAACCATCGCCTAAAAGATTGAAACCTAAAACTGATATTAAAATCATTAAACCTGGAAAAGTTGCTACCCACCAAGCACCTGCAACAATATATTGATAACTTCTTGAAAGAATTGCTCCCCACTCAGGTGTAGGGGGTTGTGCTCCAAGACCAAGAAAACCAAGCGCTGCAGCATCAAGAATCGCACTTCCTATTGATAAAGTCCCATACACAATTATTGGTGATAAAACATTTCTAATTATGTGTCTAAATATGATCATAAAATGTGGTTCTCCAATAGAAAATGCTGCTTCTACAAACTCCATATTTTTTACAACAATAGTTTGTGATCTAACAATTCTCGCTATTTGTGGAGCATAAGTAATTCCAATTGCAATCATTGCTTTATCAAGACCTGTTCCAAGAATAGCCATTATGACTATTGCTAATAATATACTTGGGAGTGAAAACATTACATCAACACCTCTCATAATTACACTATCAACAACTCCACCAAAATATCCTGATATTATTCCAAAAATAGAGCCAATTAAAACTCCAATTAAAACCGCGATAAATCCAACTGATAAAGAAATTCTTGAACCATATATTATTCTTGATAAAAGATCCCTTCCAAAATCATCTGTTCCAAGAAAATTTATTGTGTTTCCACTCCAAAATCCCCCTTTAAATCTATCTTTAAGAGATTGTGTATATGGATCATAGGGAGCAATTATATCAGCAAAAATTGCGATAAGTATTAGAATTATGATTATTGCAAGACCAATCATCGCTGTTTTATTTTTTCTTAAATATTTCCAAATAAGATAATATTCACTTCTTCTTTCCATTAATATCTTATCCTTGGATCAATAAATGCATATAAAATATCAACAATTAAATTTACAAATGCAACTAAAAATGCGACAAAAATTATTGAACCTTGTACAACAGGGTAATCTCTTGAACTAACTGCACCTACAATATATCTTCCAAGACCAGGCCATGCAAAAACAGTCTCAGTTAAAATAGCACCTCCAAGAAGAAGAGCAAATTCAGTTCCTATACTTGTGATAACTGGAATTAGAGCATTCCTCAAAGCATGTTTATATACAACCACTCTCTCATTTAAGCCCTTCGCTCTTGCTGTTCTTATATAATCTTTATTTAAAACATCAAGCATGCTTGACCTTGTAATTCTTGCAATAAAAGCCATAGGAATTGTTGCAAGAGCAATTCCTGGTAAAATAAGATGTTTTAAAATAGAAAATAAAGCATGAAAATTTAGAGTCAAAATTGAATCTAAAATCATAAAGTTTGTAATTCTTGTTAATGTTATTCCAGTATCTAATCTTCCTGAAACAGGCAAAATATTTAACCAAATTCCAAAAATTAACATTAACATTATTCCAAGCCAGAAAACTGGCATTGAAACTCCAAAAAGAGCAACTGTCATTGTAAAATAATCAAAAAAAGAACCTCTTTTATATGCAGAAATTATTCCAGCAAAAACTCCAAAAATTGTTGCAATTATTATTGCAAATAATGAAAGTTCAAATGTGTTTGTGAATCTATAGAATAACTCCTTTAAAACTCTCTCTCCTGTTCTAATTGATCTACCAAAATCTCCTCTCAATACTTGACCAATCCAGATAAAATATTGAGTTATTATCGGTTTATTTAAACCATATTTTTCTCTGATCTCTTCTAAAATTTGAGGTGTAACATGTTCTCCTGCTAAAATTTGTGCAGGGTCTCCAGGAGCAAGTCGAATTAAAAGGAAAGCAATAATTGAAACTATAAATAAAACGATCAATAATTCAATTACTCTTCTTAGTATATATCTCTTCATAATTTAAAAAGGGGGCTTTTGCCCCCTTTTTTGTTATTTCTCAATATAAACCGTATCAAAGTGATAATCGCCAGTTGGATATAGAACAAATCCTTTTACATTACTTCTAAATACAACCATCTGTTGAGCATGAGCAAGAGGAACCCATGGAATATCTTCATGAACAATTCTCTGAATCTCTTTATAATATTTTTCTCTTTCTTTAATATCATAAGTTTTTCTTGCTAACATATTCAATTCATGAACTTTATCATTTCTATAAAATGCAACATTTCCTGCACTTCCAACAGTTGCAGCATCTGGGTCAAGAAGAACATATAAAATATTATCTGGATCAGGATAATCCATCGTCCATCCAAGTAAGCACATTGCATGCTCTCCGCCCTCAGTTTTGTCAAGATATGTTCCCCAATCATATGTTACAATTTTTGCTTTTATTCCAACTTTTGCTAAATCTGATTGAATCGCTTCTGCAATTTTTTGTGGATCAAACATGTATGGTCTTGCAACTGGCATTGCCCATAAGTTAGTTTCAAATCCATTTGGATAACCTGCTTCTTTTAATAATTCTTTTGCTTTATCTGGATTATATTCATAATCAACTATCTCATCATTATAACCCCAAAGAGTAGGTGGAAGAGGATTCTTTGCAACAACTGCAGTTCCTTTATATAAATGTTCAACTATGTCCTGTCTATTTATTGCATGATAAATTGCTTTTCTTACTCTAACATCGCTTAATTTTGGATCATATCCAGGAGTATCTTGTCCTAAATTAAATGCAAGATATCCAATGTTTAGTCCAGGTTGAGTTAGAAGTGTTAAATTTTTATCTCCTTTTATTTTTTCAAGGTCATCAGGATTTGGAAACTCCATTCCATCAATTGTTCCTTTTTGAAGTTCAAGTAACCTAACTGAAGCATCTGGTATTACTTTAAATATTAACTTATCAATTTTTGGTTTTGGTCCCCAATAATTCTCGAATTTTTCAAGTGTTATATGATCATCTTTTACCCATTCAACAAATTTAAAAGGTCCTGTTCCAACAGGATGTGAACTTGCTTCTGCTCCCCACTTTTCATGATTTTTAGGACTTACAATATATACAGTGAACATTGCCATTGTTGTTAAGAAAGGAGCAAATTCTTCACTTAATGTAATTTTTACAGTATAATCATCAACTTTTTCAACCTTCTCTATCTCATTAAAACACCAACTCCAATATTCCCATTCTCCATATTTATGAAATGGATGATTTGGGTCTCTTTGTCTTTCAAAAGAGAAAACAACAGCATCTGCATTAAAATCAGTTCCATCATGGAATTTTACACCTTTTCTTAGATAAAATGTGAAAACTTTTCCATCTGTACTTACATCCCATTTCTCTGCAAGCCATGGCTCTAATTCTGTTGTTCCAGGTTTATATCTAATTAAACCTTCAAAAATGTTATTCATAACAGTAATTGATTCACCATCTGTAACATCAGCAGGATCAAGTTTTACAACATCGCCTGCTTTTGCAAAAGTGAGAGTTACTACTTCAACTTTTTTCTTACAACCACTGTTTAAAATTAACCCAAATACAAGTAAAACAATTAAAACAAAAGTTGTTAAAAATTTAAATCTACTCATTTTAAAAACCTCCATTTAAAAAATTTAAAAATAAAAATTCTCACCTCCTTTTTAAAAATTATTTTAAAAATATATAACTATTTTTTAATTTGTCAAGAGATAAATTATAGACCCAAACCTTTACCAAATGGGTCTTCCCATTTTTCAAGAGCGACCTTCAATTCATGATATTCTTGTGCTGCTTCTTTAAGAGGAATCCCTTTCATTGTTGCTTCAATTGCTTGTCTAAATGCCTTACCACCTGCTATTGGTCCTTCTGGATGAGCATGAATTCCTCCTCCAGAACCTATAACAACATCAAGTCCCAAATCTTTAATTACATTTGGAACCATTGAAGGAGTTATCCCTCCAGAAGCCATAGGAAAAGTTGGTTTTATATGATAGAATGGCAATCTTAAATTATTAGCATTGTTTATGAATTTATCAGGTAAAACTGTTGCTTTTCCATAAGGAGCAGGAATAACAACAATATCTGCTCCAGCAAGACGAGGAAGTTTCCCAAGAACAATATGAGATGAAATTCCATGATACTCTGACATATAAAGAGCACCAGCAACATCCATATGCGCCAAAATTGGAACATTTATCTCAGGATCTTCTGCAAGTCTTTGTAAAACTGCGAAACCAACTGCAAGATAGTTAACCATCAAAGCATTTGCACCTGCATCAATTGCTCTTTTTGCATTTTCAAAAATTTTTGGGACAGAATCTGTTATATTCACTGTGTATAAAGTATGTTCACCTTTAATTTCATAAACTTCTTTTTCTATTTGCATATATTTTTTCACCCTATCTTCAACTTTGTTGAAACTTGCATCTGCAATTAATTCATCATCTTTTACAATATCACATCCTCCAAGAGCAGCAAGTTTAAAAAGTTCTGCCCCTACCTCAACTGGATAACCTGTGCATGGTTTTATCATGTTATTTAAAAGGGGCCTTTTAGGAATATTTAAAAGTTTTCTAATTCCTTCAATTCCAAACTTTGGACCTTTAAAACCTTTAACAAACTTTTCTGGAAATCTTATATCAACTAATTTTATTCTTCCTCCCATTGATATGTTTCCTACGACAGTTGTTAAAAGCATAGGAATCTGTTCACCAATGTTTATTTCAGGATATGCAATCTGTATAATAAAACTTCTCATCTGAATATCTTTAGGAATCTCAAATTCATAATCAGGAACTTCATATACTCCAATAACTTTTGCAATATGCTTCCTTTTTACTTCAGGAGTTTCACCAGGAACAGGAATCCAGGTTCCTGTACTCTGTTCTATCGCAAGAGCAGGTGCAAGTTTTGGCACAGGGACATCTTTTGGAAAAACTGCAAGATAGGTTGCAATTAAATAATCATCATAATCAATACCATCAGGAAGTGAAATTGGTAATGATAAAGGATCTAAATTCATAAAAAAACCTCCTTAATTTTTATAATTTTAAGCAATCTCTATTCTCTTTAAACTTTTCAACTTCTTTATTAAAATCTATATAAAATTTTTTCAGATTCTCATATATAAGTTTATACTTTTCATATAAAAAGTCATAAATTTTTTTATTTTTTTCATTTGGTTCAAAAACTTTTTCAATTTTTTAAAATATTTTTTAATGATGAAAAATTTTCAAAATATTTAAGACCAATAAATCCAATAAATGCTGCTCCAATTGCTCCTCTTTCCTGTGGATATGGAAGAACCTCAACTCTTTTTTGAGTTATATCTGAAATAATTTGCATCCAGATATCCCCTTTTGCTCCTCCTCCTATTATTCTTAAATAAGGAATTTTAAAATTAAAACCATTTTCTATCACTTCAATTATCCATCTAATATTATATCCAACGCCCTCATATACTGCTCTTAAAAGGTTTTCTCTTTTATGATTTATACATAAATTAACAAATCCAGCCCTTACATAACAGTTATTAATTGGCGCTCTTTCACCATAAAGCCATGGTGTGAAAATTAAAAAATCTGAGCCCGGTGGTACTTTTTTAACTTCTTCATCCATAAGAGCATAGACATTTTTAATTTCAGGATCTTTACTTTCTTTTCTATAAAACTCCTCTTTTATCCATCTTAAGCACTCTCCTGCTGTTTCTGTTTCTGCAAATAAGAATGATTTATCATAATCAGCAGATTGTATAACTGCGATTCCAAATTTTCCAGTTGGATGTTTTTTAGTAATAAGTCCAACCCATCCAGAAGTTCCAAGATAGACATGTGTATCACCCTCATCTATTGCCCCAGCACCAACTGATGAACATAAAGCATCTCCTGCACCAGCAATTACAGGAGTTCCTTCAAGAAGCCCGCACTCGGAGGCTGCTTCCTTTGTGATTTTTCCAACAACATCAGTTGATCTTACAAGAGGAGGAAGTTTTTTTGTGTCAAAATCAATATAATTAAAAATCCATCTGAGCCAATCTTTTTTCTTTAAGTCAATTCCAAAAACAGAAGCATTTGATAACTCCATTAACATATTACCAGTTGCTTTATATATTAAATACCCATCAACATCAAGAAAATAATCCATCTTTTCATAAATGTCTTTTTCATTATTTTTTAACCATAAAAGTTTTGGCATTCCATCTTTACCTGTTAAAGGAGCACCAGCAAGCAGGGCAAATATTTTAGAGTTAATAAACTTTTTCATTATATAATCTGCTTCTTTTATTGCTCTGTTATCAAGCCATATTATAGCATTTCTTAATTTTCCATTCTTATTAACTGGAATGATTCCAAGCATTTGATTTGAAAATGTTAAACCAACAATCTCTTCTTTTTTAACTCCACTTTTTTCAATTAAATCTTTTGTAGTTTTACAAACCGCTTTCCACCAATCATCTGGATCTTGTTCAGCAAAATTAACTTCTGGATAATAAATTGGATATGGTTCTATTGAACAATTAATTGGAGTACCATTTTTATCAACAAGCAATGCTTTATTACAACTTGTCCCAACATCATGTGCTATTATATATTCACCCATTATTTCCTCCAGAGTTAATTTTAGAAAATAAATTTTAAATGTCAATTAAAATGATGAAAATTGAGATATTTTAGTTGATTTGGCTGGGGAGGGTGGATTCGAACCACCGATCGCGGATCCAAAGTCCGCTGCCTTACCGCTTGGCTACTCCCCAAATCATAAAATATTTTACTATTTTATTTTATTATGTCAATTAAAATTAATAAAAATGATAAAATAAATTTATGTTAAAAAGATTTGTAAAAACATTATCAACAAGATTACTTTTATGGGGTCTAACAAGCATAATAATTTCTTTAATCTTATATTTTTTTAAAGATAGTTTTTCTTCTGGATTAAGAATTCAATTTTTATTTTGGGGAATAATTAACTCATTAATATCTTTATTTGGAATCATTAAAGAAGATAAAAAATATAATATAACAAAAGATGAATATGATAAGGAACTCAAAAAGATAAGAAATATTTTAAAAATTAATACATTTTTAGATATATTATATATACTTGTTGGAATAATAATCATATTATTTAATAAATCAAATTTATATCTTATAGGTCATGGTTCAGGTGTTATTATACAAGGTTCATTTTTGTTTTTCTTTGATCTCTTTCACTATTTAAATAAAGATATTGAAAAGTATGAAGTTTCAGAAAATGTAATTAAGATTTTTAAAGAACCTCTTCATGAAGAATTTTTCTTTGATTCAAAAGAAAATTTTGCTCTTTTAGTTCATGGTTTTCCAGGCACTCCAAAAGAGATGAGAGATTTAGGATTAATTTTAAATCAAAATGGATATGATGTTAAAGGGATTCTTCTTCCAGGATTTGGGAAAAATCTTAATGAGTTATATTTAAAAAATCATTATGACTGGATCGATTATATTAAAAGAAGTTTTTTTGAAAGTTTAAAAAAGAATTATAAAAAGAAAATTCTTGTTGGGTATTCTATGGGGGCAATGCTTTCCATACTCTGTGCAAGTGAACTACCAATAGATAAACTTATACTTTTTGCTCCTTACTTCAATAGGATAAATTATTTTAATGATCTTTATATAAAAATTCTTACTACTTTTTTGCCTCAAAAAATTAAACCATTTAAAAAATTAAAAAAAGAAGATATCAATAAATTGAATGAAGAAATAAAAAGTTTCTTACCAGTTTTAGAATTTAATAATGTTGATTTTGAAAAAGATATAAAAAATCTTGAATTACCAATTTTTATCTTTGATGAAATTAATATTATAAATAAGAAGGTTCATAAAAAAGTTAATGATATAAATATTGATACTATAATATTTGTTGGAAAAAATGATAAATTAAGTAAAGTAGAAAATATTGAAATTCTTAAAAAAAGATTCAAAAAAGAACCAGAAGTTATTGTTTTAAATTCTGATCATAATATTGTTGATAAAGAGAAAAATAAAGATTTTGAAAAAATAATTGATATTTTATTTAAAATGTTATAATTAGCAGAATAGGTAAAACTTGATAAGTATTAAAAAAAATTTATACATATCCTGAAATTACCTAAAAATTTTTTAGGAGGTTTTTTATGAAGAAATTTCTATCAAGTTTAAGAATCCCTATTTTTTCAATTATCATTTTCATATTTCTTTTCTTCACTCTCAACTTTTTTCCTTTTGAAAACAAAAAGGAACTGATCGCAGATTGTACTTGGACTGGCACCTGGAATACAAGTTGGGGGAAAATGTATCTTGTTCAAACTGGTAATAAAGTAACAGGTACCTATGAATATGATGATGGAAAAATAGAAGGAACTATAGATGGAAATATTTTATCAGGAACATGGTCTGAAGCACCATCTTACAAGTTACCATATGATGCAGGTGAAATTGAATTTACAATTTCCTCAGATTGTAAATCTTTTACAGGTAAATGGAGGCGTGGACCAACAAGTGGATGGGCTCCTGGAGTAACTGGTACAAAAATTTCAGATACAGTTCCATCTCAAAATAATACTCAAACTCAAACGGGAGAATTTGTAATTGTTTTACAAATAAACAATCCATATATGACAGTAAATGGAGTCAAAAAAGAGATAGATCCAGGAAGAGGAACAGTACCAGTTATAGTTAAAGGAAGAACATTAGTACCAATAAGAGCAATAATAGAAGAGTTAGGTGGAACTATAGAATGGGATGGAAATGAGAGAAAAGTAACAATAAAATTAAAAAATATTCAAATAGAACTATGGATAGATAAAAAGAATGCAAAAGTAAATGGAGTATCAAAAGAACTTGATGTTCCTCCACAGATAATAAATGGAAGAACAATGCTTCCTCTAAGATTTGTAACAGAAGAACTTGGTTGCACTGTTGATTGGGATGGAAATACAAAAACAATAACAATAACCTACAAGGGTGAAGAGACAAAGCAGGTGGAAGATATTAATAAAATATCAAGCGAGGGAGAAAAGATTTTTGGTGCATCAGGAGGAGAATTAATTTTATCTGATGGAACAAAATTAATAGTTTCTCAAAATGCATTTTCAAAAGATACAAAAATTACCTTAAAATCAATTATAAATCCAACATTTTATTCAAAAGATGCTTTAGGTTTTGAGTTAACAGGTCTTAAAGAACTTAAAGGCGAAATAATTTTATATGCTAATGGAGCAAAAAATTTGAAACTCGATGAGTTAAACATTTTTGGATATGACCACGAGAACAAAGAAAAGTTTGATTTTAAATATGAATATGATCAAAGCAGTGGTTTGGTTAAAGTAAAAATTTCTCCACAATCTATATTTAGTGAAAAATTAAATTATATTTTTTCATCAAAGGTTTTAAATTTACATTCAAACATTTTAGGATTTAAAGAAAAATTATCTATTTATATAGGATGGACTACATATTATACCCCAAAGGGAAATGAAAAAATAATAAGAATGCCTTATTATGAACAAATTGGAGGATCTTGTGTATCAACAAGTGCACATATGATATTAAAATTCAGTGGAATAAACATTCAATTACCACAAATATTAAATGAATTAGAAGCAAATGATTCAGATTTTGGATTAGGAGAATATAAAATTTCATACAGTCTAAAAAATTATTTAAACTCAAAAATAAGTTTTACAACATATTCTATTCCTTATTTTGGAATTGCACATATGAAATGGAGAGTACTTTCTGAGTTAGATAAAGGTTATCCAATATTATTAAGTTGGGGTAATCATGCTGTAGTTATATTAGGATATACAAATAATGGAGAGAATATTTTAATTCATGATCCGAGAAATATTTCTCCTGCTAATAATAGTGATGGAACTATGTACACTGTAAGGAGTTGGGATTGGATTAGAAATAGACATAACACCCCAACCGAAAAATATCTTATTGTTGTTATACAAGGAAATTTTAGTTCAAGTTCCACTTTATCAATTGAGCTTCCAGGAAAAGATGAAAAAGGTGCTATGACTTGTGGAGATATTTCTTTTTATATAATACATCCCAATACAAAAAATTTAACCTCTATGTATGAATTACAAATTAAACCTTCTGAAAAAAACACAGGATATATTTGGACATCCAAAGGTTCAAGTAAGAGTTTAGATTTTATCCCAGAAGATGCGGAGATTTTAAAATTAAAATTTAATGCTTTTAATGGCTCTAATTCAAGTAGAGATATTGAAATCCAAACTGCAATTGAGGAAGATAAAGATGGAAGTGTAGGAAAAAAGTTAATTTCTAATTCTCTAAAAACTTCTATTAAAGAAGCAAGTTTAAATCAAAATTCAAAAGTTTCATATGAATATGAGTATAAATTAGAAGATATCAGAGATTTTACATTGATGGATAAAGATGGAAAACAAAAAATCTTTATTCATGCAACACTGTGGGAAGGTGGCTCAACTTTAAGAGATTACTTTATTGTAAAGGCAACATTGTCTTCACTTCCAAAAGTAAAATCTATAAATCCAGCAACAGGAAAAGGAGGAGATACAATTACAATAAGTGGATTTTCCTTTGGAAAGGTGAAATCAACAAAAAGTAAAGTTTTTATTGGAGATAAACAAACTGAGATTATAAGTTGGAGTGACAAAGAGATTAAAGTTAAACTTCCCGAGGATATAAAAAGCGGATCAGTTGTTATATATACAGGAGAGAAGTATGAGTATAAATCAAATGAAGATATAATTTTTAATACTGAAATAATGTGTAGTAACTTTTATTCAGAAGTTTTAGGAGCCTCTCCAAGTTGGAGCAATATCAATTGTAAATGGGAAACAACAAATAGAATTTTTAAATTATGTATTGAGGCAAAAAGTGGAGTTATTAAAAGTAGTGGAACCTGTTATGGAGCAAGTCAAGAGGTCTCTGGAGTTATTGATAAAGATGGAAATGTAAAGTTTAGTTTCACCTGGAAAGATCCACAAACAACTGATAATTATGGTTATATTGTATCTGGAAATTTCACTGGTAAATTTGTAAAAGGTTGTATATTTTATGGAACTGCAACTGGTAAAGTAAGAGTTTATAATAAGAATCCGATTTATTGCAAACCATATGATATTGACAAAGAATTTTCCTCACCAATGTATGATAAAAATTATAAACCATAAAAAATAATTTTTACTTGACAAAAATAAATTAAGAATTATAATGAACAATGTTCATTATGAATAAAGAAGAAATTTTATTGAAGTGTAAAGAATATTTACTTGAAAAAGGTTTTGAGAATATGGATATAAGAAGTCTTACAAAACATTGTGGACTCTCTATTGGAACTTTCTATAATCTCTTTAAATCAAAAGAAAATCTTTTCTGTGAAATATTTTTAAATGATTGGGATGAAACTTTAAAGAAAATTGAAGATTTAATAAAAAATAAAACTCTTGAAGAAAAAATTAAGATAACTCTTTTTTATTTAAGAAATTTTATAAAAAGATATCAAACTTCTTTTAAAACAATAATTGAAGCGTTCATTATAAAAGATAAAAAATTAAAACAACCTGAAATTTTACAGAAATCTAATTTAATTGATTTTATTAAAAGAAATTTTAATATTAATGATGATTATTTGGTAGAACTTTTCATAAATTTTATCTTTTTCCATTTAAGAAAGAAAAGAGATGATGAAAAGTTTATAAAAATTGCAAACATTCTTTTTAAGGAGGAATTATGGAAGAGATAATTCAAATTCAAGATTTAAGAAAAAGATATTCAAATGGAGTTGAAGCAGTAAGAGGTGTAACTTTTTCAGTTTATAAAGGTGAAATTTTTGGTTTTTTAGGTCCAAATGGAGCAGGAAAAACTACGACAATAAAAGTCATAATCGGATTACTCAGAGCAACATCTGGGAAAGTTATTGTTGATGGAATTGATATAACAAAAAATCCTAATGGAGTAAGAAATTTGATTGGTTATGCATCTCAGGAAACAAGTGTTGATGATAATCTTACAGGATGGGAAAATCTTTATATACAGGGTAGACTTTATCACATTCCAGTTAAGGAAATTGAAGAAAGAGGAAAAGAATTGCTAACTATGTTTAACCTTTGGGACAGAAGATTTGACCTTGTTTCAACGTATTCTGGAGGTATGAGAAAAAGATTGGATATATCTTTAGCACTTATTCACAGACCAAAAATCCTTTTTCTTGATGAGCCAACACTTGGACTTGATATTCAGACAAGAGTTTCAATCTGGGAATATATAAGAAAATTAAGATGTGATTTTGGAATGACAATATTTTTAACAACTCACTATATGGAGGAGGCAGACGAACTTTGTGATAGAGTTGCAATCATTGATATGGGAGAGATAAAAGCAATTGATAAACCAGGAAAATTAAAAGAAATAATCGGTGGGGATATAATAACATTTACATTAAAAGATAGTGAAAATAAAGATAGATTTTTAGATGAAATAAAAAGAATTGAAAATATTATCAATATTAAACTATTGCAAAATGGAATTTATCAAGTAATTGTTACTCAAAATGGAGACAAAATTATTCCAGAACTTTTTAAGAAAGGCAATGAATTGAATGTTGAAATTGATTCAATTAGATTAAAGAGACCATCTCTTGATGATGTATATCTACATTTCACTGGTAAATCAATTAGAGAAAGTGAAGAGAGTAAAGAAGACATATTTAGAAGAAATCTTTCAATTAGGAGGGCAAGAAGATGATTATGTTTATAAATGATATTTGTGTAATTTGTAAAAGAGAATTGATTAAATTCTTTAGACAAAGAACAAGAATTTTTGCAACAATAATCCAACCATTAATATGGCTTGGCTTAATGGGAAATACAATGAGCAGATTAACAAACAATCCATTTACTTCTCAAATCTTTGGAACATCAAACTACCTTTCATTTATGACGCCAGGAATAGTAATTATGACATCTCTTTTTGGAGGAATTTTTGGTGGAAGTTCAATAATTTGGGATAGAAGAATTGGATATCTTGATAAACTTTTAACTTCACCAATAAATAGAACTTCAATTCCAGTTGGAAAAGCACTTTCAAGTATGATTCAGGCAGCATTTCAGAGTAGCATAATAATTTTTATAGCATATATTTTTGGAGTAAGATTTGTAACTGGAATTCCTGGAATTTTGGTTATTGTTCTTTTCTGTATGCTTTTTACTTTTATTTTTGCAGGACTTTCACTAATTATTGGCACAACTTTAAAAACAATTGAAACATTTTTTACAATAATCAACTTTTTCACTCTTCCAATAACTTTTTCAAGCACAGCACTCTTTCCTCTTGAAGCAATGCCAAAATGGTTACAATTTATTGCAAGAATTAATCCACTCTCTTATGCTGTAAATCCGATTAGAACATTAACAATCAAAGGATGGGAGTTTAATAGTTTAATTCAAGGATTGATTGTTATTTTGCTTTTTGATGCATTTATGTTTATAATAATGTTTTTAACATACAAAAGATTGACAAGCGAATAAAAATAGAGAGAAGAGGTTTACTCTTCTCTCTAAAAATTCAAATTTAACTCTAAAAATATAAATTTAAAATTTGCTCAATTTTAATAATTTTAAATAGTTTATGAAAATTTTTTTATCTTAATAAATCTATTTTCATTATCATTTGACCTTTGTGTTATAATAAATGAAGATTTAAAATTAATTATAAAGGAGAGGATGTGATGCAACATTTTGAACTTGAATGGAAAGAGGGGATGGAGTTTGAGGGGAAGACACCATCTAATCATAAAATAGTTTTAGATGCAAGCGAAGATGTTGGTGGTAAAAATAAAGGACCAAGACCAATGGAACTATTTATAGTTGGTTTAATGGGTTGCACTGCGATGGATGTTGTTTCAATTTTAAATAAGATGAGAAAAAAAATTGAATTGTTTAAAATTGAGGTTGATGCAGAAAAAGCAACTGAACATCCAAAAGTATGGACAAATATAAAAATAAAATATATTTTAAAAGGTGAAAATCTCGATTATAAAAGTGTTCAAACAGCAATAGAACTTTCTCAAGCAAAATATTGTTCAGCCGCAGCAACATTAAGAAGAAGTGGCGCAAATATAGAATATTCTTTTGAAATTTTAAAATAATGAAATATTTTGGTACTGATGGTATAAGAGGCATTGCTAACTTAGATTTAACCCCAGAGTTTGCTGTTAAAGTTGGAAAAGCAGCAGGAATTTATTTTAAAGGTGATTTAATTGTTTCTAAAGATCCGAGGTTATCTTCAGATTCAATTGAAAGCGCATTGATATCTGGTATTTTATCAACTGGAGTTAATGTTTATTCAACTGGAATTCTACCAACTCCTGCTCTATCCCTTTTACTTAAAATAAATGGAAAAAGTGGTGGAGCAATGGTTTCTGCATCTCACAATCCAATTGAATATAATGGAATTAAATTCTTTAATAGAAATGGAATAAAACTTTCAGAAATAGAAGAAGAGGAGATTGAAAAGTTGATTGATCAAGAAATAAAACTATCTAAAAATTTTGGAAAGAATATAAATTTCATTGAGGGTAAAACATATTACATTGATGAAATTGTGAGAAACAATAAAATTAATCTAAAAAACTTTAAGATTGCATTGGATTTAGCATATGGAGCAACAACAGTTGTCGCTCCTATAATCTTCTCAATCCTTAATGCAAATCTTATTCTTTATAATGAAAAACCTGATGGAAACAGAATAAATGTAAATTGTGGATCAACAAATATTGAATTTCTTAAAAAGAAAAAGATGGAGGAAAATTTTGATATTGGTTTCTCTTTTGATGGAGATGGAGACAGAGTAATTGTAGTTGATGAAATTGGAGAGGTTGTTGATGGAGACATGATAATGTTTTTGATTGCAAAATATCTTAAAATCAAAGAAATTGTAATAACTGTTATGAGTAATTTTGGTTTAAAAGTTCTTTTAAACAAATATGGAATAAAATATTATGAAGTTCCAGTTGGAGATAGAAATGTTTTATATAAAATGCTTGAAGTTAATGCTGATTTAGGTGGTGAACAATCTGGTCATATAATTTTTTTACCTCAAAGCAAAACTGGTGATGGAATAATAACATCTCTTTTGTTATTGAAAGTTATTTTAAATGAAAACAAACCTCTCTATGAATTAAAAAAGGAGTTTATAAAATATCCACAAATTTTAAGAAATGTAGAGGTTAAAGATAAAAATAAAATCATGCATGATGAATTTTTTTTAAAGGAGGTGATATTATGGAATGATAAGTTAAATGGTAAAGGAAGGATTCTTGTAAGACCATCTGGCACTGAAAATTTAATAAGAATTATGGTGGAAGGTGAGGATGAAAAGGAGATTAAGGAGATAGCGTTCTCCTTAGAAGATCTTTTAAAAAAGCGCCTGGCCCAAATGAATAATTTGGGTGACGAGGAAGAGGGTTCCCCTAAACATAATTAGGGGCAAAATCGAGCATTCGGCGGATGCCCTCAAGGATGTTGCCGTCCTTTGAGGTTTTCCTTAAAAACACAGGGTAACCTGTGAACAAAGGGAAAACCAGGCAAAAGGAGAAAATTATGTGTGGTATAGTTGGATATATTGGTGATAAAGATATTCTTTCCTTACTTATTGATGGACTAAAAAGATTAGAATATAGAGGATATGATTCAGCAGGAGTTGCGTTGTGTGGAAAAGATTTTTATTTAATGAAAACAAAGGGAAGAATATCTTTGCTTGAAGAAAAAATAAAAAATTCATATACAAATGGAAATTATTCAATTGGAATTGGTCAAACAAGATGGGCAACACATGGACCGCCATCAGATATAAATGCTCATCCACACTTTGATTGTAAAAAAGAGATAATCGTTGTTCACAATGGAATCATAGAAAATTATGATGAGATAAAAAAAGATTTAATTAAAAGAGGACATATTTTTCAATCTGAAACTGATACAGAAGTAATACCACATTTAATCGAAGAATTTTACAATGGAGACATTTTTGAAGCAACAATAAAGGCAGTAAAACTTTTAAAAGGTTCTTTTGCTCTTGCAATCTTTTCAAAAAGAGAAAGTGATAAGTTGGTTGCAGTAAGAAAAGAATCTCCATTAATTATTGGACTTGGAAAAAATGAAACTTTTCTTGCATCAGACATTCCAGCACTTCTTCCACATACAAAGAGTGTTGTAATCTTGAAAGATGGTGAAATCGCTCTCTTGAAAAAAGATTCTGTAAAAGTGGTTAATCTTCAAGGAGAGGATGTTGAAATTGAAACAATGGAGATAAATTGGAGCATTGAACAAGCAGAGAAAAAGGGATATAAACATTTCATGTTAAAAGAGATAATGGAGCAGGGAGATATATTGAAAGATACATTAAGAGGAAGAATAAAAAATGGTGAAGTTCTTCTATCTGAGATAAAAGATGTTGAATTTTTAAAAAATGTTAAAAATATTCATATTGTTGCCTGCGGAACAGCATATCATGCAGGATTAATTGGTAAATATATTTTAACAGATATACTTGATATACCAATAAAATGTGATGTTGCATCAGAATTTAGATATGAAAATCCAAACATAAATAAGGATTCTTTAGTTATTCTTGTATCTCAATCAGGTGAAACTGCAGATACAATTGCTTCATTAAGGCTTGCAAAAAATTTAGGTGCAAAAACATTAGGAGTTGTAAATGTAAATGGAAGCACAATCTTTAGAGAAAGCGATGAAGTCTTGCAAATTTATGCTGGTCCTGAAATTGCAGTTGCCTCAACAAAAGCATATGTTGCCCAAATTTTAACATTACTTCTATTTTCAATTTTTATTGGAAAAATAAAAGGTGTTGTACATAAAGATTTTGAAGAGTATATTGTTAGGGAGATAGAAAGAGTTCCAGAACTTGTGTCAAAAGTTTTACAGGAAAATGAAAAACCAAAAGAGATTTCTCAAAAAATAGTTAATTTGGATAATGCATTTTATATTGGTAGACTTCTTGATTATCCTACTGCCCTTGAAGGTGCTTTAAAATTAAAAGAAATTTCTTATCTTCATGCAGAGGGATATCCTGCTGGAGAGTTAAAACATGGACCACTTGCTCTAATTGAAGAAAAAGTTCCAACATTTGCAATTTCAACTGATGAAAGAGTTTTTGAAAAGATGCAATCAAATATAAAAGAAGTTAAGGCAAGAAAAGGAAAAGTTTTTTCAATTGTTAGAGAAGATTTTAAAGGAATTATAGAAGAATCTGATGAATCAATTTTAATACCAAAAACTCATATGTATACTTCTCCAATAATTGCTGTCGTTCCATTGCAATTAATAGCATACTATACAGCAGATTTAAGAGGGCTTGATGTTGACAAGCCAAGAAATTTGGCAAAATCTGTAACAGTTGAGTGAGGAGAGAGAAATGGAAGTTGAAGCGATTCTTTTAGGTGGACAAGATAAGTTGGAAGATTGGGTTAAAGAAGAAGGAGTGCCTCATAAGGCACTCCTTCAAATTGGAAGCAAGAGAATGATTGATTGGGTTATTGATTCATTGATAGGAACTCCTCAAATTAAAAAAATAATTCTTGTTGGAGATAGAGAAATTTTTAGAGATTACTTAGATAAAGTAGATATTTTCATTGATGATACTCATGATTTTGTCTATAACTTAATGAAAATTTCAGATGTTGCTGAACTTCCATATTCTTTAATAACACCAATTGATGTTCCGCTCATAACATCTGAAATTTATGCAAAAACATTATCCTATTGTTATGAATTTTGTCCAGATTGCTATCTTTATGTTCTTGTTAACAACAAAAGAGATGTTGATGAAAATTATCCTGGTACAAAGAGAACATATTGGAAATTAAAAGGTGGATATTATAAGATGGGAAATATATTTTTAATCAAAAAAGAGTTATATCCAAAGGCAATTGAATTTGGAAAACTTGTTTTTGAAGCAAGAAAATCTGCAATAAAACTTGCTTCACTTTTTCCTTTTTGGTTTATAGTTAAGGCAGCATTACATCAAGCAACATTAAGTGATTGCGAAAAGGTTGTTGTTGATAAAATAAAATTAAAAGGAAGGGCTGTACCAATTCCATATCCTGAAATTGCCATTGATGTTGATAAAAAGGAGGATCTTTTTTTCGTTAGAAAATTTTTAAAATAATATGGTAAAATAAAATTGATTTAAATTATAGGAGGATATCATGGCTATAGAAGGAAATATTGAAACTTTTCCTTTGGTAGATGTTTTAACACTCCTTACGAATTCAGGGAAAACTGGAGTTTTATACATTCAAGGTAAAAAAGGTGGCGAGGATGTCAAAGGAGAAATCCATATAGTTAAGGGAAAGATTTATGATGCTTTTTGTGGAAATTTTTCAGGAGAAGAGGCATTTAATGTTTTATTTTTGATAGATGTAGGTAATTTTTCATTTAAATTAAAAGAGATTGATACAAAACAAAAAATTACAAAATCAATAGATGCCTTGATGATTGATGCAATAAGAATGGCAGACGAAACAAAAGATCTTTATAAAAAGATTCCTCCAAGATTCACAATCATTGAAATGAATCCAAATCCACCAGAAAATACAATTGAACTTTCACCAGATGAATGGCATGTTTTGTATCTTTTTATGAATCCAATTAGCATTGAAGATGCGATGAAAAATACTATTCTTCCTGAAACAAAAGTTGTTAAAACGATTTATGCTCTTTTATCAGTTGGACTTCTTAAAAAATCAGAAAATTTAATAAATATTCCTCAATACATTTTCGATAAAATAAATGAATATTTCGATAAAAATTTCGGTCCAAAAGGAATTTATTTTTTAAATTTACATTTATCGAAGGGTATTCATGAATTTAAATCACTTAAAGAAAACCTTATAAAATTAAAAAAGGATCTATTAACTATTGCAGATGAAGCAAAAGTAGATGAAGCGATAAAATTTATTATAAAATCAATAAATCTTGATAATTCAATTTTGTTTTAAGCGTTTAAATAAAAATTAACACAATTTTTATAATTAATAATAATTAAAAATTTTGATATTAGAATTTTTTAATTTTTAAAGGGTGCGGCAGGTCACTTATCTTTTCTTCCAAAGACCTCATCCCTAAAGTCGGGCTCCCCTTGACCCCGCACCCAATTAAATTATATATAAAATTTTCTTATCTTGTCAATACCTTTAATTAATATGAAATTTTTTATACTTTCAAATTATATTTAATTTCTTATCAATTATTGATTTTTTGAATAGATTAATTTACCATTTTCAAGAATATTTTTTATGAGTGGATTAAAATCTTTTTCCATATCAAACTCTTTTTCATTAAATACTATAAAATCAACTGCAACACTTTTCTCAATTTTCTCATATATTATTGAAGACCATTCATTTCCACTTTTATTCTCTGGCATTATAACAAATAAATCGAGATCGCTATATATATCTATGTCTCCACTTAAAAAAGAACCAAAAAGATAAATTTTAATAGCACCTAATTTTTTTAAATCATTCAAAATTTTTTTTAAATTTTTTTCTAATAATCTTTTTCTTCTTTTTTTTTCTTTTTTTATAAAATCAATTAAATTCATAAATTAAATTTATTTTTTATGAAATTTATAATATCTCTTGCAATATTAGATGCTTCAAGAGCCTCTTCAGGATCATCAAAAACTCTTGATGGTATACCACCAGGAAGTCCATTTGGATATCTTGTAGGTATATAATATCTATCTAATTTTTTCACATATTTATATTTCTCAAAATCTTTTTCTAAATTCATTGCAAAATTCAATAGATCTTCTATTGAATGAGTTTGAAAAATTTGTAAAGAAGAAGTTTTATAAAATAGATAACCTTTTAATGCTTTTTCCACAGATTGTTGAAAATGAAATAATGCAAGGTAAAATTTACCTAATTTTCTCAATTCATCTGCATCGTTGAATTCATCTATTGCCTGTATGACCCATCTTTTTGCTTCCTCAAATGAATCTCTTTTCATATAATAATTATATCATTCTATTTCCAATCTCTTGGACCAATCATTCTGACTCTGCCTGTTGCTGGAGTTATGTATATTGTAATGACTTTTGGCAAAAGGTTTCCTCTTGCATCTTTTGTTTTACCTAAATAATTTTTTGAAATTAAATTTATATGACCACCTGCTGATGGATTACCCCATTCATTGAAAGAAAATGAAACATAATATCTTGTTGGAGAGGATTGATTTCCAAAAACAACTGAATTTGCACTTCCTAATCCATCATCAGTTGAAATTCCTTTGGTATATCCAAAAGCATATGGAAAACCAATATTTTTATTAAATTTTCTAACAACAATATTAGAAAACTCGCCTGGATGATTTATTATATAAACAATATCTTTTCCCTGATTATATGCTTTTTGAATTGCATCTTTTCTTAATTCATAAACATAAACATTATTAAGTTCAGGAGTACTTGGATTGTAAACATAAAAATTTATTTTTAATTTCTCAAGTTGTGCTCTTGATCTTTCTTGAACTTCTCTTATATCATTAACAAGTTGCCAAGCACTATTTTTTAAATTTTGAGATGCAATTAGAGTTGGAGATAAATAGACAACACCCATGGATATAATTGTTAGAATTGCAACAACAACAATAAGTTCAATTAAACTAAACCCTCTGTTTTTATAAGACATAAAAAATTCAAAATTTAAAAAATTTTAAATATTATATCAAATTTAAATTATTTTTTCAATTCAACTTTTTAACAATGAAATGCCATTATTTATAATTTCATTTATAAAATAATTTTTTTCTTTTTTCATTTTCTCAACTTCTGAAATTGTATATACAAAAATATCAACTGGAATTTCTATATCAAAATATTTTATATATTTCTTAATTCTTTCAATAAAATTTAAATCACTATTTTTTAATATTATTGCAATATCAAGATCACTTAATCCTGTGAAATCACCTTTTGCTAACGAACCAAAAAGAATAATATCCAATAAATTATCTTTATCAATATTTTTAATTTTTTCCATAATTTTTCTTAATTTATTTAAAATTTTATTCTTGTTTAAGGATATAATTTTCGCAGAACCTAATGATCTCACTTGCTGCATCAATTGCCTCCTCAGCCATCTTTCTATTATAATAATCGGATGGTTTGCCCTCAGAAAAACTATTTGGATATCTTGTTGGAATGTAATAACTATCTAAAACTTGCGCCTTATTTATTAATTCATCAGATATTTTTATCTCTTTTTTTATTAATTTTAATAAATTGGTTATAGAGTGACCCCAGGGTGTAAAGCCAATTTTTAGAATAAGTGCTTTAACCACTTTTTCTACACTTTGTTGCGCAGTAAAACAAGACCATTCATAATATCCATTTTCTAAATCTTTCTTTGCTTTTTCTAAATCTAATTTTCCTTGTTCATACCAATCAAGATATCTATTCACATAATAATTTTACCATATATTAAAACTTATTTTGGGCCTACCATTCTTAATGTACCAGTTCCAGGTGATACAGTTATTTCAACTGAAAGATTTTCACCAGCACTATTTTTTAAATTTGGAGTTTCAATAATAATTAAAACCTCTCCATCAATATAATTATTGTCAATTTTTTTAGGTACACCCCACTCATCATACATATATTGAACAATTCCTGAAGAATAAATTGTATCTCCTATTTTGACACTCTTTAAATAAATATTTTTATCTAAATTTTTACTTACAAAATTTTGAGTTGTTTCAAAACCATTTTTTCTTAACTCATATCTATATGTATCTTTTGTATTTAAATTAAATTCAATTCTTAAACTTTCAAGTTGGGATCTTGCTCTTTCTTGAACTTCTCTTATATCATTTAATATTTGCCATGCATTGTTTTTTAATCTCTGTCTAATTATTAATTTTGGTGAAAGATAAAAAGTGCCAAGAGTTATTATAAGAATGATAACAATAATTACAATCAACTCCATCATTGTAAAACCTTTACAATTTCTCATTTCACATCCTTTGAAAAATGGAAGGTAATTAAAACCCTCCTTTTAAATAAAATTTTAAATTAAAAATCTAAAATAAATTTTTAAGTTTATGGAGGGCTTACCATTTCACGCCATAATCTTCTTGAGAAGTATGCCTCAACAACTCTTCCACCAATAGTATCACCCTGAATAACTTTTTGTGTAATTAAATCATTTTCATTTGCTTGGGTTTTAAAATAAAATTTAACAGATATATCACTACATGAATTATTTGATGCTCTTACTCTCCAATAATAAATAGTATTTGAACTTAATATGCCAGATGGTAAGGTATAATTAGTTACCGAACCTACATTTTGTTGAAATATTATATTGTTGAAATTTTCATCAGTTGCTATTTCAAGAGTATAGTTAATTGGAGGCATACCAAATGAGGGTCCCCAAACAAATTTTGGCGTTAGTGATATACCTGAAACTGCATAAGATGGTGAAATTAAAATTGGTGGAGATGGACATGGTAAATCAAGAAGTGGAAAACTTGGTGGTCTTGTAACAAAAAGATTATAATCAAAATTTAATAACTCATATCTATATTCACCAGTATAAGTATCATAAAAAGACATTGAACCTTGAATTTTGATTTTATTTGGATTATTTTTATCAGAAACAATTCCACTTCCAGTTAAAATGTTAACATCTATTTTCATAGAGTTAGATGAATTATTAGTTAAATAAACTTTACCTGGTGTAATTACTCCTAACATATCAATACTATCTGTTTCAGTTGGAAGATTGCCATCATTATATGATTTTGGATTATCTCTATATCTTACTGGTCCTCCTTCAAAATGCACATCTTTTGTTGCATATATTGTTAGTTTACCATCAAGAAAACCACCACCTTTAAAATAAACTTCTCCATCAATATACATAACAGTTCCAGGATTAGAAGATATGTTTAATGTTGTCCATCCACCTCTACCATTAATTCTATATTTAACTTTGTTGTTCTGAATATCTATTTCAACATAACCATTATTTGGTGCAGTAACATAATAAGGAGTTCCTTGTGTTTGTTGTAATATCTCATTTTTTGCTTGATTTATTAATGAGTTAGAAGCATTTGGATCTGTTAATGGTATTGCTTCATTTGTATAATATAAAAACAATCTATCTAATCCATTATCATAGTTCCCATCGGCATCTAAATCAATATACCAACTTCTTACTCTTTCAACACCATCTGAATCAATTATTTTTTCTCTATCTTGACTTATTTTTACTGTCCCATTTTGAACAACAATTCCTGAGTTTGAATCTGGTATAGGTGAAATTGGAAGCCAAGTTTCATTATGATTCCATTGATAAAAATCTACCACATATTCAACTCCTTTGTGTATAAATTTAAATTTTCCATTATAGGTTACTCTTCTTCTTGCAATTATTACATCGTTTATTTCTCCATAAAAGTAAACTCTATTATTTGTTCTAACAGGACCTATTATATGTTCAGATGATGGTAATGTAATATCATTGTTGGTTGCAAGAATATAATATGGATAGTTATATGGGAAAATTTGTGATGGTGGAGGTGGTGTTGGTAATTCTTCTCCAGAAGGTGTCCATCTAACAATAGTGCCAGGTATAACAAATAATGTCGCTTCTGGCTCGTCTTCGCCAATTATAAATGGAATTTGGAATTCTGCTCTTATTCCTCTTTTAATTGGTGTAAATTCATAAGATAGACCAGCATTTTTTAAATTTAAATTTGTTTTATCAACATCTAAAGCATTTATATAAACTTTATGGTCTATTTGTGGATAACTATTAGAACCACTATTTTTTAAAGGATATTTTTTATATTCAGCATCTTCTTCTCTTGGACAAACAAGTTCTAATTTATCTCTTATTGAACTTTTATAAATTGATTTTGGAACTGGTTTGTTAAAAACATAAGCAACTGCAGAAATTATTAATTTTCTTGTTGGATATATATCTACATCAGAAGAGTAAAGACGAATTTCATCTGCTGTTCTTACAATTACACCCTCATAACTAATTTGACTTTCATCAACAACTGGATAATCAATATCATATGGAATGATTATTCCAACTTCAACACCATTTTCTTCTTTTATTATTTTATCTTCTGGTGGACACTCATTGCTTACTCCAGAATAACCTCCTAAACTATTTACAAGTAAAGTCATTTTATCAATAACATATTGAGACCAATTTGCATAACTACTGTTAATATCATTTTTAATTGCAGATAAAATACTTTCTATGCAACTTGAACAATCTTCATTAAAAGATGCACTATAAATATTTAAAGAAAATTTATTTAACTCTTGACTGAATCTTTGACTTAATCTTATTAATCCTAAATCAGGATTTGTATTTATATCAATAAAGTTGCCTCTTGAATCAAGAAGTTTTTTATTTATGTTATCAATTCCATAGAAATCATAAAAATATTGTCCTTTTGATAAGTAGGTTGAAAAAGATTGATTTATTATGTTTTGTATCGTTGTTTTATCTTCATTATTTAAAGAATTACAATATTCTAAGGAATTTAAATAATTTGTTAATGAATTTATAACAGGTTCACCAGAATTTATTTCAAAAGCCAAATATTCTGGTAGAGTATAAAAATGATATTTTTGAACCATATTTATCATATATTCAAGACCTGCATCAGCAACTGTAAATGATTTTTTGGAATTATATGTTATATTTTTTAAATTTAACCCTCTACTGACACTTACATAAGTAAATCCAATTATTCCTGCGAGTAATACACTTATTATAAACACACTTATTAAAGCAAAGCCCTCTTTTTTAATTAATTTTTTCATGGAGCGCAACCACCTATTGTTAAATTATTTCTTAATGCTATATTTCCTAAATAAATATATTCTTGTGGGTTTCCTCTTAATCTAAGTTTAACATAAGAGACAATACAAACTTTAACTAATTGACCCTGTTTTTTAAAAATAATATCTTTTATAGTTGGTTCAGTTACAGGATTTCCTCCAACCCATTCACCTAATTCATCATTCCATGTATCTCTAACCAATTGTTTGCAATTTGGAAAAGTTTTTATTGTGTAACTTGCATCACTTAATCTATACCTTACATATTCAATTGCATCTGGATTTTGAGGATCTCTATGTGAAAAAACAATCATTGAATAAGATGTATCATCTTCAACAGGATCATTCAACATTAAAGGAGATGTTGGTTCATACAAAAAACAAGCATCTCTTATCTCTCTTTCCAATCTATCCATCCCTGCCCTTAAATTATCAATAAGAGCAGTTCTTATATAATTCTCTTGATTAAAAGAGGTTATTTGAGAAAAAATTGGATATAATCCAGCCATAATAATTCCAAATATTGTTATTGCTATTAATAATTCAATCAAAGTAAAGCCTTTACGGTTCATGATACGAAACCTCAGTTGATGATTTCATCAATCTTTCTCTTTTTCCTTCATTCCATTTTACAACCAAATCTATTTTATAAATCATTTCATAAATATTATCTCGATTAGTAAAATCTTCTGGATATTCTGTTATATACAAATCAAAAGTAAATGCTTTATAAAAATTTTTTAAATTAATTAAGGTACCATCAGGTCTTAAAAAATTAAAATCAAAATATGGATTATTTTCATCAACAATCATATTTTCTTCATATTTCATTGTTAAATCTGCACCAGAAAAAAATGGATTAGGAACTTTTTTTGTATGTGGTAATTGTATATAAATTCCATTTAAAGATGTTTTAGGATATACATTGTTGTCATAAAATTTTCTTCCTCTTAAATCTTCCAATATATAATTATTTAAATTTTCTGCAAGAAGTTCAAAGTGACGGGATGTTGTTTGTTTGTATAAAAAAGTTACAGTAGATAATGTAGCAAAAATGGGGAAAATAAAAATAACGAGGGCAATCAAAACCTCAATAAGTGTTAATCCTTTCTTGTTAATAAATATCTTAAAATTAATCATCTTTTTAAAAACTCTTTTCTATTTTCCCCTTTTAAAAATTTTTTAAGGGAGGAGAGAGTTTAATCTCTCCTCCAAAAATTTTTTACACTAAAATATGCAAATTTGATTATGAAGGAGGTTGTGGTGCAGAAGTAGTTACACCAGCATTTCCAAGAGAATCCCTGTAAATATATTCATTAGGAGCAGAAGTTTGAGAATATAAAACATATGATGAACCTGTAGAATTGCTTCGATAGTAATAAGAACCATTATTAGGATCGAATGGATCAATAGGTAATTTTTCAATATATACAATTGGTCCTCTTTCACCAGTTGCACTAACTTTACCTTCGGCATTAATTGTTCCATTTCCAGTTAATTCAGCGCCAGCACCAGAGTCAGCAACTAATCTATCAGCATCTTCCTGCACAGGATAAGTGTTCCAATCTGTAAAGAACATCTGAAGGGCATTAGCAAGTGTCCTCAAATCACTCTGAACTCTTGATTTTCTTGCTCTATCCTGCATGTTTCTGTAGGCAGGAATTGCGATTAGGGCAAGAATCAAGATGATTGCGATTACCACCATTAACTCAATAAGGGTGAAACCCTTACCTTTTCTCCACATACTTTTCTACCTCCTTTTTTCAAATTTGGCGCCATTTTTCATAAATTATATATGACCAAGCCGGTTGCGCCACCAGGCTCCGCCTTCTCCCATGGCGCCCATCTTTTGGGAGAAGACATCTTCGCCCTCTTGGTCTTTAAAAATAACTAAATTTCACTTTCTAATATTAATATATTAACATTTTTTAAATTTGTCAATAGGTATAAAATCATTTTAAAAAAATTTCTAAAAAATTTTATTATTGCTAAAATTTTGGCAACTTGAAATTTTTCATTTAACTATTTATAATCAAAAAAATGAGAAAAAATAAAACTTTTTTTATAATTTTGTTTTTATTAATTTTTTTAAATTTAAATGTATTTTCAAAAAACCAGAACAATGTCACCGCTAATCAAAAATTATTTATATATGAATCACCATATATTGATTATGAAATTTTTTTTATAGATAATAAAGAGTTTCTTTTATCTAATGGGACAATCTTTTCTGTTCAAAATGATAATAATCTCATTATAACAAGCAGATATTATATCCCTATTAGAAAAATTAAATTGTTAAAAGGAGATTATCTTTTATCTAGTTCGGGTAGTAATTTATATTTATTTAATAAATTAAATGGCAATATATACATCTTCTTTAATAACAAAATTAAATTCTATAAAAAAATTGGAAAAATAGATGTTTCAGATTTTGAAATTTACAAGAATAATTTTTATTTTTTATTAAAACACAAAATTTTATATTTAAATGAAGATTTAAATATCCACAATATAAATTTAAATGAAATATTTTTTAAGTTTAAAATTATTCATGACAAAATATTTTTAATAAACAATGAAAAATTAAAAATAATTAAATTAAATGGTGATATCATTAATGAATTAAAAAGTGATTCAAAAGAATTCAAAGCATTTGATGTTAATTTTGATGAAAGAGTATACATAATTGAAAAAGATGTACTGAAAATATTTGATAAAGATTAGAAGATTTTAAAAAGTATAAAATTCAGTGATTCGCCTGAAGAAATTTTTTTTTTGATTTATCTAGGGCACTGATTTTATATTTTAAAAATTCGGGAATAAAAGTTTTAGAACCACAAATAAACTATAGAACTATTGATAAACTTCAACATCCATCAGATATAACAATTGATGAAGAAAAAAACATTTATATTTTAAGTTCTGGAGGCTCAAAAGTTTTGGTTTATGATAAAAATTTAAATTTTAAATATTCTTTTGGCGAAAATATTTTAAATCATCCACAAGGAATATATTACTCTGATGGAAAAATTTATATAAGTGATTCATGGAATAATAAAGTAAGAATTTTTAATAAAAATGGTGATTTAATTTTATCTTTTGGAAATTTTGGAGAAAAAGAAAATGAATTTTCTTATCCTTCAAGAATTAAAATTATTGATAATAAAATTTATGTTCTTGATTTTTATAATCATAAATTAAAAATTTTTGATTTAAATGGAAAATTTTTAATTTCATATGGAAGTGAACCATATTTATGGTCAAAAAGAATAATTAAACCAAAGGATACGCTATTCAATCCAATAGAATTTTTCATTAAGAACAATAAAGTTTATATTATAAATGGATATACATTACTAAAATTTGATAATAAAATTAAAAAATATGGTTTAAACGATTATATAACAAAGGTTATTTCATTTAATGATGATATTTATTTATTAGGTTTTAGGTGGAAATATATTTATAAATTTAATGAAAAAGAAAATAAAATAATTCCTGTTTTTTCAATCGTCAATAATTATAACAAAAAACAAGATTTTATAATTCCATATTCATTTATTATTGATGATAATAAAATTTATATTTTAGATAGAACAAATTCTAAATTATATTTAATTGAGGGAATCTTATGAAATTAAAAAGTTATTTTCATTATGTTTTTTTAATTTTAATTACTACATTTACAAGAATTTTTTTATTTAAAGATTTCTTTCATGAATGGGATCCTATTAATTTTGCTTTAGCAATAAATAAATTTGATATCTATACTGACCAACCACATCCGCCTGGTTATTCAATTGTTGTATTGTTTTCTAAAATTTTATTCTATTTTATTAAAGACCATTTAAGAACTTTACAAATATTAAGTTTAATAATTTCTATCATATCAGTTATAATATTTTATCTATTTATTTTTAAATTAACAAATAACAAAAATTACGCTTTTATAACTTCAATAGTTTTTTCCTTTACACCCATTTTCTTTTTTTATGGAATAGTTGAAGATGTATATATTTTTGAAGCATTAATAACTTTACTTTTTGGTTACTTTGCATATCAAACAATAAATAACAAAAAATATTTTCCATATTTTTCAATAATCTATGGTTTAATTGGTGGAATTAGGTTTAATGATTTATTATTCTTTTTTCCATTATTTTTATATATTTTTTTAAAATCTAAAATAAATCTAAAGGGAAAAATTTTAATTTTTTATTAGTTCTTATTTCTATATTATCTTGGTATATACCTTCTGTTTTATTCGGTGGTGGTTATGAAATTTACTCATACCGTTCTAAATCTATATTTAACTGGGTTTTGGGAACATCAATTTTTTATGAAAATAATTATTGGTTAAATCATACTTTTAAAAATTTCATTATATTTATAAAAGATTGTTTTTTAAGCATTATATTTTTGATATTTTTATTCAAAAAGGATAAAATTTATCTAATTTTCTTTACTTTATGGACATTACCTTCTTTTTTATTTTATTTTTTTATTCATACACCAAAAGTTGGTTATTATTTAACAATAATACCGGCTGTTTATCTCTTTTTATTTTATAAATTATATAAAGTGAATTTTAATTTTAAAAAATTAATTTTTTTAATTTTAATTGCAATAATTTTATTAAATTCAATTTATTTATTTAATATACTAAATAAAAATTTGAATAACCAAATAGATGTAATAAAATATATATTAAATAATGTAGAAACAAATATTGATGATGAGAATAGTGTAATATTTATTTTTGATGAAACAGTTAATTACTTTAGACCTTGTCAATGGTATTTAGAAAATCACAAAATATACTATCTTACAAATACAAGTTCTTATATTATTGAATGGAACATTAAAAATGGATATATTTTAATGGATGGTAGAAAACCATTTAAAATATTTGAAGGTAATATTATTGACTTAAATAAAGATACTAAAGAATTAATATTTATAACGAATAGACCTGAAATGCTATATGATTTATTAGAATTGAAAGAGACACAAATTAAAAAAAGTATGGGAACATTAAAAGGTATTAGTCTTACAATTATTTCATATAAAATTGATGAAAATTTTGATTATTTATTTGTAAGAGGATATATTATAAAGTTAAATGATTGATTTATTTAATAGAAAGAGGTTTTTTGATAAAAGAATTAGAAAAAATTTAATTTTAATATTAATTATAATTTCTTTTAATTTTTTAATTTTTAATTTGTTTCATGATTCTTATAGAATGAATGATTCACATTTAATTTATGCATTAGATGATCCATATATTCATATGTATATAGCAAAAAATTTAATCAAATATGGAGTTTGGGGTATTAATAAATATGAATTTGCTAGTGCATCTTCTTCGCCTGTTTGGACGATTTTACTTTCAATCATCTATTTAATTTTTGGTGTTAAAGATTAAATACCATTTGTTTTAAATATAATAATAGCAAATTTAATTATTATATATACTTATTTAATATTAAAAAAATTTAAAATATCAAATCTATTAACATTTATTACCTTAATTCTCATAATATTTATAACTCCAATGCTAACACTAATTTTTATAGGAATGGAACATTTATTGCATATATTTTTTATTTTATTTTTTCTAAAACTTTTCATAGAAATATTTTATAGTAATCAAAATATTAGTTCATTTAAAATATATCTTTTTTATATTGTTAATTCAATATTACCTCTAATTCGTTATGAAAGTTTATTTTTATTACCTCCCTTAATAATTTTTTATTGTATAAAAGAAAAATTAAATTTTTAATAAATAACTTGATTTTTATTTTTTTACCTATAATTATTTTTGGATTAATCTCTAAAATTTATGGAAGTTTTTTAATTCCAAATTCTCTAATTTTAAAAATTGGTATTAATTTAGAATCTTTATTAAAACATATATTTTTAAAAAATTTCAAGTTAATATTATATAATAATATCATTTATTTTCAAATAATGATTTCTGCTTTTATTATGATTTTTTATATTATGAAATCTAAAAGTTTTAATAAAAAGAAACAACAATTAATTTTCTATTTATTGTTTTAGCAATTATACATTCTCTTTTAATTCGTAATAAACAATAATATAGATATGATGCTTATGTAGTTTTTATTGGCTTGTTTTCAATATTTTCTTCATAGAACCATTAATATCAATCTTTATAAAAATTATTTTTATCTCTAGTAAGAAAATTATAAATTCTATTAAAATTGATAAAAAATCTACAAAGTTTGATTTTAAAAATGTATTATCTTTATTATTAATAATAGTTTTTGTTTCAATTTTTACAAATATAGTTTATGAAAATTCCAAAAAAATAATATATCCTTTTTATTTTAGGGCAACTGATAGTTACAAAAAAATTGTTGTTGCTACAAATAATATTTATAAACAACAATTTCAGATGGCAAAATTTATAAAATATTTTTATAATGAAGAAAAAATTGCAATTAATGATATTGGAGTAATTTCATATTATACAGATGTATATATTGTTGATTTAGTGGGTTTAGGAAACAATGAAATAGCAAAATTGAAAATTAATAAAAATTATAATTCAAAGAATTTGTTAAATATACTTGATAGAGAAGGCATAAATTTGATAATAATTTATGATAGTTGGTTTAGAGATTTTTTAAAAGATTTAAATATAAATTATAAAAAAATTTGTGAATGGAAAATTAATAATAATGTAGTATGTGGTTCAGATATTGTATCTTTTTATGTTATAAAAGAACCAGAAAAAATTAAAACATTAGAAATAAATCTAAAGAATTTCTCTCCTCTTTTACCGAGTAATGTTTCTACCAAATTTTTCAATCAAAAATAAAATTTTTATGTAAGATCATATAAGATATATAAAATTTGAAAATTATAGTAAAATTGATTTATGAAAAATATTTCAAAGAGTTATAGAGTTCTTTCTAAGAATGAGTTTGGTGCATGGGAGAAGAAAATTGTTGCATTTATTTCAAATGATTTATCTCCTAAATCAAAAATAATTTATGATTGGGAGATAATAAATCTTGTTGATGCGCCTGATGAGGTATTTGCAAGTATAATTAATCAACTTCCAATAAATAGAATTATTGAACTTGATGTAAATGAAAAATATTCAAAAGATGAGAGAGAGAAAATTATATCAGTTATTAATATAAAAGAGGGAAAAGAATCAATAAGAAGATTGCCATATTTATTGAAAAAAATAAAAATTTCTAAAAATTTAAAGGATTCATTAAGGTTAATCATGAAAATAATTTTTAAAAGTGATGAGGATAACAATTTAATTGAAAAAATTTTAAAATGAGTGCTCCAACTCTTCGTTATCTCTGGTCTTCCCTATATTTAAGGAAGATTCTTATGAGATAACGAGAGAGTCAGAGCAGATTTAAGTATATCATAATTTTATATAGTTTTCAAATTGAAATTTATTTTTAAAAATTGATTTAATTTTTTTTATTCTTCACTCTCTTCTTTATCTAATCTCTTTTTCCAAAATCTTTTTGTCTCTTTTGTTATTTCAACTCCTTTTGGAACAAACAAAAATACATAATTTGAAATTTTTTCTGTAGAACCATCAAGAGCATATGCTCCACCACTTATAAAATCAATTATTCTTCTTGCAAGTTCTCTATCAGTATCTTCAAAATTAATTATAACGGGCCTACCTGATTTTAAATCATCAATTATTTCTTGTGCTTCATCAAAAGATTTTGGCTCAATAACAACAACTTTCACTCCACTCTCTTCACCAACCTCAATTCCTTCTTCCTCTTCCTGAATCTCTTTTATCTCTTCTTCAAAACCAAAAAACTTTTTTAATCCATCAATAAAACCCATGTGACCTCCTTTATTTAATTATCTCTTTTCCTAACAAATCAAAAAGTGGTTTGTTCTCATCAATTTTTGGAAAAATAAAATAATCACCACTTTTTATAAATTTAAACTTTTCAATTGAAATAAATCTTGTTTTAAAATCTCCTTTTATATCAAAACCATTATTTTTGATGAAACTATCTTTAATTTTTATTAGATCTCCCTCATAAATGAGAATTTCAAAAGGGTAAATTCTTTCATCAAGATAATATTCAATGAATTTATTGAATTTAACTTTTATAAACTCTCCTTTTTCAACTATTTCTCCTTTGAAAATTTCTCCATTTTCAATGTTTTTTAAATAAACAATATCACTATTTAAAAAATTTTTTAAAGTTTCATCATTTTCAAAAATTACAAATGAGTAGAGATTATCTATTATTTTAAAAATTGGGTCGCCAATTTTTATCATATCTCCATCATGAAGAATTTTAAATTTATTTAATTTTTCTTTTAAAGATTTTAAATCAAAAGATATTTCATTTTTAAAATCAAGTTCATCAAACTTTAAAGAAAAGATTCCAACTGAATTTGAATAAAACTTGAACTCTCCCTCATTCGATGTTATTAAAGCAACAAGAGAATTTTTCTTTACCTTGTCTCCATCTCTATAAAAATATTTAACTTTTCCTTCATATGGTGAATAAACAATATCTTCATTGAATAAAATTACTCCATCCCTTTTTATAAAAACTCTTTCATAATGATTTTCAATTTTATATGTTTGAGGTAAAGAGAAAATAGAAAATATCTTTTTATAGTTAAAAAGAAAAAGAATGATCAAAAAGAAAAATATTACCCTTATAAATCTTCTCAATCTTTTTCTTCTCTTCTCTTTCTTAAAAATGAAGGAATTCTTAAATCTTCAATTGTTGGAATCTCCTCTAACTCTTTAATTTTTCCTTGTGGCTCATATTTTGGTTGGAAGTTTGTTGCTACAACAACTATTTTAATTTGATCTCCCAACTCATCATCAATTGTTACTCCAAAAATTATATTTGCATCTTGATCAGCATTTGAACTTATTATGTTCATTGCATTTTTAACTTCATGAATTGAAAGGGTTTTACTTCCAGAAATATTAACAACAATTCCTTTTGCTCCAGATAGAGACATCTCAAGAAGAGGACTTGTTAAAGCACTCTTTGCTGCTGATTCTGCTCTTTTATCACCAGAACCTGTACCAATTCCAAGCCAAGCATTGCCTGCTCCTCTCATTATTTTAGCAACATCCATAAAATCAACATTAATTAAACCAGGTTGAGTTAAAAGGTCTGAAATTCCTTGAACTCCTTGACGAAGTGCCTCGTCTGCAAGAGAAAATGAATCAAGTAAACTTGTTTTAGGGGTTGTAATTTCAAGAAGACGATTGTTTGAGATTATTATTAAAGTGTCAACTTTCTCTTTTAAAAGAGAGATTCCCTCTTCTGCAACCTGAAGCCTTTTTCTACCCTCAAACGAAAATGGTTTTGTAACAACACCTATTGTTAGAGCACCAAGTTCTCTTGCAATTTCTGCAACAATAGGTGAGGCACCTGTTCCTGTTCCTTTTCCCATACCAGCAGTTATAAAGATTAAATCTGCGCCTAGTAATGCGTCTTTTATTGCATCTCTACTCTCTTCTGCCGCTTTTTTTCCAAGTTCTGGATCAGAACCTGCACCAAGTCCTTTTGTTGTTTTTGGACCAATTTGAACCAATCTATGTGCTTTTGATAGTTTTAAAACTTGAACATCAGTATTTATAGCAATAAATTCAACATTTTTAATCTCTCTTTCAATCATTCTATTGACTGCGTTTGTACCTCCTCCTCCAACTCCAACAACCTTTATAACCGGCTTAACTTCCTGCCATGGATCATAAGCATTGCCCATTCTTTCCTCCTCATTCAAATATTTTTTCAAAAATTTTAAAAAATTTTGAAAAAAACGAACTCTTTTCTTTCTCCTCAAATATAGATCTAACTGCACCTATAACAGGTATTATATCTATATTATCTAATTTTAACTCACTTTTATAATCAATTGACTCAGCAATTGATACTGGTAAATTAAAATAATCTTTTGTAAACTCTTTAATATTTTTTATTTTAGCACCTTCACCACATAAAAGAATCTCTTCTGGATAAAATTTAAATGATAGTCTCTTAATTTTTTTCTCAATCATCTCTAAAATTTCATAAATTCTCATTGATGCAACTTTTTTTTCAATTGAAATTGGATAATCGGGATCTATAAAAATTTTGGAATCAAGTGCTCCTTTTTTATAGACAATCTCTTCTGTATCTCTTGGTGGTATTTCAAGAACATATGAGAGATCTCTTAAAACATCTCTAACTCCAACATCAAAATATTCAATATGATAAGGAATGTTATCGTATCCTAAAATTGCATAAGTAAATCTCTTTTCTATCTCAATTATGAAATTTTTTGAAAAACTATCTTTTATTCCATTTACAAGTATTAAAGGAGATAAAAATAAGCCAATAAGAGAGTCTTTTTTGTCAAACAATGAATTTAATAAGTTTATTTTTTCTTTTTCAATTGCACAAACTGTAAATATTCCAATTAAATTTCTTCCCTTTTCTCCGACTGGAGAGGAAACTTTTTTATCATCAAGATAAAACTCATTTTTAAAAAAGTGTATTATCTCCTTTTTATCTTTATGAACTGCTTCTTTTATTAAATTCATCATGTTTTCAATGTCACTTTCTCTAATCTTTTTCTCTTCTTTGCTTTTTAAAATGAATTTTTTCTTGTATATTGTTGGTTTATCATAAATTGTTATTATGTTTTTGAATTGACCAATCAAATCTTCAAATTTTTTAAGTTCACTTTGTAATTTTTCTTTAAGTGGTGAAAATTTCAAAATTTTACCATTTTTATAATTAATATCTTCAAATTCAAATCTTTCAACAATATTTATAACATTATCTTCTATTCTTATTAAATTTAAAATAATTTTATCTTTTGGTGAAAACTCAATAACATTTAAATTTTTCATTTTTTTAATCCCTTTATTAAAACAATGTTATCAAAAGTTGCATCAATTATACCAGATAATTTTTCATTTTTTAATAATAAAAGAACATTTTGAATTCTTTTTTTTAAATTCTCTTTTCCAATAAAAATAGTTAAATTTTCATTTTTAAGATAAATTTCATCTTTTTTTATATTAACGAAAGGAGTCAAAGATAGTTTGTTAAGTTCATCTTGAAAATATAAATATGTTGAGTGAAAATTTTTTAAAGATTCAAGATGGTTTGGAGGAGTTTCATCTTCATTAAAATAGATTAAAATTGCCCCATTTATCTCTCCTTGATATAAAAAATTACCATCTGAAGAGTAGATATAGGATTTTCCACCATTTATTATATTCTTTAAAACAATTCCCTTTTTTTCATACCCTTTTACTTTATAAGTAAAAATAGAGTCCCTTTCTATATGAGAATTAAAATAGGTAAAAACAAATCCATAAAAATCTTTTAAAATTTCTTTATCACCCTTTATTAAAAATTTTGGATAGATTGGAGGAAAGATTAAAAAGATTATTAAAATTGATATTAAAATTAATTTTTTTACCATGGTTCAAGCACCTTAAATGGGATCTCTTCTTCAATTTCTCCAAGAATTATAATTTCAGGATTCAATAGAATTTTAAATTTTTCATAAACCATTTCTCTAACTAATTTCATTAGAGTGATTATCTCTTTAAAAGTTGCATTTCCTCTGTTTAAAATAAAATTTGCATGAAGTTGAGAAACTTCAGCATCTCCAATTTTTAAACCTTTACATCCTGCCTTCTCAATTAAAAAGCCTGCCTTATTTTCTCCCTCATTCTTGAAAACACACCCTGCTGTTGGAAAATTAATTGGTTGAGTTAATTTTCTTTTTTTCATTTTCTCTTTTAATGTTTTCAAAATCTTTTCTTTTTTCTCTTTTTTCAATTCAATTATTGATTCAATAACAATAAATTTTTTTTCAAGTATTGATGATCTTCTATAAGAAAAAAGGATGTTTTCTTTTTCAAGTATATGAATATCTCCAAATCTATCAAGAACCTTAATTTCTCTTATAAAATCACCAATTGAGCAACCATCTGTGCCGGCATTCATTGCAATAACTCCACCAAGAACACCAGGTATACCATAAAGATTTTCAAGCCCAGACAACTCATTTTTAATTGATATTGATATGAGTTCACTTAAAGGAACACCACTTTGAGAATTTATAATGTTTCCCTTTATCTCAATTATATTGAAGTTTTCTTTTGAAATTTTTAAAATAATTCCTCTCACCCCTCTATCAGATATGAGTAAATTTGAACCATTACCCATAATGTAAATTGGAATGTTTTTATCTCTTCCAATCTTCAAAATAACTCTTATATCTTCAATGTCTTGAGGTATTATTAGATAATCAACCTTCCCACCAATTTTAAATGTTGTTAAATTTTTTAAATCGAAATTCTTATAAACCTTTCCTTTAATGAATTCTAACTCATTAATTATTTTTAAATTCACCTAAAAACTCCTTAACCAAATTTTTAATTTTACCAGGTCCCATAAAAATGACAACATCCTCACTTTTTATATTATTTCTTAAATATAGAATAGCACTTTTTTTATCGAAATAGAAAACATCTTTATCATAGTAAAGATTTTTTGCTTTCTCAAATAAAATTTCACTATCCATATCAAATGTTTCTGTCTCATCTGCAGGATCTATTGGAAGAAAAATTACAACATCTGCATATTTTACACTTTTAGGATATTCATCTTTTAAGTTGAAAACTCTTGAATATCTGTGTGGCTCTAATATTAAAATTATTCTTCTATTTTTATAAATTTCTCTCGCAACCCTTAATGTTGTCTCAATTTCAGTTGGATGGTCTGCATGATCATCAATTAATGTAAAAAATTTATCATATAATATCTCAAATCTTCTTTTTACTCCTTTAAAGTTCTCAAGAGATTTTAAAATTTTTTCAAAATCTATATTGAATTCAAAAGAAGACGAAATTGAAGCAAGGGAGTTTAACGCATTCATATAACCAGGAATTTTTAAATTGTAATCACCAATATACTTTTTATCTTTATAAAGGGAGATTTTTTGATTTAAATAATTAATCTCTTTTATCTCTCCATAAAAATTTGCATTTTTATCTTTAATTGAGTATGAAATTATATCAACCTTTAAACTCTTCAATATCTCATTTGTCACTTGATCATCAATAGATAAAATAACTTTTCCTGACTTTGAATTGTTAATGAATTCAATGAAACTCTCTTTTAAAAGAGAGAAATCTCCTTTATATGGACCATTTAAATCAAGGTGATCTCTATCAATATTTGTTATAACAGGCAAGTAAATATCAAATTTCAAGAAAGATTTGTCATGTTCATCTGTTTCAAGAACAAAAACATCTCCATCACCCCATTCACTTCCAAAATCAAATTCATCGCTTTCTCCACCAATATAAATAGTGGGTTTAAAATTAGAATCTTTAAAAATTTTTGAAATCATTGAGGTTGTTGTTGTTTTTCCATGGGTTCCAGCAACACCAATTGTTTTTTTATTTTCCATTAATTTGCATAAAAAATCTACTCTATGAAAAATTTTTTTATTTAAATTCTTTGCATATGAAAGTTCTTCATTTGTCTCTTTAATTGCTGATGAGTAGATTATTATATCTTTGTCTAAAATATTTTCTTTTTTATGTCCTAAATAAAAATCAACCCCAAAATCCATTAATTTTTTGACTTTTTCATTTAAAAAAATATCTGAGCCAGAAACTTTATATCCCTCTTTTAAAAGAAGATTTGTAAGAGATACCATTCCAGAACCACCTATTCCAATAAGATGAACCTTTTCACTCATTCATTATCTCCTTTAAAATTATATCTTTTGTATTTGGTAAAGAGAATCTCTCAAAATTTTCTTTATAGAGATTTAAATTATCATTTAACTTTTTAAACTTTTCAATAAAAACATTACCATCATCTGAATAGAAAACTTCACCAATTTTTAATTTCTCAACTATCTCACTATTTTTTATTTGATGAAAACTATTTTTTATTGGAACAATTAAAGATGGCTTTTTTGAAATTAAAATCTCCCACAAAGTTCCTGCTCCACCTCTTCCTATAACAAAATCTGATGCTCCATATGCATATTCAATTTCATCTAAATAGTTGAATGTTTTATTTTCGAATTTAAAATTTTCATTGAATAAAACATTTCCTTTAATAATTATTCCAAAAAGGTTCATTAAATAAATTTCTTCTTCATATTTTTTAATTAGTTCAAGAAGATATTTTGATCCTCCACTTCCTCCTATTAAAAGAAAAATTTTCTTATCTGTCATAATTCCCAACTTATCTTTTCCTTCATCTTTTTTAATCTTACCAATATTTTCCCTTACAGGAAAACCAGTGAAAACATAATTTTTATTTTTTATATGAATTTTTGTATCTTCAAAAGAGATAAAAACTTTTTTTGCATTTTTAGAAAAAATTTTGTTAACTTTCCCTAAAATTAAATTTTGTTCATGAAGAAAATATGGAATCTTAAAAAATTTTGCCCAAAATAGAATTGGAAATGATGAATAACTTCCTGTTCCAACAATTTTATCTGGTTTAAACTCTTTTATTATCTTAAATGATAATAAAAGAGAAAAAATTAAAGACGGATAAAAATAGATTTTTGAAGGAGATGGAATTGGAAGTGAAATAAAAGGAAGGTGCTCTTTCTTTAAAATTTCAACTTCCCTCTCCCTTCTTCCAATTGTAAATAAAATTTCAAAACCAACATCTTTTAAATATTTCCCAATTAAAATACCTGGATATATGTGCCCTCCTGTTCCACCAGTTGCAATAATAACTTTCATTCTACATACCTCGAAATGTTTAAAAGAATTCCTGCCTCAATTCCATTAATTAAAAGTGATGTGCCTCCATAACTTATAAATGGAAACGGAAGACCTGTTGCTGGAAAAAGTCCAATGTTAACTCCAATAACAATTAAAGATTGTAAGACAATATGTGTTGTTATTCCAAAAGAGAGAATTTTTAAAAATGGATCATCAACTTTTATAGAGATTCTATAACCTTTGTAAAGAATTAAAAAGAGAATAAGAAGAAGAATTGATGCTCCAACAAGTCCACTCTCTTCACAAATCAAAGAAAAAATGAAATCTTTTGAAACAAGTGGTATGTAATCAAATTTCTGTTTCCCATTCATATATCCAAGACCAAAAAGACCTCCTGAACCAATAGCAATTAAAGATTGAGCGATTTGATAACCTTCTTTTGTTATAAATTTAAATGGTTGAAATGTGCTTATAATTCTTATTCTCCATTCATCTTTCATCATAATTAAAATTGGAGATAAAAAGATAAAAATCGATGGAATTATGAGATGTTTAATTTTATATGTTCCAACAAATAATATTATGAAGAATATTAAGTAAATTATCATTGCTGTTGAAAGGTCTGTTTCAAATAAAATTAAAGCAACACCTAAAAGAGTGTAAGAGATGAGAGGAATAAGGTAAAAGAATCTTTCCCATAAGAGATAATCTTTTGAGAGATAGTAAGATGTGAAAAGGATTGAGGTTAATTTAAAAAGTTCTGATGGTTGAAAACTCATTCCAAAAACATAGATCCATCTTTTATAATAACTTCCTTGATTTAAAAATGGGACATATACTAAAGCAAGAAGAATTAAAGACAGGAAAAATAATGGCTTTGAAAATTTAATTATTGTCTTTTTTGGTATAAAAATTGATATTACAAGAGAGAAGAATGAGATTGATGCAAAAATAAGAAATCTTTTGAAAGTGTACATCTCTTGAATTTTGAAATATTCAACACTTCCTGCTGAAAATTGCCAAAGAATCCCAAAAAGATAAAGAATAACAAAAAGAAAAAGGAGAATTAAATCAGGTTTCTTTTTCATTCTTTAACTCCAAAACATACTCCTTGAACTTTTCACCCCTATCTTCAAAATCAATAAACATATCAAAACTTGCACAAGCAGGAGATAAAAGAACAATCTCTTCCTTTTTTGCAACAGAGTATCCAATTGATATTGCTTCTTTTAAATTTGATGCGATTGTGTAATCTTTAAAGTTAATTTCATCAAAAATTTTCTTAAACTCATCTTTTGTTTCTCCAATCAATATAGCAAATTTTGCTCTATCCTTCACAACTTCACAAAGTTCTTTAAAATCAAGTTTTTTACTACTACCTCCAAGAATAACTATCACTCTCTTTTTAGGAAATGATAAAAGAGCAAGTTTTGTAGATTCAGGCTTTGTTGCTTTTGAATCGTTAATGAATTTAACTCCATTTATCTCTGTCACATATTCCAATCTATGGGTCAGAGGTTTAAACTCTTTTATTCCCTCTCTTATAGCATCTAAATTTTTTGTTATTAAGTAAGATGATAGAATTGATGCCATAATATTTCTTGTATTAAAATCACCAATTAGAGAACTTTCTTCTCTCATTATTACATCTATTTTTTCTTGATCGATTTTTAAAATTATTTTTTTATCTTTACAAAAAATCCCTTCAACCTCTTTATCAAGAGAAAAGAATAAAACTCTACTTTTAACAAAATCTTTTAAATTTCTTAACTTTTCATCATCATAATTCAAAATTGCAAAATCATCTTTGTTTTGATTTTCAAAAATTCTTTTTTTAAAATTAAAATATTCTTCTAAACTATCATATCTATCAAGATGGTCATCGTGAAAATTTAAAAAAACAGCGATTTTTGGTTTAAATGTTTCAATTGTCTCAAGTTGAGCAGAAGATACTTCAAGAACAAAAACTCCATCTCTTTCATTTAAAACAAGAGAAGAGAGAGGAATTCCAATGTTTCCCCCAAGATGTGTTTTAAGACCACTCTTTTTAATCAATTCATATGTTAAGGTTGTGGTTGTGCTTTTTCCAGATGTTCCAGTTATCCCAACAATTGGACCCTTTATAAATTGAGATGAGAGTTCAAGTTCACCAATAATTTTTCTATTTAAACTTTTTGCTTTCTCTATTAATTCATTTTTCCTTGGAAAACCAGGACATAAAACAAGAATTTCACTTTCTAAAACTCTATCTGAATTAATTCCAAATTCATATCTTATTCCAAGTTTTTTTAATTCTTCTATTTCATTTTTAAAGTTCTCTTCGCTCTTTATTTCGCTTAAAAAAACATCTGCACCTTCTTTTTTCAATAAAATTGCAGAGTAGAAACCAGACCTTTTAGTTCCACCAATTCCTAAAACAGAAACTTTTTTACCTTTATAATCCAAAACCACCTCCAAAATAGATTATACAAAAGGTGATAATTGTTAGTAAAATTTGTAAAATCCAAAACCTTAAAGTAATTTTCTCTTCTTTAATTCCCATAAGTTCAAAGTGGTGATGGATTGGTGCCATTTTAAAAATTCTTTTTCCTTCACCATATCTTTTTTTTGTATATTTAAAATACCCAACTTGAAGAATTACAGAGATAGTTTCAACTCCAAATATCATAAGTAGAATTGGAATTAAAATTAAAATTTTAAAATAAAAAATAAGAAACATAAAAAATGCACCAAGAAAACATGATCCTGTATCACCCATAAAAATTTGAGCAGGATGAAAATTAAACCAGAGAAATGAAAGAAGTGTTCCAAAAAGAGATAGTAAGATTTTCAATAAATATGGATTATTTGATGAAATTAAAATGAAAAGAGGAATTAATATGAGTGAAAGGCCACCAAGCAAACCATCAAGTCCATCTGTAAAATTAAAACTATTTATACCACCTATCACAAAAAATAGAAAAATTATGATAAATGTTATTTCATTAATTTCAATATATTTATTTGATATTGGTATTAAAAATTTTAATTCAAAATTTTTAATAAAGAATATAATTGCTGGAATTGAAAAAATTATCTGCAACAAAATTTTATATCTCGCAAGAAGACCATATGGAGTTTTTAAAATAACTTTCATAAAATCATCAATTAAACCAACTAAACTTTGTAGAAGAATGAATAAAAAAAAGGTGTTTAAAAATTTATCTTTTTTTAAAAATATGTAAACTAAAAAGAGAATTAAGATAAAAATCAAACCACCAAAGGTTGGTGTTCCACTTTTATTTAAATGTGATTCAGGACCTTCTTCTCTAACTATTTGACCTTTTTTACTTTTCTTTTGAATATCAATTAAAATTTTAAAAAGAATAAATGATAGAAAAAAAGAGATAAACAAAAAACTAATATTTACCATATATACCTCTTCTTTTTAAATAAATTGAATCTATCAAATCTTTAGTGACTTCAACATCATTAAATGGTATTGTCAAATTTCTTTTTATTTTCATATTTTTTTCATCTCCTCTACCAAGTATAAAAACTCCATCTCTCTCTTTTGCAAGTGAAAGGGCGAATTTTATTGCCTCTCTTCTATCTTTTATAAAAAAGAATTTTGAATTTAACTTTTTTAAAAATTTAATAAAATTTAAATTACATTGGAATGGAGATTTATGAGTTGTATCATCTTGAGTTATTATAATGTAATCAAAATTTTTTGATAAAATTTTTGATATTACATATGTTTCTCTTAAATCTTCCTCCTCAAAAAATGAAAAGAGAACAATTCTTTTTTTTAATGGAATTTTATTAATTTTTTCTATAAGATAATGAATAGAAAGAGGCGTGTTTGATTTATCTACAACAACCAACGGTTCTTCAAATAAAACTTCCCATCTACCATTTGGTTTTAAATTTGTATTTTCAATTGTTTGTATAACTTCTTCTAAATTCAAATTGAAAAGATAGGCAAGAGAGATTGATGGCAAAACTGGATAGATATCTAAATAATCTCTAAGTTTAATCTTAACTTTTTTATCAATAAGATTAATTGAGAAAATATGAAAATCATTTTTTATTTCATAATCAAAGATATAGAAATCAGCCATTCCTTTATATGAAAAATAAAAACAACTTTCATCTTTTTTAAAAAAATTTGAATATGGATTATCTAAATTTACTAAAAATGGACCATTAACAAGTTGTTTTAAAAGAAGTTTTGAATTGAGATAATCTAAAATTGTTCCATGTATCATTAAGTGATGAGTTATTGAAAAATTCAAAAAAATTCCACCTTTAAATGAAATTCCAAAAACTCTCTTTCCTTTTAAAGCAAAAGATGATGTCTCAATGAAAAAATTTTTTGTTCCTTTATCTAATGCCTCCTTTAAATATCTATTTATATGATGAGATTCAGGAGTTGTTAATGTTGTTTCTGGTTCAAAAACTTTTTCATCTAAAATAAATACTCCCTGAGAACTTATTGATGATGAAAATGGGAATATTTTTTTCAACAAAGATACAACAGATGTTTTTCCACTGCTTCCAGTTACACCAAAAACATTCATTTTTTTACTTGGATCATCATAAAAATTTTTTGAAATTTCAAAAAGCGCATCTTTTGAATCTTTTACAAGTATCAATGTTATTCCATCTAAAATTTCTAAATCTCTATCTGAAACAAAAACTCTAACTCCATAATCATATGCCTTATTGAAATTTATCATTCCATCATAATTTCTTCCTTTTATAATAAAATAAATATCATCACCTTTTATTTCATTTAAATTTATTGCTATATTTTTAATTTTTCTTTCAGAAAAGTTAACAATTTTCAATATGCTTTTAACATCTTTTAAAATCTCACTTAGGTTTTTCATCTTTTTCTATTCCATAATAGTTTATCAAAAATTGTGCAACTCTTCTAAAAGTAGGTGCAGCAATACCTGCAGCAAAAATATCTCCACCTTGAATTCCATCAACAACAATTGTAATTACATATTCAGGATCTTTTGCTGTAACAATTCCAATAAACCACAAAACAGATATACCTTCTTTATATCTTCCATTCTCAATAACTCCAGCAGTTCCTGTTTTTCCTCCAATTGAATATCCTGAAATAATTGCGCTTTTTACTCCTCCACCATTAACAACATAATCTAAATAAGATAAAACTTTGTCTGCTGTCTCTTCTGATATAACCTTTTTAATAAGAATTGGTTTTGATTCAAAAATGGTTTTATTACCTTCAACTATCTTTTTAACAATGAGTGGTTTCAATCTATTTCCGCCATTTGCTATTGTTTGATAAAATGAGGTCATTTGAAGTGGAGTAACCGTTATTCCAACTCCAAATGACATTGTTGGCAAAGTTGTTAAACTCCAATCTTTTGGCTCCAAAATATCTCCTTTTCCTTCATATGGAAAATCGAGTCCAATTTTTTCACCAACTCCAAAAAGTTTCAAATAGTAATACAATCTTTCTCCAAGTTTTTCTCCAACTTTTATAAAACCAATGTTACATGAATTTTTTAGTAAATCTTTTAAAGTTTGTTCACCATGTGCAACAAAACATTTGAATGTTTTGTTATCAATTACCGTATAACCCTTGCAATTAAATTTATCTTCATCATTTATCAAATCTTCTTCAAGAGCAGCAGAGGCAACAAGTGGCTTAAACGAAGAACCAGGTTCATAATTGTATCCATATGCAGGATCTGGATAGATTGCTTTTGAAAAATCTTTTAAATCATTTGGATTAAAATTTGGAAGAGTCGCAATTGATAATATTTCTCCTGTTTTTACATTTTCTATAATTCCAATTATTCTTTTTGGATTATACTCTTTTAAAGTTTTTTCAAGTTCACTCTCAAGTGCACCTTGAAGGTTTATATCAATTGTTAAATATAAATCTTTCCCATCTTTTGGTTTCTTTATAATGAATTCACTACCAGGAATCTCTTTTCCATTTGCATCTTTCAAAAAACCCATTACACCATCTTCGCCTTTTAAAATTGAATCAAAATTAAATTCAATACCCTCTAAACCATTATCAACACCCATTGCACCGAGAAGGTATGATGATAAATTACAATAAGGATAAACTCTCTTATAGTATGATTCAATATAAATTTCATCATCTATTAAATCTTTATAATTTTCCAAATCACTCTCTTTTATATCTTCAACAATCACTACTTGAGGATTATTGATTTCAACTTTTTTTGTCAACTCATCTCTACTTAAATTTAACTTGCTTGAAATAAAATCTAATGTTTTGTCGATATCTTCAATTAAATTTTTATTTAAAATAAGTTTATATCTTAAGATAGATAGAGCAAGTATGTTTCCATTTCTATCATAAATAGTTCCTCTTTTTGCCTTAATTATTTTTCCATTTTCAATCCATTGTGATTGAGCCATTTCTTTTAATTCACTACTTTTTATTAAATTAACATAAATTAGTTTTGAAAAAATAAAAACAAAACAAATTAATATAACAATATAAATTTTTAAAATTTTATTATTTAATTTTTTCTTCTTAGTTGTTATTGTTTCCTGTATCAATTTCTATCACCTCAACATTTGAATATTTCAATTTCAAAACATTAACTGCTCTTTCTATCATATTTTTTGGATTGGTTACTATCTCATATTCAATTAAAAGATCGAGATACTCCTCTTTTAGTGTATTTAAATTTTTTTCCTTCTCCTTTTTCTCTTTTTCAAGATTCATTATTAAAAAATTCAATGAGCCATATATGAATATGAAAATTAAAACTAAAATTAGAAAAAAACTAAATCTTTTGAACCACTCTGAGTTTTGCACTTCTTGATCTCCTGTTTTCTCTAATCTCTTCTTTTGTTGGAGTTATAACTTTTTTTGTCAAAATTTTAACCTTTTCCATCTCCTCTAACTCTTTAAACGCATTTTTAACCAATCTATCTTCAAGGGAGTGATATGAAATTATTTCAATGATTCCAGAACTATTTAAATAATCTGAAAAAATAAGAAGAAATTCTCTTAAATTATCAAGTTCTTTGTTTACATAAATTCTAATTGCTTGAAAAATTGTTGTTGCTGGATGAATTTTTCCCTTTTTTTTTACAACCCTCTCGATAATTTTTGCAAGTTGATATGCATTTTCTATTTTCCTTTTTTTCCTCTCTTCTATTATCTCTTTCGCTAATTTTTCACTTTCCTTTATTTCACCGAACTCTTCAAAAATATAGATTAAATCATTTCTACTCAATCTATTTATATAATAATCTGCTCCTTTGATACTTTTGCTATATCCCATATGCAAACTCTCTTTATTTTGAAAAGAAAAACCCCTTCCTTCTTTCAGTTGAAAAGAAGAGAAACCCAAATCAAGCAACATAAAATCAACTTTATCAATATTAAGTTTCTTTAAAACATTAGGAAAATGTTTATAATTTTCATTAAATAAATAATATTTCTTACCTAATATTGACAATCTCTTATCAGTAATTTTTAGAATATCTTCATCAAGATCAAATCCAATAAGAATAGAATCAGATTTTGCTCTTTTAAGAATCTCTTCGCTATGTCCTCCCTCTCCAATTGTCAAATCAAGAAATATTTTATGTTTTTCAAAATCGATGAAAGATAAAACTTCTTTTAGTAAAACTGGTTTATGAACTATTTCCATCATCTTCCTTCCATTATTTTTGCAATTGATTCTTCATAAGATAAATCTTTAGAGTTTTTATAATTTTCCCAAGAACTTTTATCCCAAATTTCAATTCTATTTAAAACACCAATGAAAACTATATCTCTATTCAAGTTTGCATATTTCCTAAAATCTTGAGGAATTAAAAATCTTCCATATTGATCAATTGTAACTTCAACTGCAGAGGAAAACCAAATTCTTAAGAAAAACCTCGACTCCTTTGAAGATAAAGGAAACTTCTCAAGTTCTTTAGAAATTCTTTTCCATTCATCTATTGAATATAAAAATAGACAATTTTCAAATCCACGCGTAATTATGAATCTCTCCCCCAATTCATTTTTAAATTGGGGAGGCAAAAGAACCCTTCCTTTATCATCCATTTTATACTCAAAACAACCCATAAACATTTTTTATATTTTACCACAAATTACCACATTTTACCACAAAATAAAAAATTGAATAGATTAAAAGTGAGAAATAAAATTATTTTTTGATTTTTAGAATTAATTAAGAAATTAGAGTTTTTTAATTAAACCACTTCTTCTTACGTATAAACTAATACCAACAGCAATTAAAGCAAATATAGAAAAAATTAGAATAGTTAAAAAGTAACTTTTTGTGAGATCATGCAAGAATCCTGCCAAATATGGACCAAGAATTCCTGCTACTCCCCATGCTGTAAACATAGCACCATAATTCACACCATAATATTTTGTTCCAAAAACATCTGCAGTGAAACTTGGAGACAATGCAAGATATCCACCGTAGGCAATTCCTGCAATTATTGGAACAATATAAAATAATATATTTAAGTAGTGGGCAATAAATAAAAGTATCATTGAAGCCAATACTAACGATCCAATTAAAGTAAAAGTTTTTAATCTTCCAATTTTATCTGAAAGTGGTCCAAGAAAAAATCTTCCAATTAAATTAAAAATTGAAAGTATTGATAATAAAAAAGATGCAGCGAGTGGTTTAAAACCACCATACTCTACTGCTATTGGATTAAGATGAACAATGATCATTATACCTGGTGAAGTTGCAAGAATGTAATGAATCCACATTAACCAAAAAACTCGAGTTTTTAACATTTGATTTAATGTGAAATCTTTACCTGTATATTCAGGAGAATATTTTTTTTCTATATTTTTTTCAAAAGAACTTGGAATCCAGCCTTTAGGAGGAATTCTTAAAAAATTTGCAACAATTGAAATTACAATAATTAAAATTAGTCCAAGAAATAAAAAAGTATTTCTCCAACCAAATTTGTGAATTAAATAGGTTGAAAGTGGTGCCCATAAAAAAGCACCAAAACCAAAACCACCAACGACTAAACCTGTTGCTAACCCCTTTTTATCTGGAAAACATTTTACTCCGCTTGAAACTGCTCCAGAATAACCTAATGCCATTCCAAAACCACCTAAAATGCCAAAAATTGTTGTTAAAAATATCAAAGAATTAGTGAAATATGATATTATAAAACCCAAACCCGCAAATAGACCCCCTAATAATGCAACAAATCTCGGGCCCTTTTTATCTTGAATAAAACCAGCAAGAACCATTCCTATTGCAAAAACAATTGATGCTATTGTATATGGAAGAGTTGCTTGTGCTCTTGTCCAACCAAATTCTTGTTCTAATGGATTAACAAAAACACCCCAGGCATATAATACTCCTAATAACAATGTTATTAAAAAACCAGAAATTGCAACAATATATCGGGTTTTTTTCTCAAAAATTAAATCTATACTCATGACTCCTCCCTCAAATAGTATATTTTTTAATTATATCAAAAAAATTAGGAAAATAAAAAATTTATTTTAATTCTCTCCACTTTTCAAGAAGTTCTCTTTCTTTTTTTGAAAGATCTTTTATATTTGGAATTTTAATTTTTGTAATAACAATATAATCTCCTCTTCCCCTACCTCTTAAATATGGAAGACCCTCTCCCTTTAATCTAATTTCTTGATTATATTGAGTTCCAGGATTTATGTTTATTTTCTTTTTTCCATCAATTAATGGTATCTCAATCTCCCCACCTAAAATTGCCGTTAAAAGAGGAATTTCTGCCTCATAAATTAAATTTTCTCTAACTCTTTTTAAAAATGGATGTGGTTTTACTTTAATTTCTATATATAAATCTCCTTTTAATCCATTTTTTGAACTATTACCTTCGTTTTGAAGTCTTATTCTCATTCCATCTTCAATACCTGGTGGTATATTAACTTTTATCAATCTCTTTCTTTTAACAATTCCACTTCCTTTACATTTTTTACAAGGATTTTTATTTATCTCTCCCTCACCTTTACATGTCGGACAAGTTGTAATTGTTACGAATTGACCAAAAATTGATGATTGAACTCTCTTAACCTTGCCAGTTCCATGGCATGTTGGACATGTTTCTTTTTTAAATCCTTTTTCAACTCCACTTCCATTACATTCATCACAAACCTCATCTCTCTCAACTTCAATTTCAATATCTCTTCCATAAAGAACATCTTTTAAATCTATCTCTACTCTTCCATAAATATCACTTCCTCTCTCAACTCTTCTTCTCTCTTTTGTTTCTGTAAAACCACCAAAAAATGTATCAAATATATCTTCAAAACCAAAATCAAAGTTTCTAAAGAAATCTGAAAAAGGAGATTCTCCACTATATTGATAAGCATAATCTCCTACTCCTTCTGCAGTACCATACATATCGTATCTCTTTCTTTTTTCAGGATCTGAAAGAACTTCATAAGCCTCATTAATTTCAGCCATCTTTTTTGCTGCCTCAGGATTATTTTTATTTAAATCTGGATGGTACTGCTTAACAAGTTTTCTATATGCTTTTTTTATTTCTTCAGGGGTGGCATTTTTATCCACCCCTAATATTTCATAGTAATCTTTATTCATTACTTAACTTCATAATCTCCATCAATTGTTCCTTTATCATCTTTTTTATCACTATCTTTTGATTGCTCATTTTGTTTTTCACCACTTTGACCAGTTGAACCTGCTTTTCTATAAATCTCTTCACCAACTTTTGAAAGTGCTTCATTAACTTCATCAATCTTTTTCTTCAACTCTTCTATTTTATTCTCTTTTAAAAGATTCTCAAGTTCGTCAAGTTTTTTCTCAGCATTTTCTAATACATCTTTACTAACTTTATCTCTATTTTCTCTTATTGTTTTTCTTCCAGTATATAAAATCTGATCAGCCATATTTCTCAACTCAATCTCTTCTTTTCTCTTTCTATCCTCCTCTGCAAAACGTTCAGCCTCTTTTCTCATTCTTTCAACCTCTTCTTCTGAAAGACGAACTGCTTGAGTTATGGTAATGTTTTGGCTTTTTCCAGTTGCAAGATCTTTTGCAGTTACATGAAGAATACCATTCTCATCAATTTCATATGTTACTTCAATTTTTGGAACCCCACGAGGTGCTGGAGGTATTCCATCAAGAATAAATCTTCCCAAAGAAACATTGTCTTTTGCAAGAGGTCTCTCTCCTTGTAAAATATGAATCTCAACTGATGTTTGATTATCTGCTGCTGTTGTGAAAATTTGAGTCTTTTTAATTGGAATTGGTGAATTTCTATCAATCATTTTTGTAAATATTCCACCAAGTGTCTCAATTCCAAGAGTTAATGGTGTCACATCTTGTAGAACAATTTCCTGTTTAACACTCCCTTCAAGAATTCCTGCTTGAATTGCTGCACCAATTGCAACACACTCCATTGGATCAACTCCTCTTTCAGCAGGTTTTCCAAAGAAATTTTCAATGAATTTTTGAACAATTGGCATTCTTGTTGGACCACCAACTAAAATTATGTTATCAATATCTTTTGGTGAAAGTTTAGCATCTTCAAGTGCTTGAGTTAGAGGACCACGACATCTATCTATTATTGGTCTAACCAACTCTTCAAGAAGCGCTCTTGTTATTCTTTTTACAAGGTGAACTGGTTCATTATCTTTAACTGCAATAAAAGGAAGATTTATCTCTGTTTCAAGAACACTTGAAAGTTCAATTTTTGCTTTTTCTACTGCTTCTCTTAATCTTGGAAGTGCTTTGTTGTCTTTAGAAAGATCAATTCCTGTCTCTCTTCTAAAATCTTCAATTACATAATTCATAAGTGCTTCATCCATATCTCTTCCACCAAGTTGAGTATCACCAGCAGTTGAAATAACTTGAAAAACACCTTCGCCAAAATCCATTATTGTAACATCAAGAGTTCCACCACCAAAATCAAAAACAAGAATTTTAAGTTCTTTTTCACTCTTGTTTAATCCATATGCAAATGCTGCTGCTGTTGGTTCGTTAATAAGTCTTACAACTTCGAGTCCTGCAATTCTTCCAGCATCTTTTGTTGCTTGTCTCTGGTTGTCATTGAAATATGCAGGAACTGTTATAACAGCCTTTTCAACTTTTTCTCCAAGAAACGCTTCGGCATCCTTTTTAATTTTTTGTAGGATAAAAGCGGAAATTTGCTCAGGAGTATATTCTTTATCATCTATCTTAACTCTATAATTTGTTCCCATCTTTCTTTTTATCCCAGTTATTGTTCTTTCAGGATTAAGAGCCATCTGTCTTCTTGCTGGTTCACCTACAAGGAGTTGTCCATCCTTTGTGAATGCAACAACTGATGGAACTGTCTTACCCCCAATAGATACTCCTTCTGCTGCAGGAATTATTGTTGGTTTTCCTCCAATTATTGCAGCAGCACATGAATTTGATGTTCCAAGATCAATTCCTATAATTCTTCCCATATTAGTTTACCTCCTTTTTGTAAACTTTAACATATGCTGGTCTTATAAGATAATCTTTTATCTTATAACCTTTTCTATAAACTTCGCTTATTAATCCATCCTCTTCATCTTTATCAGTTATATCAATACTAATAACTTGATGAAGAGATGGATCAAATTTTTCACCAACATTCCCAATTTCTTCAACCCCCTCTTTTTTCAAAAAATCTAAAAATTGTTTTTCAATTAACAATAAACCATTCAAAAAATTTTCGTCCTTAATTTTACTTTTTGCTCCTTCAATTGAATCATATATATGCAATAGAGAGGAAATAATTTCTCCCTTATTTCTGATATTTCTCAAATTCTCTTCTTCTTGCCACTTTTTTTGAAAATGTTCCATATCCCTTCTCTCTTTTTTAATAAGAAGAGTTAGAGATTTTATCTCTTCTTTTAATCTTCTCAACTCATCCTCTTTTTCTTTAAGAACTTTAAAAAGAGCATAAGTTAAATCGTCTCTTTTCTCCATTTCTCCTCCTTAAAATTAGCACTCTTAAACTTAGAGTGCTAATCTAAATATAAATTTTATATAAACTTATTTTTTTGTCAATAGAAAATTTAAAAATAAAAAAGGGGCAAAATGCCCCTTAAAATTAAAAAAATATCCTATTTATTTTCAATCAATCTTTTGGATATGTTATTATTATTGTTTTCGTTGTTCCATCCCAATCAACTTTACAACCTAAATTTTCAACAACAAATCTTACAGGAAGCATAGTTCTACCTTTAATAATCAATGGAACGACCTTTGGATTGTTTGGATCAATTTGAACATCTTTTCCATTAACTTTTGCAATATTTTTACCAATCCATAAATCAATTGTGATTGCTTTAAATTCTATTGTTACTCTTTTTTCTACATCATCCCAGAAAATTTTTGCTCCAAGTGGTTCAACAACGTATCTTATCGGAAGTAGAGTCCTTCCCTCAACAATCTGAGGAGGAACATCAATTATTTGCGGTTGATTGTTTACATAAATTGTTTTGTTACCAATTTGTAGAATAATTACTGTTTTTTGTACAACCTCTTCCCTTTTGATAATCTTTATATATACTTCAACAACCCCTTTACCTCCATTTGAACTAATTTCTATCTTTCCACTATAAAACCTATCTTCCATTAAATTGTTTGTTAAAAGAGTAACTTGAACTCTTACCTCATTTCCAGAAAAAGTTTTTGTGCTTAAAACTATAAAATCGTGAGATGTAGTAATCGTTCCTGTTAAGACTCCTCCTCCGATATTTGTTATTACAAAAATCCTTGATGGTGAATCTCCTCTTCTAACTTCTCCAAAATTTAATGTATTTGTATCTATATTTAGAATTGGATTTGGTTCAACAACATTTATATTTATTTCGACCGTCTCCTTTCCTCCATTTGATTCAACATAGATATAACCTTTATATCTTTGACCAGAAGTGAGATTTGTAGCATTTATTATCACATTTATTAATAGGTTGTTTCCTTCGAAGTTTATTGTTTCAAACTCTATCCAATTTACATCAGTGGATAAAGTTCCAAAAAGTTTTCCTCCACCTAAATTTTTTATTGTTATTTGAACTGTTTTTTTATCTCCTCTATTTATATTTCCATAATCAAGAAGTTTTGGAGTAACAGATAACTTTGGTGGTAAACTTGCAGTCATTAAAACTACTGAGACCTCTTGATTACCTCCATTTGATTTAATTGTTATTTTTCCTTCATATCTTTTTTCCATTTCGAAACCGGTTGTATCAACAGTCACATTTATAAAAACATCATTTCCTGAAAACTCTGTTGGAAAAACTTTAATCCAGTAAACAGAGGATTCAATTTTTCCAGTTAATGTTCCTCCACCAACATTTTTTATATTCAAACTCAATGTTTTTGTAGAGTTAACTTTAACTTCTCCAAAATCTAAAGTTATCGGTTCAACTTTTAAAGATGGAGGTGGTTGAGATATAAAATATCTTATTGAGAAGTCTAAACCAACTGTATATAATTTATTGTTCTGAATTAAAAAATCATAATAAAATCCTTTTTCAAATTTTTCAAACCAAGACACAGTTCCATTTTCAATTGAAAGCATATATAAAGTTGATGAACTATCTCCAACAAATATATATTTATCTGTTACAACAGGCGATGTATCGAAACTACCTGATAAACTTTTCTCCCATCTCGCTTTTCCAGTCTTTAAATCAACACATGAAATTTTTCCATTTTTTCCTAAAACGATAGCAAGGTCTCCAGAAATTGCAGGTGTTGTATTTGTATCCTGATTTAATGAATAATACCAATCTTGATTTCTTGTTGTTCTATTTATAGCGAGTAGTTGACCATAATTATTTAAAACATAAACATAATTTTCTTTTATAACAGGTGTTGATTTTACATTTTGTCCAACAAATTTTTTCCACAAAAGAGAACCAGTTAAAGGATGCACTACATACAAATATCCATCTTGAGAAATAAAAAATATTGATGTATCATCGCCTGAAATAGAAGAATTAATTTTTCCACCAGTTTTAAATGGAGTATTCCATACCTCTTTTCCACTTATCTTATCAAGAGCATAAACAAGTCCATTTTCTGCTCCAAAATAAACAATATTTCCCAAAACAAGAGGAGATGTGTAAATTTTAGAATATGTGTTGTATCTAAAGAAATATTTATTTGGATTAGATAAATCTAAGCAGAAAAAGTATCCATCAACTGTTCCAAAATAAACTTTTCCATTATCATATGCAGGTGTTCCAATTATTGCACCATCTGTTTCATAAGTCCATAATGGATTTAAATTTTCAGGATCAAAACAGTATAAATTTTTATCACCTGATCCTGCAAAAATTTTGCCATCTCCATAAATAGGAGATGAGAAGTTTGCATTTGCCTTATAGAAGCCACCTTCCATTAAAGGAGGAGAGAAAATTGAATCAGAATAACCCCATCTCAAATTATTTCCTCTATATGTGTTCCATTGAGTTTCACCTTTTGTATAAATGGTAAATGTAAACAATAATAAAATTGTTAAAAAGATTGTTAAAAGTTTTTTCATAAATTAACCTCCAATTTTTTATTTTTTTAATTATATAATTAAAGTTATAAAAAATCTATCTTGACAAAAAGAGAAAATAATATAATATAAATTGTGAGTGGGCGGTTAGTTCAGAGGTAGAACGCTTCGTTGACACCGAAGAGGTCGGTGGTTCGAGTCCACCATCGCCCACCATTTTTTTATTTTTTAAAAGGTGAATTATGGAAAAAATAGATGTTTATATTGATAATTTCTCTTTAAATTTATCAATTGAAGAAGGTGAAAATTTATTTCATCTTTTAAATTTTTTACCAACAAATAATTGTGAAGAATTTATTGGGGCTATAATAAATGAAAATGAAATTGTAGATTTTTATTATATACCAAAAGATAAAGATAAAATAAAATTTCTAACCATTAATAATCAGGAATCTCTTGATATTTTAAATCATTCAACATCTCATATTCTCGCTTATGCAGTAAAATCTCTTTTTAAAGATGCAAAACTTGGAATTGGCCCATCAATTAAAAATGGTTTTTATTATGATTTCTTTGTTGAAAAACCATTTACACCAGAAGATTTAGAAAAAATAGAAAATAAAATGAGAGAAATTTTAAAAAATAATTATATTTTTGAAAAAGAGACAATAGATAAAGAGACAGCGAGAAAACTTTTTAAAGATGAAAAATTCAAACTTGAATTGATAAATGAAATAGAAGATGAATATGTATCAATATACAGAGTTGGTGAATTTATAGATTTGTGTAGAGGCCCACATCTTCCAAACACCAAATATATTAAACATTTCAAACTCCTAAGTTCGTCATCAAGTTATTGGAAAGGCGATGAAAAAAGAGATGTATTACAAAGAATTTATGGTACATCATTTTTTGATGAAGAATCATTAAATAAATATATTGAAAGATTAGAAGAAATTGAAAAAAGAGATCATAGAAGATTAGGAAAAGAATTAGATCTATTTAGTATTCATCCAGATGAAGCAGGACCAGGTTTAATATTTTATCATCCAAAAGGAGCAATGATAAGAAAAATAATAGAAGATTTTGAAAGAGAAGAACACTTAAAAAGAGGATATCAATTTGTTTATACACCACACATATTTAGGGAAAAATTGTGGGAGATTTCAGGACACCTCTCATATTACAAAGAAAATATGTTCACAGGTATAAATATTGAGGATATACAATATCTCGTAAAACCTATGAATTGTCCTGGACATATTTTGATTTATAAATCAAAGACAAGAAGTTATAGAGAACTCCCAATAAGATATTTTGAGTTAGGAACTGTCTATAGATATGAAAAATCTGGAGTTTTGCATGGTCTATTAAGAGTGAGAGGTTTCACACAGGATGATGCACACATATTTTGCACTGAAGAGCAACTTGAAGATGAAATAATTGGGGTCTTGGATTTTGCTTTATATATGATGAATGTCTTTGGATTTAAAAATTTTGAAATATTTTTATCAACAAGACCAGAGAAATATGTTGGAACAATTGATTTATGGGAAAAAGCAACAGAGGCATTAAAGAAGGCTCTTGAGGATAGAAAGATAGATTATAAGATCGATCCAGGTGAAGGAGTTTTTTATGGACCAAAAATTGATATTAAATTAAAAGATTCGCTTGATAGATTATGGCAAGGACCAACAATTCAAGTTGATTTTAATCTTCCTCAAAGATTTAATTTAAAATATATGGGAAAAGATGGAAAAGAGTATACTCCTGTAATGATACATAGAGTTGTTCTTGGTTCAATGGAAAGATTTTTTGGTGCATTGATTGAAAATTATGCTGGAAATTTTCCATTGTGGTTATCTCCTGTTCAAATAAAAATTGTTTCAGTTTCAAAAGATGTTGAAGATTATGGAAAATTATTATATAATAAACTTCTTGATAATGGATTTAGAGTTGAATTCGATTTTTCAGATGAGAATCTTCAAGAGAAGATTAAAAGAGGGGAACTTGAAAAGGTTCCCTATATTTTTGTTATTGGAAAAAAAGAGAAAGAAAAAGGAGTAGTTTCTGTAAGAAAGAAAGGAGAAGGAAATTTGGGCATGTTTGAATTAGATACAATAATTGAAAAACTTAAAAAGGAGGTTTTGGAGAAAAAGTGAGAGAAAAGAAAAGGGGGGTGATTTACCATTAAAGAGTTCTCTCTTAGAGTTAATAGGGCTATTAGGGCAAAGGAGGTTAGGTTAATTGATAGTGATGGAAAACAGTTAGGAATATATCCACTTCAAGAAGCACTTGCAATCGCAGAAGATAGAGGTCTTGATTTAGTTGAAATTAATCCAGAAACCAATCCACCAGTTTGTAAAATTTTAGATTATGGAAAATTCAAATATGAGTTAACAAAAAAGAAAAAAGAGGCAAAAAAGAAACAGGTTACTTTTGATGTTAAGAATCTTGAAATTAGACCATTTATTGGAAAAGGAGACCTTGAATACAAAATCAAAAATGCAAAAGAGTGGCTCTTAGATGGTGATAAGGTGAAGGTAAGTGTTATTTTTAGAGGAAGAGAACTATCTTATAAAGACAAGGGTTTTGAATTGATTAATGAGGTTATAAAAGAGTTATCACCTGTTGGAGTGGTTGAGAAACAGCCATTCTTTCAGGGTAAAAAGATAGAGTGTATGATAGGTCCAATTAAAAAAGGAGGTATTAAAGATGCCCAAGATAAAGACATCGAAGACAGCAAAAAAGAGATTTAAAATAACAGCAACAGGAAAAATTTTAAGAAATAGAACAGGACACTCACACCATCTTGAGAAGAAAAGGTCAAGAAAAAAGGTGAAACAATTAAGGTACAAAGAGGTTGCTAAAGAGGATAGAGGTCTTGTTAAAAGAATTTTAGGTATAGGAGGTTAAAAGTGGCAAGAGTAAAGGGTGGTCCTTATACAAGAAGAAGGAGAAAAGAGATATTGAAACTTGCTAAAGGATTCAGAGGAGCAGCATCTGTAAGATATAGAGTCGCGAGAGAAGCGGTTGAACATGCACTTCACTATTCTTATGTTGGAAGAAGATTAAAGAAAAGAGATATGAGGAAATTATGGATAACAAGAATTTCTGCTGCTCTCAAAGAATTTGGTCTCTCTTATTCAAGATTCATTTATGGGCTTAAAAAAGGTGCTATAAATTTAAACAGAAAAATTCTCTCAGAACTTGCTATTCATGATAAAGAGAGTTTTGCCTTTTTGGTGAATAAGGCAAAAGAAAACTTAGGTTAAGGAGGTTTTTTATGGAGTATAGGGAAGAAAGGGCTTTTAATGAGGATGAGTTAGAAGAGAATTTGAGTGAAAACTTAGATGATGAAAAAGAGGACAAAAAAGAGGTTGAAGAGGAGGTGAGCTTAGGAGAGGAAGAGATAAGAAATATTATTTCAGAAATGGAAAAAGAAGAGGAAGAGGAAGAAGAGGTAAGTGAAGAATTTGAAGAATTTAGAAAAATAACAGAAGATTATCTTCCTAAAAAATTTAAAAAGGGAGAAATTATAAAAGCATTAGTTGTAAAAGTTGAAGATGATGGAGCACTTGTAAGTGTTGGAAGAAAATTTGAAACATATATTCCTCTGAAAGAGTTAACAAAAGAAAAAGGTGTCACAGCAAAAGATATTGTAAAAGAGGGAGAAGAAATTGATGTTTATGTAGTAAGAAGTGAAAGTCCTACAGGAGATTTAGTTTTATCAAAAAGAAGAGCAGATTATGAAAAAGTATGGAGAGAATTAAAAGATGCATATGAGAACAAGAAAGAAATTGAGGGAAAGGTAACTAGAGTTGTAAAAGGTGGTCTTTTAATTGATTTAGGATTACCAGCATTTTTACCAAGAACTCAAATTGAACTTGATATTGTTAAAAAGAAAGATTTATCAAATTATTTGAATAAAACATTAAAAGTAAAAATAATAGAATTTGATAGAGAGATAAGAAAAATAATTGTTTCAAGAAGAGTTATTCTTGAAGAAGAAAAAGAGAGAGAAAGAAAAGAATATTTTTACGAATTAAAGAAAAAAGAAGGAGAAACAGTTGTTGGAACAGTAGCAGGAATTGTTGAATTTGGAGTATTTGTAGATCTTGGTAAAGGAGTTGAGGGTTTAATTCATCTTTCCGAACTTACTTGGGGTCCAAGAAAGCCTGCAAGAGAAGTTGTTAGAAAAAAACAGAAAATTAGAGTCAAAATTTTAAAGGTTGATCCAGAAGAGGAAAAAATTTCATTATCTCTCAGACAGACAAAACCACATCCATGGGATAACATTGAAGAAAGATATCCAGTTGGAACTATTGTTAAAGGAAAGGTAATAAGATTTCTACCATTTGGAGCAGTTGTCGAATTAGAAGAAGGAATTACTGGATTAATCCATATTTCTCAAATTTCTCTTAAAAAAATTAAAAAACCAGAAGAAGCACTTCAAATTGGTCAAGAAATACAAGCAAAAGTTGTAGATTTAAAACCTGAAGATAGAAAAATGAGACTCTCAATCAAAGCACTATTTGAAGAAGAGATTAGAAAGAAAGTTGTAGAAGAGAAAAAAGTTGAATCTGAATATATTGTTGACGAAGAAGAGGTTGAAAAGTTAAAATTCCTTAAAGGATAAAAAATTACCAAAAACCTAAAATTATGCATAAATAATCTTCTTTTATCCACATTATATATACTTTTATTTATCTTTATTTAATGCTTGATAGGGATAAAGAAAAAGAATTAATAGATAGGGCAAAATTTGATAAAAATGCTTTTGGTATTTTATTTGAAGAATATTTTTATGATGTCTTAAATTATATATATAGAAGAATAGGGATAAAAGAAGATGCAAAAGACTTAACTGAAGAAGTATTTGTTAAGGCACTTCTCTCTCTTGACAGATATAAAGATATTGGTAAACCTTATCTTCACTATCTCTTAAAAATATCAACTAATTTAGTTAATGATTATATAAAAAGAAAAGGGAAATTAATTCTTTCAGATGATTTAGATAGTGAAGAGAAGGTGGATTTTTTAAAATTTGATGAAGATGATAAAAAATTTTTCTTGATACAAAAAACAATTTTAAAACTACCAATAAAATATCAAACAGTTCTCTCTTTAAGATTTATTGAAAAGAAAAAAATATCTGAAATAAGTGAAATTTTGAATATGAATGAAAATAGTGTAAAAACTTTGTTAAGAAGAGGATTAGAGAAGTTAAAAGAGATACTTAAAAAAGATGAAACTTTTTTAAAAGAATTAAGTTTATAAATATGATGGAAAACTTTGAAGAATTTTTAGAGAAAACAAAAAAGATCGAAATAGAAGATGAAAAGTTCAAAGAAGAGTTGAAAAGAAAACTCTTTGAACTTTATGATAGAAGATATAAAAAAAGAAGAGCAATTTTTCTTAAAAGAGCAATTTCTTTTGCAATAATAGTTTTAGTTATAATTATTCCATCATTCATTTTATATAAAAACATAATTTCACCAAAAATGGAAATTACAAGGGAAAATAATTTTCTTTTAAAAAATATTGAATCTCCATATGAAGAGATTATTAAAAAATTTATAGAAAATGATGAAATCATAAATCAAAAAGAGGAAAATGGTTTTATTAAAAAAATATATAAAAGTGGAATTGTGATAACTGAGAAAGATGGTGAATTTACTAAAATTATATATAATGAGGAATATTTAAAAGAAAACAAAATTAACATTGAAGATTATATTGTTAGATCAACTAAAGTTTTTCAAAATTATGAAATGGAATTTTTAGATAAGATCTTTGATAGTATAAAGAAAGATGAAAGATTTGATTTTATAAAAATAGAAAATATAGAACATATAGAAAATATAGGAGAAGAAAATTATATTGTTAAAATTTTAGGTGATAAGGGATATTGGATTTTAATTTTAAATTTAAATGAAAATAAAATCAAATTTTTCTCTTATCCAAATTAATTTTTAAAATTTTGAAACCTTTTTTAAAAATTTTAGTTTAAATAATTAGGAGGTGAAACTATGAAAAAAGTTTTAATGCTTTTTTTGGTTTCAGTTTTAATTTTAACAATCTCACTCATTGGAGTGAGTTTTGGAAAAAGCAGTTTAAATGAAGCAACAAACATTTCATCTGAAAATTTCATTACAGTTACAGGACAAGGAGTTGTTTATGTTAAACCAGATGTTGCCTATGTAAATATTGGTGTTCAAGTTCAAGAAAAAACAGCAAAAGAAGCCGCAGAGAAAAACGCAAAAATTGTTAATCAAATTGTTAAAGAACTTTTGAAATTAGGTATAAAAGAGGATGAACTTGAAACAAAAGAGTATTCAGTTAATCCAGTTTATAACTATCCACCAAATGAAGCACCAGTCCTTGTAGGTTATCAGGTTATAAATATATTCAGTGTAAAAATTACAAAAAAATTAGAAAATGGGAATCTTGATACAAAATTTGTTGGAGAGGTTCTTGACACAGCAACATCAAATGGAGCAAATTTAATTTCTGGAATTGAGTTTGATATTTTAAATAAAGAAGAGTTGAAACTTAAAGCAATTGAACTGGCTATGGAAGATGCAAAGAAAAAAGCAGAAACAGCATTATCAGTAGTTGGAGAAAAAATTAAAGGTGTTGTTGAAATAAATATTTCAGATGTTTCATATCCAATTTATAGATTTGAAGCGAAAACTACAATAGCAGAACCAACACCAATATTTGCAGGAACTAATTCAGTTCAAGTTACTGTTAATGTAAAATTCATATTTTAAAAATTAATTTATTAAGTTATTTATTCAAATGTTTTTGAATTAAGGGAGGTTTTCCTCCCTTAATTTTTTTATTGCATTTTTTAAAATCTTTTTATCATTTTTATATGTTAAAGTTTTCAATGCTTCATCAAAATAAAACCATCCATATCCTAAAAATGTTTTCTCAATATTAATCTTTTCATATTCTGTAAAAAATAAAAAATAGTGAACTGTTTTTTCAATGTTTTCTTTATTTATTTTATATTTATAATTTGAAGTACCGATTTCTATTTTACTTTCATTAACTACAATCCCTGTCTCTTCATAAATTTCTCTTATAGCAGTTTGAATTAAATTTTCACCATCTTTAACTTTTCCTTTTGGAAATACCCAAGTTTTCTCCTTTTTTAAAAGAAGAACCTTATCTCTATTTATTATCACTCCGCCAGCAGAAATTAATTTTTTCATATTTTTATTATATAATTAATTTTGATTTAAAAAGTTTATAGGGTTAGATTAAATAAAAACTCCATAAACTTTTTTTAAATTTATTTATATTATTAATAAACAGAATTATTGCCAAAATCCTCAAGATTTTGGGAAAGGAGATTAAAAATGAAAAAATTTATTTTATTTATGATTCTTTTTCTACTAATTTTTACCTACAATTTTAAAATAAGCAATGGAAAAACCTTTCTTGATGCACCTTCAAATCCTTGTGCATATTCATCTGGCGATTCAATTTTTCTTGAATGGAAATATTCATATTCTGGTTTTGGAAATGTTTATTTTGAAATTTATGAATGGAATGGAATTACTTGGGTATTAAAAGATGACACAACAAAATATCCAACTACAAAAAAAACATTTACAGGACAAAGTCTAGGTCAACATATTTATAGAATTAGAGCTAAAGAGGTTTTTATTTTCACAAATTATAGTTCTTACACTTCAAATATCTACGCAGTTGTTTTAAATACTCCAACTGGACTTAAGGTTGAAAATGTTTCAAATAAATATGATTTAAAATTAAGTTGGAACCCTGTTGATACAAATGCTGATAAAATAGAAATTTGGAGAAACACAATTCCAGGTCCTGATTTTCCAAAAAGAATTGCAACAATAGACAAAACATTAACTACCTATATTGATTTTACCGTTGAACCAAATACTGAATATAAATACTCTTTAACATTAAGAAGATTTGATGAAACATTGATACATGATGATTTTAGCGCATGGACAGCAGAAGTTCCTATTAAAACCTTTCCAAAAGGTGTTAACACTTTATCAGGAAGCGCACAAGGTAACAATGTTTATCTTACTTGGAGTTATACAAACTATCCACCAGGAACCACAATTTCTGGTTTTAAAGTTTATGAAAAAATAATTTTTAATCCCCCACCACCACTTCCACCTATACCTATATGGAATTTAATTGATACATTACCTAACTCAACTTTTACAAAAAGCATAAGTGGTGTTAGTTATGGTTCTCACACATATCAAGTAAGAACATATAATAGTGCAGGTGAAAGTTTTGATAACATAACTTTAACTGTTTATTCACTTAAAACTCCAACAAATCTTGTAGTAACTCCAGTTTCTTCTAATTCAATAAAACTTAATTGGGATCAGATTGATTCAAACGCAACATCAATTGTAATTTCAAGAAGTGTCGATGGTTTAGTTTATACAGGTATTGCATCAATAAGTTCTTCAAGCACATCATACACAGATACAGGTCTTTCTCCGAATACAAATTATTGGTATAAAATAAAAACAAAAAGAGATTTAAATGAATCAACATTTTCGAATGTAGCACAGGCTAAAACACTACCACTTGGTTCTCCTCCTGCATCTCCATCAAATCTTCAAGGTAGTGCTATAAGTTGTAATCAGATTGATCTATCATGGCAAGATAATGCAACTGACGAGACAAATTATATAGTTGAAAGAAAAATAGAAGGAGGTTCTTATTCTGTTAGAGCAACTCTACCTGCAAATACAACTGTTTATTCTGATACTGGTTTATCAGCAAATACAAAATATTACTATAGAGTTAAAGCAAAAAATAGTTTTGGTGATTCAGGATATTCAAATGAGATAAATTTGATTACTCCACCATGTGGAACTCCCCCAAATGCTCCAACAAATTTAACTCTTACAGTAGTTTCATCATCTCAAATTAATCTATCGTGGAGTGATAATTCAGATAATGAGACAGGATTTAAAATTGAGAGGAAAATAGAAGGAGGAAGTTATTCTGAAATAGGTGAAGTTGGTGTAAATGTAAAAAATTATAGTGATTCATCATTGCTGCCAGATACAAAATATTATTATAGAGTGAGAGCATTCAACTCTTTTGGTTACTCTATTTATTCAAATGAAGCATCAGCAAAAACTTTACCCCTTGGAACTCCTCCAAATGCACCTTCAAATTTAAATGTTAGTGCAATATCCTGTGATAAGGTTCAATTAAACTGGTTTGATAATTCAGATAATGAAGATGGATTTAAGATAGAAAGAAAAGAGGGGGGTGGAAGTTTTGTTCTTTTAGCAACTGTTGGGCAAGATATAACTTCATATCTTGATGAAACAACTTCTGAAAATAAAAATTACACATATAAGATCACGGCATTTAATGATTTTGGAGAAAACTCTTCAAGTGAAAAACAAATTACAACTCCTCCTTGTGGAACTAAACCAAATGCGCCTTCAGATTTAAACTTAGAAGCACTATCTCCTACTCAAGTAAAAATTACTTTTAAAGATAATTCAGATAATGAAGATGGATTTAAAATTGAGAGGAAAGAGTTAGGCGGAATTTATGGTGAGATAAAAACACTAACAGCAAACACATCTGAATTTATTGATAATGTTAATCCAAATACAACATATTACTATAGAGTTAGAGCATTCAATACCTATGGATTTTCAGATTATTCAAATGAAGCAAATATAACAACACCACAAATTGGCACTCCTCCAAACCCTCCAACAAATTTAATTGCTTCAGCAGTATCTTGTAATGAAGTTTCTTTAACTTGGCTTGATAATTCTAATGATGAAGATGGATTTAAAATAGAGAGAAAAGTTGAAGGAGGAAGTTATAATGTAATTGCAACTCTTACTTCAAACAAAACAACATATTCTGATAAACCTCTATCAGGAAATACAAAATATTACTATAGAGTTTTAGCATTTAATTCATATGGTACATCTACTTATTCAAATGAATTTATGATTTTTACTCCTCCATGTGGAATTAAACCTAATCCTCCAACAAATCTATTTGGTGAAGCAATATCTTCTACCCAAATTTCTCTATCTTGGAAAGATAATTCAGATAATGAAGATGGATTTGTTTTAGAGAGAAAAGAAGAAGGAGGAACATATCAAATTATTACAACTCTACCTAAAGATACAAATAAATATACTGATAAAAATGTAATTCCTGATAAGACCTACTACTATAGAGTTAAAGCATTTAACTCTTTTGGAGAGTCAGATTATTCAAATGAGGTAAAAGTAAAAACCTTAAAAGAAATTGAAAAAATTATTTTAAGATTTTATATAAACAAAACAACTTACTATGTTAATGATGAAATGAGAACAATGGATGTAGCACCTATGATTCTTGAAGGAAGAACACTACTTCCAATAAGATATGTAGCAGAAGCATTAGGGGCAAATGTTGGATGGGAAGCAAAAGAACAAAAAGTAACAATTAACTTTAAAGGTATAAAAATTGAGTTATGGATTGGAAAAAATCTTGCAACAGTTAATGGTGAATGGAAACTAATTGACCCAGGAAATCCAAATGTTAAACCAATTACAATTCCTCCAGGTAGAACTATGTTACCAATTAGATTCATAGCAGAGAATCTTGGATGTAAGGTTGATTGGGATCCTAACTTAAAAGAGGTTAAGATAACTTATCCAGGAGATTAGAAAAATTTTTGAAACTTTTTATTTATTTTTTTTATCTTATATAATAATATATAATTAATTTATAAATTTTTCTCCTAGTTTCTATTTTGTCAAATATTAAAATTTGCAAAATAGAAATCGGGGAGGAAAAGGAGGTTAAAAAATGCGATGTTTTAACAAAAAAACTAAAATTTTCTTCAGTTTGACCTTCATAATGATTCTCTTATTGCTTTTCACTTCTAATCAAATTTTTTTAAAAGCAGAAATAAACCAAGATTTCAAACTTTCAGCAAAAGGATATTGTGGTTTCAACTATCTTGAATGGGAACCAGTACAAGGTGCAGAAAGATACTGGATTTATAGAGGAGTAGGTGAAGGACATGAAGAGAGTATGCCACTTACTGATTTTCCAATCTCTGAAACAAATTATAAAGATACTAAAAATTTAATTCAGGGAACAAAATATTGTTATATTGTTAAAGCAGTTGATAAAAATGCAAAAGAATTTGCTAAATCAAATGAAGCATGTGCAATTCCAACTTGTTCAACAGAAATTCCACAGGAAGAGTGCAAGTTAATTCTTCAATTCCAGATAGGTAATAAATTTTACTGGGTTAATGGTGAACAAAAAGGTCCTATGCTTACAGAACCCATCTTAAGATGGGATAGAACATTTTTAATCATAAGACATGTTGTTGAAGAAGTTGGCGGAACAATATCTTGGGATGGTGCAAAGCAAATTGTAACCATTCTAACAAAAGAGGGTAAAAAGATTGAATTTCAAATTGGTAATAAAATGTATAAGGTTAATGGAGTTCCAAAACAGATAGACCCATACAATCCAAATGTTGTACCTTTTATTCAAAATGGAAGAACATTAATACCTCTAAGAGTTACAGGAGATGAACTTAATGCAAAAGAGATAAACTGGTATGGAGATAAAAAAATTGCAGAACTTGTATTCATAGTTCCATGTCCAGAAAAACCAAAAGGAAGAATAGATATCTTACTTCCAGAAAATTGTATTAAAGGAACAAAAATTGAAATTCTTGATCTTAAAGGAAATCCAATAGGTTTAATAATAAATAGTAAAAATGGATTATTCACAACAGATTGTACATTAAATTGTCCAGGTTCTTATATAGTAAGACCAGTTAATCCAAATTGTAAATTTTATCCAGAAACTATTCAGGTTGATTTAAAGGAGTGTTGTCCTGCATATAAGAGAGTTGAGTTTAAGTGTGAGTGTGAAGAGTTAAAAAAAGGTAGAATAGTTGTATCTATGCCAAAAGAGTGTCTTGAAGGAACAGTTGTTCATATAATAAACTCTCAAACAAATGTTGAAGTAGCAACCTTATCTGTAAATAAGGATGGAGTATTTGATACAGGTTGTA
>Ga0272449_1000026_pt1 | contig 235152 bp, 175 predicted proteins | sample YNPCB0241_FD_198679 | JGI IMG/M metagenome (GOLD analysis project Ga0272449, IMG submission 198679) | Hot spring sediment microbial communities from Yellowstone National Park, WY, United States - YNP-CB-024-1 | ecosystem: Environmental > Aquatic > Thermal springs > Hot (42-90C) > Sediment... | reverse complement strand
CGTTCATCCTGAGCCAGGATCAAACTCTCCATTGTAAATGAAGATTTTGATTTCCTAGCTTCGACACTCAAAGGTATGTTTCGCCCGCATACCTCTTTTTTGCCTCTCCAGTATTTTCAAAGAACCTATCTTTGGTTTTCAAAAGGGACTGCAAATTTAATTTAATTTTTTGAATAAAAAAATTTTTTTTTAAATTTATTTTTGTTTTTTCTATATCCCTTTTTTTGCATCATTTAAAAGAACGTCATCAAAAGCGAGTGCAAATATATAATGCTTTTTTATATCTGCAAATATTTTTTTAAAAAATTTTTTTGTTGTTTCTTGTAAATTCTAATAATCAGAATGTTATAATAAAAAATTTTTTTTTGATTTTAGATTTTATTTTTAATTCGAACTTTGTTTAAACAATATTTATAATTATAAAAAGCATAAAAGTATAATATTAAATAAAGAATTGTTTTTTTTACAATTTTTATTAGTTTTGATGCATAAAAAATTTATTATATGAGATTAAAAGAAAAGACTATTTATTCGCTTGATACACCAAGAGTTATTATTGATTATGATAAAATGATGGGTAATATTCATATGATTCATGATTATGCTTTTAAATATGGTGTAAAAGTAAGACCGCATATAAAAACACATAAAAATCTGGATATAGCAAGAATACAAAAGAAGGAAGGTGCTATTGGTGTTACTGCTTCAAAACCTGAAGAAGCATCTATATTTATGCATGGTAATTTAGGATCAATTACAGTTGCTTATCCTGTTATTGAACATAATAAAGTACAAAAAATTATTAGTACAGCGAAAACATATAAGCAAGAATTAAATGTAATAATTGATAGTGAAGTTGGATTGAAAATGGTGGACAAATTGAGCAGAGGACTTACACCTCCTTTAGGAATATACGTAAAAATTGATGTAGGTTTTCATAGATGTGGATTATCACCTGATGATCCTTTAATTCTTGATTTGATAGAAGCAATTTTATCAAGAAAACACTTATCTTTTAAAGGTCTTTTATCATATTCAGGACATGCTTATAGAGCAAAAAATCATATCGAGGTTGAAAAAATTGCTCTCGAGGAGATTAATATAATGAAGCAATTGAAGTTTTTACTCGAACAACAGGGTATTGAAATAAATGAATTGTCTATTGGAAGTACACCTACATTGTTAACTGGTATTGATTTGACTGGAATTACTGAAATTCGTCCTGGTAATTATATTTTTTTAGATAGAACAACGTGGCAGTTAGGATTGATTACACCTGAACAGATAGCTCTAAATGTTATTGCTACTATAATTAGTAAAAACAAAAATTATTTTATTATAGATGCAGGCTCAAAAATTTTAACATCAGATTTAGGTCCTCATGGTTCAAAACTTCTTGAAGATTATGGAATAGCGTATCCTATAGATAGTTATCTTGAAAATTCACGTGAAATGCGTATAGTCTCATTGTCAGAAGAACATGGTATTATAAAAAGACCTTCATTTGATTTGCCTATAGGTACAAAATTAAGAATCATTCCTAATCATGCATGTCCAATTGTTAATCTTGTTGATTCAATTATTATTCATCAAAATGAAGTTGTTATTTATACATGGAAAGTTCATGCGCGTGGAAAAATATTATAAAATATTTGATATAAAAAAAGCCCTGAAATTTCAGGGCTTTTTTGTTTTGTATAGTTTATATTTATTTATCGTTGTTTTTTGGGTTTTCGATATCAAGTAGTTCTACCTCAAAAATTAATGTTGAAAAAGGACGAATAACACCATATTCGTTAGAACCATATGCAAGTTCAGATGGAATGTATATTTTCCATTTTGAACCTATAGGCATTAACAATAGTGCTTCAGAAAATCCTCTTATCAATTGACTTACATTAAAGATTGCTGGAGTTTTACGTTCATAAGAATTGTCGAAAACTGTACCATCTATTAAAGTACCTAAATAATGTACTTTTACATTGTCATTTGGTTCGGGTCTTCTTCCTTTTCCTTCACGTAATATTTCATATTGTAGTCCACTTGGTAAACTTATAACTTCTTTCCTTTTTTTATTGTTTTCAAGAAAATTTTTATTTTCTTCAATGTATTCCTTATACTTTACTTTTATTCTTTCTTCATATTTTTGCTTTAATTTATTATCTATGTATTGTTCAACAATATAAGGACTTGTAATGTTTGAATCTCTTAACGCCCCTTGCTTAAATCCATGAAGGAATGCTTCAAAGTTTGTGCCACCGATTAACGAATCTACATTGTACCTGGCATAGTGCGAGCCATAAAGAATACCAAAGTAGTAGCTAATTGAATCTGTTTCATTTTTTAGTGCTATTTTATTTGTTTTTTTGCTTGTATTACAAGCATTAATTATAGCTAAAATTATTGCTAATAAAATGAGATTTTTAAAACAAAGTTTCATTTTTTAAAAATTTTAAAAGTTAATATGCGAAAGTAAGAATAAAATATTAGGTAAAAAAATTTTTTATTATCTTTAATAAAAAATGTTGTAATTTCGTATTAATAAAAAAGGATATTTTTTATGAGTCGAAAAGATTTAAATAAAACTTTTCCAGTTTCAAATGATAAATTACAATATGGCTCTGGAGATCTATGTTATTTGATATTGCATAATGATGATATTCATACATTTGATTATGTTATTGAATCTTTAATAGAAGTTTGTGGTTTAGATCCTTTGCAGGCTGAACAATGTACCTTTATAGTTCATTATAAAGGTAAATGTGATATAAAAAAAGGGACTTTCTCAGATCTTGTGCCTTTAAAAAATGGTTTAATTGAAAGAGGTTTAACAGTAACAATTGAATAATAATAATTAATAATAAAAAGAATGTCTCCATTATTTATAATTTTTTTATCAATATTAGGTATAATTTTATTATTAGCAGAATTTTTTTTAATACCAGGTATTAGCATAGCAGGTATTGGAGGATTTTTATCTGTCGTATTATCTGTAATATTTGCTTTTAAATTTAAAATTTGGTTTGGTTACATAATTACTATCTTTAATGTTATAAGTCTTGCTATTATTTTATATTTTTTATTCCGAAAAAAAACTTTTGATAAAATAGGATTACAAGAAGTAATAAATGGTAAGTTTTTGGTTATTGATAAGGAAAAAATTAAAGAAGGTGATGTAGGAATAACGGTGACAAGGTTAAATCCTGTTGGTAAAGTTTTGGTAAATAATGTTTTGTATGAGGCTAAATCGTTAGATGGAACATATATCGAACAAAATAAAGATATAGAAATTGTTAAAATAGTTAATAATCAGCTAATTGTTAAATTAAAATCATAAAATTATGGAAGGAATAGGTACATTTTTTATTATTTTACTTATAGTAATACTGTTAATTTGGTTTTTTTTCTACTTTATACCTTTTGGTTTATGGTTAAGTGCTGCATTTTCGAGAGTTTATATACCATTATGGCAGCTAATAGCAATGCGTATAAGAAAAGTACCCCCAAGTTTAATAGTAAATGCATTGATTAATGCTACAAAAGCGGGATTGAAATTAACAGCTGATCAACTTGAAAGTCATTATTTAGCTGGTGGTAATGTTAGGGCTGTTGTAAATGCATTGATTTCTGCTGATAAAGCAAATATTGATTTGGATTTTAATCTTGCAGCTGCAATAGATTTAGCAGGCAGGGATGTGCTCGAAGCCGTTCAAATGTCAGTTAATCCCAAAGTTATTGATACACCACCTGTTGCTGCTGTTGCAAAAGATGGTATACAATTAATTGCAAAAGCTAGAGTAACTGTAAGGGCAAACATAAAACAATTGGTAGGTGGTGCAGGTGAAGAAACTGTTCTTGCAAGAGTAGGTGAAGGTATTGTATCATCAATTGGTTCTGCCAATTCACATAAAGAAGTACTCGAGAATCCTGATTCAATTTCAAGAGTAGTTCTTGAAAAAGGCTTGGATGCTGGTACAGCCTTTGAAATTTTATCAATTGATATTGCTGATGTAGATGTTGGAAAAAATATAGGTGCTGTATTACAAATGGATCAAGCAAATGCTGATAAGAATATAGCACAAGCAAAAGCAGAAGAAAGACGTGCAATGGCAATAGCATTAGAACAAGAAATGAAAGCTAAAGCACAGGAAGCACGTGCCAAAGTTATAGAAGCCGAAGCATTAATTCCTCAAGCTATTGCTGAAGCATTGAGAAATGGAAATATTGGTGTAATGGATTATTTAAGATTAAAAAATATCGAAGCTGATACAACAATGAGAGATTCTATAGCAAAATCAGCAGGTAAAAAACCTGAATCATCCGACTAAATTTTAAAAATATGAGTGAAAAAGAAGATATTAAATTGAATTTGATTGATATTCCTGATATTTTTAAAACATCAATAAATCGAGATTATTTTAAAACATGTTTGATTTGTGAAAAAGATTTAATTGAAATGCAAGAAGAATATTTGATAGAAAAGATATATAGTAAAGGTAAGGTTGAAATTGAATATGCTATTTGTATTGATTGTTTGCAAAAAGAAAGAGAAAATTTGTCGGAAGAATCATTAAGAAAAGTCAATGAATTCTTTGAAAGTTATGAAAAAAAAATAAATGATAGGAATGAATTTTTAAATGGTAATACTGATTTTAAAAAATATATTAGTAATTGTTTGATTAGTGGTCTTGAAATAAATGAAGAGGCCGATTATCATATTTTTGCACATTGTTTAGGTGATAAAATGTTGTTGGGTTATTTTCCTTATGCTTTACATTTTGAAGTTATTGATTATTTACAATTGTTGTTATCGCAAAAAACGAAAGACGAACTTGATAATTTTAGAAAAAAGTATTTTGACTTACCGCCAGATATTTATGACATATTTAATAAAAAAAGAGTGCCTTTATTTATTTAAAAAAATGTAAAAATTTCAGTTTTTAAAAAATGGCAAATTTTTTGTAATTTTGTATAATAAATGGGGCTGATGTGGGCTCGACAGCAAGGAAGTGGGTAAGTCTGCATGCCGGGTACCGCACTACAACCCGTAAAACTGTGGTGCAGTAAATTTAAGTGGCGAAGCTAATTACGCGCTCGCTGCCTAATCGAAGAATAGTAGATTAGGCTTAATCTTGCTCTGGATGAGCAAGACGAGCTGCCTCTCCAGAACCTTGCCCTGCGGTTCTGGGTAAAGAGGTACACCGTGAGTCAGGGCTGGTTCGAACAATGCTCCTAAGTTCGAACGAGAATAAAAGGAGCTAAGGTACAGATAGGGTGCCTTTCCCCAGTCTGTGCCCGACAATTAACGAAAGGCTAAGCATGTAGATGACTTACTGGCTACTTGACTGGACCCGGGTTCGACTCCCGGCAGCTCCACATGCTCTCACAGAATTTTTAAAACATCTGTGAGAGCATTTTCTTTTTATAAGTTGTTTGTTTGTATTATAATTTCAATTTAAATACTTTTGCTGAGTTTTAAATTAAATTTTTATAATATGACAGGAGAGAAAATTAAAATTCAAAATGGCAAATTGTTGGTGCCCGATTTTCCTATAATTCCATTTATAGAAGGAGATGGCACAGGCCCCGATATTTGGAAAGCATCTGTTAAGGTTTTTGATGCTGCAGTAGAACTTGCTTACAATGGAAAAAGAAAAATATGCTGGAGAGAAGTGTATGCGGGGGAAAAAGCTTTCAATTTGACAGGAAATTGGTTACCCGACGAAACACTTGAAATCATTCGTGAACATCTTGTTGCTATAAAAGGACCACTTACAACCCCTGTTGGAGGTGGAATAAGATCTCTCAACGTCGCATTACGACAATTACTTGATTTGTATGTTTGTTTGCGTCCTGTTCGATATTATGAAGGTGTTCCTTCGCCAGTTAAAGACCCATCAAAAACAAATATGGTAATTTTTCGAGAAAATTCTGAAGATATTTACGCAGGAATTGAATGGATGTGCGGTACAGAAGAAGTAAAGAAAGTTATAAATTTTTTACAAAATGAAATGGGTGTTAACAAAATACGTTTTCCTGAAACAACGTCTATTGGAATAAAACCTATTTCACGTGAAGGTTCTGAAAGATTAATACGTGCTGCAATAAATTATGCGATTAAATATGATTTACCTTCGGTTACTTTTGTGCATAAGGGTAATATTATGAAATTTACTGAAGGAGCTTTTAGAGATTGGGGTTATACATTGGCAAAAAAAGAATATGGAGCAATTGAAATTGATGGTGGTCCTTGGTGCTCTTTAAAAAATCCAATTACCAAAAGAGAAATAATTATTAAAGATGTTATAGCCGACGCTTTTCTTCAACAAATTTTGACACGACCATCAGAATATTCCGTGATTGCAACAATGAATCTTAATGGCGATTATATTTCAGATGCATTGGCAGCTATTGTTGGTGGAATAGGAATAGCTCCAGGAGCCAACATTAATTATGATACAGGACATGCTATTTTTGAAGCTACTCATGGTACTGCTCCAAAATATGCAGGAAAAGATATGGTAAATCCTGGTTCTGTTATTTTATCAGGTGTCATGATGCTTGAATATATAGGATGGCAAGAAGCAGCAGACCTTATAGTTAAAGGACTTCAAGGAGCAATAAAATCAAAACGAGTCACTTATGATTTTGCTAGATTAATGGAAAATGCAATTCAATTAAAATGTTCAGAATTTGGTGATGAGATTATTAAACATATGACTTTATAATTTTTTAACAAAAGATTTTAAAAACATATGTTATAAAATTTGAGGTTGCCATCATTATAGGCAACCTTTTTTGTTATACATAGAGAAAATATAAATGTATTAGTCTTAATTTTGTTTATATTAGCAATAATTTAAAATATGTTTTTATGAAAATTTTATATTATGATTGTTTTGCAGGTATTTCGGGAGACATGAATTTATCTGCCCTTGTGGATCTCGGAATTGACAAAAATTACATTATTAATGAATTAAAAAAATTACCAATTAAAAATTATGATATTGATTTTCAAGTCGATCAAAGAAAAAGTATTACTGGTCTTAAAATGATTATAGAATTTCATAAAAAAGAACATCAACGCGTACATTTTAAAGATATTGTTAAAATGATTGATAATAGTCAGTTAAATGACAATGTAAAAAAAATATCAAAAAAAATTTTTAATGAAATTGCAACAGCAGAGTCAAAAATACATAATATACCCATTGAAAAAGTACATTTTCATGAGGTTGGAGCTATAGATTCTATAGTTGATATTGTTGGTTGTGCCATTGCAATTGATTTTTTAAAACCCGATAAAATTATTTCTTCGCCAATTGAATTGGGAAGAGGTATGGTTAAATGTGAACATGGGATTTTACCTATTCCAGCACCTGCAACAATAGAAATTTTAAAAAATGTTCCAATAACTACTGGTAAAGTTAATTATGAAGCAACCACTCCTACAGGGGCTGCAATAATTAAATCGTTGGTTGATGATTTTACCAATAAATTATCATTTATACCTTTAAAAGTTGGATATGGTATTGGAAATATTGATGGAGAAATACCTAATGTATTAAGAATATTGATGGGAAATATCGAAAATCAGATTGAAGTATTTTCAGAAAATGCAATTTTAATTGAATGCAATATTGATGATATGAATCCTGAACATTTTGATTTTGTTATTACTAAATTGTTAGAAGCAGGTGCTCAAGATGTTTTTGTTCAACCTATTATGATGAAAAAATCTCGACCAGCATACATTCTTAGTGTACTTTTAGATAATAAAATCGAAAAAACAATTCTTGATATTATTTTTAAAGAAACTACTACAATAGGTTGCAGAAAATTTGAAGTGTCAAAATATTTTTTGCCTCGTAAAATTATAGAAAAAGAAACACCTATTGGAAGAGTTAGAATTAAATATGCTTATTATGGTGATGATATTATAAAAATAAAACCTGAATATAATGATTGTGTTGAGCTTGCTAAAAAAAATAAAATACCTCTTTTAAAAGTTTATGAAATTATTAATAATTATCTAAAAAATGAATAACTATGAATAAAAATTATTTGATTGAATTACTTGAAAAATATAAATCAAATAAAATTACTATTGATGAAGCTATTGATGCTTTAAAAAATTTTTATTATCTTGATATTGGTCATACGAAGATTGATTTTCATAGAGAATTGAGAAAAGGTTATCCTGAGGTTATATTTTGTGCGGGAAAAACTCCTTTACAGGTAAAAGAAATTGTTTTAAAGATGCTTGAAAACAATGTGAATATTCTTGCTACACGTGCAAGTTATGAAGTATATAAATCAGTTGAGAAAATTTGTGATAAAGCAGTTTATCATACTGATGCAAAAATTATAACAATAAAACTAAATGATATAAAACTTACAGATACCTATATTGCTATTGTTTCTGCTGGCACATCAGATATTCCGATTGCTGAAGAAGCAGCTGTTACTGCAGAATTTTTTGGTAACAAAGTGGAGAGAATTTATGATGTTGGAGTTGCTGGTATTCATCGTCTTTATGACAACCTACATAAAATCAGAAATGCTAGAGCTATTATAGTTGTTGCAGGAATGGAAGGTGCTCTACCAAGTATTGTTGGTGGTTTGGTTGATAAGCCTGTTATTGCTGTCCCAACAAGTATAGGTTATGGTGCTGCTTTTAATGGATTAGCTGCCTTATTGGGAATGCTTACCAGTTGTGCTAGTGGTGTTGTTGTTGTAAATATTGATAATGGTTTTGGTGCTGCTTATTTTGCTAGTATGATAAATAAACTTTAAAAAATGAATGAAAAAGAAATAATTTTATCTATAGCGTATTTTCCTAACATACATTATTTTACTAAAATAATTTCGTTTGAATCTATAATTATTGAAACTCAAGAAAACTATCAAAAACAATCATATAGGAATAGATGTACAATTTTATCTGCTAATGGAGCTTTAAATCTTATTATTCCTGTTTTAAAAGATCATGGAAATAAGATATTAATTAAAGATATAAAAATTGATAAACAAAAAAAATGGAAACATCAGCATTGGAATGCTATATGTTCGGCTTACAGAAATTCTCCATATTTCGAATACTATGAACATGATATAAAACCAATGATTTTTTCAGAAGAAGAAAATTTATTTCAATTTAATCTGAATATTTTAAAATGTATTCTTAATTTGCTAAGAATACAAAAAGAAATTAAATTAACAAATACTTATTTGAAGAATTACAATAATATTAGTGATTTTCGTTATAAAATTCATCCTAAAATAAATTATAATGAGGTTGATAAAGAATTTTCTCCTGCAAAATATTTGCAAGTCTATTCATATAAATTTGATTTTGTTCCAAATTTAAGTATTCTTGATTTGATATTCAATGTTGGTCCTGATACACTTTTGATATTAGAAAATTCATGTATTACCTTAAAATATTAAAAAATGATTTCAATTTTAATACCTGTATATAATTATAATGTAAATGAATTGGTAAATGATTTAATAAGACAGTTAAAAAAATTAAATATTGAATTTGAAATAGTAATTTGTGATGATGCTTCTGATGTGGAATATAAAGAAAAAAACCGGCAATTGTCTCAATTGCCAGGAATTAAATATTTTGAGGAAAATATTAATATTGGTAGATCGCTGATAAGAAATAAATTAGCCAGATTAGCATCTTATGAGATTTTAATATTTATTGATAGTGATATTTCAATAAAAAATAATGATAATTTTATAGAAAATTATATAAATAGTTATAATCCAGAATATGCCATATGTGGGGGAATTATATATGATAAAAATCCTTTAGAGAAAAAATATATACTTCGCTGGAAATATGGTATCAAAAGAGAAATGAAGTTTTTAAATAAAAAAAATCAAAGCAAATATATTCACTTTTTTACGGGTAATTTTTTAATTAATAAAAATGTGTTTTTTAAAATTAAGTTTGATGAGAATTTGAAAAATTATGGATATGAAGATACTTTGTTTGCTTATAAATTAATGAAAAATGGTATTGGTATAAAATATATAAACAATCCGGTATTGCATAACATAAAGGTGGAAAATAAAGTTTATCTTGAAAAATCTTTGTTTGCATTGAAAAATCTTTTATTAATTTATGAAAATATTTCTGATTATGATTTTATAGAAAAAATTAAAATTCTTAAAGTATTTTATTTTATTAAAAAATTAAAGATAGATAAAGTATTTTTAATATTTTATAAAGTTTTTGAAAACTTAATACATAAACACCTCGTAAATAGTAATAATCCTTCATTAATTTTATTTGATTTTTATAGGCTTGGGTATTTGTGTTATTTAAATAATATAAAAAAATGAAAATTTATAAAAAATTAGTGATATACATTTTTTTGATTAATACATTTTTTTTAAAAGCTCAAAAATCTTTACCAGGTATTCCTTATGGAATAAGAAATGATATAGAAAATATTCCAATTATTATTCCAAGTTGTAAAAACATTGTTAAAAAAGCAACTCAGGAAATTAATTATTTTAAAGTTTTGGAAAATGATTATATCTGTGATTTAAAGATTAATTATAAGGATACAGGATATGTAGTGTATGATGATAAAAACAATAAAATATGGAGATTAGGATTACATATTCCTGGTGCTTTAACTATAGGAATTGTTTTTACAAGGTTTTATTTAAATCCTGGTGTTTGGGTTTTTTTATATGATAAATCAATGAAGAACATTTTAGGTGCATATTCACATCTTAATAATAAAAGAGATAGTATTCTTGCTATACCACCCATAAATGATAGTACAATATATATAGAGATGCAAATAAAAAAATTTGTTGATAATCCTGGTTATTTAGAGATTGGAATGATAGGAGGCAGGTCAAGGCTTTCATCAAACTTAAAAGATGGTTTTTATGGATGGTCGGATTCTTGCATGAAAGATGTTAGATGTTTTGAACATCCATCAATTCAAAAAAATAAGTACGCTGTTGTCAGAATTCTTTATTTAGGCAGTGAAAGATGTACAGGTACGCTTGTCAATAATACTGCAAATAATGGTTATCCATATATATTAACTGCACAGCATTGTATATCTTCTGATTTTATAGCACAAACATGTGTATTTTCGTTTGATTATGAAAGTCCATATTGCAATGGGCCTGATGGGTCTGCAAATAAAACAATTTCGGGTGCAAAAATAGTAGCATGTGGTGACTCGCTACTCGATTTTACGCTTTTGGAACTTAATGAAAAACCTCCTTTTTATTATAAACCATATTATGCAGGCTTAAATCTCCGAAAAGATATTGCTCCTTCAAGTGCTTATTGTATCCACCATCCACAAGGAGATGTAAAAAAAATATCTATCGATTATGATGCTCCAGTAACTGGTAATTTTGGTCAACTTTATCAAATAAATACCCATTGGCGTGTCAAAAAATGGGAAGTTGGATCAACTCAATCTGGTTCTTCAGGATCGCCATTGTTTGATCAAGACAACAAGCTTATAGGAACATTAACTGGTGGCGAAGCTACATGTGATAATCCTATAAATGATTATTTTCAAAAAATCAGTCACTCATGGAATGATTATTCACTTAGAACTCGTCAATTAAAATACTGGCTTGATCCATTAAATAAAGATGTTAATGTAATTGAACCTTATGATCCTTTTCCTGGTTTGCTTGAAACTATAGATACATTAAAAAATTTTAACAATTCTTTAAATAAAATTGCCGAAAAAAAACTTTTTGGCTATATTTCTGGAAATAACAATTATGATATTAGAATTTTTTCTGAACATTTTTTACCTGACAAAAATTCATGTATTGTTGGTTTTTTAATTACCCCATTAAAAATTAGTACAACATCTTCTTATTCAAAGATTAAAGTAAAAATTAATTCTGGAGGAGCAAAACCTGGTAATACAATATTTGAAAAAAATATTTTATATGTCGATCTGGTTGAAAATTGCAGAAATTTAATAGATCTTGATACTTTTTTATATGTTGGTAAAGATTTTTATATCACTTATGAAATTGACAAAAACGACACATTTATATTAAAGGCCTTTGAAACAGAAGTTAATACAGCATACTTATACTTTAATAATGAATGGATTTGTGCTAATCAATTATATGGCAATAATATATCATATGCTATAGAGCCAGTTATTTTCGATTCAGCATATGTAAAAAAAATTCCTCGAGCATTCTTTACAAAAAACGATATTCATATTTATCCTAATGCTGCTAAAGATAATATAAACATTCTATTTGGTTTTATTCCGAAATCAAATATTGAATTTAAAATTTATGATATTGCAGGAACATTGGTTCAACATGAGAAAATTCCAGTTGATGATGTTTTTGTTAATATAAAACTTAACAATTTATCAAATGGAATATATATTATTAATGTTAAAGCAGATAGTTTTATTTATTCAAAAAAATTTGTTATATTTAAATAAAAAACTATTGATGTTCAGATTGTTACTTTTATCAACTATTTTTATTTTATTGTTTATAAGTAATAGTATTTGTCAGGAAAACAAGCAACCTATTCAGAAAATAATTATCAGAGGTGTGGCAGAACTTGACTTGCAGCCTCTTAAAGGTGCGACAGTGGTTTTATATGAAAATAATAAAGAAATTAATTTGGTTAAAACAGGTTCAGATGGTTTATTTTCGTTTGAGCTTGAACCAAATAAATTTTATATCGTTGAAGTTAGCAAAGAAAACTATGTTTCAAAAAGAATAGCTTTTGATACAAAAATGCCATCTGATGTTGAAGGAACATGGATTAATGAGTTTTCCATAAGTGTAGTAAAAAAATGTGATAAAGTTGACTATTCGGCACTTAAAGATCCTGTTGATATTGTAAAGTTTAATGAAAAAAAGAAAGATTTTGATTCAGATAAAAATCATCTGATGAAAATGCAAAGTAAGCTTGAAAAAATTCAATTAGATTATGAGCAATGTATTGCAGAAAAATTTAATAATCTTGTAAATGAAGGAGATAAATTATTAAAAGATAAAAATTTTGATGAAGCTATTGCAAAATATGAAGAGGCAAAACAAATCTTTTCAAATGATAAGTATTTATTAAAGAAAATTGAAGAAGCAAATGCATTGAAAGAAAAAACTCGTAACATAGAAAATGAATATAAATTGACTATTGAAAAAGCAGATTTATTTTATTCACAGAATAAATATCATGAAGCTTTAAATTTGTATAAAGGTGCTTTGATATTAAAGCCATCAGAAAGTTATCCTTCAATAAGAATTAAGGAGATAGAAAATAAGATTAATGAAGAAAAAGTAAAACAAGAAGAAATTAAAAATAAAGAAAATCGTTATAACGAACTGTTACAACTTGCTGTAAATGAATATAAAAACAAAAATTATAAAAAATCTAGAGATTATTATCTTGAAGCTCAAAAAATTAAGCCCGAAAATGATGAATTAAATATTAAGATTAAAGAATTGGATGAATTGATTAAGCAAGAGGAATTGAAATTACAAAAAGAGAAAAGTATTGAACAAGCATATGTAGAAAATTTGTCACAGGCAGAAAGATTATTAAAAGAAAAAAAATATGAAGAAGCAAAAATTTTGTATCAAAAAGCTTTATCAATAAAACCACAGGAAAATTATCCCTTACAAAAAATAAAAGAAATTGATGAAATTGTAAAAAAAGAAGAGATAAACAAACAGAAAGCATTATTACAAGATAAAGAGACAAAATATAATAGCTTGCTGGATGAAGCAGATAAATTTTTTCGAAATAAACAATATCAAGAAGCTTATGAAAAATATAATCAGGCACTTTTAATTAAACCTGAAGAATTATATCCTAAACAAAGAATTGCTCAATTAAAAAAATTAATAGAAACTGAAACTAAAAAGCAGACAGAAATAGAATTGGCTTATCAACAAACACTAACAAGAGCTGCTGATGAAGAAAGAGCTGGGAATTTTGAAAACGCTAAGTCATTGTATCTTTCAGCATTAAAATTTCAACCAAATTCGGAAACATTAAAAAACAAAATTGCAGAGATTGATAGAATTATTCAAGCGAAACAGAGGGAACAACAAGAGAAAAGTTTGATAGAGAAAAATTATGTTGAGGAGATAAAGAAAGCTGATTATTATTTTCAAAACAAAAATTATGAACTTGCAAAACAAAGCTATCAGAATGCTCTAAAATTTAAACCATCAGAAAAGTATCCTGAATTAAAAATAAAAGAAATTAATGATATAATAGCAACCGACAAACAAAAACAAGAACAATTGAAATTATATAATGACTACATTGCCAGGGCTAATAGTTTATATATTACAAAAGATTATGATAATGCATTAGTGAATTATAAAGAAGCATTAAAAATTAAACCTGATGACCAATTTGTTTTAGGTAGAATTAGAGAGATTGAAAATATAAATCAACAAAGGCAAAAGGAATTGCAGCAAGAGAAAGAAAGACGACAGAGATATGAAGATTTGATAAAAACTGCAGATCAGTATTTTGCTATTAAGAATTATCAGTTATCTAGAGCAAGTTATGAAAATGCTCTAAAATTGTATCCGAATGAACAATATCCTATTCAAAAAATCAAGGAGATAGATGAGATATTAGCAGTAGAAGAGATTAAAATTCAACAACAGAAGTCAAAAGAAAGAGAATTTAATGCAGAGGTTGAAAAGGCTGAATTTTATTTTAATCAGAAAAAATATGAATTAGCATTACAATCATACAAAAAGGCACTTGAACTAAATCCAGATGATAATAAAGTAAAAAATAGGATAAATGAAATTAATTCATTACTTGAGGAGAATAAAAAATTGCAGGAAAGGCACAATGCTTTTCGATTAATAGTTCAAAAAGGAGATGATTATTATAATAATAAAGATTATGAAAATGCTCTTAATAGTTACAATGAAGCTTTAAAATACTTTCCTGATAATGTTGAAGTATTGAATAAAAAGCGAGTAGTAGAAAATCTTTTAGAACAACAACAACAAAGGTTGCAACAAGAGAAAGAAAGGCGAAAGAGATATGAAGATTTGATTAGGCAAGCAGATGCTTATTATACTATTAAGAATTTACAAATAGCCCGTAATTACTACGAAGAGGCTTTGAAATTGTATCCTGAAGAAAATATGCCAAAAGATAAAATTAGAGAAATAGATAGATTTATTGCTGAAGAACAAAAAAAATTGGCAGAAATACAACAAAAAGAAAATGCTTATAATGATGAAATAAAAAGAGGAGATGCTTTTTATCAGGCTGGTCAATACAATTTAGCATTGCAATCTTATCAAAAAGCACTTGAATATAAACCTGCAGAAATTTATCCTTTAAACAAGATAAAAGAAATTGAAACATTACTGGCCAAACAAAAGTTAGAAAAAGAAAAAGAAGAAAGATATAAGAATCTGATAAGTAATGCTGATAAATTGATGATTGCGAAAGACTATAATAAAGCAAAAGATTTATATAGTCAAGCTTTGAATGAAAAACCTGGAGATGTTTATTCCAAGTCGCAAATTGAAAAAATTAATAATATTTTAAAGCAATTAGAATTACAAACAATTGAAAAAGAACGTATTCAGAAAGAATATGATGAAACAATTAATATTGCAGATAAGTTATTTCAGAGTATGAAATATGAAGAAGCTAGAGAAATATATAAAAAAGCATTAACTATTAAAATTGATGAAGAATATCCTAAGAGAAAAATTCAAGAGATAAACGATATTTTAAAAAATATTGAATTGGCAAAAAAATCATTAGATATAAAACCTATTACTGAAACAAAAACAAAAGTAGCAAATTTACCTGACTTAAATTTCAAGAATGAAGGAGATCTTGAAAAATATTTAAATGAATTGAAGAAGAAATATCCAGTTGGTATTACTCAAGAAATTTATGAAGAAAAATATAGAACAATAACAAGAACAATAGTTATAAGAGGCGATGAAGTAAGAGAGTTTAGAAAAATATATTTTAAAACCTGGGGTGGAGCAGAATATAGCATGAACGGTAAACCTATAAGTGGTCAATTTCATGATGAACAGGTTAAACCACGAAATAATGAATTTTTCAATAAAAAAGAGTTTGTTGTTGAGTAAAAGAAATGTAATTTAAATAATTGGCATTAAAAAACGAGGTAATATGAAAATCTTAGTTAACTTTTTAATCATTTTGATTTTAAGCATTCAATTTCTTTATTCTCAATTGAAACCATGGGATGCTGTGAAACTAATGAAACGTGGAATAAACATAGGAAATTCGTTGGATGCGACAGGAGGTAAAACATCGGAGGAGGCAGAAACATCATGGGGTAATCCTAAAATTTTTGAAGCACAGTTTGATGACTATAAAAACGCAGGTTTTACTGCTATTCGTATTCCCATAACATGGGGATTAACATTTCGTACTTCTACAATTCCACCTTATTCTATTGAATTATCTTTTTTAAATCGTGTAGAGCAAATAGTTGATTGGGCATTATCAAGAGGATTTCTGGTTATAATTAATGCACATCATGAAACCTGGTTAAAAGAAAATTTCAATGAAAATAATTTAGCCAGATTTGATAGCATTTGGGCACAAATATCAAGGAGGTTTAAAGATAAATCAGATTGTTTATTATTTGAAATTATTAATGAACCATATCCAATGTCATTGAATAATGTAAATAAACTAAATTTCCAGATTTTAAACACTATAAGAAAAACAAATCCTACAAGAATAGTTGTTTTTTCTGGACATATGTGGTCAAATGCTGATGAACTCATTGCTGCGGAAATACCTCAAGATTCAATGATTATAGGATATTATCATTCTTATGATCCATATCCTTTTGGACTAGAAGGTACTGGCACTTTTGGTAGTGATGCAGACATTAACAATTTAAAAAATCGTTTTAAAAAAGTTACAGATTGGTCGAAACAAAACGACATACCAGTTATTTTAAGTGAATTTGGTGCTACACGAAAAGCAGAATACAACGCACGTATGTGTTATTATGGGACTGTTGTATCAATGGCTCAAGAGTATGGTGTTCCCTTTTTTGTATGGGATGATGGTGGAGATTTCCAAGTATACTATAGATATTCAAGAGTATGGAACGAAATAAAAGATATTCTTATACATACATATCCACAATCACCAAATAAATTAATTATTGGAAATTATGCTGATACACTCATTCAATTACAATGGAAAAACAAAGCAGAATATACTGATAGTATAATAATTGAAAGAAAAGTTAATACAGAAAATTTTAAATTTTATAAAAAGGTTGCACCTAATGCAACGGGTTTTGTAGATATTAACGTTAATACTAATAATAATTTTTATTATTACCGATTACGTGCGAAAGTTAACGATACACTTGAGGTTTGGTCATATCCAATAAGGATTCAAAATAAAAAAATTGTAAGAGCTCCATACAATGGAATACCTATTGAAATTCCAGGAACTTTAGAAATAGAAAATTTTGATTATGGCGTTGAAGGACAATCTTATCATGATACAGATGTTGAAAATACTGGTTATCAATATCGAATTGGTCCTGGAGTAGATATATATAGAGGTTATTTTCTTAGCTATTATGTTTCAAATGTTAAACAAGGGGAATGGCTTGAATATACAGTAAGGGTTAAACAAAAAGGTGTATACAAAATTGATGTTTATGTATCATCAGTTGTAGGTGGAGGTAAATTTTCATTGTTTTTTAATAATAGTAAAAAACTTACTTTTGATGTTCCTTCTACTGGCGATATTTTCAATTTTGTAAAAATTGATAAAGAAGTAACGTTAGATTCTGGAGAACAAATAATTCGTTTATATATTGATGAAGAACCTGATTTTGGAATTGATAAAATAATTATTTCTTTGATTACTTCAATAAAAGAGAGTTCAAATAATATTGACTATAAAATAATACCCAATCCTGTTAAAGATTTTTTTAGGGTTGATGGTATCGAACAAAAATCTACTATACAGATATATGATTTAAGAGGGATTTGTGTAAAAGAAGTTGCAGAATATTTATCTGATCAATTACTTGATTTAAGCGAATTACCTAAAAGTTTATATTTTATAAAATGTAAAAGTTTAGATAAAGTAAAATTTTTGAAAATTATAAAAGAGTAGGAGAAAAAATCTTTACAAAAAAATCAAAAGTTTTTTACAATAAAATTTTTAATTTTGAAAATGTATGAATTAAATTGATTTATGCTGGAATTACAGGATACAATTGTAGCAATCTCTACACCACCTGGTGTTGGTGCTATTTCAATAGTTAGAATGTCTGGACCTAATGCTATAGATATATGTGATAAAGTCTTTCATAGTATGGCTAACAAAAAACTTGCCGATCAACCTGCAAATACATTGCATCATGGATATATTATGGATGGTAATAGTATAGTGGATGAAGTGATTGTGGGACTGTTTAGAGAACCTCATTCTTATACAGGTGAAGATATTGTTGAGATATCTTGTCATGGTTCGTTATTTATACAACAAAAACTATTAGAATTGTTAATATCAAAAGGTGCTCGATTGGCAAAGCCAGGTGAATTTACATTACGAGCTTTTTTGAATGGAAAAATTGACTTATCACAAGCTGAAGCCATTGCCGATTTGATATCTTCTACATCAGCTTCATTACAAAAAATTGCTATTCATCAAATGCGGGGAGGCTTTACCAAAGAATTAAAAGATTTAAGAGATAAACTAATAAATTTTGTTTCGTTAATTGAATTGGAATTGGATTTTGGTGAAGAAGATGTTGAATTTGCCGATAGAAGTGAACTTAAGAATTTGCTTTCGAATATTATTAATTACATAAACAAATTAAAAGATTCGTTTAGATTGGGTAATGCTATTAAACGTGGAATTCCTGTAGCAATTGCCGGAAAAACAAATACAGGAAAATCAACTTTATTAAATTTGTTGTTGAAAGAAGATAAAGCAATAGTATCTGATATACCTGGTACAACACGTGATGTAATCGAAGATACTATATCTATTAATGGTTTTTTATTTCGTTTTATTGATACTGCAGGGTTGCGTCATACACATGATGTAGTTGAAAAAATAGGTATTGAAAAAGCTTTAAAGAAAATAAATCAGGCAGATATTATACTTTATGTAATTGATGGAACTGATGAGATAGAAACTGTTTTACAAGATTTTAATGTGTTTTATGAAAAAATAAAAGCTAATCAGAAAAAACTTATAATTGTGATAAATAAATTAGATGCTATTAATCAAAATCAGAAAAATAGGATATTTGAAAAATTTAAAAATTTTATCTCTGAAGATTTAAAAATAGTGTTTTTATCGGCCAAATACAATATCAATCTTGAAGAACTTGAAAATATTCTTTTGCAGATTAGTGGTTGTATGAACATAAAAGAAGAACAAGTAATAGTTGTAAATATTCGTCATTATGAAGCTTTATTGCGATCATATGAGGCTCTTAAAAGAGTAATGGAAGGACTCGAAAAAAACCTTCCTGGTGATTTATTATCACAGGATATACGAGAAGCTATACACTATATAGGAGAAATAACAGGCGAAGTAACTAATGATGAGATATTAAATAACATATTTAAAAATTTCTGCATCGGAAAATAGCTTTTAAACTTAAAATAAAAAAATATTTCAGACCTATTATTAATAATAAAGATATTTATGCATTAGAAAATATTTTTTCTATAGGATTATCCCTAGTAACAAGTATCGAATGAATACCTATTGCTTTTGCTGATTCAATATTTTGAAAAATATCATCAACGAAAAGAGTTTCTTCAGGAAGAAAATTATTTTCTTTTAAAATAAGATTAAAAAATTTTATGTCGGGTTTGCGCATACCTATTATGTGAGAATAATAAACTTTGTGAAATATATCTTCAAAGCCATTTAATCCATATGTTTCTTTTAAATATTTACTATATTTTTCAACATGTATTTTATTGGTATTGCTCATTAGCACTATATTGAATTTTTGTTTTAATTTTTTTAGTAATTCTATTCTTTCGGGAGGAGTTTCGTCAAGCATTTGATACCATGCCGTGTCAATTTCTTCATCGGTTAAATGATATATTGAATTTGATCTAATAAAATCTCTAAATTGATTGTCATTAATTTTTCCTAATTCAAATTCTAAGAAAACAGAATTTTTTAAAAGTTCTATATAAGTTTTTGAAAAATTTTTAACACTCAGATTCAAGAATGCTTTTCTACAACGTTCATAACATAAATTTGTTATTACTCCTCCCCAATCAAAAATAATATTTTTAATCATATCTTTATATTTATAAAATTAATTGGAAAATACAGATATATAAAAATGCCCAAAACTTTTGTTTTGGGCATTTTATATTTTTTAAAGTAGTTCTATACTTCGTTTTATAAATGCATTCAAATCTTCGCCTGTTAACATGTTGTTTGATAATAAAGCAATATCTATTAATTGTTGAACTAATTTATTTTCATTGGCATAATTCTTTAATAAATTTTCAAGTTTTTGGTTAAATTCTTCTATTTTATTTTCCAACTCTTTCTTATGATCTTTTATATCTTGAGGAATTTCTTCTTGTTTTTTATTTTTCATTTGTTCATCGAGTTGTGATTTGTTGCTTTCAAAGGTTTTTATTTTTTCTTCAATATTTTCAATTTCATTGCCATGTTTTTCGTTGAGGTCATTGGCTATTCTTAAAATTAATGGGTGATTGGTGTTTATAATAATATTATAACTTTCGGGAATATCTTTGAAAATACCAAAACTACTTCCCAATTGTGACATTTCTTTCATTCTACGCATAAATTCTGATTGAGTGATAACAACAGGTTGATCATTTTCATTCATATTTTCAAATTCAACTATAAATTTTAGATCATCTTTTAATTTACTTCGGAAAATTGTTGTTAGGTATTTTTTTTGTTGATCAGTAAGTTTACTTTCTTTAATTATGTCTCTTGGTATTAATTTGTCTATTACGTCTGCATCTATTCTAGTAAACCTTATATCACTCATTTTTTGTTCAAGGTGATTTATAAAATGAATATCCAATTGTCCATCCATTAGGAGTACATCGTAACCTCTATCTTTGGCAGCCTGAATAAATGTATATTGTTTTTCTTTACTAGAAGCATAAAGTAATACCAAATTATTATTTTTATCTGTTTGATTACTTTTTACAATATTTTTATATTCGTCTATAGTAAAATATTTGCCATCAACATTTTTAAATAATGTAAATTTAATAGCACGTTCATAAAATTTATCATCTGTCATCATTCCAAATTGTATAAACAATTTCAAGTCATCCCATTTCTTTTCAAATTCGTTTCTATTATTATTGAATATTTCATTTAATCTATCAGCTACTTTTCGTGTAATATGATTTGAAATTTTTTCGACATTAGGATCACTTTGTAAGTAACTTCTAGAAACATTTAAAGGAATATCAGGAGAGTCTATTATACCATGTAAAAATGTTAAATATTCAGGTACAATTCCTTCTACTGAATCAGTTACAAAAACTTGGTTACAATAAAGTTGTATTTTATTTTTTTGAATATCGAAGTTGCTTCTGATTTTTGGGAAATATAAGATACCAGTTAGTTTAAAAGGATAATCGACATTAAGATGTATGTAAAATAAAGGATCTTCGGAAATAGGATATAATTCTTTATAAAATTTGAGATAATCTTCTTCTTTGAGTTCTGAAGGTCTTCTTATCCACAATGGATTTGTGTCATTTATAATATTATCTTTATCTGTTTCTATCTCTTTTCCATCTTTCCATTCTTTGATTTTGCCAAATGCAATTGGTATAGGTAAAAATCGACAGTATTTTTTAAGAAGCTCCTCAATTCTTATTTCGTTTAAAAATTCTTTTGATTCATCATTAATATAAAGTATAACATCTGTTCCTCTATCGTTTTTGGTTGTTTCTTCAATAGTATATTCAGGCGTTCCGTTACATGACCATTTAACAGGTATACTGTTTTCTTTATACGATTTGGTAATAATTTCCACTTTATCAGCAACCATAAATGCTGAATAAAATCCGAGACCAAAGTGACCTATTATAACATTTTCTTGGTTTTTGTATTTTTCAAGAAATTCATTTGCACTTGAAAATGCTATTTGGTTTATGTATTTATCAACTTCTTCAGCAGTCATTCCAATACCACGATCACTAACAGTAATAGTTTTTTTCTCTTTATCAAGCTTTACTTTAATTGTTAAATCGCCTAATTCATCTTTGTATTCTCCCAGATTAGCAAGAGTTTTTAATTTTTGTGTAGCATCTATGGCATTTGATATTAACTCTCTAAGAAAGATCTCATGGTTAGAATATAAGTATTTCTTTATTATTGGAAAAATATTCTCACTAGTTACACCAATTTTTCCTGTTTGCATATCTATTGCTTTTTTAATGTTTTCATTAATTATTTCAAAGTGTATGCCATTATATTTATTGTGACATAACTTCAGTTTTTTAAAAAATACAAAAAAACATTTTGTCATAAAATAGATAGAGAAAATAAGAATTAAAAAATTTTAGTATAAAATAATTTATATATATAAAATTTTATTGCATAAAAAAATTTAGAAATTTTCTAAACAAAAAAATGTACCTTTAATTAGGTTAAAATTGAATTGCATTAATTAACTAATTAGTTTAGAAATTTTTATAAAAAATTATATGCAACTTTCTAATTTTCAATAAAAAAATAAAAATTTTGAAAAATTTTTGAAAAAATTGTATTGAAAATTAGCATATTTTAAAATAAATAAAAAAGTCAAGAGTTGTTGATATTTTTTTTAAAAAAAAATTATTATCAAAATTGCATTATAATTAAATAAAAAATGCTTATGCGCCACAAAGAAGTATGGAATAATTGCTTGATGGTCATAAAAGATAATATACCATCGCATACCTTTAAGACATGGTTTGAACCAATTGTTCCATTGAAACTAGAGAACAATGTATTAACAATTCAAGTACCTAGCCCATTTTTTTACGAGTATTTAGAGGAAAAATTTATTGAGTTGATAAGCAAAACATTAAGGAAAGAACTTGGTAATGATGCTAAGCTTGAGTATTGCATATTAATGGAGAATACAAATAAAAAAAATGCTATACCATGTACAATGAATTTACCTTCAAAAAGCCAGAGCGAGTTAAAAAATAAACCTGTTAGTTTGCCTTTAGTAGAAGAGCAAACAGTTCCGAACCCATTTATTATTCCAGGTATTAAAAAGCTCGATATAGATCCACGTTTAAATCCTGAGTATTCGTTTGATAATTTTGTTGAAGGAGATTGCAATCGACTTGCTCGTTCGGCAGGTATCGCTGTAGCAAATAATCCGGGCGGTACAGCTTTTAATCCTTTATTTATTTATGGAAAATCGGGCTTAGGCAAAACACATCTTGCACAAGCAATTGGTATTGAAGTTAAAAAGAAGTTTCCAGATAAAATTGTTTTATATGTTAATGCAAACAAATTTCAAAGTCAATTTGTAGAAGCAATAAGAAATAATAATAAAAATGACTTTTTGCATTTTTATCAAATGATCGATGTGTTAATAATTGATGATGTTCACGAATTTGCTGGAAAAGAAAAAACACAGGATATATTTTTCCATATATTTAATCATTTGCATCAAACAGGTAAACAGCTTATATTGACATCTGATAAGCCACCTGTTGAATTGCAGGGATTGGAACAAAGATTATTATCGAGGTTTAAATGGGGTTTATCTGCTGATTTACAAACTCCTGATTATGAAACAAGAATAGCAATTTTGAAGACAAAAGCTTATAAAGATGGAATAGTTTTACCCGATGATGTAATTGAATATCTTGCTTCGAATATTAAAGATAATATTAGAGAACTCGAAGGTGCTTTAATTTCTTTGTTGGCGCAATCAACTTTAAATAAAAGAGATATTAATCTCGATCTTGCAAAAGAAATTGTAAATAGATTAATAAAGAATACTAAAAAAGAATTATCTATTGATTATATTCAAAAGGTTGTTTGTAATTACTATGAAATACCTATCGATTCACTAAAATCAAAGTCTCGTAAACGTGAAATTGTTCAAGCACGACAGATTGCAATGTATTTTTCAAAGAATTTAACAAAAGCATCACTAGCAACAATAGGGGCTCATATAGGAGGCAAAGACCATGCAACAGTTTTGCATGCTTACAAAACTGTAGTAAATTTGATGGAAACAGATAAACATTTTAGAGCACAGGTTGAAGAAATTGAAAAAAGACTAAAACTGCAATAGCTTTTATTTTTTAAAAGCCTCAATATCATATTGAGGCTTTTTTTATTTTTTGAATTTTTTAACTATTAAATTGCTTTTTATTCTAAATAAGGGATTATCAAGAATATGATATTTTTTATCTATTTTATTTTTTTGTTGTAAAGTTTCAATGTTTCTTATATCATTTAAGCAATAATGTAAAAACGGATCGAGTGTATCTCCAAAATTCTTCAAATCTAATAAATTTTCTGTTATTTCGATATCTGGTGTTAATCCATCTTTAAAATCAGTATAATCATCAGCATTTGAATACTTGAGTACAACAGGCATTATTGCCCAATTATGTTTTCGTGGATTATTTTCAAAATCATAAATTATTAATGAGCCAACATATTTACCATATGTATTGCTACCGACAATTTTTAAATTGTCTTTGAAATATGATTTAAGTCCTATTATTAATAATTCACTTGCAGAAGCTGTTTGATTGGTAGTAAGGAAATATATTTTATTGATATTTAAATTGTTAACTGTAGTATCAAATTTTATAATTAAATTGTCTGATTCAGAACCTTCTTCGTCCAAGAAATATTGTTGTAATTTATTATTATAATTTAATTTTATGAAAATTTCATTATTTCTTGCAACATTTGCTGGTGCTAATGAAGACCCGAGAAATGTTGCATTTTCAATTTCCCCTCCAGGATTATATCTCAAATCAACTATTAAATTTTGAATATTATTATTTTTAAATTTATTGATGGCATTACTCAAAATGTCTTTATATTTATTTTTTTCACCATTTATAAATTGGACATATACTAGGTAACCTGTTTTTTGATTGTTAAAATTATATGTTGTATCAAATAATACAGGATTAGCTTCTATAATTTCAGCATTTAATTGTATAGTTTTGATTTCTTGAAATTTGTTATTTTCATCATATTTACCTAATGTAATAGTATAAGATTCTTGATTATAGAGATCGTAATAATTATAAATTGTTAAAAATTGGCCATTGATTTTAAAAATAATATCTCCTCTTTTCAAACCAGCTTTTGCTGCAGGCGAATTGGAGTACACATAGGCTATTATAATAACTACCTTATTTTCTCCGTATCTGGCAAAAATAGGATAAAAACCCATTGATTTTGGAGTCCCTTTTACTAATTCTGATTCAAGTTCTGCAAAGTTATTGGTTATATAAGACCATTTATCTTCAGTTTTGTATATAAGTTCTTCATAAAAAAATTTCTCAGGCTCGGTTTTAGTGCTAAAATCAACAATTATTGGCATTTTATCGTACCATAAATATAAATCATACATCCAATCATAAACCCATTTTGAAATTTCCGTGAGATAATTATTATCGTAATTGTCCTCATTTTTACAACTGTAGCAAATACTTGCTATGATTATAATTACGATTAATAAAAAATTTGAAAAGTTTTTGTTATTTTTCATACGTATAATGTTTATAAATATTTCATGAATCCCATAGTTTTGAATATATTAATTAGTATGTCAACATTATATTCATTATATGTTTTATGTTTATTTAATATGAGGGTTTCAGAGAATGATTAAATATAAGAAATTTTTTCTAATTTTTTATTAGTTATTGATTATATTTTTTAGAATGTAAATAATAAAACTAAATATTTTGTTTTTTATGATTTTGTTGAAATAATTATGATTAAAAAGTAATATTATTGTATTTATTAACAATAATGAATATTTTTTAAATAATTGAATTTCACAGCAGTTATAAATATAACTGTGACTTTTTTAAGTAACAACATTCGATGAATTGGTTCATTATCATGATTGCCTTAAAACTATATAATACTTGTTGTTAAATTTTCATGAGTTGTGATACTGCTTTCCATTCAGGGTCTTTGCTTACTAAACAATCAAATGAAACGATTCTGTTTGGATCTTCTAGAATTCTCTTTAAATGTTTTAATGCTGGTTCTAAAAATTCCAAGTACATTTCAATATTTATACCTTTATCTGTAACCACTCTTGCAACAATATGGGCTACACAAATTTTTCTTAATTCATTGATGAAAAATTCTTCAATTGTATGAAAGTCAAGATCAGGATTTTTCTGTGATATATCATCTGTGAGGTCAACCATTATTAAAAAGTTGTATGGACAAAACTTTTTGGATGGGTACTTTTCATAGCTTTTATTAATCCAGCCTGTGCCTAATTTCCCACTTTCGGTTTTTAGTATTAACAATGAAATTGAACTGGTTGGATAAACTTTGTCAGTTTTTTTACTTCTTCCCAATTTTTTTTAGGTTTTAAAAATTTGTTAATTAGTCTCATAAATATTCTTAACATAAAAAGTCAATTTGGATTTTTTTAAAAATAAGAAAAAACGAAAAAATAGTGTTTAGAATTGATAAAAAAGTTTTTCTACCATTTGTTAATCATTCTTTTGAAGTTTAATGTTTATTACTTTCACTGTGATATTGATGTTGTTGCCTACAATTCATTTGTAAAAGTTTTGGTTAACTCTCTTAAAGATACTCATGAATGCTTAACGTCCATACTTTTTGTACTCATTATCTTGTTGAGATACAAAATAATACTGACAAATGAATATAATAAATCTTTTTTTACTATCTTTTTTTGAGTTAAAATTTTGGATAACTCTCAGTAAAAATAACTGTATATCCTCTGATACTTGCTCTCTGGGCTAAGTTTTCGTTCCCGTTCCCGAAACAAGCGTCTGGCTATCGTTTTTATTTTTCTATTTCCTTTAAAGGCTTTTGACTTGTTGTTCGAATAATTCCTGAATCGTTGATACCTTTTAGTGTTCTGCTGTGACTTTGACGCAATTCAATCCATTTTTTGGGCAATGACTATATATATTTTTGTATGATTTTTTTGTGAAACTTGGCATCGGTTGGAAATGTGATATTTTTTTCCTGTGCTGTTGTACATGTGTTTACATTGGAGTTTATAGAATTTCTTTCATTGATTTGAGTAATCTCTTTAAAATTCAACTTTACACCACTTTTGTTTAACCGTTTTTTACTGTGTACTAAATCTGAAGGCTCATAATGAATACCCGACGAAAAAAACTTTTTCCTGTAAAAAATTGAAAGTAAATATTTTTAATTCATTGTTCTACTATCAATTCATCCGACAAGTTGCCAGTATGTTTTAACATCATCAAACCTAAACTTAAATCATTGGGTTAAGATGGATTAACAGTTTTATTGCTATAATCTCTTCAAAAGCTTTCTTGAAAATATATCATATATTGTATTTGTTTGACTAAAACAAAAAGGTGATTCTTGAGATTTAGTTTTACCCTCAAAGAGAAAAATAAACTCATTTGATTTTGATCTTTTTACCTTTTGGTCTCGTTATAAAAAATTTTAAATTTTTATCTTACAAATTAATAGAATCAAAATAATAGAATTTAGATCAATTTTATTATAAAAATTAATAAGTTATTAACAATCAATCACTTCTTTTGTTGTTAAGGGTTGACTAAATAAAAAATATTTAAAATAATTTTTTTTAATTAAGTTTAAAATAAAAAAATTCTAAATATTATAAAAAAATGTTATAATCTACCATGTATGCCTGGGTATAATGTGTCTACAATATCACTATAAAATTTTTCTTTTGTTTCGACGTTCATTATTGTCAATCTTCCACCTGGCCATCCAGCACCTGTATCCATTAAGATAACTTCACAAAATTTTAAAGGAACATTAACGCCCCATTTGAGTGTAGGTGTATGTCCTACATAAATTTCATCGTATGATGATATTTTCTCTTTTTTATTTAGATAAGAATTATAGGCAATTTGAATTAAAGTTCTATCCCAAACAAGAAATTCAGAATCTTGCTTGTTAATTGGTACATTTAAATCAATGCCACCATGTACAAAAATTTTATTTTTGTATTCAAAGTAAAATAAACCTTTATTAATGAATGTTATATGATCTTCATTGATTTTGTTTTTATAACTATTAATAGTTGATTTTCCACCTTGTAATGACACCCATAATGCGGGAACTTCACCCTTTAAAAGCCAATTTTTAAACCATAAGTCATGATTTCCATAGATAAATATGAGATTTTTTATTTTTAAAAGTTCATCGATTACTTCTTTAGTTTCGGGCCATCCATCGCACAGATCGCCCAATGATATAAGAGTATCGTTTTCGTAGTCAAAATTAGATCTTTCAAAACATTGCAAGAGTGCTTTATGTGCACCATGTATATCTCCGACTACAAAAACTCTATTCATTTATTTATGATAAAATATGATAAAAATAGTAACTATGCAAAGTTAATTAAAAATTGAGTAAAATATGATTTTTAGTTATTTGATATGCCTAATAAGTTTGTTATAACCAAAGTAATATAATAATTTTATTGAAATTGAAATGCTAATAATTATGTCGGCATCAAATGTATTTTTAAGATTTTTAAAGTAATTCTGTATATATTCATTTTTATCGTCGGAGATTGAATTTTTATAAGATATTAATAATTAAGAACCTGTTGCAAAATTCCATCTGAATATCATATTGATATATTTGAAAGTATTAAAATTTTGATTTTTATTTTCATGATATGTTATGTAAAGTATTACAGTGCCATTTGTATAGTTGATAATACAATTTATTGTGTAAGCCTGAACAATAATGACGTTTTCTTATACTTATACCAATATTGTTGCTAAAACTATATGCTGTAAAGAAAGTGTTTTCGATAAAACATACATTACGTTTTTTAAAGTATATAACATTATTAATTAATTTGGTAGAACCTCTGTTGTTTAAATTTTGTTCTAAATTTATTGTATGCTGTAATCGATATTTATTACCTAATTTTAAATAAAATCTTAAATAAACATAAAAACTTTTTTGATTAGTTTTATTATAATTAACAAAACTTAAATAAAGAGAAAAACCTGTTTTTTCTGTTATCGCTGCTAAATCTATATTCAAGATAATATGATGATGAATCGATATAATATTAGCCTTCTATTCTTGGTACTTAATAGTCGAATGTATTTGATTTCTAGTAAAAATTAAAGCTCGACATTAATTATTTTTAAAAAGAGCATTCATACATGAATTATTATTTTGTATTTTAATGGTTTATAGAGACGAAAATGATTACACCAAAAATTTATGTAATATACTCGAAAAATAGATATAGGTAGAGATATTCTAAATGTTAAATAAATAATAATATTAGCTTCGTTATTTTTTAAAGATATCTTAAATCGTTTGGATTATATTTATTTGAGCATATGTATTGTGAGATACCATAAATTATTTTTTCTTTATTTTTATTAATGCTAATATTAGTAAAAAGTTTTTTTTCATTAGTAGTATCATTTCTATAATTAAAGGCAAAATTACCATTTATAGCATAAGTTTTTGTTTTATCTCGTATTTGAAATTCGTTTCCTACAACATTGGAAAAAATTGTTTATTAATCATTTTTACGTTGGTATTTATAACTCTTATGTAAGTATGTAAGAATTATTTTTTAATGTTTTATATGACACCGAAACATTTTAATTTATAAGAGGTTGGATTAGAATTTTTTCGCTTGATGTAAGAAATATTATAAATAACAATTGCATAAGTAGAATTAATTAGAGAATTTAAAAATCCAAACTCCCAGCCACTACATGTTATTCCTGATATTTTTATATAATTGAATAAAACATAGATATTTTTAGCTATTATATTTTTTAGTAAATTTATCTGAAAAAATGAAAGCCAAATATTTTTCAAAAGAGAATAGTACTACAATAAGATGTTTTTTATGCCCACATAAATGTCGAATTGAAGAAAACAAGAGTGGCATTTGTAAAGTAAGGAAAAATGAAGGAGGAGAATTGATAAGTAAGAATTATGGAATAATGTCGGGTATACATCTTGATCCAATTGAAAAAAAACCATTATATCATTATTATCCAGGATCATATATATTTTCAATAGGAAGTTATGGTTGTAATTTTAAATGCAGATGGTGTCAGAATTGGCAAATTTCACAGATCGATTTATCAGTTTTTGATGATGAGAAAGAGTTTACTCCTGAAATGATTATTAAAATGGCGATGTCTTATAAGGAAAATATAGGAATTGCATATACTTATAATGAACCTTTTGTATGGTTTGAATTTATGTATGATACTGCAATAATAGCTAGAGAAAAAAATTTAAAAAATGTAATAGTTACTAATGGATATATTAATGAAGAGCCTTTAGTTGAGTTACTTCCATATGTTGATGCATTTAATATTGATTTAAAATCATTTAATGATGATATATATAGAAAATATATTGGTGGAACATTAAAACCAGTTTTGCATACATTACTTACATTAAAAAAGTATAATATTTATTTTGAAATTACATATTTGATAGTTCCTGGAGTAAATGATAATGAAGAAGAATTTAGAAATATGGTTAAATGGATCGCCGAAAATCTTGATAAAAATGTTGTATTACATTTGTCACGTTATTTTCCAATGTATCAATATAATGAACCTGCCACTTCGCCATTATTATTAGAAAAGTTTTATTCAATAGCAAAGGAAAATCTTAATTATGTTTATGCGGGAAATATTCAGCTAAAAAATTATCAAAATACATATTGTCATAATTGTGGAAATTTAGTTTTAAAAAGATCTGGTTATTTTTTAAGCAATAAAAATTTTAATGAAGAGGGTAGATGTATAAATTGTGGGACCAAGATTTTTTTGACAGAATAAAAAACACAGGTAAATACTATATGTATCTACCTGTGTTACAATAGGTTTAAGGTTTATTTTTGATAATATGGATTTGATATAATTTCACCTTTGGGTATAGGATATTTTGAATACTTAGCATTGGAATAACCATAAGTCGATAGTTCTTGTTCTGCTAATCCCCATCTGATAATATCAGCAAAACGATGTCCTTCAAAAGCAAGTTCTACAGCTCTTTCGTATACAATAGCATTAAATAATTCGTTGCCAGTAACATTGATGGGAGATACTTTTGCACGAGTTCTGACTTTGTTTAATTCGGTTAATGCTCTTGAGTCGCCGTAGTTTTGTGCGAAGTGATAAGCTTCGGCTGCCATAAGTAATACATCAGCATAACGTATTAAGCGAATATTAGTTCCGTAATTCAATTCAGCCTGAGTATTTACATCTGTTTCGTCAGCCCAAGTACCATATTTAAGTCGAATATATCCTTCACAACCATATGGTAATTCACCATCTTTTCTTATTTTACCTCCTTGTGCTATTAATTCTTCTTCGGTCATGATAGTTGCTTTACGCCGTATACTATCTTCTATTTTAAAAATATTGAATATTTTAGTTGTTGGATATACAAATCCCCATCCTGCTAAAAGGCCAGTATTACCACCTTCAAAATATCCATCACCTCTTGGTCCACACAATTGCCAGTGAATATTATTTTCTTGTTTTCTACCATTACCCCATGGGAATGTGCCATTAGCCCATGTATGTCCTTCTTCGGTAGAGTAACTTATTTCGAATAATGATTCTTTTCCGAATTCTGTATCTTTTCTAAGTATTCTTGAAAAATCTTCTTCAAGGTCATATTCTCCAGATGAGATCACATTTTCAAATTGTTGAGCTGCAAGGTCGTATTTTTTCTGATAAAGATAAGCTTTTCCTAAAAGTGCTTGTGCTGTACCTTTTGTAACTCTGAATGCATGCTTTTGCCCATATGTTGCTATCAATTGACTTTTAACTGGTAATGCTTGTATGGCTTCTTTCAAGTCTTTTTCAATCTGTGTCCATATTTCAGATTCTTCGGCAGGGGGTTGTGCATATTCGTTATTTTTTAATGGCTCTAATACTAAAGGTACTTTACCGAACATAGTGACTAGTTCGAAATAGTAATATGCTCGTAAACATTTTGCTTCGCCAATTATTATTTTTTTTGCATCGGTATTTCCTTCGACCATTTGTAAAATAATATTGGCTCTGTAAATTCCATAATAACAGGATTTAAAAACTTCTTCAATAGGTCTATTTTCAGAAGTATATCTAAACTCATCGAGTTCTTCATATGGAGGTTGATCACCTTTTTTTCCTCCACCACATGTGCTTTCGTCAGATGGTAATACTTTTACCATCCATGCACTATTCCAATCTTGTGCGTACATTGATTGTAATATATCATATACAGCAACGATTCCTGCTAAAGCTTGTTCATCTGTTTTATAGTATTCTTCTTGAGGAATTCTTCCAAGAGATTCAACTTCGAGGAAATTTTCACTGCAACTAATCAATAAAATAGTTGCAAGAATTATTGTATATATTATTGTTTTCATTGTTATTTACTTTAGAAGTTTTTAAAATGTAACATTTAAACCAAAAAGCATTTTACGTGGTAATGGGTAGACTCCACGATCTATTCCTAGACTTGAATCTTCTTCACTACCAGCTTCAGGATCCATTCCTTTATATTTTGTAAAGGTAAAATAATCATCAAGAGACATGTATAATCTCAATTTTGAAATAAATATTTTGCTGGTAATGTCCTTTGGTAATGTATATCCAATTTGTATTTGTTTTATTCGCATATATGCCCCATCAAATATCAATTGATCACTCATAAAAGTTCTTTCATCAGCATTGGGTTTTGGTCTTTTTGCATTTGTGTTGTTAGGAGTCCATCTATCTTCATAAAATAAAGCAGGTCGATTACATGTATTTCTGTCTATTCTGATCCAACCTATTAAAATTTCATTACCTGAAACACCTTGCAAAAATAAGTTAAAGTCAAAACCTTTATATTCCATAGATAAATTTCCGCCATATATTATATTTGGGTGCGGGTCACCAATGTAAGTTTGATCTTTATCTGTTATTTCTCCATCATTGTCAATATCTACAAAAATTGGATCACCGGTTGCAGGATCTATACCTTTTGTTTTATAACCTCTAAAATACCATAATGGATAACCTTTTTCCATAGAAGTAGCTTCGCGCCAGCTTGTACCAACTCTCATACCTCTGATTCTTGATACACCTTCTTTTATATCAGTAACTTTGTTTTTTAAAGTAGTTAAATTTAAATCAATATTATATTTAAAATCACCTTTATTTTTTCTATAACCAATATTAAATTCAAAACCTTTATTTTCAACATTTCCTGCATTGGAGAATGGAGGTTTATTGCCTGTTTCAAAGGGAGGTTCATATATAACTAATAAATTTTTGGTTTTTTTCAGGAAGTAATCTATTGTTAATGATAATTTACCTTCTAATGCTTTAATATCAATACCTACATTAGTTTGTTGACTTGTTTCCCATGTTAAATCTGGATTGGCTAGATATGCTGGTTCTGCACCGACAATATATCCGCCACCAGGTAATGGATATCGGATACCTTCTGTTGTTACTGCTGATTGGTATGCAAATTGGGTAATACCTTTAAATGGACTGTAATCATTTCGATTTATCCATACACTTCGAAGGTTTGCAAGGCTACCATTACTTCCCCAACTTCCTCTGAGTTTTGCAAATGATATGAAAGGTAAATTGAAGAAATTTTCTTCGCTAACTATCCAACCTAGTGAAAATGAAGGAAAAAGCCCCCAATTATGACCAGGTGCCAACAGCGAAGTACTTGCACCATCATAACGTAGAGTTGTTTGTAACATATATTTTCCTTTATAATCATAAGATAATCTACCAAAATATGAAAGCAATTTTTCTATGAATAAGTTGCCATCAACGGTTCCTGTATTTCCTGGAGTAAAAGCGTGTTCGGCAAATCTATCTGTTTCATTAGTCATTGGTCCAGAAGTAGTATTAACATATCTATAAGTCAAACTTTCAGCAGATGATCCTGCTATAATCGTAGCATTATGATCTTTAATATTTAAATTATATGTTATGAAATTTTCCCATTGCCATGAAAATTTTGTATAATTGTTATCAACTATGCTTGTTGAAGAATTTTGTCTTTCACTAGAATAGTAATAAGTGGGATTCCAATAATGTTTATTGCTGCTTGTAAAATCGACTCCAATTCGAGAAGTGAAAGATAAATTTTTTATCGGATTGATTTCTACATAACTTGTGCCAAGTATATTATGAGTTATAGTTTTTCCATTGCTAATATCAAGACGTATTAAAGGATTTACAGCTTCTCCTGTTATAAATTCTGAAATACCATAATAAGAATTATTGTCTTTTTTGCGTAATGGTTTATTTTGATCAAGCAATAATTGCATATGTGTTGGTAAATTAGTAGCATCGTAATATGGTTTTGTAATAGGATCTATCAATAAAGCACCGGATATAAGACCGTCAAACTCTGAATCTTCTGTTATAGCAGATCTTTTTGTATTTGAGTAGCCAATTTTACCACCAGCTTTTAGCCATTTGTTAACTTTGCTATCAATATTGAAGCGTCCTGTAATTCTTTCGAAGTTGGCTTTTGAACCGCCTAAAATACCATCTTGGTTTAAGTATGATAAGGATGTTAAAAAGTTTATTTCTTCTTTTCCGCCCGTAAAAGATAAATAATGTTTTTGCATTGGAGCAGCATCAAAAATTTCGTCAAGCCAGTTGGTGCCTTTTTGTCCTTTGTATTGATCAGCATTTATAGAAAGTAAATTCCCTTCGGCCATAAATTGTGCATATTGTTCTGCATTCATTAATTCAGGAAGTTTACCTGGAGTTTGTTTGCCGATTTGCATATTATAAGTTATATTCCCTTTTCCTGATTTTCCTTCTTTAGTTGTTATTATTACTACACCATTTCCACCTTCTGCCCCATATATTGCTGAAGCTGCTGCATCTTTTAAAATTTCCATTGATGATATATCTTCGGGTGATAAGTATGTAATATCTTTTGTTTTCATACCATCAACAATATACAATGGATTGGCATCTCCGTTAGTGCCTGCTCCTCTAATTCTAACTTTTATTGCTGAACCAGGTGATCCTGATACAGGTAAAACATATACACCAGCAGCTTTACCTTGCATTGCTTGATCTACTCTTGTTAATGATGAATTTTGTAAATTATCACCATTAATACTTGTTATTGCTCCTGTTATTAAACTTTTTCTTTCGGTTCCATATCCAATTACAACAACTTCGTTCAATCCCATAATATCAGGTACAAGTTTAACAGTAATATTACTTCCAGGCGTAACTTCTACTTCTTCTGTGACATAACCTAAAAAAGATATAATCAATGTTGCTTTATCTGTCGATATGTTTAATTCGAAATTTCCACTTGCATCGGTTGTTGTTCCTATTGTTGTGCCTTTTATCACAATATTAACTCCTGGTAAAGGTTCATTATTTTCTCCTGATATAACTTTACCGTTTACCTTGCCAATCTGATTTTTATTTTCTTCATTTCCTCTAATTACTATTATTTTATCTAATATTGTATAACTTGCTTTCTCACTGGCAAGAACTTTATCGAGTATTTCGGTTATCGACAAATTTTCTGCTTTGATTGAAACTTTCTTGTTGGTATTTATTTGTCCAACTTTATAAAAAATATTAAATTCACTTTGTTCTTCAATAGTTTTTAGAACATCGCCCAGTGTCCCATTGTTAATGTTAATATTAATACGGGTTGTCTGGGAATAAATTCTGGCACCTACATTTAATGTTGCCAGTAATGTTACAATGAATATCAATTTCATTGTTAAAATTGTTTTAATTAAGGAATTTTTTCTAAAAAAATTCCTTTTGTTAAATTTTTTATTCATAATTTTGTAATGTTTAATGGTTAATAATTAATTAATGCTTTGCTTAAAGAGGGCATTAAAACTTGCGGATGATGCTATTGCATCTCCGCTTTTTAATTTTAGGGGTCTTTCATATGTTTAAAAGTTTGGGTTAATAATAGTTGTTTCATGGCTTTTTAATTTTATTTATTTTTATTTTGTTATTATGTACAGAATATTCAATAGGTGTTGTATATTTTATAGCTTCAAGTACCTGATAAATAGTTTCATTGTTTGTAAATCGCCCCCTATATCTGTATTTTAATAATTCTTCGTCTGCTATATAAATTTCATAGCCATACCATCTTTCTAATTTTTTTACAATTTCTTCAAAAGGTTCATTATCAAAAAATAATATATTTTCTTTCCATGCTATTGAAGGATTAACTTGTAATGATTTTGTCTTGAAAGACGAATCTATAGGTAATGATTTATCCTTGTATAGATTTTTTTGAACAATAAATTTGTTTTCATTTTTGTTATAAATTGCTTTTTGATCGGGGTTTAAATAATAGCAAAATTTATTGTTATTATCTCTTATTTTTATTTTGCCCTGTATTAAAGTAGTTTCTACAGTTTTATCTTCAGAGTATGATTTTACGTTGAATTTTGTACCTATTACATCTATTGTAACATATGATGTAATGACTTTAAATGGAATATTTCTTTTGTGCATTACCTCAAAATATGCTTCTCCATCGAGTTTAATAAATCTACGATTTTTAAAATTGCTAGAAAAAACAATTTTACTAGCAGAATTTAACCATACTTTGCTACTATCAGGCAAAATAATGAAGCTTTTACTTCCGGGTTTTGTACTGAATGTAATATATTGTTCATATTCACCTTTTTCGTTAATTTTATAAAACAATAATGTCAACAAAGAACCAATAATTAATATTGCTGCGTATTTTAAAATATTTGTAAATAATTTTTTTATATTGTGCTTATTTTTTTCAATATCTATTTTATCTAATAGCTTCTTGTAAATATTTAATTGATTTGAACTTCTTATGTATAGGCTTTCTGATGTAATGTTCCAGATGATGCAAAATTCTAAAAATTCATTTTTGATTTTTTGATCTGAATTAATAAGGTTTAGCAAATATAATTTTTCATCACTACTTAGGTTATCTTCTTTAAACTTAATAAAGTATTTTATATAATCATTTTCCATTTTATTAATATTCTAAAATATTAGACAGTTTAAAAATGAATTTTACTTAAAAGTTTTAAAAAAAATTTTTTTATTTTAAAATATGCTTTAAATAAAAAAATAAAAGTTTTATTGGTTTTTTTAATATTAAAAATCAAATGATTTATTACATAATAATGAATTTGAAAAAATAAAAAATTGCAAATAAATATTTTTTTGAAAAGGTAATTATCCTGTTGTAAAATTAAATTTATCAAAAATGATTTTATGAGATTTTATTATAGCTTTATTTTTTTGTAAAATCAATTATTTTTAAGGGTGAATCTTAGAGTAAAGAATTATTTATTTTTAAAGAATTTCAAAATTTTTTTTAAAAAAGTTAAAAGATTCAAAGAATCTTTTTTATCGAGAATATAAGCATAAGGTTGTAAGACAGGTATATGCTTGAATATGGTTTTTAATATGGCGAGGAATGGGATTATGACAAGCATACCTGGAATGCCCCACAAAAATGCACCAAAAATTAAACCTATTATTATAAAAAATGGACTGATTCGTATGTTGTTGCCTACAATAATGGGTGATAAGATATTGTTTTCAAAAAAATTTATGAAGTACACGTAAAGAAATATTTTGAGTGTAAATGTTAGTTCATTTCCTATTAATACTGAAAATAAAATGGGAATTGTTCCTCCAATCAAAGTTCCGAAATATGGTATAAAACTAAAAACTGCCATAAATGCACCTATTAATATAGGGTATTGTAGTTTAAATGTAGTAAAAGAAATTGAGTGAATAATAAAAAGAATTAGTACTACTGTTGTTATGCCCAACATATAACGAGTTACCACTGTAGAGATTTCATTAAGAATATTTTTAATGATAGGTCGATTGTTTTCACCAGAAATTTTTAAAAAGAATATAGCAAATTTTTTCCTGTAATATAAAAAAATAAATACAAAAACAGGTTGCATCAAGATTGCAAAAATTGTTTCGGTTGTGGCTGTAAACATTTGTTTAAATTGATTTTGGAGATTTAAAAATCTAATATTTAATAATGAATCTGTTAAAGATTGCGAAAAACCAAATTTTTTTTGTAATACTTCTTCGATATGATTTAAGTTTTCAATGATTTTTTTTTGAAAATATGGTAAATCTTGAATAAAGAATGAAATTCTTTTTATTAGAAACATAATGATTACAGTAATTATTGATATAACCAACGCTAAACTTAAAATGATAGAGATTGTTTTACCGAATCCTTTTTTTTCGAAAAAATTGGTTATAGGATATATTAAATAAGATAATAAAACTCCTAAAGCTAATGGATATAGGAATTGTTTCCATGTTACCAGAAAATATATAATTATATAAATCGAAATTAAAATATATGTAAGTTTTTGAAGTTTATTATTGATATTCATACGAAAATTAAATTAAAATATATATCCTAAATTTAAAAATGAAAAGAATTTTCTGTTATTGAAATTATATGAAAAAGATAATTTTATAGGTCCCATAAAACTGCGCAAACCATATTCAAATTTTATGCCATAAAATTTATTATTTTTTAGATTAAGTAAATCTTCGACAGAATTCTGAAAAGTACCACTTTCGAATGATAGGATTAAAAAATTGTTAGTCAATATCTCGTATTGTAATTTTACACCTGCACTTAATATATTTTTTGTATATATTTCATAAGGTTTTAAAGATGAAAATGAAAAAATTTCAGGATTAAAATTTTCTTTAGCATTAAAGCCTCCAACAAAAAAGTTAAAATTAACAGGAATTGTGTCAGCAAGATTTATTCCTCCATTAAAATAAATTTCATTGCTAAGCTTTTTTGATATTTCGTAAAATTTATGATATTTTATATAAAATCTGAACCATGAATTTATTTCTGATTTTAAATCATTAAATAATTCTGATTTTAATAATGTATATGTTCCTTTTGTTGGAAATATCAATTTATTTAATTTGTCAACCTTAAGATAAAAAGATGGTATAAGATATAACAATTTATTGTTAAAATTTTCATTAATTGCGAATATTTGTTTAGAATTTATTTTTTCTATCGAAAGCATTATTCCAGGTTCTATAATATTATTCTGAATAAATTTCAACGACAATCCCTGAATACTCTTTATTTCATCGAATTCTGCAACTTTAGTTCCAAATTGATTATATTTTGGACGATAATAGTTTCTTATTTTAAAAAATATTTCTATATCAGGTAACCATCCAAACCATCGTGGAGGAGCTATAACATCATCATTGTGGAAATATGATTTATAGTTATTAGAAAGTAAATATCTAATTTCGAATGCTGTATTATTACCGAGTTCTGTACCTAAAATCAATTTTGAACCACTATACCACAAATTTCTTATTGTAAGATTTAAACATAAACTTGCATCATTGTAACTATCATAATGTCCTCCAATGCGATATAACATTGGGAGTTTTTCTTTTGCTTTTATTATTAAAATATTCTCATTATTTTCTTGAATCAATCGAAAATAAACATATTCAAAAAGTTGTGTACCATAGACTCTGTTTATAGCTTCATTTATGTTTCTTAATGAGATATATGAAGGAATTTCAAGTTGTAGTTTACCTCTCATGAAATTGTATGAAATGTTTTTTAATCCTTCAAATCTAATTTTTGATATAAAAATTTTTTTATTGAAGTCTAAATTTAATGAATTGTTTGAATGATAATTTTTATTTGTTCTATTTGCTAATTCTTTTAATTCTGAGTACTTTTTACGTGCTGCTTTTTCTCCTAACTCTATTATTTTTGAAGCATCATCAAACTCCATAGAAAAATTTTCTTCAAATTCAGGTTCTATATATATATTACAAAGTTTTTTAGCTTTTTCTGTTTGTTCAGTGCCTACTACATTTAATGTTTTTTCAAGTATTGACGGTAAAGAATTAATTTCTTTGTTTTTATGTGATAAGTATCCACAATTAACACCAATTATGTAATTTGCTCCTTTATCTAATGCTTCTAAAACTGGAAAATTGTTTAAAACTCCTCCATCTACAAGTAACATGTCATCTATTTCTACCGGAGAAAAAATTGAAGGTATTGACATACTTGCCCTGATAGCTTCGGTAAGGTAGCCTGTATCGAGTATTACTTGCTTGCCTCTATTAAGATCAACTGCTATACAATAAAATGGTATAGGTAATTTTGAGAAATTTGCAATATTATGATATGGCCAGGTAAGATTTGACAATAATGTTGATATATTGTGACCATATATTAACCCACCTGGTAATTGTATTTTAAATTTTTTTGCAGGAAAAGAAACAAAATATCTCCGCATTTCTTCTTTCTCATCAATGGATATATTTTTTAAATTTGTCATATCACTGAAAAGTTCATTCCAATCTTGTTGTAATGCTAGTTCTTCAAGCTGTTTTGAATTATAACCCAATGAGTATAAGCCTCCTATAATACTACCCATACTCGTACCACCTATAATGGAAGGACGAATTCCTAATTCTTCAAGTACTTTCAGTACTCCAATATGTGCAAAACCTTTTGCACTTCCTCCACTTAATACAAGACCAATTTTCAAAGAATCATTATTTAATGTATCAGTCTTATGTGCAAATAAGTTGTTGCTGAAAATTATTAATGTAATAAATAAAAATGTTTGTAACATTTTAATTAATAAATTTATTAGGTATCAAACAAAATTACTCTAAATATGTTATATATTTACAAGACTGATTGTTAATTTAATTAAAAAGCTTATATTAAGAAGTGAGTATAAAAAAACTTAAAGCTATGAGCAAACTTAATACAACCTATGCCGGGATTAAGCTTTCAAATCCTTTAATTTTAGGTGCTTCAAACCTCGTTGATAATATAAATATTATAAAAAAAGCCATAGATCATGGCATATCAGCTATAGTATACAAATCTTTATTCGAAGAACAAATTCAACTTGAGCGATTGCAAATGGAAGAAGAATTAACAGCATATGATGAAAGATATTATGAAATGTTAGATGTTTTTCCTAATATTAAACATGCAGGTCCACAGGAACATTTAAATAATTTAAGAAAATTTAAACAATCTGTTAGTGTACCAGTTATTGCAAGTTTGAATGCTATAAATAATGAAACATGGTTAGAATATGCTAAATTGATAGAAGAAACTGGAATTGATGCACTTGAATTAAATTTTTATTCCATCCCACGGAATATTGATATTGAAGACAAGGATATAATAGAAAATCAAATATTTTTAGTTAGAGAAATAGTTAAATCTGTTAAAATTCCTGTTACTGTTAAATTAAGTCCATTTTATGTAAATCCTTTGAACATTATAAGTAAAATGGATAAAGAAGGCGTAGCAGGTTTTGTTATTTTTAATAGATTTTTTAATCCTGATATTAATATATTACATGAAAAGTTTGAAAATGTTTTTGACATAACTTCTCGAAATGATCTTAGAATTGCAATGAGATTTATTGGTTTGTTATATGATAATATTTCATCAAATTTATGTGGAAATACTGGTATACAAAAAGGTGAAGATGTAATAAAGATGATACTTGCAGGTGCCGATTGTGTCCAAATTGTTAGCACTGTTTATAAAAATAAACCTGAATATATTTCTACCATTATTCAAGATATAATTGATTGGATGAATCAAAAGGGATATAATTCTATTGATGACTTTAAAGGGAAATTGTCAAATAAAAAAATTGAAGATCCATATATTTACAAAAGAGCTCAATATGTTGAATTATTATTAAAATCAGAAGAATTATTTAATAAAAAATATCTATGAAAATATTTTGATAAAATAAACAAAATATAATTATTCAATATAATGTGATTGCCAATTGGTTGAATTGTTAATAGCATTAATTAATTCTGAAGGTTCGTTTATAATCTTCCACATTTTAAGATGATGTGGATGTAAAAACTTTTCTTCAACCATTTTATAAAATAAATTTATTAATGGTTCGTAAAAGTTTTTTGTATTAACTATAATTATTGGTTTTAAAAAAATACCAAGGCGTTTTAATGATATAACTTCAACAAGTTCTTCAAGAGTACCACTGCCACCTGGCAATGCTATTGCTACATCAGTATTTTTTATTAGTAGTTTTTTTCTTTCGTGCAAATCTTTTGTAATTATCATTGTTTTTACATCGGGATTTCCCCATTCAAGTTTGTACATAAATTCAGGAATTATACCTTCGATATTACCTCCTAGTTGTAATACTGTTCTTGAAAGCTCGCCCATTAAACCTACAGATCCACCACCATATACAATAGTGTAGTTGTTTTCAACCAATATTTTTGCAATGTCATGTGTAGCTTGATAAAATATCTTGTCAACTTTTTTACTTGAAGCACAAAATACAGTTGCTCTTTTCATTTTATTTTTTTATTTATTTATTTTTAATAAATCTTTCGAGTAAGATAAAAACTTTTTTTCATTTGTTTTATTTCACCATTAGTGTTGTAATATTCAACAAGTATAATATAAATGCCAATAGGTGCTGTATTTCCGTATATTGTTTTTCCATCCCACTTTAATTGATTGTTAATACCCATTACTTGATTCTTTAATAATATATTAGTTAAAGTTCCTGAAGAATTAAAAATATAAGCATTACAAATATTTTCTGAATTTTTGAAAATCAAATTAAAATTTATTTCATCATTAATTCCATCACCGTCAGGAGAGAAAAGTTCATTATCAATTTCAATTCTATCCTTTTTAATTTCATTTTCACATTCTTGAGAATTACTCATACCTGGTGTGGCTCCTAATAGAAATGAACTACAATTCCATTGAATGTTTTCATTATTTTTGCAATTAATGTTTTTTTCAATGGATATTCCTTTAATATTTTTAATTACATCTGGATAAATATTCTTATTATAACAAAATTTGTCAATTTCAACTGTATCTTTATTATATAAAAAAAGACATCTACCGTCATCTGATAGTATTGGTATATTATTGGTTTCAATAATATTATGTTCAGAACATTTATAAAATTTTGTTACTTTTTCTAAATCCTTTGTAAAAGCAATATATTCATATGGATTAATCGGGTATGGGTAATTAATTGGTTTATAGTATTTGATGGTTTTGTCTTTATTTTCGATACCTATCAAACAATTGTTTAAATCGATTGATTTTGCTGAATTGTTGTATATTTCTAAAAATTCACCATCAGCTTCATAAGGTGAAAATAATATTTCTGAAAAAATTATATCATTATAATTAGGTTCTTCAGATTTTTGAAAATTCAACTCGACAGGGAAATTATTATTATTGCCTGAACAATCTTCTACGCTTGTATTCATTACAAATGTATATATTCTATTGCTTTCAAATTTTTTACTGAAAGTTAATTCTAAAATATTTGAAATCTGATTGTATATATTTATTTTATTAGGTATGGCAAAATTTTTAACATAATATTTTTTTTGAGTTGTATCTATTTTGACTATTATTTTATTAAAAATCAACCATAAAGTTGAATCATTATAAACAAAAATTTTGTTTAATTTAAGTATATTGTTATCAAATATTATTACATTAGAAACAGAATTTTCTTTTCCTGGGGTACCACCATTTGGATTGATTGATGCACTCCAGTTTTTTTTACCTTCGCATGGCAAGTCTTTGTTGATAATTTCAATTGACCATCCACCCGATTTTTTATTTGAGTCTTTATAGTAATTGAGATCAAAAAAAATTGTATTAATTAGTTTTTCATTTTTATCATACAAAGCAATTTCACAACCTTCATTATTTATTGAAGTCATATTTGTAATTTCTATAACCTTGCCATAAGTTTTTAGTTGTTCATAACAATTTTTATTTGTTATGATTATGTACTCTTTTGGATCAATAAATATATCTGGAATATAATATTTTTTGCTTGAGATTTTTAATATCCATTTATTAAGAGAAATTTTTTTATTTGATCGATTATATATTTCTATATATTCACATTCTGGAAGTTTAACTATAGGATATGGATCAACCATAATTTCAGTAATAATTATATCATTTGGGTTAGTTTCATAATTTTCAATAGTAATAATTGTGTCATTTGCATAATTACCATATAAATCTGAAACATATTTTACTTCAAGTGTTATTAACAAGTTTTCTGGTAGTTTATTATTAAATATAATATCTATGTGATTATCAACAACAATTATACTATCAATTAATGTGTTAAATAAATTACTCATCAAAAGATTAATTTGAGGTATATAACTATTGTATAATAGTTTATCATAAAAAAGTCGCAAAGTTTTATCAAAAAATTCATATTTTTTGCATTCGGGAGGTGAGGTGTTGATATAAAAATATCCATTGATGTTTAAAAAATATAGATAAAAATTTTTATCACGAGTTTTTGTATATTGATAATAAAAACCTGCAGATATTAATTCGTTGTAACTTTTTTCATAAAACGAATCCAGTAAAATTTTTGAATTTTGATAGAATGAACTATCAAAATAAATGTACCATAATCCATTTTTATTTCTTTCTAAATAAAAAATTACAGGAGTATTTTTTAAATTGTTTGAATTCCAATTAAAATTTAAATCTTTTATTACTATTTTATTACCATTGTTTATTTTCCAGAATTTTAGATTATTATCATTGCCTGTTAAATTTATACCAAATGCATAGCCACTAAAATTATCAGTGAATTTTTCGACACAAATAATTTTATTGTTAGATATTAAGAAGTACCACTTATTGTCGGATGATGAATTGATAGGGTAGTGTATTTTGAAACTCCATTCTGTAATTGCTGAATCAAGTTTTAATTTGTTATGAAAGTAAGAGATTAATTCATATCCATTTGTGTCGTTATCGAAGATGTGAAAAAGAACGTTTTTAGTTGTATCAATTTTCCAATGTGTTTCATTGCAAAATTGCCAATTTGTAAGGTTATCATTATTAAAATTTTCGAATATTTGACATTTAGGTGCTTCAAATATTATTAAAACATTGAATGAAATTAGTTTTATTAATTTAAAAAATTTTTTCATTTTTGTAAAAATTTCAAAAATATAAAGATTTTTAATTAAAATAAAAATATGAGAATAGCAATAGTTGGTATAAGTGGTGCCGTTGGGCAAGAATTCCTTAAAGTACTAGAAGAAAGGAATTTTCCACTTGATGATCTTGTTTTATTTGGTTCATCAAGAAGTGCTGGTAAAGAATATGTTTTTAAAGGAGAGAAGTTTAAAGTTAGGGAGCTTAAACATAATGATGATTTTAAGGGGATTGATATAGCACTTGTATCGGCAGGAGCATCTACATCACGTGAATTTGCTGATACTATTATAAAACATGGAACTGTAATGATTGATAATTCAAGTGCATTCAGGATGGATGATGATGTTCCACTTGTTGTCCCCGAAGTTAATCCCAATGACTGTAAAAACAGGCCTAAAAATATTATAGCCAATCCAAATTGTTCAACTATTATAATGCTTGTAGCTGTAAAGCCTATTCACGATCTTTCTCCTGTAAAAAGAATTCATGTTGCCACGTATCAAGCAGCATCGGGTGCTGGGGCTTCTGCTATGCAAGAGTTAATAGATCAGATTCATAGTTTTGTAAAAAATGAACCTATAAAAGTTGAAAAGTTCCCTTATCAGCTTGCCTTCAACTTAATACCGCATATTGATGTATTTCTTGATAATGATTATACAAAAGAGGAAATGAAAATGTATTATGAAACAAGAAAAATACTTCATGCAGATATTAAAGTAAGTGCAACGACTGTTAGGGTACCTGTTTTAAGATCACATTCAGAAGCTGTATGGGTGGAAACAGAAAGGCCTCTAACAGTAGAACAAGTCAAGGAAGCTTTTATGAAAGCACCAGGATTAAAGGTTGAAGATGATCCACGTAATTTAAAATATCCAATGCCTTTATTTGTTGCTGGCAAAGATGATGTTTATGTTGGCAGAATAAGAAAAGATATTACTTGTGAAAATGGTATTACTTTTTGGTGTGTTGGTGATCAATTAAAGAAAGGCGCAGCACTTAATGCAGTTCAAATTGCTGAATATTTAATTAATAATAATTTATTGTAATAATTTTATTTAAAAAATTAAAAGCACTATCTTATTGAGGATAGTGCTTTTTTTAAAATTTTTATTGATAATTTAGATCATCAATAGTTTCCTCATATATAAAATCATTGAAAGGATAACGTGTTATATGAATTTTTTTTACTTCATTATACAAAATGTCACGTAATTCGTCGATATTAATTTTTTTAGTTGCAGAGATAAATACACAAGGCTCGTTGTGTTGTGCTATCCATGTTTTTTTGAAATATTCTAACGACATTATATTATCATTTGAATAATTTAAGTCAGATTCAAAATTTTCATCTTTATATAGATCAATTTTATTGAAAACATTTATAATTGGTTTATTAATCGCATTAATTTCAAGAAGAGTTTTTAATACTATTTGGATTTGTTCAAGAAAATTGGGGTGGGAGATATCAATGATATGCAATAATATATCGGCTTCACGAACTTCATCAAGAGTCGATTTAAAAGATTCGACTAAAGTATGAGGTAATTTTCTGATAAAACCAACAGTATCTGTTAATAAAAATGGTAAATTTTTAATAATTACTTTTCGAACCGTTGTATCAAGAGTTGCAAATAGCTTATTTTCAGCGAGAATATTAGTTTTACTAAATAAATTCATCAATGTAGACTTGCCGACATTGGTATAACCTATTAGTGCGACACGAACAAGTTTTCCTCTATTACTTCTTTGTATCATCATTTGTTGGTCAATATCTGCAAGCTGTTTTTTAAGATTAGCAATTTTTGCTTTTATTCGTCTTCTATCTGTTTCTATTTCGGTTTCTCCTGGCCCTCTTAAGCCAATACCTCCACGTTGTCTTTCGAGATGTGTCCACATTCGAGTAAGTCGTGGCAATAAATGTTGGTATTGTGCCAGTTCAACTTGTATTTTAGCATATGATGTTTTTGCTTGTTGTGCAAAAATATCTAATATTAAAGTTGTTCTATCAAGCACTCTAACTCCTATGTGTTTTTCAATATTTTTAATTTGAGATGGTGTTAATTCATCATCAAAAATTATTAGATTAATATTATTCTCTTCAACAAATTTTTTAATTTCGTCAAGTTTTCCTTTACCAATAAATGTTGCTGGATTGGGAGCATCGAGCTTTTGGGTAAATTTTTTAATTACAATACCTCCTGCAGTATATGTTAAAAATTCAAGCTCATCAAGATATTCTTTAACTTTTTTTTCATCTTGAGATTTATAAATAGTTCCTACCAATACAACTCTTTCAGGTACTTTTGCAGTAATTATATTTTTCATATTGAAATATCAGTTATTTAATTATATAACTATTTTTTTCGAGTGAACTTTGAATTGAATTTCTCAAAGATTCGCAAGCATCAAATATCATACCTATAGGGTCAGGAAATGGGATATCTTTTTTATTTATCAAATTTTTAATCTCTTCTGGTAGTATGGTAATTTCACCAAAAGCTTTAGCGTGAATGTAATTAAATGTAATACCAGCTTCAATTGGTACTCTATGAATTGTTTGTTTGTTATAATTATTAACATATTCAATTTCTCCCAAAATTTTTGCAACTTTTTGTTTATGTTTTTCAATTACTGTACATGTAAGTTCTTTATATTTTGGCACCTTTATATCATTTCCTGCAGAATCTTTCATGACATTCCCTTTTTTATCAAGTACGTATTCATAACCATCTTGTATTTTTTGTTTATAGATATTTTCTTTTTCTTCTAGTTTATCGGGTGAAATTTCAACTCTTAATATATTTACGTAAACCAAATAGTCATAGTTATTGATCTTTTTATCAGATTGTAAATGATATTCTACCCAAAAAGAATTAATATTTGATGGGTTAATAGCCATTATTCTATCAACAATTTCAGGAGGAAATTTTATTAATGAATTATTTTCAAAAATTAATAAGACATAAGATATTCCTTTATAGTGGGCTTCATTAATTAAATTATCAATATTTTTTAAACTTGAGAAACTTAAATTTTTGGCTTTTATAAATTCATAATAAGCTTTACGGTAATTTTCTTTAATTTCAGTTTTTATTAATTCAAGCGCATGATTGTAAAAATATTCACTAGCATTTTTTTTTGAGTCGACAAGCTCTTTGTCATAATCAATTACTGGATAATTGATAATTTTTCCATCAAGATATAAAGGAAGGATTTTTCTAACTTTTTCTTGACGTACTTTTAACTGAGTATATCTATACGCAATTTCTTCCCATGATTGTGGATTACCTTCTGTTTTTAAATATTTTATTCTTTCGTTATCAGCGAGGTTAGCTAAATTATATGAATTATCAAGCATTTCAATGCTTTTTTTATCGTTCTTGTTTTTTAATATTTTTTTAATACATCTATCAATTACAGCATCATAATAACCTTTTTCGTAAAGTTTTGTTGTAGATGTGCATGATGTTAGAATTGTTGATATTAATAAAATAACAAATAGTAATTTTGATTTCATGATTTTAAAAAGAATAGTTTTGAATAAAGATAAAAAAAATTGTGAAATAAAAAAAATAAAAGAAATTGTTGCCCCGTCAGGACTCGAACCTGAACTCTTCTGATCCAGAGTCAGACGTGTTAACCAATTACACCACGGGGCAGTTTATAAAGTTTTAATTATCTAAGATTTTCAAAAACTCTATCAACTGTTCCTCCCTGTGCTGAATAATTAACTTTGAGTAAACTAACTTTTCTTAATTCTTGTTTAATATCGGTAATTATACCCATTTCTACATTTATGTCAGCTTTAATCGATACTGACATTTTAGGTTTATCATTTTCAGGTTTGTTTTCTCTTTCTCGAGCCAATACCTCACCAACTTTATCGATTGATACAAATGCATCATTTATTTGTATACGTGGTGCAGTTCCGTATTTTTCAACATCTTTTGGTTTTCCAACATAAACAAATAATACTAATGATTTTTTTTCAAGCTTCTTTAATTCGGTAGCAAATGGAGATCTTATATTAACTTTTATTGATGTATTTTTTATGGTACTTGATACCATAAAGAAAAACAAAAGCATAAATATAACATCAGGTAAAGAAGCTGTACTTATTTTAGGCATTTCGCCTTTACTTTTTTGTGCAAATTTAATCATGACTATTGCCCTCCTATATTTTTAGGTTCGGCTTCAGAAATTTTTAATGGATAAATTTTTTCAATAGCTTTTCTTCGGGGATCTTCCTCCTTCATATCATCATATTTTATACCAAACTTTTTAAGTGCAAGTTCATTTTTTAGTTCATTGTATGCTGCTGTAAGCTCATTTTGTACAGCAATATAAGTACCATATGAAGTTCCTCTATCATTTTGTATTGATATCACATGGTCTTTTGTAACCATTACAGTACCAAAGTATTCTACCTGCATAGGTTTTTTTTCGGGTAAATCAGGTCTATCATATGGATTTGCAATGAATTCTTTAGCAATCGCCCTAACATTTCTTATATCAGTTATTTTTCCTTGTAACATTATTTTATTTTCACGGTTTACATGAACCATTAAAACATTTCTTTCTTTTACGTCGATTTTGGGCGGCACTTTTTGATATGGAGGTAATCGTCTGAATATACCTTTATCAGAATCAAGTGTAGTTGCTACGATAAAAAATATTAATAATATGAATGAAATGTCTGCCATTGAAGCGGCATTCACTTCCGGTATACTTCGTCTTTTGCTTGCCATAAGTATATTTTTTTAAAAATTATGGCACACTTTAAATGTGCCATAATTTAGTTTTAAAATATATATTTTTATTTGAATAATGTAGATACTTCGGAAATGATAATACCTAAAAAGGCAATACCTCCTAATATGTAAGAAGCTAGCAATCCCGCATCAACAAGTTTAAATGTTATTGGTGCAACATTAGAAACATTAACTTCTATTGGTTGTCCATTACTTATAAGATATGAGAATGCCAAAATTAATATAAAGACAACTATACCAATAATTCCATATATAGCTTTCTTAATGTTTAATATAGTGTAAATAGCGGGAAATATTATTGCAAGAATACCTGCAATTGCTGTATATACTGCTCCTAAAATTAATATTTGATTGGTAACCTTTGGCTCTTGATAAATAGTTCCTTCTGTTCCTTCAACAACACCTCCAAAGTAAAATAGCAAAGTATAAATTATTCCAATTATGAAAAGTATATAAAGCAATATATTAGAAATTTTTTGAACTTTTTCAGACATAGTTATTATTTTTTTAGGTTGTGTTTGATAAGTATGTCCATAAATGTAATAGATGAATCTTCCATATCTGTAACAATAGAATCTATTTTTGATGTAATGTAACTATAAAATAATTGAAGAACTATTGCTACGATAAGACCAAAAAGTGTTGTTAATAATGCTACTGCTATAGGACCAGCAATTGCTGCAGCATTTATATCGCCCATTTTACGAATTTGATCGAATGCTTGAATCATACCAATAACTGTTCCCATAAATCCTAACATTGGTGCTGTTGCAATGAAAAGTGAAATCCATGGTAAATTTCTTTCAAGTAAACCCATTTGAACACTTCCATATGACATTATGGATTTTTCAACAATGTCAAGTCCTTGATCTAATCTATCAAGACCTTGATAGAAAATACTAGCTACAGGTCCTCTGGTGTTTCTGCAAACTTCTTTAGCTGCTTCTACACCACCATTTTCAAGAGCTTCTTCTATTTTTTGCAATAATTTGGTTGTGTTTACTGTAGAAAGATTAAGGTAAATAATTCTTTCAATTGCTATTGCTAACCCAATGATTAAACATGCTAAAATAGTACCCATAAAACCAGCACCACCCTCAATAAATTTTTGTTTTATTTGTTGGTGCAAAGGTATTTTTTTGTCACTTGTTTTAACTTCTGTTGCTTCAACAGATTCATTTTCTGTTGCTACAGAATCGGCTTGTTCAATTTTTGCTGTATCACTTGTATTTGACGCACCAGTTTGTGCAATTGTTATTTTAGATACTCCTAAAGTGAGCATCATCATTACTGATAGTGTAATCAAAATTTTTTTCATAACCCTTTTTTATTGTTTATGTTTATAAACTTATTATAATTTTTAGAAATATTTGCAAACATAATAAATTTTTATAAACAAAGTTAAATTATAAATAAAAAAATTTTTTAATGCGGAGAGAGCGGGATTCGAACCCGCGTTCCAGTTTCCTGGAAACACGCTCTCCAGGCGTGCGCCTTAAACCACTCGGCCATCTCTCCATAAATTGTTTAATTATAAAAAATCTCTCGTAAATTTATTATAAAAATTTTAATGTTATTTTAAACCAATATAAAATTTTAAATTAAAATTGACGAATCTCTTGATAAATATTGATTTAGTATAAAGTAATTTTATAAAGTGTACATTTATTAAATCTCTGAATATAATTTTTTATTTAATAAAGCTTTATATTTCATTGAAATATATTCCCAATCAATAAAATTCAAGAAATTGTTTATGTAGTCCGATCTTTTATTTTGATATTTGTTGTAGTATGCATGTTCCCATAAATCAATTGCAAGTAAAGGGTGCCCATGTTCTTCTGATGTATCCATTAATGGATTGTCGTTATTAGGTGTGTTTATTATTTTTAAAGTTTTGTCGGATTTTAAAATTAACCATGTCCAACCTGATCCAAATAATGAATTAGCCGAACTTATAAATTGTTGTTTAAAATTATCAAAACTGCCAAAATTATTTTCTATAGCATTTTGCAATATAAATGGAATTGTTTTTTTATTATCGCTTAGTTGGTTCCAATAAATATTATGATTGAAATAACCTCCTGCGTTAAATCGAATTTCTTCTGGGTATTTAGATATATTTTTTAGTATATCAATGATATTAAATTTTTCAAGGTTATATTTTTTTATGAGCGAATTAAAATTTTCTACATATTTTAAATGATAATTCTCGTAGTGACATTTTATTGTTTCAGAATCAAGAAAAGGTTCAAGTGAAGTATATTTAAGCTTTGTTATTTTAAATTTACTATTTTGTTTTTTTAAAACCTTTGAGAATGATGGCAATAAAATTATTGCACCTAAACCAAAAATAGTTGATTTTATAAATGTTCTTTTATTCATTGTTTTTTTATATATAACAAATTTATTAATTTATTGTTTAAAAATCAATTATTTAATTTATTATTTTGATAATAAAGCTTTTATTGTAGATAAAAAGTCTTTTTCAGGTATATCAATGTGTTCACCAGTGTCCATATTTTTTAGTTTTATAATATTTTTTTCTATTTCTTCACTTCCTACAATTGCTACAAATTTTATATTTTTCTGGTTGGCGTAAGTCAATTGTTTTTTTATTTTAACTGCATCGGGATATATTTCTGAAGGTATTCCAATTTCTCTCAATTTTCTTAATAGTTTTATAGAATGAATAGCTTCTTCATTACCAAAATTTAAAAATAAAATCTGTAAAGATGTTTCTATAAAGTCAGGAAAAAGATTGCATTTTTCCATCACGTCATAAATTCTATCGGCACCAAATGATATGCCAACACCCGATAAACCTGGTTTTCCAAAAATTCCGGTAAGATTATCATATCTACCACCAGCACATATACTTCCTATTTCAATATCAGTGGTTTTAACTTCCAGAATAGTGCCTGTATAATAGTCTAGACCTCGTGCAAGTTTAAGATCAAAAAATATTTTATTCTTTAAATTATCATCAAGTTTATTGATGTAATTTACCAATGTTTCTAATTCCTCAACACCTTTTATGCCAATTTCAATATTATTTTCTTTAAAAATTTTGAAAAGAAACTTTAACTTTGATGAGTTATTTCCATTATAATCGAGAATTTCAAATAACTTGTTTATTCTTGATGGATGTAAACCTATACTTTCAAGTTCTTGTTGTACTTTTGTTTTACCTATTTTTTCAAATTTATCTATTGCAATAATTACATTATTACTATTTTCTTTGAAATTGATATATTCGATTATACCTGTTAGAATTTTTCTGTTGTTTATTAATATTTTGATATTTATATTTAGTTTATTAAATACATCATCAATAATTTGGAGTAATTCGAGTTCGTTTATTAATGAATCACTTCCTACGATGTCAGCATCACATTGATAAAATTCTCTATATCTTCCTTTTTGTGGTCTATCTGCTCTCCAAACGGGTTGTATTTGAAATCTTTTAAATGGAAAGATAAGATCATTATAATGTTCAACTATATATCTTGCAAAAGGAACTGTTAAATCATATCTAAGTCCTTTTTCACAAATTAACGATGCTATTTTGTTAATTTCTTTGTTTTGTATTAATTCATCGGGAATATCTTTGAAAAAATCACCTGAGTTTAATACTTTAAATATTAATTTATCACCTTCAACACCATATTTACCAAGTAATGTATTTAGATACTCCATTGCTGGAGTTTCAATTTGTTGAAAACCATATTTTGTAAAAGTTGTTTTAATAATATTAAAAATATAATTTCTTCTTGTCATCTCTAATGGCGAAAAATCTCTCATTCCTCTTGGAGTGGTATATTTCATTTTTTTTCTTTTTAAAATTTTATAAATTATTGTCATTCCATATTTCCCATGCCCTTTCTGCTTGTAAATATAACATTTCTAAACCGTTTTTTATAATTGCATTACGTTTTTTTCCTTCTGATAAAAATAAAGTTATTTCTGGGTTATAAATCAAATCATATAAATAATGATATTTAGTTATGTTATCATAAGGAATATCGGGTTTTGCTTGTACTTCAGGATACATACCTATTGGTGTGCAATTTATAATTATTAAATAGTCAGACAATATATTATTGTTTCTTAAATCTTCATATGATATTTGATTATTTGTTTTTGGTGATCTGCTGACAAAAAGATATTCAATATTTAAAGTTTTTAAAACATAAGCAATAGCTTTTGAAGCTCCGCCTGTACCAAGTATCAATGCTTTTTTATGATATTCTTTAAGAAGAGGTTTGAAAGAGTTTAAAAAACCGTAAGCATCGGTATTAAAACCTTTAAGAAAAACATTATCATTATTTCGAATAATTTTTATTGTATTTACTGCACCTATTTGATGAGCAGTTTGGTCGAGTGTGTCGAGGTATTTAATTACTTGTTCTTTATATGGAATAGTTACATTAAGTCCTATTAAGTTTTTATTGGTTTTTATTAAAAGAGGAAGATCTTCAATATTAGAAAGAGGATATTTATTATAAAAATGATCATAAAGATTTAATTTTTTAAATTTTTCATTAAAGTATGTAGGAGAAAAAGAGTGAGTTAATGGATAACCTATTATAGCAAATTCTTTCATATATTTTCTTTATTTAATTTTTTGGCAAAAATTTCAATTCCCAATAAAATTAATACACCTGAAATAAAAAACAAAATACATAGCAATACCTCATTGTTGAATTGTGATGGTATATATCTATTGTAACTTATTATGATTGGATCACCGGATGAGTTAAGTAATGGAGTCCCCCAATTATTTAATTTGTAAATTGGGGTTTTCCAAGGCCATATAGTAAATAGTGAACCAGCAATGAACCCTGACAGTGTTGCTATTGTTTGGTTTTTATAGTTTTTAATAAGCCATGATAGGAAATGTGAAAAAATTATTAATCCTATAATTGCTCCTAGACCAACTGGAAAAAGAATATTTAATTTAATTTCTGACACTGCTTTTAGCATTATAAGTTCGTAATTGCCCATGATCAAAAGAACATAAGATCCTGATAAGCCAGGTATTATCATACTACAAATTCCAAAAATTCCACAAAGTATCAAATAAACAAAGTTTTTATTTTCTGTTAAAGGATTTGCTAAAGTTATGAAAATTGCAATTGAAGTACCTACAATAAAAAAAATAATAGTAATAAAATTGATTTTTGAAATAGATTTTGCTATGAAATATAAGGAAGCAAGTATTAAACCAAAAAAAAATGACCATACATATAATGGATAAGATACAAATAGATATTTTAATAAATGAGCTAATGAAAATATTGAAACAAAAATGCCAGCAAAAACAGATAAAAGAAAGGATAAGTTAACATGTTCTGAGAATTCTTTAAATTTTTTGTTTAATAAAAGACTAAAAGCTTTATTGTCAAAAGATTTAATTGATTCAATGAGATCTTCGAAAATACCAGTAATAAAAGCTATTGTTCCTCCCGATACTCCAGGTATTACATTAGCTGCTCCAATTCCCAAGCCTTTTAAAAATAAAATAAAAAAATATCTCATATTTTTCATAATTCAAATATTTAGATTTAACAAGTATGGAAAAATAGAAAATAAGAAATAAAATATATTATCTTATTTTTGTTGAAATTTTTTAAGGTTTTCAGGAAGGAACTCAAAAAATGTATCACCACGTAAACCACAACGTAGGCATTCGAGAGGTATAATATCATTAACGGCAATGTTGCCAAGATTTACATTAGTACCATAATGTTTTATAAAATAGGCCTGTTGTTTACTTGATGGGGCTTCCCAAATAATTTTTGAAACATCAACATTTTTTGTGATACATGATATAAGATCTTCTTTTACTGTACCATTTTCATGATAAATTCCTACAGTACCACTTTCACGTGCTTCAGCAATTACCTTCCATGCCCCGGCTGTTAATTCATTTTTTATTTTTTCTATCCATTCTTCTGTTGATAAAACGACACCTTTTTGTTTTGAACCTACTTCAGAAAGCACTAAATAATCTTTTGATAATTCTTTAATATAGTTAACTTTTTCTTCTATGGTCATTAACATTGAGCCATCCGATACTTCTACTGTATCAATATTGAGATCTTTTATTAGATTTATATAATCTTTAAAGCATCCTCTTATTATAAATGCTTCAAGCAAGGTACCTCCAAGATATATTTTTATGCCTGCCTCTTTGTAAAGCTTGATTTTATCTTTTAATCTTGGGGTAAAATATGAAGTTCCAAATCCAAGTTTTATAAAATCTATATATTGTGAAGCAACTTCAATAAGATTTTCTGCTTCTCTTATACTTAATCCTTTATCCATTACCATTGTTAAACCAGCTTCTCGTGGTTTTTTTGTCCTTTCAGGTATAAAAGGGAGAAAAAAGTTCATATGTTATTTTCTTTTTGAAATTTGATTATAATATTTTCGATATTTTCTTTATTAATTTTGTTTGAAATTCTTTCAAGATAATTTTTATGTTCAGCATAATTTAATGCCAATCCTCTTTCAAAATATGTCATTGCTTCACTATATTTGTTAATGTCAATGTAATATGATGCTAATTCATAATTAATAGTTGAATTATTATAATTGTATTGATAAGCTTTGTTTAAAATATCTATAGCATCATATATTTTGTTTTCTTCAAAATATATTCGTGCATATTCTATCCACGATTCATAATCTGATGGTTCAATTTCTATAGCCTTTGAAAATGCTTTAAGTGCAAGATCCTTTTTATTTAGATTTTTGTAAATTTCACCTAGTGAAAACCAATAATCTGCATTTTCAGAATTTAGATCTATAGCTTTTTTTATTTTTTCTACGCAACTATCTATTAATCCTTTTTCTTTGTCAATTTGGGCTAAACCATACCATGCATCACTAAAATTTGGATTGATTTCTAAAGCTTTATTGTAATAATTAAAAGCATTATCGAAATCGTTTAATTTTATATAACAATCACCAATTGAACAAAATGAAACTAAATCTGTTTTGCTGACTTCTTTAATAACTTCGTTATATATTGATATTGCTTTTTCATAATTTTCTAATTCATAAAAAATTTCACCTTTTAAATGATAACATGAAATATACCCTGGGTTAATAGCTAAAGCAAATTCAAGAGCTTCAAGAGCTTTGTCAAATTTTTCAATTGCATAATAACAATATGCCAATGAATACCATATGTTTTCTGAAAACGGATCAATATCAAGAAATTTGTTATAAAATTTTATACTTTTTTCCCAATAACCAAGCCTTTCAAATGTTATACCAAGATCATATAATATTAATAAATTTTCGTTGTCGAATTCGTACGCTAGCAATAAATATTTTGCTGCTATATTGTCTTTTCCTTCATTTAAAAATATTTGAGCAATTTCATAAACTAAATCTCCTCTTTTCTCTTGATCTACTAATTTAATTGCTTTATCAAATTGTTTAATAGCTTCATCAACTTTTTTTTGTTTTAAAAACAACTCACCTTTAAGCAAATAATATTCATGGTCTAAATGAATATTACTATCTTTTATATCTGATAAGATTTTAAGAGCTTTGTTATGTGCTCCAAGTAAATTCAAAATTCGAGCATATTTGATTTTTAGATCTGATGAGTGTGAATAAAAATGCAAAGCTATTTTAATTGCTTCAACTGCTTCTGATATTTGATTATTGTTTAACAAAAAATCAATTGCTTCAAGAAAATCATCAAGATCAAAAAAAACTTTTTTTCCTACTTTTGCATTTTCGATAATAAGATCTACACGCTTCAATAAATCATCATCATAATATGAGTCCAAAAATTCTTCCATCATTTTATATTTTTCAAAAATAAAATTATTAAAAAAGAATGGCAAATTTCAAAAATTTTTTTCAACATTACAAATAAATTTGATTAATAATTAAATAATTAAGTTGTGAAAAAGTTTTTTTTTGATGAATATTCTTAAAAGTTAATTTTATAAGAAAAAAATAATGAAAAATTTTTTAGAATATTTGACAATTGTTGATTTATTTATTGTTTTGTTATTTTTTGTAATGTTGTTTGTTATAACGTATTATTTTCTCAGAAATTCGACTTTAAAACTCGATAGTTTTTTTCTTTCTGGCAGAAAACTACCATGGTATTTGGCTGGTACAGCAATGGTTGCAACTACATTTGCTGCAGATACACCATTGGCTGTTACAGAATTGGTTGCTTTTAATGGTGTTGCTGGCAATTGGTTGTGGTGGAATATGGCTATAGGTGGTATGTTAACAGTTTTTTTCTTTGCTCCTTTGTGGCGTAGAAGTGAAATATTAACAGATCTCGAATTTATTGAATTACGATATTCTGGTAAATCAGCTTCAATTTTAAGAGGTTTTAAAGCTATTTATCTGGGTTTTTTTATGAATCTGATTATACTTGCTTGGGTTCATAAAGCTATGGATAAAATATTTTTAATAATATTTCCTAGTTTTGACTCTTTTAATATTGTGATTATTGTTGCTTTTATTACAGCTATTTATGCAATGTTAATTGGGCTTACAGGTACTGTTCGTACAGATAGTATTCAATTTATATTTGCGTTAACAGGGTGTATTATACTTGCAATATATGCTTTGAAAATTCCAGAAATAGGTGGATTAAGGGGTTTAAAAGAAAAACTTGATCCTTCGATGATAAATTTTTTCCCTAAAATAAAAAATGCTAAATTTGATAACAAAGAAATTCTTAATACTGCATTTAGTTTGCCAATAGGTGCTTTTGTTGCTTATGTTTTTATTCAATGGTGGGCAGCATGGTATCCAGGTGCTGATCCAGGAGGAGGAGGGTATATAGCACAAAGAATTATGGCAACAAAAAACGAAAAACATGGTATGCTTGCAACTCTATGGTTTAATATTGCTCATTATACAATAAGACCATGGCCATGGATAATTGTGGCATTATGTGCATTGGTTATTATGCCTGGAAATAAAGACTTACAAAAACTTAAAAATGAAAATCCTGATTTATTTGCTAAGGTTGTTGAAGTTTACAATTCAGGAGAAAATGTTTTTAAAAATTCACAATCATATTCAAAAGATTTTATGGAGATGTACGAGTGTTATCAAAATACTGTTGACCCAGGTGTTATGTATCCAAAATTAATGGTAAAATTTTTACCTGCTGGCTTGCTTGGATTATTGATAGCCGTTTTTTTATCAGCATATATGTCGACAATATCCTCACAATTGAATTGGGGAACTTCATACCTAGTTAATGATTTTTATAAAAGATTTATAAATAAGAATCAAAGTGATAGGCATTATATAATGATTTCAAGAATAATTTTCTTAGTTTTAATTTTTTTTTTCGTTAATAATCACTCGTTATTTTTTGAATACAATAAAAGGGGCGTGGGAGTTCATTATAAATGCTAGTGCAGGATTGGGTTTTGTGCTAATATTACGATGGTTTTGGTGGCGTCTTAATGCTTGGTCCGAAATTGTGGCAATGATTTTTCCTATTGTTATTTATTTTGTAATTATAAGATTTACTGATTTTCGTCCTCCATATACTATTTATTTTACAACATTTTCAACAATTATTGTTACTATAATAGTTACTATATTTACAAAACCTGTACAAACTAATAAGTTAATAGATTTTTATAAAAAAGTACATCCTTATAATTTTGGATGGAAAAAAATTCATAAACTTGTTCCAGAAGTTAAATCTGATAATAACTTTAAAAATACTATATTTAACTGGATATTTGGTGTAATAATAATTTATTCAATTTTATTTGCAATTGGAGAATTCTTGTTTGGTTATTATAAAGAAGCTTTTTTTGCAACATGTATTACGATTATATTTGTAATTTTGTTATTAAGAAATATGTCTCTTATTAAAAATTTAAAATAATCTATTTAATTTATAATTTATTTACTATTTTTATTAATGATTTTTACTTATTAATTAAAAATTAACTTATGTATGGAAGAAAAAGATTATAATGCTTCTAATAAAATTTTTAAGAAAAAAAAATCAATGTTAAAAGACAAATTGAATTTTGTATTGTTTGTGATTATTTTTTCTACAGCATTTACAATTATTGTTTTTTCATATTTTATTGTTAGGTATCTTATAAAACAAAATGCCAAATATATACTTGAAAATACAGCAGAAAATGTTTCGATTATACTTAATGATAAAGTTTTCGGTATTAAAGAAATTTTAAAAAAGTATGCTTCAGAAGAAGACTTAAAAAATATAGTCGAAAGTTTTAAACAAGTACAAGATAATACATATAGTAATTTTATTAATTATCATGATATTACTGATATAAAGAAAATTACAACAGAATTTTTTAAAGAAGAATTTCCAAATATTGAATTAAATAATAGTTTTTTTATCGATGATACATTATCATTGATATTAAAATATTTGTATGTAGTAAAAAATACTTATGATAAAGACAAACGATATTTGCTTTCTAAAGATGTAGAAAATACTTCATACGGCAATATACATGCTTTATATCATCCCTATTTTGGCAATATTCTAAAAATAACTAATGCAGATGATTTATACATTATAGAAGGTATTAAAGGAAGAATAATTTATTCGTTTTTAAAAAAAGCCGATTTTGGTTCTTTAGTTAATAGTTCATTTCTCTTAGAAACGGAATTATCTTCTTTATTTTTTAAGCTTAAGAATTTGAGTGTTAATGATATAATTGTAACTGATATTTCTAAATATTTACCAGATAATTTTGCTTCATGTTTATTTGTAGGAATTAAGATCAACGAAAATAATGACATATTGGTATTAAGATTTACTTCAAAAAGATTGACACAATATATTAATACAAGTAAAAAAGACAAAAAAAGTATTAAGTACTGGCATACAAGTACTTTTTTGATAGGTGATGATTTATATTATAAAACAGATGATCCTTATGACACTACTAATAAAATTGCTAATAATGTGATGATTAGTGAAAAACTGATGACAAAATTTATTTCAGCAACTTCTGGTTATGTTGAATTTAATAACTACTTAGAGAAAAAACAATTGGGATATTTTAAAAAATTTTCGATAAATGGAGAAAAAAATCTATATATTTTAACAGTTTTAAATAGGAAAGATGTTTTTTTACCTGCTGTTTATATTTTGTTGGTAGAAATTTGTGGTGGAATAATTGTTCTTATATTTTTATTATTATTAAGTAGTAAGTTTGGGAAACTACTTTCAGAAAGATTAAATTTTCTAAAAATTAATTTACATAAATTAATAAATGGAGAAAAAGCTGAAAAATTAGTAATAAAGACTAATGATGAACTTGAAGAAGTTTCAAACTTACTTAATGATTTAACTGATAGAGTTGTTGAAGCTGCAAAATTTGCCGATTGTTTATCTGAAAATAATTTTAATATTGAATTTAATGCTCGGAGTGAAAATGATTTCTTTGCTGTAGCACTTAATAATTTGAAGAATAGATTGAAAGAAGCTAGAGAACAAGAAGAACAACGAAAAAAAGAAGATAAGATTAGATTGTGGATAAATAGCGGTATTGCCAAGTTTAATGAATTATTAAGGCATCACAATGATGATATGGATATGTTTTGCTATAATATTTTGAAAAGTATTGTAGAATATATTGATGTTGTACAGGGTGCTATATATCTAGTTGATGATAATGAGGGAGAAAAGTTAATAAGATTAACAGCAGCATATGCGTATGATAGGAAAAAGATTATTGATAGAAAACTGCATATGGGTGAAGGCCTGGTTGGTACTTGTGCTCTCGAAAGAAAAAATATACATTTGAAAGAAATTCCTGATGATTACATGTTTATTTCTTCGGGTTTGGGCGAAACTTTACCACGTTCATTGTTGCTTGTACCAATGATTTTTAATGAAGAAGTAACAGGAGTAATTGAACTTGCTTCGATAAATGATTTTGAAGAGTACAAGCTTGAATTTATAGAAAAAATAGCAGAGAGTATTGCTATCACTATCAATACGGTACGCCTAAATTTGAGAACAAAACAATTGTTGCAAGAATCGAATGAACGTGCTGAACAACTTGCAGCTCAAGAAGAAGAATTACGTCAAAATCTTGAAGAATTGAAAGCAACTCAAGAAGAAATGATAAGAATAAAAAATCTTGAAGCTGAAAGAGAAAGAATAAGAAGAGAACAAGAAGAAAAATTGTTAGAACAATTGAAGAAGACGAATGAAGAATTAATCAAAAAACAAGAAGAACTTGAATGGGAACAAATTATGTTTCATGCTTTAATGGACACATTAAGTGCTAGAGTTACTTATAAAGATGTGGAAGGAAGGTATTTAAAGATTAATAGAGCTAAATTGAAAGCCTTAGGATTACAATCTTTTAAAGAAGCGGTAGGAAAAACAGATTATGATGTATTTGGTGGTGAACATTTTAAACAGGCTTTGGCAGAAGAAAAACGTATTATAAGTGAAGGCAAAGAAATAGTTGATAAAGAGGAATTAATTGTATTTAAGGATGGTAGAAAAACTTGGGGTTCAACAAGTCGGTTTCCATTAAGAAATAAAAATGGTGAGATTGTCGGTAGTCTTGTTATTACACGCGATATTACAGAGAGAAAAAATTTAAAATTTGAAGTTGAAATTTATAATTCGCTAATACAAAATTTAGTTGCTGAATATCCTGCTTTCTTTTATCGTATCGATAATAATAGTATTGTTGAAAAATGTTTTGGTAGTGGTCTGAATTTATTAAAAATTAATGAAAATCAGATGATAGGTAAAAGTATTTATGAATTTTTCCCAGAAATACCCGATTTAGCAGAATATGATTTTAAAAACGAAGGATTGCTGGTAACACAAAAGTTAGCAATTGAAGGTAAGTTCTTTGAATTTAAACATATTATATTTAAGAATAAAATGACATACGGAGGTTATACAGGTATTGCTTGTGAAGTTAAATTTTCAAAGAATATCCAATAAAAAATTTTTAATTTATTTGTAAAAATTTTTTATATATTTGCGTTGAAATTTTATGGTCCGGTAGCTCAGCTGGATAGAGCAACAGCCTTCTAAGCTGTGGGTCGTGGGTTCGAATCCCGCCCGGATCACTAAGTAAATAATTTAATTTGATCTAATTTTTTCTTTGAAATTTTACAGAAATTTATTGTTTTAAAGCAAAAAATTTTCAAATTACAGTTACACAGTACCAAAAAATCTAATAACAGGGTATATAGAGAAAAACTAATAAAAAAGTTTTTTCTTAATAATAAAAATAAGTAACTAATGGGTAATAACTTTATTTGCAATTTGAAAATAAAAAATCACCAAAAATTTATTTTTTAAAATCACTATTCTTGCAAATTTTTTAAAATCTTATTTATGGAAAAAGTTTTTTTACATACATATTTATTCATTTTTTCTTCCATCTTTTTTAAAATTGACTTTTCAAGTAAAGATTTTTCAAAGACTATTTTCATTTGCAGATATTACTTTTTAATCTTTCATTTTATTTTATTAAGAAAAAATTTTCAACTAATTTTTTAATAGACGACTAAAAAGAATTAAGTATAAGTATCTTTTTTCATTTTTTGTCTTTCTTGTTTTTAAGAATTTTTTTGATAAAAATAATTATATTAAAAAAATTAAAATTTTCTATATTTTTGTTAACTTAGTTCAAAATTTATTAGAAATAATGAAATTTATTAAAGCATTTTCATTGTTGTTATTTTTGTTTTATATTAAATCAAATGTTTTGTCGCAAAAAGATGTTTATATTTTTGCTTATTTTATTGGACGAGGAGAAGACGGATTACATCTTGCATATAGCTTTGATGGTCTACAATGGATTGCTATAAATAATAATCAATCAATTTTGCGACCAGCAGTTGGTGAAGAAAAATTAATGCGAGATCCTTGCATAATTAAAGGTGGGGATGGAAAATATCATATGGTTTGGACTACAGGATGGTGGAATAGATATATTGGGTATGCAAATTCAGATGATCTCATCAACTGGTCAGAACAAAAGTTATTAGAAGTAATGATACATGAACCAAATGCGAAAAATTGTTGGGCACCAGAAATTTATTATGATAAAAAGAAAAATCAATATTTAATATATTGGTCTACTACAATACCTGGGCGACACAAGGAAGTTGCTACTAGTGAAAGCGAGAAAGGTTTAAATCATCGAATATATTATGCTATCACGAAAGATTTTAGTACTTTTACAAAATCTGATATATTTTTTAATCCTGATTTCAGTGTTATTGATGCGACAATTTTATTTTACAATAAGAAATATTATATGTTTATAAAAAACGAAAATTCTAATCCACCTGAAAAAAATATTAGATTTACTACATCAAACAATTTATATGGGCCATATAATACTAATGTTTCAAGGTCCATTACAGGAAATTATTGGGCTGAAGGTCCAACTGCTATTGAAATTAATGGATTTGTTTATGTTTATTTCGATAAATATAGAGAAAAGAAATATGGAGCCATAAGAACTAAAGATTTTAAAGAGTGGGAAGATGTTTCCCATTTATTAGTTATGCCTGTAGGAATAAGACATGGTTCTATTTTAAAGATAGATAAAATAAGTTTAGATAAAATCATTAATAATTTTAAGAATTAACATGTTTTCGGATAGAACCAGAGATTTGATAAAGAAATTAAATAAAGGTAATATTGAAGCATTTGATGAATTGTTTAGAATTTATAGTGGTAAAGTCTTTAATTTTGCACATTTTTTACTTCATTCTGTTGAGGAAGCCGAAGAGATAACACAGGAAGTTTTTATTGTAGTTTGGGAAAATCGCAAAAAAATTAATCCTAAATTCTCTTTTTCTTCATATATTTTTGGTATAGCAAAACACAAAATATTAAATGTAATTAGAAAAAAAGTTTATTATTATCAATATTTTGAAAAAAAGAAGATTGAACAAGATACTAATTGTGAAGATGATTTCTTGAATAAAGAACTTAAAGAATTAATAAACGAATGTATTGAAAAATTACCTCCAAAAAGAAAAGAAATTTTTAAGTTGAGTAGAGAAGAAGGTTTAACATATAAAGAGATAGCAAAAAAACTTAATATAAGTGAAAACACTGTAGATGTTCAAATTAGAAAATCACTTAAACAACTGCAGGATGCATTGAAGAATTATTTATTTTGATTTGTATTTAATTACCCTCAAAATGGCTTTTTAAATTTAAAGAAGTTATTTTATGATAATAGTAGTTAATAGAATAAAATTTTTCTAATTTTTTGTTTTTGTCATACTCAGCAACTTGTTTTAATTCAATATCTCCTTCATAATAAAAATTAACAATTTTATCTAATTGATCATTTTTATAATATTCAATTTTTACAGGTTTGTTTTTAGAATTAAAAAAGGAAACCATTTTGTCGTTTTTATTTAAATATGTGATTTTAATAAGATTATTGTTTTTATCATAATCATAAATTATCTTATAGTTTTGTTTTGATTGAGAAATTACGGCTCCACTAATCTTTGATATAGCTCCATTTTTTAAATAATAAATTTTTTCAATATTTATTGTTTTTTTTGTTGATAAATCAATTAATTTTTTTGCAATGAGTTTGTTTTTATTATTGTATTCAAAAATTTTTTCTTTGCAAGGAATTATATTTTTATCTGCTTGACAATAATAAATTATTTTATCAGTATCATTAGTATTTTTATAAAATATTTGTAATAGTTCGATTGGTTTATTATTTAAAGCATTATATTTTTCAATTGATTTTGTTCTTTTTAGTGAGTCATAGAAATAAGTAATATAATACAATTGATTATGAGTGTTTTCGTCAAATATTCTTTCGATAATAAGTAAATTATTTGAATCGAAAGTTTTTTGATTTACAGAAAATTTAATATTTGTAACGCTATCGTTAATTATTTCATGTTTATAAGTATTCCATACAAGTAATTCTATGTTTTCAATTCTTTTAATGAATTGAGATTTGATCGAAATTGAAAAAAATATTATAGTAAAAACTAAGAGATAAATTTTTTTCATTATTTAAAAATTTTTTATTGACAATACATTTGTAAATATTCATCAATATTTTTATATCCAAGTTGTTTAGCTTTGAGAAGATCCTCACAACCTTCTTTCACTTTTCCTAGATTTATGTAAGCTACTGCTCTATTAAAATAAGCTTCTGGATTATTATTAACAATATCAAGATATTTTGTAAAATCTAATAAAGCATTATTATATTTTTTTAAAACAGCAAAAGATACACCTCGATGATAAATTGCTTCGGTATAATTTTTATCGAGTTCAATAGCTTTTGAAAATTCTTTTATTGAACCTTCATAATCTTGTTTAAAAGCTAAGGATAGACCACGTGCATGGTAATATTTTTTGTTTTTGTTATCAATTTTTATTGCTTTGTCGATACTTTTTAATGCTTCATTTGGTTTATTAATTTTCAGGTAAGATAAGCATAATCCATAATAAGTTTCGTCGAGTTTATAATTTCTTTTAATACACTCATTAAAATATTCTATAGCTTTATTTCCATTATTAAGTTGATAATAAGCTCTTCCGGTTTGAAAGTATACATCATTTATTGTATCGGTAAGTGATAATGTTTTTAAAAAATCTTCTAATGCACCTTCATGATCACCAATTTCTACTTTAAAAAGACCTCTTTTATAAAAAGCATTTGCATTGTCAGGATATTTTTCAAGTAATTTATCGTAATCTTTAATAGCACCTAAAAAGTCATTTATAGATTTTTGGGCATCTATACTTTTTAGGTATGCATCAATATTTGAATAATTTAAACTGATAGCTTTTTTATAATCTTTAACGGCTTCTGAAAAATCACCTAATTCAGCTTTTACCAATCCTCTTTGGTAATAAGCCTCTGCAAAAGTTGAGTCGATACTAATAAGCTTATTAAAAATTTTCACTGATTCAGAATAGTTTTTTAATGATTTCAAAATTTTTCCTTTGTAAAGAAGGGCATTATAATTTAGACTATCTTTTTCTAAAAAGATATTTATTGTATTAAGAGCCTCAATATTCTTATTTAGGTTGTAAAAAGAGATTGTTTTTTGTAATAAAGCATCCTGATTTTTTTTCCATTTTAATGATTTTTCGGCAAAAATCAAAGCTGTTGTATAGTCTTTGTTTTCATTAGCTTTTTTGCTTTTTTCTAAAAATTTTTGTGAAAGGTATGGAGATAAAATAAAAAGATAAATTGTTGATAAGATTGCTAAAAACAAAACAATTAAAATATATCTAAATTTAATCATGATAAATAAATTTTAAAACTTAAATTAAATATAATGATTTTTTTTTGAAAAAGAAAGCATATTTTTGAATTAGTTATATTTTTTTGTCAATAAGGTAATTATCTTTACTTGAATCTGTGCGAATAATTAATTCTCCCAAAAAACCGCCTATAAACAATATAGTACCCAAAATCATAACTGTAAGTGCTATGTAAAAAAAAGGGTTATTAGCAATTAAAGGAGCAGGAATATGTTTTTTTAAAGCAATAATTTTATTAATACCGAGGTAAATTGCTATAAAAAAACCAATAAAGAACATTATACTTCCGAGCATTCCAAATAAATGCATTGGCCGTTTCCCATATTGCGTTATAAACATTACAGATAACAAATCTAAAGGGCCACGAATAAACCTTTGGGGGCCAAATTTAGTTTTTCCATATTTTCTTTCTTGATGTTTTACTATTTTTTCACCAATTTTTTTAAAGCCAGCCCATTTTGCCAATACTGGTATATAGCGATGCATTTCACCATAAAGATCAATACATTTGACTACACGATTTTTATATGCTTTTAATCCGCAATTAAAATCATGGATTTTTATACCACTGAGAGTTCTTACTGTAAAATTATAAAACTTACTTGGCAAATTTTTAGAAAAAAAAGGATCATGACGTATTTTTTTCCATCCTGAAACAAGATCATAATCATCGACTTTAATCATTTTGTAGAGTTCTGGAATTTCTTCTGGATTATCTTGTAGATCGGAATCCATAGTAATTACTACTTCACCTTTTGCTTCTTTAAAGCCACATTGCAAAGCTGCTGATTTACCATAATTTCTCATAAATTTAATTCCTCTTATGTTTTTATTACGAATTGCTGAGGCTTCAATAATATTCCATGAATTATCGGAGCTACCATCATCAATAAAAATTATTTCATAAGAAAAATTGTTTTCGACCATAACTTTTTCAATCCATTCGATTAATTCGGGCAAAGATTCTGCTTCATTGTATACAGGTACAACTAATGATATATCCATAAAAAATAAATTTGATTTAACAAAAATAAAATTTTTTTAATGAAAAAATAAAAATTTGTTTTAACTTTGCCATTGGTAGGTCTCGTACGGTCAGCTCCTGCTGAACTCCCCCAGGTCCGGAAGGAAGCAAGGGTAGGCGGTTGTAGCGACGCGATGCGAGGTTCCTACCTTTTTTTATTTATTTTTTATCATTCTCTTTTATCAAAAATTGTATTTTTTTTGAAGGAATATATGATGTTATAACCCCCAATAAAATTACAGCAAAAAATATTAAAATAATATCAGTAAATTTAATAGAAACAGGGTAAGCATCAATAATAAATGTTCCACTGCCGTAAAGTTTTATCAACTTAAATTTTATTTGTAAAAAGCAAATAATTAGTCCAGTTAAAATTCCAGTAATAGTTCCTATAAAATTTATTAACAAACCTTCTATGAAAAATATTTTTTGAATATTGTAATTGTCAACACCAAGACTTTTAAGAATAAAAATATCTTCTTTTTTTTCTAATATTAACATAGTTAATGTGCCAATAACATTAAAAGTAGAAATTATAAGTATAAAGAAAAGAATTAAAAATATTGCAATTTTTTCAGTTTTCATAGTTTTGTAAAAAACTTCATTTTGCTCATATCTGTTTTTTACAGTAAAGTTTGATCCTATTATTTGTTTAATTTTTCTTTGTATAGTTTTAACTTTATATTGGTTTTTAACTTTTATTTCAATTGATGATAATTTATTATTATATTCAAATAAATCATTAGCAAATTCGAAAGGTACAATAATATATTGGTTATCGATATCGCCTTCAACTGAAAAAATTGCAGATGGTGATATAAATTTTCGATTAAGAGAAGCTTCGGGGTTAAAGTAAATATTTAACGTGGATATTTTTCGTGGGACATAAATTTCTATTTGCTGATATAAAGGTAAAGAGATGTTTAGATCGAGAGTGTATGCTATACCTTGTCCAACCAAACAACACGGAATATTGTTATGGTAAAGTGCAAAATTGCCTTGTATTATTGCCGATTCGATTTTTGATACTTTATTATAATTTTCTGTAACTCCTTTTATTGTTACTATAGTTTGTTTTTCATTGTATAAAACAAGAGCTTTATCTTCAATAGTTAAAGCTAAATTGTCGATGCCATCAATTTTTTTTATTTTATTTATAAGAATAGTATCTAATGTAAAATTTTTTCCATTTATAGGTTGAATTAATAAGTCAGGGTTAAATTTGTTATATAATGTATGAATTAAATTATCGAAACCATTAAATACTGATAATATTACGACAAGAGCCATTGTACCAACGGCAATACTTATTGTTGCTATTGTTGAAATAATATTAACTGCTTGATATGATTTTTTGCTTATTAAGTATTTATGAGCTATATAAAATGGGAACCACACTTTTTATTTTATTTTTTAATTATTTTTTTAATAATTCATCTATTCTATTTGCATAATCAATAGAGTCGTCACGATAAAAAATCAATTCAGGAATAATTCTTACTTGGTTACGTATTCTTTGTGCAAGAAAATTTCTAATAACTTTTTTTTGCATGTTTAAGTATTCAATAAAATTTTCTTTTTCGTTATAGGGGAATATACTTACATAAACCTTACAAACGCTAAGATCGGCACTGATTCTTACAATTGTTACCGTAATAATTTTATTTTGAAACAAATCGTAAGAATGTTCTTGAAAAATTATTGCAAGTTCTTTTTGTATTAGTCTTGCTACTCTATTTTGTCTTATTGTGTTCATAAAAAAATTAATTTTGATACTACAAAATTCATAATTCTTTTTGGGTTTTTAAAACAAAATTGATTATTTATTTAACATTTTATAGTTTTGTGGAAATTAAAAATTATGACAGGAGAAAATATTAAAAAAAGAGTTTTATCGTGTATACAGCCAACAGGAGAAATACATCTTGGTAATTATTTTGGAGCAATAAAAAATTGGGTTGAAATTCAAGATAAATATAATTGTTTTTATGGTATTGTTGATTTGCATGCAATGACAATGCCTTACGATCCTAAAAAGTTAAAGGAGAATACTTTGAATATGGCTATAGATTTAATGGCTTGTGGAATTGATATTAATAAGTCGGTTTTATTTATACAGTCGCTTGTACCTGAGCATACAATGTTACAATGGATTTTTTCTTGTGTTACATCTTATGGTGAGTTAACAAGAATGACTCAATTTAAAGATAAATCGGAATTACTTGAATCGCAAGGTGGTAAAATTTTTATATCAGCTGGTTTATTTACATATCCTATTTTACAAGCTGCTGATATACTGATTTATCATGCAAATTATGTTCCGGTTGGAAAAGATCAGATTCAACATATTGAATTAACAAGAAACATTGCTGTTAGATTTAATCATACATTTGGTGAATATTTTCCCGAGCCAGAGCCTTTGTTAACAAGTACTCCCAAAATAATGTCACTTGCTGATCCTGAAAAAAAGATGAGTAAAAGTCTTGGAGAAAAACATTATATAGGTTTGTTTGAAGACGAAAATTCGATAAGAAAAAAAATCAGATCGGCAGTTACTGATGTTGGTCCACAGATAAAAGGACAAATGAGTCCTGGAGTTGAAAATCTTTTTGCAATATTAAAGGCTTGTGATAAAGTAAATGAATACAATTCTTTAATCAACATGTATAATCAAGGTACTTTAAAATACAAAGAATTAAAAGATGTTGTGAGCGATGCAGTAGTTGAATTAACTAATAAATTTAAGGCAAAAAGAGCGGATTTACTTCGAGATAAAGAGTGTTTGTTGAAATTAATAAAAGAACAATCGGAAAAAGCAAGAAATTATGCAAAAAAAACACTTGAAGAAGTTAAAAAGCTTACAGGAATAAGTGAATTTTAACTTTATTTTATTATTATTTGGTTTAATTTTTTATAATTTTGATTTGTTGAAATAATTAATTATTTTTATGAGACCAATTCCCCCTGTAGTAAAAAATTTATTAATAATTAATATTGCTGTTTTTATTCTTTCAAGATTTTTACTTAATGATTTATATTATTATTTATCAATTTATTTTATTAAATCTGAATATTTCAGGCCATATCAGATTATTACTCATATGTTTTTACATGCTGATATGTGGCATTTGTTTTTTAACATGTTTGCTTTATATATGTTTGGAATGGTGTTGGAATATCACGCCGGTAGCAAACGTTTTTTTATGCTATATTTTGTAGCTGGATTAGGAGCTATTTTTCTACATGAGTTTGTTGTATGGTTACAATATAAATCAATTTTACATGATTCAAAAGTATTTTTTAACAATCCGGTTTTAAGCAATTTTGAAATAATGGTTCACAATAATAAGAAGTTTTTTTCATCAGATGTATTTACATTTATAAATGAATGGAGAAAAAATCAGGGAAATGAGTATTTTCTACAAAAGGCCATTGAAGAAACAGAAAGTTTATTGAATAATTTAAATAATAGAGTATTTAATATACCTACAATGGGTGCCTCAGGGGCAGTATTTGGTTTACTTGCTGCTTTTGCGGTTTTATTTCCAAATACCGAATTATATGTAATGTTTATTCCAATACCTGTAAAAGCAAAATATGTAATCCCTTTTTATGCTATTTTAGAATTATTTTTTGGCGTTGCTAATTTTAAAGGAGATAATATTGCTCATTTTGCTCATCTTGGAGGAGCAATTTTTGGCTTTATAATTGCTATTATCTGGAAGAAAAAACAATTTAAAATATTTTAATTATGGGTCTTCTAAAAGAAATAAAATATTCTTATCGTGAAGAACCTATTCATATCAAATTGATTTATATCAATTTGTTTATTTTTTTAATTGTGAATATTATAATTGCTTTTATTTTCCTTATTTTTAGAAATTCTCAATATTACATTGCATATTTTCAAAATGAAGTTATAGGTTGGCTTATGGTACCTGCAAGTATAAGTAAATTGATCATCAAGCCATGGTCGATCATTACTTATATGTTTTTACATATTAATTTACTTCATATCCTATTTAATTTGTTGTGGTTATATATGTTTGGAAGGCTTTTCTTAATATTTTTTAATGAAAAACAATTGCTGGGTACCTATTTTATGGGAGGAATATTTGGTGCTTTTTTGTTTGTTATTGCTTATAATGTTTTTCCCGGATTGTCATTTATGAGTGAAAATTCTCAAATGTTAGGTGCTTCGGCTGCTATAATGGCAGTAGCAATGGCAGTTTCTTTTTATTCTCCTGATTATACTGTTTATTTGTTGTTAATCGGACCTGTTCGTTTGAAATACATAGCATTGTTTTTTATTATAACAGATATTTTACAAATAGCATCTTATAATGCGGGTGGTCATATTGCTCATCTTGGTGGTGTTATTTATGCATTTTATTATATTTTGCAAATAAAAAAAGGTAAAGATTTAAGTTATAAAATAGGTAATTTGTTGATGAATATAAAAAATCCATTTAAAAGGAAAAGATCTTTAAGAGTTAGTTATAAAAAATCAGTTCAAAATATGGATGATTATGAATATAACCAATATAAAGCAATTAATCAGAAAGAGATAGATAGAATACTTGAAAAAATATCAAAATATGGGTATGACAGTTTGACAAAAAAAGAGAAAGAAATTTTATTTCGTTATAGTAAAAAAGAATAAAATTTTAATTAAAAATTTTTTGCATTGAGAAAGGTATTAAAAAAGTTATTAATAATCTCAAATATAATTGTTGTTTTTATAACTTTAATTTCTTTGATAGTTCCGTATATTAATCCATTAAAATTTAAATTCTTATACTTTACAGGTTTGCTGTTTCCTGTATTTATTTTTTTGAATATAGTATTTTTGATTGTATGGTTAATGTTTTTGAAAAGATGGGTATTCTTATCTCTTCTTGTGTTGATATTTGCAATACCTGTTATTAATAGATTTTATAAAGTAAGAATTTTTGTTCGAGAACCAAAACATGAAGGCATAAAGTTAATGTCTTATAATGTTAGAATGTTTAATTATTACGATTGGATTCAAAAATCAGGCATTTCTGATAAAATTTTTAAATTTTTAAAAGAGCAAAATCCTGATTTATTGTGCATACAAGAATTTTCTCCACGATTTAAAAAAGGTGAGATTAATATTCTTGATAGTTTAAAAAGTGTTTTTTATTATCATATAATTAAATATCCTACAAAGTACAAAAACAAAGTAGGATTGGCAATATTTAGTAAATATCGAATACTACAAAGTGATTTTCTGGAGTTTGAAAATAGTGCTAATGGGATTTTGACTTGTGATTTACTTGTTGGCTCTGAGATCTTGAAGATTGTAAATGTCCACCTTCAGTCGACAAATTTAAATAAGTCGGATTTTTATTTCCTAGATAATTTGTTTAATAATGGTAATAATATAGAAAACATTAAAAATTTGACAAAAAGATTGAAAGATGCTTATATAAAAAGATCTTTTCAGGTCGAAACTTTAAATAAAATTATTAAAAATTCTAATAAGAATATTATTGTATGTGGTGATTTTAATGATACACCTGTATCTTATACTTATCAACAGATAAGTAATTTGTTGGATGATACGTTTATAAAAGTAGGTAAGGGTTGGGGAATAACTTATATTGGCCGTTTTCCGGGTTTTAGGATAGATTATGTTTTTATTGGTCAAAAAATTGAACCTTTAAAATATTCTATTTCAAAAATTAGGTTATCTGATCATTATCCAATTATATTTAATTTTAAGTTTAAAAATTAATATATCATTTTTAAAAAAACATTTAACTTTGTTATCTTAATAATAAGGATTAATGTTAAAAAAATTATTCACATTGTTATTGATTATTCCTGTTAGATTTTATCAATTTACTATTTCACCCTTGTTTCCTCCTGCATGTCGACATGTGCCCACATGTTCACAATATACCATTGAAGCTTTGAAAATTCATGGTCCTATTAGAGGTTTATGGCTTTCTTTTAAAAGAATAATAAGATGTCATCCATGGGGCACTTCTGGTTACGATCCGGTACCACCTCCTAAAAACAAAAAAGTTATAATAAATTGAAATATTAAGTTTTTCTTATTTTTTAGCATATACTTAAAAATAACATTATTTGATTGATTTTTGATTTTTTTAAATTGTATTAATTTATAACCTTTAAGAAAATCGAAAAGTCGGTTTTAATTTTAGTATTAGAATTATTTATTCATGTTTTCTATATTGAGAATTTTTTTATCACAAAAGCTTCTGTTTATAAATTGACAAATTTTCTCAAAATTTTTACTAAAATAAATTTCATCAATTTGTTAACTCTTTTTTATAAGAGATGATAATAAATAATAGACATTTAGTTGTAATGTGTAAATTTTTTACTCAAATTAGCTTATAATAAAAGTATTGAGCATGGCAGAATAAGATTATAGTGTTTATAATTTATCATTTTTTTGTTTTATAGTACTGAATATAAAAGCTAACTTTTTAATTAAAGGCTTTACATAGTTTTTGTAAACATAAAGTTGTATATTTTTACCATAAATAATTGATCCTAGAACACAAACTATACCACTTATTAATATTGTATTTGCAACTCCTACGGTTGTAGCCATGCTGCCAGCCATCAAGCTTCCAAATGGAGCTGTTCCCATAAAAGCCATTGTGTAATAACTCATAACTCGTCCACGAAAATTGTCTTCAGCAATAGTTTGAAGCATTGTATTGCTTGAAGCCATGTTAAGAATCAAGCCAAATCCTATTATCATTATTAAAATTAAAGAAATAGAGAAAAATCTAGAAAAAGAAAATGCAATTAATCCAAAACCTGATATAGCAGCAGAAATTGTTATTATTTTTGATATATTTTCGATGTTTTTTCGTGATGCTAAGTATAATGTACCTAAAAGAGCCCCAACACCAGCTGCACCCATTAAAAATCCAAAAGTATATGAATCGCCATTTAATATTTTTTTTACAAAAACTGGCATAAGAACAGTGTATGGCATTCCCATTAGGCTTATTAATCCTAATAAAAGGAGTATTGATTTGATAGTTTTATTATTAAATGCATAAGAAAAACCTTCTTTTATATCTTCCCATATAGAGGTATCACAGTTATTATTGTTATCTGTTTCTTCTTTGATTTTAATGTTTATTAAAGTTATTATAACAAAAATATAAGATAATCCATTAATTAAAAAACAAATTCCTTCATTTGTTGTGGCTATAAGTATACCTGCAATAGATGGTCCTAATAAACGTGCAATATTCACTATTGTTGAATTCAATGCAATGGCGTTACTCAGATCATTTTTGTTTTCAATCAATTTTATTATAAATGACTGTCTGCCAGGCATGTCAAAGGCATTAATGCATCCAAGAAATATACTAAGAATTATAATATGCCAAACATTAATTAATTTAAAGAAATAAAGAAAGGTAAGTAATAATGCCTGCACCATCGAAAGAATTTGTGTTAATATTAATATGCGATATTTACTGTATCTGTCGGTATATGCACCTGCAAATGGAGAAAGTAAAAATGTTGGAAATTGACCTGCAAAACCAACCACTCCAAGCAAAAAACTTGAACCAGTCATATGATATACAAGCCATGGCATTGTTATTCGTTGAATCCATGTCCCTATTAATGAAATACTTTGGCCGGTAAAATAAAGCCTGAAATTATGATATTTTAATGACCTGAACGTATCTTTAATTTCAGAAATATTCATATTATTGAAAAAAAAATGAAAAAATTAAGAAAGCAAAATTATCTATTTTAAAACATTTTTTTTGATTGAGCTTTACTAAAAATTGTGTTAAAAAATTAAAAACAAATTTTTTTAACTGTTATTATTGATTTTGATTTCCGTCCTTTGTCATCAACACATATTATTTCTAATGTACCTGGAGTGGGATAGAAAAATATTTTTTTGAAAGGTTCTGAGTCTTTATAATATTTTTTATTTATATACCAGTATACTTTTTTTACATCAGATTTTGTTATACAACAAAGTGCTATATACATACTATCTTTAATATCGACAAGATATTCAGTGTTATTAATAGGTGAAGTAATTATAGGGGCTCCATCGGTAAACATTCTTTCGCATAGAGGATTGTGGGGAGGTATTTTTTTATAATTTATATGATTTGTCTCGAAGTATCCAATAAGTTCAGCCGGATAATTTTGATAATATGCTTTTATATATCCTGTGGCAGGACAACAACATGTACAGTATGAAATTGATGAATCGGGCGAAACAAATATTTCTTTCAAATGATCACATTTTTTTAACGATGATACGCCTGGAATATAATAATCGATAGTTAAGTCTTTGCAAAAAGAGGATGGTAGTAATCCTGTTACAGAACATACAATTCTCGATTGAAGTTTTTCGGGTTCTTCAAACCATTCGTTATTAGGATTTTTATCCAAAACATTGAAAATTTGAAATAATAATGGGGTAGCTGTTGATGCTCCACTTAACTCAGGTACCCCTTTACCTGAAAAATTTCCTACCCATACTCCAACTGTATATTTTTTATTGTAACCAATACTCCATGCATCTTTTCGTCCATATGATGTCCCTGTTTTCCATGCTATATGAGGCAAATTTGGACTATTTTGCCAATCGGTCGGAAAATCAGGACGTGTTAGTTTTGCTAATATATTTGTGACCATAAAAGTTGCTTCAGGTGACAATAACTTGATTTTATTATTATTATTTTTATTTTGTGTTGAAATTGTGTAATTAAAATTTTTTATAACTCCTTGATTAGCAAAGATAAAATATAAATGAGTCAATTCTTCGAGCGATACACCGCATCCACCTAATATAAGTGATAGGCCAAGTTTATTTTTATCATTATTTATTTTTTTAAAACCTGCTATTTTTAATTTTTCGATAATATTATCTAATCCTAATTGTTTTTCGATTTTTACAGCTGGTACGTTAAGCGAGTTTATCAATGCTTCTTCAACAGTTACCATGCCTCTAAATTTTCCATCATAATTTTCTGGTTCATAACCATTAAAGTTTTCAGGTATATCATAAATAACAGTTTTTGGAGTTAACAATCCGCAATCAAATGCCATCCCATAAACTAATGGCTTTAATGTACTTCCTGGTGATCTTATTGCTGTTATTCCATCTACCTGTCCCCCATCTTCTTGATTATGAAAATCGGCAGAACCGATGTACGAAATAACATTAGCAGTTTTATTATCTATAACCATTACAGCGCAGTTCTTTATTTTTCTATAGTAAAGTTTGTTAATGTAATTTTTAACTATTGTTTCAAGTTTTAGTTGTGTTTCTAAATCAATAGTCGTGTGTATTATCTTTTGATTAGAGTATTGTTTTTTTAGTCTGTAAGATAAATGGGGTGAATATTTAGGAATGTCGTATTTTACATATTTAATACTTTCCTGTAATGCATCTGTTATTTCTTGCTCATTGAAAATCTTTGCTTTTTGAAATTTTTTTAACCATTTGTTTCGTTCATTCAAAATTATTGTATCTTTATTATTATCGGGTTTGAACAAATTCGGATTATTTGGAATGATTGTCAAACATGTAATTTCACTAAGGCTCAGATGGTCGGGCATTTTATTAAAGTATATTAATGAAGCAGCCTTTATACCTTCTATGTTGCTACCATATGGTACAAGATTAAGATATAATTGTAAAATTTCATTCTTTGAATAGTGCCATTCAAGTTGCAAAGCTCTTAACATTTCAATAATTTTGTTTATATAAGTACGATCTTTAGGTTCCAAAAGTCTTGCTACCTGCATTGTTATAGTCGAAGCACCTGATGTTCTTCTCCCATAATGTATATTATTTATTAAGGCTCTTATTATTGAAATTGGATTGATACCTGGATGATAATAAAAATATTTATCTTCTTTAAAAATAATAGTTTTTTTAAGTTTAGTTGATATCTCATTTATTTCTGTATACATTCGCCATTTATCATCAATACTTAAAAAAGCATTAATTATTTCACCATTTTTGTCTAATATAATTGGAGAGTATGAAATATTAATCTTTAAGGGGAAAACAAAATCAAGTACTTTGAATATTACAATAATTATTAAGATAACAAATAAAAATTTTTTCGCTATTACTGGTATTTGGCTATAAAATTTTTCAACTGAGCAAATGAAATTGATTATTTTATGATTGTAAATATTTTTTATGTAAGAAAAAAATTTTTTTAACATATTTTAAAAAATGAAAAATTTTTAATTAATTTTATTCCTAAATTTAATATTTTATGAATAGATTTTTAATTATTTTTTTTATAATATCCACATTATTTATTAATGCTTGTAAAAAATCATCAAAAATAGAGGTTGTAAATACTAATTTTTCGGAGGTTATTGAATGTAAAACAAATTTGTTGTTTGAATTCAATAGGGAGATAATTCCCGATACTATGATTAATAAAATTGAAAAAGATAAATGTATCAAAATCGAACCTGAAGTTAAAGGAATTTTAAGATGGTATAATACAACAACTATAGCTTTTATACCAGAAACAGGATTTAGTCCAGCTACTGATTATAAAGTTACCATTACATCTAAAATTTTAAAATATTCAAAAAAATTCAAATTATCAGGTAAGAAAGTTTATAATGTTAAAACACCTGATTTGGAATTTACATCATACAGAATTTATTGGAAGATTATTGATGAATTAAAAAATCAAATTGCGCCAATACTTGAATTAACTTTTAATTATGAAGTTGATCCGTCAAAAGTTGGTGAAAAGTTGGAATTAAGTTCAGACAAAACACAATATAAGCTTAAGTTAAAAACAACACTCCCTTCAAAAGAAATTTCTTTTATTATCGAAAATGTTGAACCATCAGATGATGATATTAAATTTAAATTTTTATTAAAAAAAGGTTTAAAACCTATTGGGGGGACAAACGAAATTAAGAAAGATGAAAAATTATCAATTATTTTGGTTTCACCCTATAACTTGGGTATTTCTTCGGTTTATAGTGAACATGATGGAGTTATAGGGCAAATTATTGTAAATCTTTCACAAAAGGTAAATGAAAAAAATTTAAAAAATCATATTGTAATATCACCAACGATTAAATATGATATCGAAGTTTTACAGGATCAGCTTATTATCAAAAGTAAAGATTTTGTTATTTCTGATAAATATGAATTAAAGATATTAAAAGGCCTTACTGGTGTTCTTGGAGGTGTTTTAAAAGAAAATTATATAACCGATATAATTTTTAGTAAGTTACAACCAGCATTGAAATTTTATGATAAAAGTGCTGTTTATTTATCATCTCAAGGATCAAAAACATTTGAAATAGTCGCTAACAGTATTAATGAATTTGACTTGGAAGTTTATAAAATTTATGAAAATAATATATTACCATATTTAAATAAAGAGAATGATTATTACTATGATGATGATTTAGATGAATATGTTTATTACAAAAGTGAACCATATAACCTCGGAGATCTTATATATAGTTGTCATTATAAAGTCAATGATTTAAAAAGAAATGGAAATCTAAAATTATTAACGTTAGATTTCAATGATAAATTGAAAAACTATAAGGGCATTTATTACATTACTATTTCTTCAAATAATCCATATTTTCGAGATTCAAAAGTTATATCAATCTCTGATCTTGGAATAATAGTAAAAGAAGGGATATTAAATTATTCTATTTTTATTAATTCAATTGCTTCAGCTACACCAGTGCCAGATGCTGAAGTTTATATAATTGGCAGAAATAATCAGATTTTGACTAAGTTAACGACAGATAAAAATGGGTATGCGTATTATGAATATAGTCAGTTACCAGCTAAAAATTTTGTTCCTGAATTGATATATGTTAAGAAGAATGAAGATTTCAATTTTATAAATCTAAAAGAAACAAGAATTAATTTATCAAGATTTGACGTTGGAGGTAGATATGACAATCCTTCGGGACTAGAAATTTTCTTATATGGCGATAGAGATTTATATCGTCCAGGAGATACTCTTAATATTACTGGTGTTGTTAGAGAATATTCATCAATGAGGAATCCCGGTTATATGCCTTTGGAAATTGATATTATTTCACCTAATGGAAAAATTTATCAGTCATTTAAAAAAACCTTGAATGAAGAAGGTTCTTTTGAAGTAAATGTTCCTACTACAAAGGCTGCTCTTACAGGTACTTATACTGTTGAAGTTTATACAATGAGTTCAGTAATGATTGGTAGCAGAGAAATTAAAGTTGAAGAATTTGTCCCTGATCGAATAAAAGTTAAAGTAAATTTGAATAAAGAAGAATATAAATCAGGTGATGAGATGGTTTTGAATATCGATGCAATGAGTTTTTATGGTCCACCTGCTGCCAATCGTAATTATGAAGTTGAATTAACCACAGTATTTAAAAAATTTAATTCAAGTGATTTTAAAGATTATAATTTCAATTTATGTAATGTTAATCAAACATTTGAGAAAATTTTAAGAGAAAATAAAACAAATTCTGAAGGTAAAGCAATAGAAAAATTTAAAGTTCCTATTGAATTTAAAAATAATGGTTTATTACAATATAATTTTTTTGTTACTGTATTTGATGAAACAGGAAGACCTGTCAATCGAAAAAAAGTTGTTGATGTTTATACTCAGGATATATTTTTGGGAATAAAAACAGAATCTTATTATGCAAGAACAAAGTATCCTGTTTATATGAATTTGGTTGCAGTTGATAAATATGGTAAATCTACTAATAATGTTAAAGCCAGAGTAGATGTTGTTAGATATGAATACAAGACTGTTTTAAATCAAGGTGATAGTTATTACAGATATAGATCTGAAAAAGTAGAAAAAGTTATTGATTCGAAAACAATTACAATTTCGGGTGAAACAAATTTTAATTTTACTCCAGATGTTAATGGATCATATGAGGTGCGATTGTATTTGCCTGGAGCAAATACATATGTTAAAGAAGAATTCTGGGCATATGGATATGGTAGTATTACACAATATTCATCGTTTGAAGTTAATAAAGAAGGAGAAATAACTATTGAATTTGATAAACCTGTTTATAATCCGGGAGATAAAGCAAAAATATTGTTTAAAGCTCCTTTTAGTGGAAAAATTCTTGTTACTCTTGAAGATAAAAAAGTTATAAAATATTTTTATATTGAAACAGATAAAAGAGTTGCAACTTTGAATTTAGATATTACAGAAAATTATTTACCTAATGTATACATTTCTGCTACTTTATTTCGTCCTCATGGAGTTAGTGAGTTACCTCTTACTGTTGCACATGGTTATGCCCCTCTTTATGTTGAAGATTCCGACAACAAATTACCTATAGATATTAATTGTACTAGTGAATCACGTTCAAATAGGAAACAAACAATATTAGTTAAAACATTGCCAGGGGCTTATGTAACCATAGCTGCTGTGGATAATGGAATTCTTCAGGTTACAGACTATAAAACTCCTCAACCATATTCTTATTTTTATGCCAAAAAAGCATTATGTATTAATACATATAATATCTATCCATGGTTGTTTCCTGAGATTTCAAAAATAGAAAGTTCTACCGGTGGTGATGAAGAATCGATGGAAAAAAGAGTAAATCCTCTTTCGAACGAAAGAATTAAATTGGTATCATTCTGGAGCGGAATACAAAAGGCAAATAATAAGGGAGAAGTTCAATTTGATATTGACATTCCTCAATTTTCAGGTGAAATTAAGGTAATGGCTGTGGGGTATAAAAATAAAAAGTTTGGGTCAACTGATAAATTCATAAAGGTTGCTGATCCTATTGTCATAAATACTGCTTTGCCTCGTTTTCTTAGTCCAGGAGATTCACTTATTGTACCTGTCATATTAAATAATACAACAAAAAACAATATAAAAGGCAATGTTAACATAAAAGTAGAAGGTCCTGTTGAAGTTATTGGACAAAATAAAAAGGATGTTATTGTTGATGCTAATAGCGAAAAAGAAGTATTATTTAATATTGCAGTAAAACAGGTTATTGGGCAGGCTAAAATTGATGTAATTTTTGATACTCAAAGCGAGAAATTTGAAAATCATACTGATATTGCTGTACGTCCTGCTAGTTCGTTGGTAAAAGTATTTCAGTCGGGAATTGTAAAATCTGGTGAAAGTAAGAAAATTGATATAGAAGAAAATGAATTCATACAATCTAGTATTGAAAAGAAGCTGATAGTTAGTAAATCACCACTTATACAATTTAATAGAAATATTGAATATCTTGTTCAATATCCTTATGGTTGTGTCGAACAAACTGTTTCAAAAGCATTTCCTCAATTGTATTTTTCCGATCTAGTAAAAGAGTTGAAAGGAAGTATATTAAAAGATGAATTAAGTCCTATAAAAAATATTCAATATGCTATAGATAGATTAAAAACAATGCAATTGTATAATGGCGGTCTAACATTTTGGCCGGGCGGTAGTTCCGAAACATGGTATGGGTCGGTTTATGCAGCTCATTTTCTGGTAGAAGCTCAAAAAGCTGGTTATGTTGTTGATAATTCGATGCTCGAAGGTTTATTATTGTATTTGAAAAATCGATTAAAGAAAAAAGAATATGTAGATTTTTATTATGATTTTAACAAAAAAGTTAAAATTTTTCCTCGTGAAGCAATATATTCATTATATGTATTAGCTCTTGCAGGAAAACCCGATATTTCTGCAATGAATTTTTATAAAGCAGAAATGCAAAATTTAAGTCAGGAATCAAAATATTTGCTTGCTGCATCATATATGCTTGTCGGCGATAAATCTAAATATAAAGAAATTTTACCACAAGAATTTGAAAGAAAACAATATTTATCTGAAACAGGTGGTAGTTTTTCGTCACCTTTGAGAGATGAAGCATTGGCCTTAAATGTCTTGCTCGAAGTTGATCCCGATAATCCTCAGATAGGTATTATGGCTAAACATGTTTCTGAAGAATTGATGAATAATAAATATTTAAATACTCAAGAAAATTGTTTTGGATTTGTTGCTATTGGTAAAATTGCAAAAAATACAGCTTCTGCTAATGCGTATGGAATTGTGAAGGTTAATAATAAAGTTGTTGGAAAAATTGAAAACAATACTTTGACTCTTAAAACTAATAAACTTAATGGAGATAAAGTTATTATTGAAGCTTCGGGAAGTGGAAATCTTTATTATTTTTATAGTATGGAAGGTATACCTGTTAAAGGATGGTTTAAAGAAGAAGATAATTACCTAAAAGTTCGAAAAAGAATTTATGATAGAAATGGTACCATTGCAAATTTGAAAAATATAAAACAAACCGAATTGTTGTTAATAGAATTGTCGATTCAAACATTAAACAATACTTATATTGAAAATGTTGTAATTACTGATTTATTGCCAGCTTGCTTTGAAATAGAGAATCCACGATTAACAGAATTACCACCAGGAATGAGCACACCATTTAGTCGTTCGTATCCCGAGTATCAGGATATAAGAGATGATAGAATTAATTTGTTTGTTACTGCAACACCCACTGTAAAATATTACTATTATCTTATAAGAACAGTGTCTCCGGGCACATTTTTAATGGGGCCGGTTTGTGCCGATGCTATGTATAAATCAGAGTATCACTCCTATTCGGGTAGTGGTATTGTTAAAGTTGTTAGAAAGTAAAAAATTTTAAAACTTTTCGTATTGACGATTTTTTAAAATGTCTTAATTATAAAATTTTATTAATGATTCTAGTTAAAATGTACACACATTTTTTTTATCAGTAATTTTTGAATTTCCTTGAATATATATTAGAGGTTTTGTGAAATTATTTTTTATTTCTTTTATTGTTTTGAAATTATATAGTATTAATTTGAAAAAAATTTTAAAAAAAAAATTTGTTTTTCTAATATTTTAAAAATCAAAAAAATTTTTTTTAAAATTTCAAAAAAAATTATTTTTGCGTCGCTTTTAATTAAAGTTTTTTTTCGAAATATATCGAGTATAATGAAACAAAAAAGATATTATTATCGTAATTTTGTAAAGAATTTACTAACTATACTATTTTGTCATTCTTCTGGGCATTGACCTTGAAAGTTGTAGTTTGTGAGGTTATACTAAAAAGCTATTGAAAGAAAAAAAAATTACATATGAGACAATTAAAGATTACAAAATCTATTACAAATAGAGAAAGTGCTTCGCTTGATAAGTACTTACAAGAAATTGGTCGCGAGGAATTAATCACTGTTGAAGAAGAAGTTGAACTGGCACAACGTATTCGACGTGGTGATAAAAGTGCTCTTGAAAGACTTACCAGGGCAAATTTAAGATTTGTTGTGTCGGTTGCTAAACAATATCAAAATCAAGGTTTAAGCCTTCCTGATCTTATTAATGAAGGTAATCTGGGATTAATAAAAGCTGCTGAAAAATTTGATGAGACAAGAGGTTTTAAATTTATCTCTTACGCTGTATGGTGGATCCGACAATCAATTTTACAGGCATTGGCTGAGCAGTCTCGAATTGTTAGATTGCCTTTAAATCAGGTTGGTTCTCTTAATAAAATTAATAAGGTACTTGCCAAGTTTGAGCAGGAATATGAAAGAACTCCTACTCCCGAAGAACTCTCTGAATTACTTGATTTGCCACAAGATAAAGTAACAGAAACTCTGCGTGTAGCAGGAAAACATGTTTCAGTTGATGCACCATTTCAGGAAGGAGAAGATAGTTGTTTGCTTGATGTACTCGAAAACGAAAATACCCCTCGCACTGATAAAAATCTGATGAAAGAATCATTATCAAAAGAAATTGAAAGAGTACTTAATACTCTTACCGAAAGAGAAAGAGATATTATAAAATATTTCTTTGGCATAGGTTGTCAAGAAATGACACTTGAAGAAATTGGTGAGAAGTTTGGTTTAACTCGCGAAAGAGTAAGACAAATAAAAGAAAAAGCTATTCGAAGATTGCGACAATCGTCAAGAAGTAAGTTATTAAAACAATATCTTGGTTAGTTTTTAAAAAATAAAAGCCACCTTCAACGAGGTGGCTTTTTATTTATAGAGTTGTTTTAAGGTTATTCTTGAATCTTATAAGTGAATGTTATTTTGCCACTTGCATCTGCTGATGATATTGATGTAACTTTTAAAATACCATATTTACCATTTTGCGTTTTGAAAGCTACTACATCGCCAACTTTCAAATCACTAGCTATTTTATTATTGTCATTTTCAGTTATTAAGCTTGATACGTTTGAATAAGTTGCATTATCAAAATCGTTTGAAGTAACTTTTTTAAAGATTGTTACATTTGGTGTTGTTCCCCAATTTGATGTTGGTAAATTTCCATCCCATGTAATATTATTATCGACTATAGACTTAGGACAAAACAAAGCACATTTGTTGGTTGCTCCATAATAGTAAATGATATCGATTGAAGAATATGCAGAATTATTTTTAACCTCTTTAATAGTAAATACTGAGCCTTGTGAAGCTATTAAGAAACTTCCAGTAACATTGCTTTGTGCACCTAATGAAACTGTGTAAGTTTTTAAATTTTGAGTTTGATTGGTATTTAATTTGATTTCAAAATATTTGGCTACTGTCTGGTTATCTTTGTCAGTTGCTTCAATTTTAATTTTTACATCTTTTGTAATGTTTTCAACTGTATACATTAAAGTAAAATTGTTTTTATCATCGAACTTATCAATTAGTTTAACTTGAATTTCGCTTTTATCTGTTACTTCGAAAATTTTAACATAATCTAGTCCTGCTTCTGAAATAATTGTTGCTACAATAGTATAACTTGAGCCAGAACTAACATTGACTTCATCGATATTGTTTACAAAGTTTATTTCAAGATTTTTGTTTTCATCTTCGGTACATGCTGTAAACAACAGCAATAAACCAGAAACGATAACACCAATAGAATAAATTAGTTTTCTCATAGTCATTAAATTTTTTAGTTATTTACAAAATTATATTTAAATTAATTAATTTTTGTGATATTTAAAAATTTTTTAATAATTTTTTAATTTTAATAAAATCGGCTAAATTATTTTATCTGATAATAGTAACAGAACCTTTAAAAATTTCTCCATCATCGTAATATATTACAAATAGATACAATCCAGAAGGTAATGGAATATTATTAATATCATTTCCATCCCACGTTTCATTACCTGTTAAAATAATTTTTTGAAATACTAGTTTTCCAAATTTATCAAAAATTTTAATTATACCTTTTTTATTATACTTTACGGGTATTTCCCACAACTCGTTGAGTGATGGTGAAAACACAAATTCGTTAAAACAATCTTCCACATCAATTTTTATTTCTTTTACAAATACACAATTTTTGCTATCAATAAGTTTTACCTTATAAATACCAGGTGATAAATTTTCAATTGATGTATTAACTTTTTTATCGTTTAAAAATAAGCTGTACGGAGGAGTGCCTCCTTTAATTGACTCAGTGGTTAGCACGATTTTGCCCGAAGGATGTGTATTACAACTTGCTACTGTGTGGTAATTTGCCTCAAGGTTACAAATAATATTATCAGTAGATTTTTTAACTGTTTCATTAACTTTTACAACGTTTTTTAAAGTATCATTAAATTTGATTTCAGCTTGGACGGTTTTGTTTTCATATTTTTCATCAGCTATTAAATTATTATTTTCAGATGTGGTTGATTCGTTATTTACTAATTTTTTTGAATAATTTGATGAATTTAATTTACTTTCATTATTTTTTTGTGTATTTTTCGAAGTTCTATTGTTGTCAATAGTATGCTTAATAATAGTATCGTTAACAATTAACGATCCAGAAGCCTTCGAGGCTCCTGGATCAGCTGAAGGTATACCATCATTGCGCCTTAACGTAATAAAATATATAATTGTTGATAATAAAATTATGCCAGAAATAAAAAATAATATATTTTTTCCGTTTATATTTTTATACCTATTCTTTTTTCTATAAATTTGTTGAAGCTGTGTTTTTAATTCAAGCAGTTTATAATCAATTATTGTATTTTGTATTTCTTTGTGCAATTCAAATTCTTGTTTAAAATCGGGATCATTTAATAATAAATTATCTATCAATTTTTTTTCTTCGTCTGATGCTTTATTTAATAAATATTTTTCTATTAGTTCATATTTTTCTATGTCGTTGATCATTGTTAGAATTAATTTTTATGGTTTTTTATCAATTCCATAAGTCTTTTTTTACATTTATATTTTTTTGTTTTAAGGATGTCGGTATTTGAATATCCCATTTTTTCGCATAATTCTTTTGTTGTAAGTTGATAATAAAAAATATATGAAAGTAACTTTCGACATTTTTCTCCCAGCTTTTCCATGTATTTTTTTACCATTGCTTCTCTTTCTTTTGTTATCAAGTAATCAAGTATATCTTTTGAATAATCTGAGACTTCTCTATTGCTATCAATTCTGGTTAATAATTTTTCATGCTTTACCTTGTTAATCCATAAATTGCGGCATACTGTATATATAAATCCAGATATATTGTATTCTTCTTTAAATTTGCCTGCTAGAACATATTTATAAAAAATTATTACACCATCTTGAAAAATATCGAAAGCATCATCGATAGTGCCTGAATTTTTTAATATATATTGTTTAATATTTGGCATAATTTCTTTATAAAGATATTTTAGTACCTCTGAATTTTTTCCATGTTTAATACATTCGAGTATTTCTTTTTCAGTATTTTTCATAAAAAATTTGAGAAATTGTTTTAAATAATTACAATTTTGTTTGAAAAAAGTAACCTTCAGAATTTGTCTATTGTTATAAATTAATTTTACAAGCAGCGTCTTTATCTATAAACCATTCAGTAATACCATCTCTTGAGCAAAAATATGAAGCAGGATATTTATCGGCTTCAGGCTTATGTTGCAAAATATCGGCTACAACATTACTTTTTTCGGTACCTGTTACTATAAATGTAACTTTTCGGGCATTAAAAATAACTTTTCCAGTAATAGTAATACGTTTTTGCTTGGTTATGGGATGTGTTGTAATATCGCAAACATTGTTGCCATTTATCAGATCGAGTCGATCTGGAAATATTGAAGCAGTATGTCCATCTAAACCTAATCCCAGAAATATCCAGTCAAAAATAGGATTATTATTTTCAAAATCAACATATTGTTTAATTTCGTTTATATATCTTATAATTTCTTGTTCAGGTTTATTTTCTCCATAAATTCTGTGTACGTTTTTTTCAGGGATATTGATTTTATCTAATAAAAGTTCTTTAATTAATTTGAAATTGCTTTCAGGATGATTGGGTGGAACCATACGTTCATCGACTTGGAATATATGGATATTGTTCCATTTTTTAAAATGTCTCTTAAATTTTTTATGTGTAAGAAATTTAAAAAAGATCGTAGGTGTTTTGCCACCCGAAAAAGCTATTGAATAATTTTTATTGTTTTTTATTGTTTTATAAAAAACTTTTGCTAGATGTTCAGCTAAAATTTCTGGATTTTCATAAACGTAGATTTTATTTTCCATTTGTTATAATAATAAAATTAACCGCAATAAATTTAACAAAAAATTTTTCTAAAAGTTTTATCTTTTAGATTTGGGAAATCATAAAAATTTTGCAACAATTTTGAGTAAATCGTTTGGTAGTATAGGTTTAGCAATAAATTCATCGAAGCCAATAGAAATAAGCTTTTCTCTGTCACCATTTAAAGCATATGCTGTTTCTGCAATTATTGGTATCTTATTATTAATTATTTTTATTGCTTTTAGGACATCTATTCCATTTATTCCAGGTAACTGTATATCAAGTAAAACAATATCAATTTTATTGTTTTTAAAAATGTCAATACCCTCTTTGCCGTTTGTAGATAATATTACTTTTGCACCTGTAGGATTAAAAACTTCTCGAAAGAATTCATTACTTGTGGCATCATCTTCTATAATTAGAATTGTTTTGTTATGCCAATCATACTTCATAAAAAGGTATTTCAAAATTGTCAATGTTAAATTTACGAAAAAAAATTTTAAAAACAAAGGAATTTAAGTAAAAAATATCAACAATTTTTTTTAAAAAAAATAAATTTTTAGGGAAAAAATTGCAACAGGTTTTAATTATTGAATTCTTCTACTCTATTTACTGATAGTACACCTTTTATTTGACTGAGGTTATAAATTAAATTATTGAGGTCTTGTGTATTGTGTACATATAAATCAATTTTTCCTTCCCAAATACCATCATGGCTTGATAGGTTTATATTTCTAATGTTGATTTTTAAGTTTTTAGATATTTCTGTAACGATATCCTGATAAATTCCAAATCTATCTGTACCTGAAAGAGCAATTTGAACTAAAAATGATAACACTTTATGTGTTGTCCATTTTACAGGTATAATATTTATAGCATCGCTGGATGTTAGTTTTATTGCATTGGGGCATTTGGTTTTATGGACTACAACATTATTTTTTTCTCTATCAAAATAACCAATCACATCATCACCAGGTATTGGTTTACAACACTCAGCAATTAAATATTCAGTTTTTTGTTCGGTTATATTTTCTTTTAAAAGAATAGGTAGTGTTGGATTAATTTTAATTTTTGATCCATTTAGAGTTTTATTTTGTATCTGTGGCAACTGAAGATTCCAGTAATTGACCCATTTTTTTGAACTGCTTTTTTTAAGTATTTTTTTTATGTCGGTAAGTTCTATTATTCCACTACCAATTTTACTATAAAGTTCGTCTTTATTAGATATTTCATATTCAAACATTAATTTTTTTAATATTTTTGATGATGGTTTAAGATTTATTTGTTGGAGTTTTTCTTCAAGGATTTTTTTTCCTAATTCAATTCTATTAAATATTTCGGCTTTTAAGAGATTTTTTATTGCCAGCTTGGCACGAGCTGTAACTACTTTATCTAGCCATTCTCTTCTATTTTGAATTTTTTCGGAAGTAATAATTTCAACCTGATCACCACTTTTAAGAATATAATTTAATGGCACAAGTTTGTGATTAATCTTAGCTGCAATAGCTTTGTGTCCGATTTCAGAATGTATTTCATAAGCAAAATCAAGTGCTGTTGAACCTTGGGGTAATTTTATAACGTCGCCTTTGGGAGTAAATATAAAAATTTCGTTTGAAAATAAATTAAGTTTGAAATCATCAAGAAATTCAATAGCATCAGAATGATTTGTTTCTAAAAGTTCACGTATATTTTTAAGCCACTTATCGAGTTCAGTCTCATGATCTTCTTTACTTTTATATTTCCAATGAGCTGCAAAACCTTTTTCTGCCAATTCATCCATTCTTCTTGATCGTATTTGTACTTCTACCCATCTACCTTTGGGGCCCATTACGGTAACGTGGAGTGCTTCATAACCATTGGCTTTAGGTGTACTTAACCAGTCTCTTATTCTATCTGGTTTTGGAGTATAAATATCTGTTATCAAAGAGTATATATTCCAGCATTGAGTTTTTTCGGGAATATTTTCAATGGGTTCAAAGACTATACGAGCAGCAAAGATATCATAAATTTCTTCGAAAGAAACGTTTTTGGTTTGCATTTTATGCCATATAGAATAAATAGATTTTTGTCGATATGTAAGTTCAAATTTTATATTATTTTGTTTTAATTTTTCGATAATTGGAGCAGTAAATATTTCGAAATAATTTTCTCGTTCTGAAGCAGTTTCTTTTAATTTTTGTTCGATTTCGTGATATGCCTCAGGATATCTATATTTTAAGCTAAGATCTTCAAGTTCTGTTTTGATAGAATAAAAACCCAGACGATGTGCCAATGGAGCAAAAAGATATAAAGTTTCAGCAGATATTCGCATTTGTTTTTCACGAGGTAAACCATGAAGTGTGCGCATGTTATGTAATCTATCAGCAAGCTTTATAAGAATGACCCTCACGTCTTCTGATAAAGTTAGAAGTATTTTTCGAAAGTTTTCGGCTTGTGGAGTTGTATTTGAATCGAAAGCACCTGATATTTTTGTCAAACCATCAACTATGGATGCTATTTTGGGTCCAAAAACAGCAGAAATATCTTCAATAGTATAGTCTGAATCTTCAACAACATCATGTAAAAGTGCTGCTATTATTGATTTTGCGCCAAGCCCCATTTCTTTGTTAACTATTTTTGCAACTGCAAGTGGATGAAAAATGTATGGTTCCCCACTTTTGCGTCGCATCCCTTTATGAGCTTCGTAAGCTATTTTAAAAGCTTTTTTTATTAATGCTTTATCATTTCTATTAAGTCTATCACATGATCTTAATAACTCATTAAATTCTCTTTGTATATTTATTTCTTCTACATTCAAAGTTGTGTGCATTGATGTGAAATTTATTATACAAAGTTAATGATTTTCAAGTTAATTTGTAATTTATAATGGTTTTATTTTTATTTTTGTTTAAATTCTAGATAATATTTTATGAAAAAAATATTACTCATTTTAATATTTTTAATAATAAATAAAATTGTTGATTCACAAACAATTGATACATCAGAGTATATTACAGGCGATTATAACCAAAATTTATGTATAGCTTCTTATTTTGGTTATGAAAATGAAGTTTTACGATTAATAAATAAGGGAGTCGATGTAAATTGTGATTGTGGTAATGGTGTTACCCCTATTTTATATGCTATTGAAAAAAATAATTATAAACTTACTGAAATATTTCTTAAAAATAAAGCTCAAATAAATTTTAAACCTTATAATGGTATATCACCTTTGCATGCTGCTGTTATTAATGGGAATATTGAAATTATAGATTTGCTGTTGAATTACAATGCTGATATTGAAATTAAGGATTTTAATGGTGCAACACCCTTGATGTATGCAATTGTCACAGATCAGATTGATATTACAAAGCATTTATTAGAAAAAGGAGCAAGTATTAATACATTTGATTATATGTATAATAGTCTATTAATTGTAGCTTCATATGCTGGTAATACTGATATTGTTGAATTTCTTATTAAAAAAGGTGTTGATGTAAATGCTAAAAATTATTATGGATTTACACCACTTCATTTGGCGATACAAAATGGCTATACAGATATAGCAGAAATTTTAATTGAAAATGGAGCTAAAGTTGATGTTAAGAATAAAAATAATTATTCACCTTTGCATATAGCAATATTAAACCGTGATACTTTGTTAGTTAATTTTTTAATTGAACATAATGCAAATTGTAAAGAAAAAATAAGTACTTCTTTTAATAGTATGGGACTTGCTAGTATGCTTAAATACCAGGAAATAATAGATTTGTTAAAATCAAAAAAATGTTCCGCAAATCTTTTGCCTTATTTTTATAGATATTCGATTGGCTATGAATATTTGACTTCATCATATGATATATTTTATTCTTTTAATGTAAGATTATCAGAAATGAAATTTAAATATTCAATTTATGGAGGGTATGCCTACAGACCATATGATTTAAAAGTGAAGAAATTAAATAGTACATATTTTTATGAAAAAAGGAATATATTCAATATTGGTTTCAGTAAAAATTTTGATTATCAGTTGAGAAAAAACTTTAGTTTTATACTTTCTCCTGGCTGTGCTTTAAATTATTCATGGGCTTATTATGTTGGTACATCTTATAAACCTAGTGACAATTTCACCTTTTCTTTTAATTTTGTCTTTGCTTTTGATTATAAAATTGTGACTTTAGAAACTGGTTATAGATATTTAGATCTCAAAATTAATGAGAATTCAAAACATTGGATCAACTTTGGCTTGTATATCAACATAAACAGGAAATTTAGAATTCCAAATAATCATAAAATACAATGGTTAGAAGATTTACTATAAGAGTAATTGTCGGTTTATTTTTGGTGTTTATTTATTCTTGTAATAACAATAACAAAGTAAATTGTGATGAATGTTCAGAAAATTTTGAAAATATTGAGTTAAAATTATTTTTTAGCATTAATTACAAATATCCAAAAGTAATTTTTTATTTGTATGAGGGTAATGTTGATAATGGAAAGTTAATTTATTCTGATACGACAAATTTGAAACAGTATAATATAAAAGTAAAAAAGAGTAAATATTTCTCGGTAAAAGCATTATATGTTGGTATTAAAGGCGATAGCATAAAAGTAATTAATGGTACTAGAGTCAGTATAAAAAATTACTCTGATTATTGTGAAAATGAAGATTGCTGGATGGTATCAAATAATTGTATAAATGCAAAGTTTTAAATTATGAGAAAAATAATTGTTTTTGCAATATTTTTTAAAACTGTATCTTTATTTTCTCAATCATTCAATTTTGATAAAAAACTTGATTCGCTGGTTAATACATATATCGATTTCAATGATGTGAATTATAAAGCATTAAGTTATGCGATTTATTTGAAAACCAATGAAGTAAGAAAATCAAATAATTTATCTACTTTAGAATATAATAAATTACTTGAAGAAATGGCAATGTTGCATTCGCGTGATATGGTAAAAAATAAATTTTTTTCTCACGAAAATCCATATGACAAAAACAAAAAAACAATAATCGATAGGGCATACTATGTTGGTATTAGAAATCCAAATATTGCTGAAAATATAGCAGAATCATTTGGACTACAATATAAAACAAATACAAAAGTTTATCTTCGTGGAAAAGGAAAATTCAGTTACACTCCCCAAGGAGATTTAATTCAGCCACATACATACATATCACTAGCTGAACAAGTTGTAGAGACATGGTTAAACTCACCAGGACATAGAAAAAATTTACTCAACCCATCAGCTGTTCAAATTGGCTGTGGCTCTTATTTTTATTATGATTCTATTTTTAATTATATGCCCTCTTTTAAAGTAACTCAAAATTTTCAATTATATGAGCCGGTAAAATAGGTATAATTGAATATCTTTAATTAATTATTCAGCAATTTCAACTCTGGGTTTGCGGACTGAGTGTGCTTTCATTACTCGCAGATTTCTTCCTGCCACTTCTTTACCATCGAGAGTTTTAATTGCTTCAAAGGCTTCTTTTTTTGAGGGCATTTCAACAAAAGCATAACCTTTTGATTTGCCAGTTCTTTTATCTCTAATGAGTTTTACTGATTCAACTTTTCCTATTTCTTCAAAAATTTTACGAATATCAGCTTCTTTTAAAGAATAATTAATATTACCTACATAAATAGTCATGGTTGTAAAATTTAAATTGATAAAATTTAATTATCAAGTTAAAAAACTTTTTTGAATTTTCATAATTTTTTAGTGAAAATTTTTTAAATAATTTGAAATTGTTTTTTTTCTTTGAATTTTTTTGTTTTCTGAGTAAATAAATTTTTTCAAACACACTATTTCTTTAGGAGTTTCATATTTCGATAATATTTTTTTCAACTCTTTTTTTAAATTTTCTATTTCTTCTTTATCTGAATACTTATTTTCAAGAAATAAAACAATTTTTTCACCGAAATTGTCATCTTTTAATGATCCGATAAAATAAGGGTATTTGATAAGATGAGAGATTTTTTTTTCAATTTCTTCAGGACAAAATTTTATTCCACCACTGTTAATAACATTATCATATCGTCCTTTCCATATGAAGCTTTTGTCATCTATGAGTTCTGCAATGTCTTTGGTAATCACTTTCTCGTTACTTATCTGTGGTGCATTTATAATAAGGCAATTTTTTTCATCTACTGAAAAGTTTATACCTGGCAATGCTTTGTAAATTGGTATTGTATTATTTTTATCAATTTTTCTTAAAGCTACATGTGAACAAGTTTCGGTCATTCCAAAAGTTGCGTAGAAATTGGTTTTTTTTACTTCATATAGTTTTTTTTCAATAGATGGGGGTATTTCGGCCCCCCCTATTATTATGTTTTTTACCTTGAGTTTTTTTATTGTTTCAATAGAATTTATGAGTTGATAAGGTGTTATTGCTGTAAAATATATTTCCTGTTGTATTTCTCTAAATGGATTTTTTGAAGGTCTGACAATCAACAAATTACAATTTGCAACAAAAGCTCTTACAATCATCATTTTGCCTGAAATAAAACGAGCAGGGAGGCACATAAGTATATTATGATTCGTTTTTATATCGAAAAATTTAACTGTATTTATGGCAGAGTTTATCATATGTTGTTTTAAAAGAGTAATTGTTTTTGGAGTGTTTGTTGTACCTGAAGTTTGTACATTTATAAAGTTGTTTGAGTCAAACCAGTTTAGAATAAATTCGTATATTTCTTTTTCTTCTTCAAATTCGGGTGATTTAATTTTAAACTTACAAAATTCAAGTAAGTAATTATTTTCATAAACAATACCATTTATTTTTAGGTTTATTTTCATATTAGTTTAAATAATATTAGATAAGTCCCATTTTTGTTGTTGATCAAAATATAAAAATTCACCTTTTAAAAATAAAGGTGAAGATATATTGTTGCTATATAATTGACCAGTACCGAGTCCTTGAGTTAATTGATTTTTTAAGGTAAAAGTCCATTGAGATATTGCATTCAAACCAATATTTGACTCTAGAGCTGAAGTAACCCACCAGTTGATTTTTCTTTCGTTTGCAAGTTTTATCCATTCTAATGTATTGTTAAATCCTCCAAGTAACCCTGGTTTAAGTACCAGATAATGTGGTTTTATTGTATCGAGAAGCCATTGTTTATTGCAAGTTGAAAAAATTAATTCTTCGTCGAGAGCTATTGGAATAGGAGATTTTTTGCATAAATACTGCATTGCTTCAAAATTTCCTGGGGGAATTGGTTGTTCGATAGAATGAATATTAAATTTTTTTAAATAATTAATTATATCTAAAGCATTGGTGTAATTGAATGCTCCATTTGCATCAAGTCGAATTTCAACGTCGAATGATATTTTTCTAATTTTAGACAAAATTTCTAATTCCTCATCAAGATTCATTGATCCTATTTTTAATTTTATACATGAGTATTTTTCATCTAATTTTTTTTCAATTTGTTTTATGACATTGTCTTTATTATCAATCCAAATTAGACCATTAATTTTTATTCCTTTTTTTCCTTCAGTAAATTCGGAGGGGAAGAGTATTTTGTTACCTTTAGTTTTAAGATCAATTATAGCAGTTTCGATGGCAAATTTTATTCCTGGATAGTCGTTTAAATTGTTCAAAATTTCTTGTAGTTCAATATTATTATTTATTTTATTGCATATTTCTTTTAATTTTTGATTTATCTGTTGTTCATTTTTTCGACTCAGATGATTTACAAAAGAACATTCACCAATACCAATATTATTGTCGGATTTCAAAAATAAAAACCATGTTTTCTTTTCTATTAATATATTTTTTGAAGTTTTTGCTGGAAATTTAAATTTAAGTATATATTCTTTAAAATTTGCTGAAATATTCATTTTTTTATTTTAAAATTATCCCCATTCCAAAAAGAATAGTAAATAACAATGTAGTGTATGATAAATTTTTCAATTGTAAATTTAATTCGGCAGGATTTTTAAATACAAAAATTGTATAAACATTTTTTATTAGAAAAGGAATAGTTAAAAGAAAAAGATATTGAAATAAACTTGCATTGTTAATATGATTGTATACAACAGAAGTTAAAAGTGCAGTTATTATTATTATAAGATGATAAAATTTTGAAAATTTTATACTTGTTAATACCACAAGAGTTTTTTTATTTACTTTCTGGTCGTGATAAAAATCTCTTATATTGTTAATATTTAAAACTCCTGTGGTTAGTAAACCTATAGATATAGCAGGAAGTATAGTATCAAATTTTATTTTGCCAGTATGTAAATAATAAGTTCCTATAACTCCAATTAACCCGAAAAAAATAAAAACGAATAAATCTCCCATTCCTCTGTATCCATAAGGCTTTTCCCCGATAGTGTATTTTATTGCTGAATAAATTGCAAATATACCAGTTATTAAATATATTAATTTTACATACAACTTAACATTTTTTGTTCCTATATAAATAAGAATAATACCTGTTAAAAGAGAAAGAATAGTGAATAATATTATAGCTTTTTTTATTTCTTTATAAGTAATTTCATTGGTATGAATACCTCTTTTAGGTCCTATTCTATCGGGGAGATCAGCATTTTTTAGAAAATCGCCATAGTCGTTTGATAAATTGGATAATATTTGAAGAAAAAGAGCAGTAAGTAAAGACAAAACAGCAACAATGTATGAAAAACTTTTTTCAGAAAATGCAAGAAAGCTTCCCATTAAAGAACTTGAAATAGACAGTGGGAGTGTTCGTGGTCTTAAAGTTTCAAACCATATTTTCAATTTTTTAATTTTCATATTGATAAAGAATTATCATGGGAAACGTGGAAATTTTTTAAAGTCAGGTTCTCTTTTTTCAAGAAAAGCTTTGCTTCCTTCTTGTGATTCTTCAGTAAGATAATATAATAAAGTAGAATTGCCAGCGAGTTCTTGTATACCAGCCTGTCCATCAAGTTCGGCATTTAATCCTGCTTTTATCATTCTTATAGCTATTGGACTATGTTTCATAATTTTTTTACACCACTCTATAGTTGTCTCTTCCAAATTTTCGTAAGGTACTACTTTATTTACCAATCCCATTTGATATGCTTCTTGGGCAGTATATTGTTCACATAAAAACCACATTTCTCTTGCTTTTTTTTGGCCTACTATTCTTGCTAAATATGAAGCACCAAAACCGGCGTCGAAACTACCGACTTTTGGTCCTACCTGTCCAAATTTAGCATGTTCGGCAGCAATAGTTAAGTCGCAAACAACGTGTAATACATGTCCTCCTCCAATTGCATAACCATTTACCATTGCAATAACTGGTTTTGGTAATGACCTGATTATTTTTTGAAGGTCAAGCACATTTAAACGAGGAATATTATCGCTATCTTTATAACCGCCATAGGTTTTGTAGTTTTGGTCACCTCCGCTGCAAAAAGCTTTATCACCAGCACCAGTAAGTATTACAACAAAAATATCAGGATTTTCTCTGCAAATCAAAAAAGCATCTATCATCTCTTTTACTGTTTCTGGGGTAAAAGCATTCATGAATCGTGGACGATTGATGGTAATTTTTGCAATACCATCAAAAAATTCAAAAAGAATATCGTTATAATTTTTTATTGTTGTCCAAATAGTTTTTTCCATATTCTATAAGTTTTTTAAAATATTCATTATATACTTTATAGTTAATATCGGGTGAAGTTTTAATTTCAAAAATAGCACAACCATCTGTTTTTAAAAAATCATAAAATGATGACTTTAGTAATTCAAAATTATCACAAAAAAAGTAATTTTTAATACCAAAAGCTTTTGCTAACTCATTAAAGTTTACATTTACATAGGTTTCGAAATAATCTTTTACATTATAATAATCATCATATTTTTGAATTAATCGAAAAATATTGCCACCTTCATTATTAATAATAATTATTTTTGGTTTTTTAAACTTATTCCATAAAGCATTTGAATCGTATACAAAGGAAATGTCTCCTGTTATAATAAAAGTATTATTTTCTGATAAAACCGAATAACCTAAAGCTGTTGATATACATCCATCGATGCCTGATGTACCACGATTGCAAAAATATGATAAATCGGTACGAGCGGAGATTAATTGAGAATACCTTATGGGTGTACTATTTGAGAAAAATACTGTGGAATTATTCGGTAAATTTTTTAAAATAAAATAAATAGATTTAATATCAGAAAATTCAATTTCGTTAAAAAATTTTGTATTAAAATTTTGAATTATGTTATTTATAAAAGTGATTTTTTCAAAATACTCATTGGTAACAGTATCAGATAAAAAATTATTTGAAAATAGTTCAAAAAAAATTTCTGGTAAAATTCTTATTTCTTTATGCAAGTGTTTGTATGTATCTGAAAATAAAAGAGAGGAATTTATTCGCCAGTGTTCTATATTTTTTTGATTTCTGAAAAATTGTTTCATTTTTTTGGAAACTACAGAATTGTTAATTGTTATTAATAAGTCGGGATAAAATTTATTAGGAATTATGTCTAAGAGAGTAAATAGACTTTCGGGAGTTGAAATAAAACCACTAAATTTTAAATTTGATATATTTTCAGCCACAACAATAGCTTGCTTTTTTTGATTGATTTTAATTAATTGTTGATTTAGTATTTGGTTTTCATTTGAAAAACCGCTAACTATCATTATTTTTTTGAAACTGTTTAGTTCTTTTTTTAAATATTCAATATAGTTCTCATTAATTTTTATATCAGGTATTTCTATTTTTATTGTTTTCTCTATAATTGTATTTTTGTTTATATATAAGTTGCCATATAAAGGCTCTTTTAGAGGTATATTAATATGAACAGGTCCACGAGGAAATAATTTAGCTTCTTCTATAGCCGTAGAAATTATTCTGTTAGCATACCATAAATCTTCATCATCGACTATATTTACTGGATAAGAAAAAAATTTTTTAATAAAATTATTGTAAACATTACTTTGATTTATAGTTTGTCCGTCTTCTTGATCAAGCCATTCGGGTGGTCTATCTGCTGTAAAGATAACAAGAGGTATATTTTGATAATAAGCTTCGGCAATAGAAGGCGATAAATTCAAAACAGCTGTACCTGAAGTACATACTACACCTACCGGTTTGTTTAAATAAATTGATAAACCAAGAGCAAAATATCCTGCCGATCTTTCATCTGGTATGCTATAACATTTAATATTTGGATAATTTACAAAACTCAAAATTAATGGTGCATTCCTAGAACCAGGACTTATAACTACATGATTAAGTTCGTGTTTAAAACAAAGATCAGGTATATTTTTTATTCCTTTACTGTTGTTCATTATTCATAATTTTAGAAACAATTGAAAAAAGAGTCATTTTCTTATTTTCGGTTTCATCCCATTCAATTTCGGGAATTGAGTCATTTATAATTCCAGCTCCTTGAAAAAACCATAAATTGTTATTATACTTTTTCAAGCACCTTAAGTTAACAAACAAGTTGCATTTATTATTAATGTTCAAAGGGCCTATAAGTCCTGTATACAAGTCCCTATCATATTCTTCAATTTGATTTATTATTTCAATAGCTTTTTCTTTAGGATATCCTGAAATTGAAGGGGTTGGATGTAATCTGGTAATAATTTCATTTATTATTTTATTATTTATATTAATTTCATTAAAATGGAAAGTAGTTTTAAGATGTGCCACATTTCCTGCGTAATAAGTAAATGGGCCGCTTTTTGAAATTCTAAATTTCAAATCTTTTGTAAGAATTTCTTCAATATATTCACTTACAATTTGTTGTTCTTGATAATCTTTTTTTGTCCATTTGATATTTGTGTTACTAATTTGAGTACCAGCAATAGAAAATGTTAAAGTTTCATTTTCATTAATAATTAAAAATGGTTCGGGTGATGAGCCAATCCAGTATTCATGAGGCTTGATTGAAAATAAAAAATTAAAAGCATGAGGATATGTAGTTTTTAGATTTAAAAAAAGATCAAATAAAGAAATATCTTTTTTAATTATAAATTTTTCTACTCTTGATAAGACTACTTTTTTTATTTTATTTTCTTTTATAAGATTTTTTATTTGAACAACTTTGTTTTTAAATTGTTCTTTTGAAATAGATATTGGCTCGTAAATTTTGTTAACGGGGGGTTTATTAATTTTATTAGATATTTCATTAATCAAATTTTTATTGATTTTATCGAAGTTTGTTATAATGAAATCTGATTCAATGATATATTTATCAGAATTTAAATTGAATGGTAAAACAACAAAACCAGATTTTTCAGTAAAATCATTTAAAATTGAGATTTTATCAGATTTTTGAAAAATAAGATAAATAATATTTTCTTCTGGCAAAGAATAAATTGTGAAAATAAAATTTTTTTTAATTACCTCATTACAGATATTCCGAAACTCTTGTGTTATATTCATCAGCATTAGTTATGTTTTTGAACTACCATATTTGTAAGTATTACAATACACATAAGTTCGCTGTTTGAGTCAAAAATTTTTACTTCCCAGCGATGTAGATGTTTTCCTGCTTTTATTAATGAGCAATAACCTATTACCTCTTTGCATTTAGTGTTTCTAAGATAACTACCATGAATTTCAGCACCAACTACATCAAATTGTTCTTTGTCGATTAATAAATAAGAACCGACACTGGCAAGAGTTTCAGCAAAGGCCATCATGGCACCACCATGTAACAAGCCCCATGGTTGTTTTGTTCTCTCATCCACTGGCATTTTTCCGATAATAGTATTTCCTTTGATTTCGGTTATTACCATACCTAAATTGCTAATAAGGGTATTTTTACAAAAATCATTGATTTCAGCTATATTCATAATAAAATTTTTAATAATTACAATTATTACAAAATTAAGTTAAAATTAATTTTAGAAATTTTAAATAAAATAAAAAGTAATTAAACCAAGCATATTTTAAAAAAATAAATATATTTGCATTTCAAATTTTTTAATATAAAAAATAAAAATAACACATAATCAATAACTTAAATGTTTAATTAAAACAAATAATTATGGCTGAATCAATTTTTATATTTGTTCCGATTGCTTCATTAATAGCACTATTATTTGCTTATCTGTTTTACAAATCAATGATGAAAAACCCGGAAGGAACAGATAGGATGAAAGAAATTGCCGGGTATGTTCGTGAAGGTGCTATGGCATATTTAAAGCGCCAGTACAAAACTGTGTCAATAGTTTTTATTGTATTAATTGTTATTTTAGGAGTTCTGGCTTATCTTGGTGTACAAAATCCATTTGTACCGGTGGCATTTTTAACAGGTGGTTTTTTTTCAGGGTTGTGTGGTTACCTTGGAATGCGTACAGCTACCAATGCTTCGGCCAGAACAGCATTTGGTGCAACACAATCGCTTAACAAAGGATTACAAATTGCTTTTCGTAGTGGAGCTGTAATGGGGCTTGTGGTTGTTGGATTTGCCTTACTGGATATTAGCTTATGGTTTTATATTTTGAATAAACTTGTATATACTCCCGAAAACATGGCTAATGGATTAAAGTTTTTAGGTTTAACATTTGTACATCCGGGTACTACAGAACATCAGAAACTAGTTGAAATTACTGCTACAATGTTAACTTTTGGCATGGGTGCTTCAACTCAAGCACTGTTTGCTCGTGTTGGTGGTGGAATATATACAAAAGCAGCAGATGTAGGTGCAGATCTTGTTGGTAAAGTTGAAGCTGGTATTCCTGAAGATGATCCAAGAAATCCTGCTACTATAGCCGATAATGTTGGCGATAATGTTGGTGATGTTGCTGGTATGGGTGCCGACTTATATGAATCATATGCTGGTTCAATTTTATCAACAGCTGCTTTAGGTGCTGCTTTGCCCGGTTTATCAACTATTGAACAGTTTAAGTCTGTAATTTCACCAATGATTGTCGCTGCTGTTGGTATAATTTTATCCATTATTGGTATCTACATGGTTAGAGCAAAAGAATCTGCTACTCAGAAAAACTTATTAAGAGCTTTATTTACAGGTACTTTTACAAGTTCAATTCTAATTCTATTAGCTGTTGCTGCGCTTGCACATGCTGGTTGGATTACATGGGGTGTATTTGGGGCTGTAGTTGCAGGTTTAATAGCTGGTGTGATAATTGGCCAAGCTACTGAATATTTTACTTCAGATGAATATAAACCAACTAAAGGAATAGCAAATCAAGCAAATCAAGGACCTGCTACAACTATAATTGAAGGACTTGCTGTTGGTATGTTTTCTTCGTGGGTTCCTGTAGTTACTGTTGTTTTTGCAATTATAATAGCTTATACAAGTGCAGGTGGTTTTCAAAATTTTGCACAAGGTGTTTATGGAATAGGTTTTGCAGCAGTTGGAATGCTTGCAACACTAGGAATTACACTTGCTACTGATGCTTATGGGCCAATTGCCGATAATGCTGGTGGAAATGCTGAAATGTCGCATTTACCTCCCGAAGTTCGTCAAAGAACCGATGCACTTGATATGCTCGGAAATACTACTGCAGCAACAGGAAAAGGTTTTGCTATAGGTTCGGCAGCTTTAACTGCAATGGCTCTTATATCGGCTTATATGGAAGAAGTAAAACTATGGATTGGAAAAATCGCGGGAGAAGGTTTTAAACAAATTGGTAATATTGTTTTTTATAAAAATGTTGAACCTGTAATTGCTGAAGGTCAAAGAGCGGTTAAAATAACAACAGCTCACATATCCGATTTTGTTGAAGCTTATAATATTTCATTGTTTAACCCTCTTTTACTTGGAGGTTTATTTATTGGTGCAATGATGCCGTTCTTATTTAGTGCAATGTCAATGAAAGCTGTTGGTAGAGCTGCTGCAAGAATGGTTGATGAAGTTCGTAGACAGTTTAAAGAAATTCCCGGAATTATGGAAGGTACTGGAAAACCTGATTATGCAAAATGCGTTGAGATTTCTACTAAAGGTGCACAGAAAGAAATGGTGGTACCTTCATTGCTAGCAATCATTATACCTGTTGTTGTTGGAATATTCCTTGGCGTACCAGGTGTTGTGGGATTGTTGTCTGGAGCATTAACAGCTGGATTTACTCTTGCATGTATGTTAAATAATGCAGGTGGTGCATGGGACAATGCTAAGAAATATATTGAAAAAGGTAACTTTGGTGGTAAGGGAAGTTATGCTCACAAAGCTGCTGTTGTTGGTGATACAGTTGGTGATCCATGTAAAGATACTGCTGGTCCATCATTAAATATTCTTATCAAATTGATGAGTATGGTATCGGTTGTCATGGCTGGTTTAACAGTTACTTTTGGAATATTTGCCTGAAAGATGATATAATGTTTTGAAAGCATGCATAATTATTGCATGCTTTTTTTGTTTTTATAAAAACCTTCTTCGAAATTCTGAAATAATAATTGATGCTGAAATGGCAACATTTAATGAATTGGCTTTACTTGTATTTGTTGAAAAAGAAGGAATATACAATTTTTTATTAATCAGTTTTGTTAAATTGTTGCTAATACCTTTTGACTCATTACCAAAAATTATTACTGCAGGTAATTTTAAACTATCATCTTTATAAATATTTTCTCCTTCCAAAAAGGTACCATATATCTTTATATTTTCATTTTGTTTTATTTCTAATAAAAATTTTTGTAAATCCTGATACCAAATGTTGACTCTTAATAATGAACCCATTGATGCTTGAATTACTTTTTGATTGTAACAATCTACAGAATTTGTAGAACATATAATATTATTAACACCAAACCAATCAGCTGTTCTTATAATAGTACCTAAATTTCCGGGATCTTGAATATTTTCAAGTACAATAATAATATCTGAAGATTTCAAAATATTGTTCAAATTGAATATTTTTTCTTTGTAATTTATAACAAGTAAAACTGATGTAGGTGTTGACAAATCACTTATTCTTTTCATCATTTCTGGTGATATAGAATATTTATAAGGAATACTTTTTATTAGTTGATAATCTATTTTATTAAAAAATTCGTCCGTAGCACATATTGTATAAATATCTTTATTAGCATAATTTAAATATTCTTTAGCAATTTTTTCTCCTTCAACAACATATTTTCTGAGTTTTTCTCTATATTTTTTATCTCGTAGGTGATTTATAAGTTTTATTTTTTCTTTACTTATAGTCTCCATTTGTTTTTAATGTTTGTATAAAAATAATATAAGAATTATTGAAAAAAATTGAAAAAATATGAAATGTTTATATAATACAGAAATTTTTTTGTTATAATGTTGATGGTTATAATAAAACATATAATTTTTAAAGTTTTAAAAATAAAATAATTAATACGATTTGCAACAAAATTTATATTGTTTGAACAAAATTTTATACTCAAGTTTAAACTATTCATATTACTTTGTGTTGTTGAACCAAAAATATTTTCCATATGAAAAAAGTAACTTTACTACTTATTTTAGTTTGTTTATCACTCTTTGTGATAAAATCAAAAGCTCAGGCTCCTGATACTATTGCTTTTGCAACCTTTGGTAATGTTTCTATGATTGCCAATCCCCAAAACGCTGCAACACCACCAATTTCACTGGACTATGGTAATTATAGGCATAATGGAGCTACAGGGTATTATATTATAATGGGCAAGAATGATACAGTCAATCGAATATTCAATACAAAAAATGGTTATTGGTTAGGTGGAGCAGATTCGTCGGTTAGGACCGAAACTTATTTTGTAGATGTTGCGACTCGTACATGGCCACATGCATCATCGAATCATCATCTATGTTTAACTAGACCAGAACGTTATGCAGGTGCATGGGATACAATGTATTGGATGGGTATTTGTATAAAAAATTATGAAAATCTTGCAATGTCATTGGCATGGGGAAAGAGAAATTTCTGGGACCAGAGCGGTTTAGATCCAGCTATTAGAGGTTTGCGAGTTGAATATAGGGTAAATAAAGGTGAATGGCAAATGGTTGATACAAATTATTTTACAAGTCCACTTGATTTTAATGTATGGGCACTTGATGAACTTTTACTCGAAGATGTTGAAGGTGATACATTGGATTTAAGATTTACTTCAAGAATTAATCAGCTTGCTGTTGATGATATATTGATTGTTGGTGATAAAAAAATGACTGGAGTAAAAGAATTAACTAAAAATAAAGATATTAAAATTTACATTTTGAATAATCGATTGTTTATAAATACTGAAAGTAAAAATATTGCAGTAACAATCTATGATATCACAGGAAAGAAAGTTTATGAAAATAGTAAGTTTACTAATGGAACATATTTAGGATTAAATAATGGTGTATATATAGTTAAAGCAAATCTTGGCGAAATTGTAAAGATTCAAAAAATACTTGTTAAATAAATAATATTGTAAAATTTATATAAAATGCCTGGAATCAAATTTCCAGGCATTTTTTTTATAAATCAAAAAAATGTACTTTAAAAATTAATATGTTAATATGATATTTTGAACGAAATTTTATAATTAATGATTTAAATTTTATATTCTTTTATTGCTTTAATGCTTATTTTAAAAGCCAAAATTATAAATAATAAATGAAAAAATTTATTTTACTTTTTTTGTTAATTATATTAAGTGGTTTTGACTTACAATGTCAGAAATTTTGTAGTGATAATGGTGATGGATCGTATACAAATCCTGTTATATATGCCGATTTTCCCGATCCGGATGTTATACTTGTTGATTCAATTTATTACATGGTAACTACTACTATGTTTATTTTTCCAGGAGTAACAGTTTTAAAATCTCGTGATCTTGTTAATTGGGAATATTGTGCCAATGTAGTTGAAAGAATGGAGTATAGTAAGTGTTATAATTTAGATGGTTGTGATAGATATTCACGTGGACAATGGGCATCAAGTATTAAGTATTGGAAAGGTAAATTTTATATAATGTTTAATACGCTTGATGATGGTGGTTTTTTGTGTACAGCCGATAAACCTGATGGAAAATGGCAAATACGACGGTTGTCACGAGGTTTTCATGATCCTGGACTATTTTTTGATGGTGAAGAAAAAATTTATGTTGCACACGGATATAATAATATTTATATAACCGAACTTGATACAAATTTTACTCCCAAAGGTAATGATGTTCTTGTATATACTGGTAAAATTCGTCCAGGGCTTGAAGGGACTCATGTTTATAAAATAAATGGTTATTATTATTTATACTGTACTTATGGTGGATGGGATGGTTTTCAGGTGGCATTACGTTCTAAAAATATATATGGTCCGTATGAGAAAAAAGTTGTTTTAAACGATTTTGGCAATCTAGGCACTGGTATACATCAAGGAGCTCTAGTACCCACTGTTACTGGTGAGTGGTGGACAATACTTATGCAAGATGGTGGTCCTTTTGGTCGATTTGTAACTTTGCAACCTGTGAACTGGATCGATGATTGGCCAATTGTTGGAATTAATGGAAAAGGAGTAGTAACATATAAAAAACCAAATGTTGGAAAAAATTACTCAATAAAAATTTTACCAACTTCAGATGAATTTAATGATTCGACTTTAGGATTACAATGGGGATGGAATCACAATCCCGATAAAACTAAATGGTCATTAATAGAAAAACCTGGTTATCTTCGTTTACATACTGTTAAGGTAGTTTCGAATCTAAAATATGCTAGAAATAATCTTACACAAAGAATATTTGCCTATTATACAAAAAATATTCCTACTGTTGCTACAGCGAAATTTGAAATACAAAATATGAAGGATGGAGATATTGCTGGATTAGCTATTTTTCAAGATCCATATGCATTTGTAGGTGTTAAAAAAAGGAGGGATAGCATATATGTTATTATGGTAAACAATGGAATTATTGTAGATTCAATAAAGTACGATGAAAGTATTATTTATTTTAGAGCTATTGCTGATTATGGAACAAACATTGCAACATTTAATTATAGTAAAGATAATAATATATTTTACAAACTTGGTAATCAGCTTGAAATGAAATATAATCTTTCGATTTTTACAGGTAATAAGTTTTGTTTATTTAATTATCCAACTATTCAAACTGGTGGATATGTTGATATTGATTGGTTTAGAGTAGAACCTTTTCTTCCTGTTTCATTAAAAGATAATAGTTTTAATGATATAAAAATTATTTATGATGCAAATGGAAATCTTCATATATCATCTGAAATTTTATTTAAGAAAATAATTATAAGTGATATAATGGGGAGAAAGATTTTTTATAAACATTTAAATGAATATAAGAAATCTGAAAAAGTTAAAATTGAATTACTTGAAGGAGTTTATATAGTGACAGTTTTAAACGAAAACACAATTGTTTCAGAAAAATATTTTAATTTTAATAAGTGAAAATTAAAACTATAAATTTATGAAAAGATCAACAATTTTAAACAATACACCAATATTGTTCCAAGTTATTTCTATTTTAATTATTTTATTAGTACAACAAAGTGTTGCTCAAAATATTACAATTAATTTTAACAATAAACGCCAGATTATCAGAGGTTATGGAGGAATACACATAAAAGCATGGACAGGCAGAGAATTAACACCTGACATGATTGAAAAATCATTTGATAATGATCCTGGCGAAATGGGACTTACTATTTTTCGAACTCAGATAAGTGATAATCCTAATAATTGGGGTGACGAATTACAAATAGCAAAATATGCTATAAGTAAAGGAGCTATTGTGTTTAGTTCTCCATGGAATCCGCCTTCATATATGAGAGTGGTTAAAGGTACATATAATAATGAAACTGATTATATGTTACTTGAGCAATATTATCCAGATTACGTTAATCATCTTAATTCATACATCAATTATATGAATAACAATGGTGTGCCGTTATATGCTATTTCTATTCAAAATGAACCTGATTGGCATGGTTGGACTACATGGACTGCAAAACAAATGTTGAAATTTTTGAAAGAAAATGCTCAAAATATAAATTGCAAAATAATAGCACCAGAATCATTTAATTACAGTAAAAGTTTTATAGATTCTTTAATAAATGATGAAATAGCCAATTCAAGAATCAATATTCTTGGAACACATTTATATGGTACTCCGAAATCGGGATATTATTACAACAATGCTTATCAAAAAAATAAAGAAATATGGATGACAGAGCATCTACTTGGTAGTGAAAGTCCAGCAGCTAACACTTGGTCGTTGGCACTTGATTTTGCCGAAGAAATAAATTATTGCATGGATGCACGAATGAGTGCTTATGTTTATTGGTATATACGTCGATTTTATGGCTTAATTGATGATGCAGGAAATATAACTGATAAAGGTTATGTGATTTCTCATTTTTCAAAGTTTGTTCGCCCTGGATCATATAATGTGGAAGTATCTTCATTTAAACCTTATTCAAATGTTACCGTAACTGCTTATACTAACGATTCAACTATAAATATAATCATTGTAAATAAAAACAGTACCTCTATTAATCTAAATTTTACACTTCAAAATTTACCTGTTGGTATTGATTCTTTGGTAAAATTTATAACAAATCAAAATAAAAAAGTGATAAATGATGGTACATTAAAGATAAATAATGGCATGCTAAGTATTACTATAGATCCATTAAGTATTATTACACTTACTTCTGATCCTCGTAAAGGTGGTAGATATGGGAATATTAAACCTGTTGCAATTGCCGGAAAAGATACTATAATAAATGATACTCAGGGTAATGGAATAAATTTTATGTTAAATGGTTCAAAAAGTTATGATCCTGATGGTGAAATTATCAAATTTTCATGGGCAAAAGATGGAATGCAAATTTCTACAGCAGAGAGTTTAAGTATACAATTGGGTTTTGGGACACATACTTTTGTATTAACTATTACTGACAATGATGGAGCTACAAGTAGTGATACGATTGTGGTTACTGTTAAATCACCATTTAATACAGAAATTTGGCTTGAGGCAGAATGCACTACAGTTGGATCAAAATGGCAAATATTGAATGACACAAAAGCATCTGGAGGCAAGTATCTTTCTGTGAATCCTCAATATGAAGCGTTAAGTGCGCCATCATCCGATCCCGCTGATTATCTGGTTTACAGTTTCAATGTAACAGAAGAAGGTAACTATAAAATCTGGGGTAGGGTGATTACTCCATCACCTAATGATGATTCATACTGGATAAAAGTTGATACCGGAAACTGGATAATGTGGAACAATATTCCTGCAACATCTTCATGGGCATGGGATGATATTCATAATCAATCAAATGACAATCCAGTGACTTTTTATATTACCGCGGGAGAACATAAACTTTACATATGTTACAGAGAAAATGGGGCTAGTATTGATAAAATTTATATAACTAACACTGGTAAAACTCCATCGGGATTGGGCGGTGAATCTCAAAATTGTAGTACATTAATTAAAAGAAATTACGATGTTAGATCTAACATATATCCAAATCCTGCTATATCTGAAATTTATATTGATAGTGAAGATAATATCACTTTAGTTGAGATTTTTGATATGCGAGGAATTTTAATTTTTAAAAAACAATTTAGTGGACAAAACAATAAAGAGCATTTGAAATTGAATTTGGAAAATGGTATTTACATTGCTAAAATTTACAATAAAAAAGACTATAAAATTGTTAAACTTTTAATACAATAAATTATGAAAAGATTTAAAAATATAGTTTTAGTTTTAATTTTAATAATATTAGTTTGTATTGATACATATACACAAGCAAAAAGTAGAGTAAAAGAGAAAAATTTAAAAAATTTACCTTTAATTCATAAAATTGTATACCAAGGTGATGATGTTGTTTATAAAAATTTTCCTTTAAAAGAAGATGAATTTTACACTCCAATTTTACAAGGTTGTTATCCCGATCCAAGTATATGTAAAAGAGGAGATGATTACTTTTTAGTAACTTCATCTTTTGCTTTTAATCCGGGAATTCCCATCTTTCATTCAAAGGATCTTATTAATTGGAAGCAGATAGGTCATGTTCTTGAAAGGCCTTCACAACTTAAGGTCGAGAACAGCCAGATGAGTCATGGTGTATATGCACCTACTATACGCTACAATCCACATAATCAAACATTCTATCTTATTACAACACAATTTGCAGGAGGATTTGGTAATATAGTTCTTAAGACTAAAGATCCTTTCAAAGGATGGAGCGATCCTATAAAATTAGATTTTGAAGGTATTGATCCTTCATTATTTTTTGATGATGATGGCAAAGCATATGTTGTACATAATGATGCACCCGAAAAAGCTTTATATAATGGGCATAGAGTGATCAAAATCTGGGAATATGATGTTGAGAGAGATAAAGTTATTGCTGGTACAGACAAAGTTATTGTGGATGGTGGTGTTGATATAACAAAGAAACCCATTTGGATCGAAGCACCCCATATATATAAAAAAAATGGAAAGTATTATTTGATGTGTGCTGAAGGTGGTACTGCCGATTGGCATAGTGAAGTAATATTTGTTAGTGATCATCCAAAAGGACCTTATAAACCTGCGCCAAATAATCCAATTTTAACTCAGAGGTATCTTAATCCCGATAGACCATATAAAGTTGCATGGGCAGGTCATGCTGATCTTGTTGAAGGACCGGATGGAAAACTTTATGGAGTTTTTCTAGCTGTTCGCCCAAATGAAAAAAATAGAGTAAATCTTGGAAGAGAAACTTTTATTTTGCCTGTTGACTGGTCTGGTGATTTTCCAGTTTTTATTAATGGTCTTATACCTCTAGAACCAAAACTTAAAATGCCTGAAGGTGTTGTTAATAAGACAGGTAAAGAAGGTTTTTTACCAAATGGGAATTTTACTATTGAAGAAGATTTTAAATCGGACATTCTTGATTATAGGTGGATCTCTGTTCGTGGTCCTCGTGAAGATTTTATAATTAAAGCAAAGAATGGAATATATATTAATCCTTTTGAAGTTAATATAAATGAGGTTAAACCCACTTCTACTTTATTTTTACGTCAGATGCACAATAATTTTTCGTTTACTGTTACTATGTCGTATGTACCTATGACAGAAAAAGATTTAGCAGGTATTGTTTGTTATCAGAATGAAAGGTTTTATTATCTTTTTGGAATAACAAAAAAGAATGACAAAAATTACATTGTTTTACAACGTACAGAGAGAGGTATTTCTAAGATAATTGAATCTAAAGAAATTGATATAAAGAATAAAATTGTTTTGCAGGTAAAAGCAAATGGTGATAATTATGAATTTTTAATTTCAGAAAATGACAATCCCTTTGTTAATATAGGTGGAGTGGTTTCGGGCGATATTTTATCGACTAATGTAGCAGGTGGTTTTACAGGTTGTTTGATTGGTATTCATGCTACTAAAGCAAATAATATACAATTTTAAAATATGTTGATCCCTATCCCTTATCAATATTGATAAGGAATAGGGTTTATTAAAACCCTAAAAAAAATGAAAACAACAATTTTTAATAAAGAATTAAGTTTTCTGTTTTTATTATTAATAAATATTAATTTTTTTCATGTTTTTGCCAGTGTTAAAAACGATAGCTTGTTGAATATTGTCTCCGATACATTTTATTATATTGTACAAAAACCTCCAACAGGATACGATAGTTATAAAGCTACAATACCTCATGGTACTGTAAAGATAGTTTCATATTACTCAAGCACAGTTGGTAAAAATCGCAACACCAGAATATATCTTCCACCTGGTTATTCGGCAGATTCTGCATATCCTGTCCTATATCTATTACATGGAATTGGAGGCGATATAAATGAATGGTATTACAATGGTAATCCACATTATATTTTAGATAACTTAATTGCCGAAGGCAAAGCCAAACCTATGATCATTGTTTTGCCAAATGGACGAGCTATGGTCGATGATTCACCAGGTTCAAATATTTTCGCTCCCGACAAAATTGAAGGGTTTGCTCGTTTTGAACAGGAATTAATTACTGATCTTATACCTTTTATTGATACTAATTTTGCAACTATAAGTACACGTGAATCAAGAGCTATAGCTGGTCTTTCAATGGGAGGTGGACAATCTTTAAACTTTGGTCTTGCTCATCTTGATGCTTTCGCTTGGATTGGTGCATTTTCACCAGCTCCTAATACTAAAATGCCCGAGCAGCTAATTCCAAAACCTGATAGTGTAAAAGACAAATTATCTCTTCTCTGGATTTCCTGTGGGAAATCTGATAATCTTCTTTATGTGAGTGAACGCACACACAATTATCTTGATAAAAATAAAATATCACACGTGTATTATATCACTGAAGGTGGTCACGATTTTGCTTTTTGGAAAATGAGCTTATATCATTTTGCTCAACTTATCTTCAAAACTTATAGAGTTATTATTCCCGACGAAAAAACCAAAATAAAATTGAATAATGAAAAAAATTATATGATTTATAATGCTACTCACAAAACTTTAAAATTCAATAATAGTGAATCAAAAGACATATTTATTTATGATTTAAGTGGCAGGTTAGTAAATAAGATTATGAGTTACAAGGGTGATAACCTTAAACTTGATAATAACCTGAAAGGTTTCTATATACTCATGGTAATTACAGGAGATATTAGCTTTACTCAAAAATTATTTATACAATGAAATGTTACTTTAATAAATTTTTGTAATTTTAAAAACAGCCTATAATAAAAAACTTACTATCATGGAACAATCAAAAACACATGTATTTTCAATTAATTTATTTATATTCTTTATTTCAATTTTGTTTCTATTAATTTTTAAAAATGTTTCATCGCAAACAATTCAACCCATAACACCTAAAGGTTTTGATGAGTATAGGGATAATATCTTACATGGAGCTATTGACACTGTGATTTACTATTCTAAGACTGTAGGTACTAAACGTAGGGCATTAATCTACACTCCTCCGGGATATTCTAAAACAAAAAAATATCCAGTTCTCTATCTTCTGCATGGTATTGGAGGAGACGAAAAAGAATGGTACAAAGGCGGACAGCCACATATTATATTGGATAACTTATATGCTGAGGGGAAAATTGTACCCATGATAGTTGTAATGCCCAATGGTCGTGCTATGAAAGATGATAGAGCCACGGGTAATATTTTTGATAGTGATAAGGTACAAGCATTTGCAAATTTTGAAAAAGATTTGATTAATGATTTGATACCATTTATCGAAAAGAAATACTCTGTCTTAAAAGATAGAGAATATCGAGCTATTGCTGGATTATCAATGGGTGGAGGTCAGTCATTAAATTTTGGACTTGGTAACCTTGATAAATTTGCCTGGATAGGTGGTTTTTCATCAGCACCTAATACAAAAAGGCCTGAAGAGCTATTAAAAAATCCAGATGAAGCTTGTAAAATGATTAAGCTTTTGTGGATCTCATGTGGCGAAAATGATAATCTTATATTTGTAAGTCAGCGTACTCATGATTATCTTGTTAAAATGAAAATTCCCCACATATATTTTGTAGAATCTGGTGGCCATGATTTTAATTTTTGGAAGATTAGTCTATATCATTTTTTACAATTAATATTTAAACCTGTTAATGAAGATATTATAAGAAAATATACTACTGCTGGTACACCTGCTTCAACTAATGTACGAGGTGCATTATACCCACAAATATTACCTGATAGTCGTGCAATATTTCGCATAAAAGCACCAGAAGCTCACAAAGTACAAATTGATATACACAAAAAATATGATATGCTAAAAAAATCTGATGGCACATGGGAAGTTATTACCGATTCATTGTCAGAAGGCTTTCATTATTATTCTATAATAATTGATGGAGTTGCTGTTTGTGATCCATCAAGTGAAACTTTTTATGGTACTGGTAGAATGGCTAGTGGTATAGAGGTACCTTATAAAAGTTTAGATTTTTGTGAAATAAAAGATATTCCGCATGGGGATATAAGGATAAAAAGATATTATTCAAAAATAACAGATAGCTGGAGGTTGTTTTATATTTATACACCACCAGGCTATGATCAAAATATCAATGAAAAATATCCCGTTTTATACATCTTACATGGAGGTGGAGAAGATCAACGTGCTTGGGCACAACAGGGTAAGGCAGATATAATAATTGATAATCTTATTGCCGAAAAGAAAGCAGTACCTATGATTATCGTAATGGTTGATGGTAATATGCCTTTACAAGCATTTCGTGAAGATGGATTGAGACTTTTTGAAAAAGAGTTAATAGAAAATGTTATACCTTTTGTTGAAAATAATTATAGAGTGATTTCTGAACCAACAAAAAGAGCATTGGCAGGATTATCAATGGGAGGAATTCAAACACTTTATACTGGGATTAAAAATACTGAATTGTTTGCTTATCTTGGTATATTTAGCTCGGGATGGATTATTCCGATGCAGGAATATATTGCTAATGAGCAATATAGTTATATTAGCAAGAATATTGATAAAATAAAGATCAATTTACAATTGTTATGGATTTCGATGGGAGGAAAAGAAGATATAGCATGGCAAAATTGTCAAGTTATGTTGAAAAAGTTTGATGAATTAGGTTTAAATTATACATACAATGAATATCCAGGGGGTCATACATGGCCAGTATGGAGAAAGAGTCTTTATAATTTTGCTCAATTGTTATTTAAATAAAGATTTTTATAGGTATAAATAATTATATTTACTGTTTTTTTAAAAATGGAGGTTTTTTTGTCATGTTTTATTTCTAATGGATAGGTTTATTTATTAAATTATGAAAATCTTTTCAATTTTATTTTTAAAAAATTTTTTATTTTAGATGTTTTGAAAGATAAGCTTATTTGATGAAAATTATAGAAAAAATTTATTTAAAAAAATTAAAATCTGGAGATCCAAAAGCATTGGAATATTTTTTTATAAAATATCATAAAAAAGTATTTTTTTATATACAAAATTTTGTTAGAGAAAAAGAAGTGGCAGAAGATATTTTGCAAGATGTTTTTTTAAGCATATGGCAAAATAAACATAATATAAATATTGAATATTCATTTGCATCTTTTATTTTCAAAATAGCAAAAAATAAAAGTTTAAATTTTATAAGAAAGTCTTTAAATAAAAAAGTATACTTAAATTATATTAAAGAGAAAGATGAAGAGTATGATTTTGAAATAGATAAAAAAATTGATTACAAAGAATTAGAATTTTATTTTTTCAAATTTATAAACGAATTACCAGAAAAAAGAAGAGAAATTTTTCTTTCAAGTATAAACGAAGGTTTAAGTTATAAAGAGATTGCAAAGAAATTTAATATATCAGAGAATACAGTAGATACACAGATTCGTTATTCTTTAAAGTATATACGTGAAAAAATTAGAAAAAAATTTACCTGATTAATAAAAATAACTAAATCTGACTTCACGGAAAAAATCATTTTAAGTGTATTATATAATAGAAATTAAAGTAAAAAAATGCAGAATAAAATTTTAATTGATTTATTGAAAAAATATTTAGAAGGAAATATAAACGAAGAAGAAGAAAAAGAATTATTCATACTATTAAATTATTCAGAAAACATATGTATATCTGAAGAATTAAATAGAGAATTTAAAAACAGTACAATTAATTTAAATTCTAATGAAGTCTGGAAAAAAATTAAAAGTAAAATAGCATGTGATTCTGAAATTATTTTAAATAAAAAATTGACAATATATGATAAAGCTCAGCAATTGTTAAAATACGCAGCTTTAATAATATTTTTTGTTGTATTAGCAACATTTTACAAATTATATTTTCGAAAAAATACATTTACTAAGACATTCGAAGGAAATGTATTTCAGTATTCTGTACCTTATGGATCGAAGAGCAATATCTTGCTTTCTGATGGTAGTAAAGTATGGATCAATTCAGGAAGTACAATAAAATTTAATAATGAATATGGTGTAAAAAATCGTATGGTATTTTTAGAAGGAGAAGCATTTTTTGAGGTTACAACAAATAAAAAAATGCCATTTTGTGTAAAAGTTGATGATAATTTGACTATAAAGGCTTATGGTACAAAATTCAATGTTAAATCTTTTAAAAATGAAAAAAATATACAAGCAGTTTTAATATCGGGGTCTGTAGTAATAGAAAAAAGAGATGATAAAGGAAAAATAACTCATAATATAATAATGAAACCTAATGAAATTGTAACATATTCACGTGAAAAAGAGATATTTACTACCATAAAACCAAAAGTCAATAATAATGCCAAATTTTCTAAAAATGAAGAAAAAAACTTTAAATTTATTGAAAGTCTTGATATATCAAATGAAATAGAAGTAGCCATATCGTGGAAAAATAATAGATTAGTATTTAGAAGTGAAGATTTTGAAAGTCTTATTTTAAAATTAGAACGGTGGTATAATGTTGAAATTACTTTAAAGAATGAAAAATTGAAAGAATATAAATTTACAGGTTCTTTTGATAATGAGACTATTGAACAAGCCTTAGATGCTTTACGTTTGACAGCACCTTTTTCTTATACTATTAAAAAAAATAAGATAATAATATATTAAAAACTTTATTGTTTAACTTAAAAACAAAATGCCTATGACTTAGAGAAAATTAAAAATAATTTAAAGAAGAAACGGGAAATATCGGCCAATATTTCCCGTCAAAAAATTAAAAGTAAACTAAGTTATTAACTTTAAACCTACAAAATTATGAAAAGAATTTTAATATTTCAAAAAAGATTTTTAACTAAAAATAGTTTAATTATCAAAGTCATGAAGCTATTAACTGTCCTTATGTTTGTTACATTAATTAACGTGACAGCGAATACTTTTTCGCAGGACAAAAGAATTTCTCTAGCCCTTAATGATGTTTCTATTAGAGAAGTTCTAGATGTTCTGGAGAATAAAACCAATATAAAGTTTTTGTACAGAGATGGTACAATTCCAGAGAAGAAAATAACTTTGAAGGTTAAAAATGCTTCTGTTAATGAGATACTTGATGAAGTTTTAGAATCGACGGATATATATTATAAGATGCTTTCTAATAATCTTGTTGTAATAGCTTTAAAAGAATTTCTTACCCAACAGCAATTTATTGTAAAAGGTATTGTAAAAGATGAAAGTGGACTACCATTGGCTGGCGTTAATATTATTTTTGAAGGAACAACAATTGGGACGATTACAGATGCGGAAGGAAGGTATGTAATTGAAGTTCCAAATCCCGATGGAAAATTGATTTTTTCCTATCTAGGTTATAATACAGAAATTGTAGTTATAAATAAAAGAAATGAAATTGATGTAGTATTAATTCCTGAAATTAAAGCTCTTAGTGAAATAGTAGTTGTTGGTTATGGTTCACAAAAGAGAGAAACTTTAACAGGTTCAGTATCAACATTAGGTGGAGGAGAGGTAATTAAAAATCCAAATCCTAACATTGCCACTTCTTTATCAGGAAAATTGCCCGGCTTGCTTATAAGCGAAAGAGTTGGAGAACCAGGGAGAGAAGAATTAGATATCCTTGTAAGAGGACGAAGTACATTAAGAGATAATAGTCCATTGTATATAGTTGATGGTGTTGAACGTGGCTTTTTCGATAGGATAAATCCTGAAGATATAGAGAGTATTTCTGTACTTAAAGATGCATCCGCTGCTATTTATGGAGCAAGAGCAGCAAACGGAGTAATTATTATTACCACTAAATCTGGAAAATTAGGAAAACCAGTATTTAATTTTTCATATAACACTGCTTTTCAGCAACCAACAAAGGTTCCAAAAATGTTAGATGCAGTAGAGTATGCAATAGTATATAATGAAGGAGATTGGTACAGAAAAGGAAGACCAGAAGTGTATACACCTTTTTATACTGATGATGTAATTGAACAAATACGCAATGGTTCAAATCCTGATGTATATTCTAATACCAATTGGATAAAAGAAGTAATGAAACCTTATTCGGTTCAGGAAAGAGCTAGTATTTCGGTAACGGGGGGAACGGAAAGTATTAGATATTTACTATCATTTGCTCAAACACATCAGGGAAGTGCTTTTCGTGCTATGCCAACTGATTATAAGCTTTATAATATAAGATTTAAAGTTGATGTTGCTCTAAATAAAAACTTAGATATAGGAGCAAATATTTATGGGATGCCTAATTATAGAAAGTATACTTTTATTAATAATACAACCAATTTTATAAATCTTTTGACAGCAAATCCTATTTTACCTGCAAGATACAGCAATGGATTAATTGCACCTGGAAGACTTGGTGAAAATCCTTTATTGTTGGATCAGAGAGGATATAATAAATATGAAGATTATCCTATATTTTCATCTTTTACTGCGTCGTATAAGATTCCTTTTGTTAAAGGATTAAAAGTAGATTTATCTTATAATTTTGATATAAGGAATGAATTCCAAAAAGAATTTAGATTGCCGTATTACTATTACGAATATAATGTTATAACAGGTGAATATGAAAAGAAGCAGGGAACAGGTCAAAAAACTATAGAACTTAATGATACATATAGAAAATGGATAACAAGAATGTTTAACTATAGGATAACATATGAAAATACATTTGATGATCACCATATAAAATTGATGCTTGGTCAAGAACAACAAAAAAACATTCATACGTGGGCATCAGCTTATAGAAGAAATTTTGTAAGTACGTTGATTGATGAAATTAATGTAGGAAGTACTGCTGCTGAAGATAAGGATAATGGTGGTTCTTCGTATGTAAGTGCTTATAATAATTATTTTGGACGATTAAATTATGATTATAAAGGTAAATATCTGGTTGAATTTTTGTTTAGGTATGATGGTTCTGCAAATTTTCCAGAAGAAAAGCGATATGGATTTTTCCCAGGAGTTTCTCTGGGTTGGAGATTATCAGAGGAAAGTTTTATAAAAAACAATTTTACTTTTGTTGATCAATTAAAAATAAGAGGTTCTTATGGAGAAGTTGGTAATGATAGGGTAGGCGCTTTTCAATATTTGCAGGCATATTCATTTGGTGATAATTATGTATTTGGAGGAACTGATGTTGTTGGTATATATGCAAATGTTTTACCTAATCCCAATATAACTTGGGAAGTTGGGAAAAAAACGGATATAGGTCTTGAACTATCATTATGGAAAGGATTATTAGGGGTTGATTTAACATTATGGAAAGAAAAACGAACAAATATTCTTATAGCAAGAAATTTATCAATTGCTAATATTTATGGATTTCCTGGTTTGCCTGATGAAAATCTTGGAAAAGTTGATAATAAAGGATATGAATTAATTTTACATCATAAAAATTCTTTTGGTAAAGTTAATTATAATGTAGCTGGAAACATTGCATTTGCAAGAAGCAAAATAATATTTATGGATGAAACACCACCTGCCGAACCATATCAAGCTCAAACGGGTCATCCTGTTGGTTCAGCCCTGTATTACAAAACGGATGGTATTTTTAACACAAAAGAAGAACTTGATTCATATCCACATCATCCAAGTACACAGGTAGGGGATATCAAAATTATTGATGTGAATGGGGACGGGGAAATTAATGCAAAAGATATGATCAGAATTGATAAATCAAATATTCCTGAAATAGTTTTTGGATTGAATTTAGGAATGAGATACCAGAATTTGGATATTACAATATTTTTTCAGGGACAAACTAACGCAGTTATGGATGATAATGACATGACTTATGGTTTTGCAAGTTTAGGAAATGCTAATTTTACGAATGCATGTGTAGAACGTGCTAAAAATAGATGGACTAAAGATAATCCGAATGGCACAATGCCTAGAGCCGATGCTTTTCAACCTGGTTCTTCTGATTTCTTTTTATTCGATGCAACTTTTGTAAGACTCAAAAACCTTGAAATTGGTTATACATTGCCTAGAAATATAGTTTCAAAAGTAAAATTAGAAGATATAAGAATCTATATGAATGGATATAATCTATTGACATGGGCAAAAGAAATAAAATGGTGTGATCCAGAAACTAGAGGTGGTTATCTTTATTATCCACAACAGCGTATTTTTAATTTAGGTATTAATGTCAAATTTTAAAACTTAAAAGTCATGAAAAAACATATTTTTATAATTATATCATCTTTTTTGTGGATTTTTTTATCCTGTAGTGACGATATACTTAATATTGATCCTAAAGATCGCATTTCAGAAAATGCTGTCTGGAAAGATAAAAATTTAATAGAAGCATATTTGAATTCTCTTTACAATTGTATACCACACGGATTTAAAATACATATGCAATCAAAAGTAACAGATGAAGCTTTTTGTTCAATATCATGGGATGTAGGTTTAATACCTAAGGGAGCGATAGATCCAGATAATATATGGTGTGTTTCTGATGAATGGTGGAACGGAGGAGGTAATGTTTATTACTGGAATAGAGGCTGGAGATATATAAGAAAAATTAATATTTTTCTTGATAAGATTAATAATCTTGAAATAGAACTGGATAATAAACAAAGATTAATTGCAGAAGCGAGATTTTTAAGAGCTTATATCTACTTTGAGTTGATAAAGAGATTTGGAGGTTTACCGATATTAACTGATGTATATGGATTGGAAGATGCTTTAAATGAAAATGTTGACTTGACAAGAAAAACATTCGATGAATGTGTTCAATTTATTGAAAATGAATTGAATGAAGCTATGAAAGATTTACCTGATAAATATCCAGCAAATGATAAAAATTTTGGGAGAGCAACGGCAGATGCATGTAGAGCATTAAAATCCAGATTATTGTTATATGCAGCTTCTCCACTTTGGAATCCTAATCATAATAATGATAAATGGCGAAAAGCAGCAAATGCAGCAATAGAAATTATTAAAAAAGGAAATTATTCTCTATACCCAAATTATGCCAAATTGTTTAATCAGCCAAGTGGAACTCCTAACGATGAATTAATTTTTGCAAGAACGTTTTCATCATCTAATTGGCATTCTGCTCCAATGCATAATTTAGGTAGACGATATGGTGCATACGGCGGCTGGTGGGCTAGTAATGGTCCATCACAAAATTTGGTTGATGATTATGATATGATTAATGGAGAGCCTCCTTTTATCTGGCAAAATGGAGAAAAACTTATAAATCCGGCTTCAGGCTATGATACTAACCATCCGTATTTGAATCGAGATCCTCGCTTTTATGCTACTATAATATATGATAGTTCTGTGTTTCATGGTGATTTACACGAAATGTGGATATCTTCTGATGGCATTACGTGGGGTTATGATTCTTATAAACAAAGCAGTGATAATCCTCGTACGAGTTATATTTTAAGAAAATTTATGCCTGAAGATCAACCATTAAGTTGGCAAGAAAAATATACTCAACCATGGCCAATATTCCGTCTAGCAGAAATTTATCTAAATCTGGCTGAAGCAATGTTTGAATTAGGCAATGAAGATTCATGTCGATTATTTATCTCAAAAGTAAGACAAAGAGTTGGAATGCCTGAAATACCTTCTACTGTTAGTGGAGAAAATCTAAGAGCAAGATTATATAATGAAAGAAGAATTGAATTGGCATTTGAAGAACATAGATTCTGGGATGTAAGAAGGTGGAAAATTGCTATGGAAGTTGAAAACCGTCCTATTTATGGTATGGAAATTATTAAAGACGTAAATACAGGTATAAAAAAATATAGACCTATATTGTTGCTAGAGAGAAAATTTCATGAAAAGATGTATTTATTGCCTATTGAAAGAAGTGAGATTTTAAAAACAAAAGGTAAATTGACACAAACTACGGGTTGGAATTAAAAATATGAATTCTTTGAGAGAGAACCCATAAATTATTAATTGGGTTCTCTTTCTTCTTTTTTAATAATTAATTCTTTTAGTATAACTAATAAAAATCCAAAAAGATGAAAAATTCAACAATTTTTTTCGGTATTTTTCTGAGTATTTTTATAATTCAGAGTGTATACTCCTGGCAGGGTATGCCAATACGAGCATTGCGAGTAGATGGTCGCAATTTAAAAGATGCTAATGGGAATATTGTTGTCTTAAGAGGAGGATGGATGCAACCGTTAGATGCATATTTTAATGGTAATCGTTATACTAATCCTACTAATTGGACTGATCCAAATAATGTTGCTCCAATGTTAAATTTCTTAAAAGAAGCAGCTGATGTTATGAGTAATACAAGTCCAAGATATGGTAGAAACCATGGTTGGTACTGTACATTTGTTCGTATAAATACAGATATGATTGGAGGATGGTCTCATGACAGAGGTTTATATGATCAGAATCAGTTTAATGGATGGATTAATAATTTTCTGGTTCCATATGCTAACCATCTAAGATCAAGAGGTCTTTATTTAGTAATTTGTGCCACTGGGCCTATAAATACCCCAAATAATGGAACTCGTAATTGTGGACAAATTGAACAGCAGCGTTTACGTACTTTTTGGAAAACTGTTGCAAATGCAAATGGCATAAAAAATGCTGATAATGTTATGTTTGAATTGATGAATGAACCTGTAGAGATAGAATCATCACCTGGCAATGGTGACTGGGGTTTTGGGCAGGATAAGTATTTCTTAGCTTTTAGAAATTGGATTCAGCCAGTAATAGATGATATAAGGAGTACAGGTGCAAACAATATTATATGGGTTCCAACGCTTGAATGGCAGGGGTCTCCTTATCAGCATGCAAGATATCCTTTTTCGGGAACAAACTGCGGTATTGCAGCACATTATTATCCTGCATATGGTGGATGTTATGATGATAAGAATTGTCATAACAATTTATGGAATAATAATTATAAACCAGCAACAGATAGATGGCCAATGATTATAACGGAAAACTTCTGGTTTCCAGAAGACAATGGTTTATGTAAGGGGAGCACAAACAACTATGGCAATGTATTAAAGGCTAATATGGACGCAGCAGGAAATGTCTCATATGTGGTTGGTTTTCTTTCAGATCTTTTAACTGATTTGTCAAAAAGTTCACCTTCAAATTGTAATCTTAGCAGCAAACAGGGGGCTCAGGCAGCTTTTGAATGGTTTTATGGAGATAATATTAGTGGTGTTACAATTAGTAGTGGAACATATGCACTAAGGGCTCAACACAGTGGTAAAGCTGTTGATGTGGCAGGGGGAGGTACCTCAAATGGTACGAATATTCAACAATGGACTTATTCTTCGACAAATCGAAATCAACAGTTTCAAATTTCACATTTAGGTAATGGATGGCATAGAATAACACCTGTAATTGCAACGGGAAGATGTATAGATGTTTCTGGTATATCACAAAATGATGGTGCAAATATACATATATGGGATTGGTTGAATCAAGGTAATCAAAAATGGAAATTTGTGAGTACTGGAGATGGGTATTATTATATAATATCGCAACATAGTGGTAAATGTTTAGATGTAAGTGGAGTTTCAACTGCCGATGGTGCTAATATACATTTATGGACATGTCATGGTGGTGGAAATCAAAAGTTTTCTATTACACAATTGAAAAGCACGTTTAGTTCAATGTTAAAAAGTAATGAAGAATTTTCAATATATCCATCACCAGCAAGTCAGTACTTAACAATAAATATAAAATGTGAAGAGAATGAAATAATAAATGTAATGATTTATAATTCTGTAGGTGAATTAGTTTTAATTACTAATTTTAAAGGTACAGAAGGAATAATTGATTTAAGTAGAATACCTTCAGGATTTTATATTATAAAAGCAGATAAAAATGGAAAAACTTATTTGGGTAATTTTATAAAAAATTAATCAATATATGTTTTAAGAAAATATATTATCATCTCTGAATTTGTAATATTTTGTAATTATAAGAGTCTGGTAATAATAAAAAGATGCCAGACTCTTATTATGATTTATAGATTAGAAAATTTTTTATATTGATTTTAGTTTTTTAAAAAATAAAATAATTATGAAAAAAGTAGTACTTTTTATAAGTTTTTTAATTGTTTCCTTTATTTTATTAATGGAAAATGCATACTCGTGGCAAGGAATGAAAATTTCTCCATTACATGTGGATGGACGTTATCTTAAAGATACGAGTGGTAATGTTGTAAATCTGAAAGGAGGATGGATGCAACCAATAGAAGCATGGTTTAATGGAAATAGATATAAAAACCCTACGAATTGGACCGATCCAAATAGTGTTGCTCCAATGTTAAACTTCTTAAAAGAAGCAGCGGATGTTATGAGTGATACCTCTCCGAGGTATGGTACAAATCATGGATGGTATAACACTTTTGTTCGCATTAACACTGATATGATTGGCGGATGGACACATGAAAATGGATTGGTAGATACAAATCAGTTTAATGGATGGATTAATAATTTTCTGGTTCCATATGCTAACCATCTAAGATCAAGAGGTCTTTATTTAGTAATTTGTGCCACTGGGCCTATAAATACCCCAAATAATGGAACTCGTAATTGTGGACAAATTGAACAGCAGCGTTTACGTACTTTTTGGAAAACTGTTGCAAATGCAAATGGCATAAAAAATGCTGATAATGTTATGTTTGAATTGATGAATGAACCTGTAGAGATAGAATCATCACCTGGCAATGGTGACTGGGGTTTTGGGCAGGATAAGTATTTCTTAGCTTTTAGAAATTGGATTCAGCCAGTAATAGATGATATAAGGAGTACAGGTGCAAACAATATTATATGGGTTCCAACGCTTGAATGGCAGGGGTCTCCTTATCAGCATGCAAGATATCCTTTTTCGGGAACAAACTGCGGTATTGCAGCACATTATTATCCTGCATACGGTGGATGTTATGATAACAAAAATTGTCACAATAATTTATGGAATAACAATTATAAACCAGCAACAGATAGATGGCCAATGATTATAACAGAAAACTTCTGGTTTCCCGAAGATAATGGACTTTGTAGTGGTAGTACCATAAATTATGGAAATACTTTAAAAGCTAATATCGATGCAGCTGGGAATGTTTCTTATATGATAGGTTTTCTCTCTGACCTTTTAGTTGATTTAGTTACAAGTTCACCTACCAATTGTAATCTTAGTCTTAAGGAAGGTGCACTTGCTGCATTTTCATGGTGGCATGGTTATTATATTGGTTGTGAACCAACAACAATTATTCCATATATTCAGGTTAACGATGGAACATGGCAAAATAAATCAAATATTTCTATTTATAAAGGAGATAAAATAAAACTTGGGCCTCAGCCTGATATTTCAGGGATATGGAATTGGATTGGATGTGGAATTACTACAAATAATTTGCGTGAAGTGACTATTTATCCAGAAAATTCATGTAAAGCTACTGTTATGTTTACCAATACCTGTGGTGCTACAAGTATGCAGTCTTTTTCAATAAATATCAATTTGGTTATAGAAGAGGGAGAATATTCATTGATTGCAAAGCATAGTGGTAAGGCTATAACTGTGTATGGAGGCAATACTAACAATGGTACAAAATTAGAACAAAGGTCTTATTCTTCTTCAAATTTAAGTCAAAAGTTTAAAATAAGTCATTTGAGTGATGGATGGCATAAAATAGTTCCCCTAATTTCTAATGATAAGGCAATAGGAGTTTCAAATGGTTCAACAAATGATGGCGCTAATTTAAATATATGGACCTATCTTGCTACAAATTATCAACAATGGAAATTTGAAGATGCAGGTGAAGGATATTATAGAATTGTTGCTCGACATAGTGGAAAATGTGTTGATGTTAGTGGTGTTTCAACAGCCGATGGAGCTGATATAATACAATGGAGTTGTCATGGAGGAACAAATCAAATGTTTTTGCTTGAAAAACATAATAATACAGGTATTAAAGAAAAATTTTCTTCAAATTTTATAGTTTATCCTACAATAACAAATGAATTTATAAAAATTTCTCATGATGTATTAGATAATAATGCTATTGTAGAAATTTATAATGAACTTGGAATGCTTTGTATTTCATCAAAATTATCTGTTGATAATAATGTAATAAACGTCAGTAAATTGCCATCAGGGTTATATATCGTAAAAATTAGGTATGTAAATACTGTGTTAAAAGGTTATTTTATAAAGAAATAAAAGAAATAATAGATTAATGAAAAATTTGTTAAAATATTTTATATTTGAATAAATAAAAAAAAACGATAATTTATGAGTTATATGAAAAATAATATTGTTTTATGTTGTTGTTTAATTATTCCTTTTATACTACATTCACAGAGTTATGTTGTAAAAAGTCCAAATGGTAAAGTATCTGTTAATGTATGGTTGAACGATAAAGGAGAGCCTTTTTATAAAATATTTTATGAAGAAGAACAGGTGCTCAAAGATTCTAAATTAGGTTTGACTAGGAGTGATGGGAATTTTGCTTGTAATTTAATTTTAGATTCTGTGTCTAAAGAAATAAGGTTAAACGAAAAATATGTTCTTTTACATGGAAAAAAATCAATATGCGAATATAATGCTAATAAAATAGTATTTTATCTAAAAAATAAAGATTTAAAACCTATTAATATAATTTTTCAGGTATCTAACGATGGAGTTGCTTTTAGATATTATTTTCCTAATAAATCTTCCGAAAAGCTAAGGATATATAAAGAAGTTACTTCGTTTCATTTTGATATTTCTACGAAAGCATTTTTACAACCATGTCCCGATGCTCGTACAGGTTGGTGCTATACTCAACCTTCATATGAAGAGTATTATCAATTAGAAATTCCTGTTGGTACACCTGCTCCATTTCAGGCGGGATGGGTTATGCCAGCATTGTTTAATTATGGAAAATATTGGATAAGCATTACTGAAACAGCAGTAGATACAAATTATTGTGGATCACGCTTAAGTCAATTTTCTCCTAATGGAGAATATTCTATACAATTTCCACAACCTCAAGAATGCAGAAATGGGGAGCCATACTTGCCAGAATCATCATTGCCATGGTTTACACCTTGGAGAATATTAACTATATCTGATAATTTAGGTGGACTTATTGAATCGACATTAGGAACAGATGTTGCTGATCCTGCTCGTTACGATGTATCTAATTGGTTAAAACCAGGTATTGCTTCATGGAGTTGGGTAATTCTTAAAGATGATGCTACTGTTTTTGATGTGCAAAAAAAATTTATTGATTTTGCTGCTCAAATGAACTGGCAGTATTGTTTGATAGATGCATTGTGGGACAAGCAAATTGGTTATGATAAAATTAAAGAGCTTGTAGAATATGCTAAAACAAAAAATGTTAAAATTTTATTATGGTATAATTCTGCAGGAGATTGGAATACAACAACTTTGACACCCAAAGATAAATTGCTTACAAAAGAATCTCGAAGAGCAGAATTTAGAAAATTAAAAGATATGGGAGTTGCAGGTGTGAAGGTTGACTTTTTTGGTGGTGATGGTCAATCAATGATGAAATATTACATAGATATATTAAAAGATGCAGCAGAATTTAATCTTGCAGTAAATTTCCATGGCTGTACATATCCAAGGGGTTGGCATAGAACATATCCAAATCTTGTAAGTATGGAAGCCATAAGAGGTGAAGAGTATGTAACTTTTGGGCAATATTTTGCTGATAATCAACCATGGCATTGTACTGTAATTCCATTTACCAGAAATCTTTTTGATCCAATGGATTTCACACCTGTAAATTTTTCAGGTATACCTAATATACAAAGAAAAACTACTGGTGGATTTGAAATAGCTCTTTCTGTTTTGTTTACTTCGGGTATACAACATATTGCTGAGACTCCAGATGGTATGATGGCACAAGATGAATTTATTAAAGAATTTATGCGTACTGTACCCGTTGTATGGGATGATATTAAATTTATAGATGGATATCCAGGTAAATTTATTGTTCTTGCAAGAAAAAAAGGAAATGTATGGTATATTGCTGGCATAAATGGCGAAAATATTGAAAGAACTATTGAAATTAATCCTTCATTTGTTGGTAGTAAAGTCGATGGGTTTATAATTACTGATTCAGAAGATGGAAAAAAATTTATAAAACAAAATATAAAATTTAATAAACCACTTAAAATTAAAATGTTACCTTATGGTGGTTTTGTTATAAAAACATCTAAATAAAATATATGAATTATGATAAATAAAAAAAGTTTTTTGGTCTTTGTTTTAATTATAGCAGTATTTTTTGAATTGAGATCTCAAAATTTTCACCGTACAAATTATGGCGTAAAGACAAAAGCTAGGAATATTGAGATTGAAATACAGTTTTTTAATCATTCAACTGTAAGAATAATCAAATGGCCATCAAATACAACTTTTAATAAAAATAGTTTGTCAGTAATAAGTACACCACGATCAATCGATTTTGTTTGTAAGCCAGAAGAAAATAATTTAGTTTTAAAAAGTAAGAATATTCAAGTTTGTATAAACTTAAAAACAGGTGATATTTCATTTTATGATAATAACAATAACTTACTATTAAAAGAGAAAGAAAATAGTGTTAGTTTTATCGGGTTTTCAGATGTAAATAGAAAAACATATAGTGTTTCACAATCTTTTATACTGGATAAAGATGAAACCATATATGGTTTAGGACAGCAGCAGGAAGGTAGAATGGTACAGCGAAATTTGAAGCTAAAAATGATTCAAGGTAATACAGACGATTATATTCCATTTTTTTTGTCGGTGAAAGGATATGGTCTTTTCTGGGATAATTATTCTCCTACTATTTTCACTGACTCACCTGCTGAAACAAAATTTTCATCAGAAGTTGGTGATTGTATTGATTATTATTTTATGTATGGCAGAAATGCTGATGGTGTCATAGCAGAAATGCGAAATTTAACGGGTGATGTTCCAATGTTTCCATTATGGGCTTTTGGATATTGGCAAAGTAAAGAAAGATACAAAACACAGGATGAAATTGTTGGAGTTGTAAAAAAATATCGTGAATTAAGAGTTCCTCTTGATGGTATTATACAAGATTGGCAATACTGGGGTAATAATTATTTGTGGAATGCAATGGAATTCTTAAATGTAGATTTTTATGATCCTAAAAAAATGATTGATGACATACATAAATTAAATGCTCATATAATTATATCAATATGGAATTCATTCGGTCCACATACCAAACAATATAAAGAACTTAAAGAAATTGATGCTCTTCTGGATTTTATTACATGGCCAGAATCGGGTGTTGAAAAATGGCCGCCACGACTTGATTACCCTTCGTATGTGCGTGTATATGATGCTTATAATCCTGAAGCTCGTTCAATTTATTGGAAATATTTGAAAAATGGTTTGCTGTCGTTTGGAATAGATGGTTGGTGGATAGATTCTTCTGAGCCCGATCATTTACAATTTAAGGATGAAGATTTAAATAATATGACTTATCTCGGTTCATTCAGAAGTGTTCGGAATGCATATCCTTTAATGACTGTTGGAGGGGTTTATACTCATCAAAGAAAAGAATTTTCGGATAAGAGGGTTTTTATACTTACTCGTTCGGCTTTTGCAGGTCAACAACGTTATGGCTCTGTTGTATGGTCTGGTGATGTGGTAGCTTCGTGGAAAGCTTTACGAAACCAAATATCAGCTGGACTTAATTTTTCATTATGTGGAATACCTTACTGGAACTCAGACATAGGTGGGTTTTTTCTATGGAATTTTCCTCGTAAACTCGAAGATCCTGAATATCGTGAATTATATGTACGATGGATACAATTCGGTGCTTTTTGCCCAATGATGCGTTCTCATGGTACCGATGCTCCTCGTGAGATTTATCAATTTGGTAAAAAAGGTGAACCAGTTTATGATGCTATTGAAAGATCTATCAAATTACGATATCTTTTAATTCCTTATATTTATTCTACAGCATGGGATGTTACTGCTAATAAATCAACCATGATGCGTGCTCTTGTAATGGATTTTTCTAATGATAAAAATGTTCTTGATATTAATGATCAATATATGTTTGGAAAATCTTTGCTTGTATGTCCTGTAACTGAACAAATGTATACAAAAAGTGGCAATGAAGATTACTCTGATATTAAAAAGAAAGAACTTTATCTTCCATTGGGCACGATATGGTATGATTTCTGGACAGGCGAAAAGTTGCAAGGAGGACAAGTAATTAAAAAAGAAACTCCATTAGATATAATACCATTATTTGTTAAAGCAGGTTCAATAATTCCAATAGGTCCAGAAGTACAATATGCAAGTGAAAAACCTTGGGATACTTTAGAAATAAGAATTTATGAAGGAGCAGATGGCGAGTTTACTTTGTATGAAGATGAAGGAGATAATTATAATTACGAAAAAGGTATTTATTCTACAATAACTTTTAAATGGAATGATAAATCAAAAGTTTTGACAATAAGTGATAGAAAAGGCAATTTCCCTGGTATGATAATTCAAAGACGATTTAATATACTTAAGGTGTCTAATAATAATGGATATGGAGATAAAAGATCAAAAATCTATAAATCTATTGAATATAAAGGTAAAAAACTTATTGTGAAATTTGAATAAAAAGTTTTACGTCATGAAAAGCTTGATTAATATAATTTTAACATTGTTTTTTTTACACACTGGTTTTGCTCAAAATAAAATACCGCCACAAAAGCCTATTATTCAAACAAAATTTACTGCCGATCCAGCACCAATGGTATATAACGACACAGTTTTTTTATATACCGGTCATGATGAAGATGATGCATGGGGATTTAAAATGTTAAATTGGTTGCTTTTTACTTCAACAGATATGGTAAACTGGACAGAACACGGTGTTGTTGCTTCATTAAAAGATTTTAAATGGGCAAGACAGGATAATGGAGCATGGGCAGCACAATGCATTGAACGTAATGGTAAGTTTTATTTGTATTGTCCTTTACATGGTGGAGGTATAGGTGTACTTGTTGCCGATTCTCCATATGGACCATTTAAAGATCCATTAGGCAGAAGGCTTTTTGAAACTGATCATATATGGAATGATATTGATCCTTCTCCTTTTATAGATGATGATGGACAGGCATATTTATTCTGGGGAAATCCAGATCTATATTATGTTAAACTTAATGAAGATATGATTTCAATTAATGGTGATATTAAAAAAGTGGAAACCAAACCTTTTAATTATCAGGAGGGACCGTGGGTATGGAAAAAAGATGGTTATTATTATCTTGCTTATGCCTCAACATGTTGTCCCGAAGGAATAGGATATGCTATGAGTAAATCAATACATGGTCCATGGGAATATAAGGGCATGATAATGAAAGCTACTGAAAAAACCAGAGGCAATCATCCTGGTATTATACAATATAAAGGACGATGGTATTGTTTTGGTCATAGTTATGATTTGTTGAAAAAAACTACTGCAAGGTTTTATGAACGTCGATCTGTTGATTTAGATGAGATTCATTATAATCCTGATGGTACTATTAAAACACTTGAATACTGGTCGATAGAAGGACCAGAACAATTGCAATCACTTAATCCTTATAAAAGAGTTGAAGCTGAAACTATGGCATGGAGTGAAGGATTGAAAACAATGTTTGAAACTGAATGGGAGGGAGATTTTGAATGGGCAAAAGGGAAAAAAATTGCCGATAGATTGTTTGTTACTTCTATTAACAATGGTGATTATTTTATGGTAAAAGGTGTTGATTTTCAAGAAGGACCAAGTAGTATTGAAGTAAATATATCTTCACTTTTTGGTGGTAAAATTGAAGTGCGCATTGACAGATTGGATGGTCCTGTGATTTCAACAATTAATGTAGAACCACAAGGAGAAGGTGGAAAATGGAAAAGTATTTTATCTCCTGTAAAAAAAGTTAAAGGTGTTCATGATTTATATTTCGTTTTTAAAGGAGAAAAAGATTTATTTTTATTTGATTGGTGGCAATTTCATAAGTAAAAATTTTATATTAAATTATTAAAATAATATTTGCTATGAAGTTATATAGTATTTTTCTCAAAAAAATATTTTTATTTTTGATTTTTATAAATATATTTTATATCGGTAATTCGCAAAATCCAATTATCCAAACAAACTATACTGCCGATCCCGCACCAATGGTATACAATGATACTTTATATCTCTATACATCGCATGATGAAGATAGTACAATAAGTAATTTTTTTACGATGTTCGATTGGCGTTGTTATTCTACTACTGATATGGTAAATTGGACTGATCATGGAACAGTTGCATCGTTAAAAAGTTTTAAATGGATCAATAAAACTAATGGGGCTTGGGCTCCGCAGTGTATTGCTCGTAATGGAAAATTTTATCTTTATGTACCTATTCATGGCGAAGGTATTGCAGTATTGGTGTCTGTTTCACCAACGGGACCTTTTATTGATCCATTGGGTAAACGATTGATTGAAAGTGACCATTTATGGCATGATATAGATCCGACAGTTTTTATTGATGATAATGGGCAAGCGTATTTGTTCTGGGGAAATCCAAAATTATATTATGTGAAATTAAATGAAGATATGATTTCATATGATAAAACTATAGGCAAAAATGGGATTGTTTCTATAGAAATGAGTGGTGAAGCTTTTGGAATAAAAGAAATAAAAGATGGTAAGGTTATTACTCATTATACTGAAGGGCCATGGTTATATAAAAGAAATAATATTTATTACTTAATTTATGCAGCTTCAGGTATTCCTGAAAATATAGCATATTCAACATCATCATCAATTGAAGGTCCATGGATTTTTAGAGGTTTTGTAATGGAAAGATCACCGCAATTAGCATTTACCAATCATCCTGCAATTATCGATTATAAGGGTAAAACCTATTTCTTTTATCATAATCAGGATTTACCTGGTGGTGGTGGGTTCAAAAGATCGGTATGTGTTGAAGAATTTGAATTTAATCCAGACGGCACTATACCTTTAATTAAACCAACTAAAGAAGGAATTAAAAATGGACATGAAAATTTAAATCCATTTAAGAAAGTTGAAGCAGAAACTATGGCCTGGAGTTTTGGCATAAAAACTTTTGGAAATAGACATTCAGGTGTTTATGTGACAAAAATTGAAAACAACGATTATTTAAAGGTCAGAAACGTTGATTTTTCTAATGGTGCTAAATATATATTTGTTTCGGCAGCATCAGCTTCAAATGGAGGAAATATTGAAGTTCGTCTTAATAATCCTGATGGAGAAATTTTAGGTATTGTGAATATTAAAAATACTGGTGGATGTCAGATTTGGAAGACGTTTTCTGCAAAGTTGAAAAAAATACAAGGAATACATGATGTTTGTTTTGTTTTTAAAGGAGGAGAAGGTGAATTATTTAATTTTGATTGGTGGTATTTCAAATAAAAAAAATTTAATTAATTATGAAAAAAATAGTTTTTAGCTTATTAATTTTTATTTCATCAATATATGCACAAAAAATTGAAAATGTAGTTTTTTCAAGTGAAAAAATAGAACTAAAATCTTCAGAAGGAGTTTTTTACATTATTCCTATTGCCGATAATGCTGTTAGAATAAAATTTCAAAAAGAAGATAAAGTTCAGTTACCTGAGTATATTCTCACAAATTTGAATAAAGCTCCAAAATTTACAGTTAAAGAAAAAAACAATGAAATTCAAATAAAGTGCAAGAGAATTAATATACTTATTAATAAGCAAACAGGAGCAATTGTATTTAAAGATAATAATGGAAACATCTTTTTACAGGAAAAAGAAAATTCAAGAAAAATAAAATCAAATAATATTGATGAAGAAAAATGCTATATTATTGAACAAAGTTTTTTAACTTCTAAAGATGAATTTATTTTTGGATTAGGACAATTTCAAGATAAACATTATAATATTAAAGATGTTACACGTCGATTAATACAGGTTAATTCCCAGATATCATTGCCCTTTATTTTTTCAAGTAAAGGTTATGGCTTGATATGGCATCAATATGGATTAACAGATTATAATCCTGCCGACAATCATGTCGATCTTTTTTTACAAGGAAAACTTACACATTCTGATCAGATAGCTGAAGTTACTACTACTGCAGGTACACGTAAAATATTTCAAAATCAATCGCTTTATACAGGTAAATTTACTGTTCCCGAAGATGGAGAATATGTTATATTCCTCGATTTAGGTGATATGGGCAATAGGCATTTTGTTGCAATTGATGGAGAAATTTTAATAGATCAATCGAATTTCTGGTTACCACCATCAGTCAGTGGTTTTGTTAAATTAAAAGCAGGAGAACATTATGTACAGGTAATTTGCAAAGCTGATAACAAACCAATGTTATCATGGAGACATGTTAATGATTTTATAACATTTCGTTCTCCTCATGCTTTAGGACTTGATTATATTGTTATTTATGGACCTCAAGCTGATAGTGTTATATCAACCTTTCATCGTCATAGTGGTAATGTGCCAATGTTACCATTATGGGCTTATGGATTTTGGCAATGTCGTGAACGTTATACTTCAGCAAAACATTTAATTGAAACTGTTAATGAATTTCGTAATAGGAGGTTACCATTAGATGTTATTGTTCAGGATTGGCAATATTGGGGAGATAATGGTTGGGGAGTACCTCAATTTGATGAAAAACATTACCCTAATCCGTCAGGTTTCATTAAAAATTTACACGATTTAAATGCTCATTTTTGCATTTCTATATGGTCAAATCCTGATTTGAATTCTGCTTTAGGGAAAAAGTTACTCGAAAAAAATTTATATATTCCTGGAACAAAATGGCTTGATTATTTTAATCCTGAAACACAAAAAGAATACTGGAAAGTACTTAAAGAAAATATGTTTGATCATGGTGTTGATTCGTGGTGGATGGATGCTGTTGAGCCTGAAAATGATGCTTTAAAAGGTACAAAAACCTTTTTGGGAAAAGGTGAATTTTATCGTATTGTTTATCCTTTAATGGTTAGTAAATCTGTTTATGAAGGACAAAGAAATACAACTGATAGAAAACGAGTATGTATCCTTACGCGTTCTGCTTATCTGGGTCAACAACGATATGGTATTATTAATTGGTCAGGTGATATTAATTCAGATTGGGATGCTTTTTGCAGACAAATAGTTGCTGGTCTTAATTATACAATAACAGGTATGCCTTATTGGACAACTGATATTGGTGGTTTTTTTCGTCCTGGTCAATCACAATATTTTGATCAAAATTATCATGAAATACTTATCAGATGGTTTCAATGGGGAGCTTTTAATCCTATCTTTCGTGTTCATGGTTATCAAAGTGAAACTGAACCTTGGAAATATGGTGTTGTCGTAGAAGAGAATATCAAAAAGATATTGAATTTAAGATATTGTTTATTGCCATATATATATTCAATGGCTTGGCAAGTGTCGAAAAATGGTATTATGATGATGCGTCCAATGGTTATGGACTTTTATTATGATAGAAAATCTTTGGAGAACCCTTATTTATTTATGTTTGGAAAATCAATATTAGTTGTACCTGTAACAGAACCTGGAATAAAATATAAAGATATTTATTTGCCATCGTCAACTATCTGGTACGATTTTTGGACAGGCGAGAAGTTGCAAGGAGGACAAGTAATTAAAAAAGAAACTCCATTAGATATAATACCATTGTTTGTTAAGGCAGGTTCAATAATTCCAATAGGTCCAAGAGTACAATATGCAAGTGAAAAACCTTGGGATACTTTAGAAATAAGAATTTATGAAGGAGCAGATGGCGAGTTTACTTTGTATGAAGATGAAGGAGATAATTATAATTACGAAAAAGGTATTTATTCTACAATAACTTTTAAATGGAATGATAAATCAAAAGTTTTGACAATAAGTGATAGAAAAGGTAATTTCCCAGGAATGATAAACAACAGAGTCTTTAATGTTATTCTTGTATCTAAAGGGCTTGGAGTAGGTTATGAATGGTCAAATAATAATTTTACTGTAAAATATAATGGTAAGATGAAAGAAATTAAAATTAAATATTAATAATAATAACAAACAAAAACAATTAAAACTATGAAAATCAGATTTTTATTTATTGTTGTTGTGTTATGTTTTAACATAATAGTACTTGCACAAGATAATAATGTTTTAAAAGGAGTAATTCTTGAAGATTTTAAGCCATCTATATTAAATCAACCAGGACAAGAATATCCTCAAGTAAATTCTCAGGGGTATGCTCGTTTTCGTATTATTGCTCCCGATGCAAAAAGTGTTAAGGTAACTCTGGGTGGTCGCGAAGGTACAATACTCACAAAAACGGAAGATGGGGCATGGTATGGAACTACAAGCGAACCACTTGACGAAGGTTTCCATTATTATCATTTGATTATTGATGGTGGCATTTTTAATGATCCTGGCACATATACTTTTTATGGTTCATGCAGACTTGAAAGTGGTATTGAAGTCCCAGCTTTTGATCAGGATTTCTATGCTTTAAAAGATGTGCCTCATGGACGTATACAACAGGTTTTATTCTCTTCAAAGAGTACAAATTCTATAAGAAGAGCTTTTGTTTATACTCCGCCTGATTATGATAAAAATTATAAAAAAAGATATCCTGTTCTATATCTTCAACATGGTTGGGGAGAAGACGAAACTGCATGGCCAAATCAAGGACGTGTAAATCTTATAATGGATAATTTAATAGCTGAAGGAAAAATTAAACCTTTTATAATAGTTATGACTTATGGAATGACAAATGAAGTTAAATTTGGTGAACTTAGAAAGTTTGATATCAAACCTTTTCAAACAGTATTGATTGATGAATTAATACCATATATTGATAATAATTTTAGGACTATTGCTAACCAAAAATACCGTGCAATGGCTGGTCTTTCCATGGGAAGTATGGAAACAAAAATGATAACTTTATCAAACATTGATAAATTTTCGTATATTGGTCTTTTTAGTGGAGCTTCTATATCTATTGATGATGTTAACAAAATACCAGATTTTAAAAATAAAATAAAATTAGTTTTTGTTAGTTATGGAAGTAAAGAGATTGATTGGATGATTCAAAGAGGTAGAGAATTTACAGGTGGAGATCCTCGAGAAAATGTAGAAGCTCTTAAAAAAGCTGGTATTAATTGTGTTTTTTACATTTCTCCTAACACAGCACATGAATTTTTAACATGGCGTCGTAGCTTGCGAGAATTTGCATTATTATTATTCAAAAATTAATCTTTAAAATTATATTGAATTATGAAAACTATTGTTGTTTTTGTATTTTGTTTTATTACAATTTTCATAAGAGGACAACAATTTACTTTTCAGGATCCTTATTTAAACCATGAATTACGTATCAACGATTTAATATCGCAATTAACACTTGACGAAAAAATTTCTTTGATGTACGACCAATCTGAAGCAATACCCCGACTAGGTATTAAAAAATTCAATTGGTGGAGTGAAGCACTACATGGTTTTGCAAATAATGATAGTGTAACCGTTTTTCCTCAACCAATAGGCATGGCAGCATCTTTTAATGATAATCTTGTATATCAAATATTTTGTGCTGTTTCAGATGAAGTTCGTGCTAAATATCATGAACACTTGCGTAGAGGTGGAGAAAACAAAAGATTTTTGAGTTTGTCAGTATGGACTCCAAACATAAATATTTTTCGTGATCCTAGATGGGGACGTGGACAGGAAACATATGGTGAAGATCCATATTTAATGTCGCGTATGGGTGTTGCTGTGGTAAAAGGTTTACAGGGCCCTGATACTTCAAAATATTTGAAGCTTTTGGCTTGTGCAAAACATTACGCAGTACATTCAGGACCTGAATGGAAACGACATGAAATAAATTTGAATAATGTTGATCCTCGTGATTTATATGAAACTTATCTTCCTGCTTTTAAATCACTTGTTAAAGAAGCTAATGTGCGACAGGTTATGTGTGCATATCATCGATTAGACGATGAGCCATGTTGTGGCAATAGGCGTTTATTGCAGAGGATTTTACGTGATGAATGGGGTTATAAACATATTGTTGTGTCTGATTGTGGTGCTGTAAGTGATTTTTTCACAAGTCATAAGGTATCATCAACACCTACTCACGCTGCTTCTAAAGCATTGCTTGCAGGTACTGATATAGAATGTATTTGGGAAGATTATTATTATAAGAATTTGTCAGAAGCAGTTAAACGTGATTTGATAAAAGAAGAAGATATAAACGTAAGTCTAAAAAGAATTTTAAAGGGAAGAATGGAGTTGGGAGAGATGGATCCTGATTCATTAGTCCCTTGGACAAAAATACCTTATTCTATAATAAATTGCGAAAAACACAAAAATCTTGCATATGAAATGGCACGTCAGTCAATTGTATTACTCCAGAATAAAAATAATATTTTGCCATTAAATAAAAAGACAATAAAAAAAATAGCTGTTATCGGGCCAAATGCAAATGATGAAGAAATGATGTGGGGTAATTATAATGGAATTCCAATTGAAACTATTACTATACTTGAAGGCATCCTATCAAAAGTTGCTAAAGAAAAAGTTTTTTACGACAAAGCCTGTGATCTGGTGGAAGATAAAGTAATACTTAGTTATATAGAAAAGTGTCAGATAGATGGCAAAAAAGGATTTAAAGCAACTTACTGGAATAATACAGATTTTGCCGGTGATCCTGTATTTATAAACTATATTTCAGAACCTTTTAATTTGATTGTGGATGGTAATAAATCTTTTGCTCCTGGTGTTAATACCGAAAATTTCTCAGCAATATATAAAACCGAATTTATTGCAGAAAAAGATGAAGAATTGGCTTTTAGATATGGTTCTACTGGTTATTTTGAAGTTTTTATAAATGATGAATCAGTAATCAAAACCATAAACTGGCGTACTTTACCTTCAAAAAAATATTACAAAGTTGAAGCAGGCAAAAAATATAAAATCGAGATCCATTATAAGCAAATGTATAACTGGCGAGCAAATATTGACTTTGTCTTTGGTAAAGATGTTGATGTTGATTATGCTGATTTAATAAATAAGTTAAAAGATATTGATGTGGTAATTTTTGTTGGTGGTTTGTCGGGCAGATTAGAAGGAGAAGAGATGCCTGTTTTTTATCCAGGGTTTAAAGGAGGTGATAGAACACATATTGAATTGCCTGCTGTTCAACGAAATTTGCTAAAAGCTTTAAAACAGGCAGGTAAAAAAGTTATTTTTGTTAACTGCTCAGGTTCGGCCATTGCTTTGTTACCAGAAACTCAGACCTGTGAAGCTATTGTTCAGGCCTGGTACCCAGGAGAAATGGGCGGCCTTGCTGTTGCTGATGTCTTGTTTGGTGATTATAATCCTTCAGGGAAATTGCCTATTACATTTTATAAGAGTTCTGAACAATTGCCAGATTTTGAAAGTTATTCAATGAAAGGTCGGACTTATAGATTCATGAAAGATGCTTTATTTCCTTTTGGCTTTGGCTTGAGTTATACAACTTTTAAAATTGGTGAAGCAAAAGTAAGCACTACATTGTTAAAAGAAAATGAATCATTGCAACTTACTATTCCTATATCGAATATTGGTAAAAAAGATGGAGCTGAAGTTTTACAAGTTTATGTTCATAAAGTTAATGATGTAGATGGACCAATAAAAACACTTAGAGGATTTCAAAGAGCTGATATACCTGCTAAAAAAACTAAAAATGTAATTATTACTCTTCCTTATACAGCTTTTGAGTTTTATGATAGAAAAACTGGAAAAATGAGTGTTCAACCCGGTGAATATGAAGTGTATTATGGTAATAGTTCTGATGATAAAGATTTAAAAGTTATAAAAATTAAAATTGAATAATATAAGCCAATATGAAAATGTTTAAATTACTGGTATTTTGTTTTTTTATAATATTTTCTTTTAGCTTAAAATCGCAAGAATTGTATGTTGGTGCTAATTATCATCCTCATGATGATAAAAATATAAAGAAAATAAAACGTGATATTAAATTAATGAAAGAAGCGGGTTTTAAGGTTGTTAGAATGGGACATTTAGCATGGGATAGTTATGAACCTGAGGATGGTAAATTTGACTTTGAATGGTTTGATACAGTTATGAATCTTATGAATGAAGCAGGTATAAAAGTAATTCTTGATATTGCTATTCGTCCTGCGCCAATATGGTTGCATCATAAGTACCCTTCGATTAATATTACTGATGAAAAGGGCAATGTTTTATATCCTAATCATCGTTATATGGAAGATATTGGCGATCCTATTTATCAGAAATATGCCTTACGATTTACTGATACAATTACTAAACGTTATGGAAAACATCCAGCACTTTTAGCTTTTGGAATTGATAATGAACCTGGTGATGGACTTATTTCATATTCTGAAAATGCACGACAACGCTTTATCGAATGGCTGAAGAAAAAGTACTTGACTGTTGATAGTCTTAATAAAGCATGGGCAACACAACGTTGGTCTCGTCGTATCAATAATTTTGAAGAAATTGGTTTTCCAATAGCTACACACCTTACCGATGTACCTGAAAGAATGCTTGACTTTAGACGTTTTGTGTCGGATGAAATTAATAATTTACTTTTTAAAGTAATAGAAAAGGTAAATACTAATGCTCCTAATGCTTTGATCACAACTAATGCATGGTATTATAGTCATATGAAATATTTTGATTATTCACCATTAGCTTATTCAGGCAAAATTACACGACATGGGGCAGGTTTTTATCCTGGACCTTCTTTATTAACTAATTGGGGAGTGATGAATGCTTCTTTTGGGATTTCTCGAATCCAATTTGAAAGTACAAATCCGTTTTGGTGTGTTGAGTTTACCACTATGACTGCAGTTCCAAATTCTATTAGAAAATCAGCATATGCATCTTTAATGTATGGTAATCAGATGGTATGTGGTTGGACTTGGCAAAGTATGCATGCTGGTGAAGAACAATATTTACAGGGAATGATAGATTGGGACGAAGTGCCAAATCGCAAATATTATGAATATAAAAAATTAGCCAGTGAATTTAAAAAAATTGAAAAATATTTTCCTTATATACCAAAACCAGAAATAGCTCTTGCCTTTTCTTTTTCTTCGCAAATTGCAAGTAAATACTTTCCTGAACAACACGAAAATCAACTTCAAGCCTGCTGGGATTTGTTTTATTATCGTAATATGGATGTACGCATTGTTGATATATCTTATAGTTCATTAGAGTATAAATTGCTTATTATTCCTGGCCTGGCTGTGATGGATCAGACAATTGCTAATAAAATTAGAGATTTTGTGAAAAATGGCGGAACGGTTATAATGACAACTAATTCAGCAATAGTTGATATGTATGGCCAGGTGTTTAGAACTACACGCCCAGGGTTACTTAATGATGTTTTTGGAATTAGACTTGGAGGGTTCGAAGAAACTGAAGTGATGAACGAAATATCACGTAAATTGTTTAGAGGTAAAAAAATTGAATTAAAATATAAAGATAAAACATTAATTACAGAATCCTCAAGGTTTGATATTATTGAACCACAAGGAGCTAAGGTATTAGGATTGTTAACAAGTTTGGATAAAGATTATCCAATCATAACTATTAATAATTACGGAAAAGGTAAAGCTATTTATGTTGGACTACCAGCAAAAGTTGATATACTTAATCATCTTATAGATGATCTTATTAATGAACTTTCTATTAAAAAGGGTCCTGATGTGCCAGAAGGAATTATGGCTCGTCAAATAGACCGTAATCATTTTTTATATCTTAATGTTACTGATAAACCCAAAAAGATAATTTTAAAAGGAAGGTCACGAAGTTTATTGTATGATAAAGATTACTATAATGAGTTTGTTATTTATCCTTATGAACCCGATTTTGTTGAAATTAAATAAAAAAATTTAAGCTATGATTATAAAAATAAAATTTTTAATAAAGACTTTTATAATTATTGTGTTTTTTATAAATGTAGCAACTTCTTTTGGTCAAAGAACTATTAATGTTGATTTTAATAATGTAAAAGGTAATTTTAATAAAATGTTTAAAGTGTGTGTGGGTGCTGGTAGGGCTAATGAAGGTTTAAGAGCCGACTGGCAACAACAACTGGCTTATGTAAAGAAGGAATGTGATTTTAAATATATTCGTATGCATGGTCTGTTATGTGATGACATGGGTGTATATATTGAAGATAGAAATGGTAATCCGCAATTCAACTTTCAATACATTGATGTTTTATACGATTTTATTCTTAGTATAGGAATGAAACCATTTGTTGAATTGAGTTTTATGCCCGGTGCACTGGCAAGTGGTAGTCAAACTATTTTCTGGTGGCGAGGAAATGTCACGCCCCCAAAAGATTATGATAAATGGGCAGAGCTTATTCGCCAATTGACAATTCACTTTACCGAACGCTATGGTGCCGACGAAGTTAAAACCTGGTATTTTGAGGTATGGAATGAACCCAATCTTAATCCCTGGTTTTGGACAGGTACAATGGAAGAATATTTTAAACTTTATAAGTATACAGCAAAAGCTATTAAAAGTGTTAATAAAGATTATAAAGTAGGAGGTCCTGCCACCGCAGGGGCTGCATGGGAAGTCGAATTAATAAATTTTTGTAAAGAAAATAATGTTCCAATAGATTTTATAAGTACACATTCATATGGCGTTCGACAGGGTTATCTGGATGAATATGGTAATACAGGAACAATTCTTGATAAAGATCCGAACAGTGTTAGTAGAGATATATGGAATTCACGAAAAGAAATTGATAATTCATGCATGCCTCATCTAGAACTACACTATACCGAATGGAGCTCTTCATATACTCCTTCCGACCCAATCCATGATAGCTATCACCAGGCAGCTTATATTCTTCAAAAAGTAAAACAAACTGGAAATGCAGCAAATTCTATGTCATATTGGGTATTTACAGATATTTTTGAAGAAGCTGGCCCTCGTTTTACACCATTTCACGGTGGTTTTGGTCTGTTAAATTATCAAGGTATTAATAAACCTGCTTTTTATGCATATAAGTTTTTAAATCAGCTTGGAGATATCGAATTGCAATGTGAAGATTCTTTATCTTTTGTATGTAAAGATAATAATGGTAATATTCAATTGTTGATATGGGATTATACCTATACTCTTCCCGATTCTATTAATAATCAAGATTATTATATTCGTGACTTACCTGCCAAAGATAAAGGTATTTTAACTATTAATATATCAAATATTCCTAAAGGAAAGTATACATCAACAATTTATAAAGTTGGTTATCGTTGTAACGATCCATATACAACATATATCGATCTTGGAAGACCCCATCAGTTAACCAGACAACAGGTCGAACTTATTAAGAATATTAACAATGGAGCACCATTGTCAAAAGAAATTGTTAAAGTCTCATCAAACCACAAATTTATACTTAATCTACCAATTCGCGAAAACGATGTATACTTGATAAAACTTGAAAAATATAATAATAATTAAGTGACTATATCAGGTTTATGTTATTGCTAACGATTAATAATTAACTTTTTATAAATAAATAAAAATTATTTTTAACTTTATTGTGAAAAATATAAACTGAATTATTTGTATGAATATTTCAAAAAAATTTTTATTATTGTTGATTTTGTTTGTTTTTCTAATTAAAATATCATATAACCAGGATGTTACAATAAATATTGATGTTAATCAAAACAAGAAAATTGTATCACCATATTTGTATGGTGCCAATAATTTGTTCGATAAGCCTGCTCAGTTTTATAAAGATGTGGGGCTTAAAATTATGCGCACTAATTGTGGAAATAATGCCACCAAATACAATTGGCGAAAAAAAATAACAAGTCATCCTGATTGGTACAATAATGTTTATAAATTTGATTGGGATCAATTGTCTCTAAAAATTTCACAGAATTTACCAGAAGTTCAAGTTATGTGGGCTTTTCAATTGCTTGGTAGAGTTGCATCGACCAATGCATATAATTTTAATGACTGGGAATACAATAAATCGCAATGGTGGGAAGGTGTTCATCAAAATCTTGCTGGTGGTGGAGTTATTAATCCTGATGGTGGTAGTAAAGCCTTAGTTGAAGGTGATGTAACTCTGTATACTCAAGAATGGCCTTCAGATTCAACTGTTGAAATTTTGAATCATTGGTTTGGTCAGGGAGGTTTAGGATTGAATAAGTATCAATTTCTTTACTGGAATATGGATAATGAACCTGATATATGGCATGGAACCCATGATGATGTTATGAAAAATGGTTTATTGCCGGCAAACGAATTTATGACCAAATATTTTGAGGTTGCAAAAAAGGCTCGTGCCATATTCCCCGAGATTAAATTATGTGGACCTGTGGTAACCAATGAATGGCAATGGTATAAATGGGGTGATGAAAAACTTTATATAAATGGAAGGTATTATTGCTGGCTTGAATATTTTATTAAACGTTGTGCCGATGAAGAAAAAGCTACGGGTATTCGTGTTCTTGATGTTGTTGATTTACATAGTTATTTAAGCGATGATATTTTGCAGATGCATAGAGTTTATTACGATGTAAATTATGCTTTCCCGGGTGCAAATGGTGTTAAAACAATAAATGGAGGATGGGACAATTCAATTAATAAAGAATATATATTTAAAAGGATAGAAGATTGGTTAAATAAACATTATGGTACAGGACATGGTATTAAGATCGGACTAAGTGAATGGAGCCCTGGTACCAACGATCCGAATAAAGCAGCAGTAATTTATGCTTCACATTTAGGTGTTTTTGCAAATAATGGTGTTGAATATTTTATACCATGGACATGGGTCCCTGGAATGTGGGAAGTAATGCATTTGTTCAGTCGTTATGCAAAAAAATATAGTGTATATTCCACATCAACACTCGAAAATATTGTATCGGCCTATACTACAATCGATGAAAATAATGATTCTATAACAGTTATAATAGTTAATAGGGATGAAAATTTGAATAGAAATGTAATTGTTAATATCAATGGTACTAATATTGCTAATGGCGACTATACAACTTTACAGATTTCTTCATTGCCTTCAACAGAAACATTTAAATCCCATACCAATAATGCTTTGAAAAAAAGTAGTGTGTCTTTAAATTCTAATGTTTTTACAATATCTGTTCCTCCTCTTTCTATTACAGCAGTACTTCTTAAATCAATGACTTCTGCAAATAAAAATTTATTGCTAAGAAATGAAATTAAATTATACCCCAATCCTTCTAATGCTTATTTAACAATTGATTTTTTGTCAGATAAAAAATATAATATTATAGATATTGAAATTTTTAATTCTGATGGAAAATTGATATTAACAACTCAACATTCGGGAAATGAATCAAAAAAACTTGATTTATCTTTCTTGTCTAAAGGATTTTATTTGTTGAAAATAAAAACTGACGATGAAGTATTTATAAGAAAAATTTCAATTCAATAATTTTAAAAGAAGTATAATAATTTTGAGTTTTTAGAATTTTAATATAAAGAAAAACAGATTTTTAGGTTATTTTTTTAAAATTAAAAATTTTAATTTAACTGTTGGTCTTATTAAACAAATAAAAAATTTCATACTATGAAAAAATTTTTTAAATATTTTTTAAATGTTTTATCAATAATTACTGTTATAAATTTTAATATTAAATCTCAAAAAGCTGTCAATCCCATAATTTTTGCAGATGTGCCCGACATGTCGATTATTCGAGTAGGTGATGTTTTTTATATGAGTAGTACTACAATGCATATGAATCCAGGTGTACCGGTTATGAAGTCGAATGATTTAGTAAACTGGAAAATAGTTTCATATGCTTATGATATCCTGGAAGATATTGATGCAACTAATTTAAAAAACGGAAAAACCGATTATGGACGAGGTTCCTGGGCTAGTTGTTTGAGGTATCATGATGGCAAATATTATTTGAGCACATTTTCTCATACAACAGGAAAAACATACATTTTTATTACCGATGATATAGAAAAGGGCAAATGGGAAAGGAAATCTTTCTCTCCTGCCTTACATGATCATACTATCTTTTTTGATGACGACGGAAAAATTTATATTATATGGGGTGCAGGAAAATTAAATATTGCCGAACTTAAAGATGATTTAAGCGGTTTGAAAGAAGGTTCAGAAAGAGTTTTGATAGAAAATGCTAGTTCTCCTGCTGGCGAAAATATTATGTTGCCTGCAGAAGGTTCACAATTGTTCAAAGTTAATGGAATGTATTATTTATTTAATATTACCTGGCCTCGTGGTGGAATGCGAACAGTGTTGGTTCATCGTGCAAACAACATTAATGGTCCGTGGGAAGGTCGAGTTGCATTGCAAGACAGAGGTATTGCTCAAGGTGGTATTGTTGATATGCCTGATGGTCGCTGGTTTGCATACTTGTTTCGTGATTACGGTGCTGTAGGACGAATACCTTATCTTGTACCAGTATTCTGGCATAATGGATGGCCAATTTTGGGAAAAAACGGTAAAGTCCCCGATACTCTTGATTTGCCATTTAATAAAGGAATTATTCCTGGAATAGTTTCATCAGATGATTTTAAAAGAAAAAAGAATGAACCTGATTTGCCATTGGTTTGGCAATGGAATCATAATCCAATTAATAAATATTGGTCAATAAATGTAAGAAAAGGTTATTTAAGACTTATAACATCACATATTACTGATAATTTTGAATTTGCTCGTAATACACTAACACAAAGAACATATGGACCAGCATGTGAAGGTTCTGTAAAAATTGATGTATCGAATATGAAAGAAGGTGATTTTGCTGGGCTGGCATTATTACAAAAAAATTATGGATTGATAGGTATTAAGTATGAAAATGGTATTAAGAAAATTGTAATGGTAAATGCACAAAAAGATAATCAACCCGAAGAAGTTCAAAGTGTGCCATTGAATAAAAATATTGTATATCTTAAAGTAGTTTGTGATTTTGAGAATCTATCTGACACTGCAACATTTTTTTATAGTTTAAATGGTAAAAACTGGATACGTTTAGGTAATATCTTAAAAATGCGTTATAACCTTGCTCATTTTATGGGTTATAGATTTGCACTGTTCAATTATGCTACAAAACAATTGGGAGGTTACGTTGATTTCGACTGGTTTAGAACCAATTATTATAATAAAAACAAATAATTAAAAAATAATTAAAATAAAAAATTAAATGCTCATCATTTTTTGATGAGCATTTTTTTATAAAATTCAAAAAATCTAAAAATTTGATTTTTTATTAGTTTATAAGCTTTTAGTATTTAACAATTTTTATTTTTGTTGTGTTTTGTTCCTTGGTATCTTTTATTTCTAATATATATAATCCGGCAGGATAATCTTCCATGTTTATTATTATATGATTTGATTTTTGAATTTCTATAATCTTAATAATTTTTCCAGAAATATCTTTTAAATATACTTTAACAGAATTGTTGAAAAGATTGTTTTCAATATTAATAAAATTATTTGTCGGATTTGGGTATATTTTAAAAATTTCTTTTAAACTATTTTCTGAAATTTTTGAAACAACTACAATAAAGCAATCTGATGTGTCGACACATCCATTTTGAGTAATTTGTACTGCATATGTACCATCAATAGTAGGTTTGAAAGTTTGATTAATTTCTCCCTGAATTGGGGTAAAATTGTTTTTACAATCGAGCCATTGGTAAATAGCATTGGATGCTTCAGCCGTTAAAATATCATTATTTTGAATAACATTTTTATTTACTGTAATTATATTTAAATTTGTTGTAATAATACTGTCACAACCATAAAAATTTGTAATTGTATCGTTATAAGTACCAGATTTAGACCATATATACTTTCCACTTGGTGATATGTAAGATTTACAGGAAGAAATATTTAATGTAAAATATGAATGGCCACCAATTTTAATAGGTATTACAATTGTACTATCTTTGTTTGTTGAGGTATCTTTTGCAGACAATGTAATATTATAAATACCTGGTAAATAAGTATGTTGAGGGTTAATTTCATTACTTGTATGCCCATCTCCAAAATCCCATTGGAAAATATGTGCATCGATACTGTTATTTTTAAATTTAATTACCGATGAATCGCAATAAAAATCTGTTGTATAAGTAAATAAGGGTAATGGGAGGGACAATTTTTCTATTGTATCTGTTATGACTGTGCTCCACATACCTGACAAATCTTTGAATTGGAAATGTATCGTATGCTTACCTTTCCAAATTCTTGTTAAATCTATATCGGTTGATAAATTTAAAATTGATGTTGGTTGCGAAAGTATAATTTCTTTACTATTGTCAATATTATTATCAAACCAGTATTTGTAACCACAAATTTGGTTGGTTGTTAAATTGTTTGGAGGTATTTTGTAAAAGAACTGGCTTATTGGTGAACTCCACAAGCCTTTATCATCTTTAAAACGTATATTAAAGATATTTAATCCATCGTTCAAATATTTCAAGTTAATAAGTTCGTTGATATTAACAATTTGCTGAGGAGAAGATTGAATAGTTGTAGCTTGATTAAAGTTGTTGTTAATCCAGTATTGATAAGCTGTTATATTGCTTGGAGTAAATGATGTAGAAGGTAATTTAAAAAAGAACTGGCTTATTGGTGAACTCCACAAGCCTTTATCATCTTTAAAACGTATATTAAAGATATTTAATCCATCGTTCAAATATTTCAAGTTAATAAGTTCGTTGATATTAACAATTTGCTGGGGAGAAGATTGAATAGTTGTAGCTTGATTAAAGTTGTTGTTAATCCAGTATTGATAAGCTGTTATATTGCTTGGGGTAAATGATGTAGAAGGTAATTTAAAAAAGAACTGGCTTATTGGTGAACTCCACAAGCCTTTATCATCTTTAAAACGTATATGAAAGATATTTAATCCATCGTTCAAATATTTCAAGTTAATAAGTTCGTTGATATTAACAATTTGCTGAGGAGAAGATTGAATAGTTGTAGCTTGATTAAAGTTGTTGTTAATCCAGTATTGATAAGCTGTTATATTGCTTGGGGTAAATGATGTAGAAGGTAATTTAAAAAAGAACTGGCTTATTGGTGAACTACACAAGCCATTGTTGTCTAAAATCCTAAGGTTTATTGTATTTATTCCATTTGGTATATCTGTTGTTTGAATATTTAAATTCAGATCAATAACTTGAGAAGGAGATATAGTTATTGATTTTTTTAAACTAAAATCATTATTAAACCAGTATTCAATTTTGGTTAAATTATTTTGTGAAAAAGATAAAATATTATTAATTGCTAAAAATATAAGAAAAATGGACTTTTTCATTTTTATATTAATTATTTTGGGCACTAACTTTAATCTGAATATTTAAATTGCCATCAGAATCAGTTTTAGGAGCAATGTTTTTATAGATAATATGGGGATTTATAGGTAACATACCATCTTTAAAAGGTCCGTAATAACCACCATAAATACCTACCTCTGTTCCATCTGTACCAATATATACCGATGGATTTTTTAAATGGTAATTATGTGAATAATTAAATTGGTCACCACTTTGATTAATAAATAAATCATTCATCGGAACATTTAAATAATTTCCAGAATTATTATTTGAACCAAAATTGGGTGAATTTATAAAGATATTGTTATTGAATTGATTATTATTACAATTATAAAAATGTTCAACAATTTTATTATGTATATTATTAATTATTAAACAATTATTTAGGCCAATGTAATTAGTATAACCATAAATATGCAAAATGTTTAAGAAAATATTGTTCATTATTGACGAATTATAAAAATTTCTGACACTATAATGTATTATATTGTTGGCTATTGTAGAATTTAATGTGTTATCGCCAAAAATGGAATATAGAATATTTTCTTTAATTAAAACATATTTTGATGGATTACTTCTATTTCCCCCAAAATAAATATCTCCATTAATATAATTTCTGTAAATAGTAACATTATTTGCACTTATATTCCAGCCAATAGTTATATTTCCATTTATATACAAACCACTAATTACAACTGAATCGGCATTTTCACCTAGACTAAGTTCTCCTGTAATTATGCTTATGCCTGTAGCATTGGTTGAATCGGGATGATGTCCTGTACCAAAAATGATTAATTGTTTTTTATTTATATTCACAGGACTAAAATATCCACCTGATAGATAGATAGTATCTCCAGGTTGGGCTGCATTATAAGCATCTATAAAGGCATTTGCACTTGATGCAAATACTCTCATGGTACCTTTGCTTTGAAGAATAGCCGTATTTTGGGCTATTGAAATCTTAAATATTAATATATACAAAAGAAACAATAACATGAAAAACTTTTGGTGTTTCATAAAACAAAACTTTTTTAATTTATGCAAATATAATATAAAAAAATTTTTTATAATTTTTGGATAAATAATAAAATTTTTTGCATAAAACAATAATATATTAATTTCATAGAAAATGTGTTTTAATATGACGAATATTTTTTGAAATTAAAGATTAAAATTTATAAATTGAGAAAAAATATAATTTATGAAAACAAAGACAATTAAATTTTTAAAATTAAACCTAAAAATTTACATTTTGTTGGTCTTTCAAATAGTATGTATTAATTCACTTTCAGGGGCTAAGTTAAGACTAAATAATATGGATTATTTTGAAGATAAAGGTGTTAATGTGTTAGTTTTCAGTAATCAGTATACTGGATTCTTTTTTGATGAAAAAACAGCTGGTATTGAGATCATTCACCATGGTATTAGAACTGCTACAAATGGTTGTATAAGATTGCAGAATACACCCGAACAATGGGATCTTGTACCTGAAATTGTTGAACGAAAGGTTGATAAAGAAAATAATACAATAGAAGTCTTATTGAAATTTCAGATGTATAATTTTTTATCAAAAATTATTGTTAAACCATATAATGAAGGTATATTAATAAGTGTATTTCTTGATGATCCTATACCTGAATTTCTTGAAGGTAAAGCTGGTTTAAATATCGAATTTTTACCGTCAGCTTATTTTGAAAAAACTTATTATGTAGATGGAAAACCCGGTATATTTCCTTTATATCCTTATAGTGCTTCAAAAGTTTTTCCAATAAAAGAAAAAGTACCTCAATTTGGGGGACATTCTACTTTTGATGATCGTGGACGAGGTGAATTTGTTGTATCCGAGCCAATAGCAAAAGGAAAAAAAATAGTTCTTGCACCTGAAGATCCTGAAAGATTAATTAAAATTTCGTCTGATAATGATTTGATGTTGTTTGATGGACGAATAGTTGCACAGAATGGTTGGTTTGTTGTTCGCAGTTTATTGCCTGCAAAGAAAACTGGAAAAGTTGTTGAGTGGTATATAGAAATAAACAATATACCTGATTGGGTACGTCAACCTATAATTGGTTTTTCACAGGTAGGTTATCATCCTAATCAAGACAAAATTGCTATAATAGAGATAGATCCTTATGATAAACCATTGAATGAAGCTTCAATTTTTAGAATTACAGAAGATGGAAAAAAAGAAAAAGTTTATACTGGTAATTTAATAGAATGGGGAAAGTACATGAGATATAATTATTTAAGGTTCGATTTTTCAGAAATTAAAGATGTTGGTTTATATGTAATCCAATATGGGGATCAATTTACCAATGCATTTCCTATCGATTACAGTGTATATAAAAATATCTGGCATCCAACTTTAAGTGTATTTTTCCCAGTGCAGATGGATCATATGAAAGTTAACGAAGCTTATCGTGTTTGGCATGGTGTTCCGTATCTTGATGATGCTCTTCAAGCTCCTACAAATCATATACATTTTGATTTGTATAATATGGGAACATTTACCGACACCAAATATAAGCCTTTCGAAAGAATACCTGGTTTGGCAATAGGAGGGTGGTTTGATGCTGGTGATTTTGATATAGAAACTCGTTCACATAATGCCGTTATATCGAGTTTTGTTGAGACATGGGAGAAATTTAAGATTGAATATGATCAAACATATATTTCTCAGTCAGAAAGATACGTAGATATTCATCGACCAGATGGAAAACCCGATATATTACAACAAATTGAACATGGTGTACTGAATCTTGTAGCACAAGTTAAATATGTTGGTCATCCAGTAAGAGGTATAATAGTTCCCAATTTACATCAATATCATCATCTTGGAGATGCATCAACAATAACAGATAACTTACCTTATAATCCCTATTTAAAACCTTATGAAACAGACGGAAAATCAAGTGGTACACTTGATGATAGATGGGTTTTTACAAATCGTAATATAGGGCTTGATTATCAAACAATAGCATCACTAGCTTCTGCATCTAGAGCCTTAAAAAATTTTAATGACACATTGTCTGAACAATGTATATATTATGCTTTGAAATTGTGGAAAGAAAACGAAAAAAAGAAAATAGACGATGATACAGTGAATATATTTAGAGGTAATATATCTTCACTAAAACTAAAAGCCTCTTTAGAGTTGTTTTTAGCTACTAAAGAAAAAGTTTATAAAGATTATTTTGATAAAAATATCTGGGAATTACTTGAAAAAAATTTACATGCTAATATTTTAACAGCTTTACAGGCATTTCCTTTTATGGATATTAAATATAAAAGTAAATTACGACATTATGTAAGTAAATGGAAAGATAACAATGACAAACTTTTAAAAGATAATCCTTATGGAGTACCAATTATGTCAAGAGGATGGGGCGGTAATGCATTTGTTGTAAATTGGGCAATTATAAATTATTATGCAACAAAATATTATCCCGATTTAATTAGTAAAGAATATACATTAAGAGGGTTAAATTATATTCTGGGTTGTCATCCTTATTCAAACCTATCGTTTGTTTCTGCTGTTGGTGTTAAATCAAAAAAAATAGCTTATGGCAATAATAGAGCTGATTTTAGTTTTATAGCTGGAGGTGTTGTTCCTGGGTTATTATTGCTAAAACCTGATTTTCTTGAAAATAAGGAGGATTGGCCGTTTTTATGGGGTGAAAATGAATATACAATTAGCCTAGGTGCTTCATATGTATTTCTTGCTTTGGCTGCCCATGATTTGCTTGAAAATTAATTTTTTAATGTTTTAAATTAAAAAGTTGATTATGGATAAATATGGTTGGTTAATTTTATTATTATTTTATCTGTCAAAAGTTGTTTTCTCACAAAATCCTATTATACGTGATCAGTTTACTGCAGATCCCTCGGCACGTGTTTTTAAGAACAGGGTGTATGTATATCCTTCTCATGATATTCGTGCACCTGAAGGAAAAGGATTGCGAAAGGATTGGTTTTGTATGGAAGATTATCACGTTTTTTCATCAAATGATCTTGTAAATTGGATTGATCATGGGATAATATTAACTCAATATCAGGTTCCTTGGGTCGATACTACCTCATTTAGTATGTGGGCTCCTGATTGTGTTGAACATAATGGGAAGTACTACTTTTATTTTCCTGCTATAAGTAATGAAAAAGACAGTTTGAGTGGTAGAAAATTATTCAGAATAGGTGTTGCAATCGCTGATTCTCCCGAAGGACCTTTTGTGCCACAACCAGAACCTATTAAAGGTATTGTAGGAATTGATCCTTGTGTCTTTATTGATAAAGATGGACAGGCATATATATACTGGTCATTGGGCAATATTTTTGTTGCCAAATTGAAAGAAAATATGATTGAAATTGAATCTGAACCACTGATTATAGAAAATTTGCCTGAAAAGGGATTGAAAGAAGGTCCATGGGTGTTTGAACGTAATGGCATTTATTACCTGACTTTTCCTCATGTTGCAAATAAAATAGAAAGACTTGAATATGCTATGGGACGACATCCTATGGGTCCTTTTAAAATGGCAGGAGTTATTATGGATGAATCGCCAATAAATTGCTGGACTAATCATCATTCTATTGTTGAATATAAAGGTCAATGGTATTTATTTTATCATCAAAATTATCTTTCACCACATTTTGATAAAAATAGATCTGTTTGCATTGATAGTCTTTTTTTTAATGATGATGGCACAATTCGTAAAGTTGTTCCAACATTCAGAGGTGTAGGTATTAATAAAGCTACAGATGTTATTAATATTGATAGATATTCGTTTATAAGTCTTCAAGGTGTGTCAATTGATTTTATAGACTCTACAGATACTTTTAAGGGATGGAAATTAATAATGAATAAGAAAAATAGTTGGGTACAATACAATAATATTGATTTTGGAAATAAAAAGCTAAGCTCGCTTCAATTGAAAATTTTATCGAATGACAGAAATATTTTAATTGTTAAATATGATAACTCCAATGGACCATTAATTGCAAAAATTAAAATTCCTAAAACAAAAAATTGGAGTGTTATAACATCAGATATAAAAAATTATAAACCAGGAATTCATAATATTTATATTGAACTAAAAAAAGATAAAGATTTAGAAATTGATTGGATAAAATTTCAATAATATAGCCTTATGAAAAGTAAATTAATAATAATTTTATTGTTTTTATCAGTTAGTAGTTTTTCGCAAACAAAAAAGAAAAATCTCAAAAATTATTTTTGTTATACAAATCCTATAACTCGTGATTCTGCTTTTTCTATGAGAGATTATTTTATTATAAAAGTTGGTGACAAATGGTATTGTACAGGTACTTCTCATCCAGTATGGACAGGATATAATCCTGGAGTAAGGTTACTTGAATCAGATGATTTGATTAATTGGAAACATCATTCGTGGATTATTGATGCTTCGAAATTACCGCTCGATTGTCCTTATAATGGTAGATTCTGGGCTCCCGAAATTCATTTTATAAAAAATAAGTACTGGTTAATTGTAAATAGTGGTAAAATCACGCCTGATGATCCATCGGGAATGAAAACACATAGTATATGGTTATTTTCGTCAGATAAGATTATAGGACCCTATAAACTTGTAAATGGTCCTCTTACACAACAATACAATAATGATGCTACACTTTTTGAAGACGACGATGGTAGAACATATTTATATTGTAGTGGTAATGGACTATTTCAGGCCGAAATAGATTTAGAAAAAGGAACATTGATTACTCCACTTGAAAAAATTCTGGATAAAAGAAGTCCAGGTAATCCCGATTGGATGATTGGTGGCATCGAAGCTCCTTATGTAGTTAAAAAAGATGGTATATATTTTATGTTTTTTTCATCATGGACTCGAGGTTATGAAGTCGGACTCTTGAAATCAAAATCTCCTTTAGGGCCATGGGAATTTGCTATACGTGAACCAATTTTTGGTGCAAGAAAAAAACATTTTAGGCCAGAATTAGCAAAAGCAGGTGGATATGATCATCTGAAATTTGAAGATAGTGAAGATCCTTATTGTGAAGCTGGTCATATTGCTATTTTTGAAGGCCCCGATGGTAAAACATGGATATCATGTCACTATACTATTTGTAATGACTTATCAGATTCAGCAAATGTTGCTCCTGATGCATGGAAAAAATTATTACCACAAATGGGTATTGAACCTCTGCATTATAAAAATGGAATGTTTTATATTAATGGTCCGACATGGACTGAACAATGCATAAAAATAAAATAATAATTGGTATGAAAACTTTGAATTTATTAATTATCGGAATATGTTTACTTAAATTGTCTGCATATACCCGTGAAAAGGGTGACGGAAATATCAAAAAAAATAATCCTAATAGATTTGTCCCTTCATTTGAGTCTCTTGAAAATGTTAATCCTGTACCCGAATGGTTTAAAGATGCTAAATTTGGTATTTATTTTCACTGGGGGGCTTATTCAGTACCTGCATTTTCGAACGAATGGTATCCCCGAAATATGTATATTGAAGGCTCTATAGAAAACAAACATCATAAAGAAAAGTATGGTGATATTAATGAGTGGCCATATCATTATTTTATCATTGGTGCGAAAGATAAACAGGGTAATTTTGTACAGTTTGCACCTAAATTAAAATCTGAAGGTGGAAATTTTGATCCTGATGAATGGGCTCAGCTTTTTTTTGATGCAGGTGCAAGATTTGCAGGTCCTGTTGCCGAACATCATGATGGATTTTCTTTGTGGGCAAGTGAAGTTAATCCCTGGAATGCTAAAGATATGGGTCCAAAACTAGACCTCGTTGGTTTATTGACTGAGGCTATTCGTAATAAAGGATTGAAAGTTATTCTTTCTATGCATCATGCTTACAACATTACTGGATATTATGATTATGTACCACAAACTGATGATACTCTTTTGCAAAAGTTATATGGTCAATTAGGAAAAGAAAAAAATGAAAAGTTGTGGCTGGCAAAGCACAAAGAAATAATTGATAAATACGATCCTGATATTGTTTATCAAGATTTTAATTTACATCGAATTTCTCAACCGATACTTCTTGAGTTTTTATCTTATTATTACAATAAAGCTATTGAACGAAACAAAGAAGTTGTTGCTACTTTTAAGGATGGTTTAAATAAAAAATGTGCAGTACTCGATTATGAACGTGGTGGGCCTACCGATTTAACTGATTATTACTGGCTTTCAGATGATGCTGTTAGCGCCTCAAGTTGGTGTTATACCGAGGGACTTCAATATTACTCAGATAAGCAATTAATACATTCTCTTATTGATAAAGTAAGTAAAAATGGTAATTTACTCTTAAATATTTCTCCAAAGGCCGATGGTACAATACCTCAGGAGCAAAGGGAGATTCTTTTGTCAATTGGAAAATGGCTTAAAAAGTATGGCGAAGCTATTTATTATACACGTGCATGGGATTGGTATGGTGAGGGACCTACAAGAATGGGGGCAGATCATGGTGTTTTTATTGCGCCCGAAGTTGGCACAGCAAAAGATATACGATATACACGTACGAAAGATAATAAAATATTGTATGCTATAATGCTTGGCTGGGAAAAAGGAGAAAAAGAAATTAAACTCTCTTTGCTTGGTAGTGATCGAATTGATTTAACAGGTTTGAAAAAAATTGAATTTATCAATGGTGAAACAAGTAATTATGAACTCTTATGTTATCAACAACAAAAAGATGGATTGCTAATAAAATTGCCAGAAAAATATTTCGAAGAGCCTGCCTATGTGATTAAAATGACTTTTGATGAAAAGATTCCACAACTCAATAATTATGCTGAAATTAATACCTCAATATTTTATTTGTTATTGCCCGATAAAACACAAGGTAGTTTGGTTGTTGGTGAAAAACTGGTACTTACAAAAAATATAACATTACCTGAAAATCAATGGAAATTCGAACATTTTGGTAAAGGAATTTATAAAATTGTAAATCGTAAAAACATCAAACTCTCATTGGGTTGCGATTTAAGTGGTAATAATTTAATATTATCGCCATTTAAAAATCTAGATAATCAATTATGGAAAATTGACAAATCGTATAATGGTTTATTGAAAATCAGTAATAAAAAATTTTCTGACAAGGTTTTAACGCTTAATGGTGAAGCTATCGAAGGTAATAAAGTTGTTTTAGACAAAATTGAATCGAATTATAATTTCGGCTGGATAGCTAAAGAAGTATGTGAAAAGAAACAACAATCTTATAAGAATCATGTAATTCCTGGTATTATTGAAGCAGAAGATTTTGATATTGGATGTCCGGGGTTTAGTTATTTTGATAAAAATGATAAAAATGAAGGAGGACAATATCGTATTAACGAAGGTGTTGATATAGAAAAATGTTCTGCTGGCGGTTATAATGTTGGATGGATTAGTAAAGGTGAATGGTTATCCTATACAGTTAATGTAAAAAGAAAAGGATTTTATAATGTTAAATTTTATGTTGCATCTTCATTTGGTGGTGGAAAGTTTCATCTGGAATGTGATGGTAACGATATTACAGGTATTATAGAAGTACCAGATACAAAAGGATTTCAGAATTGGGTAATGATTTCGAGTAAAGTTAAACTTGAAAAAGGTACTCATATAATTAAGTTTGTTGCTGATGGTGATTATTTTAATATCGATAAAATGATTTTTGAAGAAATAAAATGAAAAAATTAATATTTAAATATGAAAAAGATTTTATTTATAATTCTTTTATTTTTAATATTTATTCAAAAACAATATACACAAATTTCACAGAAGCATCGTGTCATTATACTTACTGATATTGGTGCTGATCCTGATGATACTCAATCATTAGTTCGTTTGTTGTTGTATTCCAATGTAATTGATATCAAGGGAATAATAGCAACAACATCATGCTGGCAAAAAACACGTGTTGCACCTGAGTTAATTACAAGGGTTATAGATGCATATAATAAGGTGCAACCCAACCTATTAAAACATGAAGAAGGATTTCCAAGTGCTCAAAAGCTTTTAGATTTAGTTAAAAAAGGTATTCCAAAATATGGTATGGAGGGTGTTGGTGACGGAAAAGATTCTGAAGGTTCTGAATGGATAATTAAGGTTTTAGAAGAAAACGATGAACGTCCATTATGGATTTGTGTATGGGGAGGTGCCAATACACTTGCACAGGCATTATATAAAATCAAAAAAACAAAACCCGAAAAAGAGGCTAAAAGACTAATAGCAAAACTCAGGGTTTATACTATATCTGATCAGGATGATAGCGGGATCTGGATTAGAAATAATTTTACTGATCTGTTTTATATTGTTAGTCCAGGCGATGACTATGGAAGTGCAACATGGAGTGCGATAAATACTTTTGTAAAAGGAATAAATAACGAAACGATAAGTAATAACTGGATATCACAAAATATTCAGCAGGGTCATGGACCCCTTGGTGCAGTATATCCAGACGTAGCCTACGGAATGGAAGGCGATACCCCATCATTTTTGTCGTTAATACCGAACGGACTTAATGAACCTGAACACCCTGATTGGGGAGGCTGGGGTGGACGCTATGAATTATATATCCCAGATTTCAAAAACATAAAAAAAGGAAATTCGGGAGTACCTATTGAACCTGAGACAAGAAAAATTTGGACCAATGCAGTTGATACCTATACTCCTTATGTTTTTAATGAGTATGGGAGAACTGTTAGAATAGATACTATAACATTTAAAGATAATAAAGTTACATTGTGGCGATGGAGAGATGATTTTCAAAATGATTTCGCTGCACGTATGGATTGGTGTATTAAAAAATACGAAGAAGCAAATCATCCTCCTGTACCCATTTTAACTCACCCCGAAGAAATTACAGTAAAATCAGGACAAGGCTTTGCTCTTGATGCAAGTGCTTCTTATGATCCCGATGGAGACAATCTCAGTTTTCTTTGGTTTCATTATCCTGAAGCAGGAACTTATAAAAAATTGATTAATATTAATTCGGCCGAAAATATAAGTAGTGTATGGGTAATTGCTCCAGTGGTTGATAAAAAAGAAACGGTTCATTTTATTTTAAAGGTTACTGATAAGGGTAATCCACCCCTTACAAGGTACAAAAGAATTATTGTGAATATTCAACCAAAATAGAAAAATTTCAAAAGATATGCATTTTTTAAATAAAATACTTTTTTGTATAGATTAATTGTGAATTATAATATTAAGTTTTAACAGATAGTTTTAGAACTAAAAAATATAATATATGAAATTATTTTGTTCTGTTTTTCTTTTTCTTTTTATTTTAGAAGCATTATGTTCGAACAATATTGCCGAAAATACTTTTGTTTCCACTACAAAAGCTAAAGATTATTTTGCTGTGAGTTCTCCAACAGAGAGAGCTTCACTGTTAATTAACTCTTCTGATTTCCCTGGCGTTGTCAGAGCTTTCAGAGATTTACAGGAAGATATTATGAAAGTAACAGGGCGAAGGCCTGAAATTTACTATGATAGAGTATTTCCGGCAAAAAATGTTATTATTGCTGGTACCTTAGGCAAAAGTGAATTAATTGACAAGCTGGTTGCCAAAAAAATGATTAATCCTGCAGAACTAATCGGCAAATGGGAAAAATTTATCATTAAAACAGTAAAAAAACCTTTTCCTGGTATCGATAATGCATTGATTATTGCTGGTAGTGACAAACGTGGTACTATATATGGAATATACGAACTTTCGGAACAAATTGGTGTTTCGCCCTGGTATTATTGGGCCGATGTGCCAGTTAAGGAAAAAGAAAGTATATATATAAAACCAGGCACTTATACCGATGGCGAACCTGCTGTAAAATACCGGGGTATCTTTATCAACGACGAATCGCCTGCTTTCAGAAACTGGGCAAAGGAAAAATTTGGAGGTATTAACCACAAATGTTACGAAACTATTTTTGAACTTCTTTTGCGACTCAAAGCCAATTATTTATGGCCAGCTATGTGGCTCCCCACCATGTTTAATGTGGATGATCCATTGAACCCGCAGAAGGCTGATGAGTATGGTATTGTAATGGGCACAAGTCATCATGAACCTATGATGCGCGCACATAATGAGTGGCATATTTTTAATGGTGGTGCATGGGATTATAGAACCAATAAAGAAAAGCTACAAGAATTCTGGCGTGGTGGTATTAAGCGTATGGGAACTTATGAAAGTATTGTAACCATTGGTATGCGTGGCGATGGTGATGAACCCATGACAGAAGAGACAGCCGTTGACCTTTTAAAGACTATTATACGTGACCAGCGCAAAATTATTGAAGAAGTTACAGGAAAACCAGCCCATGAAACACCACAGGTTTGGGCTATTTATAAAGAAGTGCAGGATTATTATGAAAAAGGTATGAGAGTTGATGATGACATCACCATTTTATTTGCTGACGACAACTGGGGAAACATTCGATATCTTCCAAAGAAAGAAGACCTTAGTCATCCAGGAGGTTATGGAATGTATTACCATTTCGATTATGTAGGAGCACCAGTGTCTTACCGTTGGCTGAATGTAACTCAAATCGAACGTGTGTGGGAACAAATGAAACTCACTTACGAACATGGAGTAAATAAAATTTGGATTGTTAATGTTGGAGATATCAAGCCCATGGAATTTCCTATCAGCTTTTTTTTCGATTATGCTTGGAATCCCAATGCAATACAAGCTAAGGATTTACCAAACTATTATAAAAACTGGGTAAAACGACAATTTGGAGATTTTTATACAGAAGAAATTGCTGATCTTTTGGCTCTTTACACAAAATACAATGCAAGAAGAACACCTGAAATGCTAACGCCAGAAACCTATAGTATTGAGAATTACCGTGAGGCCGATAGAGTTGTTGAGGAATATCAACACCTACTTGAAAAGAGTACTAAAATATATGAACAACTACCCGAAAACTATAAATCGGCGTTTTATCAACTTGTTCATTCACCTATCGAGATGAGCTGTAACCTACTCGAGATGTATGTAGCTACTGGAAAAAACAAACTTTATGCTCATCAAGGTAGGGCTTCGGCAAATATTTACGCCGAAAAAGTGAAAGAATTGTTTTTGAAAGACGCAGAATTGACCCGTAAATTCCACGAAGAATTGGAAGGTGGCAAATGGAACCATATGATGTCGCAAACGCATATAGGCTATACTAGCTGGAATCATCCGCGTGTCAATGTAATGCCACCTATTTCATATATCCATCCCAAGAACTCACCTAAGTTGGGGTTTTCAGTTGAATATGGCACCCCACCAGCGTGGGGCGGACATAGTGTTGAAGGCGATCCACTTTTCAGTCAAAGCTTTGCTCATTATTTTGACCCGATTAATCAGCAAAGTTACTATATCGATATTTTTAATATGGGTAAAGGAATCTTAAATTACTCAATTGAAACTAAGAACAATTGGATAAAACTGTCGAAAAATCAAGGAAGTATCCAGTACGATGAACGAGTATTTGTCAGTATTGATTGGGACAAGGCACCAAAAGTAGATACTATAGGAGAGATACAGTTAACGGGAGAAGGAAAAAACTATTCCGTGAAAGTACCTATTCGTCGTAATCTGCCGAAAGCAATAGGTTTTACCGAGAACAATGGTGTGGTATCGATCGAGGCAGCAAATTTTACCAAAAAAATTGATTCAAAAAGTTGTTATGTGACAATTGTACCTAACCTTGGTCGAACACATTCGTCGATCATTGCTGAGCCGGTAAATGCCCCAAGTCAGATACCAGGTAAAGGAGCGCCAATGGTTGAATATGAATTTACAATTTTTGATGCTGGCGAAATAACTGTAGAAACTTACGTTTCACCAACCCAGGATTTCAAAAAACAGGGAGGTTTAAAATATGCCATTTCGATTAATGATGAAGAACCTCAGATTATTAACATAAACGAAGGCGAAATAGTACCTGATTATAAATATGCTGAATGGTGGATGAAATCTGTTGCTGATCACATCAAAATCAAAAAATCAAAACATAAAGTTGCACAACCAGGTAAGCAAACACTTCGGATATGGATAATAGATACCGGGATTGTTTTTCAAAAATTTGTAATTGATACTGGTGGAAAACGGAAATGCTATTTGGGACCACCTGAAAGTAAATACATTACACCTTGAATGATTAATTATTAAAAACACTAATAAAAAGAGTCATAACTTATCATTACTTAAAAGATAGAAAGATGATTTGTAAATATTTTATCAAATTAGTAAAATATGAAAATTAAAATATTTTAAAATTAATAAACAAAAAACCCAAAAACCTATGAAAAAGATAATATTTTTAGTTTGTTTAATTTATTCTTCTTTGTTTGCACAAGTAGCAAAAGTTAAGATTGACATTAGTAGAAAAATTGGAGAGATAGATCCTAAAATTTATGGTGTTTTTATGGAACCAATAAATTTCAATGGGCGTAGAATGGGGTTGCCTGATACTGTTGTTTATAGTACTCTTTATGGTAATCTTTATGATCCGCAATCTCCTCTTGCCGACGAAAATGGTTTTCGTAAAGATTACATAGAAGCAATGCGTGAGTTGAAAATTACAAATATACGTTGGCCAGGTGGTAATTTTGTAATGGGGTATAACTGGAAAGATGGCATAGGTCCGAAAGAACAGAGACCTGTGAAAATTAATCTTGCATGGGGAGGACTTGAACCTAATCATGTGGGTACTGATGAATGGATGAAATTAACCAACGCTATAGGTTGTGAAAATGTAGTTTGTGTTAATCTTGGACTTGGTAATATAATTGAAGCATGTGAGTGGGTTGAGTATTGTAATTATCCAGGTGGTACGTATTATTCAGATCTTCGTGCTAGAAATGGACATACGAAACCATATAATGTTAAAATTTGGGATCTTGGAAATGAAGTTGATGGAGAGCCTTGGGAACTTGGATACAAAAATGCTGACGATTATGTAAAAATTGCTCGTGAGGCTGCTAAAGCTATGAGATCGGTTGATAAATCTATAAAATTAGTTGCTTCAGGATCTTCATATTATGAACCTACGGGACGATGGGTTGAATGGAATTGGAAAGTTTTAACAGGTCTTGGTGACATGGTTGATTATATTTCAATTCATAGATATTGGGAACGATCAGACGATTACTATTCATTTATGGGAGAAAGTGCAATGGATTTTGAAGAAAAAATTAAGGTCACAGAATCACTAATTTATGCTGCAAAAGCAATGAAAAAATTTGAAAAACCAATTTACATTTCAGTTGATGAATGGGGAATATTTGGACGAAATTTTTTATCTGTTTTGCCTGTAGCTCAGTGCTTTAATTCTTTTATTCGTAATTCAGATATAGTGAAGATGGCTAATTTTACTTTATTAACATCATTACTTCAGGAAGAAAAAGGTAAAGGATCTTTTAAAACACCTTTGTTTTATATTTTTAAATTGTTTTCAAATAATTGTTATGGAAATGCTGTTGATACTTATGTTGAATGTGATACTTTTAACACAAAAAATTACAAAGGAATTCCTTATCTCGATGTTACTTCTGTTTTTAATGAAACAACTAATACTTTATATATTAATGTAATAAACAGACATAAAAGTAAAGAAATTGTTGCAGAAGTTAATAGTGTTGCTGGTGAGTTTGTTGGTCAAGCAATAATTTCATTGATTTATAAAGAAGAAATTATGGAAACATTTACTTATGATAAAAGAAATGATTATTTACCAATAATAAAACAATTAAATGCTGATAAAAATAAATTGAAATTATCTTTTCTGCCTCATTCTTTTACACAAATAAAAGTAGAATTGAAAAACAAAAAATAATTAAAACTTTGATTTTTTTTGAATAAAAAAACTATTGTTAATTAATAGAGTTATGAAAATAGTTAAATATATAATTTTTTTAATATTTATTTTAACATTCAGTATTTATGGTCAAAAATATTCCAAGTGCTGGAAAAATATTGATTATGCTGGCGATTCGATGATTTATCATCAATTGGATATTTATCTGCCAAAATCTTCTAAACAAAAGTATCCAGTTGTTATTGTTATTTATGGGAGTGCATGGCTTGCTAATAATATGAAAGAAAGTGTTATGCCTTTTATTGGTAATTATTTACTTGAACAGGGTTTTGCGATTGTTTCACCAAATCACCGATCAAGTAAAGATGCTAAATTTCCGGCACAAATTCATGACATTAAAGCTGTTATAAGGTTTGTGCGGGCAAATGCAGATAAATATATGCTCGATACAACTTTTATCGGAATTACAGGATTCTCCTCTGGTGGTCATTTAGCTGCACTTGCAGGTACTACATGGAACAATAAAAAATATATTGATGGAACATATAAATTGGATCTGGAAGGAAAAATTGGACAATATTTAAATTTTAGTTCTCGAGTAAATGCTGTAGTGGATTGGTTTGGCCCTATCGATTTATTGTCTATTGATTCATGCAGGAATAAGAAAATGTTTGATGAAAATAATGCACCCGAGGTATTGTTAATAGGGAAAAAAATTGCTGAAGATAAAAAAAGTTATATACTTGCAAATCCGATTACTTATATCGACATTTACGATCCTCCTTTTTTAATAATTCATGGTGATAATGACGATCTTGTTCCATATTGTCAAAGCGAGTTATTATACAATGCGCTTAAAAAAGCAGGCGTACCTGTAAATTATATTTTGGTCCCCGGAGCAGGGCACGGTAATGGTATATTTATTGAAAAATACCTTAATTTAATGAATGAGTTTTTTATGAATTACTTAAAATAATAAATATTATTACTTTCGATACTACATAATCAATTAGGAAAAAAATTAATGAATATACAATAAATCTTGAAAGGCTATGTAATGAGATCTGTTTTCTTTAAAAAATTTAATTAAATAAGAGAAACAATTAAAAATGTTTTAAAATAAATACTTTTTAGCTAAAATTTATTTTTTTGAATTAAAATTTTAAATTATATAAATTTTAACAAATTATGGCATAAGAAAAATACTTTTTATTTATGTTAAGTTGTTGTTTATAAAAGTAGTGAGTGATAAGTTTTATTTATTATTTCAAAAAATAATTTATTATTTCAAAAAATATTTACAACTTTGTTTAATTGTTCTCGAATAACAATGTTTTCAGATGTTTTAGCATGATAATTTTAAATTGGGTATTTTTGTTATTTTTAAAAAATTTAAAAATTGCATGTTTAATGAGAAGTATATTTATAATACGAATTTCCCTACTTTTTTATTATATTTATTGAGATAATTCCATTCTAAAATCATTACATATATATGAATTTTTCAAAAGATAAAATAATAGTCAGATTTAAGTATAGAGTGTTTATAAAATTTATTTTAATATCTTTTATTAATATTAAAATAACCTTTTCACAATCTTTTCGTGAAAGAGCATCAATAAATCAAGGATGGAGATTTTTTAAGTATACTTTAATAAAAGATGCTGATTCATTGATATATGATATCAGGCCGCCAATAATTGACAAAAAAGACGATAAAGATGCTGATTCAAAGCCAACGGAAGCTAAAAAAATTGAGGTAAATAACCAGTTGATACTTAAGCCTTGGGTTTTACCAACAGCAAATAAATTTATTTGTGATATTACAAAACATCATAAACGCCCAGATGGTAATCCAGGTGCCGATTTTAAGTTTGTGAAAGCTGATTTTGATGATAATTCATGGGAACAAGTTGATTTGCCCCATGATTGGGCAATTAAAGGTCCTTTTATGGAAGGCTGGGATGCTGAAATTGGTGGGGGTATGGGACGATTACCTTCGCCAGGTGTAGCATGGTATAGAAAGAAAATTTATATATCTGAAAATGATAAAGGTAAGCAAATATTTCTTGAGATAGATGGAGCAATGTCGTATGCTATTGTTTGGGTAAATGGTTACCTAGCTGGAGGATGGCCATATGGTTATGCTTCATGGAGTATCGACATAACTTCTTTTTTGAAATATGGTTGTGAAAATCAAATTGCTATACGTCTTGATAATCCCAATCACTCTTCAAGGTGGTATCCAGGAGGTGGAATTTATCGTAATGTATGGTTGACGAAAGTTTATCCAGTTTATGTTGATAAATGGGGAACATTTGTAAAAACAATAAAAATTGATACAAATTATGCTAATCTCGAAATTGATGTTAATATATGTAATACATTTAAAAATGATGTTGTAGTAACTTTAATACATGAAATATATGAATACAATGATAAAGGTATTTACAAAAATGCCATAAACAAAATAAAGATAAAAAATTTAAAGATTTTTGCTGATAGTGTTACTTTTCATAGATGTAATTTATCAATAAAAAAACCAAAATTATGGAATCCTTTACCTCAAATATCTAATCTGTACATTTTGCGTAGTAAAATACTTATTAATAACAAAATAGTAGATAGTTATGACACACGTTTTGGCATAAGAACAATTGAATTAGATCCAAATAACGGAATTTGTATAAATGGTAAACTTGTAAAAATAAAAGGTGTCAATTTACATCATGATTTGGGAGCTTTGGGTGCTGCATTTAATTTGAGAGCAGCAGAGCGCCAACTTGAACTTCTGCGGGAGATGGGTTGCAATTCTATACGTTTTGCTCACAATCCACCTGCTCCTGAATTTCTTGAATTAACTGATAAAATGGGATTTTTGGTGATTGATGAAATTTTTGATTGCTGGCAGATGAAAAAGACTCCGCACGATTTTCATCTTATATTTGATGATTGGTACGAAGCTGATTTACGTGCTTTCATACGTAGAGACAGAAATTGTCCGTCAGTAATAATATGGAGCTTTGGAAATGAAGTAGGAGAACAATATACTGGTTCATCAGGAGCAGAAGTTGCAAAAAAACTTTATAAAATTATAAAAGAAGAAGATCCAATAAGACCAACAACTATAGCAATGAATTTTGCAAAACCTTATATGGAATTGCCTAAGATTCCAGATGTTATTGGACTAAATTATCAAGGAGAGGGAATACGTCAGGACCCCGAATTTGAGGGTACTGATAGAATACGAACACCACCCCAATATAATGCTTTTCATGAAAAGTTTCCGTATAAAGTAATCATAAGTACCGAAACAGCTTCAGCATTAAGTACTCGTGGTACTTATCTTTTTCCTGTTGTACAATCAAATTCATCTTTTATAAGAGATGGACGTGGGGGTGACTCAAAAAATATGTATGTAAGTGCCTATGAACTTTATGCAGTAGATTTTGGCTCATCACCAGATAAAGTTTTTGCTTCGCTCGATAAACACCCTTATGTTGCTGGTGAATTTGTTTGGACAGGTTGGGATTATTTGGGGGAACCTACACCATATTATCTTGCTAGGAGTTCATATTCTGGTATTATAGATCTTGCGGGATTTAAAAAAGATAGATTTTATTTATATCAATCAAGATGGCGACCAGAATTACCATTAGTTCATATTATACCTCATTGGAACTGGCCTGAAAGAATTGGTCAAATTACACCTATACATGTTTTTACTTCAGGAGATGAGGCAGAATTGTTTATTAATGGTAAATCGATGGGTAAAAAAAAGAAAGGACAATATGAATATCGATTGCGTTGGGATAGTGTTGTTTACGAACCAGGACAGGTGTATGTCATAGCATATAAAAATGGTAAAAAATGGGCTGAAAGTTTGGTTGAAACAACAAGTTCTCCTGTTAAACTAGTGAGTGAAGTAGATAGAACATATATAAAAAGAGATGGTAATGATTTAGCATTTGTTACAATAAAAATTGTTGATGAAAAAGAGAGAGTTGTTCCAACAGCAAATAATGAAATAGAGTTTTCTATAGAAGGTGAAGGTGAAATATTGGCTACCGATAATGGTGATCCAACAGATATGACATCTTTTAAATCACTTCAAAGAAAAGCTTTCAATGGTTTATGCTTGGCCATTGTAAAGTTTAAAAAACATGCCGGTAAAGAAAAGATTTTATTAAAAGCTAATAGTAAAGGATTACAAAGTGTTACGGTAGAAATTTATCCAATCGAATAACATAATGTTAAGAATGTTAAAATTTTTAATGATTATGCCGAAAAAATATATAACTTTCAGTAATATGTTTATGTATGAATGTATCATGTTTATGTGGAAATTCACCAATTAAATTATTTTTTAATAAAAGTTCTGTATCAGAAAGAATTTCGTTGTAATTTCCTATTGCTGCTATTTTATGATCTTCAGATAAAACAATAACACGTGATTGAAATAAAGCTACAAGATCCAGATGATGTGTGGTTATAATAATTGTTTTACCAATTTCATGAAGTTTAAAAATTATTTCAATGATAGAAGCTCTTGATCGAGGATCAAGTCCGCTTAGTGGTTCATCAAATATAAGAACTTCGGGGTTCATTGTCAATATGGCACCTATTGCTACTTTTTTCTTTTCTCCCCCCGATAGCATAAAAATAGGACGGTCTTTTATATCTTTAATATTTAATAAGTTTAATATTTCATCAGTTCTTTTAATAGATTCATCTTTTGATAAACCTAATTGAATTGGACCAAACATTAATTCATCTGTCACAGTTGGACAAAACAATTGATCATCAGGATCTTGAAAAATATAACCTATCGAACTACGAAACCATGCATTTTTGATTTTGTCTTTCAAACTTTTTTCATTAATAATTTCACCTTTGTATTTAAAAATACCAGATTGAGGAAAAATTAAACCCGACAAAATATTTAATAGTGTGGTTTTTCCGCTACCATTTGAACCAATAATAAATAATATTTCTCCTTCATCGACAGAAAAACTTATGTTATCAAGTGCAGTTACCTTGTCATTGTATCGAAAAGTTATGTTTTCAATTGTAAATAAAGATGACATAACAAATTAAATAAAATATATTATAACAAAGGTGCATAAAAAAACTATTAAAAAGAAATAATCTCTTTTTTTTAGTTTTTCGTAGTAAAAAATATTGAAATTTTCGTTATAATTTCTAATTAACATTGAATTATAAATTTTTTCATATTTTATATATGCTTTTTTAAAAATAAAAAATATTCTTCCACCTATTATCTTATTGATTTCCTTATTCTCTATTGATGAAAACCATCTTAATTTCAATGATTGGTAGGTTGACAACAATGTTTTTGAAAGTGTAAATATAAATCGAAAAGTCAAAGATAGTATTAAAATTATAACAGGGGAGATTTTATAAAATGCGATTGCTTTAATTAAGTTGTCAAAACCTGTAGTATAAATAGTTAAAAGAACAATTGAAACTGAGTTAAAAATTTTTAATGTGATTTTTATTACAAAAATTATTCCTTCATATGTTATAAATATTTTTTGAGGTATGTTATATATTATAAATTTATAATTTACTTTAAAATTGAAGAGTAAAAATAAGGGTTTTCCGTCGACAAAAATATTTAATGATGAAGGCAGAAAAACTAAAAAACCAAATATAAATGCTGGAATTAAAGCTTTTTTATAAATTTTTATTGGATTTAGATTTGATAATATTGCATATAATGAAATTAAAAAAAGTATAATAAACTGTGATAGCAAGTTATGATTTATACTTATAAGAGTAATACTTGAAAGCAAACATATAAATTTAATACGTGCATCTATTAACTGCAAAAAACCTTTTTTATTAAACAAATAATTTATTGCATTAAATTCAAGAATAACTGAGGCAGCTTTTTTTATTGTTTTATCTATAAATTTATGAGCATTATCAGGATTTTTTATCTGTATTGATTGTTTTGTTTTAAGAAATTCCGGGATCATTTTTTATAATAAACTTATTGACAATAAAAGTAATAAAAAATATTATTATACAACCAATGATTCCGGAAATGATGTATGCGATTGAACTTTTTAAATGTGATGATTCTTCTCCAAAATTATAATCAGGTATTGGTGCTTTGTAAATATCTACAAGCTTTTTCATTCCTTGAGGTTGAAATCCTACCATTTGTTCTATTGTTTCTATCGACCATTCCCCCCATGCATCGCCAGCGTTTAAAAGTTCTGGGAGAATTAGTCCTATTGGTGAAATTAATGTAAGAATAATTATAATTAAAATAAGTTTTTTATATTCTTTCATAGCTTTTTATTTTATGACTTCAATAATTTCGTTGTTATTTTTCATAAAATATTTGAAAATCAAGTAAGTGACAATTCCTTCAACAATACCAAAAATTAACAGATGTTCAATAGCCATTGCAGGAATTGATACTTTTAGTGGATAAGGGGCGTACAATGGATTACCATTTGCATCAACAGCTATTAAAGGTTGAATACCAAATTGTATAGCAGTAACTATTGCTGCAATTGTTAAACTAATATATCCAGCGATAAAAGCAGCAAAATACATACTTTTATTATTAGAAGTTTTATTTTTATTAGCTATAATCTTAAATACATACCATGCTACAAAAGGCATTATAAAAGCAATATTTATACAATTAGCTCCTATTGCAGTTATACCACCATCGCCAAAAACAAGAGCTTGAATAATGAGAGCAATGGACACAGAGATAAATGCTGCCCATGGACCAAACAATAAAGATATAATAGCTGCACCTGTAGCATGCCCTGTTGTGCCGCCAGGTATAGGAACATTGAACATCATTATAACGAAAGAAAAAGCAGATGCAATACCTAAATACGGTATGACTTTTTTGTTGACTTTTTCTTTCACTTTTTTTACTGCAATTGCAGCAATACCTGCAAATGCAACATACATTGGAATATAAGTTTCTGGACCTAAATAACCATCAGGTATATGCATAGTTGTTAAATTTTAATTTCCAATAGTGATTAACAAGCGTAAAAAGCCAGATAATGAATTGTTTAAACCTAAATTTCCACCCGGTTTTACTACATAATGAAAACTTGGTTTTAACGAAATATTGTTGTTTAAAATAAATTCATAATTTATCTCAAAATCGCATTCGTAACTTTTGTCAAATAATTGTGCATAAGCTAAACCTAATGAAAATATATCATCATTTCTATTGTTTAAAAATCCTTTAAAAATTAATCCGCTACCTATATACAATGGGTTGTAATTAATTTTACTTGGAAAATAAGCTATTTGACCAAAAAAGCCAGCTGTTTTTGAATTATTATTAAAAATTTCTTTATCAAAAATTAAATGGAAACCGTATTTGTAATTTTTTATAATATTTGTATCTGATGGACTTACAAAGGTGCCTGAGTGATAAAAAATCCCTAACTTCAACGACGTTAAATTGTAATTTTCATTTCTATATTCTAACTCAGACATATAAAGTAAACCTTCTTTTTTTGTTATATTCCATCTGATATTATGTTTATCATCATCTAATGAACCAGCATCACCATCAAAAATACAATTACGTAAGATAAAATTATCTGAAAAATTAATGAAAAACAGAAAACCAGGTGCTGTTTTAGGATAAATAGGAACACCAAAGTTGAGCGGGTATGAACTATGTATGCCAAACGAACTATTTGTTAAATATGAGGCATATTCACTAACACAAAATTCTTCGTTTAAGTCCTGAATGCCTAATGAAAATTGAAATTTCGAGATTTTTTGTTTGTAATACAGAGCACTTAAAAATGTATAATTACCATTTTCAATATTCGAAACTATCTGAATATCGCCTATATAGTTTTCTGATAAGCCTTTGCCATGAGTATTCATTATTCGTAAAACAAATTGCCCATCTTTTAAAAAGTTTTGTGGTTTGTAATTTATTTCTCCTGTCAATAATCCCATATATGTATTACCTTTTTTTATGCCTCCAAAAAAATTACGAGAAATGTCGGATAAATAAGTTATACTACCTTCTAAAGCTCTGGTATTTTCTTGTGCTTTGTTATTTGATAAAATCATTGTTAATAATAAAAATAATGTAATCAATTTAAAACTTGTCATATGTGCTACATTTTTTAAAAAAGTAACACAAAAATATAAAATAATTTATAGAAAAAAAATTATTTTAAAAAATATTATTCCCACTGTCCCCACTCTAAGGTTAATCTATTTCTGTGGCGAACTTTTCCTGTAGTATTATTTCTTTGATAATAACTTATACCGTCGTTTTCGAAAATGGTGGTTATAGTTTCATAGCTATTTTTGGTATAGTTGTATATTATGCATAACGATTGTTTAAGTTTTTCATTGATATAATCGTAATAACAATGTACATAACCCTCTTTGTTTAGTTCTATCTCTTTCCTGCATATTTCTGAAGTATAATTATTATAATAATTGATATATTTAAGATTCATTAAATTATCAAATTCAAATATATATTTTCCATCTGCATAATTATTTACAGGATCAGTTTTTTGAGTTAACGTATAAATATTATTATTTTTGATAATATCATATTCTATAATACTTGTAACTTTTTGATTTTCATATGTATACCATCTATTGCTAAAATTAACAATTTGTAATTTATATATTATATCATCTTTTTGATAAAAATATTGTTTTATTAATATGGTATTTGTGAACAAAAAATTTCCTTTTTGTAAATTGTTAATCAAATTATAAAAACTAACGCATTTTTTAATTTTTATAATATTTTTATTATTATCAAAAAAAATTGAGTCTATTGGGATTTTATAATAATTACCATATTTGTTTTGTAAAATTGAATGTATATTTTTTATTAAAAGAAAATTGTTATGCCATTCAATATTTATGTTTATGGTTTTGGAAGTTATTTTAACTATCTGGTTTTCATCATTGTAAAAAACCTTTAAATCATCATTAATTAAGTTTATTTCATAAATCCATGGTTTATATGGTTGATCAAGGTTAAAAGGTAAAACATAATATCCAGCTTTATGCAGAATTGTGTCACCTTGTGTTTGTATATAAACTTTTGAAATAGGGATATTTTCGTTATTCGTTTTAAAATAGCATTCTAATATAAATGCTAATTGAGTTTTTAATATATTAATAGAATCTTTTATTTTATTTATACGAATAGTTGAATCTGCTATATATTGTATTTTACTTAATGAGTCGTTTAATTGTTTTATGTTTGAATTGTTTTCTGATATTTCTAAAGTATCAGTTGATATTAATGATGGTTTAAAAGTATATTTATTATTGGTTTGTGCATTAGTAACAGGAATTATCAAATAAAAGCAGATAAAAATTTTAATAATTGTATCATAATTACATATTTTGGAAAATGATATCATAAATAAATATTTTTCAATATAAACATAATCAAAAAATTCATGGTCATAATGCTTTTAACTTTGATAATATTATATTAAAAATGTTATTTTATTATTTTTAAAAAATATTCTTTAAAACTAAGCATGATGGTAATTTCAAAAATTTTAATATTTTAAAATTAAATATTTTAAAAAAAATTAATTTTATCTATTCAATATATAATGTCTTATCTTTAGGATATCTGACTTTATAATTTAGTTCAAGTGTTATTGATTGATATGGTTCTAGCTTTAAATTCCATTTTACTTCGCCAGTTTCTTTGTTAATAATTCCTCCCGAGACATTATCAACAGATACTTCTATCTCAGAATTTTGTGACACAGGAACCTGATCATATAAAGTCAAATTTATAGGAAATTTTTTATTGTTTTTAACTTCAATTTTCCATATTCTCAGTTCTTCTTTTTTATTTCCAATAAATTGTTTTGTTGATAAAGCTTTAACCTTTTCTCTTTTAATAATAATATTTTTATCTCTGCCAAATGATAGATTAATTGTATCTGATATACTGCCTGGATCAATGATAGACTTTCCAACATATGTATTTTCAAAAAACATATTTGCTTCTCCTGTTAACAGGTTATAATTTTCCCAGTTAATTAATTTAGCTATCAAAAAAGCATCTCTATCGATTTTTGGTATACAATTATATTCGTATATAGCATCAATTCTAAAATTGTCAATTTCAAAGAGTGCACTTTTGTTTTCTGATTTAATTGTGCAGGGTACTTTTATTTCATATTCGTAATATGTTTTTGACTCACTTGCTATATTAATAGGTGATTCTTTAATGTTATGTTTAAATTCTGTTAGATCTAATTTTTCATTGCGCGTTGAAGATTTTAAACCTTTTGCTTGTATTATAACTTCAGACAATTTAGTTTCAATTGGTCTTAAGCTTACATTAATAAACGATCTATCTGGTTTTATGACAAAATCTTCGTATCCCATATATCTAAATGTCAAAATACTCTCTTCATTAGGTAAAGTAATTGTGTAATATCCTTCGGAATTGGTAATTGTTCCTATTGAAGTACCAGTGACTACAACATTCACTCCTGGAAGTGGTTCTCCAGTATATGCATCTTTTACATATCCTGATACTTTGTTGCTTAGTATTTTATACGATGGTGGACGTAAATTGTAATCAAGATAATAAGTCTTTAATTTGGGTACAATATTGCCAATTGTAGGATCGGTTGAGACAAGCTTTAATTTTATATTGTTCCAATCTTCTCCTGTGTTCTGAAAAATATTTGCTTTTAGTGTTAATTCGACCTGATCGGTTATACTTTTAACACTAACATCGTATTGAGGAAACCAGTTTGCTTTTTGAATGTAATATGAAACATTAAAATTTGTTTTTAGAGGTATTTTGCAAAAAGTATTTACTACAATTTCACCAGTTCTTTTTTTATCTTTCTTGTTTTCAATTTGAGTTATTTGATTTATAATTTTTTCTTGTTCTTGATGCAAATTTTTAAGTGTTTTGTTGATTTCATTTTGTTGATTTAATAATGTTTTTATCCTTTCGGAATAAAAATTATATATATCACGATAACTAGCAATATTTAAAGGTTCATTTTTTCCTCCAATGACTCTATTTTCTTTTAGAAATGTTAACTCTTCCTCAATGCTATTTAATTTAACATTTTCTGCTTTTATATTTTCTTCAATCATCTGTAATTTGTTTTTTAATTCTAATAATTCCTTATTTGTTCTTAAACTATCTTCAAAATTATATTGAAAATTAATAGCATTGATTTTGACATTTTCGTTATCAGTACCTATTTGAATACTTTCAGGATCGATATCATCACTTAAGCCTGTAAAAATTATTACATTATATCCTTGTGGCAAATCGATTGAAGCTTTTCTTATAATATTTGCTCCTTTCAGATATAAAGTTACTTCTTTAATATCAGATTTTATAGAAATTTTGTTTTCTTGAGCAAAGTTAAGAATATAAATAAATAAAAATGTTATTAAAATTAAAGTTCTCATATTTTTATGGTTTTTTTATCCAGATTCCTATAATTTCTCCAAATACAAGTTTGTGACAATCATTTAATTCTTTGCAAGCATCTGTTATAAATTTTTTTGCTTCATTATCATAAAAATCTTCTGGAGTCACATTAGTTATTTCGAATAATTTACATTCAATTATCAACTTTGCTTCTTTGTATGCAATATTATCATTAGGGGTTTTTATAGCTGTTAATTTAGTTTCTTTCATTTTGTTGCTATTTCTACCTGATTTTGATCCAAAAAGTAATAGTTCATTTTTGTATTTGTTTTCGAAATAACACATTGTAAATCTTTGTTCTTTTCTAATCAATTCAAGTGTATATCTATTAGCTCTTAAGAAACACCATGTTACAGGCTTGTTGAACATGGTACCCCACCCTCCAAAACTTGCTGTCATTGAGTTGAATAATGAATCATTACCTGCAGTAATACAAGTCCAATCTTGACCTATAAGTTTAAAAACATTTTCATTAAGTGTTTCAGGTTCAATTTTTGAAAATAATGTTTCAAACAAAGAGTTATCATTGATAATTGGTTGAATCGGGTTATGTAATGTTCCTGCAAAAATTATCAAAATGATGAAGGATACTAGAAATTTATGGATTATTCTAAGCATATAATTAAATTTTTTTTAATATAAAATTATAAATATTTTATTCAAATGTAAAAAAATCCAACAAATTTATGTTAATTAGATATTATTTGTGAAAATGAAATAGAATTGGTTTTTATTAGGTAAGCATGAGATGAGTATTCGCATTATAAGAGGATCTGACAAGTGGTGAACTTTCGACAATTAAAAACCCTTTTTTTAGACCTTCTTTTTTATAAAATTGAAATTTTTCTGGATTAATATATTCAACAACAGGCATGTGATCAAATGAAGGCTGCAGATATTGGCCGATTGTAAAAATTTTACAACCTGCTTTTAATGCGTCGTCCATTGTTTCTATAATCTCTTCTTCAGTTTCACCTAATCCAAGCATGATACCTGTTTTTGCAATTTTGTTTTTTGAAGCAATATATTCAATAACAGAAAGACTTATATCGTAGCAGGCTTTACTTCTTATCAATGGTGTCAACCGCTTTACTGTTTCAAGGTTATGAGAAATAATATCTGCACCTGCATCTATTATTTTTTGAATATATTGTATATTGCCATTGAAATCTGGAATCAATGCTTCGATTTTAATACTTTCATTTATCTCTTTTATTTTTTTAATTGTTTCAGCCCATAAGGTAGAACCATAATCTGGCAAGTCGTCGCGAGTCACTGATGTTATAACACAATATTTAAGTTGCATCAATTTTATTGCATTAGCAACTCTCATAGGTTCGTTGTAATCTACTGGCAAAGGTTTTCCTGTTTTGACATTACAAAATTTACAATTTCTGGTACATACATCTCCCAGGATCATAAAAGTTGCTGTCTTGTTTGCCCAACATTCCCCGATATTTGGACAATTACCGCTCGTGCAAATTGTATGTAGATTGTTTTTCTTTACTATATTTTTTGTAATTGAATAATTTTCACCTTCTGGCATTTTCATTCTTAACCATTCAGGTAATCTTTTTTGTGTGTTCATCATTTCAATTTTTTTATAACAACAATTTGTATATATTTTGGTTTTTATTGTAATATATTTTTAGTTTGTTATCAAGCAAAGTATATTCTTCATCGGGCTCAAAAGTAATTATAGGAGCTTTAATACCAGAATAAAAAAATTTGTTTCCTATTATAATTCTAATTTCGTCCCATAAATCGTTTTCAATAAAACTTGTGAGTGTTTTAGCTCCTCCTTCTACAATTATTGATTGAATTTCAATATCATAAAGGTATCGTAAAATATTTGTTAATAAATTTGTGTCAAAATCGATTTTTTTGAATTCAATATTCTCCCTTGTTTTCTCCAATTTTTCATTGAAGATTATTGTTTTTGAATTGGAGTCAAATATTTTTAAAGTTTCGGGTAGATTTGCATGTCGATTTATTAATAATCTGATTGGAGATTTTCCATACCATTTTCTTGTTGTCAATTGTGGATTGTCCATCAGTGCTGTTTTCGAACCTATTAATATAGCTTGCTCCTCACTACGCCATTTATGCACAAAAATTTTTAGTAAATCATTTGATATCCATTCAAAAGGTTTTTCTGGGTTTCTATTTAAATAATCAATATATCCATCAATTGTTTGGGCCCATTTTAATATTATATAAGGACGTTTTTTTTGATGATATGTAAAAAATTTTTTATTAAGCCAAATACATTTTTCTTCGAGTAGTCCAATAGTAACATTAATCTTATTTTCTTTTAAAAATTTAATTCCTTTACCATTTATAAGGGGGTTCGGATCGGCTGTGCCAATTACAATTTCAGGAATTCCTGCTTCGAAAATTTTTATTGAACATGGTGGTGTTTTTCCATAATGTATGCATGGTTCGAGATTTACATAAAGGGTAGAATTTTTTAATAATGATGTATTTTTAACGCTATTTATGGCATTTACTTCTGCATGAGCTTCACCATATTTTTTATGATATCCTTCACCAATAATTTTACCATTATAAACAATTACAGCTCCGACAAGTGGATTTGGTATTGTATTACCATTGCCAAGTTTTGCTAAGTCAATACAGCGTTGCATAAATATTTCATGATTCATTTTCTTGAAAAAATTTTATTATCTTTTACAAATTTCAAATATTTTTGGTAAATTTTAAAATATTATGAAAATCGAAGAGCTTGTAAAATATATTAAAGATTCTATACAAGCTAATTATAATTATGGTGAAAAAAGAGCTATTTCTTACCTTGTGGTACAGCATTTAACTGGAAAATCGAAAGAAAAAATTTTGGCAGATAAAGATGAAATTGTATCAAAAAATATAATAACTCAGGCAAATGAAATAATTAAAAAGCTAAACAACTTTTGTCCAATCCAGTATATAATTGGAGAAGTTGAATTTTATAATGTAAGAATAAAAGTTAATTCAAATGTACTAATACCTAGACCTGAGACAGAAGAATTAGTAGATTGGTTTTTAAGAGATTATAAAGGTGAAGAAAATCTTAAAATTCTTGATGCATGTACAGGTAGTGGATGTATTGCCATAGCAATTGCTTATAACAGGAAACACATTAATTTAGATGCTTTTGATATATCTGATGATGCAATTAATTTAGCATATGAAAATGCCAGATTGAATTCGGTTAATATCAATTTTTTTAAATACGATATTTTAAATTTTCATTTGGGCAATTGGAAGTGGAGTAAGGATTATGATGTTATAATTTGTAATCCGCCATATATTCCTGCTAATCAGAAAGAACTTTTGCAGCCTCAAATAGTCCATTTTGAACCTCCGCTTGCAATTTTTGTCGAAGATGATGATCCTTTAATTTTTTATAGAAAAGTAGCTGAAGCAGCAAAAAATATTTTAAAAGTTGGAGGGTGTATATATTTTGAAGTAAACGAAAGCTATGGGATACAGGTTGTACAGCTTTTATATGAATATGATTTTAAAAATATAATCTTAAAAAAAGATATTAATGAAAAAGATAGAATGATTAAAGCCATAAAAAAATGATTGATAAGAAAGAAGCAATAAATCGATTAAAAAAAATTTGTAGTAAAAAAGAGAAATGTCTAAGCGAAATAAAAAATAAATTAAAAGAATGGCAGATTAATGATGAAGATGCTTCTGAAATAATAGAAATCTTATTGCAAGAAAATTATATAAATGAAGAAAGATATGTAAATGCTTTTGTAAACGATAAGATAAAATTTGATAAATGGGGAAAGAAGAAAATTGTTCATGAATTAAGAATGAAAGGTATAAATGAAACTTTAATAAATAAGGCTATTAATGATATTGACGAAGAAGAATATTATAAAATACTTAAGAATTTAATTGAAAAGAAAAAAAAATTAATTGGAGATTCGTCATTTGAAACTCGTCAAAAACTAATTAGATTTTTAATTTCAAAAGGTTATGATTTTGATGATATTAAAAAATTTATTGATATTGAAAATTTTGATTAATATTTGAAGTTTACAACTGTTATTCCAGCACCTCCAGCATCTGCATGTTCATCATGAAACGATTCGATATAATCAACTGTTTGTAGATAATCACGAATTATTTGACGCAAAATACCATCGCCTTTGCCATGTAGTATTTTGACTTGTTGTATTCCCAACAAGATTGAATCATCAATAAATTGTTGGACTATTTTAAGAGCTTCATCAGCTTTTTTGCCTCTTACATCAATCCATGGTTTGTAAGTTGATCTTTTTTCTTCTATATTTTTTAAAATATTATTTTTAATCGAAAGATTTGACGGGACAGCAGGTTTGTCTTTTATTTTTTCAAGTTTATTTATATCAACAATAGTTGTGAGTTGGCCTATTGCGATAGTAGCTTTGTTTTCGTTTATATCTACAACTTCTCCTATCAATTCTTTGTCTTTAATTTTCACATAATCGCCTTTTTTTACCGTTTTGTTTTCTTGTTGTATATTTTCTTTGGTTTTTAATTTTTTTGATAAATATTCTATCTTTTTATCAATCTCATTTGATGTTTTAATGGTTTCTTCAATGTTTTTTTTGAATTCTTCAAGTTGTTTTCGAGCTTCTTGAGTCTTTTGCTTTTCGGCTTGAGACTCTTTAATAGTTTTTATAGTTTGTTCAACTTTTTTATTGGCCTCGTTTATAATTTCTTGAGCTTTTGCTTTAGCTTCTTCAATAATTTTTTTCTGTTGTTTTTTAATATTTTCAAGTTCATTTAAATAAGTTTCTAATAAATTATTAATTCTTTTTTCTTTTTGTTTGATATTTTCTTTTTTCTCATGCCAATATTGTTTATCCTTATTTATTTTTCGTAAACTCCGGTCAATTATTATATAATTTTTACCAGCTTTTTCTATAGCTCTTTGCAATATATATTCAGGTAATCCTATTTTTCTTGCAATATCTATAGCAAATGAACTACCAGGACTACCTATTGCCAACTTATATAAAGGAGTAATTTTTTCACTGTCAAACAACATTGCCCCATTCTGTATATTAGGGTTGTTTGCAGCAAAATTTTTTAAATTTGAATAATGAGTTGTAATAATACCAAAAACTTTTATTTTACAAAATTCTTCAAGAACAGCTTCAGCTATAGCACCCCCAATAACAGGTTCGGTGCCCGACCCAAATTCATCTATAAGTATCAAAGTGTTTTTATCACTATTTTTAAGGAAGAATTTTATATTTAATAAATGAGAACTATAAGTACTTAGTTCGTTTTCAATAGATTGATTATCACCTATATCAACAAAAATTTTTTTAAATATTGTCATCTGAGAATTTTCGTTTGCAGGAATCAGACATCCACATTGAAACATATATTGCAATAGTCCTACTGTTTTTAAACATACTGATTTTCCTCCTGCATTTGGTCCTGATATTAATAATAGCGGTTTTTCTTCTGTTAACCATATATCGAGGGGTATTACATCACGATTCAATTTTTTGTTATGTAAATATAATAAGGGGTGTATTGCATCTTTTATGAAAAAACCTTTTTTGTTTATTATTACTGGTTTTGTAGCATTTATATCAATAGAAAATAGAGCTTTTGCATGAAGAAAATCAATATATATCAAATAATTAAAACAAATTTTAATATCAAGTTCGTATTGCGAGATTTCCTCAGTAAAAATTTTTAATATTCTTATTATTTCTTTATGTTCTTCGTATTCAAGTTCTCTTAATCTGTTATTAAGTTCAACAACTGCTGCAGGTTCGATATAAAGAGTTTTGCCTGTTGCCGATTGATCATGAATTAAGCCTTCAATTTTTCTTTTTGAATTTATGGGAACAGGTATTACAAGGCGTCCATTTCTTATAGTAAGTGATGTATCTTCAGTAGTTATTCCATCAGATTTTAGATTAGATAAAATTGATAATAATTTTTTTGAAATATTATCTTTGACATGATTTATTTCATTTCTTATTTTTTCAAGTTCTTTTGATGCCGTGTCTTTAATATTACCTGTAGAATCTAATATTTTATTAATTTTGATTATTATATCTCTTAAATCATTTATTTTTAAAGACTTTGAGCAGAGTTTGGGATATTGATTATCTTCTTTTTTATGTTTGAAGAAGTTTAAGACAATTTGTAAGGCTTCGATAAATTGCTTAATTTTTAATATTTCATCAATTTCAAGATATAAACCTTTTATTGAAAGTTTTTTAATTGATTGTTCGATATCGGGGTAATCTGCTAGGTAAAAACTTTCTTCGAACTGACAAATATTTTTCATTTCGAAAGTTTCATCGAGATTTAGAGTTATTTCAATTATATCGGTAGAAAAACTTATTTTTTCGACGAGTTGTCGAGCCTTATTATTTCGGCAATAATTTGCTATATGTTCACGTATTTTATCAAACTCAATTTTTTTCTCAAAATCAGTAGGGTATATCATTTTTTAATTACTTAATGTAATTATCCACAACATATCTTGCAAATGGAAAGCTACATGTAAAAGCAGGGGAAACAGCATTAAGAATATGAATAGAATGATCGTTACCTTCGATAATAAAATCTTGTACAAGTTCTTTTGTTCTTATGTCAATTAATTGAGCTCTTATTCCTGGTCTTGTCCATTCTGTAAAACCATTAATTTCAATATGTTTTACAAGTTTAGCAGCTTCGTTAATAAAATATTTTTTGAAATATTTTTTTATTTCTTCAAGTGCTAGAGTTCTAAAACCAAAGGCATTAGTTAGAAAAAGAATAGCTTCGTACCATATAATTTCACTAAATTCACTAAAATTGAAATTATTGAGTCCTTTATAATTTTCTCTCCAAAATGAAGGTATTGCTGTTGGTCCAATTTTTATATGATTATCTGCAGTTACTGTAAAATGAACACCTAAAAATGGATTTTTTAAATTTGGAACAGGGTAGATATTTGTTTTAATAGGTAAGTCTTTATTAGTATATTTAAGATAAATTCCTTTAAAAGGTATAATAGAATATTTTTCAGAAAAACCAAATTCTTTAGCAATTTTATCGGCATATAATCCTGCACAATTTATAATTTTTTCGGCTGTAAAAAAATTATTTTTTGTTGATCGTATTAGATTTTTACTTACGCGATATGCAAAACCTTCAGAAAAATAGAAATTAACCCCTTGTTCTATCAATTCGTTTTTTAAAGCCATATTAACTTCGATAGGGTCTACTGTTGCTGTATTAGGTGAGTATAGAGCATATTGAAATGTTCGAGCATTAGGTTCAATTTGGTTTAATTCTTTTTCGTCTATTATTTTTACTTCAACTTTGTTTTTAATAGCTCTATTTTCAAGTTCAAATAATGATTTTAATTCGAATTCGTTTTGAGCTACAACAACTTTTTTGCATTCATTTATCTTGAGTTTTTTTTCTTTACAAAATTCTTTCATTTCTTTATTGCCATCGCGGCAAAACTTAGCTTTTAGTGAATCGCTGGTATAATAAAATCCAGCATGTAAAACACCACTGTTACGACCACTTGAATGAAAAGCAACATCAGGTTCTTTTTCAATAATCACTAATTTAGCATCTGGATATTTTTTTTTAATTTCTCTAGCAATTGACATTCCAACAATACCAGCTCCTATTATAATAAAATCAGAAATAATCATAGATTCTTATTTTTTAGTTCAATTAAACATGCATTTATTTCAAAACCAATTAATAGTGCTAATGCATTGAAGTTCATCCATAATAAAAATGCTATAAAAGTACCTATTGATCCAAAAACTTTGTTAAATGGTGCAAAGTTATTTACAAAATAACTAAAAATTAATGATGTAACAATACATAAAAATGTTGCAAAGATTGAACCTACAATATATTGTTTAAATTTAGCTTTTCTTGAAGGTGCAAAATAATATAATGAAATTATTGTAGTAAATGTTAGAATAAAAATAATCACCCATTTTGAAATATTTAATAGCAAAATATGGTAAATATTTGTTTTTTTTATAAAGTAAAATTTAAGAAACCTTTGATTGTATATAAACAAACTAATTGATAGCAAAAATAAGAATATTAATAAAAACACTAATATTAAAGAAATAATTTGATTGTATAACCAGTTTCGATCATTTTTAAAAAGAACAGATTTGTTGAAAGCGTCTATCATTCCGTTTACTCCCTTATATGCAAAAAATATTGAAAGAAAAAAACCAAAGAAAGAAAGACCTGTTCTTTTATGAAATAAATCATTGATTGTATTATTAAGATATTCATAATTTTTTTGAGGCATAATATCAGATAAAAGTGATAATAAAAAGCTTTTTAAATCATTTATTGGCAGATATGGTATTATTGAAATTATAAATATCACAGCAGGTCCAATAGCAAGTAAAAAATTAAATGAAATTGATGTTGCTCTCATTGTAATAGAACCATCTTTTATACTTTTAAAAAGTAAATTAAAAAAATGACATGCAGAAGGATAATGATCAAGAAAATATTTATATACTTTCGAATAAGATTTATTTATTTTAATCCATGATTTTTTAAAACTCATTCTTTGATTGCTTTTAGACTCATGTCCAGACTAAAAATCTGGTGTGTAAGGGCTCCTACAGAAATATAATTTACACCACACAATGCATAATCTCTAATATTGTCGAGGGTAATTCCGCCAGATGATTCAACTTCAAATTTTCCGTTTATTAATTCAACGGCTTTTCGAGTTTCATCAATTGTAAAATTGTCAAGCAAGATTCTATTTACATTACCAATTCTTAAAATTTCTTTTACATCGTCAATATTTCTTGCTTCAATAATAATTTTTAGGTTAAGATTATTTTTTTTTATGTAATTAATAACATTGTTTATTGCTTTATCTATACCTCCAGCAAAATCTATATGATTGTCTTTTATTAATATCATGTCGTACAAACCAAATCTATGATTGTATCCTCCACCAAGTCTTATAGCTTCTTTTTCAAATATTCTCAAACCTGGTGTTGTTTTTCTTGTATCAAGTATTTTTACTGGTAAATCTTTGATTTTTTCGACATACTTATTTGTTATCGTTGCAATACCACTCATCCTTTGCATAAAATTCAAAACAAGTCGCTCGGCTTGTAAAATCGATATAACATTACCTTTTACAATAAATGCTACATCTCCATAGTGGACTTTACTCCCATCTTCGATGAAAACACTAATTTGTAACGAACTATCAATTTTTTCAAATATTTTTTTTGCTACATTTACACCTGCCAATATCCCATCTTCTTTAATTATTAATTGTGCACTACCTTTAGTATCTTTTTTAATACATGCAATTGAAGTATGATCACCTTCTTTTCCAATATCTTCATGTATTGCAATATCAAGAATATTTTCAATAAGTTTATTATTCATCACCTTTTTCTATTCTTAAATGATGTATAAATTTTTGATTGTTATTAGTTTTTAAATATGCTGTTACTCTATATATACCTTTGTTTGTAATTAATAATCCTATGAAAAATAAAGCATTGTTTTTTTCTCCTTGATGAGTAATTTTAAAAGATGTTATATTATTTTTATTAAAAAAATCTTTAAGAATCAATTCAGCCTGTTCTTTGCTGTAAAAGTTGTTGTTGTTTTCTATTGTAAGTTCAATATTTTTGTTTAAAAAAGGCAACAACATGGTTGAATTACCTTTCTGAAAAGCAATAATAATATTTTCAGGTATAGATTGAGAAAATATATTAAATTGGAAAATTATAAATATCGCAATTATAGCAGTTTTAATTTTAACCATTTTTTATTTTTTTAAACTAATGTCAAAAATTGAACCAAAAGTTAAATTATTTTATTAAAATAGACAAATTAAAATTAAATTTTATTTTAAAAAGTAATATAATTTTACTACTAATTATATATTTGGCAAATGAAAATAAAAGTTTTAACTATTGGAAAATTAAAAGAAAAATATTTATGTCAAGGAATAGAATTTTATAAAAAAAGAATAAATTTTTATATTCCTTTTGAAATTATTGAAGTTCCTGACATAAAAAATTATAAGAATTTAGAAATCAATGAAATAAAAAACAAAGAGGCAGAAAAAATATTAAATTATATTAATGATTCTGATTATATAATTTCTCTTGATGAAAAAGGTAGGGAATTTACATCATTTGATTTTTCTCAGTATTTGCAATTACTCATTAACAGAGGTATAAAAGAAATAAGTTTTGTTGTTGGTGGTTCGTATGGGTTGAGTGATAAAATTTTAAAAGTGTCGAATGAAAAAATATCATTATCAAAAATGACATTCCCTCATGATCTTGTTAGATTAATTTTCGTTGAACAACTATATAGAGCTTTAACAATTATTAAAAATGAAAAATACCATCATTAAAAAATATATTCATCACATAGCTGTATTTTTGATTTTAATTTTTTGCGGTTATTTTTATTATACTAAAACAAATGTTAGTATTCAAGAAAAAAAATCATTATTACGAATACAAAAAATATTAAATAAAAAAATTGAAAAGCTTGATCTAATTGTTAAAGAACTAATAAAAACTGGTAGTATTACTTCATTTAAGGAATTAGATAAAAATGGTTATATAATAATTGTTTACAGAGGCGATTCTATTTTGAATTGGAGTAGTAATTCTATTTATATCCCATCAAAGTATGATACTTCTTTTTTTAATAAAAAAATTAAATATCTATCAAATGGTTGGTTTTATGTAAATAAATATTTTTTCAAGGATTTTAAAATAATTGGATTGATAAAAATAAAAAACGAATTTCCATATACCAATAAATATTTACAAAATAAGTTTCATGATGATTTTAGGATAAATCATGATATATTAATAAGTGAAACTTTTAGTAAATTAAATGTTTTTGACAACAAGGGAAATTTTCTTTTTTCAATTGATTTAAAGAACTTATCCAATAAGTCAATTTTGTTTGCATTTCCATTTATTTTATATGTTTTTTTTCTTATAATAATTTTTTGCTTAATAAATAAACTGATAGATAAACAAAAAAAGTTCTTTAATCGTTTTATTTTGTTGTTTTCATTCGTTACGTTTATAATGCTTTTAAGAATTTTGCAAATTTTTGTAAGATTTCCTTCATTTTTATATGATTTTCCTTTGTTTAATCCTGCTTACTTTGCTAGTTCAGATCTTATGCCTTCTTTAGGTGATTTATTCTTAAATTCCTTAATAATTTTTTTTATTGTAATTTTATTAATAAAATTAATAAGAAACATACATTCCCGACAAAATTTAGTTTTTTTGGTTTTTAATATATTATTTGTTTTATATTATTTTTTTCTAGTATATCAGATTAAAATACTGGTTTTAAATTCAAGTATTTCATTCGAATTACATAAATTGGTTAATTTGAATGTGCTAACAATTATTGCATTTTTAATTATTTCAATTCATCTATTTGTTTTGATGTATATTTTATATTACTTATTGCAAGTTGAACATAGTTTTTTGAACGAAATACCTTTATTTATTTTCTTGATTTCATGCATACTAGGATTTGTCTTTTTCAACTTATTACATTTTAAAATTGATTTAATTTATGTTTTTTTTCTTATTGTAATATACATAATTGTAACTGTTTTAAAGAAAATATTAAAACCTGATTCATATACATTTTTGGTATTTCAGTTGATTTTATTTTCTATTTTGACTGTTTTTGTAATTTATTTTTACAACGATTTGAAAGAGAAACAAAATATGCAGATAGTTGCAGAAAATATTTCATATGAACATGATCCAATAGCAGAATATCTTTTTGAAGAACTAACAATAAAAATTAATAATGACTCAACTTTACGTAATTATTTATTCAATCTTGAAGTACCTTATGATGAAATATATAAATATTTGAGAGACAATTATTTTAAAGGCTATTGGATAAAATATAATTTGCAATTTTACGATTGTGGACCTTCTGATAGTGTCGTCTTTAAAATTCCCGATGAATTCAAAGTGCATTGTTATGAGTATTTTGAAAAACTAATAGAAAAATATGGAATGCATTTGCCTAATTCCAATTTTTACTATTTGAAAAATAAGAGTGGAAGAATTAATTATCTGGGTTATTTTACTTTTAATGATGATAGAAAAAAAACTGAAATGTCTATATTTATTGAACTTGAAACACGTCAGAGTATAGAATTGCCCGGTTATCCTTCAATATTGCTTGATGAAAATGTAAGAAAAGATAATTATGCACAAAACTATTCTTATGCTAAATATAAAAATGGTATATTAATCTCGAAGTTTGGTAATTTTTCTTATAGTTATCATGAAGATTATTTTAATTGTCCAGAAAATAAAATGGTTTTCTTTACTAGAATCGACAATTATTCTCATTTGATTTTTAAAAGTGATAATAATACAACTATTGTTGTAAGTAAACCTCTTCTCAGTATTCTTGATATAGTATCTTCATTTTCGTATGTATTTTTGTTTTATTATATTATACTGTTAATAATTTTTTTATTATACAAGTTAAAAACATACAAAAATTTAAAATTTAATATAAAAAGTAAAATCCAAATTTCGTTAATTCTTGTTTTATTAATTAGTTTAATTTTCACAGGTTGTGGTATTTTAATGTTTAGTATAAAACAACAAGAAAGAAAAAATTTTGAATATTTAAATGAAAAAATACAATCGGTTTATTCAGAGCTTGATAACAAGTTCGCTTTTGCATCAAATATTGATGTAAATAAATTTTTTTCAAATGATAAGGGAATAGATCAGTTTATTTACAAACTTTCAGAGATTTTTTATACAGATATAAACATATATTCAACCGAAGGTGTTTTAATATCAACTTCTCGTCCAGAAATATTTAATCGTAAGTTAATTGGCAATATGATGAATCCTGAAGCTTATTATGAAATTGTGTGGAATGGAAAAACCGAATTGATACACTATGAAAATATTGGTAAATTGAATTATTTGTCGGCCTATATACCATATATTAATGTTAGAGGAAAATTACTTGGTTTTATTAATTTACCTTATTTCATTAAAGAGGATATAATTAAAAAAGAGGTAATAAATTTGTTTGTTACTGTTTCAAATATCTATGTGTTGTTAGTTCTTTTGACTCTTTTTATATCAACATTTTTGTCAAATACAATTACACGAAACTTGAAAATGCTTCAAGAGCGATTTAGTAAAATTGAATTATTAAAAAAACATGAATTAATTGATTATAAAGGAAATGACGAAATAGCTGGATTAATTAATGAATATAATAGAATGGTTGTTGAATTACAAAAAAATGCTGAACTTCTTGCAAAAACTGAAAGAGAGATGGCATGGCGTGAAATGGCCAAACAAGTTGCTCATGAAATTAAAAATCCTTTAACTCCTATGAAATTGAATATTCAGTTTTTGAATAAGGCATGGATTGAAAAAAGGGAGGATTTTCATGAAATTTTAAAAAAGGTAACTGGAACCTTAATTGAACAAATAGATAATTTGTCGAAAATAGCATCAGAATTTTCAAATTTTGCTAAGATGCCTCAACCAATTAATGAGAAAATTGATATAGAAGAATTATTAACTAAAATAATGGACTTATATTCTAATCAAGATATTGACTTAATAATAAAAATTGAAACATATAAGCCTATTTATCTGTTTGTCGACAAGGAGCAAATGTTAAGAGCTTTTATTAATATAATTAATAATGGTATTCAATCGGTTACAGAAAATCAAAAACCTAAAATAGAAATTGTTGTTAAAAGAGAAAATGGCAATATTAGCATATATTTTGCTGATAATGGTAAGGGAATACCAGATGAGTTAAAAGATAAGTTGTTTGTTCCTAATTTTACTACTAAAAGTAGTGGAATGGGACTTGGTTTGGCAATTACTAAAAATATAATTGAATCATCGGGGGGTAGTATTTCTTTTGTTTCTGAAGTAAATAAAGGAACAACTTTTATTATTTTATTACCCGAATATATTTAATATTTCATAAAAATTATTATTTTTTTATTTTAATTTTTTAAATTTATAAGATTAACTTTAGTATATATATATATGTTAAAGGCAAAAATATATTGTTGTTTTGTTTTTATATATCTTATATTATTTTCAAGTAATGTAGGTTCTCAAAATACTACAGTGAGTGGAATTGTAAATAAATATTTACCAATTGATTCGGTTGTTAATCCTGATATAGCTTATTATCCTTCTGATGCACAAATTAATGATTTTGCACCTGGTGATAAAGTTTTGTTGATTCAAATGACAGGTACTTTGCTTAATACTCCCGGAAAATATCGAGGAAGTCTGGATTACGGATCAGTGTTAAATGAAAATAATTGTGGTAATTATGAATTTCTTGAGATTAATAGGATTGATAAAATTAATAACCGAATATTTTTTACAAAGAATTTCAAACAAACATATTCAAATCATGAAAAATTTCAACTTGTAAAAGTTTTTATCTCTGATAAATTGATAATAAATGATACAATAAAAGCTAAAAGTTGGGATGGTAAAACAGGTGGTATTGTAGCTTTATTTGTATTCGATACCCTTTTTTTAAATGGAATTGTTGATGTCAGTGCAAAAGGGTTTAGAGGATCTTTACCATTTGATAATTATTCGGGAGGTTGCAGACCCGATAATGATACTCTAAATTTTAAATATGATGAAATAAATAGAGGAGGAAGAAAAGGAGAAGGTTGTGTATCGATGTCATTTTCTTATATATATGGTCCTTTTTTTAATGCTAACGGAGGTGGAGGAGGAAAAGGTAAATATGGCGGTGGTGGTGGAGGCAGTGGTTATAATAGAGGTGGAAGTGGTGGTTATCAAGAAGAAAGTTGTGGTGATGTTTTACAAAAGGCCATGGGAGGGATGAGTAATACCGATTTTTATTCCATTTCTAATAGATTAAAGTTTGGAGGTGGTGGCGGTGCTGGTGTTGAAAACAAAAATATTAATAAAATTGGTACTAAGGGTGGTAATGGTGGTGGGGTAGTTATTATAATTGCTGGTACAATAATCTCTAATAATGGAAAAATTTTGGCCGAAGGTGAGAGTGTTAATGAAGTGGCATCAGCATCTGCTGGAGGAGGTGGTGGTGGAGGTGTTATTTTTATTGATACCGATGTATTGTCTGGGAATTGTTATTTTTCGGTTAAAGGAGGTAATGGTGGTAACACATATTCTTCAAGAACAGGTGCAGGTGGTGGTGGAAGTGGTGGTATAATATGGTTATCTAAAAGTTTTAATATTAACTATAATATAGAGGGTGGAAATGGAGGTATTTCATATGGCTTGAATAGTGGTGAAAAAGGATTAAATGGGGTGTTGAAATTAAATTCTCTTGAATTGCCTTTGAATGGTATGTTGTTTAATGCTATTTTCGAAAATGACACTGTTTGTGAAGGTATTCAACCACCTTTAATAAAAGCTACACGACCAAGAGGCGGAACTGGTATTTATTCGTATAAATGGGAAAAAAGCATTGATAAAATTACATGGTCTGATGCTCAAGGTATAGGTAACTTAATGGAGTTTCAACCTTTACCTTTGAGTCAAACTACTTATTTTAGAAGAATAGTGAATTCAGGAGATGTAAGCGATACAAGTCGACCAATTGAAATTTTTGTTTATCCAATGATTAAAAATAATACAATTGCAGGGACAGATACTATATGTTACGACGACAAAGCTAAACCAATCAAAGGTGCAGATGTTATAGGTGGTAATGGTTTATATACTTTTCTTTGGCAAAAAAGTAGTGATAGTATGAATTTTTTGAATGCCGTGTCCCAAAGTTCGCAAAATATACCTTATGAACCAGGAAATCTCCAGCAAACTATTTATGTCCGTCGTTTGGTAACTTCTACAAAATACTGCTCAAACTATAGTAATGTTGTTAAAATTACTGTATTACCAAAAATTACAAATAACTTAATAACATCAGTTGATACAGTATTATGTTATAATTTACCGGCTCATATAAAAGCCTCTATACCATTGGGTGGTGATGGGTTTTATACATATTTGTGGCAAAAAAGTGATAACAACAATTGGATAAATATTGATAATAGCAATGTTCAAAATTTATTCACAGATAATTTAACTAATGATATTAATTTCAGGCGCATAGTATTTTCAGGATCAGATAATGCATGTAAAGATACTACCAAAGCTTATAAAATAACAGTGCTACCATCAATTACAAATAATATTATAAACATTGATTCGGTGAAATATTGTTATGGAGATGAACCTAAATTATTAAAAGGTACTCAACCTCAAGGTGGAGATGGCATATATAACTATCATTGGATAAAGACGATTAATCAAAATAATTATGTTATATTGGCAAATAACAAAGATTTTCAGGATACTTCAAAATTGTATTCAAATTTATCATACAGGAGAGTTGTTTATTCAGGACAATTTAATGCTTGTATCGATACATCAAATGAAGTTAAAATCACAGTTGTTCCATACATTTACAACAAATTAAATCTTGATAATCAAAGCATTTGTGAAGGTAGTGTGCCAGGAATTTTTAATTGCCAGCCAGCAACAGGTGGTATAGGTTTATTTGATTATACATGGTTTAAAAAGACTCAAGGTTCTGAGTGGTCAATTGCAGATGGTGTATCAAATCAATCAAATTATCAATCGCCTGTTCTTTATGAACCTACATATTTCGTTCGTAAAGTTACTTCAGATATTTGTACATCAATGAGTGATACCGTGTTTGTTGATGTAATTTCGAAGATAAAAGATAATATTATATTTAACACTGACGGTAAAGTGTACAAATGTTATAATACTAAAACAGATATTGATGCTTCGATGCCAGGTGGCGGAAGGAATAACGATTTTCTCTATGAATGGATTTTAAGCAAAGACAATAATACATGGGAGAGAGACATTGAAAATTCTAACAAAAATTATACAGGTGCTTTTAAAGAATTAACATATTTAAGAAGAATAGTTTATTCAACATCATCAAAAAAAGAATGTGTGGATACTTCAAATATTGTTGAGGTGTTTTTAAATCCTTTACCAGAAGGAGATATATTTTCTAAAATTGATACAATATGTGCTGGAGATTCTTTGTTTATTCGATTTTATGTAAAAAGTGGTAATCCACCTTATGTTTTAAGTGTTGGTAACAATAATTACATATTTACAAAAACTTTATCAGAACAGGCAAATAATGATTCAATTAAAATAGTTCTCAATACTCCAGAAATTATTAAAATGCTATCAATAAAAGATGATAGTGGTTGTATAGCAGATATCTCAAATTTTAAAAACGAAGCTAAAATTCAAGTATACAAGATACCATCACCATTAATTGAAGGTGAAAATGAGATTTGTGGCAATAGAATAATTTTGCAGGCAAAAAGAAGTATCGATACATCAAGAATAAAATGGAGTGGTTATGGTATTCAGTTTTCTAAGGATACAGAACCTATAACAGATGCAATTGCAGAAAGTTATGGTAAACATAAAATTTATTTAAATGAGACAAACTGGAAATGTTTGTCGCGTGATTCAATTGATATTACATTTTATAAATTTCCCCAGATTGTAGATGCAGGAACTGATCAGGTGCTTGATTTTAAATTTCGTACAAAATTGAATGCAAAAACTCCAGATGCTGGACATGGTACTTGGAAAATTGTTGAAGGATCAGGGTTTCTTACTGATAGTTTGGATCCTTCGACATATATTTATGGTTTAGATTTTAAAAATATTTTGTTGTGGACAGTAAAAAATGGTGTTTGTCCTTCAATTACTGATACTCTTGTTATATTGGTTAATCCTTTGAAAATTAGTAAAGTGTTAACACCAAATAATGATAATTTTAATGATCAATTTAGTTTAAAAATAGATAATCTTGAAAAGGCTCAATTAATTATTTTTAATAGTAAAGGTGAAATTGTTTATGAAAATGATAATTTCGGAAATGATAATAATTGGGATGGTGTTAATATGAAAAATTATAAATTGCCAACAGGAACATATTATTATATTTTAAAAATAAAAGTAAAAGATAAATCTGATACCTTTATTTATAAAGGTTATATGGAATTAATAAATAAATAAAACATGATTATTAAAATTAAAAATAAAGCATCAATTTTGTTTTTCTTAATTTATTTAAGTATTCAAGTAAACAGTCAATTTTATACAAACAATTTAAGTCAATTTTATAATAATTATGAAGTTCTTAATCCTTCTTTTATTGGTTCACATGAAGTTTTTTATATTTCATTAATTCATCGAAACCAATGGATTGGTTTTGAAGGTTCCCCAACTTACAATTTGATAAATATTAATTGGTTGATGAAAAATTATCAATCAGGTATTGGTTTTAGTTTTATGAATGTAAATATTGGTAGTCATAAGTTGAACCAATTGTATTTAAATTATTCATTTAGGATAAAAGCAGATGAAACATTTATAGCTTGGGGTATTAAAGGAGGGTTAATGAATGGAAATTATTATGATATTCCAGAGACTGATGATCCTGTATTTAGAGATAAAAGAATCGGTTATTTATTACCTAATTTTGGTTTAGGAATGGGCATTTATGCTGAAAAATATTATGCTGGAATTTCAATACCCGAAATTTTTACTGTGAAATTAAATAATGAAAATAAGTTTATATTATTCAATAATCCTAAATATTACTATTATTCTTTTTTAGCAGGATATAAAATATGTGTAAATAATATTGTTTCATTTGTACCTTCGTGTTTATTTATGTATAATAAAATTTTTTCATTAGATTTTAATATTGGTACAAATTTCAATTATAAAAATTTTTTTTCTGCCGGAGTGTATTATAGTTACAAAAAATCAATTAATACTGTTTTTTTGATTAAAATGAATTATCAGGCAATGATAGGTTTATCATATGATTATCTGATAGGCAAATTGAGTGACTATATGAAAGGTTCGATAGAGTTTATTTTAAGTTATCAATTTAAATATAAAGTTAATGTTTCAAACCCTCTAAAGTTTTAATATTATGAAATTTTATAAAATTAAAATTATTTTTTTTATATTATTGATAACATATAATTTGCAAGCACAACAGATTTATAAAATTGTATCATTGCCTTTCAATACAAAAAACTTTAATGAAGTTGCAACTGCATTATACAATAATGATTTAATAGTTATATCTGATAGAAAAAGTGAATTTTTGTTTTCAACTCTTGATCAAAATAATAATTTTTTATCAAATATTTATATTTCTTATCAAAAAAAACCTGGTGAATTTTCTGGATTACATATATTTGCTCAAGAATTAACTACAAGATATCATGAAGGTTGGTTGTGTTTTAGTAATGATTATAAAATAATTTATTTTACAAGAACAATTGAAATTTACAGGAAATTTGGAGATAGAATGAATGAGGATACTGCTTTTGGTATTTTTTATGCAAAATTTGTGGATAATAAATGGTCAGAAATAACAGCATTTCCTTACAATCGAAAAAATGTTAATATTGGATTTCCTTCTTTAGATTCTGATGGTAAGATTTTGTTTTTTTGTTCACATGATCCAGCAGGTTTTGGTGGATATGATATATGGTACACAACATGGCAAAATTCAAGATGGACTATGCCCCGAAATTTAGGTAATATAATAAATACTCCAGAAAATGAAATTTTCCCATATTATCATCCTTCAGGAAGATTATACTTTGCTTCAAGAGGACATGATGATAAAAAAGATTTTGATATCTTTTATACTTTTAAAGATGAAAAAGGTGATTGGATAAAACCAATAAAATTGCCATATCCCTATAACACTAACTTTGATGATCTTGCTATAGTTTATAATAATAATTTAGATACTGCATATGTTACTTCTACACGCGATGGCTCAATGGATGTCTTTATGATTACACCAATAATACATGTTCAAAAAAATTGTCCTCAGCAAGTTGAAGATGATTTTTGTTATTTATTTTATGATGAGCGTTTAGAAGGTAATGACACTTTAACTTTGATTTATGAATGGGATTTAGGTGATGGAACCAAAAAACGTGGTAAAGAGGTTGAACATTGTTATTTACATCCCGGAAAATATATTATTAGACTAAATTTACTTGATAGTATGACCGGAGAGATTACAGAAAATTTTGATACTTATGAGTTTGTTGTAGAACCCACCGAACAACCATATATTAAAACACATGATACTGCTTACGTTGATGATTTAATTGAATTTGATGCCAGGAAAACATATTTAAAAAATGTAGAGATTCAATATTATACATGGGATTTTGGCGATGGAACTTGGCTTTATGGTGAAAAGGTTAGTCATAAATATATATTCCCAGGAATTTATAATGTTAATCTTGGTATTGTAGCAAAAACACAATCAAAAAAATCTGAACAAAAAAATTACTGTGTTTCAAAAAAAATTGTTATTTTAAAAAAATAAATTTACATATATGTATTTGTATATAAAATTGGGATTGACTTTTATTATTTTATTTTTTAATTTAATTGTTATTGCTCAATCAGTGCCGTCACCAGATGAAAATATTCCATATCTTATAACTTTTTCAAAAAAATGTCCCACTTCTTGGGGAGATGATGATTTTTCTCAAACTTTTTTCTTTGTTATTCCTAAAGATTTTAAAGATCCAATATATATAAGAATTTACGATCCAGATGTTGGTGGAGATATTGATGAAATAAACGGAATATGGAATTCAAAAACTCAATTTTCTATTTTTGGTGGAAAGGGTTGTTATACCAACAAAGATGCTCAGGAAACTAATCCTATTGGTAATTATAAGAGTGGAGTTTTGCTGACTACAAAAACTTTTGGTAACGATCAGCAATGGAATAAGAAATGGTATACTTTTGGACCTTTTAATCCTACTGAAGGAGAATATGTTGAAAAATTTGATGGTTATATTTTTAAAATTATTGCCGATGGTATAGAAGGTGATGATGGTAATCTATACAGATATTTTTTATCTACAATTCCTGATGATAATAAACCAGTCGAAGGAGGTAATGCATTTTCTTATGAATATACCTTTAGAATGTGGGATGATCCTAAAGAAGTTTCTCATATATTTCCTTACATAGATGATAGAACCATAACAGTAAAAATTTCAAATTTTGATTGGGATAATGATGGCATTATAAGGATTGTTTCTGTTGCTCGTAGAGGTCAATTATGTGAAGTATCAGGTGAAGATGAATGGAAAGAATGTGAATTTAAAATTTTTGATGAAGAAAGGAATAAATCGCTTGATATTCAATTTGTTAAGTTTAAAGATAAACCTATTAAAAATAATAATGTGGTGGTGAATGTTAGAAATCAATATGGTGAACTTTTACCATTTTATGTTATTCCTATTGGTGGAGTTCCTAAATATAATCCAAGTATAGGTGTAAAAAAGTTAAACAAAAAATAAAATATGAGAACATTTTATAAACTTTTAATTGTTTCATTTTTAATAAATGCCTATGCTGTTAATGCTCAAAAATACTTTTTTAAACAATATAGTATTAAAGAAGGAATATGTCATCCTTTTATTTATCATACTTTTCAGGATGATAAAGGTTATATATGGTTTGCTACGGGTGAAGGCTTATGTCGGTTTAATGGTTTTGAATTTATAAAAGCAAACGTTATTGATTCTGTTGTGCCTTCTGATATTGTTTCTTCATTATATCAAGATGATAAAAAAAATACATATATTGGTTTTAGAAATGGAACTGTACTTCATTTAGCTAATAATAAATTTTCAAGAATAATATCAGTGAATAAAGCTTCTGCAATAGTTGGTATATCAAAAGTTAATGATAATGATTTTATTATTGTTACACAATCGAGTGGTATTTTTGCTTTAAAAAATAATAAGTTGTATAAACAAGAATTAGATGTATTAAATGATCAGTATATTAAGTTTGCTTTTTTCAAGCAAGACATTTTTTATATTGTAACTCAAGAAAGTCTATTAATTTTTAAATACAATAATAAAAATTCAGAATTTTCTTTTTTGTTAGAACCTGAAATACTAAAAAATAAAAACATACAAAAAATTATATTTTCTAACAAATTAAAAAATTTGATTATTGCAACAGAAGATTGTGAATTTTTTGTCGTTGATATTAATTCCAATGATTTTGAATTTAAAAAAGTAAAAAATAATGAAATTTTTAAAATATATAACTTACAAACTTTTATTGAAGATTCACAGGGAAAAATATGGGTAGGAACAAGTGATGGAAATCTTATTAGGTTTGAAATTAGTAAAGATCTTAGTATTGAAAAAGTTGAAATTTTTAATAATAGAAATGGATTGAATGTAAAATATATTAAATCAATATTTGAAGATAGAGAAAATAATTTGTGGATAGGTTCTTATGGCGAAGGTGTGTTTAAATTTTCGAACGAATATTTAAAAATTTATAATATTCCCGAAGATAATAGTATAACGGCCGTGTGTGCAGATGATAATTTTATTTGGTTAGGTACTGAAAACGGATTATATCGTTTAAATAAAAAGAATACCTCTTTTTATAAATTTTCTGAAATAAATTGTAAAGTTACAAGCTTAAAATTAGTAGATGGTATTTTATGGATAGGTACTGATGGTAAAGGTTTGTACAGATTATCTGGTAATAGAATCATTCCATATTTTTATTCTTCTTCATCAGGAGGAAAAACTATAAATTCAATTATATGTAATAATAAAGATTTGTACATTGCTACAAGAGATGGTATTTTTTATATAAATTTATTGAATAATAAGATTATCCATTACACAACATATGATGGATTGCCTTATAATAACATAAAAAATATTTATCTTGATAAATCGAATTCACTATTAATAGCTACGCAAGCTGACGGATTGTGGGAAATTGATTTGACCGGAAATGTTAAAAAATCATACGACATTGGTAAATATGAAATTGAGTTTAATTCTATTGTACAAGATGAAAATGGTGTAATATGGGCAGTTACTTATGGAAATGGTGTATTTTGTTTTAAAAATGACACATTTAAAATAATTGATGAGAAAACAGGTTTGCATTCAAATTTTTGTTATTCAGTAATAGTTGATGAATTTGGGTATGTATGGGTAGGACATAGAATGGCAATTTCAAGGATAAATTCTGAGAATTTAAGTATCGAAGTCTTTGACATTAAAAAAGGATTAAATGGTGATTGTAATCTAAATGCTGTTTATAAGGATAAAAATGGTATTTTATACTTTGGTACTACTGAAGGTTTGATTTCTATAGATCCATCATTTGTTGAAAAAGAAAAATATTATCCTGTTGTTCATATTTCAAAGATATTTTTAAATGATATACCTTATAAAATAGATGATAAGATTGTTTTACCGTATAAAAAATATAAAATCAGAATAGAGTTTGATGGTTTGTTTTACAAAAATCCCGAGAATGTTCTTTTTCAATATAAATTAGATGGTTACGATATCAATTGGTCTGATATTACTTCGCAAAGATATGCTTTATACCCTGCAGTTTCTCATGGCAAGTATGATTTTATAGTAAAAGCATTTTTACCTTCGGGGGGAGTGCAAACATCAATTGCTCAATTTAATATAATTATTAAACCTCCTTTTTATCTAAGATGGTGGTTTATAATGTTATCAATAATTTTTGTCATAGCAGTTTTTATAATAATAATTAAATTACGAGAACGTCGGCAGAAACAGATAGAAGAATATTTAAGGCGTGAACTCGAAGCACGTACAAAGGAAGTTATTAAACAAAAAGAAGAATTAGAAATTAAAAATAGAGATATAACTGATAGTATTCTTTATTCACAGAGAATTCAATCTAGTCTCTTACCACCAATTAGCAGACTTCAGGAATATTTTGATGGGGCGTTTATTTTTTATCAACCTAAAGATATTGTTAGTGGTGATTTTTATTGGTTTGATAAAATTACAGATACAAAATTTTTGATTGTTTGTGCCGATTCTACAGGTCATGGTGTTCCTGGTGCTTTTATGTCACTAATTGGTACTACTTTATTAAAAGATATTTGTTACAGGAAGGAAGTTTTATCACCATCTGAAATATTGAAAATACTTGACAAAGAGTTAACAACATCATTAAATCAAAATTTATCTCTTGATGAAAAAACTCAAGATGGGATGGATATTATTGTATGTGAAATTGATTTAACTACATATTATATACGATATGCGTCGGCAATGAGACCTATGATTGTATATAAAGATGGTGAAGAAATTTATATAAAAGGAGGTAAAAGCTCTATTGGTGGATTTTTAGATACCAGTTTCAAAGATTTTGAAAACGAAGGATTGCAATTAAGCAAAGGAGATCTGATATACTTATTCTCTGATGGTTATCCCGATCAGTTTGGAGGGCCATTAGGTAAAAAATTTAAAATGGTTAGACTAAGAAATTTGCTTGCTGATATAAAAACAAAATCAATGGATGAACAATATGAACATATAAAAAATACATTTATAATGTGGAAAGAAGGTTATCCACAAGTCGATGATGTTTTATTTATGGGAATAAGACTTTAATTAAGATTTTAATTAAATATTTTTTGAATCTTCCCATAACTTATTCATTTCTTCGAGGTTAATGTCTTTAAGTGTTTTGCCATTTTCTCGCGATTTTTCTTCCATGTATCTAAATCTTTTCATGAACTTTATATTAGTTTTTTCTAATGCTATTTCAGGATCAACATTATATAAGCGTGCAGCATTTATTATTGAAAACAAAAAGTCACCAAACTCTTCTTCTATTTTATCTTTTTCTTTCAGGGATTCTGAAGCTTGTTTAAGTTCGTTGATTTCTTCTATTACTTTATCCCAAACATCGCAAGGTTTTTCCCAATCAAACCCAGCTGATCTAGCTTTATCTTGTATTCTTATTGCTTTAATCATAGCAGGTAAAGTATTTGGTACACCTTCAAGAATCGAATCTTTGCCTTCTTTCTTTTTAAGATCTTCCCAATTTTTCTTAACTTGTTCTGGATTATTATCAACATTTACTTTTCCAAATACATGTGGATGCCTATATATCAATTTTTTACAAACCTTTTCTAAAACCGTTAATATATCAAATTTATTAATTTCTGCACCTAATTTGGCATAAAATACTATATGCAACATCAAATCGCCTAATTCTTCTTCTATACCTTCATAATCATTGTTTATTATTGCATCAGCAAGTTCATATGTCTCTTCAATAGTTAATGTTCTTAATGTATTAAAATTTTGTTGTCGATCCCATGGACATTTTTCTCTTAATTCGTCCATTATGTCGAGTAATTTTCCAAAAGCTTCTAATTGTTGTTTTCTACATTCTTTTTCCATATTAAAAAAATTTAATTCTTATTGTAGCACCTAAATTCAAATTTAATAATTCTGATACTTTGCCATGATTTATAGCTATTTCTAATAAGTTGTTTGAATTGAATAATGCAACGAGTTCACCAGGTGGATTATCAGTATAATTTGTACTAATTTTTGAAATTTTATAATAATTGCTTTGTACATATATATTGAATTTTCTGTTTTTACCAATATTATAAAACAAATCTTTTGTAATATTTGTAATGGCATTATAGTAAGAATCAATGTATATTACAACTCCATTTATTGTATCCTCATTTATAGTGGGTAAAATTTGAGTTTGCTTTTTTAGCAATAAATACTTTTCTCCTAAATTATTAAGTTTATCTTCTGTAATAATACTTTTTACAATATCGGGATAAATGTCAAGTTCGGGAAAAGAGTTATTAAATATAGGTAAATTAATTTTAATTGCTTCTTCAATATCTTCACCAAACATTAACGAAAAAATACCATTATCACTTCCTACAAAATATTGTTTGTAAGCTTTAACTACTATGAAAGGACTATCATCTGAAAAGTCAGAATTTATACATATTAAATGAATAGTATTAGGAGGAAAATGAAAAAAAGAATTTTTTAATATAAAAGCAGTCTCGAAAATATTAAACAATCTAATATTATGTGAAATGTCGATAATATTAGCATTTGGTACTTTTGATAAAATTTTTCCTTTTAAAGCACCTATATAATAATCATGTTTATTCCAATCACTTGTTAATGTAATTATCGACATTTAGTAAAAGATTTAAAAAAATATATTATTTTTATAAAAATAAATTTTGTATCAAAAGTAAAAAATAAAAGTGAGTTTAAAAATATGATTGAAAAAACTATTTACATTGAAGGAATAGATCCTTTATATTTATACGGAATTAATAATGTTAATCTTAATAAGATTAAATCGTTATTCCCAAAGTTAAAAATAATTGGAAGAGGGCATGAAATTAAAGTGATAGGTGAAACTTACGAAATTACCTTGTTTGAAGAAAAAATAGAAAACATTATTGATTTTATTCATGAAAGGAATAGTTTAAGTATCGAAGATATTGAAAATATTATTCTTTCAGATGATTTTTCAATAGATTTAATAAAAACAAATAAAAAAGATATTCTTTTATATGGAAATAATGGAAAAGTCATAAAAGCAAAAACAGTAAATCAAAGACGTCTGGTTGAGGCTTATGAAGAGAATGATTTGTTGTTTGCTATTGGTCCAGCTGGCACAGGTAAAACATATACGGCTATAGCATTAGCAGTTAGAGCATTGAAAAATAAAGAGATTCAAAGAATTATACTTACCCGACCTGCAGTTGAAGCAGGCGAAACATTGGGTTTTCTTCCTGGTGATGTTAAAGAAAAAATGGATCCTTATCTTCGTCCTCTTTATGATGCTTTACGAGATATGATACCTCCTAAAAAACTTGAGTCATTGATTGAAGAAGAAATAATAGAAATTGCACCATTAGCTTATATGAGAGGACGAACACTCGCCAATGCTTGTGTTATACTTGATGAAGGACAGAATACTACTATTAATCAATTGAAAATGTTTTTAACACGAATGGGTAAAAATTCGAAGTTTATAATAACAGGTGATATAACTCAAATTGATCTGCCATCACGCATACAAAGTGGATTAATTAAAGCTTTAGAAATTCTTAAAAATATTCATGGAGTTAGTATTATAGATTTCGATACACGAGATATTATACGTCATCGACTTGTTAAATATATTGTAGCGGCTTATGAAAAAGACTCTTTAAATAATGATGATTTTATTAAGCCTGAGAATGTTGATGAAAATGATAATTTGTGTGATGAAGACAAATAAGAATAATTAATTTAAATTTTATATTTTTATATGTTGAAATTTAAAACTATGAATGCATTAGTAAAAACAGATTTCAATTTTCAAGGATTAAAAAATAAATATATTGGTAAAGTCAGGGATGTATATAATCTATATGATGAATTGCTAATAATGATCGTAACAGATAGAATTTCGGCATTTGATGTTGTTTTGCCAAAAGGTATACCATATAAAGGACAGGTTTTAAATCAAATTGCTTCAAAATTTTTGGATTATACTGCTGATATAGTTCCTAATTGGAAAATTGCTACTCCCGATCCAATGGTGATGATTGGTGTAAAAGCCAAACCGATAAAAGTTGAAATGGTAATAAGAAATTATCTAACTGGTCATGCATGGAGGGAATATAAAGCTGGTAAACGTTCATTGTGTGGAGTAAAATTGCCTGAAAATATGGTTGAAAATCAAAAATTTCCTGAACCTATTATTACACCAACAACTAAAGCTGAAACAGGACACGATGAAGATATAACAAAAGAAGAAATTTTATCGCGCGGGCTAGTTTCAAAAAATGATTATGAAAAAATAGAAGAATATACATATAAATTGTTTGAAAGAGGTACTAAGATTGCAGCTGAAAGAGGACTTATTCTTGTCGATACTAAGTATGAATTTGGAAAGGTTGATGATAAGATAATTTTAATTGATGAAATTCATACTCCCGATTCTTCAAGGTATTTTTATGCTGATGAATATGAAAAAAGATTAAAAAATGGTGAACCTCAAAAACAATTATCAAAAGAGTTTGTTAGACAATGGCTTATAGAAAATGGATTTCAAGGTCGGCATGGAGAAAAGTTACCAGAAATGCCAGATGAATTTGTAAAACAAGTTTCAGAAAGATATATTGAATTGTATGAAAATCTAATAGGTGAAAAATTTATAAGATATGAAACAGATAATATTCTTGAAAGAATAGAAAATAACATAAATAAATTTTTACAAGATTTTTATAATAAGAAAAAATGAAAAAAAAGTTTGTAAAAAAAAGTTATATTTTTTATATTTTAATGATTTTAATTTTGACCAATAGATGTGAAGTTGATAATGATACTAATGAATCAATTGAAATTGCAAGAAGTATTGTTGGTACATGGAAATGTAAAGAAAAAGACTATGAAGGAACGACAGAATTTACTTATAATGTGATAATTAGTATTAAAGATTATGATTCGACAATAGTGAGGATTTATAATTTTTTTAATATTGGGCAAAATTATTATGTGAAAGGTAAAGTAAATGGTTATACTATTACTTTAAATTCAGGTTTTTTTGGAAATGGATATAATTTAGAGGCGGGGAATGGTACTATTTCAACAGGCCTCAAAAAAATTGAGTTTACTTATACTATTGATGAAGGAGATGAAATAAAGAAAAAGTTTTTAGCAACATATTCTAAATAATAAAATTATGGAACAAAACAAAAAAATACAAATATTAGTTCCTATCGATTATTCCGATTGTTCAATTATGGCCTGTCGATATGCTATGTTAATAGCAGCAGTTACAGGAGGTGATATCAGACTTTTACATGTTTATTATCTCCCTGCCTTTGACTTAATTGAGTTATCAGGTACTGTTCAATTTCAGACTCAGGTTCGTGAAGAACTTAATACAGAACTCGAACAGACAGAAAAAGAAAATTTACAAAAATTAGTAAAAGAACTAGAAAAATTAAGATACAGATACAAAGGCAAAGAATTTACATTTTCATATGATGTTGTACCAGGGATTCCATCTGAAGATATAATAAGATATTCAGAAGAATTAAATCCCGATCTTGTTGTGATGGGAACACATGGCAAAGGTAAATCTTCAATGTTACTTGGTAGTGTGACTGAAAGTGTTATTAAGAAAATTAAATTTCCAATTCTTTCAATACCTGCTGATTATAAATTTATCCCCGGCGATCAAATACGTAATCTGTTGTATATTACCGAATTTGACGAATCTGACTTTGTGTCAATTAAAAAACTTATGTCACTTATCGAACCATTTAACATTAATATGTTTTTTGTTCATATTAATAATACAGCAAGTGAATGGGATAAAATAAAAATGGAAGGGCTTAAAGAGTATTTCCGAAAAGTTTATAATCTTAGTTCTGTTGATTATTTTATAATTAATTCTAAAAATATTTTTACGGAGCTTGATCAAATTATTAAAGAAAAAGAGATTAATATTTTGTCATTAACATCAAGAAAAAGAAATTTATTTGAACGTTTGTTTAAAACCGATCTTACTAAACAGTTATTTTATAATACTCGAACACCTTTATTGGTTTTTCAATCCTGATGTTTTAAAGATTTATGGTTGCTTCCCATACAAACAAAGAATATATAATAAAACGAACATATCTTGATAATGAAAAAATAAGGTATTTTTTAAAAGAATAATTAGATGAACCTATTAACATACTTGTACCTGAAAAAGGCAGGGGAGTCATAGCTGACAATATTATAATAAACATCCCAAATTCATTCAGGTATTTGTCAAGTTTAATAAGAAATCGTCTTTTTAAATATCTAAAAAAAAGAGTTTTATTTAAATATTTCCCAATCCAATAACCTACTATACCAGCAAAGTAAGATATTGTTGATAAAAGTAAAATAATGCTTATATAAATTAAAAACTTTTTATAATGTGTTGCCCATATCATAAAAAATTCAGGTGGTATAATACCTATAAATATTTCAGATATGAGAAATATTAAGTAAATAATCAATGGTTTTTTGTAAAATGGAGATAAAAAGTTTTCAAAATCAAAAATATTAAACTTTTTTAGACCAATAACTATTGTTACAATAATAATAAGCCATAAAAAGCTCTTCAAAAAATTACGAATGAAAAAATTTAAAAAGTTTTTATTTATGTTCATAATGTGTTAATCTTTTAGTATTTTTTATTTTATAAGTATCCAAAATATTTCATTAATTTCGAATGCGAATTTATTATTTTTTTTATTTGTGATGGTTTTAAAATTTCTTTCCATTCGTTGATTTTGCCTTTTCTGAAAAATTGCTTTGTTTTCATACTTTTTTCACTAAATCCGTTTTTTTCTTCCTGGCTTTTTAATATCTCAAATGTACTAAATTCGATAGCTTTTTTTATTTGTTTATCATCAAAGTTTAGTTTTAAAAATTTTACTATACTTTTAAAAGTTTCAAATGTATTTAATACCATATCTTCATATCGGACTACTATTAATGGTAATTTCGATTGAAAAACCCAACTTTCGACATGCATACTCCATGTTAAAAGTTTCTGACGGGTTTGATTGTAAAGCTTATTTTGACTCCCACAAAATGAAAAATCGGGATTGTTCATTATTTCGATTACGTCGTCAATGTTTTTACCAAGATGATTTGCAAATGAAATAACTACATCAAGTGGATTGCGAATGAAATAAATAACACATTTTGTTGCTTCTGATGGTATTAGTGGCTTACCATCTGACAATATTATATAAGCATCATGTATTTTATGAAATATAGTTTTGTTACTATTTAGCGATTCAAAAATGTAATTTTCTCTACGGATGTATTCAATTTCAGTTATTGTAAGGTCGGCAGACGGAATACCTGAAATTGTGTCGAATAAGTACCTACTACTGGCAATCGTAGTTGGGTAAAGTTTGTTAATATTTGCTGGAGTATCTCTATTTTCAAGTAAATTTGTTAAAAAAACTCTAAACCATGTATTCCCTGATTTGGGATATGATGCAAGCCATACTATATTACCCATATTTATTATAGGTTTAAAGTTTTTTCAATTAGTTGTATTATTTTGTTAATATCAAAGATTTCAGAAGGTCTGATTAATTTATAAACAGGAATATGCTTGGCTATTTTTGTACATATTTCAAAGTTTTTAGTTAGTATTCCTGTATTTTTGATATTATAAAAAATATAAGTCATTTCTTTTAATATTGTAAATTTTTCTTTGCCATGTAATTCTGCTATATCGAATAATTCTTTATTATGAAAAGTTAAATATATAATAAAATCAACTTTTAATGGACTATTTGCAAAATGCTCTGATTTGTAATAAAATTTACCCATTTCACTTCTTATTTTTGTTAACTTATTAGGAGAAATTTTAAGATTATTAATAGAATCTTGCCATAGCTTAATGCAGGGATATGACGGTACTGATTGTATGATATTGTTGAATTGAAAAAGTAATATATCGTCTGAAATAATTTCACCTCCTTTTTTTTCAAAAGCAGCAATTATTGTTGATTTTCCTGAGCCAGAATTGCCAAGAAATGCAATGACCTTATCTTTATATTTTATTGCGCCTCCATGAAAAGGATTTAATTTTCGTTGATGTAATATTATCCCCAAAATTCTTCCACTTAAAAAAGCTGATAAATCTTCAATTTTTATATTTTCAAAAGGTTCTATAATTACAGTATCACCATTGCAGATATAATAATTGGCGTTATTAGGTATTTTTAACAAAAATTCGTTTTCAGATGCCTGATAAAATGATCCTTTCTGTTTTATATTATTTATGTTTGTTGGTACTTTATCAATTTTTATTAAAATATCTGCTTCAGAAAAAAAAATGTTTTCCTCAAAACAAATAATCGGAATTTCAGATATTATGTTAAGTCTAAATACTGTATATTTATATGTTCTTTTTAATTGGTTTTTTAACATAATTTAGTTAAATAATAATAATTAATATGCTGGCAAGTTATTTATTTTTGTTTAATAGTTCAAAAAAATATAATATAAATAAACAAATTTTATTGCAACAGAAATATATCTTTTTTAGAGATGTTAAAATCATAAATTCAAACAATTGTTTTATTTATTTATCAATAGCAAGAGGTGAATTGTCTGATTATATTTATGAAAATAATAATTTTTTGTTTGTTGGTGACTATGCTATTTATAATGTAAATGAGTTAATTGATATTTTAAAATTAAAGAATAAACAATCATTCAAAATACCTGAAATTTTAGTTGAATTGTTTAAAAGATATGGTGATGAATTTGTAAACTATGTTGATGGTGATTTTTCATTTTTAATTTATGATAAAAGCAAGTCTATTATATATGTTTATAGAGATAGATTGGGTATTAGACCCGTATATTATTATCATAAAGATGATTTTATTGTTTCAAATGAATTACGTTTGATATATTCTATTAAAAAAGATTATCTCAGTCTAAATTTTAATGAATTTTTAAATGCTCTATTAACAATTTCAGATAATCATAAAAATACCGTTTATAATGAAATAAATCGTTTACCTTTTTCAAATTTTATGATTTATAATAAAGGATGTTTGGTTTTGAAAAAATATTGGTTACCTGATTTTGATAATTATTTAAATTTTTCAAGTGATTTTGAATATTTCGATTTGTTTCAAAAAAATTTGATTGAAAGCATTGAAAAAAGATCTAAAGATTGGCCAACAATTGCGGCTGAATTGAGTGGTGGACTTGATTCATCGTTTGTTACATTGGTTGCAAATAATTATGCTAAAAAAACTAATAAGAATTTTATTGCTTTTTCAAATGTTTTTTCTGATGATGAGCTTATTAATATAAAAGATGAGAAAGAGTATATAAATGAAGTTTTAAAATATGATAATTTTAAATGGATTGGTATTGATTGTATCAATTGGAATTATCTCGATTTGTTGAAATTTTCGACTGACATACAAGGAACGTTTATTATACAAAATTATCCTGTATTTAATATAAGCATATATGAAAGTGCCTACAACAATAATGTGAATATTTTATTTTCGGGTTTTGGTGGAGATGAGCTTTTAAGTTCACGACAAAGAATACCATGGATTGAATTAATAGAAAAAAGAGAATTAAAAAAAATTATTTCAATTTTAAATAAATTACCAAGTGAGAAAATGCTAATAAAATCAATTAAAATTTTATTAAAATATTTATTGTTTAAATATTTTAACAAAAAACCAGTTTTACTTAACATTAACAAAAAAGTTTTAAAAACTAGATTTTCAAACCTTTCATTAAATAAACGATTAATAAAACAATATTCCTTAAATAAAAAGTTTATAAATTATTTTCATCAAAAATTGCCTTATATTATTAATGAAAGACAATTTTTAAAATTAACTCAACCATATTTGTCGTTGCGACTTGAATATTCGTATGCTATAGCTGCCCAATATGGCCTTGAATATAGATACCCTTTGCTTGATTATAAGTTAATCCAATTATATTTTTCTTTTCCTTGGTGGTTTAGAGTTTCAGAAAATTTAGATAGGTTTTTATATAGAAATTCCATAAAAAATTTAGTGCCCGAAAAAATAAGATTGCGAAAAGATAAACATGGCACAGTAATTCCTCATGCTTTTATTCATTTTTATCAACACCAACATAATATTAATAATTTTCTCTTGTCTGTTATGTATGATGATGATATTAATAAAATTGTTGATGTAAAAAAAATGATTAATTGGCATAAAAAATTGCTTGACAACAGCAACTTTAAGAATAAAATGTATTCGGCTTTTAATATTTACATGGGCATAATTTTGTGGATGCTTGATAATAAAAATTTATGGATAAAATGTTTTTAAAAAAGAAAAATACTTCAAAAGAATTCTTTGTGTTGATTTCATTATTGAAAAATGAGAGTGTACAGCCTTATAATGTTAATTTTTATGATTTAGTTTCGTTGTCAGTCGAACATAGAGTATTTTTTATTTTGTATGATGATTTTATAAAACTTGCTGAAGATGATTCTGAAAAATTAGATTTTCTACAAAAAATTAGAAAGAAACTGCTCTATAAAGCCTTTAGAAATTTATCTGCTTTAATTGATGTGATTAAAGTTTTACATGACAATAAAATTGAGTTTTTAATATTCAAAGGGATTATTTTATCAAAAATACTATATGGTGATTTTTATAATCGTGGAAGTATTGATATTGATATTATTGTCCTAAATGAAAAAGAAATTTTTAAAATTATTGATATCTTAAAGAAAAGAAATTTTTTTCTGAAAAATAATAAAGTTTTAAAAAACAAACTTTTTAAGTATTTTTATTTAAAAGCAAAAAATAGCATTCAGTTATTTTCAAAGCAATATAATGTAAGCATTGACTTGCACTATAGGTTGTTTGGTAATAGAATATTTACAGCAAATATTTATAAAACATTTGTCAATAACAAATCATCTTTTGATTTATTTGGATATAAGGTACAAACATTGTCAGCAGAATACCATTTTTTGTTTACATGTGTACATAGCTCTATTCATTGTTTTAAAAGATTGTTATGGATATACGATGTATACATGTTTATTAAAAAAAATAATATTGATTTTTTTAAAGTTTATGAAATTGCCAAACAATACAAACTTGAAAATCATTTTATTAATACTATGTTTATATGTCATAAATTATTTGAAATTGACAATATTGAATTTCTTGAAAAAAAAATAAAAAGAGTTGCTAATGTAACTTTTAATAAATTACCTGGATTTTTAAATGACGAAGATAGTTTTAATAACAGATTTTTTAAGTTTTTTTATAAGCTTAGATTATCAGGATCTTCAATTGAATCAATCGATATAATTTTAAGTTTAATTTTAAGAGTATTACTTAAAATTTTTTCTGTTTTATAAGAATTTGTTGTTATATTTATGTGTTAAAAATTTTACGATGAGAAAATTTTATTTATTACTTTTTATCTTGTTATTATTCTTATTGAGTTTTACGATTAACACATTTCAAGCAGATAATTTTCAAAACAAATTCAAATGGATTAAAGATGTAGGAGCAAAAAAAATGCCTTCGATTAAAAACGTTTATTTAGCTAATGATTTTGGTGCTATTGGAGATAGTATTACAATAAATACTTTTGCTATTCAGAAGGTTATAGATAAATGTTTTGAAGATGGAGGAGGTATTGTTAAATTTTTACCTGGCAAGTATGTCACAGGTTCTATTTTTCTTAAGGAAAATGTTGTTTTGCAGATTGATTCAGGAGTATATATTTTAGGTAGTGAAAATATAGATGATTATAAAGAAATTTTTACGCGTGTAGCTGGTATCGAAATGATGTGGCCAGCAGCTTTGATAAATATATTGAACAAAAGGAATGTTGCAATTATCGGAAAGGGTATTATTGATGGAAGAGGAAAAGTTTTCTGGGATAAATATTGGAGAATGAGAAATGAATACGAATCAAAAAATTTGCGATGGATTGTTGACTACGATTGCAAAAGACCTCGTTTAATATTAATTGATAATTCTGAAAATATCACAATAAAACGGCTCAACCTAAAAGAACCTGGTTTCTGGACTGTACATGTTTTATATTCAAGATATGTCACATTAGATGGTTTAATAATAAGAAATAATATAAGTGGTAAAGGTCCTAGTACCGATGGTATTGATATCGATTCTTCATCAAAAATTCTTGTGCAAAATTGTGATATAGATTGCAACGATGATAATTTTTGTTTGAAAGCAGGTAGAGATGCTGATGGTTTAAGGGTTAATCGTCCATGTGAATATGTATTCATAAGAAATTGTATTTCGCGTAAAGGCGCTGGACTTATAACTCTTGGTAGCGAAACATCAGGAGGTATAAGAAATGTTTATGTCAAGGATATGAAAGCTTTTGGTACTTCTTCAGGTATACGAATTAAATCTGCTAAAAATAGGGGAGGAACAATAGAAAATATTTATATAGAAAATTTGTTTATGGATAGTGTTGCAATTGCATTTAATTTAACTCTTAATTGGAATCCAGCATATAGTTATTCTTCTCTTCCCGAAGGTTATAATTATGACACTTTACCGTATCACTGGAAAGTAATGTTACATAAAGTACCTGAAGAGATAGGTTTACCAATAGTAAAAAATATATATGTTAATAAAGTTAAAGCAATTAATGTAAATCAAGCATTTAATATTCAAGGACTTGAAAATTCAATACCCGAAAATTTTGTCTTAAACAATATTGAAATTGAAGCAAAAAGTGCAGGACTAATTGAGAATTCACGAAATATAATTTTTAATAACTTAAATTTAAAAACTTTAGATAAATCAAAATTTAATCTTATCAATTCTTCTAATATTATAATTAACTAAAATCATTTAGTTTATGAGATATTTTATACACTATTTTACAATTCTTATTGTTTTTGCTACATATTCAGTGAATTTGAATTCACAGCTAACAGATGTTGCTGTGCCTTTGCATGAGCTAATGCCAGATTATAAATTCGATTATGGTAATATTGATACGAATTATATTAAAAACAAAATATTTGATATTTTGGATTATCTTGATAGAGCAACACCCGCTAAACTTCTTGATTCAAAAACAGGTAAAGAATTTAAAGATTTTAAACTAATCGATTCTAACACTGAATTTGTTAAAGGTGATTTTAGATTGATAAGTTATGAATGGGGTGTGGTATATTCTGCTTTAATTTATGCTGGAAATTGTTTTAATGAAAATAAATTTAAAGAATATACCAAAACTCGAATTAATTTTATAAAGAATGTAGCAGACTATTATAAAAACATAGATTCAAAAAACATTAAAAATACGCAAATAAAGTCGCTGCTTTATCCTCATGCGCTCGATGATGCTGGTTCGATGTGTGCAGCTATGATAAAATCAAAAATTTATTTGAACCTTGAAGGTATTGATTGGTTAATAGATAATAGTATTGATTTTGTTTTAACCAAAGAATATCGATTACCCGATGGAACTTTGGCCAGAAACAGACCACATAAAAATACTATATGGCTCGATGATCTTTATATGAGTGTTCCTGCCCTTGCATGGATGGGCAAACTAAAAAATGATAAGAAATATTTTGATGAAGCTATCAAACAGGTAATTTCATATTATAATATCTTATTTGACAAAGAAAAATCTTTGTTTATTCATGGAAAATTACTTGATTACGATTTCCGACCTGGCTTTCATTGGGGTAGGGCTAATGGATGGGCAATTCTTGCAATTACAGAATTACTTGATGTCATGCCTGAAAATCATCCAGAATATATTACTATTCTTAATATCCTTAAACAACATATTAAGGGTATTGTAAATTATCAATCGGGTGATGGCTTATGGCATCAACTCTTGGATAGGAATGATACTTATCTTGAAACATCTGCATCAGCAATATTTACTTATGCAATTGCAAAAGCTATAAATAAAGGCTATCTTTCGGCAAAGGCTTATGCTCCATGTGTCATTGCAGCATGGAATGCCTTGAGTAGTAAAATAAATAAAAATGGACAGGTTGAAGGTACATGTGTCGGAACTGGACTTGGATTTGATCCGGTATTTTACTATTATCGTCCCGTAAGTGTTTATGCTGCTCATGGATATGGTCCTGTAATTTTAGCTGCTACCGAGATATACAATCTTATAAAAAATTTTGATATTAGAATTGTTGAAAAAGCAATTGTTGTATATGATAAAAATAAATAGCTTATGAATAAGAGTTTGATATTAATTTCTTGTTTATTATTTTTTTTGAATTTTTTTTTAAGATCTCAAATATTTCAAGGAAATAAGTGTCTGAGATTTGATTTTGGAAAAGGAGAAGCAAAAAATGGTTTCGTAAAAGTAACTTGTAATGATATTTATAATAAAAACAAAGGTTATGGATTTATTGGTAATACTAAAATAGAAAGTGTTGTTCGACGAAAGGATAATAATATTGAAAGCGATTATTGTATTTCGGCAACACCTTTTTATTTTATAGTTGATGTACCCGAAGGTAATTATCTTGTAACAGTTACTCTTGGAGATTTAAAAGAAGAAAGTATTACTACAATTAAAGGAGAATCACGTAGATTGTTTTTTTATAAAATTATTACTAAAAAAGGCGAAATAAAAAAAGTAAAATTTAGTATTAATGTACGTACACCAATAATTGGTTATAAAGATTCAATTAAAATAAAACCCAGAGAGAAAGGATATTTAAATTGGGATAATAAATTGACTCTTGAATTTAGCAATCAAAGACCATGTATCTGTGCTGTTGAAATTGAACGTATTGATAATCCAATAATTCAAGTTTTTCTTGCAGGTAATTCTACTGTTACAGACCAGGAAAAAGAACCATATTCAGCATGGGGACAGATGTTATCATCTTTTTTTGACGAAAATATTGTAGTTGTAAACTTGGCTGAATCGGGTGAGACAATGAAAAGTTTTGAAAATTCTGGAAGATTAAGAAAACTTCTTTCTATGCTTAATGTTGGTGATTATGTTTTTATACAGTTTGGACACAATGATCAAAAGCCAGGTGGTAATTTTTTAGATGCAAATACTACTTACAAGGAATATTTGAAAAAATATATACATATTGTTAAAGAAAAGGGAGGTCAACCTGTTCTTGTTTCTTCAATGCACAGACGTACTTTTGATGAAAATGGCAAAATTGTTAATACTCATGGTCGTTATCTCGAGGCTATGAAAGAAGTAGCAATTGAAGAAAAAGTACCTTTCATTAATTTGAATGAAATGAGTAAAAGTCTTTACGAAGCTCTTGGTGTAGAAAATTCAAAGTTATTGTTTGTTCATTATCCAGCTAATTCTTTTCCTGGGCAAACAGAACCTTTAAGTGATAATTCCCATCATAGTACTTATGGAGCTTATCAATTGGCAAAATGCGTTATAAAAGGAATTATTGAAAATAACTTACCTTTAAAAGATTATTTACGCGATAAAAATTTTTATTATGATCCTGGTAATCCCGATTCATATCTAAATTGGGACTTACCATTGTCACCTGTTTTTGATATGATTAAACCCGAAGGTTATTAAACTTAAAAACCTGCCATCGATGGCAGGTTTTTATATAAAGTAGAATATTATAAAGTAAATGGTTTGTTTAAATCTTCAATTAACTCATCAGATAAACGACCTTGAATTATTTCTCTTACTTCACCTGTCATTCTGATATTCCACATTTCGTCAATGCTAATTTTTAAGGTACCTCCTTTCATATGAATATTGACATCACGATTTGTTAGACCTTTTTTAATGAGAACTGATGCTACAGCACATGAAGAACTTCCCGATGCCAGAGTGTATCCAGCACCTCTTTCCCATATCAAAATCTCAGCATCATTTTTTGACAATACTTTTGCAAACTGAACATTAATTCTATTTGGAAAAAGTTTATGATTTTCAATGTATGGCCCATATGTTTTTACTTCATCCTCATCTAATTCATCTACAATTATTACACAATGAGGATTACCCAATGATACACAATTAACTTTAAATTTTTTACCGCCAGCTTCTATTTCTTCGTCGATAAATTCATTTTTATCGGTACTAACAGGTATTTCATGAGCAATAAAATTTGCTTTACCCATATCTACTGTAATAAGATGAGCTTTGTTGTTAATTTCTTCAACTATATTTGCTGTAATAATTCCACCAGCAGTTTCTACGGTAAATGTTTTCTTTGTTGTATAACCATAATCGTATAAAAATTTACAAAAAATACGTAATCCATTTCCACTTTTTTCAGCTTCAGAACCATCAGGATTAAAAATTCTAACAGCAAAATCTGCATTATTACTTTTTGTTTTCAACAATATACCATCTGAACCTATTCCAAAATGTTTATTACAAATCCGTTTTATTGCTGATTCTGTCAAACAAAAACTTATTTTTTCTTCATCAAAAACAACATATTCATTTCCTAATCCATGCGATTTCACGAAATTATTTAATTCCATAGCTTTTAAATTTTTTAGTTAAATTAAATAATATAATTTCTAACAAGATCTTCAAATGAATCTCTTTTTCGTATTAGTTTTGGATTTCCGTTTATATCAATTAGAATTTCAGCTGGACGAAGTCTAGCATTGTAATTTGAACTCATTGAATAACCATAAGCACCTGCATCAAGTAAACCAATTATATCACCTTCAAATACTTCTGGTAATAATCTGTCTTTAGCCAAAATATCTCCTGTTTCACAAATATTACCAACAATACGTACTTCTTCTTTTTTTCTTGATTCGATATTTGTATTTCTATAAATTTCAACATCATGATGTGCTTCATACATTGCTGGACGGATAAGTACATTAAAACCTATATCAGTACCCACATACTTTATATTGTAGTTGGTTTTTATACAATTAACTTTTCCAATAAGTATTGAAGATTCTGCTACAATATATCTGCCTGGTTCTATTTTAAATTCTATTTCTTTTCCATATTCTTTTACCCATTTTTCAATAATTTCGTTAAGTTTTTTACCCAACAACTTCAAATCAAGTCGTTTTTCACCCTCTTGTTTATGATAAGGAATTCCAAACCCCCCACCTAGATCTATAAATTCAAGATCTTGAAAATCTTTTGCAATTTCAAGTATTGTTTCTACACTTTCGACAAATAGTTGATAATCCATAAATAGCGAACCTATATGCTGATTTATTCCTGAAATTTTTAGGTTATACTTTTTTGCAATGTTTTTAACTTCAGGTAATAATGAAAGTTCAATACCAAATTTTGTTTTTTTACCACCTGTAACAACTTTTTTATGATGTCCTGCTCCTTTTCCTGGATTTAATCTGAATGCTACCTTTCCTCCCGGGTTAAGCTTTCCATATTTTTCTAATTGCGATATAGAATCAACACTTATATTTACACCTTTTTCAATAGCAAATTTCATTTCTTCATCGTCAACATTATTGCTTATATAAAAAATCTGTGAAGGTAAAAAACCTGCTAAAAGATTTATATAAATCTCACCTGGTGAGATAGCGTCAACATTTAATCCTTCGTCTTTAATAATTTTCAAAAGTGTCAAATTATTATTTGCTTTTATTGAATAATGAACAGAAAAATTTTTATAAGGAATAATATTTTTCATTTCACGGCAACGTTCTCTCAATATTTTTTCATTGTATATGTAAAGAGGAGAACCATATTCATTAATTAGACTGAAAGGATCACTATTTCCAAAAAAATTTGTTTGCTCGCTGATAATACTATTTACGTATTTCATTGCTTTACTATTTTAAATTTTTATATTTGCCAATACAAAATTGTTAAAAATATGGCAAAGATAAATGAAAATTATTTAAAATTGCAATCAGGGTATTTATTTCCTGAAATAGCAAGGCGAGTTAAAGAGTTTCAAAGTGGCAATCCCCAAGCTAGAATAATAAGAATGGGTATCGGAGATGTAACTTTGCCTCTGACACCTTCTGTTATTAAAGCTTTTCATGAAGGAGTTGAAGAAATGTCAAAGAAAGATACTTTTAAAGGATATGGCCCCGAACAAGGTTATGATTTTCTCAGAGAAGCAATAGCTATAAATGATTATCAAAATAATGGAATAGATATATCAGCTGATGAAATTTTTATTTCTGATGGCTCAAAATGTGATACAGGAAATATTCAAGAAATATTTTCAAATGATAGCTTAGTAGCTATAACAGATCCTGTTTATCCTGTTTATGTTGATACAACAGTTATGTCGGGAAAAACAGGAAATATCTTGCCAGATGGTCGTTATCCTGGTATTGTTTATTTACCATGTACCGAAGAAAATAATTTTATACCAGCACTACCGCAAACCAAGGTTGATATAATATTCCTATGTTATCCAAATAATCCAACGGGCACAACATTGTCAAAATCGGAGCTTAAAAAATGGGTTGATTATGCCCGTGAACATAAAAGTATAATATTGTTTGATGCAGCTTATGAAGCCTTTATAACTGAAAAAGATGTTCCGCATTCAATATATGAAATAGACGGTGCAAAAGAAGTTGCTATTGAATTCCGAAGTTTTTCTAAGACAGCTGGTTTTACTGGTACTCGTTGTGCATTTACTGTTGTACCTAAAAATCTTTGTGGTTATGCTTCCGATGGAAAAGAAGTGCCTTTGCATAGATTGTGGTTACGTCGTCAAACTACTAAATTTAATGGAGTATCATATCCAGTACAAAAAGCTGCAGCAGCTATTTATTCCGAAGAGGGTAAAAAGGAGATAAAAGAATTGATTAATTATTATATGGAAAATGCTAGAATAATAAGAGAAAGCATGTTAAAGATAGGATTTAAAGTATATGGTGGTATTAATGCTCCATACGTTTGGGTAAAAGATCCTCAAAACAGGTCCTCATGGGAACTATTTGATTTATTCTTAAAAAAAGCCAATGTTGTGGCAACACCAGGATCTGGCTTTGGACCATCTGGTGAGACATATATGAGATTTTCGGCTTTTGCCGACAGAGGTAATGTAATTGAAGCAATGGAAAGATTAGAACAAATTTTATAATTAGCAGAAATGGTTATCGGTTTTGATGCTAAAAGAGCCTTCAATAATAAAAGTGGTTTGGGAAATTATAGTAGAAATTTGTTGAAGGCTCTTTTAAAATATTATCCAGAAAATAGGTATTTATTATTTACACCAAAGATTAATAAACAAATTTTTTCTGATTCAGGTTTTGAAATATACACTCCCCCAGGAATAAATAAACTATTTCCTTCATTATGGCGAAGCTTTTCAATTAATAAATCTTTGAAAAAACTTTCTCTCGATGTTTTTCATGGCCTTAGCAATGAAATACCATTTTTTATTAACAATAAAAAAATTAAAACTATTGTAACTATTCATGATCTTATTTTTTTGAGATATCCAAATCTATATAAATGGATAGATAGAAAAATTTATTTGCAAAAGTTTAAATATTCATGTCATAAGGCCGACTTAATTATTGCTATAAGTCAACAAACTAAATCAGATATTATTGAATTTTTTAAAATTAACGAAAATCGTATAAAAGTTGTTTATCAAAGTTGTAATCCTATATTCTTTGAAAACATATCTATACCTTATAAAAATTTGTTTTTAAAATACAATATTCCTAAAAACTATATTTTGTATGTTGGTACAATTGAAAGAAGAAAAAATCTTTTAACTCTTTTGAAAGCAGTTTATTCTAAAAAAATCGATTTGCCTATTGTAGTTGTTGGTAGAAAAACCGAATATTTTAATGAAATTAAAGATTTTATAGAGAAAAATAAGGTAAAAAATATTTTCTTTATTGGTGAAATTTCTAATGAGGAACTTGTAGCTTTATACAAGTATGCAAAGATTTTTGTTTACCCATCTATATTCGAAGGGTTTGGTATACCAGTTATTGAGGCTATTGCATCAGGGGTACCTGTCGTAACATCTAAAAATAGCTGTTTGATGGAAACAGGAGGAGAAGCAGCTGTTTATTTTGAACCCTATAATTATGAGGAGCTTGGTGATATTATTATTAATATTATTAATGATATTAGTTTATACAATAACTTGATTGAAAAAGGTAAACAACATATTAAAAGATTTACACCTGAAGTATTTGCAAAAAATACAATGAATTTATATAAAGAATTGCTGATAAATGGATAACGAAATAAACATATTAATAGAAAAATTGAATAAAGGAGAATTAATTTTAATGAAAGCCGATGATACCTGGAGTATAATCTGTGATGCAGAAAATAATAAGGCTATTGAAAAATTATTATCGATAAAAAATAATGAATTAGATAATCCCTATGTGTTGCTTTTAGATAGTGAAAATCAAATTAATAAGTATGTAAAAGAAGTACCAGTAATTGTATGGGATGTATTAAGTGTAGCAGATAAACCACTTACCATAATATATCCACAAGGAATAAATGTTTCAGAGAAAATCCTTCAAAAAGATAGAAGTATTGCAATACGTATTGTAAAACAAGGATTTTGTAGTTTGCTTATAAGAAAGTATAGGAAACCAATACTAGCTACTTGGGTTTGTATTAATAAAGAATCGATACCCTTGAAATTTAATAAGATTGATAAAAATATAATAACCAAAATTAATTACATTTTTAAAAGAAAAGAAGATGATAATTATAGCAAACCAGCAGGTATATTAAAATTTGAGCTAAATTCTGAAGTTAAGGTATTAAGAATTTAATTTGTTAAAAGCTTATATTACATCATTATAGAAAATTGTTGGATTTTTATTCAAATATTTTTTAAACAATTTTACACCTTTTTTACCAAAAAATCCTCCAACAAACATTGTCTATATAATTACTTTTAAGTAAAAATTATACTATTATGAAAAGGCAATATTTTAACTTGACAAAGAAATCAGTTATGGTTATTACAATTTTGTCTTTTTTAGAATCTAAAATATATACTTTTTAATATAACTGTAAGATGGAAGGTTGTAAATTGGTTTTCTCAATGGTATTAAATTGCTAATGAATCTTTAGCATTTGCTTATAGAAAATTCGAATTAGAAATTAAAAATTATAGATTTTCTGTTGTTTTTTAAAATTAGAATAATAAAAAATAAAATATACCGGTTTTTCTATTATTTAAAAAAATTATAAAAGAGATGAATAAAATATGTAGGTTAATTCTAATTAATGTTTGTTTAAATTTTTGTTTTTCTTTGTATGGACAAGAAATTCAAAATATACTTGTTCATGATCCAGTTCTTATAAAAGAAGATACATTATATCATTTGTTTTGTACTGGTTGGGGTATTTCAAAATTTTATTCAAAAGATTTGATTAATTGGACTAAAGATAAAGCTGTTTTTGAAAATCCTCCAGCCTGGGCTGTCGAAAAAGTTATAGGTTTTAAGGGACATATATGGGCACCAGATATATGTTTTCATAAAGGTAGGTATTATCTTTTTTATTCAATTTCTACATTCGGAAAGAACAATTCTTGCATTGGTGTTGCATCTAATCAAACTTTAAATAGCAATAGCCCTATGTATAAATGGATAGATCATGGAATGGTTGTCCAATCGGTTAAATGTCGTGATTTCTGGAATGCTATTGATCCGGCGCTAGTTTTTGATCAGGATAGTATTCCATGGCTTGCATTCGGATCGTTCTGGGGTGGTATTAAACTTGTGAAATTGAGAAATGATTTATTGGGAGTTGCCACTCCCGAAGAATGGTATACAATTGCAAAAAGACCGCGTAAATTTGAAATTAATGATTCACTTCCTGGTGATGGAGCTGTTGAAGCACCTTTTATAATTAGAAAAAATGGAAATTATTATTTGTTTGTATCCTTCGATTATTGTTGTCGAGGTGTTAATAGTGATTATAAAATAGCTGTTGGTCGCAGTAAAAATGTCTATGGTCCATATATAGATAAAGATGGTGAATCAATGGATAAGGGTGGCGGAAGTATAGTGTTGAAAGGAAATGAGAGATGGAGTGGAGTAGGACATTGTGCTTTTTTTACTGATGGGAATATCGATTATTTGATATTTCATGGCTATGATAAAAATGATAATGGAAAACCAAAATTGTTGATTAAAAAGATAAACTGGGTTGATGAATGGCCTGTAGTTACAATCGATTGAAAATTAAATGTGTAAATAAAATTTAAAAAATAATAATTATGAAAAAAGTTGCTTTAATATTTGTATTTATTTTTAGTTTATTAGTTGCTTTTTCTCAAAAAGCAAAAATTAAGATCGACATCGATAGAAAAATTGGTGAGATTGATAAAAAACTTTATGGTAGTTTTGTTGAACATCTTGGTAGATGTGTTTATGGTGGAATTTATGATCCCGATTCACCATTGGCCGATGAAGATGGTTTGAGGAAAGATGTAATTCAAGCAGTTAAAGATTTGGGTGTTACAATTATTCGTTATCCTGGTGGAAATTTTGTATCAAATTATCATTGGCTCGATGGTGTTGGCCCTGAAAGAAAACCTCGACTTGAGTTAGCATGGCAAAGACTCGAAACTAATGAATTTGGAACTAATGAATTTATGAAGTTTATCAAAAAAGTTAATTCTGAGCCATATTTTTCAGTAAATATGGGAACAGGAACAATCGAAGAAGCTCAATGGTGGATTGAATATTGTAATATAAGTGATGGTCCATATTATGCAGAATTACGAAAAAAACATGGATTTGAACAACCTCATAATATTAAATACTGGAGTCTTGGTAATGAAATGGATGGTTTCTGGCAAATGGGACAATTAAGCGCTGAAGATTATGCTAAAAAAGCACGTGAAACAGCAAAATTAATGAGATATACCGATCCTTCAATAAAATTGGTTGCTGCTGGCTCGTCAAATTATTATCCAGGTTCGAATCCTGACGAATGGAATGAAATAATAATTCGTGAATTGAAGGATTATATCGATTATATAGCATTACATATTTATGTCGGAAATCCCGATAATAATTATTACAACTTTTTGGCTACTCCACTTGTAATGGAACAAAGAACAAAAATTACTAAAGGTATTATTGAAAAACATATGCAAAAAGCTAATAGAGGAAATCGTCCACCAATATATATAGCTTGGGATGAATATAATGTATGGTATAGAGCAAGAACTGATGAACATATGAAAGGTAATAGGGCTCTTGAAGAAATATATAATCTGGAAGATGCTCTTGTAATAGCTTGTTTTCTTAATGGTTTTATTAGAAATGCAGATATTGTGAAAATGGCTAATATGGCTCAACTTGTAAATGTCATTGCACCAATATTTACTGAAAAAGATAAAATGTTTAAACAAACTATTTATTACCCTTTTCAATTGTTTGCAAAAAATGTTAATGGAGTTTCTTTAGATGTTTTTGTAGATTGTGAAAAATATAATACAAATGAATTTTATATTGGCTTGGGAGAAAGTAAAGCAAAACTTTCAAATGTATCTTATCTCGACGTTTCAGCAGCTTATAATAATGGTAAAATTGTTATAAGTGTTGTAAACCGACATAGGGATAAACCGATTACAACTGATATTATTTCACAAACAGGTGAATTTACTGGAAATTTTAATGTATATGAAGTAAATGGACCAGATATAAAGGCTACAAATTCTTTTAATGAAGAGAAAGTAAAAACAATTCAAAAACCTGATATAAAAGCCAAAGGAAATGTAATAACTTATACTTTCCCACCGCATTCATTTACTATGTTGATTGGAACAATTAAAAATTAACAAACTTGTGAGCGGTGATATTTATATCACCGCTTTTTTTATTAAATTTTTTTATTAAAAAGGAGGGTTAAAAAGTTTTTTTGATTTTTATAATATAATAGAAATTAAATAAAAAAGTGGGCACTGTTGGATTCGAACCAACGACCTCCTGCTTGTAAGGCAGGCGCTCTGAACCAACTGAGCTAAGCGCCCATTTAATTAAATCGTGATGCAAATATATAAGAGTTTTTTTTATTTAAAAAATTTTTTTGAATTTTTTAAATACATTTTGTTTTTGTTATTTAAAATTTTTGTTACAAAAAGATTAATTTTTTGAATCACAAAAAATTAAATAAATAATTTATCCACTGTAAAAAGATATTTTTTCCCCATAATCTTTAATACTTTATAATAAATTTAATTTATACTTAAATTTTTATAATATGGAAAGAAAAGTTGTTTTATCAGCTTTAGGTGTAATGTGCACATTACTCCTAATTACATGTGAAAAAAATGAAGAAATGTCTGCTGACTCGCAGGCTGTTTTAACAACAAAAGCTACAACAGTTAAAATTACTTCTACTATTGTTGTAAATGCAGGACAAACATATGATGGAGGAGGTAATACAATCATAGCTGTAGGAATGGGTGATGGGAGTCAGAATGAAAATCAAAAACCAATATTTAAATTGGAAGATGGTGCAAAACTAAAAAATGTTATAATTGGTGCACCAGGGTGTGATGGTATACATGTTTATGGCAATGCTACTCTTGAAAATGTTACATGGGCAGATGTTGGCGAAGATGCTTTAACAGTTAAAAAAGGCGATCTTTCAAAAACAGTAACTTTAATTAATTGCAAAGCATATAAAGCAGCTGATAAGGTTTTTCAAATTAATGCTCCATGTAAATTTGTAATGAATAATTTGTATGTTGAAGATTTTGGTAAAGTAGTACGTCAGTTAGGTGGTAGTACTTTCGAATGTCATATATATTTTAACGGTGGTACATTTAAAAATGGGACTAATTTAGCAAGAACTGATAGTAAAACTACTAAGATATACTATAGAAATATAACTACATCGAATGTTAAAAAAATGTGGGAAGTACCTTCATCTTCTCAGGTAATAAAATATTAAAATAAATAATATTTCGGAACTTCAAATTCTTATATGAATTTGGAGTTCCTTATAATATTTTTTGCAAAGAAATATAGCTAATCGTAAAAATCATGTTTTAATAAATTTGTTTTATAAAAATCAGCGATTAAAAATATACTTCCTGAAATCAAAAGTAAATCACCACTTTTTAGTGTTTTTTTTGCATCATTATAAGCATCAGAAATATTACTATAATATTTTCCTTTTAAATTTTTTTCGTATGCTATTTGTTGTAGGGTTTTTTCACATAAGCCCCTTTCGATAGATGGTCTGGTAAAATAATATGTAGCATCAACAGGACAAAATTCTAAGATTTTATCAACATTTTTCTCTTTTACAAATCCCAGGATAATATGTAGATTATTGTAATTAATATTTTTAATTTGTTCAATGACTCTTTTAAAACCATTTTCATTATGAGCTACATCACAAATAATCAAAGGATTTTTTGAAAGCACATCCCATCGACCCACAATACCAGTTGATTTTTTTACCATTTTTAATCCTTGCAAAATATCGTTTTTTGTTACATTTATTTTACTTTCAAGTAATTTAAGTGCCGTTAAAACAGTTCTTAAATTTATAATCTGATAATGACCTGTAAGATCAGTATCAATTGTAATTAGTTGATTATCAGTGTTTTTAAAGACAACTGTTAGTTTATCTATGTAGTTAGTATTTACTTCAACAACATGAAATTTATCTTCGGCATAAATTAGTGTGGAAGATTTTATATTAGCAATACTTTCGAATACTTTAGAAGTTTCTTTTATTTTCTCACCTATTATTACTGGTATATTATTTTTTATAATTCCTGCTTTTTCAAAAGCTATTTCTTCTAAAGTATTGCCCAAAATTTCTGTATGATCATATCCAATATTTGTTATAATTGACAGTTCGGGTGTTATAATATTTGTTGAATCGAGTCTACCTCCAAGACCTGTTTCAATGATTGCAATATCAATATTATTATTTTTAAAGTATTCAAAAGCTAGAAAAACAGATATTTCAAAAAATGAAGGATTAATCTTCTCGATAATTTTTTTATTTGAATTAATAAAATTTACAACAAATTCTTTTTCTATTATTTTACCATTAATTTTAATTCTTTCTCTAAAATCAAATAAATGTGGTGAAGTAAACAAACCAACTTTATAATTTGCTTTTTGCAAAACAGAAGCAAGCATATGCGAAACAGATCCCTTTCCATTTGTTCCTGCAATATGAATAGTTTTAAAATTTTTGTGGGGATTATTAAAATATTTATCAAGTAATATAGTATTTTCAAGATTTGCTTTATATGCTTTATTTCCAATTTTTTGAAACATTGGAAGTTTTGTATTTATAAACTCCAATGTTTCATTATATAGTTCATTAATATTTTTTACCATGTTTCAAGATGAATTCTATCTTTTTTAAATCTGTCGGGTGTTTCTTTGTTTTCGGCAGGGTATCCTATTGCAATGATAGAAAATGCATGAATATTGTCAGGTAAATTGAAAATTTTTTTCATAGCCTCTATTCGATTTTGTCGCGGATAAATTCCAATCCATACTGCGCCAAGACCCATGCTATGAGCTGCAAGTAACATGTTTTGCGTTGCTGCAGCGCAATCTATCGGGCCATATCCAATATCATGTTGTAATTTTTCATCATAGCAAATTAAAATTCCTGCTGGCGCATCTTTAATCATAGCACCATTGGGATGTATTTCAGCAATTTTATTTTTTGTTTCTTGATTTTTAAAAATTATAAAATGCCATGGTTGCTTGTTTACAGCCGATGGTGCATACATTCCTGCTTTTATTATATTTTCCAATTTTTCATAATCAATATCATTTGGTTTGTATTTTCGAATACTTCGACGCGTGATCAAACCTTCATAAAGTTTCATAATTAAATTAATTTGAATACAAATATATTTTAAAAAAGATTTGTTAATTTTAAAATTAAAAATTTTTAAGAAAATGAATAAAAATCCAAAAATTTTTATACTTGATACAAATGTTTTATTACATGATTACACATGTATATATCATTTTGCTGATAATGATATTGTAATACCTATAACAGTTCTTGAAGAATTAGACAAGTTCAAGAAAGGTAATGATATAATAAATTATAATGCTCGAGAATTTACTAGGGAATTAGATAAGTTGTCGGGTGATAGTTTGTTTGAAAAAGGAATATCTCTTGGTAAAAATTTAGGAAAGTTGTGGATTGAAACTGGTAAACCATTTTCCGAAAAATTGAAACAATCGTTTGGCGAAGATATACCCGATCATAGAATTCTTGCCATAGCAGAATATTTAAAGAACAAATTTAAAGATAGAAGAGTTTGTTTGATTTCGAAAGATATTAATTTGAGAATGAAGGCTAAAGCATTGGGAATTATTGCTGAAGATTATGAGAGTGATAAAATAGAAAATATTGATTTGCTTTTTAAAGAAACTTTAAAGATCGAAAATATTGATGATAGTTTGATAAACAGATTATATGAAGATAATGAAGGGGTACCTGTCGAAGAATTTAATTTCAATGAAGAAATAATACCACATCAATATTTTATTCTTAAAGGGAATAATTCTTCAAGTGGTGCACTAGCACATTATAATCCTGAGACAAAGAAAATTGAAAGAGTAATAAAACAAAAAATTTATGGTATAGAACCTAGAAATGCTGAACAAACATTTGCACTTGATGCCTTAATGCGCAAAGATATATTGGTTGTAGCACTTACAGGTAAAGCAGGCACTGGAAAAACTTTACTTGCACTTGCAGCAGCTTTGCACCAGAATCAAAATTTTAAGCAAATTTTGCTTGCGCGTCCTATTGTCCCTTTATCTAATAAAGATATAGGATTTCTCCCCGGTGACATAAAAGATAAAATAGGCCCGTATATGCAACCTCTTTTTGATAATCTTGATGTTATAAAAAATAAATTTTCTCAAGAAAGTAAAGAATATCAACAAATTGAACAAATGTTAAAAGACAACAAACTTTTAATTACACCTCTGGCTTATATTCGTGGTAGAAGCTTGTCAAACATTTTTTTTATAGTTGACGAAGCCCAGAATTTAACACCACATGAAATAAAAACCATTATAACAAGAGCAGGTGAGGGTACCAGAATGATATTTACAGGTGACGTTGAACAGATTGATACACCATATCTTGATGAAAGATCAAATGGTCTAAGTTATTTAATTGAGAAATTTAATGGCCAGCAAATATTTGCTCATATTAATCTTGTAAAAGGCGAAAGAAGTTTTCTGTCAGAATTAGCAAGCAAACTGTTGTAAATACAAAATTGAAAAATTGCTTAATGAATTTTTTAAAGTGAAAGAAAAATTTTTTCTATCTTTGAAATATCAAAAAATGTATGTTTTTAAATAATTTTAAAACTTTAAAATACTGATGAATATGAAAACTTTATATTTAGTCAGACATGCTAAATCGAGTTGGGATTATGAAAATATTTCTGATATTGATAGACCATTAAAAATAAAAGGTATTAGAGATTCTTATGAAATAGCAAGAAGATTTAAACTTCGAAACTTATTTCCTGATATTATTTATGCAAGTCCAGCTAATAGAGCAATACATACAGCTTTGATATTTATACGAGTTTTTGAAGTAGGCTATGATCGCTTATTAGTAAATGAAGATATTTATGATGGCGATATTGATGATTTAAAAAATATTGTTAAAAATGTTTCAAATGATTATAATTCTGTAATGATAATAGGTCATAATCCTGTAATTTCAGAATTTGCTACTTCAATGTTAAATGAACATGATAATAATTTTTCATCTTTAAAAATATTACCTGAAGATATTGAAGATATGCCTACTTGTTCTGTTATTTCAATCACTTCTGAAGTTGATAATTGGGTTGACTTTTTTAATGGTAAAGTAAGGATATTTTCTTTTGATAAGCCAGGTGATAATGTTAAGATAGAAATATCTTAAGAATGAAAAAAAAAATTTATATAAATAGAGAATTAAGCTGGCTTTCTTTTAATGAAAGAGTTTTACAGGAGGCCCAGGATCTTTCTGTTCCTCTTATTGAAAGGATTAGATTTCTGGGAATATTTTCAAATAATCTGGATGAATTTTTTAAAGTACGAGTTGCCACTATTAAAAGGATGATAGATGTTCAAGAAGGGTCAAGAACTGTTGAAGGTGAAAATCCTCGCATAATACTAAAAAAAATTCAAAATAAAGTTATAGAACTTCAGAATAAATTTGAAAATACTTTTAAAGAAATTTTAAAAGAACTTGAAAAAGAAAAATTATTTATTATAAATGAAAAACAATTATCTGAAATACAAAAAGAATACGTAAGAGATTATTTTAAAAATTATTTATATCATGAGTTGACACCTATAATTCTTCATAATGTTGAGAAATTTCCTGATTTAAAGGATATGTCTATTTATTTAGCTATTAAACTTTCAAATAGTAAACTTGGTAAAGTTGAATATGCACTAATTGAGGTACCATCAGATAGATTACCAAGATTTGTGCAAATTCCATCTGAAGATAATAATAAATATATTATACTTCTTGAAGATATAATTAGATTTTCTTTAAATGAATTATTTTCAATTTTCGACTATGATACTTATGAATCATGGATTATTAAACTTACTCGAGATGCAGAACTTGATATGGATAATGATATATCTTTAAGTTTACTTGAATTAATAAGAAAAGGAATTAATAATCGAAAAACTGGCGAACCAGTTCGCTTTGTTTTTGATAAAACTATTTCAAAAGACTTTTTAAATTATATTATTAAAAATTTAAATCTTGATGAAAATAATAATTTAATACCTGGGGGAAGATATCACAATTTTAAAGATTTTATGAAATTCCCTAATATTTTAAGTAAAGAACTTGAATATACTCCAAATAAACCTTTATTACACCCAGATCTTTTAAATTATAAAAGTTTTTTTGAAGCTATAGATCATAGAGATATTTTATTGCATCCTCCATATCATGATTTTAATACATTGATTTCATTCCTCAAAGAAGCTGCTCTTGATCCTGATGTTAGCGAGATATATATTACAATATACCGACTTGCTCGAAATTCAAAAGTGATCAATGCGCTTGTAAATGCTGCTCTAAATGGCAAAAAAGTAACTGCTGTAATTGAATTGCAAGCTCGTTTTGATGAAGAAGCAAATATAAATTGGGCAAAAAAACTTGAAGAAGTTGGCGCAAAAGTAATATTTGGTATACCTGGCCTTAAGGTACATGCAAAACTAATATGTGTGACAAAAAAAGTAAATAAAAAGGAAAAATATTATGTTTGTATAGGCACTGGCAATTTTCATGAAGACAATGCAAAAGTATATTCCGACCTATTTTTATTTACATCGCATTTTGTTATAACTAATGAAGTTCGAAAAGTCTTTGATTTTTTTGAATATACTTATAAAAATTTTGTATTTCAACATCTGATACTCTCACCTAATTTTACGCGCAAGAAATTGTATAAACTTATTAATAATGAAATAGAAAATGCTAAAAAAGGTAATGAGGCATGGATGATTATAAAAGTTAATAATCTTGTTGATAAAGAGATTATTAGTAAATTATATAATGCAAGTATGGCAGGAGTTAAAATAAAATTAATAGTACGTGGAATATGTTCGTTGGTTCCTGGAATACCTGAAATAAGTGATAACATTGAAGCTATAAGTATTATAGATAGATATCTTGAACATTCAAGAATATTTATATTTTGCAATAATGGCAATAATTTATATTACATATCATCTGCCGATTGGATGACAAGAAATCTTGATAGGCGAATAGAAATTACTTGTCCAATATATGATGTTAATATACAGAAAGAAATAATGGATATCATAAATTTTCAATTGAATGACAATGTTAAAGCACGAATTATAAATAAAAATCAAGATAATAAATTTATAGATTCTGTTAAAAAAAATATCTTTTTAAGATCACAGGAAACAATATATGAATATTATAAAAATAAAATAAATTTATAATTCTTCCTTTTCATATACATTAATAATATTAAATTCTACATCTAAATTATCATAATTACTAGTTAATATAGATTTATAAATTTCACCTGTTTCGTGCATGTCCTCATCATTACTAAACCAATTGATAATGACTCTGTTGTTAGGAAATACTTTTTTTATGCTTATTAATTTTCTAAAAATTTCGAGAAGATAAAAAGAGGTGGGAGTATTCAATGCATATAAGTTTACATTTAAAATAGTTTCTTTATTTGGTTTTTTAATGTAATTATCAATCCATTTTAATAATTCTTCGTAAACACGATAAGCGTTGACCATTATAGAATTACCTTTTATTTCAAATATGCCAGTTTGGTGATTGAAAATAATTAAAGGATATTTAGAATCATTTATATTATATTCAAAACTAGTCATATTTTTAAAAACCTATTTATTTATCAAGATTAAAAAAATTAAAAGGTAAATCAATCAAATGTTTGTATTCTTCACCTAATGCTAAATTTTCTTCATCATCATAATACCAATTGATAACAATTTTATTAATATTGTTGTTATTGTTTTTATTATTATTAAAAAGTTGTTTTATTGTTGTTAAAATTCGATATAATTCATATGATGTGGCACTGTTAAAATATTTAACCTTTATATTTATGATTGTCTTTGGTTGAGGATTATTAAAATACAATTCAAGTGCTTTATATAATGGTTTAAATTGATATGTTGGATATTGAAAAGGCAAATTACAATCTATTTCAAGAATTCCCTTATAAGGATCAAAGTTTATATAATATTTATCTTTTTCACCATATGTGTAACTTTCAAAATCAGACATTTTTAGATTATATTAATTTTGAGTTATTTCAATTATTTCAAAAGGTATTTTTACAATTGATTTAAAATCTTTTCCTGCTTCAAAAATTTCTTCGTCATCTTTTTTATAAAACCATCTGATCATAACATTGTTATTATTGTTAAAAATGTTTTCAAGTTTTTTAAATATAGTAATTAAACATTTTGATGTAGCACTATTAAAATAATCAAGTTGAATATTTAATATAGTTTCTGATTTTGGATTTTTTGAATATTCATCGATCCAGTCGAATATTTTTTTAAAAAATGTATATCCGTTTTCAGGAATTGATTTTCCTTTTATTTCAAGAAAACCATTTATTTCAAAATTAACATAAGGTGTATTTTCTGTCTGAATATATAAGAGCTTTTCCATATCTATTATTGTTTATTAATCTATTATTTCAATCATTTTGAAAGGAACTCTTATTATAGATTCATAATCTTCACCTGCTTCAAGCATATCTTCATCATCATCTTCATAATACCAATTTATTAGTACATCATGATTATTTTTATATAAAGCTTCTAGTTTCTTGAATAAATCAAGTATACATTTTGATGAGCTGGTATTAAAATATTCTAACTGTATATTTACTATGGTTTTTTCTTTTGGATTTTTACTATATTGGTCAATCCAATCAATTAACGTTTTATAAAATTCAATAGAATTTTCAGGTATCGATCTACCTTTTATCTCTAAAATACCAGTTTCTGAATCAAATCTTACATAAGGTGTTTTTGGAGTAGCTTCGTATATTAATGTTTCCATAATTCGTTTTTTTCTAATTGATATTTATTTCAAGTTTGAAAAAGTAATATTTTTCATTGTAAGGAATAAAAGCATATTCAAGTTTTCCATTTGCTTTTCGTGCAATGTCAACAAGACCAAGTCCACCACCACCTTGTGAATTAATTTTTTGGTGATTTAATATATATTTATAAATATCTTTTAAATCATCTTTTGTTAAAGAATTTAATTTATCAAGCTTTTCTTTTAATGGTTTAATTTTTGTTGTGTTAATAAAATTTCCCGTAATTACTTTGTATTGACCATTAAATTTAGCTATTAAAACAATTCCAAATTTTGGCTCCAACTTTTCATTAATACCTTCATGTGTCTCTTCTACATGATGATATAAATTTTGCAAGCTTTCAACAAGTATATTATAAATTTTTTTTCTAATCCTTATATCTTCATTTTGGGTCTCTAATTTTTTTTCTATTGTATCTAATATATCATTTATAATATCTGAAGTGATACTGCCTTTGTAAGCTAAAATCAAATTGTTATTGCTAATTAATTCATTGTAAAATTTTTCTATATCAAAACTCATATAAAGGGCTATTACCTTAAACTATTATATTAATTTTCAAACAAATATAAATCAAAAAATTATTTTTATAAAATTTAAAAAATTTCTTTTCATTGTATTTGTTCATAAAGATACATATTAAGTTTTCATTGTTAATTAAATTTAATAAAAAAACATTAAAAATAATTCTTATTTTAAAAAAATTTTTTATTAAATTCCCATTTTTTTCCAATTTTTAAGTATTTCAATAGCTTTATTAACTTTATTGTCTTTTTCATTTAAAATTTTATAAAACTCATCATTACCCCATAGATCTCTTGCTATATAAGCTTTTAAAAATAATTTTATAGAGTTTTCAGATTTTTCTATTTCTGATTCTTTAATTTTTATATTTTTTTCTTTAGCTTTTTCAATCAATTGTTTATAAATTTCATCACTTATATTAAAATTCTTATTGAACGATTCAAAATCTTTGTAATTTTGTTTCAGTATTTCTCTATTATTGTCTGTAAAAGATAATGCAAATTGGTATAAAATTCCGTTTCTGATAATATCCCTTTGAAAATCAGTATAATCAGAAGTATCAAGTGGAACAAAATAATCAGGCATAATACCTCCACCTCCATAAACAAGCCTTTTCTTGATAAGAGTATAATACTTTAATGAATCTGATAAGTGTATACTATCTTTGTTTGTTAACTCACCTTTCAGATATCTTTTTATTATATCTGTTTCATATTCCTCAATATTGTTATATGGTTTTTGTATAGACCTTCCAGATGGTGTATAATAACGTGCTACAGTAAGACGTATTTCTGATTGATCGGGTAATTTAAAAGCTTTTTGTACAAGACCTTTACCGAAAGATCTTCTTCCAACAATTATTCCTCTGTCCCAATCTTGAATTGCTCCTGCCAAAATTTCGCTTGCTGATGCTGAACCTTCATCTATAATAATTACAAGATTACCTTTTTCAAATAAACCAGAATTTGAAGCTTTGTATTCTCTTCTTGGATTTTTAACTCCTTCTGTGTACACAATTAATTTGTTTGCTTCTAAAAATTCATCAGCTATTTCAAATGCTACTTCAAGCAAACCACCACCATTGCCAGATAAATCGAGAATTAAATCTGACATTCCTTTCTCCTTGAGTTTTTTTATAGAATTAACTATTTCATCATGAGATGTTTGGGCAAATCTACTAAGTTTTATGTAACCAATTTTACTATCAATCATATATGTAGCATCAACACTGTATAAAGGTATCTTGTCTCTTATTATTGTAAAATCGAGCAATTCAGGTGAATTTTTTCGATATATAGTGACAGTAACTTTTGTGCCTTTTGGCCCTCTTAAAGAAGATATAACATCTTCATTTGTAATACCAATTCCTGCAACATTTTTACCATCAATTTTTACAATTCTATCACCAGGCAGAATACCTACTTTCTCAGATGGTCCCCCTGATATTGGTGATATAACGAAAATAGTATCATTTAATATATTGAATGATATACCTATTCCTTCAAACGACCCTTCCAAAGGTTCATTCATTTCTCTTATTTTTGATTTTGGTATATATGAAGAATGTGGATCTAAATTTTTTAATAATTGTATTATTGTTTTTTCAACAAGATCATCAATTTTAATAGTATCTACATAAAAATTTTCAATAATTTCAAGTGTTCTGATTAATTTCAGTTCAGACTGAAAAGACTTTTGTCCAAAACTTGCAATAAATATTTGTAATACAAAAATAAAGGCAAATAATTTTTTCATACAATTAATAGTTTTTTTTAAATTAGAATGTAAAGGTATTTATTTTTTTTAAAATTTTTTTTGCGGATTAAAAAATTAAATATAATTTTGCATTGCAATTTTGATTGGTCACGTAGTTCAGATGGTTAGAATGCCGGCCTGTCACGCCGGAGGTCGCGGGTTCGAGTCCCGTCGTGACCGCGAGAAATAATAATCACCTAAAGGCAGATGTTTTGAGATATTATGTATATATATTACGTAGTTTAGTAGATAAGAGTTATTATATAGGTTATACTACAGACTTAGATAGACGATTGA